>Ga0116227_10000003_pt1 | contig 499246 bp, 446 predicted proteins | sample S1TSphgellanicum_FD_89693 | JGI IMG/M metagenome (GOLD analysis project Ga0116227, IMG submission 89693) | Host-associated microbial communities from peat moss isolated from Minnesota, USA - S1T2_Fb - Sphagnum magellanicum MG | ecosystem: Host-associated > Plants > Peat moss > Unclassified... | reverse complement strand
TGCTCGCCTGCGGCGATCACATGAACAAGTGTTCCCCCGCGTTTGGGCTGAGCCGAAACGCGGGCTTCGCGCTTCGCGCTCGGTGCTCACCTGCGGCGATCACATGAACAAGTGTTCCCCCGCGTTTTCTCCACCCAGGATCACGTAGTTCACTTTCTTCAGGTCCGCCAGCTGCGTGCCGCCCGCGTAGGAGATTGAGCTCTGCAGGTCTTCCTGCATCTCGCGCAGCGTGTCGCTGAGCCTGCCCTTGACCGGCTCCAGGATGCGCTTGCCTTCGACATGGCGGTACTCGCCCTTGTTGAAGTCGCTGGCCGAGCCGTAGTACTCCTTGAACAGCTTGCCATCGACCTCCACCGTCTTGCCGGGTGAGTCCTCGTGGCCGGCGAAGAGCGACCCGATCATCACCATCGAGGCGCCGAAGCGCACGCTCTTGGCGATGTCGCCGTGGTGGCGGATGCCGCCGTCGGCCACGATGGGCTTGGTGGCGACGCGGGCGCACCACTTCAGCGCCGACAGCTGCCAGCCGCCCGTGCCGAAGCCGGTCTTCAGCCGCGTGATGCAGACCTTGCCCGGGCCCACCCCGACCTTGGTCGCGTCGGCGCCCCAGTTCTCCAGGTCGATGACAGCTTCGGGCGTGCCGACGTTGCCGGCGATGACGAAGGCGTCGGGCAGCCGGCGCTTGATGTGGGCGATCATGCGCTGCACGCTGTCGGCGTGGCCGTGGGCGATGTCGATGGTCAGGTAGTCGGCGCCCACGCCCTCGGCGGCGAGCTGGTCGACCAGCTCGTAGTCGGCCGGCTTCACGCCCACGCTCAGGCTCACCAGCAGGCCCTTGTCGCGCATGCCCTTGGCATAGGCGAGGCTGTCGAGGTCGAAGCGGTGCATCACGTAGAAGTAGCCTTCGCGGGCCAGCATCTCGGTGATGGGCTCGTTCACCACCGTCTTCATGTTGGCCGGCATGACCGGCAGCTTGAAGCGGTGCGGGCCGAACTGCACGCTGGTGTCGCAGTCCGAGCGGCTCTCCACGCGGCATTTGCGCGGCAGCAGCAGGATGTTGTCGTAGTCGAAGATTTCCATCGCTCGAGTTCACAGTTGCGGCGCGCGTTTGGCAGTGCGCGACCTGGGCTGCGAGCGCTTGACTTGGCTCTGCCGGCTTCCTGCCGCTCATCGGGCGGGCAAAAAAAACCGGACGCCAAAATTTGGGCCCGGTGTCTGATTCTACGCGGGGTGCGAGTATGTACCCACCTCAATGCCCGAGGAAACGCCGGTGAATGCGCCGCGTCGTCCACCAGACGCCGCCCAGCACGACGGGAATGGCCAGCCCCGCGGCCAGCTCCGGCGCGACCGGCAGCCAGCCCTCGGTCTTCAGCGCCTTGAAGCCGTACAGCAGCAGGCTGACGACGTAGTAGGTGATGGCCGCCAGCGACAGGCCCTCCACGGTGGCCTGCATGCGCAGCTGGGTCTGCTGGCCGTGGCCGAGCTGGGCCAGCAGCTGCTGGTTCTGCGCCTCGGTGGCGATGTCCACGCGCGTGCGCAGCAGGGCACTGGCGCGTTCGATGCGGCGCGACAGCGCGTCCAGGCGCTGCGCGGTGGCCGACACGGTGGCGATGGCGGGCGACAGCCGGCGCTGCATGAACTCGCCCAGCGTCTGCGTGCCGGCCACCTTGCCCTCGTGCAGCTCGCTCAGCCGTGCCGCGACGATGGCGTGGTAGGCCTCGGTGGCCGCGAAGCGGTACTGGTGCTCGGCCGTGGCGTGCTCCACGCGCGCGGCGGTGGAGATCAGGTCGTCCAGCAGTTCGGCCTCGGACGCATCGCGACGCTCCAGCCGCGCCGTGATGTCGGCCAGCGCCGCCTCCACGTCGGCCAGCGTCGCGCCCAGCGCCTTGGCCGCCGGCAGGCCGCGCAAGGCCATCAGCCGGTAGGTCTCCAGCTCCAGCAGGCGCTGGCAGATGCGGCCGGCGCGGGTCTCGGGGGTGCCGGGCTCGGCCAGCACGACGATGTGCTCGAAGCCGCTGGCGCGCAGGCAGAAGTCGGTCACCACCAGCGAATGCCCGCCCATCGTGGACGCCACCACCGCATGCGCGCCGAACCAGGCCCGCGCTTCGGCCAGCGCGCTGGGGGCGAACGTCAGCGGACGCTCGATCATGACGAGCTTGATGGCGGCCACGGTGCGCCCCGGGATGCGCCCCAGCCAGTCGCCGGCCACGCGCAATGCGAGGCAGTCCAGCGTCTGTGCACCGGGTTCGGCACCGGCCGGCAGCGGCTGCACCACCGCGTAGCGCGTGAATTCCGCGTGCCGCTCCCACTTCAGCGAAAACTCGCCGCAGCGCAGCCGCAGGAAGTTGGCGTTCAGTGCCTCCGCGGGCAGCGCGTGTTGGCCGGGCAACTGCTTCAGGTGCGCATGCTCTTCGGCGCGGCTGACGCCGTCGTTGAGCACGGCCACGTGCACGATCACGGCGGGCAGCCGGATGCGCGCCGGCGGGCGGGCGTGCACCTCGTTGTGCAGCGCCAGGCGCAGGCCATCGTCAGGCGGCAACAAACTGTCTTCGTGCATAAGTCCCCAGGCTAGTGCTTAGACGAGGCACCATGATGGCTCAGTAAAATTTCAGGCTTCGTCCATCAGCAGCGGCGGCTTCCGTCTACCTTATGCAAGCTTCATTCCCGGCCGTGGTCATCAGCGGCACCGGCCTCTACCAGCCGCCGCACGTCATCACCAACGCCGAGCTCGTCGAAGCCTTCAACCGCTACGCCGACCTGCACAACGCCGAGCACGCGACGGCCATTGCGACGGGCGAGCGTGCCGCGCTGACGCATTCCAGCGTCGAGTTCATCGAGAAGGCTTCGGGCATCAAGCAGCGTTACGTCATCGAGAAGGACGGCGTGCTGGACCCGACCCGCATGTACCCGCGCTTCGCGCCGCGCGGCGACGACCAGCTGTCGCTGATGGCCGAGATCGCCGTCGCGGCGGCCAGGCAGGCGCTGGAACAGGCCGGCAAGACCGGCGCGGACGTGGACGCCGTGCTGTGTTCGAGTGCCAACATGCAGCGCGCCTACCCGGCCATGGCCGTCGAGATCCAGCAGGCGCTCGGGGCCGGCGGCTACGGCTTCGACATGAACGTGGCCTGTTCGTCGGCCACCTTCGCGCTGGAGCAGGCCTTCAACGCGGTGCGCTCGGGCGCGTCCAAATGCGTGCTGGTGGTGAACCCCGAGATCACATCGGCCCACCTGGAATGGCGGGACCGCGACTGCCATTTCATCTTCGGCGACGTCTGCACGGCCCTCATCGTCGAGCGCGCGGAAGACGCCACGGGTGCGGACCAGTGGGAGATCCTCGGCACCCGGCTCGCCACGCAGTTCAGCAGCAACATCCGCAACAACTTCGGCTTCATGAACCGCGCCGAGGACCGCGACCCGAACGACCGCGACCTGACCTTCTACCAGGAGGGCCGCAAGGTCTTCAAGGAAGTGGTGCCGCTGGCCGCCGCGCACATCGAGGGCCACCTCGCCAAGCTGGGCCTGGAGCCCACGCAGATGCGCCGCTTCTGGCTGCACCAGGCCAACCAGGGCATGAACCAGCTGGTCATCAAGAAGCTGGTGGGTGCGGACGCTGGCGGCGACATCGCGCCGCTGATCCTGAACGAGTACGCCAACACCGCGTCGGCCGGCTCCGTCATCGCCTTCCACCACCACCGCGCGGACCTCAAGGCCGGCGAGACGGGCGTCATCTGCTCGTTCGGCGCCGGCTACTCCATCGGCAGCGTCGTCGTCAGGAAACGCTGACTCAGAACTCGGCGTGCAGCCGCGCGCCGGCCACGCTGACCGGCCCGCGTGCCGCGTTGTAGGCCGGGTGGCGCAGGTGCTGCAGGTCCAGCGTCGCGCTCAGGCCCCGCGCGAAGCGCACGGCGTAGTAGGCCTCGGCGATCTGCTCGCTCGCGTAGCGGTCCAGCCGGCCGTCGCCGATCAGGAGGCCCAGGCCGGCGGCCGCGAAGTAGCGCCGCGCCGGGCCCGACAGCGAATTCACCGCCAGCGCCACGCCCAGCGTGTGCCCGGGTTGCGACCAGGCCGCGCCGTCGACGACCAGGCCCGCGCTCAGCGAGCGGTTGATGTCCGTGAAGTCGAAGGCCTCGGTGCGGCCGTCGTTGCGGCTGTAGCGCGCAAAGGCGCCCAGGTGGGCCGCCACCGCCTGCTCGGCGTTGACGGCAAAGCCCTGCTTGCCCGCCATGCGCCGCACCTGCGCGGTGTCGGCCGGCGGGCCCAGCGCCACCGCGTCGTCGTAGCGGCCCATGCGGGCATGCGAGGCATACGCCAGCAGCCGGACCTTGCCGGGCCGCCCGCCCAGGTCGTGCCGGTGCTCCACCTCGGCCACCCACTGGTGCTGGGCGAAGCTCGCATCCAGCGTCGTGCCGTTGGGCTCGCGGGACAGCGCGAACAGGCCCGCGCGGGCGGTCCAGGGGCCCTGCGTCCACTCGGCCGCCGCGCCCAGGCTGTAGCCCCAGGAGTCGGCCGCGTAGTCGAAGGCACCGGCGTCGATGACCGACCAGTTCAGGAAGTCGGCCCGCGGGTCGTGGGCGTAGCCGTTGTTGTCGAACACGTCAACCACCGAGAACTTGCCGACGGTCAGCGTCAGGTTGTCCGCGGGGCGCGGGCCGGCCAACTGGTTGGCGGCCGACTCCTGCATCGCGCCGGGAGCATCGTCCAGCGCCACGACCTGGCGCACGAAAGCCCGCTGCAGCCGCCCATAGGCCGAATGGTGGCCCACCTTGTAGGCCTCGCCGCTGGGGAAACCGGCCACGCCCAGCGTGTCGCTGAGGCCGAAGCCGCGGTCGAACTCGGGGTTCAGGTACAGCTCGGCGCCGCGCCACAGGCGCAGGCCCAGGAAGGCCGTCGCGTCCATCGTCGTCTTCGTGCCTTCGACGGCCTTCAGGCTGTTCTCGCCCTCGTAGGGCGAGGCGAAGCGGCCATGGCGCTGCAGCACGGTCGTGAACTGGCCGTGCAGGCGCCAGCGTTCGGCGCCTTCGGCATCGTCCTGCGCGTGGCAGGCCAGAGGGAGCAGCGCCAGCGCGGCGCACAGCAGGTGTCGTGTCATGGGGCCGCGAGTGTCGGCCCGTCGGATGACCGGAATGAGACGCTGGCGCGCAAACCCACGCCGCCATCACCTTCAGCCAGCTCCAGGTCAGCTTGCATCACCTCGGCGTAGCGCTGCACGATGGACAGCCCCAGGCCGGCGCCCACGCCCAGCGCGGCGCCGTCGGCGCCCTGGCGCCAACGGGCCTTCAGGGCCTGGCGCCGTTCGGGCCCCATGCCCGGCCCCTGGTCGCAGACGCTCAGCAGCGTGCGGCCGGTCGTGCGCCGCAGCTCGATCCAGACGCGGCCGGGTTCGCCCGGCGGGCGGCCATAGCGCAGCGCGTTGTCCAGCAGGTTGCCGAGCAGGCCTTCCAGCAGCGCCGTGTCCGCCATCACCCAGGCCGGTGTTTCCAGGCCGATGGCCTCCAGCGCCACGCCGGCGCGGTCGGCCTCGGGCAGCATCTGCAGCAACTGCTCGCGCGCGAGGTCGGCCAGGTCGGTGGGCTTGAGCTGCACGGCGGCGCCAGCTTCCTCGGCCAGTGCGATGGCCAGCAGCTGGTTCACCAGCCGGCTGGCGCGCCGCTGGCTGTGCAGCACGGCCTGCAGCTGGTCGCGCCACTGCTGCGGGTCGCGCTGCGACAGGCCGTACTCCGCCAGCGCCCGGATGCCCGCCAGCGGCGTGCGCAGTTCATGCGCCACGTTGCCGGCAAACTCGCGCTGCGCGGCCACGCCGCGTGCCACGCGCCCCAGCAGGTCGTCGATGGACGTCGCCAGGCCGTGCACGTCGCGCGAGGCGGCCTGCGCCATCAGGCCGGCGGGCAGGGGGGACAGGTCGGCGGCGTCGCGCGACTCCACCAGTTGCTGCAGCCGCGACAGCGGTTGCAGGTCGCGGCTCACCACGCGGCGCAGCCACAGCACCAGGCCCATCAGCAGGGGCACCTGCGGCGCGACGGAGAACAGCGCGAGCTGTTGCAGCAGTTCGTGGCGGCTGTGGGTGGTCAGCGCGACGATGACCTGCACGGGCGAGGCGCTGCGGTCCAGCACGACGGCGCGCAGGTCCTGGCCCTGGTAGTGCAGGTTCACGTAGCGCCAGTCGCCGCCGCCATCGGGCTCGGGCGCGTGCAGCCCGGGGTGGCCGGCCACCAGCCGCCCGCCGCGGTCCAGGATGGCGAAGTACACCTGCTCCGTTTGGTCGAACAGCACCGTGTGGATGTCGTCGGAGCTCATGTTGAGCGCCAGCTGGCCGTTGCGCTGCACGACGTGCGTGGCCAGCAGGTAGGCATCGTCCAGCATCGCGCGGTCGTAGGCCCGCTGCGTGAAGTAGGACGCGATGCCCAGCGCCATCGCGGTGCCCAGCGCCCAGGTGATGAGCAGCGGCAGCGTCACGTGCCGCACCAGCCGCGTGCGCAGCGACAGGCGCGGCGCCTGGGTGTCCGTGGCCGTCACGCCGCCTCGATCAGGTAGCCCAGGCCGCGCAGCGTGCGGATCTCGGCGCCGCTGCCCTGCAGCTTCTTGCGCAGGCGCGAGATGAAGGCCTCCAGCGCGTTGGCGGCCAGCAGGTCGTCGAAGCCCGACAGCTTGTCGGCCAGCGCGGCCTTGCTGACGACGCGGCCGGGCGGCGTCAGCAGCTCGCACAGCACGGCGAACTCGCGGGCCGGCAGCTGCAGCGGGGCGTCGTCCAGGTACAGGCGCTGCGTGCGGCGGTCCAGCGCCAGCGCGCCGATGCTGACGCGGTCGTCCAGGTCCAGCCGGCGGCGCACGACGGCACGCAGCCGCGCCTCCACCTCCGCCAGGTCGAAGGGCTTGCCCAGGTAGTCGTCGGCGCCGGCATCCAGCCCGGCGATGCGTTCCTCGGTGCGGTTGCGGGCCGTCAGCACCAGCACCGGCGTGCGGTCGCCGCGGGCGCGGGCCTCGCGCAGCAGCTGCAGGCCGTTGCCGTCGGGCAGCGTCAGGTCCAGCAGCACGGCGTCGTGCTGCTGGATGCGCCACAGGTAGCGCGCGGCGTCGACGCTGTCGGCATGATCCACGTGATGGCCTTGGTCGCGCAGGCTGCGGCTCACCACGCGGCTCAGCGTGGCGTCGTCTTCGACGAGAAGGATGCGCATGTCGGGAAGTTAGCGCACGGGGCTGTCTGCACGGTGTCGGCCCAGGTCAGGTTCTGGTCAGGCCGCTCACGCGACAACCGCGGTCATGAAGTTTTCCGCCTTTGTGCTCGCCACCGCGCTGGCTGCGGCCGGTGCACACGCCGACACGCCCGGCGCACCGCCGCTGCCGCCGCCGCTAGGCCTGACCGACGTGCTGCGCCTGGCCGGCAGCAATTTCGACGTGGCCGTTGCACGGTCCGGCCTGGACGCGGCCCGCGCCGACATCCTCGCGGCCGACCACGCGCCGCTGCCGCAGCTGACGCTGAAGTCTAGCCAGATGGACCTGCAGCACGGCCTGGGCCCGGGCAACCTGTTCGCCGACAAGCGCATCGACAAGTCCGTCGGCGTGGACTGGACCTGGGAACGCGGCGACAAGCGCGCGCTGCGCACGGCGGCCGCCCGGGCCGCTGCTGAAGCCGCGGCCGGCGACATGGCCGACGTGCGCCGCCAGCAGCTCGGGCTGGCGCTGGGTGCCAGCGTGGACCTGACCGCCGCGCAGCAGCGCGTCGAGGAGGTGGCGGCGCTCAAGCGCGGCGCGGACGAGCTGATCGCCGCGATGCGCGCCCGCCACCGTGCGGGCGACATCTCGGCCCAGGACCTGGCGCGCGCCGAGATCGAGGCCTCGCGCGCCGGCATCGACCTGGCCAGCGCGGGCGCCGACCGGCGCCGCGCGAGCCTGGCGCTGGCCCGGCTGATCGGCCACGGTGGCGACGACATCGCCATCGATGCGTCCGCCTGGCCGGCGCCCACCGATGCGCCGCCGCTGGACGACGCGCAGCGCGCGGTGCTCGTGGCCCGCCGTGCCGACGTGCAGGCGGCCGAGGCGCGCATCCAGGCCGCGCAGGCGGTGCTGGACGGCACGCTCGCGGCACGCAAGTCGGACGTGACCTGGGGCGTGTCGGTGGACCATTACCCCGGCACGTCCAACCGCCTCGTCGAGCTGCGCCTGCAGATGCCGCTGCAGATCGGCTATGCCCAGCAGGGCGAGACCGGCCGCGCCCGCGCGCAGCTGCAGCAGGCGCGCGACCTGGCCGACCGCACGCGGCTGATGGCCGAGGCCGACCTGAACCAGGCGGCGCTGGACCTGCAGGCCAGCGCCCGCACGCTGGCCGTGCACGAAACCGAGCTGTTGCCCAAGGCGCGCCAGGTGCTGGCCCAGGCCGAGCTGGCCTACCGCAAGGGCGCGATGTCGCTGACCGATCTCGTCGACGCGCGCCGCAGCCTGCGCACCGCCGTGCTGGACGCGCTCGCCGCCCGCGCCGACCACGCCCGCGCCACCGGCGCCTGGGCGCTGCTCACCGACCCCGAATTCGCGAAACAGCCATGAATGCCCACACCCGTCCCCTGCGCCCGATCTTGCGCCTGACCCTGCTGGTGGCCGCTGCCGCCGCGCTGACCGCCGGGCTTACGGCCTGCAACCGCGAATCCGGCGCCGCGCCGGCGCCGGCCGAAGCCATCGTGCAGGGCCAGCAGCTGATCTTCCCGGCCGGCCACCCGCAGCTGCGCCTGCTGAAGCTGGACGCCGCGCGCCCGGGCAGCAGCGTGGACGTGCCGCTGAGTGCCAAGCTGGTGTGGAACGAGGACCGCACGCAGCGCGTCTACCCGGCCTTCGCGGGGCGCGTGGAGCACATCGCCGCCGACATCGGTCGCACGGTCAAGCCCGGGCAGGCGCTGGCAGAACTGGCGTCGCCGGACTTCGGCGCTGCCCAGGCCGACATGGCGCGTGCCGAGGCCGACCAGGCGCTGACGCACAAGCAGTTGCAGCGCCAGAGCGAGCTGCTGGCCGCCGGCATCGTCGCGCAGCGCGACTTCGAGCAGGCCGAGGCCGACGCCGCCCGCACCGAGGCCGAGCTGGCGCGGGCGAGGGCCCGCGTGCGCATGTACGGCGGCGGCAGCGGCATGCCGGTCAACCAGCAGATCGCGCTGCGTGCCGGCATCGCCGGCGTCGTCGTCGAGCGCAACCTCAATCCCGGCCAGGAGCTGCGCCCCGACCAGAGCGGCCCCGGCGTGCCGGCGCTGTTCGTCATCAGCGACCCCGGCACGCTGTGGGTGCAGATCGACGCGCGCGACACCGAGGTGGCCGCGCTGCAGCCCGGCAGCGCCTTCGAGCTGGAGCTGGCGGCCTACCCGGGCCGGCGCTTCCAGGGCCGGGTGACGGCGCTGGCCGACGTCATCGACCCGGCCTCCCGCACGATCAAGGTGCGCGGCGTCGTGGCCAATGCCGAGCGGCTGCTGAAGGCCGAGATGCTGGCCACGGCGCACCTGCAGCGCGGCACCGGCGAAGGTGTCGTCGTGCCGGCCGGCGCCGTGCTTCTGCGCGGCGAGAAGCACTGGGTGTTCGTGTCGCCCCGGCCTGGCGTGTTCGAGCCGCGCGAGGTGCAGACGGGCACGATGGGTGCGCAGCAGGTGGTGCTGCAGCGGGGCCTGGCGGCGGGTGAGCAGGTGGTGGTGGAGAACGCACTGCTGCTGGACCGGCAGATGCGCGCGGCCGAGGCCACGGCCAAGGCGGCCCAACCATGAGGCGGCTCGTCATGCTGGCGCTGGGCCAGCCGGTATTGGTGGTGCTCGCGGTGCTGCTGTTCGCCGGCGCGGGCGTGGTGGCGTTCCTGAATCTGTCGGTCGAGGCCTTCCCGGACGTGACCGACACGCAGGTCACCGTCATCGCGCTGTACCCGGGCCACGCGGCCGAGGAGGTGGAAAAGCAGATCACGCTGCCCATCGAGGTGGCGCTGTCGGGCCTGCCGAATGCCATCCGCGTGTTCTCGCACACGCAGTTCGGGCTGTCGTACACGGTCATCACGTATGACGATGCGGCGACGGTGCAGGCGGTGCGCCAGGAGGTGGGCGAGCGGTTGCGCGGCGTGGACCTGCCGTCCGGCGTGACGGCCGACATCGCGCCCAACGCGACGCCGGTGGGCGAGATCATGCGCTACCGGCTCAAGGGCGACGGCAAGAGCACGACAGAGCTGCGCTCCATCGAGGACTGGGTGGTCGAACGCGGCCTGCGCCAGGTGCCGGGCGTGGCCGACGTGGTGGCCATGGGCGGCTACATCAAGCAGTACGAGGTGCAGCCCGACCTGGACAAGCTGCGCGCCTACGGGCTGACCTTCCAGAACCTGCTGGACGCGCTGGGCCGCGGCAATGCCAACGCGGGCGGCAGCTATGTGGCGCAGGGGGCGCAGCAGTACGCGATCCGCGGCATCGGCCTGCTGCGCTCGGCGGACGACATCGGCCAGATCGTCGTCACCGCGCGCGGCGGCACGCCGGTGCTGGTGCGCGACATCGCCAGCGTCGAGGTGGGCGCCGTGCCGCGGCTGGGCGTGGTGGGGCAGGACGATGATGACGATGTCGTCACCGGCATCGTCGTCATGCGCAAGGGCGAGAACGCCAGCGTGGTGCTCAAGGGCGTGAAGGACAAGCTGGCTGAACTCAACGAGCGCGGTCTGCCGCCGGGCGTGCAGATCGTGCCGTTCTACGACCGCACGTGGCTCATGGCCAAGACCCTGTCCACCGTGTTCCGCAACCTCGTGGAGGGCGCGCTGCTGGTGTCGCTGGTGCTGTACCTGTTCCTGTCCAACCTGCGCGCCAGCCTGGCCGTCGTGGCGGTCATTCCGCTGGCGCTGCTGGCGACCTTCCTGGGGCTGAAGATCCTGGGCGTGCCGGCCAACCTGCTGAGCCTGGGTGCGATGGACTTCGGCATCATCGTGGACGGCGCGGTCATCGTCGTCGAGAACATCATGCACCGCCTGGCCGAGCGCGGCGAAGGGCTGGACCTGAAGAAGCGCATGCACCTCATCGCCAGCGCGACCGACGAGGTGGGCCGGCCGACGCTGTTCTCCATGCTCATCATCATCGCGGCGCACATCCCCATCTTTGCGCTGCAGCGCCACGAGGGCCGCATCTTCCAGCCGATGGCGCTGTCGGTCAGCATGGCGCTGCTGGGCTCGCTGGTGTTCTCGCTGACGCTGGTGCCGCTGCTGGCCTACTGGATGCTGCGCCGGCGCCTGCCGCATGGCGACAACCGCCTGGTGCGCGGCGCCAAGGGCGTCTACGCGCCGGTGCTGGACTGGGCGCTGGCCCGGCCGCGCGCCGTCATGGCGGTGGCCGGCGTCGCCTTCGTGCTGGCGCTGGGTGCGGCCTCACGGCTGGGCTCGGAGTTCCTGCCTGAACTGGACGAGGGCACCATCTGGGTCAACCTGCGACTGCCGTCCAGCGTGTCGACGCAGGAGGCCACGCGTGTGCTGCGCCAGGTGCGCGAGGCACTGCACACGGTGCCCGAGGTCAACACGGTGGTCTCCAAGACCGGCCAGCCGGAGGACGGCACCGACCCCAAGACCATCAGCATGGCCGAGATCTTCGTGGACCTGAAGCCGGCGGAGCAATGGCGTGCGGGCAAGACCAAGGCCGACCTGATCGCCGAGATGGACACCGCCGTGTCGGCCGTGCCAGGCATGGAGCCGTCGTTCTCGCAGCCCATCCGCGACAACGTGCTGGAGTCCATCTCGCAGATCGACGGCCAGATCGTCATCAAGGCCTCGGGCGACGACCTGCAGCAACTGGGCAACCTGACGCGCGCCATCCAGCGCGAGGTCAAGCAGGTGGAGGGCGTGTACCTCGCCGAGATCGACCGCGAGGGCGAGCTGCCGCAACTGGTGGTGGACATCGACCGCGCCCGCGCCGCGCGGCTGGGGCTGAACGTGGGCGACGTGCAGGACGTCATCGAGGCCGCGCTCGCCGGCAAGGCCGCCACCTGGCTGTGGGAGGGCGAGCGCAAGGTCGCCGTCGCGGTGCGGCTGCCCGAGGCCAAGCGCGCCATCGCCGAGCTGCCGCGCACGCTGATCTCCACGCCGGGCGGCGGCACGGTGCCGCTGTCCGAGGTGACCACCATCCGCGAAACCACGGGCGCGATGAACATCGCCCGCGAGGCCGGCCGGCGCACGATGGCCATCGGCGTGTTCATCAAGGGCCGCGACATGGGCTCCATCGTCGCCGACATGAAGGCGCGCATCGCGCAGGGCGTGACCGTGCCCGAGGGCTATGCGCTGAAGTGGTCCGGCGAGTTCGAGAACCAGGAGCGGGCGATGAAGCGGCTGTCGGTCGTCGTGCCGATCTCGCTGCTGCTGATCTTCGTGCTGCTGTTCAACGCCTTCAACGACTTCCGCATGGCGGCGCTGATCCTGCTGAACGTGCCGCTGGCGCTGATCGGCGGCTTCGTGGCGCTGTTCGTGCTGGACATCCCGCTGTCGGTGTCGGCGGCCATCGGCTTCATCGCGCTGTCGGGCCAGGCGGTGCTCAACGGCGTGGTCATGCTCAGCGTGTTCCAGCAGTTGCGCAACGCCGGCCACAGCGTGCGCGATGCGGTGCGCGAGGGTTCCATGCAGCGGCTGCGCACGGTGCTGATGACGGCGATGCTGGCGGCGCTGGGGCTGCTGCCGATGGCGCTGTCGCACGACATCGGTGCCGAGACCCAGCGGCCGCTGGCCGTCGTCGTCATCGGCGGGCTGGTCACGGCCACGCTGCTGACGCTGGTGGTGCTGCCGACGCTGTACGTGGCGTGGTTCAAGCCCAAGGGCGGCGCCGCCTCAGAAGCGCAGGCCGACTGACAGCCGGTTCGCGTCCTGCGCCGAGAAGTTCTGCTTGGGGTCGTGCGCCAGCCGCACGAACCAGGTGGGCCAGTCCAGCGTGGCGCTCCAGCCCCAGGCGCGCACCTCGCCGCCGTTGTCGTCCCCGCCCTGGCCGGTCTTGTGCAGCAGGTCCAGCGTCAGCCGCAGGTCGTCGGCAAGCGGCCATCGGCCGAACAGGTGCAGGTGACGCTGGCCCGTGCCCAGGCGGTCGTCGGCGATCAGCGTGACCGACAGCGTGCGCCCGCCGTCGCCACGCCAGCCGGCGCCGACGGTGACGGCGTCGTTGGGGTCCCAGTTCAGGTTGTAGTAGGGCTTGAGGTTGGTGCGGCCCCAGCCGAGCAGCGCGAACCAGGTCGTGCCCCATTGCAGGTTGGCGCTGCCGCCGAAGAAGCCGCGCGACGCGGCCTGCAGCGAGGGCTGCAGCGCCAGATCGTCGGCCAGCGCGATGGACGTGTCGAAGCCGGTGCGGGCCTGGCGGCCGAAGACGCCGTCGCGGTAATAGCCCAGCCACAGGTTGGTGTCGCCGGCGCGGCGGCGCAGGTTCACGTCCTGGCCGGTGGTGCCGTCGCTGTAGCGGTAGTGGCCCGCCGTCAGCTTGTACTCGGGCGCGGCGTCGTCGGCGCGGGCCGCCGCGCAGGCGCACAGCAGCAGGGCAAGGAGCGGGGCTTTCATGGCGTGGCACCTGGAGTGGATCGTCGGCACTGTAGGCCGTGCGCGCTGGTAGGCGCGCGGTCGCGCGCGCCCGCCCCATCGGCTATCGTGCCGGCATGAGCGACCTGACCTTCTACTGGCACGACTACGAGACCTTCGGGCGCGTGCCGCGCCGTGACCGGCCCGCCCAGTTCGCCGGCCTGCGCACCGATGCCGAACTCAACGAGATCGGCGAGCCGCTGATGCTGTACTGCCAGCCGGCCCCCGACTACCTGCCGGACCCTGAGTCCTGCCTGCTGACCGGCATCCTGCCGCAGCACTGCCTGCAGCACGGCGTGCCGGAGCACGAGTTCGCCGCCAGCATCGAGACCGTCATGGCGCTGCCCGGCACCGTCGGCGTCGGCTACAACTCCATCCGCTTCGACGACGAGGTGACGCGCCACCTGTTCTGGCGCAGCCTCATCGACCCCTACGGCCGTGAGTGGCAAAACGGCTGCGGCCGCTGGGACCTGCTGGACGTGGTGCGCTGCGCCTACGCGCTGCGCCCCGACGGCATCGAATGGCCCAGGCACGAGGACGGCCGCCCCAGCTTCAAGCTCGAACACCTGACCGCCGCCAACGGCCTGGCGCACGAGGCGGCGCACGACGCGCTGTCCGACGTGCGCGCCACCGTGGCGCTGGCGCGCAAGCTGCGCCAGGCCCAGCCCCGGTTGTGGGACTTCTGCCTGAAGCTGCGCACCAAGCAGGCGGTGTGGGACGAGATCGCGACCGCCCAGTCCCAGGGCAAGCCCTTCCTGCACATCTCCGGCATGTACGGCCCCGAGCGTGGCTGCATCGCCCTGGTCTGGCCGCTGGCGCCGCACCCGACCAACAAGAACGAGCTGATCGTCTGGGACTGCGCCGTGGACCCGGCCGAGCTGCTGACGCTGAACGCCGAGGCCATCCGCGCGCGCCTGTTCGTCAAGCAGGAGGCGCTGCCCGAAGGCGTCACGCGGCTGCCCATCAAGACCATCCATGTCAACAAGAGCCCCGTCGTCATCGGCAACCTGAAGACGCTCAGCCCGGCGATGGCCCAGCGCTGGGGCCATGACGTGGACGCGCAGCTCGCCCACGCGCGGCTGCTGGCCGAGCAGGGCCGGCGGCTCGACGGCCTGTGGGCCGACGTGTTCCAGCGCGAGCCGTTCCCTGCCGCCGACGTGGATGAAGACCTCTACGGCGGCTTCATCGGCAACGAGGACCGCCGCGCGCTGAACCGCGTGCGCACCACGCCGCCCGAGCAACTCGCCGAACGCGCGGCCCAGGGCAAGCTGGCCTTCCAGGACGCGCGGCTGGACGAACTCGTCTTCCGCTGGCGCGCGCGCAACTTTCCTGCCAGCCTGTCGGTCGAAGAAGCCGAACGCTGGCAGGCGCACCTGGCCGCGCGGCTGCACGACGGCGAGGGCGGCGCGCAGACGCTGGCGGCCTTCATGGAACGCATCGACCAGCTCGGCCAGACGGCGGACGAGCGGGGTGAGGGCATCTTGTCGGCGCTGTACGACTACGCCGAGCAGATCGCACCCTGAGAAGCCGCGAGTCAGCCTGCTGCGCGGGCACAGGGCGGGCCTGCGCCGAGCCCGCTCGCGACGGCTCTTCCCGTTGGGTCAGCGCCGCTGCAGATACTTGTCCCGCAACGCCGTCTGCCGGTCGCTCAGCTCGATCTCGCGCCCCTGGATGAAGATGCGCTCGATGCGCGTCGATGGTTCCAGCGGGTCGCCGTCCGACACGAACAGGTTGGCCAGCTTGCCGACCTCGAGGGAGCCCAACTGGTCGGCGATGCCCAGGATCTGCGCCGGGTACAGCGTCACGGCCTTCAGGGCCTCGTCGTCGCTCAAGCCGAAGGCGCGGGCGTGCGCGGCTTCGAAGGGCAGGTTGCGCTCGTTGGTCGCGTCGCGCCCGCCGTCGGCGATGCAGTAGCGCACGCCAGCCGCGGCCAGCCTGGCGGGCAGCGTGAAGAGGGCATCCGGCGGGTCGTCGCGGCGCATGGGCAGGCGCAGCAGGCCGCCGATGATGACGGGGACGTTGCGTTCGCGCAGCGTGTCGGCCACGCGCCAGGCGTCTGCGCCGCCGACGATGACCAGCTTCAGGCCATGCCGGGCCGCGAAGTCCAGCGCGAAGCGGATCTGCGCGAGGTCGTCCGCGTGCATGAAGACGGCGCGTTCCGGCACGGCGCCGGGCGCGGCGGGCAGCACGGGGCGCATGGCCTCCCAGCGCGTGTCGATGGGCGTGGCCGGGTCGGCGGCGCGGGCCAGTGCGTAGGCCGTGGCCGAGTCGAAGGCCTCGTCGAGCAGCTTCAGCCGGGCCTCGGTCGAGCGGCGGATCTCGGCCAGGCGCGCCTCGCTCTGGCTGGGGAAGAGGGCGCTGTTCAGGCGCAGGCGCGGCACGGCGATGTGCAGGCCCACCTCGGGCCGCAGTGCCATGTCCTGCCAGTTCCAGCCTTCGAGTTGCAGCAGCGCCGACGTGCCGGCGATCAGCCCGGTGCGGCCGGCCTCCGGCACCGACAACGCGGCCAGCACGCCCCCGGCGCGGGTGACGGGCAGCAGCTCGCTGTCGGCGTTGAAGGCCACCAGCGCGCGCGCGTTCGGGTTCAGCGGGCCGGTCTCGGTGCTGTCGTTGGACGCATTGACGGCGCGGATCTCGGCTAGGCCCAGGCTGGTGTTGGCCGCCACCATGCCGGGGTAGACGTGGCGCCCGCCCAGGTCCACGACCTTCGTGCCGGGCGGTGCAGCCAGCTCGGCGCCGCCGATGGCGCGCACCTTGCCGGCCTCGATGAGCAGGCTGCCGTTGGCGATGACCGGGCCGCTGACCGGGTGCAGCGTGGCGTTGCGCAGCAGCAGCGGCTCGCGTTGCGGTGGGGGCGGCGTGTTGGGTGTGGCCTGGGCCGTGAGGGCGGCGGCCAGCAGCGTGGCGATGAGGGCAGGCTTCATGTCAGTACGCGTCCAGGGTGCATTCATGCCAGGCATCGCCGCTGAAATAGCTGTGGCGGTCGCGGTTCATGGCGTGCAGCCAGCGCTGCAGGTCGAGTTGGTCGAGGGCGGCGGTCACGGGTGACGCCGGCCGGCCCTCCGGTGGCGCGGCGGCCTTGGCGCGCTCGGGCAGCGCCAGTGCGACGAGGCGCGCGCGCTCGGCGCGGTCGCGTTCACGCAGTTGTGCGTCCTCGGCCAGGTCGAAGTAGCGCCGGCCGTCGATCCAGGTCTGCTCGGCCTTGGCCGCGCTGGACAGCGGGTTCGCGCTCCAGAGGACGAAGTCGGCGTCCTTGCCCACTTCCAGCGAGCCGACGCGGCCGTCGATGCGCAACTGCCTGGCGGCGTTGATCGTCACGAACTTCAGCGCGTCCGCTTCGGTCATGCCCCAGGCCTTGCCGCCGTAGCGCAGCGCCTTGGCGGCTTCGGTGTTCAGGCGCCGGGCGAGTTCGTCGCTGTCGGAGTTGAAGCTCGTCAGCACGCCGGCCTTCTGCGTCATCGCGCCGTTGTACGGGATGGCGTCCTGCACCTCGACCTTGTAGCCCCACCAGTCCGAGAAGCCCGAGGTGCCGGCGCCGAGCGAGGCGATCTCGGGGGCGACCTTGTAGGCCTCCAGCACGTGCTGGAAGGTGGCGACCTCCAGGCCGAACTCCTTGGCGAGCGCGACGAACATCAGGATCTCGTCGGCGCGGTAGCTGTGGATGTGGATGACGCGCTTCCTCTCCAGCAGTTCGACCAGCGTGTCCATCTGCAGGTCGCGGCGGGCGTTCGGGTCGGCCCGGCGCTGCTCGCGGTAGCGCTGCGCCGCGAGGAAGGCGTCGCGCATGACCTGCTCCACGCCCATGCGCGTGGTCGGGTAGCGCGCGTCGCCTTCGACGGCGGGGAAGTTGGCGCGCTTGACGTTCTCGCCCAGCGCGAACTTGATGCCGGGCCGCGCGCCCTCGAACTTCAGCGCGTCCGCGTCCAGCCCCCAGCGCAGCTTGATGACCTGGTTCTGCCCGCCGATGGCATTGGCCGAGCCGTGCAGCAGGTTGGCGCTGGTCACGCCGCCAGCGAGCTGGCGGTAGATGCTGATGTCGGTCGGGTCGACGACGTCGGCCACACGCACCTCGGCCGTCACCGAGTGCGCGAACTCGTTGATGCCGCGGTGGATGGCGGTGTGCGAGTGCGCGTCGATGAGGCCGGGCGTCAGGTGGCGGCCCGTCGCGTCGATGAGGACGGCGCCGGGCGGCGCGGACAGGCCCGGGCCGATGGCGGCGATGCGACCGTCGCGCACCAGCAGGTCGGTGGCGGCCAGCGTGCCGGCGGCGGCGCTGGTCCAGACGGTCGCGTTGCGCACGAGGACGGCCGCAGGCCGCTCGGGCGGTGCGGTGCGGCCGAAGACGCCGGCCGGGAAGGTGGCGGGCGAGGGCGTCGCGACGACGGCAGGCTTGGGCGCGGGCGGCTCGAACGGCGCGGTGCGTGTGGCCGTCCAGCGTTGCGTGCGGCCATCGGCCAGCGTCAGCGCGCCGGTCAGCGTCGCGTCGCGGCCTTCCAGCCGCAGGCTCTCGCGGGCGCCGCCCTCGCAGGGCCAGCGCAGCAGCAGTTCGCGGCCGCGCTGCTGCAGCTCGCAGGCCTTGCCGTCCACCTGCAGCGTCGGCCGGGCGCGCGTGCCGGCGATCTGCCAGGTCAACGCAGTGGCGCCGGCGGGAGTCACGGCCCATTGGCCGCGCGCGTCGAAGCGCTCCCAGGCCTCGGTCGGCAGGGGGTGGCCGTCGACGAAGGCCAGCTCCACCTCGGCCTGCTCGCTGGTGAACAGGTCGCCGCTGGCGACGACGATGTGGGCGAGCTGTCCCGGCGCCAGGCGGCCCAGGCGCGGCTGGTTGAGCAGCCGCGCCGGCGTGGTGGTCAGCGCGGCCAGCGCGGCGTCGGGCGTCAGCCCGCGCTGCACGGCCTGGCGCAGCCGCGGCCAGAACTCCTTCTTCACGTCCTTCAGGCCCTGCGTGGAGATCGCGAACGCCACGCCTGCCGCCTGCAGCGCCGCCGCGTTGCCGGGCGCGCGCTCCCAGTGCTGCAACTGGTGCAGCGGCACGTCCAGCGCGCTTTCGGGCTGCTCCACCTCCGGTGCGGCGGGGTAGGCGAGCGGCAGGATGACGGGCAGGCCCCAGGCCTTGAGCTGCGCCGCCTTGCGGTACTCATGGCCGGTGCCCTGGACGATGAGCTGCAGGCCGAATTCGTCGCGCAGCCTGGCCAGGCGGGCCAGGCCCTCGTCGTCCAGCGCCTCGTGGATGACGGGCTGCCGACCGCCCAGCGCAGGCGCCAGCGCGGCCAGGCTGGCGTTGAACTCGCGCCGCTCGCCGGTCGATGGTGGTGATGTGGGCGACGCGGCCCAGCGTGCGTTCAGCAGCGTCTGTCGCTCCAGCGCGATGCTGCCCATCAGCGAGGTCGGGTAGCTGAGGTGGGCCGGCCTGCCGCCGCCTTCGAAATCGAAGGTCGTGTACTCATGGGCCAGGTGCTGGGCCACATCGGCCGCGAGCACCAGGCTGCGCGCGTCGCCGCCGTCGCGCAGGCTGATCAGCGCACTCTGGCCGCGGAACACCGCACCGGCGGGCGGCAGCGACAGCGCCGCCGTGAAACCCTGCTCGCGCGCGGCGCGCACGTCGTCGGCCTTGATCTCCAGCGCGGCAGCCTGGCGGAACTCGGCGCGCACCCAGCGCTGGCCCGGTGTGGGCGACTTCAGCTTGGGCGGCTCGATGCGGCCCTGGCCCAGGCTGCTGGCGGCGTCGATGAAGCCGGCGTAGACCGTGCGGCCCGCGAGCGGCCAGACCTTGGCGCCGGCGGGCGGCTTCACGTGGGCGCCTGCCGCCACGATGACGCCGTCCTTCATCACCAGCGTGCCGTTGTCGACCACCTGGCCCGGCGCCAGCACGAGCCGGGCGCCGGTCAGCGCATGCCAGCGCGGCGTGGCATCGCGCAGCCCCTGGGGGCTTTCGCTGAGTTGCTGGGCCTGGGCATAAGACAGGGCGGATGCGGCCACCAGGGCCAGCAGACAAGCGGGAAGTGAGCGCATCGGGGCGTCTTGTCGTGGCGCCGCACCGCGGCGAAGTGCCGGACTTTAGGGCCCATCGCCGGCTCGCGAATCAGATGCAACCCCGAAGGGGAGCGTGATCTGCGTCATGGCTGAAAGCGCCGAGTCCTGCGATAGTCGGCGTCGGAAGACCGACCAGGAGATTCCCATGAGCAACGTCCACGCCCCGTCAATAGCCGACGACTTCAACACCGCCCGCCTGAAGGCCTTGCTGGTGCGCGCGCCGACGGCCGTGGCGTTCGTGGCGGGCGAGCGCTTCGAGGTCGTCAGCGAGGAGTTCAACCACCTGTTCGGCTTTGGTGACGAGAGCGACCTGACGGGCCAGAACACGCGTGCGGTGCACACCACCGATGTGGCCCATGCCGCGCTGCGCGAGCGTGCCACCGCTGCCTTCGCCGCGGGCCAGCCGCTGGACGAAGAGATCGAGTACGTGAAGCGCGACGGCCACCGCTTCTGGGGCCGGCTGCAGGCCTCGCCGCTGCAATGGGACGAGCCGGCCAGCGAGGTGCTGTGGATCGTCGAGGACGTGAGCGCCGCCCGCGCGCTACGGCTGCAGCCGACGTGGACGGCCAAGCATGACGCCGTGACCGAACTGGCCAACCGCCGCGAGTTCGAGCGCCGGCTCGCCGAGCACGTGGGCAGCCGCCGCAGCGAGCCGGTCTCGGCGCTGTGGGTGGACGTGGACAAGTTCAGTGACGTCGTCAAGGCCATGGGGGCCGAGGTGGGCGACCATTTCCTGTACGGCCTGGGCCAGATGCTGATCAGCAAGGTGCGGGCGTCCGACCTCGTGGCCCGGCTGGAGGACGATCATTTCGCCATCCTGCTGCCCGACTGCGACCAGCACTACGCCCAGATCATTGCCGAGAAGATCCGCTCGGCCATCGCCGCCTACCGGCTGCGCTGGGGCATGCACCGCACGCGCGTGAAGGCGTCGGTGGGCGTCGTGCAGATCCAGCCCTCGCTGGCCACCGTGGACGCCGTGCTGGGCGCCGGCGCGCTGGCCTGCACCGAGGCCAAGGCGGCGGGCGGCGACAGCGTGCGGGTGTTCGTGTCCACCGGCGGTTACGAGGAACTGGCCGGCTGACGGACCGATGTCACGCCCGGCGGCGCGGCGATCCGGGGAAAAGCGGGTTTTCTCGCCAATTGTTCTAAAGTTCGCTTCGGCCCGGCCGATGTAACGGCCAGCGCGCCTGAAAGCTGAAACTCCGATGAACGTCCCGCTGTCCACCGCCCTGTCCGGCATCTCGTCTGCCAACGAGCGGTTGCGGGCGTCCGCGTCCAACATCGCCAACCTGGCCGCCACCAACCAGGCCCGCCCCAGCGCGGAGCCGACCAACGTGGACAAGGTGCCGCAGCGCGAGATCAACCCGGCCAACGAGGTCGTGGAGCAGCAGTCGGCGGCCTATGCCTTCGTCGCCAACCTGAAGGTGCTGCAGACGCAGATCAACACGACGGGCGCGCTGCTCGACATCAAGGCCTGAGCGGCCCGTCCTCCCCAGTCAAGCGGCCCATCGGGCCGCTTTGTCATTGGGCCACGAAAAAGCCCGCCGGCTTGGCGCACGGCGGGCTTGCGGCGTTGACGCCGGGTCAGGCTCAGCAGGCCGGGGCAACGGCCTTGGCCGTCTCGGCGTACTCCTCGATCTGGTCGAAGTTCAGGTACTTGTAGATCGACGCGCCGTCCTTGTTCACGATGCCCATCGCCTCGTGGTACTCCTGCACCGTCGGGATGTGGCCCAGCTTGGACGCGATCGCCGCCAGTTCGGCCGAGGCCAGGAACACGTTGGTGTTCTTGCCCAGGCGGTTCGGGAAGTTGCGGGTCGACGTGGACACGACGGTCGCGCCTTCGCGCACCTGGGCCTGGTTGCCCATGCACAGGCTGCAGCCCGGCATTTCGGTGCGCGCGCCGGCCGTGCCGAAGGCGGCGTAGTGGCCTTCCTTGATCAGCTCGCTCTGGTCCATCTTGGTGGGCGGGGCCACCCACAGCTTGACCGGGATGTCGCGCTGGCCGCCCAGCAGCTTGGCCGCCGCGCGGAAGTGGCCGATGTTGGTCATGCACGAGCCGATGAAGGCCTCGTCGATCTGGGTGCCGGCGACTTCGGACAGGAACTTGGCGTCGTCCGGGTCGTTCGGGCAGCAGAGGATGGGTTCCTTGATGTCGGCCAGATCGATCTCGATGACGTGGGCGTACTCGGCGTCCTGGTCGGCTTCGAGCAGCTCGGGGTTGGCCAGCCAGGCCTCGACCTTCTCGATGCGGCGCTGCAGCGTCTTGGCGTCGGCGTAGCCGTCGGCGATCATGTTCTTCATCAGCACGACGTTGCTGGTGAGGTACTCCTTGATCGGCGCCGGGTTGAGCTTGATCGTGCAGCCGGCGGCGGAGCGCTCGGCGGAGGCGTCGGAGAGTTCAAAGGCTTGCTCGACCTTGAGGTCCGGCAGGCCTTCGATTTCCAGGATGCGACCCGAGAAGGCGTTCTTCTTGCCGGCCTTGGCGACGGTCAGCAGGCCGGCCTTGATGGCGTACAGCGGGATGGCATGCACGAGGTCGCGCAGCGTCACGCCCGGCTGCATCTCGCCCTTGAAGCGCACCAGCACGGATTCGGGCATGTCCAGCGGCATCACGCCGGTGGCGGCGCCGAAGGCGACCAGGCCGGAGCCGGCCGGGAACGAGATGCCGATCGGGAACCGGGTGTGCGAGTCGCCACCGGTGCCGACCGTGTCGGGCAGCAGCAGGCGGTTCAGCCAGCTGTGGATGACGCCGTCGCCCGGGCGCAGCGACACACCACCCCGGTTGCTGATGAAGGCGGGGAGCTCGCGGTGGGTCTTCACGTCCACGGGCTTGGGATAGGCCGCCGTGTGGCAGAAGGACTGCATGACCAGGTCGGCCGAGAAGCCCAGGCAGGCCAGGTCTTTCAGCTCGTCGCGGGTCATGGGGCCGGTGGTGTCCTGCGAGCCGACGGTCGTCATCTTGGGTTCGCAGTAGGTGCCCGGGCGCACGCCTTGGCCTTCCGGAAGGCCCACGGCGCGGCCGACCATCTTCTGCGCCAGCGTGAAGCCGGCCTTGGTTTCGGCGGGCGCGGAAGGCAGGCGGAACAGCGTGGAGGCGGGCAGGCCCAGGAACTCGCGCGCCTTGGCGGTCAGCGAGCGGCCAATGATCAGGTTGATGCGGCCGCCAGCGCGTACTTCGTCGAACAGCACATCGCTCTTGAGCTTGAACTCGGCGACGGTCTCGGTGCCCTTCACGAGCTTGCCTTCGTACGGCAGCACGTCGATGACGTCGCCCATTTCCAGCTTGCTCACATCGACTTCGATGGGCAGCGAGCCGGAGTCTTCCTGCGTGTTGAAGAAGATCGGCGCGATCTTGCCGCCCAGCGTCACGCCGCCGAAGCGCTTGTTCGGCACGAAGGGGATGTCCTGGCCCGTGGCCCAGATGACCGAGTTGGTGGCGGACTTGCGCGAGGAGCCGGTGCCCACCACGTCGCCCACGTAGGCGACCAGGTGGCCCTTCTTCTTCAGGTCCTCGATGAACTGCATCGGACCGCGCTTGCCGTCTTCCTCGGGCTTGAAGGCGGCACCGCCTGGAGCTCCAAAGTCCCCGCGGGTGTTCTTCAGCATCGCCAGGTAGTGCAGCGGGATGTCCGGGCGGCTCCACGCGTCGGGCGCGGGCGACAGGTCGTCGGTGTTGGTCTCGCCAGGCACCTTGAAGACGGTGACGGTGATCTTCTTCTCGACCTCGGGGCGCGACGTGAACCACTCGGCGTCGGCCCAGCTCTGCATCACGGCCTTGGCGTATGCGTTGCCGGCCTTGGCCTTGTCGGCCACGTCGTTGAAGTAGTCGAACATCAGCAGCGTCTTCTTCAGGCCTGCGGCAGCGACTTCGGCCACCTCGGCGTCGTCCAGCAGCTCGATCAGCGGGTGCACGTTGTAGCCGCCCACCATGGTGCCCAGCAGCTCGGTCGCCTTGGCCTTGGAGATCAGCCCGACCTTCAGGTCGCCGTGGGCGACGGCGGCCAGGAAGGACGCCTTGACCTTGGCCGCGTCGTCCACGCCCGGGGGCACGCGGTGGGTCAGCAGGTCCAGCAGGAACGCGTCTTCACCGGCGGGCGGGGACTTGATCAGCTCGATCAGGTCAGCGACCTGCCTGGCATCCAGGGCCAGGGGCGGGATGCCGAGGGCGGCGCGTTCGGCGACGTGTTGGCGATAGGCGGTGAGCATGAGAAAACTCCTGAAACGGGGGGCGGAAGAAGTCAGGACTTGGGCGCGATGACGCGCAAGCCCTTGAAGTAGTCGCGGAAGAAACCGGCGTCGCGGGTGATCAGGCCCTGGCATTGCAGCAGGGCATGCGCGCCGATGAGGAAGTCGGGGACGGTGCGTTTGGTGTCCTGCGGCTTGGATGCCGCCGGCAGGCGTTGGCGGTAGCGGCGCTGCATCTCGCCGGCGCGCAGCGCCGAGCGCAGTTCGAGCGGCGAGAAACCGATGCCGATGGCTTCGAGCGTTTCCAGCACGATATCGCTGTGGCCCAGGCCCGCCACCACCTCGCTGACGACCACCTCGCAGGCCACCACCGGGCCATTGGACAGCGCGCTGCGCAGCAATTGCTCGGCCTCGTCTGCGGATGGACCGTCGCCGATGTAGTCGACGAGGATGGAGGTGTCGACAGCGATCACTCGTGGTCGTCCGGCGCGGGGTAGGGATCGCCGGGCGCCCGGCCACGCAGCTCGCGCATCACGTCGTCGGTGGTCGTGCCGGCCGGCAGCTTGATGCGGCCGCGCATCTTGGACAGCGCGTCGCCGACATCCTTGCGCAGGATGATGCGGCCACCGTCCAGCTCGACCTTGAGGGTGGTGCCCTTGGTCAGGCCGAGGGCGTCCCTGACGGCTTTGGGCAGCGTGATCTGCCCGCGTTCGGCAACAGTGGCTTCCATGGCGCCTCCAGCAGCTGAGCCGCCGCGGGGTGCAGCCACTCAGGTATGCATCAGAAAGTATGCATTCATTTTACATACCGGCGTGGGTGGTTTCAAGCCGTGAACCGTGCCGCTGGCGTGTCATTTGCCCGGCGTGATGCCGATGGAGTTGGCCTTGGCGGCTTCGGGGTCGGACGCCGCGGCGGCGCGCGCCTCGACCATCAGCCGGGCCTGCTCCGGGTGGACGCAGTCGTCCAGAATGCGCTGCCCGATCTTGGTGTCCAGCAGCATGGACTTGTTGGCGATCTGGATCATCAGCGTGCGGCCCGTCACATCCTCCAGGCGCAGCGCGCCGGTGGACGACAGCACCGGCTTCATCGTGAAGCGGTACTTCTGCCAGCGGATGTCGATGTAGCCCGCCGTCTTGGGGTGCTTCTCGATGTGCACGGTTTCCTTGAACTCGCAGACGTAGTCGCCGAGGTAGGCGCGCTCGGCGGCGGCGAGCTGCGCTTCGTCGGCATCGGCCAGCACGGGTTCGGGCGGCGGCGGCGGCGCCTTCTTGGCGGGGGCGGCCTTGGCTGGCTTGGCCGCGGCAGCCTTGGTGGCCGGCTTGGCATTGGGCTTGGCCGGTGCGTTCTGGGCCAGGGCGGGCAGGGCGGCGCAGAGGATCAGGGCAGCGGCGCTGCTGCGGAGCGGGGGAAACAGCATCGGAGGGGGAGGAGGAAAGAGGGGGGAGGGGTGGAAAAACGGCCGCGCATGATGGCCGCGAAGCGGCAGGGCCGCAGTGAGTAGATGTGAGCGATTTTCGGGGGTGGTCGTGGGTGCCCAGGCCCGTGCTTTACCCGATGGCTGCTGTGAAAAACGCCCGGCGCGCCTCGGCCGGCAGCGCGCGGCCGGTGCGCTCGGCACGCTCCAGCACGGTCCAGAAATAGCGGTAGCTGGCACGGTCGTGCAATCGGTCACGGAACGAGACCGGCGCCCACTGCTGGCGTTGCGCCGCCAGCAGCAGTTCGGCGGCTTCGGCGATCTCGTCGGCGGCCGGCGCGAAGGCCTCGACGATGGGGCGGATCTGGTCCGGATGGATGCTCCACATGCGCGTGTAGCCGAACTCGCGCGCAGCGCGCGTGGCGGCCGCCGCCAGCCGCTCGCGGTCGCGGAACTCGGTCACGACGCAGTGCGAAGGCACCTTGCCGAACGCGTGCGCCGCCGCGGCGATCTCCAGCTTGGCGCGCACGACCAGCGGATGCTCGAACTGCCCCGGCAGCTCCATCGCCATCTTCGGGATCGCGCCGCCGTGCGCGGAGACGAAGTCCATCAGCCCGAACGACAGCGATTCGATGCGCGGGTGCGCGGCAATGCGGAACACGTCGCGCAGCGCACCGTGCGTCTCGATGAGCACCTGCAGCGGCAGCTTGGGCGCGCCGTGGCGGGCGCAGGCCGCGTCGATGGCGGCGACGGCGCGGTCCACGTCGTCGGCGCTCTCTGGCTTGGGAAGCATCAGGTAGGCCAGGTGTGCGCCGGCGCGGCCGACGAGCGTGTCCACGTCGGCGTCGAACGCAGCGTGGCCCCAGGGGTGCACGCGCGCGCCGACGCGGCCGAAGCGGTTGGCGGCGCTGGTCGCCAGCTCCGCGATCAGCAGCGCGTGCTCGGCCTCGCCGCCCACGGGTGCGCCGTCCTCGGCGTCCAGCGTGATGTCGAACACCGGGCCCAGTTCGGCCTGCAGCGCCAGGCTCTTGCGCATGCGCGCCTCGACGCCGCAGTAATGGTCGACAACGGGCAGCAGGCGCGGGGCGGTCGTGCTGTCCTCGAACAGGGCGTCGCGAGGATGGACGGGGGCGTCAGGAATCATGGGCGGCGTGCGACGAAAAAGAGGCGCGGGAACGCCAGCAGCAACTGGCCATCCGCGCGCGGCGGGTAACTCTCGGCGATGCGCTGCTCGTAGGCCACCAGGAACTGCGCGCGCTCGGCCTCGGGCAGCGGGTCGACGAAGGGCTTCAGGCCGGTGCCGCGCACCCACTCGACGATGCGGGCGGGCGATGCCATCGGGTGCTGGTAGGCGGTGCGCCAGAGGTCCACGCTGGCCAGCGGCGCGAGCAGGTCGTAGTAGCCGTGCAGCCCCAGCAGTTCGGTGCGCAGCCGGCTCGCGTCGCCGATCAGCGCGGCGTAGGGCAACTGTGCCGCCAGTTCGCGCATCGCGCGGTGCGTGGGCTCGTCGCGGTTGTCCGGCATCTGCACGGCCAGCACGCCGCCCGGGGCCAGGTGGCCCAGCAGGCGCGGCAGAAGGCGCTCATGGTCGCCCACCCATTGCAGCGACGCGTTCGCGTAGATCAGGTCGAAGGCGCCATCGGGCGCCCAGTCGCCGATGTCGGCCCGCTCGAAGCGGCAGCCGGGCAGGCGCTCGCGGGCGCTGTCCAGCATGGCGGCGGAGTTGTCGATGCCGAGGACCGCGGCGTCGGGGAAGCGCTCGACCAGCAGCTCGGTCGAGTTGCCCGGGCCGCAGCCGAGGTCGACGATCCGCCGCGGGGATGTGAGCGGCACCCGCGCCAGCAGGTCGCGCGCTGGGCGGGTGCGCTCGTCCTCGAAGCGGCGGTAGAGGTCCGGGTTCCAGTCCTTCACGCGCGCTCCGAGGTGACGGGTTTACAGCAGGTGCTTGACGCCGTCCTGCTCGTCCGTCAGTTCCTTCAGCGTCTTGTTGATGCACTCCTGCGAGAACTCGTCGATGGCGATGCCCTCGACGATCTTGTATTCGCCGCCTTCACAGGTGACGGGGTAGCCGAACATGACCTCCTTGGGGATGCCGTACTCGCCGCCCGACGGGATGCCCATCGTGACCCACTTGCCGTTGGTGCCCAGGGCCCAGTCGCGCATGTGGTCGATGGCGGCGTTCGCCGCCGAGGCCGCCGACGACAGGCCGCGGGCGGCAATGATGGCGGCGCCGCGCTTGCCGACGGTGGGCAGGAACACTTCACGGTTCCACTGCTCGTCGTTGATCAGCGCCTTCACCGACTGGCCGTCGATGGTGGCGTTGCGGTAGTCGGCGTACATCGTCGGCGAGTGGTTGCCCCACACGGCCAGCTTCTCGATGGAGGCCACGGGCTTGCCCGTCTTGGCGGCCAGTTGCGACGCAGCGCGGTTGTGGTCCAGGCGCAGCATGGCGGTGAAGTTCTTGGCCGGCAGGTCGGGCGCCGACTTCATCGCGATGTAGGCATTGGTGTTGGCCGGGTTGCCCACCACCAGCACCTTGACGTTGCGCGAGGCCACGGCGTTGAGCGCCTTGCCCTGCGTCGTGAAGATGGCGCCGTTGATCGACAGCAGCTCGGCGCGTTCCATGCCGGGGCCACGCGGACGCGAGCCGACGAGCAGCGCGTAGTCGGTGTCCTTGAAGGCGGTCATCGGGTCGCTGTGGGCCTCGATGCCGGCCAGCAGCGGGAAGGCGCAGTCTTCGAGTTCCATGATCACGCCCTTCAGCGCGTTCTGGGCCTTCTCGTCGGGGATTTCCAGCAGTTGCAGGATGACGGGCTGGTCCTTGCCCAGCATCTCGCCGGAGGCGATGCGGAACAGCAGGGCGTAGCCGATCTGGCCAGCTGCGCCGGTGACGGCGACGCGAACGGGTGTCTTGCTCATGGAGATCTCCGAGGACAGTTGATGAAGCTCATGTCGAGGCGGCGCCGCGCGCTTCGCCTGAAGGCGCAGCAGTGTACGGGCATACCCTGTGCTGCAATGCGCCCATGCCCCCAATCAAGCCCAGGCCGTCCGCGCCGCTGTACGCCCAGATCCGGCAGTTGATCGTTGCCGCACTCGCGGCCGGCGAGTGGCGGCCCGGCGACGCACTGCCCAGCGAAGCGGCGCTGGCCGAGCGCTTCCGTGCCAGCCCGGGCACGGTGCGCCGTGCGCTGGACGAGCTGACCGCGGAGCACGTGGTGGAGCGCCGCCAGGGGCGTGGCACGTTCGTCGCGACGCACACGGCGCCGCGTGACGCCTACCGCTTCCTGCGGCTGGTGGCGGATGACGGAACGGCCGGTTTCACCCGCGAGCTGGTGCATTGCCGCCGCGCGCGTGCCAACGCGGAGACGGCGCGGGCGCTGCAATTGCGCACCTCGGCGCCCGTCGTCGAGGTCCGGCGGCTGCTGTTGCGCCGCGGTCAGGCCGTCGTGCTGGACGACCTGTGGCTGCCGGAACGCCATTTCGAAGGGCTGACGGGTGAGGTGATCGACGCCTATCCGGGCACGCTGTACGCGCTCTTCGAAGCCCGGTTCGGCGTGCACATGGTGAAGGCTGAGGAGAAGCTGCGCGCCGTGGCCGCCAGCGCCGATGCGGCTCAACTCCTGCACGTGCCGGCCGGCGTGCCGCTGCTCAGTGTGGAGCGCGTGGCCTACACGTATGGCGACCGGCCGGTCGAATTGCGGCGGGGTCTGTACCGCACCGAAGCGGATCACTACCGCAATGACTTGAACTGAAGCTGACGATGGCGCAGTGCAGCAAGTCGGCCACCCGGGTTAACGCTTGGCCCTAGAATCTTTCGGTTTCACATTGATTACCCAGGCTCGATCATGACGGACAGCGCCAAGGCAAGACCGCAATACCGCAACATCCACGTCACCCAGATCGTCAGCTACCGCCTTCCGCCGGCCGGCATCGTCTCCATCCTGCATCGCATCAGCGGCCTGCTGATGTTCCTGCTGCTGCCCTTCGTGGTCTGGATGCTGGACAACAGCCTCAGTTCGGAAATCACCTTCGGCGCGTTCACCAACGTGTTCGTGGCGGGCGTGGCGGGCATTCCGGGCTGGTTCGTGAAGCTCGTGACGCTGGGGCTGATCTGGGGCTACCTGTTCCACTTCATCGCCGGCGTGCGCCACCTGTGGATGGACGCGACGCACAGCGTCAGCAAGGCGCAGGGCCACAGCTCGGCCCTCGTCACGCTGGTCCTCAGCACGCTGCTGACGCTGGCGCTGGGCGCCAAGCTGTTCGGCCTCTACTGAAACCCCGCTGAACCCCAACCGAGGGACAACAACAATGAGCACTTTCGGCTCCAAGCGCATCGTCGTGGGCGCGCATTACGGCCTGCGCGACTGGCTCGCGCAGCGCATCACGGCCGTGCTGATGGCCTTGTTCACCGTGGTCCTGCTCGTGCAGGTGCTGATGCCCGGTGAACTGGGTTACGACCGCTGGGCGGCGATCTTCTCCCAGCAGTGGATGAAGGTCTTGACCTTCGTCACCATCCTGGCACTGGCGTATCACGCCTGGGTCGGCGTGCGTGACATCTGGATGGACTACGTGAAGCCGGTCGGCCTGCGACTGGCCCTGCAAGTGTTTTCGATCGTGTGGTTGCTTGGCTGTGCCGGCTGGGCGATCCAGGTGCTGTGGAGACTGTGATGACGACGGCAAAGATTTCGACCCGCAAGTTCGACGTGGTCATCGTCGGGGCCGGTGGCTCCGGCATGCGCGCCTCGCTGCAGCTGGCGCTGGCCGGCCTGAACGTGGCCGTGCTGTCCAAGGTCTTCCCGACCCGCTCGCACACCGTCGCCGCCCAGGGCGGCATCGGCGCGTCGCTGGGCAACATGAGCGAGGACAACTGGCACTACCACTTCTTCGACACCGTCAAGGGTTCGGACTGGCTGGGCGACCAGGACGCCATCGAGTTCATGTGCCGCGAGGCGCCCAAGGTCGTCTACGAGCTTGAGCATTTCGGCATGCCGTTCGACCGCAATGCCGACGGCACCATCTACCAGCGCCCGTTCGGCGGCCACACCGCCAACTACGGCGAGAAGCCCGTGCAGCGCGCCTGCGCCGCGGCGGACCGCACCGGCCACGCGATGCTGCACACGCTGTACCAGCAGAACGTCAAGGCACGCACGCAGTTCTTCGTCGAGTGGATGGCACTGGACCTGATCCGCGACGCCGAGGGCGACGTGGTCGGCGTGACGGCGCTGGAGATGGAGACCGGCGAGGTTCACATCCTGCAGGGCAAGACGGTGCTGCTGGCCACCGGCGGCGCCGGGCGCATCTTCGCGGCCTCCACCAATGCCTTCATCAACACCGGCGACGGCCTGGGCATGGCGGCGCGCGCCGGCATCCCGCTGGAAGACATGGAGTTCTGGCAGTTCCACCCGACCGGCGTGCACAACGCCGGCGTGCTGCTGACCGAAGGCTGCCGTGGCGAAGGCGCCATCCTGCGCAACGCCGATGGCGAGCGCTTCATGGAGCGCTATGCGCCCACGCTGAAGGACCTGGCACCGCGCGACTTCGTGTCGCGCTGCATGGACCAGGAGATCAAGGAAGGTCGCGGCTGCGGTCCGAACAAGGACTACATCAACCTCGACATGACCCACCTGGGTGCGGACACCATCGCCAAGCGCCTGCCCTCGGTGCTGGAGATCGGCCACAACTTCGCCAACGTCGACATCACGAAGGAACCGATTCCCGTGGTGCCGACCATCCACTACCAGATGGGTGGCATCCCCACCAACATCCACGGCCAGGTGGTGGTGCCCAAGGATGGCAAGCCCAACGAGATCGTCAAGGGCTTGTACGCGGTGGGCGAATGCGCCTGCGTCAGCGTGCACGGCGCCAATCGCCTGGGTACCAACTCGCTGCTGGACCTGCTGGTGTTCGGCCGTGCGGCCGGAAACCACCTGGTGGCGGCCGACCTGGGCAAGCAGTCGCACAAGGCGCTGCCGGCGGATGCGGCGGACCGCTCGCTGGCGCGCCTGGCGCGCCTGGACAACAGCACCAGCGGCGAGTACGCCCAGGACGTGGCCAACGACCTGCGCGCCGCGATGCAGCAGCATGCCGGCGTGTTCCGCACCCAGGCCATGCTGAACGAAGGCGTGACCCAGATCGCCGCGATTGCCGAGCGGGTCAAGAACATCACGCTGAAGGACAAGTCCAAGGTCTTCAACACGGCGCGCATCGAGGCGCTGGAAGTTGAGAACCTGATCGAGGCGGCACAGGCCACCATCGTGTCGGCAGCGGCCCGCACCGAGAGCCGCGGCGCCCACACCGTGAACGACTACGGCGACACACCGGCCCACCCCAACGGCCGCAACGACGAAGAGTGGATGAAGCACACGCTGTGGTACTCCGAGGGCAACCGGCTGGACTACAAGCCGGTCAACCTCAAGCCGCTGACCGTGGACTCGATTCCTCCGAAGGTCCGCACATTCTGATGACCTTGCGGGACAGACCGCCCTCGCGAAGCGAGTCGCTCTGTCCCCAACTGACTAGGAACTGATCTATGAAGCGCACCTTCCAGATTTACCGCTACGACCCGGACAAGGATGCCAAGCCCTACATGCAGACCCTTGAGGTCGAGCTGGACGGCACCGAGCGCATGCTGCTGGACGCCCTGAACAAGCTCAAGGCGGTCGACCCCAGCCTGTCCTTCCGCCGCTCCTGCCGCGAAGGCGTGTGCGGTTCGGACGCGATGAACATCAACGGCAAGAACGGCCTCGCGTGCCTGACGAACATGCGCACGCTGCCGGGCACCATCGTGCTCAAGCCGCTGCCGGGCCTGCCCGTCGTGCGCGACCTCATCGTCGACATGACGCAGTTCTTCAAGCAGTACCACTCGATCAAGCCCTATCTCGTCAACGACAACATCCCGCCCGAGACCGAGCGGCTGCAGTCGCCCGAGGAGCGCGACGAGCTCAACGGCCTGTACGAGTGCATCCTGTGCGCGAGCTGCTCCACGAGCTGCCCGAGCTTCTGGTGGAACCCCGACAAGTTCGTCGGCCCGGCCGGCCTGCTGCAGGCCTACCGCTTCATCGCCGACAGCCGCGACGAAGCCACCGCCGAGCGCCTGGACAACCTCGAAGACCCGTACCGCCTGTTCCGTTGCCACACCATCATGAACTGCGTGGACGTCTGCCCCAAGGGCCTGAACCCCACGAAGGCCATCGGCAAGATCAAGGAACTGATGGTCCGCCGCGCGGTCTGAGCCTGACGACGATGACCGAGATCGCCACGGCCCTGATCGACGAACGCGCGCTGTCCAAGCTGCGCTGGCGTTGCCGCAGGGGCCTGCTGGAGAACGACCTCTTCATCGAACGATTCTTTACGCGCACGGCCGCGTCGGGCATCAGCGTCACGCAAGCCGAGGGCCTGACGATGCTGATGGACCTGGCCGACAACGACCTTCTCGACCTGTTACTGCGCCGCAAGGAACCCAGTGGTGAAATCGACACCGCTGCCGTGCGCGAGGTTCTCGCCGACCTGCGCACCTGATGCTTTTGAAAAACTTTAAGGACTGAACCATGACCCCGTCCGACGTGAAAGCCACCCTGTCGTTCTCTGACGGCAGCCCCTCGATGGACCTGCCCCTGTACAAGGGCACGATCGGCCCGGATGTCATCGATATCCGCAAGCTCTACGGTCAGACCGGCAAGTTCACCTACGACCCCGGCTTCCTGTCGACGGCGTCGTGCAACTCCACCATCACCTACATCGACGGCGACAAGGGCGAGCTGCTGTACCGCGGCTACCCCATCGACCAGCTCGCGGTGAATTGCGACTACCTCGAGACCTGCTACCTGCTGCTGTACGGAGAGTTGCCGAACGAAAGCCAGAAGGCCGAGTTCGAGGACAAGGTCACCCATCACACGATGGTGAACGAGCAGATGCAGTTCTTCCTGCGCGGCTTCCGCCGTGACGCCCACCCGATGGCCGTCATGACGGGCCTGGTGGGTGCGATGTCGGCCTTCTATCACGACAGCACCGACATCAATAACCCCGAGCACCGCGAGATCGCGGCGATCCGCCTGATCGCCAAGATGCCCACGCTCGTGGCCATGGCCTACAAGTACACCATCGGCCAGCCCTACATCTACCCGAAGAACGACCTCAGCTACGCCGGCAACTTCATGCGCATGATGTTCGCCACGCCTTGCGAGGAGTACAAGCCCAACGACGTGCTGGTGCGCGCGATGGACCGCATCTTCACGCTGCACGCCGACCACGAGCAGAACGCGTCGACCTCGACCGTGCGCCTGTGCGGCTCGTCGGGCACCAACCCGTTCGCGGCCATCGCGGCAGGCGTGGCCTGCCTGTGGGGCCCCGCGCACGGCGGCGCCAACGAGGCGGCGCTGAACATGCTGGGCGACATCCAGAAGCAGGGCGGCGTGGCCCGCATCGGCGAGTTCGTCAGCAAGGTCAAGGACAAGAACTCCGGCGTCAAGCTGATGGGCTTCGGCCACCGCGTCTACAAGAACTACGACCCGCGCGCCAAGCTGATGCGCGAGACCTGCCACGAAGTGCTGAACGAGCTGGGCCTGCAGAACGACCCGCTGTTCGAGCTGGCGATGAAGCTGGAAAAGATCGCGCTGGAGGACGAGTACTTCGTCGCCCGTAAGCTCTACCCGAACGTCGACTTCTACTCGGGCATCGTGCAGCGCGCCATCGGCATCCCGGTGCCGCTGTTCACGGCCATCTTCGCGCTGGCCCGCACGGTCGGCTGGATCGCCCAGCTCAATGAGATGATCAGCGACCCCGAGTACAAGATCGGCCGCCCGCGCCAGCTCTTCGTCGGCGCCACGCCGCGCGACGTCAAGCCCATCGGCCAGCGCTGATGCGTGAGGGCGCCACGCGCCTCACCGCGAACCCCTCGGCCCCCCGAGGGGTTCTTTCATTTGGAGACGGCCACTGTCCATGACCACCGCCCCTGAGATCCTCGTCCTCGGCAGCGTCAACCGTGACCTCATCGTGCATGCGCCGCGCCTGCCGCTGCCCGGCGAGACACTGCGCGGCCAACGGTTCGGCTCCTGCCTCGGCGGCAAGGGTGCCAACCAGGCCGTCGCGGCAGCCCGCCTGGGCGCCCGCGTGGCGCTGGCCGCGCGCGTGGGCCTGCGGGAGGACGGCGCGGCGATGGTGCGGCAACTGGCCGGTGAGGGGGTGGACACGCGTGCCATCGCCCAGCCCGCCGACGAGGTGCCCGGCGTCGCCTTGATCGTCGTCGGCGCGGCCGATGCCGAGAACCAGATCGTCACCGTCGCCGGCTCCAACGGCACGCTGCCGCTGGCGCAGGTGGAGGCGCTGGACATGACCGGCCTGCGCTGGCTGGTCGCGCAGCAGGAGCTGCCGCTGGAGAGCATCGCGCGCGCCTTCGAGCGCGCCCGCGCGGCCGGCGTGCGGACGGTGCTGAATGCGGCCCCGTTTCGCGCTGGCGGCGAGACGCTGCTGCCGCTGGTGGACCTGCTGGTCGTCAACGAACTCGAAGCCCGCGCCCTCGTGCTGCAGGCCGTCGGTCAGCCACACGAAGAGGTCTCCCACGAGGTGCTGGCCCGTGCGCTGCGCGCCAAGGGGCCATCGGCCGTGCTGATCTCACTGGGCGCGGACGGCCTGTGCTGGGTCGACGACCAGGGCTGTCGCCGCGTGCCGGCGCGGCCCGTGACGGCCGTGGACACGGTGGGTGCGGGCGACACGCTGGTCGGCGCCCTCGTCACGGCGCTGGCCGAGGGCCAGCCCGTCGAGCAGGCATTGGCGTTTGCGCAGGCCGCGGCGTCGCTGGCCGTGTCGCGCCCCGGCGTGCAGGACGCGATGCCGCGCCGCGATGAAGTCGAGCAACTGCTCAGAACCTGATCTGTACGGAGAACAAGAGATGACCCAGACCCTGCTGCTGCCCCGCTGGCTGCTGACGATGAAGCCCGGCGAAGACACGCTGGAACACCACGCCCTGCTGATCGACGGCGAGCGCATCGCCGCCATCGGCCCGCGCGAGACGCTGCTGGCGCAGTACCCGCAAGCCGAGCGCGTCGAGTTGCCCGAGCAAGTCCTCATCCCCGGCCTCATCAACGGCCACGCGCATTCGGCCATGACGCTGCTGCGCGGCGTCGCCGACGACGTGCCGCTGATGGACTGGCTGCAGAACCACATCTGGCCGCTGGAGAAGAAATGGGTCAGCGAGGCCTGGACCTACCTGGGCTCCAGGCTCGCCGCCGCCGAAGGCCTGCGCAGCGGCACGACCTACATCAACGACATGTACTTCTTCCCGACCGCGATGGCCCGTGCCGCCGTGGACTCGGGTGTGCGTGCCGCCGTGTCGATGAACGTCATCGACTTCCCGACCGGCTATGCGTCCGGCCCGGACGACTACATCGCCAAGGGCATTGCCGCCTACGAGCAGTACAAGGGCGAGAAGCTGCTCGACTGGACCAGCGCGCCGCACGCGCCGTACACGGTGTCCGACGAGACCTTCGTCAAGCTGCGCGACCTGGCCGAGAAGCTCGACATCCAGATGCACTGCCACATCCACGAGACGGCCGGCGAGGTCGAGGACGGCATCAAGGCGCATGGCATGCGGCCCATCGCGCGGCTGGACAAGCTGGGCCTGTTCAACGAGCGCATGATCGCCGTGCACATGGTGCACCTCAACGACGCCGAGATCGAGCTGATGGCGGCCAAGGGCGTGCACCTGGTGCACAACCCCAACTCCAACCTCAAGCTCGCCTCCGGCGTGATGCCGCTCAAGGCGCTGGAAGCGGCTGGCGTCAACACCATCCTTGGCACCGACGGCGCGGCGTCCAACAACCGGCTGGACATGTTCGGCGAGATCCGCTCGGCTGCGCTGCTGGCCAAGGGCATCACCGGCGACCCGACCGTGGCCTCGGCACGCACGGCGCTGGAGATGGCGACCCTGCGCGCCGCCAAGGCCATGGGCCGCGCCGACGACCTGGGCTCGCTGGAAGTGGGCAAGCTGGCCGACTGCGTGGCCGTGTCGCTGGACAGCGTCGAGTGCCAGCCGGTCTACAACGCCGCCGCGCAGCTGGTCTACGTGGCGGGGCGCGAGCAGGTCAGCAACGTCTGGGTGGGCGGCCGCCAGGTGCTGCGCGAGCGCGAGCCGACGACCATCGACGTGCCGGCGCTGCTGGGCGAGGTGCGCGAGGTGGTCGAGCGCATGAAGTCCGGCGCCTGAAAACTTCCTGAATGGTCAAAGTCGGGAGGGCCGCATTGCCCTCCTAGAATGCTGGTTTTCCCTTGCCGCAGGCCTGCGGCAACAGCCTCCCGACGCTCATGACCCGCACCCTGCACCTGCAATGTTTCGAGGGCGGCAACGCCTTGTCCACGTTCCGCGCCCAGGCCCTGCTGGCGCGGCTGCAACAGGTCAACGAGCGCATCAGCGGTGTCAGCGCCCGGGCGGTGCACTGGGTCTGGACCGACGAGGCGATGGCCGGCGCCGCGCGTGAGCGCTTCGAGGCCTTGCTGACCTACGGCGAACCGGCAGACACGGCTGCGACGGGCGACCTCGTCGTCGTCTCGCCGCGCTTCGGCACCGTCAGCCCATGGGCGTCCAAGGCGACCGACATCGCGCGCAACTGCGGCCTGTCGCTCAAGCGTGTCGAGCGCGTCGTCGAGTACCGCATCGCGCTCAAGTCCGGCCTGCTGGGCGGCACCAAACACCTGAGTGAGGCGGAGTTGCAGGCCTGCGCCGAACTGCTGCACGACCGCATGACCGAGTCGGTCTGCTTCAGCCGCGACGACACGGCCCACCTGTTCGACGAGCGCACGGCCGAGCCGCTGGCGCATGTCGACGTGCTGGGCGCCGGCCGCGCCGCGCTGGAGAAGGCCAACGTCCAGTTCGGCCTGGCGCTGTCTGCCGACGAGATCGACTACCTCGACGCCAATTTCAAGAAGCTCGGCCGCAACCCCAGCGATGTCGAGCTGATGATGTTCGCGCAGGCCAACAGCGAGCACTGCCGGCACAAGATCTTCAACGCGAGCTTCACGGTGGATGGCCAGGCGCAGCCGCTGTCCCTGTTCGGCATGATCCGCAACACCGAGAAGCTGAACCCGCAGCACACGGTCATCGCGTACTCGGACAACGCCGCGGTGATGGAAGGCCATGCCATCCAGCGCTGGATGGCGGCCGACGCGCCAGGTTCTGCCTACACGGCCCGCGCCGAGCAGGCGCAGGTGCTGATGAAGGTGGAGACGCACAACCACCCGACGGCCATCTCGCCGTTCCCGGGCGCGTCCACCGGTGCGGGCGGCGAAATTCGTGACGAAGGTGCGACGGGGCGGGGATCGAAGCCCAAGGCTGGCCTGACGGGCTTCTCGGTCTCCAACCTGCATCTGCCGGGTCTGGCCGAGCCTTGGGAGCGCGATCCGGTAGGCAAGCCCGCGCACATCGCGTCGGCGCTGCAGATCATGATCGAAGGCCCGCTCGGCGGCGCGGCGTTCAACAACGAGTTCGGGCGGCCCAACCTGGCCGGCTATTTCCGCGTCTTCGAGCAGACCGTGGACGGCGTGCGCCGCGGCTATCACAAGCCCATCATGATCGCGGGCGGCTTGGGGCAGATCCGGTCCGACCTGACCCAGAAGATCGAGTTCCCCGCGGGCAGCCTGCTGATCCAACTGGGCGGCCCGGGCATGCGCATCGGCATGGGCGGCAGCGCGGCCAGCTCGATGGCGGCGGGCACCAACACGGCGGACCTGGACTTCGACTCCGTGCAGCGCGGCAACCCAGAGATCGAGCGCCGTGCGCAGGAGGTCATCAACCACTGCTGGGGGCTGGGCCCCGAGAACCCGGTGCTGGCCATCCACGACGTGGGTGCGGGCGGCATCTCGAATGCCTTCCCCGAACTGGTCAACGACGCCGGCCGCGGTGCGCGCTTCGACCTGCGCAAGGTGCCGCTGGAAGAGTCCGGCCTGGCGCCCAAGGAAATCTGGTGCAACGAGAGCCAGGAGCGCTACGTGCTGGCCATCGCGCCCGAGAGCCTGGAGCGCTTCGCCGCGATGTGCGCGCGTGAGCGCTGCCCGTTCGCGGTCGTCGGCGTCGTCACCGAGGAGCGCGACCTGAAGCTGGTGGACGGCGACACCGAAGTTATCGGCCACACCAGCGACCACCCCATCGACATGCCGATGGACGTGCTGCTTGGCAAGCCGCCCAAGATGCAGCGCGACGTGACCCGCGTGGTGCGCGACGGCGGCGCGCTGGACCTGTCGGGCGTCAAGCTGGAGCAGGCCGCCTTCGACGTGCTGCGCCACCCGACCGTTGCAGCCAAGCGCTTCCTCGTCACCATCGGCGACCGCACCGTGGGCGGCCTGAACCACCGCGACCAGATGGTCGGCCCCTGGCAGGTGCCGGCGGCCGACTGCGCCGTCACGCTGGCCGACTTCAACGGCTTTGCCGGCGAGGCCATGAGCATGGGCGAGCGCACGCCGCTGGCGTCCGTGAACGCCCCGGCCTCGGGCCGCATGGCCGTGGCCGAGGCCATCACCAACCTGCTGGCCGCGCCCATCGAGCTGCCGCGCGTGAAGCTCAGCGCCAACTGGATGGCCGCCTGCGGCGAGCCGGGCGAAGACGCCGCGCTGTTCGACACCGTCAAGGCCGTCGGCATGGAGCTGTGCCCGGCGCTGGGCATCTCCGTCCCGGTCGGCAAGGACTCCTTGTCGATGCGCACCAAGTGGGACGCCAACCAGGTCACCGCGCCGGTGTCGCTGATCGTCACCGCCTTCGCCAGCATCGCCGACGTGCGCGGCACGCTGACGCCCGAATGGCAGCGCGAAGACTCGGCGCTGATCCTCATCGACCTCGGCCGGGGCCGGCACCGCATGGCGGGCTCCATCCTGGCGCAGACACTGAACCAGTTCGGCAGCGATGTACCGGACCTGGATGACCCGCAGCTGCTGGTCTCGCTGGTCAACGCCATCAACGAACTGCGCGCCGCCGGCCGGCTGCTGGCCTACCACGACCGGTCGGACGGCGGCCTGTGGGCAGCGGCCTGCGAGATGGCCTTTGCCGGCCAGACCGGCCTGAGCCTGAACGTGGACCTGCTGGTCACCGAAGGCGACGGCATCAGCGACAGTCGCGCTGACATGGGCGATTCCAAGAACTGGGCGTCGCAAGTCGGCGCCCGTCGCGAGGAATTGACGCTGAAGGCGCTGTTCAACGAAGAGCTTGGCGCGCTGATCCAGGTGCGCGCCGCGGACCGCGACGCCGTGATGCAGGTGCTGCGCGCGCACGGCCTGTCCAGGCACTCGCACGTTGTCGCCAAGCCGAACAAGACGCGCCAGCTCGAGGTCTGGCGCGATGCGAAGAAGGTGTTCGGCGTCGACCTGACGGCACTGCAGCAGGCCTGGGACGAGGTGTCATGGCGCATCGCCCAGTTGCGCGACAACCCGGCCTGTGCCGACGCCGAGCATGCGGCGGCTGGCCAGGCCAACGATCCGGGCCTGCATGTGCACCTCACCTTCGCACCCGAGGCACCCTTCGTCGCCACCGGCGCGAAACCCAAGGTGGCCATCCTGCGTGAGCAGGGCGTCAACTCGCACATCGAGATGGCCTACGCGATGGCGCTGGGCGGCTTCGATAGCTTCGACGTGCACATGAGCGACCTGCAGTCCGGCGCGGTCAAGCTGGACGGCTTTGCGGCGTTTGTCGCCTGCGGCGGCTTCAGCTATGGCGACACGCTGGGGGCGGGTGAAGGCTGGGCGCGCAGCATCATGTTCAACCATGTGCTGGCCGGCCAGTTCCGCGCCTTCTTTGCGCGGCCGGACACGCTGGCGCTGGGTGTCTGCAACGGCTGCCAGATGCTGGCGGCGCTGGCGCCCATCATTCCGGGCGCCGACGCCTGGCCACGCTTCACGCGCAACCAGAGCGAGCAGTTCGAGGCGCGGTTGTCGCTGGTCGAGGTGCTCGATTCACCCAGCGTGTTTTTCAAGGGCATGGCGGGCAGCCGTTTGCCCATCGCCGTCGCGCACGGCGAAGGGTTTGCGAATTTCGCGCGCCAGGGCGATGCGGCCAAGGTCATCCCTGCCATGCGTTTCGTGGACCACCACGGCCAGCCGACCGAGGCCTACCCGTTCAACCCCAACGGCAGCCCCGGCGGTCTGACCTCGGTGACGACGCCGGACGGCCGCTTCACGGCGTTGATGCCGCACCCGGAGCGCGTGTTCCGCAACGTGCAGATGAGCTGGACCTCGGGCGACCGCTCATTGCACAGCCCGTGGTTGCGCATGTTCCAGAACGCGCGCAAGGCGCTGGGCTGAACCCGGCGCTGAACGAAAAAGGCGGGCCTCGGGCCCGCTTTTTGCATGGAGTGGGGCCGGTCAGTCCTGCACCACCGCGGCCGACTGCAGCCGCTTGTTCACCCGCAGCGCCAGCAGCGTGCAGACCACGCCGGACAGCAGGTACAGGCTCACCGACACCAGGCCGAAGCGCGACGACAGGAACAGCGCCACCACCGGTGCGAACGCGGCACCCAGCAGCCAGGCCATGTCGGCCGACAACGCCGCGCCGGTGTAGCGGAAGTGCGGCAGGAAGTTGGACGTGACCGAGCCCGCCGACTGGCCGTAGGACAGGCCCAGCAGCACGAAGCCGATCAGGATGAAGGCCGCGAGGCCCGGCTTGCCGCCGCCCAGCATCAGCGGCGTGAACAGCGCGAAGATGCCGATGGCCACGGCCAGCGTGCCCAGGAAGCTGCGGCGGCCGACGCTGTCGGCGATCAGGCCTGACATCGGCATGGCGGCTGCGGCGAACGCAGCGCCGAGCAGCTCCATCTTCATGAAGTCCGCCACGCCGCCGTTCTCGCCGTACAGCGCCACCCAGGACAGCGGGAACACCGTCACGAGGTGGAAGAGGGCGTAGCTGGCCAGCGCGGTGAAGGCGCCGATGACGATGTGGTGGCCTTGCGCCGGCAGCAGCTCGCGCAGGTAGGCCGGGTCCAGCTCATGCTCCTCCATGCGCTTCTCGTACTCGTGCGTGACGACCAGGCGCAGCCGCGCGAACAGGGCCACGACGTTGATCGCGAAGGCGGTGAAGAACGGGAAGCGCCAGCCCCAGGAGAGAAAGTCCTTGCTGTCCAGGCTGGTGAAGACGTACAGGAACACGCCCGACGCGACGAAGAAGCCCAGCGGTGCGCCGAGCTGGCCCAGCATCGCGTACCAGCCGCGGCGGTGCGGCGGTGCGTTCAGCGCCAGCAGCGAGGGCAGGCCGTCCCACGAGCCGCCCAGCGCCAGGCCTTGGCCGATGCGGCACAGCGCCAGCAGCACGATGGCGGTGATGCCCGCATCCGCATAGTTGGGCAGCAGCCCCATGCCGACCGTGGAGCAGCCCAGCAGGAAGAGCGCGACCGTCAGCTTGGCCGAGCGGCCGAAGTGGCGCTGGATGGACATGCCGATCAGCGTGCCGACCGGGCGCACGACGAAGGCCAGCGCGAACACCAGGAAGGCGTACAGCGTGCCCGTGACAGCGTCTGCAAATGGGAAGAAGATGTGCGGGAACACCAGCACCGAGGCGATGCCGAACACGAAGAAGTCGAAGTATTCGGACGCCCGGCCGATGATCACGCCGACGGCGATGTCACCGGGGGCCAGTTCTTCGTCGGTCCTCGCGCCGGGTCGGCCCTGGCTGGTTTCGGGGGGATTCAAGGTACTGCTCATGCTGGCCATCGCCGTCTGTCTCCGTACTTGCTAGGACAAAATGTCCAATCGTTGATTTGGGTCAATCAACTTACATTTCAGCAGCTCGTGCAAGATCGTTAACCCTCGCGCGCGTTACTCCGGATGTACCACACCCTATCACTCCCGTCTCGCGTCTTGACCTGGGGCACTGCCCTGGCGGCCAGCATCGCACTGAGCGGTTGCGACCTGCTCGTGATGAAGCCGCATGGCGACATCGCCAAGCAGCAGGCCAACCTGATCGTCACCTCCACGCTGCTCATGCTGCTGATCATCGTGCCGGTGATCGTGCTGACGCTGTTCTTTGCATACCGTTACCGCCAGTCCAACAGCGGGGCCACTTATGCGCCTGACTGGGATCATTCCACCCGGCTGGAACTGGTCATCTGGGGGGCGCCGCTGCTGATCATCATCGCGCTGGGCGCGATCACCTGGATCAGCACCCACAAGCTGGACCCGTTCCGCCCGCTGGACCGCATCGCCGAGGACAAGCCGCTGGCCGCCGACGTGAGGCCGCTGGAGGTGCATGTGGTGGCCATGGACTGGAAGTGGCTGTTCATCTACCCGGAGCAGGGCATCGCCCTCGTCAATGAGATGGCGGCACCGGTGGACCGCCCCATCCACTTCCGCTTCACGTCCACGTCGGTGATGAACACGTTCTACGTGCCGGCGCTGGCCGGCATGATCTACGCGATGCCGGGCATGCAGACGCAACTGCATGCGGTCATCAACAAGCCGGGCGTGTACGACGGCATTTCGGCGCAGTACAGCGGCGCCGGCTTCTCCGACATGCGCTTCAAGTTCCACGGCCTGACGGACGAGGAGTTCGCTCGCTGGGTCCAGACCAACAAGGCCGGTGGCGCCGAACTGACCCGCGCCGCCTACCTGCAGCTCGAACAGCCCAGCACCAAGGAACCCATCCGCCGCTTCGCCAGCGTGGAGGACGGCCTGTGGAGCGCCATCATCGACCGCTGCGTCGACGGCAAGAAGATGTGCGCCAGCCAGATGATGGCCATCGACGCCGCCGGCGGTGCCGGCAAGGGCGGTCTGGCCAGCACGATGCGCAGCGGCTGGCGCGACGTGGATGGCAACCGGCGCGAGCGCATCGTCGTCGCCGCGCTGTGCACGCCGACCAATCCGCTGGGCCTGCCCCTCGAGACCGCTGACGCATCGGCCACCGCGCCGAAGAACTGAGCCCGACCGATGTCCAATCCCGTTGTTGCGCAGCACCAGGCTGCCGATCAGCTCCATCCCATCCTCGGCCGGCTGGGCTGGGACTCGCTGCCCCTGCACGAGCCCATCCTCGTCGCCACCTTTGCGGCTGTCGCCCTGGGCGGCCTGCTGATGTTCGCGCTGGTCACCAAGTTCCGCCTCTGGGGCCACCTGTGGCGCGACTGGGTCACCAGCATCGACCACAAGAAGATCGGGATCATGTACATCATCCTGGGCGTCGTGATGCTGCTGCGCGGCTTCGCGGACGCGCTGATGATGCGGGCCCACCAGGCCATGTCTTTCGCCGACAACGCCGGCTTCCTGCCACCGCACCACTACGACCAGGTGTTCACGGCGCACGGCGTCATCATGATCTTCTTCGTCGCGATGCCCTTCGTGACCGGGTTCATGAACTACGTCGTGCCGCTGCAGATCGGCGCGCGTGACGTGGCCTTCCCGTTCCTGAACAACTTCAGCTTCTGGATGACCGCCGGCGGCGCCATCCTGGTGATGATCTCGCTGTTCATCGGCGAGTTCGCCAAGACCGGCTGGCTGGCCTACCCGCCGCTGTCGGGCATCCTGGCGAGCCCTGACGTGGGGGTGGACTACTACCTCTGGGCGCTGCAGATCGCGGGGGTGGGCACGACGTTGTCGGGCATCAACCTGATCGCCACCATCATCAAGATGCGCGCGCCCGGCATGACGATGATGAAGATGCCCGTCTTCACGTGGACGTCGCTGTGCACCAACGTGCTCATCGTCGCGACCTTCCCCGTGCTGGCCGCCACGCTCGCGCTGTTGACGGCCGACCGGTATCTCGGCACCAACTTCTTCACGAACGACCTGGGCGGCAACGCCATGCTCTACGTGAACCTGATCTGGATCTGGGGCCACCCCGAGGTCTACATCCTGGTGCTGCCGGTGTTCGGCATCTTCTCGGAGGTGGTGTCCACCTTCAGCCGCAAGAAGCTGTTCGGCTATGCGTCCATGGTCTACGCCACGGTCGTCATCACCATCCTGTCCTACCTGGTGTGGCTGCACCACTTCTTCACGATGGGCTCGGGCGCCAGCGTGAACAGCTTCTTCGGCATCACGACGATGATCATCTCGATCCCGACGGGCGCCAAGATCTTCAACTGGCTGTTCACGATGTACCGCGGCCGCATCAAGTTCGAGGTGCCGATGCTGTGGACCATGGGCTTCATGGTCACCTTCACCATCGGCGGCATGACCGGCGTGCTGCTGGCCGTGCCGGCGGCGGACTTCGTGCTGCACAACAGCCTGTTCCTCATCGCCCACTTCCACAACGTCATCATCGGCGGCGTGGTGTTCGGCGCCTTCGCCGGCATCAACTACTGGTTCCCCAAGGCCTTCGGCTTCCGGCTGGACGCGTTCTGGGGCAAGGTGTCGTTCTGGTGCTGGTTCATCGGCTTCTGGCTGGCGTTCGCGCCGCTGTACGTGCTGGGCCTGATGGGCGTCACGCGCCGCGTCAGCCACTTCGACGACCCGTCGCTGCAGATCTGGTTCGTCATCGCCGCCATCGGTGCGGGCGTCGTGGCGCTGGGCATCGCGGCCTTCCTGGTCCAGATCGCCGTCAGCATCAAGCGCCGCAAGGCCCTGCGCGACACCACGGGTGACATCTGGGGCGGCCGCACGCTGGAATGGTCCACGTCCTCGCCGCCGCCGGACTACAACTTCGCCTTCACGCCCGTCGCCCACGAGATGGATGCCTGGTACGACATGAAGCAGCGCGGCGCCGAGCGTCCGGTCAAGGGCTTCGTGGCCATCCACATGCCCAAAAACACCGGTGCCGGCTTCGTCATCGCCATGCTGGCCACGGCCATGGGCTTCGCGCTGATCTGGCACATGTACATCCTGGCGGCGCTGGGCCTGGCGGCCACTGTCATCGCCGCCATCGTGCATACCTTCAACTACGACCGCGACTACCACATCGCGGCCGACGCCGTGACCCGCAGCGAGGACGAGCGCACCCGTACCCTGGCCGCGGCCGCTGCTGCCGGCGCCGCCGCCTGACCGGAAGACCCTGACATGACTGCAACCGTTGCCACGCACTTGAACGGCGCGCCGGTCTATTACGACCACAGCGGCGAGCACCACCCGCCCAACAGCACCATGCTGGGCTTCTGGCTGTACCTGATGAGCGACTGCCTCATCTTCGCGGTGCTGTTCGCCGTCTACGCCGTGCTGGGCCGCTCCTACGCGGCGGGCCCGTCGGGCGCCGACCTGTTCGACCTGCCGCTGGTGGCCGCCAATACCGCGCTGCTGCTGTTCTCGTCCATCACCTACGGCTTCGCGATGATCGCGATGCAGGCGCGCAAGAAAGGCCCGCTGCTGGCCTGGCTGGCCGTCACGGGGCTGCTGGGCCTGGGGTTCCTCGGCATCGAGCTGTACGAGTTCCACCACCTCATCCACGAGGGCGCCGGCCCCGGCCGCAGCGCCTTCCTGTCCAGCTTCTTCACGCTGGTCGGCACGCACGGCCTGCACGTCACCTTCGGCTGCATCTGGCTGGTCACGCTCATGTTCCAGGTGCAGAAGCTGGGCCTAACGCCCGCCAACCGGCGCCGCCTGATGTGCCTGTCGATGTTCTGGCACTTCCTGGACGTCGTCTGGATCGGCGTCTTCACCTTCGTCTACCTGATGGGAGTGCTGTGATGGCGGCCAACCACGATCACGGTCACCACGGTGACGACCACCTTGACGGTGAAGCGGACTTCCACGTCAGCTACAAGGGCTACGCCACGGGCTTCATCCTGTCGGTCATCCTGACGGCCATCCCGTTCTGGCTGGTCATGGCCAAGGTGCTGCCCAACCCCAAGATGACCGGCTTCGTCATCCTCGGCTTCGCGGCCGTGCAGATGGTGGTGCACATGATCTATTTCCTGCACATGAACGCCAAGGTCGAGCAGGGCTGGTCGCTGCTGGCCCTGGTGTTCACGGCGGCCCTGGTCGTCATCATGCTGGCCGGTTCGGTCTGGGTCATGTATCACATGAACACCAACATGATGCCGACGCCCGACCCGGCTGCGATGAGGAACATGCCCTGACGGGCATCGCATGAACCGGGCTGCGCGCGTTGCGCTGATCGTCACCGCGGCGCTCGCCAGCCTGGGTTTCCTCGTGCTGGCCGCCTGGCAGGTTCAGCGCCTGGGCTGGAAGCAGGACCTCATGGCCCGCATCGATGCCCAGGTCCGGGCCGATCCCGTGCCACTGCCGTTGCCTGCCGCGTGGTCAGCCGTTGGCAAGGCCGACGAATACCGCCGCGTGCGCCTGAAGGGCCGGTTCGAGCCGCGCGAAGCGCTCGTGCAGGCCACGACCGAGCTGGGCGGCGGCCACTGGGTGCTGGCGCCGCTGCGGCTGGACGACGGCAGCGCCATCCTCGTCAACCGCGGTTTCGTGCCGCCCGAGCAGTGCGCGCCCGAACGGCACGCGGCGCCCACGGGCCTGGTCGAGCTCATCGGCCTGCTGCGCCTGACCGAGACCGGCGGCGGCCCGCTGCGGCAGAACGTGCCGGGTGAAGGCCGCTGGTATTCGCGCGATGTGGCCGGCATTGCCGCCCAGCTCGCGCTCACCGGCCCGGTCGCCCCGTTCTTCGTCGACGAGTCCGCCGACCCCGCGCAGCCGCGCCGCTATCCGCGCCCCGGGCTGACCGTGCTTCACTTCGCCAACAACCACGCCGTCTACGCCGCCACCTGGCTGGCGCTCGCGGTGATGGCCGCCGCAGCGGCGGGCTACCTGGTCCGCGAAGAGCGCCGGCGCTTCACGCCTTGAACCTCCTCCCCGCGCCCACCGCCGAACCCGTCGTCGCCGCGCCTGAGCAGCGTGCCGGGCGGGCCAACCTGCGCCAGCTCATCGAGCTTCGCTGGCTGGCCGTGGGCGGGCAACTCGCGACTGTGCTGGTTGTGCACGCCGTGCTGGGCATCACGCTGCCGTGGGCGGAGATGCTGACGCTGCTGGGTGTGCTCGTCGTGTTCAACCTGTTCAGCCTGTGGCGCAACCGCCTGGCGCGGCCGGTGTCGCAGCTGGAGCTGTGCGTCGGGCTGCTCGTGGACGTGGCTGTGCTGACGGGGCAGCTCTACCTGGCCGGTGGCAGCGACAACCCCTTCATCTACCTCTACCTGCTGCAGGTGGCCGTGGCCTCCGTGCTGCTGCGGCCGGCCTACCTGTGGGCCGTGGTGCTGAGCGCGGTGGTCGGCTTCGTCATGCTGATGCAGTGGCACCGCCCGCTGCTGCTGGACCCGCAGTCACCCACGCTGCTGTCGCCCAACTACCTGGGCGGCGTGCTGCTGTGCTTCCTGCTGAACGTGGGGCTGCTCAGCGTGTTCATCGTGCGCATCAACCGCAACCTGCGCCAGCGTGACGCCGCGCTGGCGCAGGCGCAGCAACGTGCGGCGGAAGAGGTGCACATCGTGCGCATGGGGCTGCTGGCCAGCGGCGCTGCGCATGAGCTGGGCACGCCGCTGGCCACGCTCAGCGTCATCCTGGGTGACTGGGCGCACATGGCGCCGTTCGCCGCCGAACCCGAGCTGCGCGAGGAGATCGAGGAGATGCAGCGCCAGATCCTGCGCTGCAAGGCCATCGTCACCGGCATCCTGATGTCGGCCGGCGAGATGCGTGGCGAGGCCCCGCGGCTGACCACGCTGCAGGCCTTCATCGACGGCCTGGCCGACGGCTGGCGCGCCGCCCACCCGCACGCCGGGCTGGCAGTGCGCTGCGATCGCCTGCCCGACGCCGGCATCATCGCGGACAGCGCGCTGCAGCAGGTCATCGCCAACCTGCTGGACAACGCCGCCGAGGCCGCGCCCGGCCGGCCGCTCGCCCTCATCGCCAGCTGCCCGGGCGGCGACACGCTGAGCCTGAGCGTGCTCGACGAGGGCCCGGGTTTCGATGCCGAGCGCCTCAGGCACTTCGGCGAGCCCTACCAGAGCAGCAAGGGCCAGCCCGGCCGCGGCATGGGGCTGTTCCTGTCGGTCAACGTGGCGCGCACGCTCGGCGGCCGGCTGGAGGCGCGCAACCGGGAGGATGGCGGCGCAGCCGTCACCCTCACGCTGCCGCTGTCTTCGCTGCAGCCCCGAGAATCGGCCCCCGATGCCCGCCGTGACTGAAGACGACCGCCTGCTGCTCATCGTCGAGGACGACGACAGCTTCGCGCGCACGTTGAGCCGCTCCTTCGAGCGCCGCGGCTGGCGCGTCGTGCGCGCCACCGGCCTGGACGACATGAAGACGCTGCTGGAGGCGCTGCCCGAGGACGAGGAACTGGGCCACGCCGTCGTGGACCTCAAGCTCGCCGGCGGCTCTTCGGGCCTGGCCTGCGTGCAATGCCTGCACGGCTGGGACCCGGAGGTGCTGATCGTCGTGCTGACCGGCTACGCCAGCATCGCCACCGCCGTGGAGGCCATCAAGCTGGGGGCCTGCCACTACCTCGCCAAGCCGGCCAACACCGACGACATCGAAGCGGCATTCGCCCGCAAGCAGGGCGACGCCGACGTGGAACTGACCGAGCGCCAGACGGCGTCCATCAAGACGCTGGAATGGGAGCGCATCCACGAGGTGCTGGCCGAGACCGACTTCAACATCAGCGAGACCGCCCGGCGCCTGGGCATGCACCGGCGCACGCTGGCGCGCAAGCTGGAGAAGCAGCGCATCAAGTGAACGCCGTGACCCGGGTTGGCGCCCGAGTCATCGGCCACACGGACGAATCCACTGGCGGGGGCGTTTCACGGCCGGCTTTGCGGTGCATGCTTGCGGCCAGGCGCGGGCACCGTTGCAGGCAGTGCCGGGGTCGCACATGTCATCCTGCGACGCACGCGTGTCGATTTGACCGGGCGTCGTTCGTCGATGCATGCCCGGTGCTCGCAGGTGTGCGCGCTGGCCGGTCAACTCAACAGGAGTGAAGACATGTCATACATCGATGGTTTTGTGATCGCGGTCCCCACCGCCAACAAGCAGAAGTTCATTGAACACGCGCGCCATTTCGACGCGATGTTCATCGAGCTGGGTGCAATCCGTGTGGTCGAAGCTTGGGGCAACGACGTCCCCGACGGCAAGGTCACCGACTTCCGCCGTGCAGTCCAGGCCACGGCGGAGGAGACGGTGGCGTTCTCGTGGGTCGAATGGCCGGACAAGGCCACGCGCGACGCAGGCATGAAGAAAATGATGGAAGACCCGCGCATGGATCCGTCCACGCCCGGCAATCCGCCCATGCCCTTCGACGGCAAACGCATGATCTTCGGTGGCTTCGAACAGGTGGTCGAAGTGAAGGCCTGAGCGGCAGGGCGACGCCGCGCCTGGAGACCTGCCACCTCGTCACGGCAGGCGCACGTCGCTCAAATGCCGGCCAGCAACTCATAGGACCGCCGCCTCAGACCATGGTCATGCACCGCGCAGGCGACGATGAATTCATCGGCCTGCGTGCGTGCCCAGGTGGCTGCCAGGCCGGCGCGCACGGTCTCGGGCGAGCCCACGACGGATTCGCTGAGCATGCGCTGCACCTGCAGCGCCTCGGCCGGCGTCCACAGCGCGTCCATGCTCGCCACCGGCGGCGGCAGCTTGCCGCGCTGGACGCGCACCATGCCCAGGAAGCGCTGCTGCGACGACGTGAACAGCACACGCGCTTCCTCGTCGGTCGGCGCGACGACCACGTTCAGGCCCACCATCGCATGCGGCCTGGGGTGGCGCGCGCTGGGCTTGTAGGTGGCGCGGTAGATCTGCAGCGCCTGCATCAGCAGGTCGGGCGCGAAGTGCGACGCGAACGCGAACGGCAGGCCGAGGTAGGCCGCTAACTGCGCGCCGTACAGGCTGGAGCCCAGCAGCCAGATCGGCACCTCCGTGCCCTGGCCGGGCACCGCGCGCACGACGGCGTCTGCGCTTGCCGGTGCGAGATAGCCCTGCAACTCCAGCACGTCGTTCGGGAAGGCGTCCTCGCCGGTGCTTTCCAGGCTGCGGCGCAGCGCGCGCATCGTCGGCCGGTCCGTGCCCGGCGCGCGGCCCAGGCCCAGGTCGATGCGGCCGGGGAACAGCTCGGCCAGCGTGCCGAACTGCTCGGCGATGGTCAGCGGCGCATGGTTGGGCAGCATGATGCCGCCGGAGCCCACGCGGATGCGGCGGGACGCGGCCGCGAGCTGGCCGATCAGCACGGCCGTGGCCGAGCTGGCCACGCCTTCCATGTTGTGGTGCTCGGCCACCCAGTAGCGCATGTAACCGAGTTCATCGGCCAGGCGGACGAGGTCCAGGCTGTTGAGCAGCGCATCGCGCGTGGTGGCGCCCTCGACGACGGGCGCCAGGTCGAGGATGGAGAGCGGGGGCAGGGCAGACATGCCGCCATCTTGCCGCCGCGGGCTTGGCTTCGCAGCCCTGGGGGTTTGTACCGGGCTGTTATGGGCCGAAAACCAGTAGATAACTATTCATCTACACGCAATACTCAAACTTGAGCATGGCCGATTGCAACGCTGCACCGGCCTCGTTCGGTTCAACAGACAACATGGGAGAAGAAAATGCGAAATTCGCTTCAAGGGCTCATATTTGGCGGCCTGGCCGCGCTGATGCTGGTGATGAGCCTGTCAGTGCAGGCCGCGCCACCGCCCATGACCATCGGAGTCGACGTTGAGGAATTCAACGGCCCGATGCCGAACTGGGCAAACGTCAGGACTTTCGGCGCCGTCGGCGACGGCGTCGCAGACGACACCGACGCCTTCCAGGCTGCGATCGACGCTCTGGGGCATAGAAAGGTCTTCGGCGACTACAACTTCCATCCGGAGTTCTATGTCTTCGGCTCGCCGACCACCTTGTACATCCCCGCCGGCGTTTACAAGATCACCAGGAGCCTGAGCATCCTGCATCGTGTGGGTGTGCATTTCGTGGGTGAGGACCCCGCCACCACCCGGATCAAGTGGGGTGGCTCACAGGGCGGCACGATGTTGGTGACCGATGGCAACCTGAGCGGCAGGTTTGAACGCCTGACCTGGGACGGCGCGGGATTGGCCGCTATCGGCGTGGGACATTGGTTCAACAGCTACAAAGGGCTGCCAGGTGACAGGCATGGTGGTTCCTCCCACCACGTCGATGAAGTGTTCACCGATCTCAAGGTGGGCATCTACGCCGGTTGCTGCTGGGATGGCGAGAGCACCATCATTCGCGACAACCGCCCGGGCACGTTCAGCGTGGATGACGCCGATCTCCGTGTGAATCACAAGAGCGACTACATCAACAGCCCGCTGGCTTATTGGGCTTACGGTGATTTCGGGCAGCTTGATTCCGAGGGCGCTGTCATTCGCGTTCGGTTCATCAGGAACAGCGTTGCAGGCATCCAGACGGGCAGTCCGAACGCGTTGAACTGGTGGATCGTTGATTCTCGTTTCGAGGATTGTTACAACGGCCTCTCAAACAACCCCGGTGCCGGGAACTTTCTGGTCTATCGCAGCACTTTCCTGCGGTCGACGAATGCTGATGCGAATATCGGAAATACCGGTTTCTTCTCCATGCACGGCAATTTCTCGCTGGGTTCCAAGCAATTCTTCCGTGCCGAGGAATCTGGCAACAACGGCGCGCACGTGATCTTGAAAAACAACCGGATCATCACTGCAAGCGACAGCAACACGCCGATCTACAACGGCAGCCTCGGGCCTCTCGTGCTGATCGACAACCAGATCAAGTCGCCAGAGGGCAGCGTCGGTCCCGTGGTGCGCCAGGAAAACTGGGAGCCGGGTCGCCACATTTTCTCAATCGGCAATGCCTTCACCGTTAACGGCGCGGACCAGCAGATCCAGATGCGCTACGACTCTTGGAGCGCAACCTATCACCCAGAAAGCCGGAAGCGCTCGGTCGACGATTATGTGGTGGCACGCAGGCAGATCACTGAAAGGGTGCCAGCCGCTGTGTCCACGCCAGCGGCCATCACCCGGAGCATATTTACTGCGGCGATCACCTCCAACGACTTCGTCTACGAAGGCCAGTCCATCCACGAACCTGTTTCGACCAGTGCAGCTATTCAATCCGCGGTCGATGCGGCGGTGGCCACGGGCGTCCCGGAAGGTGCCATCGTCTATCTGCCCGCGGCCCGCTATGTGATCTCAGCACCCATCGTCGTCCCGTCAGGCAAGCGCATTCAGATCCGCGGCGAGGGCTACAACACCGTGCTGGAAGCTCCCGACAACTACACCGGCCAGGCCGTCTGGATCCTGAACGGGCCGAGCCTGGTCACTCTGAAGGACATGTGGATACGGGCCCGCTCCGCCAAGGCCGTTGTCGTCAACAACGCCGACCAGTCGGGCGGGCAGATCTATCTGAGCGGGTATTGGGGCGGCACGCTGAATGCGAGCGGGCTCCTGAATACGCGACTCATGTCGCTCGCCAGTACCGGCTACTCCGTGGCAACGCTGTCCAATGTCGCGAGCTTCGTGTCCGTGGGCCAGAACGTAGGCACCATCCAGGCGTTTGACAACAGCCGCATCGCCATCTTCGACTCCTGGAAGGAGGATTCGGGCGTTTCGATCTTCCAATCAGACCGAAGCACGACCTCCATCCTTGGCGGCCACTTTGCGATGCAACTGACCGGCCACCTGCCCACGAACTCCAGCGACCCGTCGGTGCTGCTGGACGGCTTCTCGGGCAACTTTGCTTTCGTCGCCTCAAGCCTGAACATGGCAAACGACCAGAGCAACAATGGCATCACGGTCAGCAATGAGGTGATACCGACGCAGGGTGAGCCCGGCACCAACGCACTCTTCCTGGGCGTGAACTCGACCCGCTACGGCTCATTCCACCGCACCGGCCTGGGTGGCAATGTGGGCTTCGTGATGATGCGCGAGGCAAACATCGTCGACCCTAACCTCAATACCGTTCCGGACGTGGGCGATACGAGCGACGCCCGCATCAGGGACGGGCTCAGCCAAATCCGCCAGGTGGAATTCAGCCGCTTTTTCAATGAAGTCGAAGTCGGGGCGACTGACCTGCGCATCTATCGCGTCTTTGCGCCGGATACCGCCCAGGGGCTGGTCATCGAAGGCAATGCGCATGACTGCCTGACGAGCACGGGCGGCGTCCAGACGGAGGGTGCCACATCCAATGTCTGGGCACCGGTCGTCCACGGCTCGCGGCCCGCCACGGTTCAGGAGTGCCCTTTAGGCGGAATCGTGCCTACGACGATCACTACCGTTTACCAATACGTCTGTCAGGCCGGAAAAATCATCCGCAGCAGTGCATTGGGGTCGATGACCGTCGTTGACGGTAGTCCCGCCTGCAACAGCGAGATGAGCCGGTGAGTTGATCCACTAGGCGAGGCATCAGCCGGCCGAAGCGCCATTGCAGTCGGGCGCATTCGGCCGGCGCGCTACCTTCAGGCCGCCATCAATGCAGCCGTGCAAGTGTGATCGCAGCCACGGTAGCAGACGTGCCTCGTAGGCCCTCGGGTCGAAGTCGTGCAGGTCCACGTGGGTCGCGCCCTCGACGGGCCAGAGCGACTTGGGGCCCGGCGCGGCGGCGAACAGGCGTTCGGTCTCCGTCCAGCGCGTGTGCTGGTCCTCGGTGCCGGACGCGACCAGCAGCGGCGCACCCACTGACCCGATCGCCGCAACGGGCCGCAACTGCGCCGCGCTCATGTCCAGCCGTAGCGGCAGTTGCATCAGCAGCAGCGGCGCGACCAGCCGGCTGGCTGTAGGCCCCAGGCGCATCGCCAAGCGATCCTGCACGGCATCGTCGATGGTCGGGTAGACCGACTCCAGCACCAGCGCATCCAGCGCCGGCCGGCGCTGGGCGAACAGCAGCGACGCGCCGCCCAGCGACACGCCGATGGCAGCGATCCGCTCGCCCGGAGCCCGCGCGCGCAGCCAGGCCAGCGCGGCGTCCACGCCCGGCGCCTCGCGGCGACCGAAGGTGATGCGCTCGCCGCTGCTCTCGCCATGCGCCGGCAGGTCGATGAGCAGACTGGCAATGCCCTCGCGCTGCAGCCAGCGGGCGCGGTCCAGCATGTGCAGCCGGTTGCCGCGCACGCCATGCAGCAGCAGCACGGCGCCTTCGCCGGCGCGGCCGGGCACGAACCAGCCGCCGACCTGCTGGCCGTCGCCATAGGGGATGCGCACCTGTTCCGCGGCCAGCCCGTCGGGTGGCGGGCCGATGGCCGCGCGCGCGGGGCGCGTCAGCAGCTCGCCAGCGACCAGGCTCAAGCCGAGCAGGGCGGCGATCAACAGCAGCAGGCTGGCGGTGAGGCGGCGGCGCATGGCGGCATGATCGCCGCTGCCGGAGCGTCAGGCGGCGAGGTCGAGCACCGCGCGCACGAGTTGTGCGCCGTCAGGGTGCGGCAGCAGGCGGGCGCCCCGGTCGCGCAGCAGCGCCAGCATGCGGCGGTTGTCGGCCAGCACGTCACCGTGCAGCGCGTGCAAGCCACGCTGCCGGGCATGCGCCGCCAGATGCGCCATCAGCCGGCGGCCCAGGCCAAGCCCTTGCCAGTCGTCGGCCACGGCGAGAGCGAACTCAGCGCTGCCGGGCGAGCTGGCGTCGTGCACGTAGCGCGCATCCGCCACGACCGGCATGCCCGGCACCAGCGACTCCGCGACCCAGGCGAGGTGCGAGCGTTGGTCCACGTCCGTCAGCAGTTTCAGCAGGGACGGGCTCAGCTCGCGCAGGCCGATGTGGAAGCGCTGGTGGCGCGAGCCCAGCGACAGGCCGCGGAAGAATGCCTGCTCCGCGCCCGCATCGGCCGCGGCAACCGGCCGCAGCCGCACGGCGCGGTCGCCCGGCAAGGGCCAGACGGGCCATGCGTCCACGGCCGGCCCGGCGGGCAGCGCTGGCCGCTCGACCCGCGTGTTCATGCCAGCGCCCCGGTGGCCGCCGGCCGCAGGTCCAGCACGGCCGGGCCGCTCAGCGCGCTGACCGTGACGGCCTCGTGGCTCTGCACGGTGTAGCACTGGCCCGGCTCCAGCACGATGTCGCGGCTGTTGTGGTCGATGGTGATCCACAGCGTGCCGGCTGCGCTGCACAGGTGGGTGGCGCGGGCCTCGGGCAGGCGGGAGATCTGGCCGCGCTGCAGCAGCAGCCGGGTGCGGGCAATGGTGGCGGTGTCGGTCGGCATGCGGTGCTCCTCGGGCGGCCGGGCTGCGGATGCATGCCGGGTTGACATGCTTGCGCCGGGGCCGTCTGGCGCGGATAGTGAGCGCCGCACGCCTGGCCGACAAACGATGATTCGGAAGGCTTCGCATTCCGCCAACGCATGCCAACCAAGCCCCTGGATCACCTCCCGCCGCTGCAGTTGCTCGCCGCTTTCGAGGCGGCGGCGCGGCACCTGAGCTTCACGGCGGCGGCCGAGGAGCGCTTCGTCACGCAGTCCGCCATGAGCCGGCAGATGCGCGCGCTGGAGGACGACCTGGGTGTGGCGCTGTTCGAGCGCCGCCACCGTGCGCTGGCGCTGACGGAGGACGGCCAGCGCCTGCACGCCGCCTGCGCGACGGCGCTGAACACGCTGCGCGTGGCCGTGCGCACCGTGCGCGAGCCGCACCAGCGCCAGGTGCTGGCGCTGACGACGACGCCCGGCTTCGCGTCGCTGTGGCTGATCCCGCGGCTGACGGCCTTCACGCGCGCCCACCCGGGCATTGACGTGCGGCTGGACGCGGGCCTGGGCAACCGCAACCTGGCCAGCGAGGGGTTCGACCTCGCCATCCGCTACAGCCCCATCGGCACGGCCCAGGGCCGGCAACTGTTTGCCGAATCCATGCTGCCCGTCTGCAGCCCGCGGCTGGTGGGCGAGCTGAACCTGCCGCTGCGCGAGCCGGTCGACCTGGCGCGGCACACGCTGCTGCACCTGGGCATGGACGGCGACAGCGCCGGCATGCCGGCCGAATGGGAGCCCTGGCTGAACGCCTGGGGGCTGACCGACCTGCGGCCGGCGGCGCGGCTGAGTTTTTCCAGCTATTCGGAAGCGATTGTCGCTGCCGTGGCGGGGCAGGGCGTGGCCCTGGGCCGGCGGCCGCTGGTGGACGGCCTGCTCGCCAGCGGCCAGCTCGTCACACCCTTCGACGCCGGCATCGCGTCGGCGCGGGCCTACCGGCTCATCGTCGACCCGGCGGCCCGGGCACGGCCGGCGGTGAAGGCGTTCGAGCAGTGGTTGTTGGCGCAGTGCGCGGCGCCAGCCACCGGCCCTTAGCCCGCCAGCCCGGCGTACACGTGCTGCACGTCGTCGTTGTCGTCCAGCGCGGCCAGGAAGCTCTCCACCTCGTCCAACTGCTCCGCCGTCAGGCTCTCCGGGGCGATGGGGTTCTTGGGGCGGTAGCCGAGCTTGGCGCTCAGCACCGTGAAGCCCTGGCCGGGCAGCGCGCGGCTGACCAGGTCGAGGTCGGCCGGGTCGGTCAGGAAGACGGTGACGCCGTCCTCGTCCGCCGGCAGCAGGTCCTGTGCGCCGGCCTCGATGGCCGCCGTGTCGGCGTCGGCGCCGGGCGCGGCTGGCTCGGCCTCGATCATGCCGAGGTGCTCGAAGTCCCAGCCCACGGAGCCGGCGCCGCCGAGCTGCCCCTTGCGGAACAGCACGCGCATGTCCGACGCCGCGCGGTTCACGTTGTCCGTCAGCACCTCCACCATCACCGGCACCCGGTGCGGCGCGAAGCCTTCGTAGATGGCGTGTTCAAAATGGATGATCTCGCCGGTCAGACCGGCGCCCTTCTTGATGGCGCGGTCCAGCGTCTCCTTGGGCATGGACACCTTGCGCGCCTGCTCCACCACCAGCCGCAGGCGGGCGTTGTCCTTGGGGTCGGCGCCGCTGCGCGCCGCGATCATGATGTCCTTGGCCAGCTTGCCGAACAGCCGCCCCTTGGCATTGGCGGCGATGTCCTTGTGCTTGGCTTTCCATTGCGCGCCCATGGGGTGTCCTCGCTGGTGATTGAATGAGCTCGACGCTATGCAGTGCGGTGAGCGGGGCGCTACTTTACGGGTGCCTGGGACTCAAGGTGGAGGTGGCAAAGCGATCAGTTGATCGATTTTCTTCCAGGTTCCGTATGCCGCGAGCATGGGCTCTTTCCGCTTGTGGATTGGGATTGCCCAAGGCTGGCTCGAAGACCAGTCTAGAAGGTGATCCCATATTCGTCCCGTGTGACCCAGCAGATCGGAAAGGAGCAGTTGCGAAGTAACTTCACTCGCGTCCAGTAGCGTGGCCGAGCGTGGTACCGGATGCCCGCCCATTTCACAATGGTGGCCGTAGTCCTGACTACGAAACTTTCCCTGCGCCGCTTTGCGCAACTTGGCCGGCGAGAAAAAGTCTCTTCGCTCTTCAACCGTGCTGCGCAACCAGCGTTCAGCATCGCTGTCTCTTGTCTCAAAAGCCCACGCCAAATATTCCACTTCGACCAATTGCCGTAGCAATGCGGCTGCCGCGTAGTGCCTGCCGTCGTCAAATAAATCCGTGCTGGCAGAGATGAGCTGACCCGCAATGCGGAGCAACAGCGACACCGCGACGATCTCGTCGTTGCCGTTTCCCTCTGGAGACTGGTGGCTTACTCTGTCCGAACCAAAAATTTGGCCAATAGCGAGAAGTTCTATGCCGGCTGCTGAAAAGGTTTCGGCGGTGGTTCTCGCGAGTTTGAATCGAACAGCCACCTGTTCTGGATCATTCGCGGAAGCGAAGATCATTGACTTGAAATCTTCGGTCGTAGTTTCATTTGGCATCTGATCTTTCCCCAATTTGTGACTTCAGTCCGAGCTGCCCAGCGTCGCCGCCACCTTCCTCGTCTGCCCCGCCCGCCAGACGGTGAGCGTCACCTTCTCCCCAATCTGCCGCGTCTCGATCAGCGACAGCAGGTCGTCCAGGTCTGCCACCGCCTGCCCATCGACGGCGGTGACGACGTCGCCCTGCACGATGCGTCCGCTGCGGTCGCGGCCAAAGGGCTTCAGGCCTGCTGCGGCTGCCGGGCTGCCGTCCGCCACGTTGACCAGCAGCACGCCCTTGGGCGCGCCCAGCGCTGGCGCCAGCTGCGGCGGGCCGGCCGTCACGCCCAGCGCCGGGCGGATGAAGCGGCCATCGCGGATCAGCCGCGGCACGATACGGTTGACCTCGTCCACGGGAATGGCGAAGCCGATGCCGGCACTCGCCCCGCTGGGGCTGTAGATGGCCGTGTTGACGCCGATCAGCCGGCCGGCCGAATCCAGCAGCGGGCCGCCCGAGTTGCCGGGGTTGATGGCCGCGTCCGTCTGGATGGCACCCTTGATGGTGCGGCGCGTGACGGACTCGATCTCGCGGTTCAGCGCCGAGACGATGCCGGTGGTCAGCGTCTGGTCCAGCCCGAAGGGGTTGCCGATGGCGTAGACCTTCTGGCCCACCTGCAGGTCGCGGCTGGCGCCCACCGCAATCGCCGGCAGCTTGTCGCGCGGCGCCTCGATGCGCAGCACGGCGAGGTCGCGGTCGGGGAAGGCGCCGACGAGCCGGGCCGGGTAGCTGCTCTGGTCGGCCAGCGTGACGGTGGCACGGTCGCCGCCCTGGATGACGTGGAAGTTGGTGACGATGTGGCCGGCCTCGTCCCAGACGAAGCCGGTGCCCGTGCCGCTGGGCTGCTCGCTGGTGCGCAGCGAGAAGAAGTCGCGCTGCACGGCCAGCGTGGTGATGTGCACGACCGACGGCGACACGCGCTTGAAGACGCCGATGTTGTTCAGCTCCTCGGCGCCCAGCGCGGCGCGCGGGGTGACGGTGCGGGGCTGGGCCGGGCCGCGCGGCTGGGGTTGGGCCTGTCCGCTGGTGGCGGCGGTGATGGCAACGAGCGATGCGGCGAAGATGGGAATCAGCAGGCGCTTGGACATGTCGGTGGCAGTGAGGCGGAAGACGTTGTCGCCCATTTTGGTGGCAGTGCGGCGCGCATGTCGGCGTGGCGGGCCGCCGCAGCGTTGAGCCGGGCTGTCCATGCAGGGAAGGTTGCAGCGATGAAGCGGATGGGTTGGATGGTGGGGCTGGGCTTGGGCCTGGCGGCGGGGGGCGCCTGGGCGCAGCCGGTCTGGAAATGCGAGGTGGCGGGCCAGGTGCGCTACAGCGACAGGCCGTGCCAGGACATCGGCAAGCCGCTGTCCGAGCGCAGCCTGCAGCCCAACGTGGCTGATGGCATGAGGCCCGCGGCGGCGCGTGCGGCCATCGCCGCGCCCTCGGCACCGGCGGTCGCGCCGGCGCCCCTGCCGGGGCAGCGGGCCGCCAACACCTGCCCCGGCGACGCCGAGATCCGCGGCATGGAAACCAGCGCCGGCTCGACCACGCTGGGCGACGCGGAGCGGCAGTTCCTGCAGGACGAGGTGCGCCGCGCCTGGCAGTGCCGCAAGGGCCAGGGCCGCTACGACGACGCGGACTGGGTCGTCAGCCGCCAGGCGCAGGCGGCGCAGTCCCGCATCAGCGACCGCGAGCGGCGCAGCGCGCGCGAGCGCGCCGAGGCCATGCACAGCGCCGCCGACCCCGACGAGGGCGACCGCATCGCCCGCCGCCGCCTGGCCGAAGAGCGCCAGCGGCAACGCCAGCAGCAGAACCTGCAGAACCCGCAGAGAGGCCAGAATCCGGCGCTCACGCCGAACTCCTGATTTCTCCACGCGCTTCATGCCCACGGCCGTCGCCGACACCACCCCCCGCTCCGACCGCCTCGACGCCTTGCGCGGCCTGGCCATCGTCTGGATGGCGGCCTTCCACTTCAGCTTCGACCTGAACCACTTCGGCTGGATCCGCCAGGACTTCTATCGCGACCCGGTCTGGACCTGGCAGCGCACGGCCATCGTCAGCCTGTTCCTGTTCTGCGCCGGTGGCGGCCAGGCCTTCGCGGTGCTGGCCGGGCAGGGCGCGGGGCGCTTCTGGAAGCGTTGGGCTCAGGTGGCCGGCTGCGCCTTGCTGGTGTCGCTGGGTTCGTGGTTGATGTTCCCGGGCAGTTGGATCAGCTTCGGCGTGCTGCATGGCATCGCGGTGATGCTGTTGCTGTTGCGGCTGGGCCTGGCGCGGCTGCCTAACTTGATCTTGCTGGGACTCGCGATGCTGGCCGTCGCCGCGCCGTGGCTCGTGCAGGCGCCGTTCTTCGACACGCGCTGGACCAACTGGACCGGCTTGGTCACGCACAAGCCGGACACGGAAGACTATGTGCCGGTGCTGCCCTGGCTGGGCGTCATGCTGCTGGGTTTCGTCGTCACGCGCGCGCGGCCGCAGCTGTGGGCCGGCGCCGCGCCGCGGCCGCTGGCCTTGCTGGGGCGCTGGTCGCTGAGTTTCTACATGGTCCACCAGCCGGTGCTGATCGGCGTGTTGAGGGCCGTGCAGATGCTGCGTTAAGGGATATCCATGCGGAAACTGCTCGTCGTTCTCGGACTGTTCACCGCGGTCGCCGCGCAGGCCGCGCCGTTCGCCTGGCCGCAGGGCCAGCAGGCGGCCGTCAGCCTGGGTTATGACGACGGGCTGGACAGCCACCTGGACCATGTCATCCCGGCGCTGAACCGGCGTGGCCTGACGGCGAGTTTCTACGTGCCCATCAACGGCCCGACGATCCCGGGCCGCATGAACGAATGGCGCGCGGCTGCTGCGGCCGGGCACGAGCTGGGCAACCACAGCCTGTTCCACGCCTGCTCCAGCAAGGGGCCGGGCCGCGAGTGGGTGCAGCCGCACCGCGACCTGGAGACGACGCAGCCGGCGCAGGTGCAGGAGCAGGTCGTCGCCGCCAACACCTGGCTGCAGGCGCTGGACGGTCAGACGCGCCGCACCTTCACGCCGCCCTGCCTGGACAGCCAGGCCAGCGGCCAGGACTATTGGGCGGCGCTGCGGCCGCACTTCGTCGCCTTCCGTGCGAACTGGGCAGCCTTGGTGACCGATCCGCTCGCGCAGGACCCGTACACGGTGCCGGTCTACGGCGTGGAGGGCTGGACTGCCGAGCAGCTGATCGCGCTGGTCGAGGAGGCGGCCGCCAGGCAGGCGCTGGTGGCCGTCGTGTTCCACGGCGTGGGCGCCGAGCACCTCAGCGTGACCCGGCAGGCGCACGACGCGCTGCTGGACCATCTGGCGAAGCACAAGGACCGTTTCTGGACCGACAGCTTCGTTCACGTGATGGGTTACGTGAGGCAACGGCAGGCCGCGACGACAATGCGGCCATGAGTTCGCCCAAGTCCGTCCTGTTCGGCTTCCACGCCGTCACCGTCCGCCTCAAGACCCACCCCGCTTCCGTTGCCGAGGTCCACTTCGACCCGGCGCGGCGCGACCAGCGCATGCGTGCGTTCATCGAGCGGGCGAAGGACGGCGGCGCCAAGCTGGTGGAGAGCAGCGACGAGCGCCTGACGCAGCTGGCCGGCAGCCCGCGCCACCAGGGCGTGGTGGCGCGCGTGGCGGTGATCGCGCAGCCGCATTCGCTGGACGACGTGCTGGACGCCGTCGAGGGCCCGCCGCTGGTGCTGGTGCTGGACGGCGTGACCGACCCGCACAACCTGGGCGCCTGTCTGCGCGTGGCCGATGGCGCCGGCGCGCATGCCGTCGTGGCGCCCAAGGACCGCGCCGTCGGCCTCAACGCGACGGTGGCCAAGGTCGCCAGCGGCGCCGCCGAGACGGTGCCCTACCTGATGGTGACCAACCTCGCGCGCACGCTGAACGAGCTGAAGGAGCGCGACATCTGTGTGGTCGGCACGTCCGACCAGGCCGAGCGCTCCATCTACGACCTGGACCTGACCCGCCCCATCGCCTTCGTGCTGGGCGCCGAGGGCGAGGGCATGCGGCAATTGACGGCCAAGACCTGCGACGAACTGGTGCGCATCCCGATGGCCGGTGCGGTGGAGAGCCTGAACGTGTCGGTGGCCTCGGGCGTGTGCCTGTACGAGGTGCTGCGCCAGCGCGCCAAGGCCGGCAGTCGATAATTCTGACTACCCAGAAAAACAGGAAGGCCGCCATGCCCGTCATCGAAGTCAAGCACCCCCTCGTCAAACACAAGATCGGCCTGATGCGCGAGGCCGAGATCTCGACGAAGAAGTTCCGCGAGCTGACCGGTGAGATCGCCCGCCTGCTGGCCTACGAGGCGACGGCCGACTTCGTGACCGAGAAGGTGACCATCGAGTGCTGGAGCGGCCCCGCCGAGGTGGACCAGATCGCCGGCAAGAAGGTCACTGTGGTGCCCATCCTGCGCGCGGGCCTGGGCATGCTGGACGGCGTGCTGGACATCCTGCCCAACGCCAAGGTGTCCGTCGTGGGCCTGGCGCGTGACCATGAGACGCTGAAGCCCGTGAACTACTTCGACAAGTTCGTCGGCAACCTCGAAGCCCGCACCGCGCTCATCATCGACCCGATGCTGGCCACGGCCGGCAGCATGATCGCCACCGTCGACCTGCTGAAGGCACGCGGCTGCAAGGACGTGCGCGCGCTGGTGCTGGTGGCCGCGCCCGAAGGCGTGAAGGCCCTGGAGACGGCCCACCCCGATGTGCGCTGCTGGACGGCGGCCATCGACAGCCACCTGAACGACATCGGCTACATCATCCCGGGCCTGGGCGACGCGGGGGACAAGATCTTCGGCACGAATTGAGGCCCCCGGCCAGCTTCGCCGCGCTGGACGCGGGCGAAGCTGGTCGGCCACCCGAGGGGGCGGCGATGCTTGCGGCATGGAACCGCAAGCACATCGCTCCAGGCGGGCCGGATTGGGAGCGGCCCGGCGCTCGGCCCGCCAAAACGTTCAGTCGAGCACGTTGCGCAGCGCCTGTCGCAGCAACGCCAAGCCCTCATCGACCTCGGCTGCGCTGATGTTGAGCGCCGGCATCAGCCGGATCAGGTGCGGGCGCGGCGCGTTCAGCAGCAGGCCCACGGGTTGTAGCGCCTGCGCGGCCGTGACCACCTGGTCGGCCACCGGAAGCGGCAGTTCCAGCGCGCGCAGCAGGCCCAGGCCGCGCTCGCCGCGCAGGCCTAGGTCGCCGCAGAGCGCCTGCAGGCCTGCCGACAGTTGCGTGGCACGCACCCGGACGGCCGCGAGGAACTCGGGCCTGCACACCTCGTTGACGACGGCCAGGGCAACCGCCGCCATGAGCGGATTGCCGCAGAAGGTGCCGCCCTGGTCGCCGGGCTCGAAGCAGTTCAGCGCCTCCTTGCACAGCAGCGCCGAGATGGGCACGCCGCCGCCCAGTCCCTTGGCCAGCGTCATCACGTCGGGCTCGATACCGTACTGCTCGTAGGCGAACGCGGTGCCGCAGCGGCCCACGCCGGTCTGCACTTCGTCGGCGATCAGCAGCACGCCGCGCTCGGCGCTCAGCGCGCGCAGCTCGCGCACGAAGCCCAGGTCGGCGACGACGACGCCGGCCTCGCCCTGTACGAACTCGATCATCACGGCCACGGTGTCTGCCGTGATGGCGCGTTCGACCGACGCGATGTCATTCAGCCGCGCCTTGCCGAAGCCCTGCGGCATGGGCGCGTAGATGCGGTCCCAGCCCGGCTTGCCCGACGCGCTCATCATCGCCAGCGTGCGGCCGTGGAAGCCGTTCTCGAAGCTGACAATGCCGTGCGCGCCGCCGCGATGGCGGCTGCCCCAGCGCCGCGCCAGCTTCACCGCGCCCTCGTTGGCCTCGGCACCCGAATTGGCCAGGAACACGCGGTCGAAGCAGCTGATGGCGGTCAGGCGTTCGGCCAGGTCCAGCAGCGGGCGGTTGAAGTAGGCCGGGCCAAGGTTCAGCAACTGCTGCGATTGCTTCAGCAGTGCCTGCGTGACCAGCGCCGGGCTGTGGCCCAGGCTGTTGACGGCCCAGCCCTGGATCAGGTCCAGGTGGCGCTTGCCGGATTCGTCGGTGATCCAGGCGCCCTGGCCGTGCGAGAACACGGTGTCGGGCCGGCGGGCAATGGTGAGAAGGGCGTCGGTGCTCATGGGGCGTCGTTCCAGTCGTAGTCCATTTGTCTTGCGGTGCGGGCGGCGAGGTCATGTCCGTGCAGTCGTCGCACCACGTGCAGACTCATGTCGATCCCGGCCGAGATGCCGGCCGACGTGATGACCGCGCCCTCGTCGACCCAGCGCATGCCCTCGCGCACCTGGACCTCGGGGCGCAGCGTGCGCAGTTCGTCCAGGTCTTCCCAGTGCGTCGTCGCGGCCAGGCCGTCCAGCACGCCGGCCGCGGCCAGCAGCAGCGAACCGGTGCAGACTGAAGCGAGCAGCGGCGCGCTGCGGCGCTGCGCGGCGATCCACGCGAGCACTTCGGGGCGCTGCAGCTCGGCATCGACAACGCCGCCGGGCACCAGCGCGACGTGCAGCGGCGGGTGGTCGGCCAGCGTGAAATCGGGCTGCACGCGCAGGCCGGCGCGGGCGCGAACCGGGCCGGAAGTCTTGGCCAGCGTGACGACGTTGAACAGCGGCGCGCTGCCGGCCGGCTGGCTGCGTGAGTGGACGCGAGACGCGGTGGTGAACACCTCGTAGGGGCCGGCCATGTCCAGCAGTTCCATGTCATCGAAGACCAGGATGCCAATGTTCATCGGTGTTGTGCGTTGGGCGTGGGTGTCGATGGCCGGCAGTGTGCGGTTTGTCGGCCGTGGCCGCCATGACGCAGTTCCCACCTTTCCTGCCATGATGCGGACATGACATGCCGCATCGCCTTCGTGCTGTTCCCCGGCTTCCAGCAGCTGGACCTGGCCGGCCCGATGGCCGTGTTCGAGGTCGCGGGGCTGGCGCGGCCGGGCAGCTACGACTGGCGCCTGGTCGCCAGCACGCCGCCCGCGGTGCGCAGCTCGGCCGGCGTCGACTGGCCGGTGACCGGGCTGCCGCGGCGTCTGGGCGACCTGGACCTCGTCATGGTCATCGGCGGCGACGGCGTGGACGCGGCCTGCACCGATGCCCGGCTGGTCGCCTGGCTGCAGCGCGCCAGCCGCTCGGGCGCGCGCATCGCCAGCATCTGCAGCGGCAGCCTGCTGCTGGCCGCGGCGGGCCTGCTGGACCAGCGCACGGCGACGACGCACTGGTCGCGGGGCCGGCAGTTCGCCGACGATTTCCCTGCCGTGCGCCTGCAGCCCGATCGCATCTACGTGCGCGAGCCCGCCCAGAAGCCGCGTCAGTGGCCCGAGCTGTGGACCAGCGCCGGCATGACGGCCGGCATCGACCTGTGCCTGGCGCTGCTGGCGCACGACCACGGTGAAGACCTGGCCCGCGAGGCCGCGCGCCAGTTGGTCGTCGAGCGGCGCCGGCCCGGTGGGCAGTCGCAGTTCTCACCGCTGCTGGACCTGCAACGCCCCGACGGCCGCTTCGGCGCGCTGCTGGATGACGTGCGCCGCGAGCCGGCGCGCGACTGCAGCGTCGACGAGCTGGCCGCGCGCGCCTGCATGAGCCCGCGCCATTTCGCGCGCTGCTTCCGCGCCGAGACCGGCGCGACGCCAGCGCAGGCCGTCGAGCGGCTGCGCGTGGAGGCCGCGCGCGCGGCGCTGGAGAGCGGCGCGGCGTCGGTGCTGCGCGTGTCGCAGGACTGCGGTTTCGGCAACACCGAGCGCATGCGCCGCGCGTTCGTGCGGCTGCTGGGCCGGCCGCCAGCCGCGTTCAGGCCCGGTGGCCGCGCGGCCGAGGCGGCCTGAGCCGTCGGTTCAGACGATGCCCAGCGCGCCCAGCACGCCGCCGGCGAGCACCATCCAGACCAGCCCCAGCCGCGTCTTCAGCACCAGCAGCACGGTCACGGCCATCAGCGCCACGGTGCCCCAGCGGTGGTCCTCGGCCTTCAGGAAGGGCAGGGCCAGCAGCCAGCCGGTGGCGATGACCAGGCCCAGCGTCAGCGGCGTCATGCCCGCCGAGAAGGCGCGCAGGTTGACGTGCTCGCGGTTCTTGCGCGCCCAGCGCGTGGCGGTCAGCGTCAGCACCGAGGACGGCAGCATCATGCCGGCCATGGACGCCGCCGCGCCGGGCAGTCCGGCGATGTTGTAGCCCAGCACCGCGACGAACAGGATGTTGGGGCCTGGCGCGGCCTGGGCGAGCGCGATGGACGAGGTGAAGGCCGTGTCCGTCAGCCAGCCGGTCTGGTCGACCAGGTAGCGGTGCATCTCCGGCACCGTCGTGATGCCGCCGCCGATGGCCAGCAGCGACAGCGTCAGGAAGTGCAGGAACAGGCTCAGCAGGTCGACCGGGGGTGTCATGGCCGCCTGAGCCTCCACCACGCGACGGCCATGCCGGCGCCACCCAGCACGGCCAGCACGTGGACCAGCGGCCAGCGCAGCAGCCCGATGGCCACGAAAGCGAGCAGCGCCAGGCCCAGCGCCAGCGGCCGGCCCAGCGGGCTGGACTTCAACGCCGGCAGCAGCTTGATGCCGGTGGCCAGGATGAGGCCGGCCGCCACCGCGCCCATGCCGCGCAGCGCGTTGACGACGACGGGATGGGCGGACAACTGCCCGTAGGCCGCCGCCAGGCCCAGCACGACGATGGACGGCACGCCCAGCATGCCCGTCAGCGCCACGACCGCGCCGCGCAGGCCGAAGAAGCGGTCGCCGATCATCATCGACAGGTTGACGATGTTGGGCCCGGGCAGCACCTGCGCGATGGCCAGCGTCTCGACGAATTCTTCCTTGGTCATCCAGCCCAGCCGCTCGACCAGCTCGCGCTGCGCGACGGCCAGCACGCCGCCGAAGCCCTGCAGCGCCAGCCGCGAGAACGCGAGGAAGAGCTGGCTGAGCGAGGCCGGCCGGCTCAACGCAGGACCTTCAAGGCCTCGGGGTTGACGATGTGGGTCGGCTGCGACTGGATGAAGTTCAGCACGTTGTCGAACGCGGCATCGAAGTAGATTTCGTAGCTGTCCTGCTCCACGTAGCCGATGTGCGGCGTGCACACCGCGTTCTCCAGCCGCAGCAGCGGGTGGCCCTGCAGGATGGGCTCGCTCTCGAACACGTCGATGGCCGCCATGCCGGGGCGGCCGCGGTTCAGGGCCGACACCAGCGCGCCTTCGGCCACCAGTTCCGCGCGCGACGTGTTGACGAACAGCGCGGTGGGCTTCATGCGGGCCAGGTCGTCCGGCGTGACCATGCCGCGCGTGGCGTCGCACAGGCGCAGGTGCACGGACAGCACGTCCGCCTCGGCAAAGAAGCGCTCGCGGCTGGGCGAGGCCTGGTAGCCATCGGCCTCGGCCCGCAGCCGCGACGCCTCGCTGCCCCACACCGTGACCTGCATGCCGAAGGCGCGGCCGTAGCCGGCCACGAGCTGGCCGATCTTGCCGTAGCCCCAGATGCCCAGCGTCTTGCCGCGCAGCGTCATGCCGACACCGAAGTTGGCCGGCATGGACGCGGCCTTCAGCCCGGCCTGCTGCCAGGCACCATGCTTGAGGTTGCCGATGTACTGCGGCAGACGGCGCATCGAGGCCATGATGAGCGCCCAGGTCAGCTCGGCCGGCGCGACCGGGCTGCCCACGCCCTCCGCCACCGCGATGCCCAGCCGCGTGCAGGCCTCGACGTCGATGTGGCTGCCGACGCGCCCGGTCTGCGAGATGAGCTTGAGCTTGGGCAGCTTTTCGAGCAGTTGCCGCGGGAAGGCGGTGCGTTCGCGGATCAGCACCAGCACCTCGGCGTCGCGCAGCCGCACCGACAGCTGGCCGATGCCCTTGACCGTGTTGGTGAACACCTTGGCGTTCAGCGGCTCCAGCTTGGACGCGCAGCGCAGCTTGCGCACGGCATCTTGGTAGTCGTCCAGAATGATCACGTTCATAGGCGAAGGGCATTGTGCCCCGGTCGCCGTGCTGCGACGGCCGGGATCGCTACCATCGGTTTCCCTCAAGGAGACCACCCGATGACGACGATCTCAATGCACGCGGCCAGCGCCCCCGTGTTTGCCAGGATGCTGGACAACATGCTGAACTGGATTGACGCCGCCAAGGCCCACGCCGAAGCGAAGAAGTTCTCGCCCGACGTCTACCTGACGCTGCGCCTTGCGCCCGACATGCTGCCCTTCCCGAAGCAGATCCAGATCGCCAGCGATGCCGCCAAGGGTTGCGTGGCGCGCCTGGCGGGCCAGGAGATCCCGAAGTACGAGGACAACGAGGCGACGCTGGACGACCTGGCCGAGCGCATCAGGAAGACGCGCGACTACGTGCTGTCCGTCCCGGCCGCCGCGTTCGAGGGCAGCGAGGGCCGTGCGATCAGCATCCCGCGCCGCTCGGGCGATCCGCTGGCTTTCGAGGGCCTGACCTACCTCAGCCATTTCGCGACGCCGAACTTCTATTTCCACGCCGCGACGACCTATGCGCTGCTGCGCCATGCGGGCGTGCCGCTGGGCAAAAGCGACTATCTGGGCGGCTGAACGGGCCGGCTGAAGCCCCCCGGTCGGGAAATGCTGCGCAAACTGCAGTCTTTTCGGCCGGCCTCCCGGGTGGGCATGGCCTGAAAATCGGCCGACGATCCGCTTTCTGCCGCCGTACGCCGTATGGACATGTCCACACCCACCCCTGCCCAGTCCCAAGGCCTTGCCCAGGTCGAGCAGTGGATTGCGTCGGCGCGCAGCGGCCAGATGGCGCTGCCGGAGCTGCTGGACGCCGCAGGGCGCCTTCAGCAGGCCGGTGTGGCGACCGCCGCCGCGCTGCTGTACCAGAACTGGGTGGCCGCCACGCCGTCGCCGTTTCGGCACGTGGCCTGCTTCAACTGGGGCGCCATCCTGGGCGACCTGACCCGTCACGCTGAAGCCGAAACGGCCTACCGCCTGGCGCTGGCGCTGGCGCCCAACTTCGCGCAAGCGCGGCTGAACCTGGGGCACCAGGTCGAGCACCAGGGGCGTGTTGGCGAGGCGCTGGAACACTGGCGCGCCGTCTATGAGGACGAAGCGCCCGCCAGCCTCGGCGCCGATCCGCTCAGCCTGCGGCTGCACGCCCTCAACAACGCGGCGCGGCTGCTGGAGTCGCTCAAGCGCTACGACGAGTCGGAGGCACTGATGCGCCGCTCGCTGGCGCTGAGCCCGCGCCAGAGCGATGTCGCCCAGCACTATGTGCACATCCGCCAGAAGCAGTGCGCCTGGCCGGTGTACGAGACCTTTGCCGACGTCACGCACAACCACTTGCTGATGAGCACGTCGCTGCTGGGCATGCTGGACGAGAGCGACGACCCCGCGCTGCAGCTGCTGACCGCGCAGCGCTTCGTGCACGAGAAGGTGCCCAAGGTCACGGCGGCGCCGCTGCACCGGGGCCGCGTGCGCGACGGCAAGATCAAGATCGGCTACCTGTCCGGCGACCTGTGCATGCACGCCGTGGGCCTGCTGACGGCCGAGCTGTACGAACTGCACGACCGGGAGAAGTTCGAGGTCCACGCCTTCTGCTGGAGCCGCGAGGACGGCACGCCGCTGCGCGCGCGCATCAAGGCCGCGATGGACCACTTCACGCCGCTGGCCGGCGTGCCGGACGCCCAGGCCGCCGAGCTGATCGCCGCGGCCGGCATCGACGTGCTGGTGGACCTGCAAGGCCTCACCAGCGGTGCGCGCCCCGGCATCCTGGCCCGGCGCCCGGCGCCGGTGCAGGTCAGCTACCTGGGGCTGCCCGCCACGTCGGCGCTGCCGGGCGTGGACTGGATCATCGCGGACCGCTTCGTGATGACGCCCGACGTGCTGCCGTACCACACCGAAAAGCCCATCTACCTGCCCAACAGCTACCAGGTCAGCGACCGCCGCCGGGTCGCCAACGCGGCACCCACGCGCACCGAGGCCGGCCTGCCGGAGGACGGTTTCGTCTTCTGCGCGTTCAACAACAACCACAAGATGAGCGAGGCCGTCTGGCGCTGCTGGATGCGCATCCTTCGCCAAGTGCCTGGCAGCGTGCTGTGGCTGCTGGCGGACAACCCGTTCGCGCAGGCCAACCTGACCCGCGTGGCCGCGGAAGAGGGCATCAGCGCCGAGCGACTGGTCTTCGCGCCGCGTGCCCAGCCGGCGGACTACCTGGCCCGCTTCCAGCTGGCCGACCTGTTCCTGGACACCTTCCCCTACAACGCCGGCACGACCGCCAGCGACTGCCTGTGGATGGGCACGCCCATCCTGACGCGCGCGGGCCGCACCTACATCTCCCGCATGGCCGGCAGCCTGCTGACGGCGGTCGGCCTGCCCGACCTCATCACGACGACCCTCGAGGAGTACGAGCAGCGTGCGGTGCAGATCGGCAACCAGCCGGCCCGGGCCGCGTCCTACAAGCGCTACCTGGCCGAGCACGGACACAGCTCGCCGCTGTTTGACATCCCGGCCACGGTGCGCGATATAGAGCATGCGTTCGAGCGGTTGGCGCTCGATGCGAGGCAGAAGGCCTAAATGCCGCGTCAGCACGACCCCTTCTTCGACGGCCAGCCGCAGGCGCCGGGGTTGCGCCTGGCCGCGAACGGCGAGCCGCCGCCCGCGCCAGACCCGTTGGAGAACCTCACCAGCCAGCCGGTGGGCGACCCGCTGCTGCAGGCGCTGGCCTGGCTGACGCGCCACCACGGCAAGCCGCGCTCGCCCGAGTCGCTGCGCGCGGGCGCGCCCGTCGAAGGGCCGCTGGCGCCGGACGGTGCCATCCGCATCATGCGCGAGGCGGGCTACAACGCCGGCCTGCTGCGCAAGTCCATCGACGACATCAACGACCTGCTGCTGCCGGCGGTGCTGCTGCTGCATGGCGGCGACGCCTGCGTGCTGGTGCGCCGCCTGGGTGACGGGCGCTACGAGGTCGTGTTCCCCGGCCCCGAGGCGGCGGCCGTGCCGGCGGCGGCGGCCGAGCTGGAGCCCGAGTACAGCGGCTTCATGCTGGCCGTGTCGCCGCTGCAGCAGTCCCAGGCGCACACCCGCAACCCGGCGGACGGGCAGATCCTGCGCCCGCCCGGCGAGCATTGGCTGTGGGGCACGCTCAAGCGCTTCGTGCCCTACTACCGCTCGGCCATGATCGCGGCGCTGCTCAGCAACGTGCTGATGCTGGTGTCCGGCGTGGTCACATCGGTCATCTACGACAAGGTCATCCCGCACCAGGCGCTGGTCACGCTGTGGGCGCTGGCCATCGGCGCCGGCATCGCGCTGCTGTTCGACCTGTTCTCGCGCCAGCTGCGTGCCCACCTGATCGACCTGGCTGGCCGCAAGGCCGACATGATCATCGGCGCCAAGCTGTTCCGCCAGACGCTGGGCGTGCGCATGGAGCACAAGCCGGGATCGGCCGGCTCCTATGCCCACCACCTGGCGCAGATCGAGATCGTGCGCGAGTTCTTCGCGTCGGCCACCATGTCGGTGCTGACGGACCTGCCCTTCGTGCTGCTGTTCGTCGGCATGACCTTCATCATCGGCGGGCCGCTGGGCTGGGTGCTGGTCATCGCCATCCCGTTCATCCTGGTGATGACGTACGCCATCCAGGGCTATCTGCGCCGCGCCATGCGCACCAACATGACCGAGATGGCCGACCTGCAGGGCACGCTGGTCGAGGCCATCGAGGGCCTGGAAGACCTGAAGACCTCGGGCGCCGAAGGCCGCTTCCTGCGCCGCTACGAGACCAGCACGGCCATCGCCGCCGAGTCGGCGCTGAAGGCCCGCAACATGTCGAGCTGGAGTTCCAACATCTCGATGACGATGCAGCAGAGCATCAACCTCGTCATGCTGGTGTGGGGCGTCTACCTGATCCAGGACGGCCTCATCACGGCCGGCGCGCTGATCGGCTCCGTCATGTTCGCCAGCCGCGCGCTGATGCCGCTGGGCAGCCTCGTCAGCCTGGCCACGCGCTACCAGGGCGCGCGCGCCGCCATGCTGTCGCTGGACCGCATGATGCAGGCGCCGACCGAGCGCGACAGCAGCCGCAACTACGTGCCGCTGAACCAGTTCAGCGGCCGCCTGGGCCTGCACGACGTGGGCTTCAGCTACCCCGGCGTTGGCGACGCCGCCGCGCCCAAGGTGCTGAAGAACGTCAGCCTGAAGCTGGAGCCGGGCGAGCGTGTCGCCATCCTGGGCCGCATCGGCAGCGGCAAGTCGACCATCCTGCGACTGCTGGCAGGCCTGTACCTCCCGAGCGAAGGCATGGTGGATGTCGACGGCATCGACCTGCGCCAGCTCGACCCGGCGGAGTTCCGCGCCCACATCGGCTTCGTGTCGCAGGAGCCGCGGCTGTTCCACGGCACGCTGCGCGACAACGTGCTGATGGGCCGTGCGCACATCGATGCGGCACGGCTCGTCGAGGTCGCCCGGCTGACCGGCCTGGACCGCGTCATCGCCGGCCACCCGCAGGGCTGGGACCTGCCGGTGGGTGAGATGGGCGCGCTGCTGTCCGGCGGCCAGCGCCAGCTCGTCGCGCTGGCGCGCAGCCTGGTCACCAAGCCGCAGATCCTGCTGATGGACGAGCCGACCAGCTCCATGGACGCGCAGAGCGAGACCGCCTTCCTGCGCCAGCTGCGCGACGCGGCGGGCAGCTGCACGCTGGTCGTCGTCACGCACCGGCCGGCCGTGCTGGAACTCGTGTCGCGCATCATCGTCGTCGACAGCGGCCGCATGGTGCTGGACGGCCCGCGCGACCAGGTGCTGGCCGCCTTGTCGGGCGTGCGCCCCGCGCACCCGCAGGCTGCCGCCGCTGCGGCCGCCGCCGAGGGCAACGGCAACCTGCACATGCACCCGTCGGCCCAGCCGGTGCAGCGTTCCGCTTCCGTGTAAGCCGCCATGGCCAGCAACGACAAGATGGCGCTGAGCCGGCAGGAGAGCCTGTTCGTCACCGGCCTGGACAGCGCCAAGCTGGACGAGCCGCTGCCGCGGGCGACGTGGGTGCTGTACCTGCTGCTGGCCGCCGTCGTGGCCGCCATCGCCTGGTCGTCGCTGGCGCATGTCGATGAGGTCACGCGCAGTGACGGGCGCGTCGTGCCCGATGGCCGCGAGCAGGTGATCGCCAGCCTGGACAGCGGCATCCTGCGCGAGCTGCATGTGCACGAAGGCCAGGAGGTGCAGGTCGGCCAGGACCTGGCGCAGCTCGACCCCACACGTGTCGAGGCCTCGCAGAACGAGGGCCAGGCCAAGCGCCTGGCGCTGAAGGCCCAGGTGGCCCGGCTGCAGGCCGAGGCCAACGGCCGGGCGCTGAAGTTCCCGCCCGAGGTGCTGGCCGTGCCACGCATCGCCGAGGCCGAGACCGAGTCCTTCGAGGCGCGCCGCCGCCTGCTCGACGAGGCCGTCAGCGCCATCGGCCGCAGCGCCGGCCTGCTGGCGCGCGAGCAGCGCATCGCCCAGGACATGGCGGCCAAGGGCCTGATGTCCGATGTCGAGGTCATGCGGCTGAACCGCCAGGTCAACGAGCTGCAGCAGCAGCGCACGGAGCGCGTCAGCCGCTTTCGCCAGGAGGCCAGCAGCGAGCTGGTGCGCATCCAGACCGAGATGGCCCAGCTCGACGAGCAGATGGTGGTGCGCCAGGACGCGATGCAGCGCACGGTGCTGAAGTCGCCCGTGCACGGCGTCGTCAAGAACATCCGCGTCAACACCGTGGGCGGCGTCATCACGACGGGTGCGCCCATCATGGAGATCTCGCCCATCGGCCCGCGCGTGCTGGTGGAGGCGCGCATCAAGCCGAAGGACATCGGCTTCATCCGCGTGGGCCAGACGGCCGAGATCAAGCTGACCGGCTACGACTTCAACGTGCATGGCGGCCTGGAGGGCAAGATCGAATACATCAGCCCCGACGCGATGGGCGAGAACGAGAAGAACAACGACAGCACGTATTACCGCGCCGTCGTCTCGGCCGACCGCAACAACACGAGCTTCAAGGGCAAGCCGCTGCCGGTGATCCCCGGCATGCAGGCCACCGTCGAGATCCGCACCGGCGACCGCTCCGTGCTGAGCTACCTGCTGCGGCCGATGATGAAGTCACGCGAAGCGCTGCGCGAACGCTAATACCGTCCCGGCACACCGCTTTTCCGGCCTTTGCCGGCCGGGGCGGGATGGTCTAGTGACGGGGCCATGCCGTACCCGTTCCGCCATCTCCTCATCTGCGGCCTCGCGGCCACCCTGTTGCTTCCGGGTCCCGCCGCGCTGGCGCAGGCGCGCCCGTCCAAGGCCGTGGCCCAGGCCGCTGCAACTGCCGAGCCTCCGCCCTCGCAGGGCCGTTGCCAGGAAGAGGACGCCGGTCCGTCGCGCGCGGGCCGCGACGCCAGCATGATCGAGAGCAGCAGCGCCGATCCCCGCGCGCAGCTGCAGGAGCTGGTGCAGATGGCACTGCAGCGCAGCCGCCCCATCGGCGTGGCCAGGCTGCTGGCCCAGGCGGCGCAGGCCGACCTGGAGGAGACACAGGCCTCGCGGCTGCCGCAGGTGTCGCTGTCCACGACGGCCGGGTATGCCGGCAGCATCGTGGCCGGCGTCGACCAGCCGCGTGGCATGCAGGGCCGCGCCAGCCTCAACGTCACCGCGCCGATCTACGACGCCGGCCGCATCACCAAGCTGACCGAATGGCGCAGCCAGCTGGCCGATGCCGCCAAGTTCGGCCAGAGCAGCGCCGAGGAGCAGCTCGCGTTGCAGACCGTGTCGCTGGCGCTGGACCGCAGCCGCTACGTGCTTCAGGCCCAGGTCTACACCCAGTACGTGCGCAAGATGGCCTGCCTGGTCGATGCGCTGGAGATCATCACCAAGTCCGACCGCGGCCGTTCCAGCGAGCTGGTGCAGGCGCAGAAGAGCCTGCAGCAGGCCGACCTGGCCTACGAGCAGACGCTGAGCGCGCTGCGCCAGACGGAGGTGCGCCTGCGCCGCCTGGTGGGCGACACGCTGCCGCCCAGCGCCGGCATGAGCGCCGTGCTGGCCCAGGTGCCCGAGCTGGAGCAGATGCAGACCGACATCCTGCTGGCCGCCGACGTGTCGCAGGCCACGGCGCAGGCCAAGGCGCAGCGCAGCTACGCGGAGTCGGTGCTGGCGGGCCAGAAGCCGTCGGTGAGCCTGCTGATGAACGGCGCGTCCACCATCGGCACGGGCAAGGCGACGGAGTGGATCGGCGGCGTGGCCATCAACATCCCGCTGTACCAGCCCGGCGCCGACGCCTCGCTGACCGCAGCGGCGCGCCGCTCGCAGGCCGCGGCACTGCAACGCGACGAGACCATCGACGCCAAGCGCTACCGGCTGCTGGAGATGTACGAAACGGCCAACTCATCGCTGGACCGCGCACGGCGCGTCGTCGAGATCCTGCGCAACAGCGACCGCGTGCGCGCGTCGACGCTGCAGCAGTGGCAGCAGCTCGGCCGCCGTTCGCTGTTCGACGTGATGGGCGCGGAGAGCGACTACTACTCGATGCGCATCGCCCACGTGAACGCGCTGTTCGACGCGCAGCAGGTCGTCGCGATGATGTGGTCCATGGGCCGCGGCGTCATCACGCCGCTGCGCTGAGCCGGCCCGATACTTCGCACCCGGTCACCCCCTGCAAAGGACACGAATGCTCCCGACAGCCCCGGCGCCGATTGCCAAGCTCCTGACGATGATGGAGAGCTCGGCGCGTTTCGCGCGCGACAGCGTCCGTCGCGCCGAGGCCGAGTTCGGACCGGCCTGGGCCGCCGATTTCTCGGCCATGCTCGCCAACTTCTACGGTGACGACGCCGCGCTGCAGGATGCGGTGAAGGGCTATGCCGCCTTCGTGATGGACTCGATGCGGCGCCAGAAGCGCTTCGAGCAGGAACTGAGCTACCCGGCCAAGACCTACGCCGAAGCCGCCGCCGAGGTCTACTACAACGACGACTACATGCGTCGCCAGTACCTGCCGGGCCTGCTGCTGTCCCACTACCTGTGGACGCACCACTACCAGCAGATCGAATACTTCAAGGGCTTCTTCCTGCCGTGGCTGCAGCGCCAGGGCGTGGAGGAGTTCGCCGAAGTGGGCGTGGGCACGGGCATCTATTCGCGCCTGGCGCTGCAGGCGCTGCCCCACCTGCGCGGCACGGGGCTGGACATCAGCCCGCTGTCGCTGGAATTCACTGGCGCCCACGTCGGCAGCTTCGGTTTCGGCCCGCGCTACACGCTGCGCCGGCAGGACATCCTGGAAGAAGGCAGCCCGCAGCAGTACCGCGCCGTCGTCTGCGTGGAGGTGCTGGAGCACCTGGAAGACCCGGTCGCCTTCCTCGTCGGCCTGAAGAAGCTCACGGCGCCGGGCGGCCGCCTGTTCGTCACCGCGGCGCTGAACGCCGCGCATGCCGACCACATCTACCTCTACGGCAAGCCGGAGGAGGTCGTGGCCCAGGTCGAGGCCGCCGGCCTGCACCTGGAGCACAGCTTCTTCGCCAACGCCTACGCGCCGGCCAAGCCGGGCCTGCCCGTGCCCGGCGCGCTGGCGATGGTGCTGACGGTCAAGCGCTGACATGCCCGCGCTGACGCTGACCGGCGAGTTCGTCGACCTGGTGCCGCTGACGCCGGCTCATGCCGCGTTGACCTTCGGCTGGCGCCAGAGCCAGCGCGCTGCCAACCTGAACCGCGGTGCGGCCACCGTCGAGCAGCAGGCGGCGTGGATCGCCCGGCGGCCCGAGGCCGAGTACAACTTCGTCATCCGGCTCAAGGACGGCCGCGAGGTGGGCATGGTGTCGGTCACCGGCATCGACACCGAACACGGCCACTGCGAGCCGGGCCGCTTCCTGATCGGCGACGAGGCCGCGGTGCGCGGCATCCCGGCCGCCGTCGAGGCGATGAAGCTGGTCTACGAGCTGGTGTTCGAACGCCTCGGCCTGCAGCGCATCTTCGGCACCGTGGCGGCCGACAATGTGCTGATGATCAAGTGGCAGAAGTTCCTGGGCATGAAGGAGGAGGGGCGCATGCGCCGCCACTACTTCATCAACGGCCATTTCCAGGATGCTGTGTGGCTGGGCATGCTGGCCGACGAGTACCGCACGCAGGCGCTGCCGCGCATGAATTCGCTGATTGCCGCCGGCCGCCGCGCCGCGGCGCTGAAACCCAAGGACTGACGAGATGACTGCCTCCCAAGAAGCCGCCGTGCTGGACGCGATCTACCAGGCGCTGCGCACGCTCAACGAAGAGCGCGGCGCCGACGAGCAGATCGCCATCGGCCCCGACACCTGCCTGTTCGGCGAGGGCTCGGCGCTGGATTCGCTGTCGCTGGTGTCCGTGATCGTCGACCTGGAGACCGCCGTGTCCGACCAGTTCGGCAAGCCCATCAGCCTGACCGACGACAAGGCCATGAGCCGCGACCCGGTGCCCTTCACCGACGTGACGGCGCTGAAGACCTACATCCTGGAGTTGCTGGCCTGATGCGCTATACCGGCAAGATCGTCCTCGTGACCGGCGCGCGCCGTGGCGTGGGGCGGCTGCTGGCCGAGCATTTCCTGAAGGAAGGCGCCCGGGTCATCGGCTTCAGCCGCCATGCCGACGACGACCTCGTGGCCGACGGCTACACGGCCATCGCGGTGGACGTGGGCGACGCCGAGTCGGTGGCGCGCGGCTTCGAGCAGGTGCGCAAGACGTTCGGCAGGGTGGACATCGTCGTCAACAACGCGGCGGTGCTGACCTCGCAGTACTCGATGATCATGCCGCCCGCCGCCGCCCGCGGCATGCTGGAGACCAACCTGTTCGGCACCTTCCTGGTGTCGCGCGAGGCCGCCAAGCTGATGCGCAAGGGCAAGTGGGGCCGCATCATCAACATCGGCTCCATGGCCGCCAGCCTGGAACCCATCGGCGACTCGATCTACGCCGCCACCAAGGCGGCGGTGGCGACGCTGGCCAACGTGATGGCCAAGGAATTCGCGCCGCTGAACATCACCTGCAACACGCTGGGCATCACGGCCATAGCGACCGACATGCTGGGTCAGTTGCCGCGCGACAAGGTCGATGCCGTCATCGCCGGGCTGCCGCTGCCGCGCTACGCGACGGCGGACGACATCTTCAACGTGGTGGACTTCTTCGCCAGCGAGCGAAGCGGCTACGTCACCGCGCAGACCGTGTTCCTGGGCGGCGTGAGTTGACATGACGAAGGCGGCGGTCGAGAGCCTGCTGGGTGGTGCGCTGCGTCGCATCACCAACCACGAGCTGCACTCGAACACCTACCTGCTGGCCGACCGGCAGCAGTCCGGCGCCTGCGTCGTTGTCGATCCCGGGCTGGACCGCGAGCGCGTCGAAGGGGAGATAGCCGACAGCGGCTGGACGCCTTCGGCGGTGCTGTGCACGCACGGTCACTTCGACCATGTCGGCGGCACGGCCTGGCTGCAGGAACGCTATGGCATTCCCGTCTACCTGCGCGCACAGGATCACAAGACCGCCAAGCTGTCCAACTTCCTGATGGCCGCGTTCAAGATCAAGGCGCGCATCACGCTGCCGGAATTCACGCTGCTGGCCGACGACGGCGCGAGCCTGGAGCTGGCTGGCCGCCATTTCACCTTCCACGCGCTGCCGGGCCACACGCCGGGCGGCGCGGGCATCCTCGTCGACGGCCTGCTGTTCTCCGGCGATTCGCTGTATGCCCGCCGCACGGCGCTGTCCAAGCTGCCGGGCGAAGACCACGACCAACTGCGCGCCTCGCTGAAGGCCCTGTTCGCCTGGATCCCGGGCGACACGTTGGTGCTGCCGGGGCACGGCGGTACGGCCACCATCGATGAGATCCGCGCCGGCAATGAAGAACTCCGCGTCTTCATGTCCGCGACTGTTCCCGCATGACCATGCTGAATCCCCACCTGCCTGCCGTCTCCATCATCGGCGTCGGCCATCACCTGCCGGCCCGGTTCGAGGACAACGAGAGCCTGTGCCGCAACCTCGATGTGACGCCCGAGTGGATCGTCGAGAAGACCGGCATCGAGCGCCGCTACATCGCCGCGCCCGACGACACGGCCTGGGGCTACTCGGTCAATGCCGCGCGCCAGGCGCTGGAGATGGCCGGCGTCACGCCCGAGCAGGTCGGCCTCATCATCTGCTGCACCTTCTCGGGCGACTACCAGTTCCCGCCGCTGTCGGCCAAGGTGGCCCAGCAGCTCGGCGCCAGGAGCGCGCAGATCTACGACCTGCAGGCCAACTGCTCGGGCTTCGTCGCCGGGCTGACCGCCGCGTCGGACCGCATGCGCGTGGACCCGACGGTGGGCTATGCGCTGGTCATCGGCGTGGAGTTCTGCAGCCGCTACATCGACCGCACCGATGCCAACACGGCCATCTACCTCAGCGACGGCGCCGGTGCCGCGGTGCTGGGGCCGGTGGACGCCGGGCAGGGCATCCAGGCGTCGGCCTTCCACACCGACCCGTCCAACTACGAGGCCGTGCGCCTGCGCGGCGGCGGCGCGGCGCATGCCAACAACGGCCGGCCCTTCGACGCCGCGGTGGACCTGATGGAGATGAACGGCATCGCGACCTGGAAGCAGGCCATCACACACCTGCCGCCCACCATCCGCCGCGCCTGCGAGAAGTCCGGCGTGGACGTGAAGGCGCTGGACTTCATGGTCTTCCACCAGGCCAACCTGCGCCTCATCGAGTACCTCGTGCGCAAGATGGGCCTGGGGCTGGACAAGACCTACACCAACGTCGCGACCGTGGGCAACAGCGGCTCGGCGTCGCTGGCCATCGCGCTCAGCGAGGCTGTAGGCAAGGGGCTGATCAAGCAGGGTGACCTCGTCGCGCTGGCCGGCGTGGGCGCCGGCTTCAACTTTGCCGCCAGCGTGTGGCGCTGGACGCTAGTCCAGCGAAGCGGAGAAATCGATGGTGCGTGAGTCCCTGGCCGATACGCCATCAAGGCGCAAGGCGGAGCCGGGTTGGACACCCGGCGAGCACTTGCAACGCAGAGGGAGGGTCGGCCAGGGGCTCACCCTTCGGGCAGGGGGCTGGCCGGGCCGGCTGCGTCGTTGCAGCGCTTGCCAAGGCGTCCAGCCTTGGCTGCGCTCTGCGCCTAGCCGCCAGCCCGGCCAACCCCCTGCGCACCACCGATTTCTCCGCTTCGCTGGACGAGGAGCCGCACGATGAGCGTGTTCGCCGATTTCGACGCGGTCAAGGAAGGCGATGCCGAGTCGCTGACCAAGACCATCACCGAGGCCGACATCCGCCGCTTCGTCGAGCTGACGGGCGACGACAACCCGCTACACGTCGATGCCGACTACGCGGCCGAGACCTCGTTCAAGGAGATCGTCGTCCACGGCATGCTGGGTGCGTCCTTCATCTCGACGGTCATCGGCACCAAGCTGCCCGGCCCCGGCGCGCTGTGGGTGTCGCAGGCGATGGACTTCAACCTGCCGGTGCGGCTGGGCGACACGCTCACCGTCACCTGCACGGTGCTGAAGAAGCACCCGCGCGACCGCCTGCTGGAGCTGGACACGCGCATCACCAACCAGCATGGCCAGGTCGTGCTGTCGGGCGGCGGCAAGGTCAAGCTGCTGGAGCCGCCCAAGCCCAAGGTCGAGGCGCCGCAGGCCGCATTGAAGGTGGCCATCGTCACCGGCGGCGCTGGCGGCATCGGCCGCGTCATCTGCGAGACGCTGGCGGCCGATGGCCATGCCGTCGTCGTCAACTACCACGCCAGCGCCGAGCGGGCGCAGGCGCTGGTGGCCCGCATCACCGAGGCCGGCGGCCGTGCGGTGGCCGTGCAGGCCGACGTGTCCGACGAGGCCGGTGCCGCGAAGCTGGTGGCCGAGGCGCAGAAGCGATTCGGCGGCGTGACGGTGCTGGTCAACGCCGCGTCGCCGCGCATCGTCGCGCGCAGCGTTGACGAACTGGCCTGGAGCGAGGTGCAGCAGCAGCTGGACGTGCAGCTCAAGAGCGCGCTGCTGATGATCCAGGCCTGCAAGCCCGCCATGGTCGCGGCCGGCGGCGGCCGCGTCATCTCCATCGGTTCGCAGTCGTGGGACGGCGTGCCGGTGCCCGGCTGGACGGCCTACGCGCTGGCCAAGGGCGCGCTGTCCACGCTGACGCGCTACCTGGCCGCCGAGCTGGGCCCACAGGGCATCACGGTCAACCTGGTGTCGCCGGGCATGACCAACACCGCCTTCATTTCCAACGTGTCCGAGAAGCAGCAACTGATGGCCGCACGCCAGACGCCGCTGCGCCGCCTGGCCGAGCCCGAGGACACGGCCGGCGCGGTGGCCTTCCTGGCGTCGCCGCAGTCGGCCTACATCACCGGCCAGAACCTGCGCGTCAACGGCGGGGGCTCGATGGCATGGTGAGCGACACCGACGCGCTCGCCACCCTGGGCCGCGCCGATGCGCCGATGGTGGAGGTGCTGCAGGCGCTCAAACGCCTGGACGCCAGCACGGCCGAGTTCCGCATGCTGAAGGTCGGCATCGCCGCCAACGTCACGGTGGACCTGCTGGGCACCTACCTGCGCCGCCATGCCTACGCGGCCGGTGTGCGTCTGCAGGTCGCCAAGGGCCACTACGACGACCTCGTGGGCGATGCGCAGGCCCATGCGAGCGCGGGCGTCGACCTGCTCGTGATCCTGCCGTTCTTCGACAACCTGCAGCCCGGCTGGGAGGCGCAGCTCGACACGCTGGACGCCGACACCCGCGCCGCCGCCCAAACGGACTATCTGAGCCGGCTTGAGCTGGCGCTGCAGGCGGCCAACGCCGTGCCGCAGGTGTTGCTGTTCGCCGGCCACCTGATGAACCCGGCCGTCGGCGCGCACAGCGCGCAGCAGCAGGCGCTGGACGCGTTCAACGCCGGCCTGGCCGACGTGGCGGCGCGCCATCCGCAGGTCAGGCTCGTCGAGACGGCCGGCCTGCTGGCCCGCTTCGGCGCGCGCCATGCCTTCGACGCGCGCTTCTACTTCCGCGGCAAGGCGCCATACACGGCCGGCTTCGTGGACCAGATCGCGCAGGCCGCCGCCGCCGCCACGCGCCGCTTCGGCACGCAATTCCACAAGGTGCTGGTGCTGGACTGCGACAACACGCTGTGGGGCGGCATCGTCGGCGAGGACGGGCTGGACGGCATCCAGCTCGACCGTTATGCCTTCCCCGGCAACGTGTTCTGGACCGTGCAGCAGCAGTTCAAGGCGCTGGAGGCGCAAGGCGTGCTGCTGTGCCTGAACAGCAAGAACAACCCGGCCGACGTGGACGAGGTGCTGACCCAGCATCCGCACATGGGGCTGCGCGACGCGCAGCTGGTGGCCAAGAAGGTCAACTGGACCGACAAGCCCAGCAATTTGCGCGCACTCGCCGCCGAGCTGAACCTGGGCCTGGACAGCTTCGTGTTCGTCGACGACTCGGCCTTCGAGATCGAGGCCGTGCGCGAGCAACTGCCGCAGGTGCGCGTGTTCCAGGTGCCCAAGGCGCTGCACGACTACCCGGCGCTGGTGCGCGACGAGGTCATGCCGCTGTTCACGGCCGGCGGCGTCAGCGCCGAGAGCCGCGGCAAGACGCAGCAGTACCGCGCGCTGGCCCAGGCCGCCGAGGCCCGCGCCGGCTTCGCGAGCCAGGCCGACTACCTGCGCTCGCTGGGCCTGGCCGTCACGCTCAAGCGCGACGACGCCGCGCAGTTGCCGCGCATCGCGGAGTTGATGGCCAAGTCCAACCAGTTCAACCTGACCACCGAGCGGCTGCAGGCCGGCGACCTGGCGGCGCTGATGGCACGGCCGGACGCGACGGTCTACTCGTTCTCGGTCAGCGACCGCCTGGCCGAGCACGGCCTGACGGGCGTGCTGATCACCGTGGACGAGGGCGATGCCGCGGTCGTTCATTCCTTCCTGATGAGCTGCCGCGTCATCGGCCGCGGCATCGAGTTCGCCGTCTGGCGGGCGGTGCTGGCCGACGCGCTGGCGCGCGGAAAGCTGCGCCTGACGGCGGCTTATCGCCCGACCGCCAAGAATGCCCAGGTGGCAGACTTCTACGATCGACTGGGCCTGAGCCTGTCTTCCAAGGCAGCCGATGGCACACGTTTCTATACCGCCGAGCTGGCCACCGTGCAGCTCGCCGACAGTGCATGGGTGGAGTTGCGCAATGGTTGACAAGGCCTTGGTGAAGCAGGTGATGGCCTCGGTGCTGGAGGTTGACGAGTCCGCGATCGGTGACGACGCCAGCATGGACAACGTGGACGGCTGGGACTCGCTGAAGCAGATGAACCTGGTGCTCGCGCTGGAGGAGAGCTTCGGCGTCACCATCCCCGACGAGGACGCCGGCAACGCGACGTCGTTCAAGCTGATCTGCCTGGTTCTCGACGAGCAGCTGACTGGTTGAAGCCATGCAATGGTTGCTCGACCGCTTCGCCGCGGCTGACCCGTCGCTGAAGGCCTTCGTCCACAAGGGCCAGGTCTTCACGTACGGCCAGATGTCGGCGCGCATCGCCGAGTTCACGGCCGAACTGCGTGAGCGCGGCATCCGGGCCGGGCAGACCGTCGTCGTGCTGGCCGACTACGCGCCGGACGTGTACTGCATGATCCTGGCGCTGGCCTCGCTGAAGGCGCTGGTGGTGCCGATGACGCGCGGCTCGGTCATCGAGGAGGGCGAGGCGCTGGCCATCTCCGGCTGCGACCACGCCATCGACTTCGCACCCGACGGCCTGAGCTGGACGCTGAAGGCGCATGCCGTGCCCGTCAGCAACGCCATGCTGGACGAGTTCCGTGCGACGGGCAAGGCCGGGCTGGTCCTGTTCTCGTCGGGGTCCACCGGCAAGCCCAAGGGCATGCTGCACGACTTCGAGCGCGTGATGGAGAAGTTCGTCGTGCAGCGCGCGCCGGTCGTGGCCATCCCCTTCCTGATGCTGGACCACTTCGGCGGCATCAACACCATCCTGGCCATCACGGCCAGCCTGGGCACGGTCGTGACGGCGGAGGACCGCGCCATCGCAACCATCTGCGCGGCCATCCAGAACCACCGGGTCGAGCTGCTGCCCACGACGCCGTCGTTCCTGACGCTGCTGGCCGCGACCGATCTTTCGCAGCGCTACGACCTGTCGTCGCTGAAGCGCATCACCTACGGCACCGAGACCATGCCGCAGGCCACGCTGGACCGCATCCGTGCGCGCTTCCCCGGCGTGGAGCTGCAGCAGACCTATGGGCTGTCCGAGGTCGGCGTGCTGCGCTCGCAGTCGCGGCCCGACGGCTCGCTGTGGGTACGCATCGGCGGCTCGGGTTTCGAGACGCAGGTGCGCGATGGCATCCTGTGGATTCGCTCCGACTACCGCATGGTGGGCTACCTGAACGCGCCCTCGGGCTTCGACGCCGACGGCTGGTTCAACACGCAGGACCGCGTGGAGGTGGACGGCGACTACTTCCGTATCCTGGGTCGCGTGACCGACCTCATCAACGTGGGCGGGCAGAAGGTCTACCCCGCCGAGGTGGAGGACGTGATCCTGGCGCTGCCCAACATCGATGACGTCGTCGTGGTGGGCGAGAAGCATGCGCTGCTGGGCCAGATCGTCGTCGCCAAGGTGGCCGTGCACGAGCCCGAGGCGCTGGCCGACCTGCGCCTGCGCATCCGCAAGGCCTGCCTGGCCCGGCTGACGGCCTACAAGGTGCCGGCCAAGGTCGAGATGCTGGACCAGGCCATCTACTCGGCGCGTTTCAAGAAGATGCGGCGTTGAACCGGCGTTAATCCGGTGCGGACAGAACGTGGCTCGCTCCACAATGGGCGGCATCTAGAGGATGTCCCCCCATGTCCATCGACAGTTGCAAGATCCTTGACCTGCCCAAGATCCAGGACCCGCGTGGCAACCTGACCTTCATCGAAGGCGGTGTCCACGTCCCGTTCGACATCCAGCGCGTCTACTACCTGTACGACGTGCCCGGCGGCTCCGAGCGCGGGGGCCATGCGCACAAGGAACTGCACCAGTACATCGTCGCGATGTCAGGCAGCTTCGACGTGGTGCTCGACGACGGCAAGGACAAGAAGCGCGTGCACCTGAACCGCTCGTACCACGGCCTGTACGTCTGCCCCATGATCTGGCGCGAGCTGGACAACTTCTCGTCGGGCGCCGTCTGCATGGTGCTGGCGTCCAACCGCTACAGCGAGGACGACTACTACCGCGACTATGCCGAGTTCATGCGCGCGAGGTGGAGCAAGTGAGCGTGCCGGTGGCGATTCCGTTCCTGGACCTGAAGCGCCTGAACGCCGCGCACGACGAGGCCATCCGCGCCGGCATCGCACGCGTCATCGACTCCGGCTGGTACATCCTCGGCGAAGAGGTCGCCGCCTTCGAGCGCGAGTTCGCGGCCTACTGCGAGGTGAAGCACTGCATCGCCGTGGCCGACGGTCTGGCCGCGCTGGCGCTGATCCTGAAGGCCTACGGCGTCGGCAAGGGCGACGAAGTCCTCGTGCCCTCCAACACCTTCATCGCGACCTGGCTGGCCGTCAGCCAGGCCGGCGCGACGCCGGTGCCGGTGGAGCCCGACCCGCGCACGCACAACATCGACCCGGCCCGGCTGGAGGCCGCCATCACGCCGGCGACGCGCGCCATCATGCCGGTGCACCTGTACGGCCAGCCGGCCGACATGGCGCCGCTGCTGGACGTGGCGCGGCGGCACGGCCTGAAGGTCATCGAGGACGCCGCGCAGGCCCACGGCGCGCGCTACGCGGGCCGTCGCGCCGGCAGCCTGGGCGACGCCGCCGGCTTCAGCTTCTACCCCGGCAAGAACCTCGGCGCGATGGGCGACGGCGGCGCCATCACGACGAACGACGACGCCTTGGCCGCGAAGCTGCGCCTGCTGCGCAACTACGGCTCCACGGTCAAGTACAGGCATGAGCTGGCCGGCGTCAACTCGCGGCTGGACGAGATGCAGGCCGCCGTGCTGCGCGCCAAGCTGCCGTCGCTGGATGCCGACAACGCCGCGCGCCGCCGCGTCGCTGCGGCCTACCTCGACGCACTGCGGGGTCTGCCGCTGCAACTGCCCGCCGTGGCCGACGGCGCCGAGCCGGTCTGGCACCTGATGGTCATCGCCACCGACCGCCGCGCCGCCCTGCAGGCCGCGCTGACCGAGGCCGGCATCGGCCACCTGGTGCATTACCCCATCGCCTGCCACCAGCAGCCGGCCTATGCCGACCGCACCTGGCCGGCGCTGCCCATCGCCGAGGCGCTGCAGCACCAGGTGCTGAGCCTGCCGATCGCGCCCTACCTGACGGGCGACGACGTGCAGCGCGTGGCGGCCGTCATCCGCAAGGTGCTGGCCTGACATGCAGTTCACCACGCTGGTCCCGGCCTACAAGCCCAAGTACCTGGTCGAGCTGCTGGCGTCGTTGCGCCACCAGAGCGTCAAGCCCGCCCGCATCATCATTTCCGACGACAGCCCGGACCAGGCCTTCGTCGCCGCGCTGGCCGCCGGCACGCCGCTGCGCCAGGCGGTGCCCGACCTGAACCTGGACGTCGTGCCCGGGCCGCGCACCGGCGCCTACGACAACTTCCGCGCGCTGCTGCAGCGCTACGGCGGGCGCACCGAGCTCTTCCACCTGCTGCTGGACGACGACATCCCCTATCCCAGCTTCTACGAGCGCCACCTGGCCGCGCACACGCAGGGCCGCCCGCAGTGCGCCGTCAGCCGCCGCTGGACCGCCCTGGAGTCCGGCCAGCCCACGCGCGACCTGCCGGTGCCGGCCGCCGTCGCCACCCATCCGCAGCGCATGCTGGCGCTGGATGCCAAGCTGCTGTTCGCGCACACGGCCGGCGTCAGCGGCAACTGGCTGGGCGAGTTCTCCAACGCGACCTTCCATGCCGACATGGCGCCGCTGCTGGACGACCCCAGCCTGGACGGCATCTGCTTCACTGGTCTGGAAGACCTGGGCGCCTTCCTGAAGGCCGCGACGCGCGCGCCGCTGGGCTACATCAACGAGCATCTGGGCTACTTCCGCACCAGCGCGGTCCAGCACTCGGCCGACCCGATGGGCCGGCCGATGAAGCTGGCCCACCTGGCCTACATCGCGCTGACGATGTCGGGCCGCCGGCTGGGCCTGCTGGACGCGGGCGCGGCGCAGGCCAACCTGGCGCGGCTGTGCCCGCTGATCGTCGAGCGCTACGGCACGCAGGCCGACATGCTGGCGCTTTGCGCCGTGATGCCGGGGCTGGCCGCCGGCAGCGACGGCGCCGAGGCCGAGTTCCTCGCGCTCTGGCAGGTCTACAGCGGTGCCGCGGCGCGCAGGCCGCTGCCGCCGCTGGCATGAGCATGGACGACGGCAACCAGCGGCTGAGCGACTTCCTGCAGGCCGAGCGCGCGCTGGCCGAGGCCAACCACCAGCGCCTGGCCGCGCTGTACGACCGGCCGTTCGAGACGCTGTCCAAGGACCAGGTGGCCATCACCGGCGCCGACGGCTGGCAGTTCATCAGCAACGGCAGCAACCACTGGGAGCAGCAGTACCTGGGCCAGTTGCGCCTGGCGCCGCCGGCCATCGCCGAGTGGCAGCAGGTGTTCGAGCGGCGGCTGGCTGCGTCCGCCGCCATCGGCGCGCGCTTCGGCCATCTCGTCGTGCCGGAGAAGCAGTCCATCTTTCCCGAAGCGCGCTGGCCCAACGGCCTGCCGGTCGTCGGCGAACGGCCGGTGCAGCAGCTGATGGCCGCAGTGCCGCAAGGGCTGGTCTATCCGCTGGCGCAACTGCGTGCCGAGTCCTGGCGTGCCGAACTGGCCTTCCGCGGCAACAGCCACTGGTGCGCCAGCGGCAACTGGTTCGGCTTCGCTGCGTTGATGCAGGCGATCTGGCCCGAGCGCCGCTTCGACTTCTCGCACGTGCCACTGGGCCGCGCCTGGTGGCGGCACGACCTGCTGCTGAAGTACATCGACGAGGTCTGCCACGAGAGCGTCATCAGCATCACGCGGCGCGCGCCGCCGGTCTATGACAACCGGCTGCTGGCCACCACCGGCGCGCACGTCGGCAACCACTACGTGCTGCAGAACCCGGCCGCGCCCTACCAGGAGGCGGTGGTCGTGTTCGGCGACAGCTATTCCTTCGACATCGGCTTCTCGGACCTGCTGGCGGCCTTCTTCGGCCAGGTGCATTTCGTCTGGAACACGATGATCGACTTCCGCTACTGCCAGAGCATGAAGGCCAGCCTCGTGCTCGTGCAGAGCGCCGAACGCTATCTGGTGCGACCGCATCCGCTGGACCAGATGCCAACCTGAACACGCCCATGAAGATTTGCCTGGTCCAGTACAACCCCTTCCACCCCAAGGTCGGCATCCTCGATGCGTACAACGAGGTGGTCGAGTCCTACCACTGGGGCTTTGCCGCCTTGGGCCACCAGGTCGAGCGCCGCATCAACTTCTTCGATCCCGAGGCGCTGAACCTCGTGTTCGGCTTCCAGATCCCGCTGCAGCTGGGGCTGATCGACAGCTTCCCGGCCGACACCATCTTCTTCAACATGGAGCGTTATGCGCACCGCGACCTCGCCGGCACGGCCGCCGAGCATGTGGCGCGCAAGTACCGGATCTGGGACTACAGCGCCTCCAACGTCGCGGCTTGGAACGCACTGAACCCGCGCGTGCCGGCGTACCACGCGCTGACGGCCTACGCGCCCAACCTGGAGAAGGTGGCCAAGGGCGTGGTGCAGGACATCGACGTGCTGTACTACGGCAACATCACGCCCGACCGCTTCGAGGCGCTGCACCAGGTGGCCGGCCTGCGGCCCGACCTGACGGGGTTGTCCGTCATGACGGTGTGCAACGTCTGGGGCCAGCAGCGTGACGAGCTGATCGCGCGCGCCAAGGTCGTCGTGAACTTTTCGCGCGGCACCATCTTCGAGATCGTGCGCGTGTCCTACCTGATGGCCAACGCCAAGGCCGTGGTGTGCGACTACAGCGACGGGCTGGAGATCGAGGACGACCTGCGCGCCGCGCTGACCTTCGTCAAGACGGCCGAGATCCGCGCCGCCTGCGAAGCGCTGGTGGCCGATGACGCTGCGCGGGCGGTCTACGCCCAGCGTGGCTATGACCTGATCCGCCAGCGCGACATCCGCGATGTGATCCAGCGCGGCCTGGGCTGAGTCCCGCACCACCCCAAGGCAGGAGGCTCCGAGGAGCCTCTTTTTTTTCGTCGCCTCTTGTCCGTCGCATGTCTTCGCACCCCGGAAAAAAAGAGAGCCAGACGCCCCTTGCGGGGCGAGCTGGCTGCTCGCAGGCGGTCCCGCCGGACCGCAAGGGATCGTGGGGTCAGATCAACGGGAACTTGGTCTCGTCGTCGTCGCTGATCGGCTTGATGCGGTGATGCAGCATCTCCGGCGTCGCCGTCGTCGGCTGCACGGCCGGGGCGCCGGCCGCGCTGCCGCCGAGCAGCGGCGTCTCCGGATGGGCCAGCAGGTCGCCCAGCTTGACGTCGGTGGCCGGCGTGCCGTCCTTGTTCTTCGCGAACCACACGTCGCCGATCTGGTGCACCACACCGTCCGCCGTCGTGTAGCTGGACAGCAGGCCGACGAAGTTGCCGTTGTTGACCTCGTGCGTCTTGCTGACGTTGAGGCTGAACTCGACGATGCCCAGGTCGGCCATGCTCTTGAGCTCGCCCGCGTCGGTCTTGCCGTCGTGGTTGGCATCGACCCAGACCTTCAGCTGGTTGAACTGCGCATCGGCACTGTTGATCTTGTGGTCGTGGTTGCTGTCGAGGCTGGCCAGCGCGGCGAAACCGTCGGCGGCGCGCTTGCCGTCCGCCATGATGAAGCCCGAGCCGAACAGTTCGGAGCCGTTGTTGATGATGCCGTCGCCGTTGCGGTCCAGCGCCAGCAGGCCGTCGCCGCCGCCGACCCAGCCCCATTGCTGGGTGTGGCCGTTGCCGTTCAGGTCGAACTGCACGCCGCTGGCGGCCTTCAGCGTCTCGATACCGTTGCCGTTCAGATCCAGCACCAACGGCGTGGACCAGGTCAGCCCTTCGAACTGCGCCGTGCTCATCGCTGCGGTTTGCTCAGAGGTGAAGGACAGCGACTGGCTCATGTTCAGCGCTGCCAGATCCTGGGTTTCGAAGCCCTGGATCTGCTGCGTCGTGAACGCCTGGATCTGTGCCGTCGTCAGCCCCGCGATCGCCGCGGTCGTGAAGGCCGCGATGTCCTGGGTGTCGATGGCCTGGATGTGCGCCGTCGTCAGCGAGCCAAGCTGGTTGGACGTCATCGCCGCGAAATGCTGCGTGTCAAGCGCCTGCACGCTCTCCGTGCTCAGCGATTGCAGCTGCGCCGTGTTCAGCGTGTGCAACTGGATCGTGGTCAGCGCATGGATGTCCGAGGTTTCCAGCGTCGACATCTGGCCGGTCGTCAGCGCCGAGATCTGGCTGGTCGTCAGCGCACGGAATTGCGAGGTGTCGAAGGCATTCAGGTCATCGCTGACGAGACCGCTGATCTGCTGCGTGGTCAGCGAGACCACCTGCATCGTGGACAGCGCGCCGATCTGGTCGGAGTCCAGCGCCTCGATCTGCGCCGTGCTCAGCGCACGCAGCGACGAGGTGTTCAGCGCCCGCAGATCCTGCGTCTCGATGGCGGCCATCTGGTCGGTCGAGAAGCCGACGACCTGACGCGAGCTCAGCGACGCGAACTGGCTGGTGTCCAGCGCGACGATGTTGTCGGTGGACAGCGCGCCGAGCTGCGAGGAACCCAGCACCGTGATCTGCGCCGTGCTCAGGGCCGACACGTCGGCGCTTTCCATGGTCGCGAGCTGGTTGGTGGACAGGGCGGCGATCTGCGCCGTGTTGAGTGCGCGGATCTGGGCGCTGCTGAACGCGTTCAGGTCGTCGCTGACGAGGCCGGCGACCTGCTGGGTCGTCAGCGACGTCACCTGCTGGGTGCTCAGCGCGCCGATCTGGGCCGAGTCGAGCGCCTCCAGCTGCGCGGTGCTCAGGGCGCGCAGCGACGCGGTGTTCAACGCACGCAGGTCCTGCGTCTCGATGGCCGCGACCTGGTCCGTCGTGAGGCCGGTGACCTGGCGCGAGCTGAGCGTGGCGAACTGGTTGGTCTCCAGCGCGGCGATGTTGGCCGTGCTCAGCGCACCGAGCTGCGAAGACGCCAGCGCGGTGATCTGGCCGGTCGACAGCGCGGCCACGTCGGCGCTTTCCATCGTCGAGACCTGCGCGGTGGACAGCGCAGCAATCTGCGCGCTGCCCAGGGCGCGGATCTGTGCCGTGTCGAGTGCGTTCAGGTCCTCGCTGACGAGGCCTGCCACCTGAACCGTCGTGAGCGATGCCACCTGGCCGGTGGACAGCGCACCGATCTGGGCGGAGCCCAGCGCTTCGATCTGGGCGGTGCTCAGCGCCCGCAGCGACGCGGTGTTGAGCGCGCGCAGGTCTTGCGTCTCCAGTGCGGCGACTTGGTCGGTGCCCAGCGCCGTGACCTGGCGTGAACTCAGCGCGGCGACCTGGTTGGTTTCCAGCGCGACGATGTTGGCCGTGCTCAGCGCGCCCAGCTGAGCCGAGCCGAGCGAGACGATCTGGGCCGTGGTCAGCGCGGCCACGTCGGCGCTCTCCATCGTCGAGACCTGCGCGGTGGACAGCGCGGCGATCTGGCCGGTGCCCAGCGCGCGGATCTGGTCAGTGCCGAGCGCGTTCAGGTCCTCGCTGACGAGGCCGGCGACTTGGGATGTCGTGAGCGACGCGACCTGCTGCGTGCTCAGCGCGCCGATCTGGGCGGAGCCCAGCGCTTCGACCTGGGCCGTGGTCAGGGCGCGCAGCGAGGCGGTGTTCAGCGCACGCAGATCCTGCGTCTCGAGGGCGGCCATCTGGTCGGTGCCCAGGCCCGCGATCTGGCGCGAGTTCAGCGTGGCGACCTGGCTGGTGTCCAGCGCGGCGACGTTGGCGGTCGACAGGGCACCCAGTTGCGACGAGTTCAGCGCCGCGTCCTGCGACGTGGACATCACCGTGACGGCGGCGCTTTCCATGGTCGAGATCTGGGCCGTCGTCAGCACGGAGATCTGGGCGGTCGTCAGCGCACGGACCTGTGCGCTGGTGAGCGCGTTCAGGTCTTCACTGACGAGGCCGACGATCTGCGGCGTGCTGGTCAATGCGGCGACCTGCTGTGTGCTCAGCGCGCCGATCTGGGCGGAGCCGAGGGCCTCGACCTGGGCCGTCGTCAGCGCGCGCAAGGCGGCCGTGCCGAGGGCGCGCAGGTCCTGCGTCTCGATGGCGGCGATCTGGTCGGTCGTGAGGCCCGCGACCTGGCGCGAGTTCAGCGCCGCGAACTGGTTGGTTTCCAGCGCCGCGATGTTGGCCGTGCTCAGCGCGCCGAGCTGCGCGGAGCCGAGTGCGTTGATCTGGCCGGTGGTCAGCGCGGCCACGTCGGCGCTTTCCATCGTGGAGACCTGGCCGGTCGACAGCGCGGTGATCTGCGCCGTGCCGAGCGCGCGGATCTGGTCGGTGGCGAGCGCGTTCAGGTCTTCACTGACCAGGCCGGCCACTTGGGCCGTCGTCAGCGATGCGACCTGCTGCGTGCTCAGGGCGCCGATCTGTGCCGAGCCCAGCGCTTCGATCTGGGCCGTGCTCAAGGCGCGCAGCGAGGCGGTGTTCAGCGCCCGCAGGTCCTGCGTCTCGAGGGCGGCCATCTGGTCCGTGCCCAGTGCCGTGACCTGACGCGAGCTCAGTGCGGCCACCTGGTTGGTTTCCAGTGCAGCGATGTTCCCGGTCGACAGCGCGCCCAGCTGCGAGGAGCTCAGCGACGTGATCTGGCCGGTGGTCAGCGCGGCGACATCGGCGCTTTCCATCGTCGACACCTGGCCGGTGGACAGGGCGGTGATCTGGGCGGTGTTCAGCGCGCGGATCTGGTCGGTGCCGAGGGCGTTCAGGTCTTCGCTGACCAGGCCGGCCACTTGGACGGTCGTCAGCGACGCGACCTGGGCCGTGGACAGTGCGCCGATCTGCGCCGAGCCCAGCGCCTCGATCTGGGCCGTGCTGAGGGCACGCAGGGCGGCCGTGCCCATGGCGCGCAGGTCCTGCGTCTCGATGGCGGCGATCTGGTCGGTGCCCAGCGCCGTCACCTGGCGCGAGCTCAGCGTGGCGAACTGGTTGGTTTCCAGCGCCGCGATGTTGGCGGTGCTCAGCGCACCGAGCTGCGAGGAGCTCAGCGCGTTGATCTGGCCGGTGCTCAGCGCGGCGACATCGGCGCTTTCCATCGTGGAGACCTGGCCCGTGGACAGGGCGGCGATCTGCGCGGTGTTGAGCGCGCGGACCTGGTCGGTGCCGAGGGCGTTCAGGTCTTCGCTGACGAGGCCGGCGACTTGGACCGTCGTCAGCGACGCGACCTGGGCCGTGGACAGCGCGCCGATCTTCGCCGAGCCCAGCGCTTCGATCTGGGCCGTGCTGAGGGCACGCAGCGCCGCCGTGCCCAGGGCACGCAGGTCCTGCGTCTCGATGGCGGCGATCTGGTCGGTGCCCAGCGCCGTCACCTGGCGCGAGCCGAGTGCAGCGACCTGGTTGGTCTCCAGCGCGACGATGTTCGCCGTGCTCAGCGCGCCGAGCTGCGCGGAGCCGAGTGCGTTGACCTGGGCGGTGCTCAGTGCAGCGACATCCGCACTTTCAAGCGTCGAGACCTGGCCGGTGGACAGGGCGGCGACCTGGGCGGTGTTGAGCGCGCGAATCTGGTCGGTGCCGAGCGCGTTCAAGTCCTCGCTGACGAGGCCGGCCACCTGTTGCGTGGTCAGCGATGCCACCTGGCCGGTGCTGAGCGCACCGATCTGCGCGGAGCCCAATGCTTCGATCTGGGCCGTGCTCAGCGCCCGCAGCGAGGCGGTGTTGAGCGCCCGCAGGTCCTGCGTCTCGATGGCGGCGATCTGGTCGGTACCGAGGCCGGCCACTTGGCGAGAGCTCAGTGCGGCGACCTGGTTGGTCTCCAGCGCGACGATGTTGGCGGTGCTCAATGCGCCCAGTTGGGCGGAACCGAGCGAGGCGATCTGCGCGGTGCTCAGCGCCGCCACGTCGGCGCTTTCCATCGTCGACACCTGGCCGGTGGACAGGGCGGCGATCTGAGCGGTGTTCAGCGCGCGGATCTGGTCGGTGCCGAGCGCGTTCAGGTCCTCGCTGACCAGGCCGGCCACCTGGGCCGTCGTCAGCGCCGCCACCTGGGCGGTGGACAGCGCGCCGATCTGGGCCGAGCCCAGCGCTTCGACCTGCGCCGTGCTGAGGCTGCGCAGCGCGCTGGTGTTCAGGGCGCGCAAGTCCTGCGTCTCCAGCGCGGCCATCTGGTCGGTGCCCAGGCCCGCGACCTGGCGCGAACTCAGCGTGGCGACCTGGTTGGTGTCCAGCGCGGCCACGTTGGCCGTGCTCAGCGCGCCGAGTTGCGACGAGCTCAGCGCATTGACCTGGGCCGTGGACAGCGCCACGACGCCGGCGCTTTCCATGGTGGAGATCTGGCCGGTGGTCAGCGCCGCGATCTGGGCGGTGTTCAGTGCGCGGACCTGCGCGCTGCTCAGGGCATTCAGGTCTTCACTGACCAGGCCGCCCACCTGCGGCGAGCTGCTCAGCGCGGCGACCTGCTGCGTCGTCAGCGCGCCGATCTGGGCGGAACCCAGGGCTTCGATCTGCGCCGTGGTCAGCGCGCGCAGCGCTGCCGTACCCAGGGCGCGCAAGTCCTGCGTCTCGATGGCGGCGATCTGGTCCGTGCCCAGGCCGGCGACCTGGCGCGAACTCATCGCAGCGAACTGGGCGGTTTCCAGCGCGGCGATGTTGGCCGTGCTCAGCGCACCGACCTGGGCAGAGCCCAGCGAGGCGAACTGGCCGGTGCTCAGCGCGGCCACGTCGGCGCTTTCCATCGTGGAGACCTGGCCGGTCGACAGCGCGGTGATCTGCGCCGTGCCGAGCGCGCGGATCTGGTCGGTGCCGAGGGCGTTCAGGTCCTCGCTGACGAGGCCGGCCACCTGGCCGGTGGTCAGCGACGCGACTTGCTGCGTGCTCAGCGCACCGATCTGGGCAGAGCCCAGTGCTTCCAGCTGGCCGGTACTGAGGGCGCGCAGCGACGCGGTATTCAGCGCGCGCAGGTCCTGCGTTTCAAGCGCAGCGATCTGGTCGGTGCCCAGCGTCGAGACCTGGCGGGAGGTCAGCGAGGCCACCTGGTTGGTTTCCAGCGCGACGATGTTGGCCGTGCTCAGCGCGCCGAGTTGGGCGGAGCCGAGCGAGGCGATCTGCGCCGTGCTCAGTGCCGCCACGTCGGCGCTTTCCAGCGTCGAGACCTGCCCGGTGGACAGGGCGGCGATCTGGGCGGTGTTCAGCGCGCGAATCTGGTCGGTGCCGAGGGCGTTCAGGTCCTCGCTGACCAGGCCGGCCACCTGGGCCGTCGTCAGCGCCGCCACCTGGGCCGTGCTCAGCGCGCCGATCTGCGCCGAGCCCAGCGCTTCGAGCTGGGCGGTGCCCAGCGCGCGCAGGGCGGCCGTGTTCAGTGCCCTCAGGTCTTGCGTCTCGATGGCGGCGATCTGGTCCGTGCCCAGGCCGGTGATCTGGCGCGAGTTCAGCGAGGCGACCTGGCTGGTGTCCAGCGCAGCGATGTTGGCCGTGCTCAGCGCGCCGAGCTGCGACGAGCCCAAGGCACCCATCTGGGCCGTCGACAGCGCGGCCACGCCGGCGCTCTCCATCGTCGAGATCTGGCCGGTGGACAGGGCGGCGATCTGCGCGGTGTTCAGCGCGCGGATCTGCGCGCTGCCCAGCGCGTTCAGGTCTTCACTGACCAGGCCGCCCACCTGGGGCTGGCTGCTCAGTGCGGCGACCTGCTGGGTCGTCAGCGCGCCGATCTGGGCCGAGCCCAGCGCTTCGATTTGCGCCGTGGTGAGCGCGCGCAGCGCAGCGGTGCCCAGGGCCCGCAGGTCCTGCGTCTCGATGGCGGCGATCTGGTCGGTGCCCAGGCCCGCGACCTGGCGCGACGTCAGCGCGGCGAACTGGTTGGTCTCCAGCGCAACGATGTTGGCCGTGCTCAGCGAGCCGAGCTGCGCGGAGCCCAGGGACGCGAACTGGCCGGTGGTCAGCGCCGTGATGTCGGCGCTTTCCATCGTCGAGACCTGCGCGGACGACAGGGCGGCGATCTGCGCGGTGTTCAGCGCGCGGATCTGGTCGGTGCCGAGGGCGTTCAGGTCTTCGCTGACCAGGCCGGCGACCTGGGCCGTCGTCAGCGACGCGACCTGCTGGGTGCTCAGCGCGCCGATCTGGGCCGAGCCCAGCGCTTCGATCTGGGCGGTGCTCAGTGCGCGCAGCGCCGAGGTGTTCAATGCACGCAGATCCTGCGTTTCCAGCGCTGCGACCTGGTCGGTGCCCAGCGTCGTGACCTGGCGTGAGCTCAGTGCGGCGACCTGGTTGGTGTCCAGCGCGGCGATGTTGGCGGTGGACAGTGCGCCCAGCTGCGATGAGCTCAGCGAGTTGATCTGGCCGGTGCTCAGCGCCGCGACGTCGGCGCTGTCCATCGTGGAGACCTGACCGGTGGACAGGGCGGCGATCTGCGCGGTGTTCAGTGCGCGGATCTGGTCGGTGCCGAGGGCGTTCAGGTCTTCGCTGACGAGGCCGGCGACCTGCTGCGTGGTCAGCGACGCCACTTGGGCCGTGGACAGCGCACCGATCTGGGCCGAGCCCAGCGCTTCCACCTGAGCGGTGCTCAAGGCGCGCAGCGACGCGGTGTTCAGCGCGCGCAGGTCCTGCGTCTCGATCGCAGCGATCTGGTCGGTGCCCAGGCCACCGATCTGGCGCGAGTTCAGCGCCGCGAACTGGTTCGTTTCGAGTGCGGCGACGTTGGCCGTGCTCAGTGCGCCCAGCTGCGACGAGGTCAGCGCACCGATCTGGCCGGTGCTCAGGCCGGCGACACTGGCCGTGTCCATGCCGGCGATCTGCGCTGTCGACAGGGCGGCAATCTGGGCGCTGCCCATCGCGCGGATCTGGGCGCTGCTCAGGGCCGTGAAGTCCTCGGTGGAGAGGCCGGCGACCTGCGCCGTCGTCAGCGACGCGACCTGGCCGGTGGAGAGCGCGCCGATCTGGGCCGAGCCCAGGGCGTCGATCTGCGCCGTGCTCAGCGAGCGCAGCGCCGCGGTGCCGAGGGCTCGCAGGTCCTGCGTCTCGATGGCGGCGACCTGGTCGGTGCTCAGGCCGGCCACCTGGCGCGTGTTCAGCGCCGCGAACTGGTTGGTTTCGAACGCGGCGATGCTGGCCGTGCTCAGCGCGCCGAACTGGGCCGAGCCGAGGGCGCCGATCTGCGCCGTGCTCAGCGCGGCGACGTCCGCCGTCTCCATCGTCGACACCTGCGCGCTGGACAGCGCGGCGATCTGGGCCGTGCCCAGCGCGCGGACCTGGTCGGTGCCCAGGGCGTTCAGGTCTTCACTGACGAGGCCGGCGACCTGCTGGGTCGTCAGCGAGGCGACTTGCTGAGTGCTCAGCGCGCCGATCTGGGCCGAGCCCAGCGCCTCGACCTGGGCGGTCGTCAGTGCCCGGATGGCGGCGGTGTTCAGCGCCCGCAGGTCCTGCGTCTCGAGGGCGGCGATCTGGTCGGTGCCCAGGCCGGCGACCTGGCGCGAGTTCAGCGCGGCGAACTGGTTGGTCTCCAGCGCGGCGATGTTGGCGGTGGACAGGGCGCCCAGCTGGGCTGACCCCATCGCGGCGAGCTGGCCGGTGCTGAAGGCGGCGACGTCGGCGCTCTCCATCGCGGCGACCTGCGCCGTGGACAGGGCCGCGATCTGGGCGGTGTTCAGCGCGCGAATCTGGCTGCTGTCCAGCGCGTTCAGGTCCTCGCTGACGAGGCCGCTGACCTGTTGCGTGGTCAGCGACGCGACTTGGCTGGTGCTCAGGGCGCCGATCTGTGCCGACCCCAGCGCTTCGAGCTGGGCCGTGCTCAACGCCCGCAGCGCGGCCGTGTTCAACGCGCGCAGATCCTGGGTCTCCAGAGCAGCAATCTGGTCGGTGCCCAGCGCGGTCACCTGACGGGAACTCAGCGCGGCGACCTGGTTGGTTTCCAGCGCGGCGATGTTGGCGGTGCTGAGCGCGGCCAGCTGGGAGGAGTTCAGGTTGCTGATCTGAGCACTGCTCAGTGCGGCGGCGTCCGCACTCTCCAGCCCGGCGACCTGGCTTGTCGACAGGGCTGCGATGTGGGCGGTGGACAGTGCGCGGAACTGCGCGGTGCCGAGCGCGTTCAGGTCCTCGCTCGTCAGGCCTGCGACCTGGGCGGTGCTCAGCGAGGCGACCTGGTTGGTGCCGAGACCGGCGATCTGGTCCGAACCCAGGGCTTCAAGCTGGGCGGTGCTCAGGCCGCGGATGGCGCTGGTGTTCAGCGCCCGCAAGTCCTGGCTCTCGATCACGCCCATCTGTGCGGTCGTGAAATTTGTCACGGCCCGTGTCGTCAGTGACGAGAACTGCGACGTCGTGAGCGCCTGGAACTGCTCCGTGGAGAACGCGAGCCAATCTTCACTGGTCAGCCTCGACAAGGCGCTGGTCGAGAGAGAGGCGATCTGTGCCGTTGTCGAATTGGTAATCAGTGAAGCCATCGTCTGCTCCTGGAGCGGGATCATTTATGTGCAAAGTGCCGAGGGAGCACAGGCATCTGTCAGAACGCCTGCAAGACGATTCGTCATGCAGGCGACCTCAATGCACTCGAGCGGCCCCTTAGCCCTCAGTCGATTTTCGGACGCGGCTTTACAAACTTAAGCAATTTGCAGCCGAGCCTCCTCGACATTTCGTGCCGAATGCTAGGAAAACCGTGAGTTCGTGATCAGCGCATAAGCGAGGTCATTGGCCTCGTCCTCGCCGCGGAACGCCGCGGGCCGTGGACCAACGCACGCCCGCGATGCCGTCAGGCGGCGGCCGACTCGGGCGGCGTGGCCGCCGCCAGGCCGTTCTGGAAGTGCATGCGCAATTGCGCAGCCGCGGCCTCGGGCTGTCGTTGCAGCAGCGCCTGCATCAGCGCGCGGTGCTCGCCCAGCGATTCCGCCAGCCGGCCCTGCTTGAACAGCGAATGGTGGCGGTTGAGCTTCATGACGCGGCGCAGGTCGGTGACGATCTGCAGACGCCAGCGATTGCCCTCGATCTCCAGCAGCCGCATGTGGAAGCGCTCGTTGGCCGCGAAGAACGCGTCCCGCTGCCCGACCTGCGACTCCAGCACATCGTGCAACTGCTGCAGTTCCTGAAGCTCGTTATCGTCAGCCCGCGCTGCCACTTGAGCGGCGGCGTCACTCTCCAGCAGGGCGAGCAACTGGTAGGCCTCCCGGACATCGCGTTCGGACATCTCGGTCACGTAAGCGCCGCGCCGCACCTTCATCGTCACCAGGCCTTCGGCCGCCAGCACCTTCAGCGCCTCGCGCAAGGGCGTGCGGCTGATGCCGAAGTCGGCGCAGAGCCTCAGCTCGTCGATCCAGCTGCCCGGCTCCAGCTCGCGCGCGAAAATCCGCTGGCGCAGCAGCTCTGCCACCTCCTGGTAGAGGGCGCGTGGCGCGAGCGCGGGCTGGGAGCACATGCCGGGCAGTGTAGAGGCAATCTGAATTCATAATTATGAATAATCCGTCGGCTAAGATGCGGCCGCAGTTACAGGAGAGTTTCGATGTCGGACGCCAGCCGGGATAGCAGCAGCAGGGGGGACGCCCCGGAGTTCAAGCCTGCCACGCTGGAGCAATGGCACAAGGCGGCTGCCAAATCCGCCCCCGGCGGTGACGTGGCTGCACTGAACTGGGTGACGCCCGAGGGGTTGACGGTCAAGCCGCTGTACACGGCCGCCGACACGGCCAGCCTGCCGCATGCGGACACGCTGCCGGGCTTCGAACCCTTCCTGCGCGGCCCGCAGGCGACGATGTACGCCGCCCGGCCCTGGACCATCCGCCAGTACGCGGGCTTCTCCACCGCCGAGGAAAGCAACGCCTTCTATAGAAAGGCGCTCGCGGCCGGCGGGCAGGGCGTGTCGGTGGCGTTCGACCTGGCCACGCACCGCGGCTACGACAGCGACCACCCGCGCGTCACCGGCGACGTCGGCAAGGCCGGCGTGGCCATCGACTCGGTGGAGGACATGAAGATCCTGTTCGACGGCATCCCGCTGGACAAGGTCAGCGTGAGCATGACGATGAACGGCGCCGTGCTGCCGGTGCTGGCCGGCTACGTCGTGGCGGCAGAAGAGCAGGGCGTGTCGCAGGACAAGCTGGCCGGGACCATCCAGAACGACATCCTCAAGGAGTTCATGGTCCGCAACACCTACATCTACCCGCCGGAGCCGTCGATGCGCATCGTCGGTGACATCATCGAGTACACGGCGCGGGAGTGCCCCAAGTTCAACTCCATCAGCATCTCCGGCTACCACATGCAGGAGGCCGGTGCCAACCAGGCGCTGGAGCTGGCGTTCACGCTGGCCGACGGCCAGGAGTACGTGAAGACGGCCATGGCCAAGGGCCTGAGCGTGGACGACTTCGCGCCGCGGCTGTCCTTCTTCTGGGCCATCGGCATGAACTTCTATCTGGAGATCGCCAAGATGCGCGCGGCCCGGCTCTTGTGGTGCCGCATCATGAAGGGCTTCGGCGCCACCAGTCCCAAGAGCCTGATGCTGCGCACCCACTGCCAGACCTCGGGCTGGAGCCTGACCGCGCAGGACCCGTACAACAACGTGGTGCGCACCACCATCGAGGCCATGGCGGCCGTGTTCGGCGGCACGCAGAGCCTGCACACCAACTCGCTGGACGAAGCCATCGCGCTGCCCACCGAGTTCAGCAGCCGCATCGCGCGCAACACCCAGCTCATCATCCAGGAAGAGACCCACATCACCAGCGTCGTCGACCCCTGGGCCGGCAGCTACATGATGGAAAAGCTCACCCAGGACATGGCCGACAAGGCCTGGGAGATCATCGAGGAGGTCAACGCCCAGGGCGGCATGATCAAGGCGGTGGACTCCGGCTGGGCCAAGCTGAAGATCGAGGCGAGTGCCGCCGAGAAGCAGGCGCGCATCGATTCGGGCCAGGACGTCATCGTGGGCGTCAACAAGTACAGGCTGGACAAGGAAGACCCCATCGACATCCTCGACGTGGACAACGTCAAGGTGCGCGACGGCCAGATCGAACGCCTGAACAAGATCAAGGCCACGCGCGACACGGCGGGCGTGCAGGCCGCGCTGGCGGCGCTGACGCAGGCCGCCGAGACCGGCGAAGGCAACCTGCTGGACCTGTCCATCAAGGCCGTGCGGCTGCGAGCGACGGTGGGCGAGGTGTCCGACGCGCTGGAAGCCGTCTTCGGCCGCCACCGCGCCGACACGCACAAGGTCAGCGGCGTCTACGCGGCGGCCTACGACTCGGCCGAGGGCTGGGCCAGGCTGCAGGGCGAGATCGCCGCCTTCGGTGAGAGCCAAGGTCGCCGCCCGCGCGTGATGATCGCCAAGCTCGGCCAGGACGGCCACGACCGCGGCGCCAAGGTGGTGGCCACGGCGTTTGCCGACCTCGGCTTCGACGTCGACATCGGCCCGCTGTTCCAGACGCCCGAGGAATGCGCCCGCCAGGCCATCGAGAACGACGTGCACGCGGTGGGTGTCTCCACGCTGGCCGCCGGCCACAAGACGCTGGTGCCGGCCATCATTGCCGAACTGAAGCAGCAGGGTGCCGACGACATCATCGTGTTCGTGGGCGGCGTCATCCCCGCCCAGGACTACGACATGCTGTACGCGGCGGGCGTCAAGGGTATCTACGGCCCAGGCACCCCCATCCCGGCCAGCGCCAAGGACGTGCTCGAACAAATCCGCAGGGCTTTGTGATACTGTAATACGGTAATTCAAGGAGTCGCTATGGCCGTATCCGTTCGCATGGACCCGCTGATGGAGAAGGAGCTGGAGCTCGCTGCCAAGCGCCGCGGCGTCACCAAGTCGCAGTTCATCATCGAGGCGGTGGAGCGCGCGCTGGGTCGCAAGGACCCCGCGGCGCTGTACCAGCAGGTGATGCAGAACGCCGCTGCGTACAGCGCCGCAGAAGCGGCCCTATCGACGGCCGAACGGCCGCTGCGCGCCAAGCTGCAAGACAAGCAAGCTGCCGAGGCCGCGGACTGGCTTGCCTTCCAGCAGGCCAAGCAGCGCGATGAACCCTGGCCACCTGCCAGCGAGGACCCGGCCGCGTGAACGCAGCACTCGTCGACGCCGGCCCGCTCATCGCCTTGTTCGACACGGCGAGCGTGGCCCATCAGCACTACGCGCGGCTGTTGCCGCAAGGCTGGATGCTGACCACGACGTGGCCGTGCATCGTTGAAGCCAGTCATTTCCTGAAGCCTGCAGCCAACCAGCGCCTGCTGAGCTGGGTGGCCGCAGGCGCGGTGGCGGTCTTCCCGTTCGACGAGTCGCATCTGCCGGACATCGCCGAGCTGATGGCCCGTTACACCGACTGGCCGCGCACCGAGATGGACTTTGCGGATGCCACGCTGGTGTGGCTGGCGACTGAAACCGGCGTCACGCAGGTCATGACGATGGATGTGCGCGACTTCTCACGCTACCGCCTGGCCGACGGCCGGGCGTTCGAGATCCTGTGAGCAAGCCGGGCATGTCGCTGGCGAACGTCGCCGACGCCGACTTCGAGGCCATGTTCGCCCTGCGCATGGAGGCGCTGCGCGACAGCCTGGAGCGGCTGGGCCGTTTCGACCCCGCTGCGTCCCGGGCCAGATTTCTGGCGCAGTTCATGCCGGCGTGCATGCGGCATCTGTGCGTTGCCGAGGAGCGGGTCGGCTACTTCACCCTCATGCCGTGTGAACGGACGCTGCACCTGCAACACCTCTATGTGAAGCCGGGCTGGCAAGGTCAGGGCATCGGCGCCTGGGTCATCGAGCACATCAAGCAGCAGGCGCATGCAGCCGGCAAGGCCATCACCCTGGGCGCCTTGCGTGGCAGCCGGGCCAATGACTTCTACCTGCGCCACGGCTTCGAGCAAGTGAGGGAACTCGACTTTGACATCGAGTTCCGCTGGGTACCACCGGGAGCGGCGCATTGAACCTCGCCGCTGCGCTCCGGGCCGGTGACCGCCGCGCGCTGGCCAAGGCCATCACGCGGGTCGAGTCCACGCGGGCCGATCACCGCGAGCAGGCCGACGCGCTGCTCACCGAGCTGATGCCCGCCACCGGCGGCGCGCTGCGGCTGGGCATCTCCGGCGTGCCGGGCGTGGGCAAGAGCACCTTCATCGAAGCCTTCGGCCTGTTCCTGCTCGAACGTGGCCACCGCGTCGCCGTGCTGACGGTGGACCCGTCCAGCACGCTGTCCGGCGGCGCCATCCTGGGCGACAAGACGCGCATGGAGCGGCTGTCCATGGACACGCGTGCCTTCATCCGCCCCAGCCCCAGCAGCGGCACGCTGGGCGGCGTGGCCGAGAAGACGCGCGAAGCCATGCTGCTGTGCGAGGCCGCGGGCTACGACGTCGTCATCGTCGAGACCGTGGGCGTGGGCCAGAGCGAGACCGCCGTGGCCGGCATGACCGACCTCTACCTGCTGCTGCAACTGCCCAATGCGGGCGACGACCTGCAGGCCATCAAGAAGGGCGTCATGGAACTGGCCGACCTGGTCGTCATCAACAAGGCCGACCTGGACGACGCAGCCGCCACGCGCGCGCAGGCGCAGATCACCTCCGCGCTGCGCCTGCTGCCCACGCACGCCCACGCCACGCAGCGCGTGATGAAGGTCAGCGCGCTGAAGGCCAATGGCATCGCGCCCGTCTGGGAGGCGCTCGCCGCGCTGCGCGCCGATCGCGAGGCCAGCGGCGCGTGGGCCCACAAGCGCCGCGAGCAGTCGCTGGCGTGGATGTGGGAACGCATCCATGCCGGGCTGCGCCAGGCCTTCATCGCCAACCCGGCGGTGCACGCCCAACTCGACGCGGCGACCACCGCCGTGCGCGACGGCCGCACACCCGCCTCCACCGCCGCGCGCCAGTTGCTGGCCGCCTTCAGGAGTACCCCGTGATCACCGGCCTGCACCACATCAACCTGCGCGCGCCGGCCGACTTGCTGGCCAGGCTGCGCGACTTCTACCGCGACGTGCTGGGCCTGGACGTCGGCCCGCGCCCCGCGTTCAACAGCCGCGGCTACTGGCTCTACGCGGGCGGCCATCCGGTGCTGCACCTGTCCGAGCAGTCGCCGCAGGAGCCGCCGCGCGGCCCGTTCGACCCGGCTGCCGCCAGCACCTTCGACCACACCGCCTTTGCCGGCTCTGATCCCGTCGCGACGGCGGCCCGGCTCGCGCTGCACGGCGTGTCGTTTCGCGAGTCCCGCGCCGAAGCGACGCGCCAGCACCAGTTCTTCCTGCAAGACCCCGCCGGCAACGGCGTGGAGATCAATTTCCCTTTTGAGGGCTGAAACCCATGCATGACATCCTGCAAGCACTCGAAGCCAAGCGCGCCCGCGCGCGGCTCGGCGGTGGCGAGAAGCGCATCGCCGCCCAGCACGCCAAGGGCAAGCTGACCGCGCGCGAGCGGCTGGAGCTGCTGTTCGACGAGGGCAGCTTCGAGGAATGGGACATGTTCGTCGAGCACCGCTGCGTGGACTTCGGCATGCAGGACTTGCGTGTCCCCGGCGACGGCGTTGTGACCGGCTACGGCATGATCAACGGGCGCCTGGCCTTCGCGTTCAGCCAGGACTTCACCGTCTTCGGCGGCGCGCTGTCCGAAGCGCATGCAGAGAAGATCTGCAAGGTGATGGACCAGGCGATGAAGGTCGGCGCCCCGGTCATCGGCCTGAACGACTCGGGCGGCGCGCGCATCCAGGAGGGTGTCGCGTCGCTGGGTGGTTATGCGGACGTGTTCCAGCGCAACGTCATGGCCTCGGGCGTCGTGCCACAGATCAGCATGATCATGGGCCCTTGCGCGGGCGGCGCCGTGTACTCGCCGGCCATGACCGACTTCATCTTCATGGTGAAGGACAGCAGCTACATGTTCGTCACCGGCCCCGAAGTGGTGAAGACCGTGACGCACGAGGAGGTGACCGCCGAGGAGCTGGGCGGCGCCACCACGCACAACACGCGCAGCGGCGTGGCCGACCTGTCGTTCGAGAACGATGTCGAGGCGCTCTTGATGCTGCGCCGGTTCTTCAACTACCTGCCGCTGTCCAACCGCGAGAAGGCGCCGTGCCGTCCCAGCGGCGACCCGGCTACGCGGGTGGACTACTCGCTGGACACGCTCGTGCCCGAGAACGCCAACAAGCCGTACGACATCAAGGAACTGATCCTGAAGGTCGTGGACGACGGCGATTTCTTCGAACTGCAGCCCGACTACGCGAAGAACATCGTCACCGGTTTCGCGCGCATGGAAGGCCAGACGGTGGGCATCGTCGCCAACCAGCCGTTGGTGCTGGCGGGCTGCCTGGACATCAAGAGCAGCATCAAGGCCGCGCGCTTCGTGCGCTTCTGCGACGCGTTCAACATCCCGGTCGTCACCTTCGTCGACGTGCCCGGATTCATGCCGGGCACCAGCCAGGAGTACGGCGGCATCATCAAGCACGGGGCCAAGCTGCTGTACGCCTACGCGGAATGCACGGTGCCCAAGATCACCGTCATCACGCGCAAGGCCTATGGCGGCGCCTACGACGTGATGGCCTCCAAGCACCTGCGCGGCGACGTCAACTTCGCGTGGCCCAACGCCGAGATCGCGGTGATGGGGGCCAAGGGCGCGGTGGAGATCATCTTCCGCGAGGACAAGGGCGACCCCGCCAAGCTGGCTGCCCGCGAGGCCGAGTACAAGGCCCGCTTCGCCAACCCCTTCATCGCCGGCAGCCGCGGCTTCATCGACGATGTCATCCAGCCGCACGAAACCCGCAAGCGCATCTGCCGCAGCCTGTCGATGCTGAAGGACAAGAAGCTGGAGAACCCGTGGCGCAAGCACGGCAACATTCCGCTGTGAAGCGCCGGGCGTGCGCCATCGCGCTGGCGGCCGGGCTGGCCGCCAGCGCACAGGCCGCTCAACACCGGGACGCCAGCAGCGGTTGCGTCGTCGTGGCACCGCAATACCTGGCCAGCCACGACTACGTGTTCAGCTACGAGGGCGCCTGCCGCGACGGACTGGCGCAAGGGCAGGGCCGCGCCATCTGGACGCTGCGCCTGTCACCGCAGAACCGCGAGGAACGGGCCGGCCGGTTCAGCGCGGGCGTCTATCTGCCCGAGCCGTCGGACGGCTTGCGGGCACGCGCGCTGGCCAGGGACAGCGTGTTGTTCGATCTCGGCCCTCTGCCCCAGTTGCAAGGCATGAGCCCGCGGCTGGCGGTGCAGGCCACCGGCGACCTGACGCGCCTCGCCGACCCCTGCAAGCCCGACACGCTCTGGGTGCTGCAGGCCGACGGCCCGGCGCTGGCGCAGGACGAGGTGGCCAAGCAACTGCTGCGCTCGGCGCTGGACAAGCTCAAGAGCCGCTGCGGCGACGACCGCTTGCGCGAACGCGGCCGCCCCGGCGGCGAGCGCACCCATGTCCGCGTGCGGGCGGTGCCGCAGGCCGAGCTGGAGACCGACAGCTACGGCAACGCCAAGGGTGTCGTCACGGAGGCGTCGATGTTCCTGGACCCCGGCAAGGACTTCCAGCAATACAGCAACGAGGCCGCCAGCCAGCAGCGCCAGCGCCAGGCCCGCGAAGAGCGGGACGCGCAGCGGCAAGCCAATGTGCAGCGCCTCAAAGCCTTTGCCAAACCTTTCGGCGCACCCGTCTGGGTGAGCCTGCCGGTGCTGGCGACCAACCCGTTCCGCTACCAGGGCGAGGTCGTGCTGACGACGGCCTCGCTGGACGAAGTCATCAGCCCCACGCGCGCGCGCCTGCGCGGCACGGCCAACCGCTACCAGGGTGGCAGTGCGTTGATCGAAGGCGACGGCCTGGCGCAGTGGGCACCCGGGGCCCGCGTGATCGCCGTGCGTGTGCTGGGCCGGTTGCCTGACACCGACGCCGTGCTGCCGGGCTGGCTGCACCTGCAACTGCTGGGTCAGCTGGCTTGCGAGCAGACCGACTGCGGTGACCGGCTGGTCCTGCCCAACCCGCTGCGCGACGGCGAGGCACCGTGATGGGCAAGGCCACCTGCGCCGCCGAGGCGCGCACGCTCACCGACATCCCGAACATCGGCAAGGCCATGGCCGCCGATCTCGTGGGGTTGGGGTTGCCGACGCCCGCGCACGTCAAGACCATGGACCCGTACGAAACGTATGACCGGTTGCGCGACCCCATGGGCCAGCGCCACGACCCCTGCGTGCTGGACACCTTCATGGCCGCGCACGACTTCATGAACGGCGGGCCCGCCCAGCCGTGGTGGCACTTCACCGAGCAGCGCAAGAAGCTGCTCGGCACAACGACATAACGAGGCTTCCCATGTTCACCAAGATCCTCATTGCGAACCGGGGCGAGATCGCCTGCCGTGTGATTGCAACGGCCCGCAAGATGGGCATCAAGACGGTCGCCGTCTACTCCGAGGCCGACAAGGATGCCCGCCACGTCGACCTCGCCGACGAAGCCGTGCTGCTCGGCCCGGCGCCGTCGCGAGAGAGCTACCTCGTCGCCGACAAGATCATTGCCGCAGCCAGGCAGACCGGCGCGCAGGCCATCCACCCCGGCTACGGCTTCCTCAGCGAGAACGAGGACTTCGCGCGCCGCGTGGAGGAAGAAGGCCTGGTCTTCATCGGCCCGAAGCACGCGAGCATCGCCGCGATGGGCGACAAGATCGCGTCCAAGAAGCTGGCGACCGCGGCCGGTGTCAACACCATCCCGGGCCACAACGAGCCCATCCTGTCGGCCGAAGAAGCCGTGGGCATCGCGGCGCGCATCGGCTACCCGGTCATGATCAAGGCCAGCGCCGGCGGCGGCGGCAAGGGCCTGCGCGTGGCCTTCAACGACAAGGAGGCCTTCGAAGGTTTCACGTCCTGCCGCAACGAGGCGCGCAACAGCTTCGGCGACGACCGCGTCTTCATCGAGAAGTTCGTCGAGGAGCCGCGCCACATCGAGATCCAGGTGCTGGGCGATGCGCAAGGCGACGTCGTCTACCTGTGGGAGCGCGAGTGTTCCATCCAGCGCCGCCACCAGAAGGTCATCGAGGAGGCGCCGTCGCCCTTCATCAGCGAGGCCACGCGCCGCGCGATGGGCGAGCAGGCCGTGGCGCTGGCCAAGGCCGTCAACTACCAGAGCGCCGGCACGGTGGAGTTCGTCGTCGGCAAGGACCAGGGCTTCTACTTCCTGGAGATGAACACGCGGCTGCAGGTGGAGCACCCGGTCACCGAGTGCATCACGGGGCTGGACCTGGTCGAGCAGATGATCCGCGTCGCGGCCGGCGAGCCGCTGTCGTTCACGCAGGACCAGATCCAGCGCGACGGCTGGGCCATCGAGTGCCGCATCAACGCGGAAGACCCGTTCCGCAACTTCCTGCCCAGCACCGGCCGCCTCGTGCGCTACCAGCCGCCTGAAACCACCATGGCGCAGGGCGAGCCCGAGCGCTTCGGCGTGCGCGTGGACACCGGCGTCTACGAGGGCGGCGAGATCCCGATGTTCTACGACTCGATGATCGCCAAGCTCATCGTGCACGGCAAGGACCGCGCGGAGGCGATCGCCAAGATGCGCGAGGCGCTGAACGGCTTCGTCATCCGCGGCGTGTCCAGCAACATCCCTTTCCAGGCCGCGCTGCTGGCGCACCCGGACTTCGCGACCGGCAACTTCAACACCGGCTTCATCGCCCAGCATTACGCCGGCGGCTTCAAGTCGGACGACGTGCCGCATGACGACCCGCTGTTCCTCGTCGCGCTGGCCGGCTTCATCCGCCGCAAGGCACGCGAGCGCGAGGCCGGCATCAGCGGCCAGATGCGCGGCCACGAGGTGAAGGTGGAGCATGACTACGTCGCCGTTGTGAACCTCGGCGGTGGCCAGACCGAACGCCATGCCATGCACATCTCCGAGTTCGCCGGTGCGCTGGGCGAGGCGCGCGTGCAGGTGGGTGGCAAGGATTACCGCATCGTCTCCGGCTCGCGCCTGAACGATGTGCGCATCACCGGCACGGTCAACGGCGTCCCGTTCACGGCCCAGGCCGAGCGGGGCACGGCGCGCAACCCCTTGGCCTACCGCATCCAGCACGGCGGCCGCGCCGTCGAGCTGACCGTGCTGAGTCCGCGCGTCGCCCAGTTGCAGGCGCTGATGCCCTACAAGGCGCCACCGGACACGTCCAAGCTGCTGCTGTCGCCCATGCCCGGGCTGCTGGTGCACCTGGCGGCGCAGGTGGGCCAGGTCGTGCAGGCCGGCGAGCGGCTGGCGGTCATCGAGGCGATGAAGATGGAGAACATCCTCAGCGCGACGCAGGACGTGACCGTGGCCGAAGTGCTGGCCAAGCCGGGCGAGAGCCTGTCGGTGGACCAGCCCATCCTGCGCTTTGCCTGACGCCGTCGCCATCGTCGGCGCGGGCGTGGCCGGCGCGGCGGCGGCCATCCGGCTGGCCGAGCGCGGCGTGCCGGTCGACCTGTACGAAGCCGTGCCCGAGCCGCGACCGATTGGCGCGGGCCTGCTGCTGCAGCCCACCGGCCAGCGCGTGCTGGCGGCCATGGGGCTGCTGGACGGGGCGCTGGCGCTGGGTGTGCGCGTGGACCGCCTGTTCGGCGACACGCCCGGCGGGCGCACGGTGCTGGACATGAGCTACCGGCGCTTCCATGCCGATGCCTATGGCCTGGGCATCCAGCGCGGTGCGCTGATGGACCTGCTGTGGCAGCGCGTGCGCGAGCTGGGCATCGCCTGGCACTGCGGCGCAGCCGTGGAGGACTTCGAACAGGATGCCGACGGCGTGACGCTGCGCGTCGCTGGCCGCGCGCCGGCCCGGCATGCCGCACTGATCCTGGCCAACGGCAGCTTTTCCCGGCTGCGGCAGCGCATGAAGGTCGCCCAGCATGCGCGGCCCTTTGCGTGGGGCGCCGTGTGGACCGTGCTGCCGGCGCCGGCGGGCTTTCCTCAAGTCGAGCTGCGCCAGCGCTTTCGTTCGGCGTCGCAGATGCTGGGCCTGATGCCCGTGGGCAAGGCCGCCGCGGGCGACACGGCGCAGGGCATCAACCTGTTCTGGAGCCTGCCGGTCGCCGAGCTGGAGGGCTGGGCGGGCCGCACCGGGCTGGCAGCGCTCAAGCGGCAGATGTGCGACCTCTTTCCCGGCGTCGCGCCGCTGCTTGCCGGCCTGCACGAGGCCGCGCAGCTGCGCGAGGCGCGCTATGCCGACGTGTGGATGGCGCGCTGGCACGACGGCCGCGTGCTGGCCATTGGCGACTGCGCTCATGGCATGAGCCCGCAGCTGGGGCAGGGCGCCAACATGGCATTGATCGACGCGCACGAACTGGCGGCCGAGGCCGACGGCGGGGACTGGCGCGCCGTCTTCGCCCGCTACACCCGCCGCCGCCGCGCGCACCTGCGCTTCTACGGCCAGGCCAGCAAGGGCTTGACGCCGATGTTCCAGTCCCACGCCGTGGTCGCGCCCTGGCTGCGCGACCGCTTCTTCGGCTGGGGTGGCCGGCTGCCCTACATCCATCAACAATCCATCGCCACGCTGGCCGGCGTCAAGACCGGCTGGCTGTGGGGGCGGCTCAAACTGTGACGACGACCATGAACAACACCACGCGTCCCTTCAAAGTCCTCGGCCTGCAGCAGATCGCCATTGGCGGCCTGGACAAGGGCAAGCTGCGCCACCTGTGGGTGGACCTGCTGGGCGTGCCGGTGACCGGCAACTTCAGGAGCGAACGCGAGAACGTCGACGAGGACATCTGCACGCTGGGGCAGGGCGCCCATGCCGTGGAAGTGGACCTGATGCAGCCGCTCGACCCCGAGAAGAAACCGGCCGTGCACGCCACGCCGCTGAACCACATCGGCCTGTGGGTGGACGACCTGCCCGCGGCCGTGCAGTGGCTGGAGCAGCAGGGCCTGCGCTTCGCACCGGGTGGCATCCGCCGAGGCGCCGCCGGCCACGACATCTGCTTCGTGCATCCCAAGGGCAACGACCAGTTCCCGTTTGGCGGCGAGGGCGTGCTGATCGAACTCGTGCAGGCGCCGCCCGGCGTCATCGCGGCGACGGGGCGGGGCTAGGAGCCTGCGCCCAGCCCCCAGCGGCGCTGCAGGGCGGCCAGCGCGGCCTGTTCCTCGCGCAGGAAGCGGTCGAACTGGACGACCAGCTCAGCGTGCCTGGCGCTGGACAGCCGGTAGTGATGCTCGTAGGGCGCCGACGGCAGCGTCGTGGACGGCACCAGGGCGTCGGGCAGGCTCAGTTGCTTGAGCTGGTAGCGGGCGACCGGCAGCGCGATGTGCACGCCGTCGACGCGACCGGCCAGGGCCATGCGGATCAGCCGCGACGGGTCGCCCGCCTCGGTCACGTGCAGGTCGCCGGACTGGATCAGCGGCATGAAACGCTTGGGCGTGAAGCCCCGCACGACGCCCAGTTCGTGCACCGGCTGATCGCGCCGCGCGCGCGGCACCATGACCACGTCCTGGAAGGGCACGGCCGGTTGTGAATACGTCAGCGCCAGGCCGCGCTTGGCCTCGCCCTCCCAGTTCGGGTTGTCGGGGAAGACACCATCGAGGCGACCTGCGGCATGCTCGGCCGTCAGCCGCTTGGCCGGCAGGGGACGGTAGTCGAAGCGGTGGCCATGGCGCTGACCGAACAGGTCCAGCAGCTCGCGCGCATAGCCACGGAATTCGCCGTCGGGCCCGGTGCTCATGATGGGCGCGTAGTCGATGTCCTCGACGCCGATGACGAAGTTCCCGGCTCTCACAGGCACTGTCGCGAACGCGAGGAGCAGCGTCGTGGGGAGCAAGGCGAGTCGAGCCGTGAGGAGTCGTCGTCGCATCGGTCCGGCAGGCAGCGGAGATGGACCATCCTCGCACACTGGCCGGCGGTGGCAAGCCGGGCTTGCGGCTTCGCGAAGCGGTTCGCTGGCTGCGAAGCGGTGATTCCTGAATCACCGCTTCTGCGAAACCTTGCCCACCCGTAACCTGCACGCAGCAAAACTTGCGCGTGCCGCCGGGGCTGACCAGCCCGTCGCACACCGGGAGGCGTGGCGGCCACAAGCGGCTTCGTGGGTTCGGTCGCAAGGCTTTGCTCCGTGCGGGCCAGAATGCGTGGCTGTTCAACGCCGCCCCAGCTGATGCGCCTCCTCATCGCCCTGCCAGCCTTGCTGCTTCCCGCCCTGGCGCTGGCCTGGGGCAACCACACCCCCATGTGTTACCGCGCCTTCGAGCGCATGCCGGAGGTGGCGAACGCCCCGCCCGTGAGGGCGGAGCCGCTCGCGGACTTCCTGCGCGATCAGGAAGGCGCCATTGCCCGTACGCTGGAGGCGCAGGAGCAATGGGCGCGCGGCCACCTGAAAGGCCATGCACCGCGACCGGACGCGCTGCGCTTCGTGCCCGACGCCCGGCGCAGCGATGCGGAGCGCCGCGCCGCCTTCCTGCGCGCCTTGCGGCTCTCACCGCAATCCAAGCTGGCGCTGTACCTCCAGGTGGACCCACGCGAGCCCGACAGCGTGCGGCCGCCGCTGGATGCCTCTGAGGTGAGCGCCGTCGCCAACAGCAAGGGCGCGACGCAGCGCTTCGTCGCGCTGCAGCCGGGCGAAACCGTCGCCGCGCTGGCCGTGCTGGCTTCGGCCTGCGACGAGCCCGACTACGGCCACGACCTCAACCTGTTCGACGACAACGCCGGCAGTCCCCAGCCGGGTTACGGCTTCGGTCCCCAGCCCTTCGGCAACCCGGCTGTCGCCATCGGCTCGCAGGCGCCCTTCCACATGGGCTTCTTCCACCAGGGCGCCATCTTCAACACGCTCGCGCCCAGCTTCGCGCGCACCTTCACCGAGCTGCGCGTGCAGCAGTACGGCGGTTTGGCGGTCCTGGCCTGGCAGAGCGGCCACGCCTACTGGGGCTGGCGCTTCGCCGGCCTGGCGCTGCACCACGTGGAAGACCTGACGCAGCCTTACCACGCCAGCGCCGCGCCGGGTGCGACGCTGGGCCACATGATGTGGGTCAACCTGAAGGCCCAGCTCGGCGCGCCGGCCGACCGGCAGGGGCTGGTCGTGCTGCAGAGCAACCGGCATTTCGTGCTGGAGCAGTTCCAGACGCGCTGGATCATCGACAACGCGCGCCAGCGCCGCGATGGCCCGCTGGAGACGGCGCTGCGTGATGCGGCACGGGATGTGCGCTATCCGCCGTGGAGCGCGAACTACGTGCGCGCCGTCGTGGCCGCCGAAGCCTTTGCGGCCGGCCCGGCGACGGACGCGGCGGTCGTCGTGGGTGCGCCAGCGAAATTTGTCTCTGACCCCAATTTCGACTTTGCGGCCAACGAAGCCACGCTCGGCCCTGAACTGGCGCGCGATCTGCAGGGGCAGCGCGACGCCTTGCATCAGGCCATCGCCGAGCTGCTGGGCCATTTCGGCGCCCACAGCCGCAACGCGCTGCGTGGCCTGTTGAAGGACGTGAACGCGCCGCGTTGAATTTCGTCATTGGCGAAAGCAAAGTCGCTTTCTGGCGCAGAATTGCCTGATCCGCGAAGGCTATGCTGACAGCAGACGAACATCATGCGCCACGACCTCACCACCCTCAATCTCGTGCTCGCCATCGAGCAGACCCGCTCGATCACGCGCGGCGCTGCCCAGGAGCACCTGGCGCTGGCCGCGGCCAGCAAGCGCCTGTCCGACCTGGAAAGCCGCCTTGGCGTGCAGCTCTTCGAGCGCCGCGCCCGGGGCGTGGAGCCGACCGAGGCCGGCCGCGCGCTGGTGCGCCACATCCGCTCGCTTCACGCGTCGCTCTACGCCCTTGAAACCGAGGTCATGGAGTTCTCGCGCGGCATCAAGGGCCATCTGCGCATCGCCGCCAACAGCAGCGCCATCACCGAGGCGCTGCCGCCGCATCTGGTGGGTTTCTCGCAGGCGCACAGCCAGATCCGCATCAGCCTGGAAGACCTGACCAGCGCCGAGGCGCAGGCTGCGGTGGCGGAAGGGCGCGCGGACGTCGGCGTGTTCTCGCCGCCGCTGCTGGACAACCGGCTGCAGACCTGGACCTTCGCCCACGGGCGCCTCGCCGCACTCGTGCCGCTGAAGCATCCGTTGGCGCAGCGCGAGGAAGTCACCTTCGACGACCTGCTGGCCTATGACCTCATCGGCCTGCACGCCGGCGCAAGCGCCCAGGAGCTGATGCGCGAACAGGCCGCCGCGCGCGGCAAGACGCTGAACGCCCGCTGGCAGGTGCGTGGCTTCGATGCCATCGCGCAGCTTGTCGAAGCGGGCCTGGGCGTGGCCGTGCTGCCCGAGCAGCCGGCCGAGCGCTTCACCCGCGTCTTCGGCGTGCGTTGCCTGCGGCTGGAAGAGCCTTGGGCGGAGCGCGACTATGTCCTGGGCGTGCTGCGCCAGCAGCGCCTGCCCACCGTGGTGCAGCGTTTCGTGGACACCCTGATTCCTCGAGAGAAGCAATGACCTCAAGAACGCTTTACGACAAGCTCTGGGACGAGCACGTCGTGCACTCCGAACCGGATGGCACGGCACTGCTGTACATCGACCGCCACCTCGTGCACGAGGTGACCAGCCCGCAGGCCTTCGAAGGGCTGGACTTGGCCGGCCGCAAGGTCTGGCGCCTGAGCGCCAACCTCGCCGTCAGCGACCACAACGTGCCGACGACCGACCGCAGCCACGGCATCGCCGACCCGGTTTCCAAGCTGCAGGTCGACACGCTGGACGCCAACTGCGACCGCGTCGGCATCACGCAGTTCAAGATGAACGACAAGCGCCAGGGCATCGTGCACGTCATCGGCCCGGAGCAGGGCGCGACGCTGCCGGGCATGACCGTCGTCTGCGGCGACAGCCACACCTCCACGCACGGCGCCTTCGGCGCGCTGGCGCACGGCATCGGCACCAGCGAGGTCGAGCATGTGCTCGCGACCCAGACGCTGTCAGCCAAGAAGGCACGGAACCTGCTCGTCAAGGTCGAAGGGCAACTCCCCAAGGGCTGCGGCGCCAAGGACATCGTGCTGGCCATCATCGGCAAGATCGGCACGGCGGGCGGCAACGGCTACACCATCGAGTTCGCCGGCTCGGCCATCCGGGCCCTCTCCATGGAAGGCCGCGTGACGGTCTGCAACATGGCCATCGAGGCCGGCGCCCGTGCCGGCCTCATCGGCGTGGACGACACGACCATCGCCTACGTCAAGGGCCGCCCGTTCTCGCCGCAGGGCGTGGAGTGGGAGCAGGCCGTCGCCTACTGGCGCACGCTGCATTCCGACCCCGGCGCCCATTTCGACAAGGTCGTCGAGCTGGACGCCGCGCAGATCCGTCCGCAGGTCACCTGGGGCACGTCGCCCGAGATGGTGCTGGCCATCGACGACCGCGTGCCCGACCCGGACAAGGAACGCGACGCTGTCAAGCGCGGCGCCATCGAGCGCGCGCTGACCTACATGGCGCTGGAGCCCAACAAGGCCATCGGCGACATCCACGTCGACAAGGTCTTCATCGGCTCCTGCACCAACAGCCGCATCGAGGACATGCGCGAGGCCGCAAGCGTCGTGCGCCGCGTCGGCGGCCGCGTGGCCAAGAACATCAAGCTGGCCCTCGTCGTGCCGGGCTCGGGCCTCGTGAAGGCGCAGGCCGAGGCCGAGGGGCTGGACCAGGTCTTCAAGGCCGCCGGTTTCGAGTGGCGTGAGCCGGGTTGCTCCATGTGCCTGGCGATGAACGCCGACCGGCTGGAGCCGGGCGAGCGCTGCGCCTCCACCAGCAACCGCAACTTCGAAGGCCGCCAGGGCGCGGGTGGGCGCACTCATCTCGTCAGCCCGGCCATGGCCGCGGCCGCCGCGATGACCGGCCATTTCGTTGACGTCCGCAATCTCGCCTGACCGCCATGGACAAGTTCATCCTCCACAAGGGCCTGGTCGCGCCCATGGACCGCGACAACGTCGACACCGACGCGATCATTCCCAAGCAGTTCCTGAAGTCGATCAAGCGCTCGGGCTTCGGCCCCAACCTGTTCGACGAGTGGCGCTACCTGGACCCTGGCGAGCCCGGCCAGGACCCGGCCAGCCGCAAGCCCAACCCCGACTTCGTGCTGAACCAGCCGCGCTATCAAGGCGCCAGCGTGCTGATCGCGCGCAGCAATTTCGGCTGCGGCTCCAGCCGCGAGCACGCGCCCTGGGCGCTGCAGCAGTACGGCTTCCGCGCCATCCTGGCGCCCAGCTTCGCCGACATCTTCTTCAACAACTGCTTCAAGAACGGCCTGCTGCCCATTGCGCTGCCGGCGTCGGCGATGAACCAGCTGTTCGACGAGGTCAAGGCCTTCCCGGGCTACCAGCTCGTCGTCGACCTGCCGCGCCAGGTCGTCGTCAAGCCCGATGGCGCCGAGATCCCGTTCGACATCGAGCCCTTCCGCAAGGAGTGCCTGATCGGCGGCCTCGACGAGATCGGCCTGACGCTGCAGCACACCGACAAGATCCGCGCCTACGAGGCCCAGCGCATCGCCGCCAAGCCCTGGCTGAACAACCGAGTGATTTGATGAAGAAGATTGCAGTACTGCCGGGTGACGGCATCGGCCCGGAGATCATGGCCGAGGCGGTCAAGGTGCTGGGCGCGCTGGACCTGCCCTTGCAGCTCGATTGGGCAGACGTGGGCGGCAAGGCCTACGAGACCAGCGGCCACCCGCTGCCGCCCGCCACGCTGAAGCTCGCGCAGGAGGCCGACGCGGTGCTGTTCGGCGCCGTGGGTGACTGGAAGTACGACAAGCTGGAGCGCGCGCTGCGCCCCGAGCAGGCCATCCTGGGCCTGCGCAAGGCGCTGGGCCTGTTCGCCAACTTCCGTCCGGCCGTCTGCTACGAGCAGCTGACGCACGCATCGTCGCTCAAGCCCGAGCTGGTCGCCGGCCTGGACATCCTCATCATCCGCGAGCTGACCGGCGACATCTACTTCGGCCAGCCGCGCGGCCGCCGCACGGCGGTGGACGGCCACTTCCCCGGCGCCGACGAGGCCTTCGACACGATGCGCTACTCGCGCCCCGAGATCGAGCGCATCGCCCATGTCGCCTTCCAGGCCGCGCGAAAGCGCAGCAAGCGCCTCACCAGCGTCGACAAGGCCAACGTGCTGGAGACCTCGCAGTTCTGGAAGGACATCGTCATCGAGGTGCATGCCCAGTACCCCGACGTCGAGCTGGACCACATGTATGTGGACAACGCTGCCATGCAGCTCGTCAAGGCGCCCAAGAAGTTCGACGTGGTCGTGACCGGCAACATGTTCGGCGACATCCTCTCGGATGAGGCCGCGATGCTGACCGGCTCCATCGGCATGCTGCCGTCTGCCTCGTTGGACGCGAACAACAAAGGCCTGTACGAACCGTCGCACGGCAGTGCGCCGGACATCGCGGGCCAGGGCGTCGCGAACCCGCTGGCTACAATCCTGTCCGCTGCCATGATGCTCAAGTTCTCCCTCAACCACGCCGACGCTGCCGCTCGTATCGAGCAGGCCGTGCAGTCGGTGCTGGCGCAGGGCTTGCGCACCGCCGACATCTGGAGTGAAGGCACCTCGAAGGTCACGACCCGCGAGATGGGCGACGCTGTCGCCAAAGCCATCACGACCACGAAAACCATCAAGAGCTAAAGCTCCGTCTCGTCTCGCCCCTCCAAACCCGGCGAACGAGCCGGGGCCCGAAGTGGATGGGGTTTGGTGAACTGAAGGAATGATGATGACGACCTTGGTAGGCCTCGTAGGCTGGCGCGGCATGGTGGGTTCGGTCCTGATGGAGCGCATGACCGCCGAGCGCGATTTCGACCTGATCGAGCCGCTGTTCTTCTCGACGTCCAACGCCGGCGGCAACGCGCCCGCACAGGCGAAGAGCGAGACGAAGCTGCAGAACGCGTTCGACATCGCCCAGCTCAAGCGCTGCGACATCATCATCACGGCCCAGGGCGGCGACTACACGACCGAGGTCTACCCCAAGCTGCGCGCCGCGGGCTGGACCGGCCACTGGATCGACGCCGCCTCGACGCTGCGCATGGCCGACGACGCCGTCATCGTGCTGGATCCGGTCAACCGCCCGGTCATCGACCAGGCGCTGGGCAGCGGGGGCAAGAACTGGATCGGCGGCAACTGCACCGTCAGCTGCATGCTGATGGGCGTGGGCGCGCTGTACAAGGCCGGCCTCGTGGAATGGATGTCCACGCAGACCTACCAGGCCGCTTCCGGCGGCGGCGCCCAGCACATGCGCGAACTGCTGACGCAGTACGGCACGCTGAACGCCGCGGTCAGGCCGCTGCTGGACGACCCCAAGAGCGCCATCCTGGAGATCGACCGCCAGGTCATCGCCAAGCAGCGCTCGCTCTCCGCTGATGAGACCGCCAACTTCGGCGTGCCGTTGGGTGGTTCGCTGATCCCTTGGATCGACAAGGATCTCGGCAATGGGATGTCCAAGGAAGAGTGGAAGGGCATGGCCGAGACCAACAAGATCCTCGGCAGCGGCGCCATCCCCGTCGATGGCTTCTGCGTGCGTGTCGGTGCCATGCGCTGCCACAGCCAGGCGCTGACCTTCAAGCTGAAGAAGGACGTGCCGCTGGCCGACATCGAGGCCATGATCGCCGCCGACAACGCCTGGGTGAAGGTCGTGCCGAATACCCGCGAGGCGACGATTCGCGATCTGACGCCGGTCGCCGTCACCGGCACCATGACCATTCCCGTGGGCCGCCTGCGCAAGCTGGCCATGGGCCCCGAATACCTCGGCGCGTTCACCATCGGCGACCAGTTGCTGTGGGGTGCTGCGGAGCCGCTGCGCCGCATGCTGCGCATCCTGCTCGAGCGTTGAGTTCGGTTACGGTCTTTTACGCTTTGACCTAGGGTTCACCCCGGTCTCGATATTGAAACCACGCGACACATGAGGTATCGCGTGAGCATTTCAGCGTATATGCTTGATGCCGTTGTGTTTTTGATTCGAAACTCGACTCAGGCCCTATCCTGCCGACCAGCGTGCAGACCAAGTTCGCGCAGCGAGTGCTGAAAGATCGAGACAGGCGGGGCCCTCAACAGCCCCGCCTTGTTGCTTTGGGGAATGCCTTGAAAGACCACATCCGAGACGCATTCGAGGGACTCCGCCCGGCGGGCTTCGCGCGCCACCACCTGGCGCTCGCTGCCTTGCTGGTCGTCAGCAGCAGCGGCGCGCATGCGCTGGGCCTGGGCAAGCTGAATGTGCAGTCGGCCCTGGGCGAGACGATGCGCGCCGAGATTGACGTGACCAGCCTGACGGCCGAGGAAGCCGCCACGCTGAAGGTGCGCGTCGCGCCGCCGGAGTCCTACCGTGCGTCGGGCGTCGAGTTCAATCCGGTGCTGGCGTCGGCCCAGGTGCAGATTGCGCGCCTCAACGGCCGCACCGTGCTGAGGGTCAGCAGTGACCGCGCCGTGCAGGAGCCCTTCGTCGACGTCATCCTGGAGTTGACCTGGTCCAGCGGCCGTCTGGTGCGCGAATACACGCTGCTGTTCGACCCGCCCAGCCTGCCCAAGCCCGCACCCGTCATCACCGCGCCACCGGCCATGGCGGCTGCGCCTGCGCCGCTGCCGGCCCAGCCGGCGTCCAGCGAAGCCGTGCCAGCCCCCGCGCCCGTCATCGCGACGACGCTGCCGCGCAATGGTGCCGCTTCCGCACCGGTGGCTGCACCTGCGCCTGCCATCGCCCGTGCGCCGACGCCTGCGCCTGCGCCAGTGCCAGCCCGCCCGCCCGCGGTGGCTGCCGCCGAATACACGGTGCGCCCCGGTGACTCGCTGTCCCGCATCGCCGGACGCACCCAGGTCAGCGGCATCTCGCTGGACCAGATGCTGGTGGGCCTGTTCCGCAACAACCCGGATGCCTTCATCGACGGCAACATGAACCGGCTCAAGGCTGGGTCCACCCTGCAGGTGCCGGGCAGCGACGCGCTGGGCGCCGTGTCCCATGGCGAGGCGCGCCAGATCATCCTGGCCCAGAGCGCGGACTTCTCCGCCTACCGCCAGCGCCTCGCGTCTGCCGCGCCGACGCTGCAGAACAACGAGAGCGAGCGCCAGTCCAAGGGCCAGGTGCAGGCGGCGGTGGACGACCGCAAGCCGGCTGCCGCGCCGACACCCGACAAGCTCACGCTCAGCAAGGCCAATGGCGCCGCCGCCAGCGCGACCGAGGCCAAGCTGTCGAAGGAGGCCGAGAAGAAGGACGCCGCCGCCCGCGTCGCCGAGCTGACCCGCAACGTGGAGGAACTGAAGAAGCTCTCCAGCGCGGCCAAGCCTGCGGCCACCGTGGCATCCGCCGCACCGGCGCCGGCGGCGGTCACGCCGGCCTTGCCTGCTCCGGTCGTGGCAGCCGTCGAGGCTGCATCCGCCGCAGCGTCCATGCCGGCACCCGTGGTCGCGGCTGCAGCCAGCGATGCGGCTTCAAAGCCAGCGGTGCGTGCCAGCGCTCCGCTGGCGCCGCCGCCACCGGCCGCCGAGCCGCCGAGCTTCATCGAGCAGTTGCTGGACAACCCCATCGTGTTGCCCCTCGCGGGTGTCCTGGTCGCTGTGCTGGGGGGGCTGGGCCTGTACCGCCTGCGTTCGCGCCGCCCGGCTCATGCGTCGGAAACCGGTTTCCATGAAAGCCGCCTGCAGCCGGATTCGTTCTTCGGCGGCACTGGTGGCCAGCGCGTGGACACGCGTGACGCGCAGAACAGCGGCCAGTCGTCCATGAGCTATTCGCTCAGCCAGCTCGACGCCATCGGCGACGTGGATCCGGTCGCCGAGGCCGATGTCTACCTGGCCTACGGCCGTGACCTGCAGGCCGAGGAAATCCTGAAGGAAGCCTTGCGTGCCAACCCGACGCGGCTGGCCATCCGCCTGAAGCTGCTGGAGGTCTACGCCAAGCGCCGCGACACCAAGGGCTTCGAGCAGCTCGCCGTGCAACTCTTCGCCGAGACCAAGGGCTCGGGCGAGGACTGGGCCAAGGCGCAGGAGTTGGGCCGCGGCATCGACCCGGACAATCCGCTCTACCAGCCTGGCGGCGCCCCCATGCTGCACGACGATGGCGCCGACATGCGGCCGGAGCCGATGAACGCCAGCACGCTGCCGCAGACGGCGCTGCCCCCGGCGGCCAGCGCCGTGGCCGCTGCGGCATCGCACTTGAATACCGACGCTTTGCGCAGCGGCCCGGACACCGGCCCGGTGAGCGGCTTCGACCTGGCGCTGGACCTGGACCTCGACGCGCCCGAGCCCGTCTCGCCGACCGCCATGGCGGCCACGCAGGTGCTGCCGGCGTCGGTCGAGCAGGCGCCGATGACGATGGACTTCGACATCTCCAGCCGCGGCACGCGCACCGCGCCGCCCGCACCGGACCTGAACTTCGACCTGAGCGGCATGGGTGGCCTGCCCCTGGTTCAGGCGAACGCACCTGCGCCTGCACCCGCGGCGTCTTCGGCGCCGTCGATGGACCTGGACTTCGACCTGGGAGAACCCACCCTCCCCGGCGAGACCCACCCCGACAAGCTGTCCGAGGCGCTGGACGCGCAGGGCGAAGAGGAGGGTGACCCGTTGCTGCGCCAGCTCGAACTGGCCGACGAGTTCCGCCAGATCGGCGACACGCAAGGGGCCCGCGAGGTGCTGCAGGAGGTGGTTCAACGCGCCAGCGGTTCGTTGCGCGACCGCGCCCAGGCGATGCTCGACGAGCTGCGCTGACGCTCAGCCGCGATACTTCGACGCCCGGCCTGGCCGGGCGTTTTTCTTTGTCGAGGACCGATGAGAGTTGCACTGGGCGTGAGTTACCGCGGCGGCGGCTACAACGGCTGGCAGAGCCAGCCGGGCGGCCGCACCGTGCAGGACGCGCTGGAGAAGGGCCTGTCCGCGTTTGCCGCCCAACCCATCCGCACGATCTGCGCCGGCCGCACGGATGCGGGCGTGCACGGCATCAACCAGGTCGTCCACTTCGACACCGAGGTCGAGCGGGAGCTGTTCTCCTGGGTGCGTGGCAGCAACCGCTACCTTCCGCCCGACATTGCCATCCAGTGGTGCCGCTTTCCGGGCGACGCCTTCCACGCGCGCAATGCCGCGCGGGGGCGGCGCTACGCCTACCTGCTGCTGGAGTCCGCCGTGCGACCGGCCATCGAGTCCGGGCAATGTGGCTGGGTCTTCCGCCCGCTCGACCAGCGCGCGCTCGAAGCCGCTGCCGAGCGCCTGATCGGCGAGCACGACTTCTCGTCCTTCCGCTCGTCCGAATGCCAGGCCGCATCGCCCGTCAAGACGCTGCGCGACATCAAGGTGCAGCGCCGCGGCGCCTATTGGCGCTTCGAGTTCGAGGCCAGCGCCTTCCTGCACCACATGGTGCGCAACCTGATGGGCTGCCTGCTGGCCGTGGGCAGCGGCACGCGCTCGGCGGATTGGGTGTCGGACGTGCTCGCCGCGCGCGACCGCAAGATGGCGGCACCGACCTTCGCTCCGGACGGCTTGTATTTTCTCGGCCCGACCTACGATGCCGAACTCGACATTCCGCGCGAGGTCGCGGCTTTGGATTGGCTCCCATGACCCGAATCAAGATCTGCGGCTTGACCCAAGAAGCCCACGTCGAGGCCGCCATTGAAGCCGGCGCCGATGCCATCGGCTTCGTCTTCTACGCCAGGAGCCCGCGCGCCGTGACGCCGCAGCGGGCGAGGGCGCTGGCGCGGCTGCTGCCGCCGTTCGTCACCCCCGTGGGCCTGTTCGTCAATGCAACGGACGCCGAGTTGCAGGCGGGCCTGGCCGCGTTGCCCAACATGCTGGTGCAGTTCCACGGCGACGAGACGCCGGCGGACTGCGACCGCGTGAGGCGGCCTTACCTGCGTGCCGCCGCCGTCGCCCCGGGCGTCGACTTGGTAGACTTCGGTTCTCGTTTTTCCAGCGCCCAGGCCATCCTGCTCGACGCCCCTGTCGAGGGTTATGGCGGTGGCGGCAAGGTCTTCGATTGGTCACTCATTCCACCAAGCGTTCGCTCTCACCTCGTTTTGTCTGGTGGGTTGAATGCAGCAAACGTCGGCGATGGCATCGCCCAGGTGCGGCCGTGGGCCGTTGATGTGAGTTCCGGCGTCGAGGTGTCCAAGGGCATCAAGAGCGCCGACCTGATCCACGAGTTCTGCCGCGCGGTGCGCCGCGCCGACGCAGCACTCTCCCAGTAGGGAAAGACCATGTTCCAGTACGACCAGCCCGATGCCACCGGGCATTTCCGCCATGCCGGCACGGCCACCTTCGGCGGCAGCTTCGTCTCCGAAACCCTCGTCCATGCGCTCGACGAGCTCAAGGACGCCTACGCGCACTACCGCAACGACCCCGAGTTCGTCGCCGAGTACAAGAAGGAGCTGGCCCACTTCGTCGGCCGGCCGAGCCCGATCTACCACGCCGAGCGCCTCTCCCGCGAACTGGGTGGCGCGCAGATCTACCTGAAGCGCGAAGACCTCAACCACACCGGCGCGCACAAGATCAACAACGTCATCGGCCAGGCGCTGCTGGCCAAGCGCATGGGCAAGCCGCGCGTCATCGCCGAGACCGGCGCCGGCCAGCACGGCGTGGCCACGGCCACCATCTGCGCGCGCTACGGCCTGGAGTGCGTGGTCTACATGGGCAGCGAGGACGTGAAGCGCCAGTCGCCCAACGTCTACCGCATGAAGTTGCTGGGCGCCACCGTGGTGCCCGTGGACAGCGGCAGCAGGACGCTGAAGGACGCGCTCAACGAGGCGATGCGTGACTGGGTCACCAACGTCGAGAACACCTTCTACATCATCGGCACCGTGGCCGGCCCGCATCCCTACCCGATGATGGTGCGCGACTTCCAGCGCGTCATCGGCGACGAATGCCTGGTGCAGATGCCCGACATGGTGGGCCGCCAACCCGACGCGGTCATCGCCTGCGTGGGCGGCGGCAGCAATGCCATCGGCATCTTCTACCCCTACATCCCCCACGAGGCCACGCGTCTGATCGGCGTCGAAGCGGCGGGCGAGGGCCTCGCCAGCGGCAAGCACGCTGCGACGCTGTCCGCCGGCACGCCGGGCGTGCTGCATGGCAACCGCACCTACCTGCTGCAGGACGCCAACGGCCAGATCACCGAGACGCACTCGATCTCGGCCGGCCTGGACTACCCCGGCGTCGGCCCGGAGCACGCCCACCTGAAGGACATCGGCCGCGCCGAGTACGTGGGCGTCACGGACGCCGAGGCCATCGAGGCCTTCCACCGCCTGTGCCTCACCGAGGGCATCATTCCGGCGCTGGAATCCAGCCATGCGGTGGCGCACGCGATGAAGATCGCACCGACCATGGCGAAGGACCAGGTGTTGCTCGTGAACCTCTCCGGCCGCGGCGACAAGGACATCGGCACCGTGGCCGACCTGTCGCATGCCGATTTCTACTGCCGGCCGTCCTGCCGCGGGCAGTCCGTGAAGGGCGGCGACACCGTCGTCGCGCTGCCGGGAGTCGCACGATGAGCCGCATTGCCGCCACCTTCCGGCAGTTGCAGGCCCAGGACCGCAAGGCGCTGATCCCCTTCGTCACCGCGGGCGACCCGCACCCGTCGGCCACCGTGAGCCTGATGCTGGCGATGGCCGAGGCCGGCGCGGACGTCATCGAGCTGGGCGTGCCGTTCTCGGACCCGATGGCCGACGGCCCCGTCATCCAGCGGGCCGGCGAGCGGGCGCTGGCCAAAGGCATTTCGCTGCGTGACGTGCTGTCCTATGTGCGCGAGTTCCGCACCACCAACGACACCACGCCCATCGTGCTGATGGGCTATGCCAATCCCATCGAGCGTTACGGCCAGCCGGCCTTCGTGGCCGACGCGAAAGCGGCGGGCGTGGACGGCGTGCTGGTCGTGGACTACCCGCCCGAGGAGTGCGAGGAGCTGGCCGCGGCGCTGCGGGCGGTGGACATGGACGCCATCTTCCTGCTCGCGCCCACGTCCACCGAGGCCCGCATGGCCCAGGTCGGCAAGCTGGCCAGCGGCTACGTCTACTACGTGTCGCTGAAGGGCGTGACCGGTGCCGGCCACCTCAACACCGCCGCCGTGGCCGAGGCCGTGCCGCGCATCCGCCGGCATGTCAGCGTGCCCGTGGGCGTGGGTTTCGGCATCCGCGACGGCGCCACGGCGCGGGCGGTGGCCGATGTTTCCGACGCGGTCGTCATCGGCTCCAAGCTGGTCGAGCTGCTGGAGCGCCAGCCAGCCGATAATGTTGCCTTGACTGGCGCGGCTTTCATCCGAGAGATCCGCGCCGCGCTCGACACAGCCCACAAGGACTGACCCATGAGTTGGCTCGACAAACTGCTCCCGCCCAAGATACAGCAAGGCGACCCCGCCGACCGCCGCACGGTGCCGGAAGGCCTGTGGATCAAGTGCCCCAGCTGCGAGACGGTGCTCTACAAGACCGACCTGGAGCAGAACATCAACGTCTGCCCCAAGTGCTCGCACCACCACCGCATCGGCGCGCGCGCGCGTCTGGACGCCTTCCTGGACGGCGAAGGCCGCTACGAGATCGGCCAGGAGGTGCTGCCGGTCGACGCGCTGAAGTTCAAGGACAACAAGAAGTACCCCGACCGTCTGAAGGAAGCGCTGGAAAGCACCGGCGAGACCGACGCGCTGGTCGTCATCGGCGGCGCCGTCATGAGCGTGCCGGTCGTCGCAGCCTGCTTCGAGTTCGACTTCATGGGCGGCTCCATGGGCTCGGTGGTCGGCGAGCGCTTTGTGCGCGGCGTCGAGACCGCCATCGAGCAGAAGACGCCGTTCATCTGCTTCACCGCCACCGGCGGCGCGCGCATGCAGGAAGGCCTGTTGAGCCTGATGCAGATGGCCAAGACCAACGCGTCGCTGACGCGCCTGGCCAAGGCCAAGCTGCCCTACATCAGCGTGTTGACCGACCCGACGATGGGCGGTGTGTCGGCCTCGTTCGCTTTCGTCGGCGACATCGTGCTGGCCGAGCCCAAGGCGCTGATCGGCTTTGCCGGCCCGCGCGTCATCGAGAACACCGTGCGCGAGAAGCTGCCCCCGGGCTTCCAGCGCGCCGAGTTCCTGATGGAGAAGGGCGCCGTGGACATGATCGTCGACCGCCGTCAACTGCGCGAGACCATCGCGCGCCAGCTTGCCATGCTGCAGCGCCAGAGCGCGGACGCGGTGGCCTGAACCCCGTTGCGACAGTGCCAAGCCAGGCCCCGTGCCTGGCTTTTGCTTTTTTGATTCGCCATGACGCTTGACCATGACGCTCGATGAATGGCTCGCCCACTGCGAGCGCCTGCACCCCAAGACCATCGACATGACGCTGGACCGCGTCCGGGCCGTGAAAGATCGGCTGGGCATCGCGTTCGAGTGCCCGACGGTCGTCGTCGCCGGCACCAACGGCAAGGGCTCGACCTGCGCGATGCTGGAGTCCATCGCGCTGCATGCCGGCTACCGCGTGGGCCTCTACATCAAGCCCCACCTCGTGCACTTCCAGGAGCGCTGCCGCGTGGGCGGCGCGCCGGTGGCGGCCGAGTCGCTGGAGCCGCACTTCGAGGCCGTGGAGGCCGCGCGCGGCGACATCACGCTGACCTACTTCGAGTTCACGACGCTGGCCATCATGCGCCGGCTGCAGCATGAGCCGCTGGACCTCGTCATCCTCGAAGTGGGCCTGGGCGGGCGGCTGGATGCCGTCAACGTCATCGACGGCGACTGCGCCGTCATCACCAGCATCGACCTGGACCACACCGAATTCCTCGGTAACGACCGAGAGAGCGTTGGCCGGGAAAAGGCCGGCATCATGCGCGCCGGTCGCCCGGTGGTCGTCAGCGACCCCATGCCGCCGGCGTCGCTGGCCGCGCGTGCCGCCGAACTGGGCGCCGACCTGCGCCAGCTCGGCCGCGACTTCACGTTCAGCGGCGACCGCACCCAGTGGCAATGGGCCGGGCGAGCCAAGCGTTTCTCCGGCATGGCCTACCCGGCGCTGCGCGGCGTGAACCAGTTGCTGAACGCCTCCGGTGTGCTGGCCGCCTTCGAAGCGCTGGCCGACCGGCTGCCCATCAGCGCCCAGGCCGTGCGCACCGGTCTGGCGCTGGTGGAACTGCCGGGCCGCTTCCAGGTTCTGGCCGGGCAGCCGGCCGTCGTGCTGGACGTGGCCCATAACCCGCACGCCGTCGCTGCGCTGGCGCAGAACCTCGACCAGATGGGCTTCTTCCCGCGCACGCATGCCGTCTTCGGTGCGATGGCGGACAAGGACCTGGCGGGCATCCTGGCCCGGGTGGCGCCACTGGTGGACGTCTGGCACTTCACCAGTCTGCCCATTCCCCGCGCCGCCACGGCCGAGCAACTCGAAGCCGCCTTCCTCACCGCCGGGCTGAAGACGCCGCCCGACGTGGCGACGCACACCCATGCGAATCCTTTGGATGCCTTGCACGCGGCGGCGGCCGGGGCGGGCACGGCCGATAGAATCCTGGTCTTCGGTTCCTTCTACACCGTGGGTGGGGTGCTCCAGCAGGGCCTGCCCCGCGTGACGGCCGGCGCCGCTGCGGCGCCCGCCCTCCAGCCTCCCACCCTCCACTGAGCCAGACGCCGCCGATGGGCCTGTTTTCCTTCCTCAAGCGCGACGCCGCCGCGGCGGCGCCCAAGAAGTCGGCCAAGTCCGGCGCCAGGGCCTCTGCAGCCGACGACGTGCAGGTGTTGCGCATCCGCGCGCGCCGCCGCCTCATCGGCGCGGCCGTGCTGGTGGCCGCTGGCGTGGTGGGCTTTCCGCTGATCTTCGAGACCCAGCCGCGCCCCATCCCCGTGGACCTGCCCATCGACATCCCGCGCAAGGACACCGCGCCGCCGCTGGCCGTGCCCACGCGCGAGCCCTTGTCGCAGGCCGAGCCGGCATCCACGCCCACGCCTGCGGTGGTCGCAAGCACGCAGGCGGCGGCCGAGCGCGTCGCCGAGACGCCCGCGGAGAAGCCGCCGGTGGCCGAGAAGCCTGTCGCCGACAAGCCGGTGGAGAAGCCGCTGGAGAAGGCCCCCGTCAAGGTCGCCGACAAGCCCGCCGACAAGCCCAAGGCAGCGGCGAACGATGGTGCTCGCGCCAAGGCCTTGCTGGAGGGCAAGGAGCCGACGAGCCATGCGGCCACGCCCGCCAGCACACCGTCCGCCGCCCGCTTCATCGTGCAGGTGGGTGCCTTCGGCGAAAACAAGGCGGCCCAGGACGTGCGCCTCAAGGTCGAGAAGCTGGGGCTCAAGACCTATGCGCAGGCCGTGGACACGGCCGACGGCCGCCGCGTGCGCGTACGCCTGGGGCCGTTTGCCAGCCGCGACGAGGCCGAGCGCGCCGCCGCCAAGCTGAAGGGCGCAGGCCTGCCCGGCGCCATCCTGACGCTGTGAGCACCGCGCCATGGAACTGAGCTGGGTCGATCTCGCGCTCGCGGCGCTGCTGCTCATGTCCATCGGTATCGGCCTGTGGCGTGGCCTGGTGTTCGAGGTGATGTCGCTGGCCGGTTGGGTCGTGGCCTATTTCGCAGCCGCGCCGCTGGCGCCGGTGGTCGAGCCCCTGCTGCCCGAGGGCAAGTTCGGGCCGGCTGTCGTGCACATGGTCTCTCTGGCGCTGGCCTTCGTCTTCGTGCTGATCGTGTGGAGCCTGGCCACGCGGCTCGTCAAGACCCTGATCCATGCCACGCCGCTGTCGGTCGTGGACCGCCTCGGCGGCGCCGGCTTCGGCGCGCTGCGCGGCGTCATCGTGGCGCTGCTGCTGGTGCTCGTCATCGGCGCATCGCCCATCGCGCAGTCGGCCACCTGGCAGGCCTCGCGCGCGGCGCCCGTGCTGTGCGGCGTGCTGCGCGACCTGACGCCGCTGCTGCCCGAACCTGTGGCCCGCTTTGTTTCCCGCTCGATGACCCCATCTGAGACGGATTCGTCAGACTAAGGATTTCGCCATGTGCGGCATCGTCGGCACGCTCGCTGCCTCTCCCGTCAACCAGTTGCTCTACGACGCGCTGCTGCTGCTGCAGCACCGCGGCCAGGACGCCGCCGGCATCGTCACCATGCAGGGCCAGAAGTGCTTCATGCACAAGGCGCGTGGCATGGTGCGCGACGTGTTCCGCACCCGCAACATGCGTGCGCTGCCCGGCAACATCGGCCTGGGCCAGGTGCGCTATCCGACCGCCGGCAACGCCTACAGCGAGGAAGAGGCCCAGCCCTTCTACGTGAACGCGCCGTTCGGCATCGTGCTGGTGCACAACGGCAACCTGACGAACGCGCACGCGCTGAAGGACGAGCTGTTCGACATCGACCGCCGCCACATCAACACCGAGAGCGACACCGAGGTGCTGATCAACGTGCTGGCGCACGAACTGGAGATGGCAGGGCGCGACCTGCCACTGACGCCCAAGGAGGTCTTCACCGCCGTGCGCGCCGTGCAAAAGCGCATCAAGGGCAGCTACGCGGTCATCGCGCTGATCGCCGGCCAAGGGCTGCTGGCCTTCCGCGACCCGTACGGCATCCGCCCGCTGTGCTTCGGCCGCTCGGCGAACGGCGACTTCATGGTGGCCAGCGAGAGCGTGGCGCTCGAAGGCACGGGCCATCAACTGGAGCGCGACGTGGCGCCCGGCGAGGCCTTGTTCATCGACATGACCGGCAGGCTGCATACCGAACAGTGCAATGACCACCCGACGCTGAACCCCTGCATGTTCGAGTTCGTCTACCTGGCCCGCCCGGACTCCGTGATGGACGGCATCTCGGTCTACCAGGCACGGCTGAACATGGGCGAGACGCTGGCCCAGCGCGTCATCTCGACGATGCCGCCCAACGAGATCGACGTGGTCATTCCCATCCCGGAGAGCAGCCGCCCGTCGGCGATGCAGCTGGCGCACCGCATCGGCAAGCCCTACCGCGAAGGCTTCGTGAAGAACCGCTACGTGGGCCGCACCTTCATCATGCCGGGGCAGGGCGCGCGCAAGAAGAGCGTGCGCCAGAAGCTCAACGCCATCGGCGTGGAGTTCAAGGACCGCAACGTGCTGCTGGTGGACGACTCCATCGTGCGCGGCACCACCTCCAAGGAGATCGTCCAGATGGCCCGCGAGGCCGGCGCGCGCAAGGTCTACCTCGCGTCCGCCGCGCCGCCGGTGCGCTACCCCAACGTCTACGGCATCGACATGCCGACGGCCGAGGAGCTGATCGCGCACAACCGCTCCATCGAGGAGATCCGGGCCTACATCGGCGCCGACGCGCTGATCTACCAGGACGTGGACGCGATGAAGCGCGTCGTCGCCGCATTGCGGCCGGGCCTGGCCGGGTTCGAGGCGAGCTGCTTCGACGGCCACTACGTGACCGGCGATGTCAGCCTGGAGGACTTCGCCACGCTGCGCGCCCAGCGCGCCAGCCAGCCCAGCGACGAAGACGCCGATGCCCGTGGCCGCCTGGCGCTGCAGGGCGGCAGCGAGGGTTGAGCGCATGAGTGACGAAGCCCGCCGCATTGCGCGTGCCACGCTGCCCACAGGCCTGCGGCCCGAGACGCTGGCCGTGCGCACGGCGCTGGCGCCCAGCCAGCACGGCGAAAACTCCGAAGCACTGTTCCTGACCAGCGCCTACGTGCAGCCCGATGCCGAGACTTCGGCGCAGCGCTTTGCGAACTCGGACGACTTCACCTACTCGCGCACCAGCAACCCGACGGTGCGCAGCCTGGAGGCGCGCCTGGCGGCCATGGAAGGCACGGAAGCGGCCATCGCCACGTCCACCGGCATGAGCGCCATCCTGCTGCTGGGCATGGGCGTGCTGAAGGCCGGCGACCACGTCATCTGCTCGCGCTCGGTGTTCGGCTCGACGATCAACCTGTTCGCCAAGGAGTTCGGCAAGTTCGGCGTCGAGACGACGTTCGTGTCGCAAACCGACCTCGCCGAGTGGCGGGCGGCCATCCGGCCGGCGACGAAGCTGTTCTTCGCCGAGACGCCGACCAACCCGCTGACGGAGGTTTGCGACATCCGCGCGCTGGCCGACCTGGCGCACGATGCCGGCGCCATCCTGGCCGTCGACAACACCTACTCGACGCCGGCGCTGCAGCGCCCGGCCGCGCTGGGCGCCGACATCGTCATGCACTCGGCCACCAAGTACATGGACGGGCAGGGCCGCGTGATGGCCGGCGCGCTGTGCGGCCCCAACAGGCTGATCCGCGACGTCTTCGGCCCCATCCTGCGCACGGTGGGCATGACGCTTGCGCCGTTCAACGCCTGGGTCGTGCTGAAGGGTTTGGAGACGCTGTCGCTGCGCATGAAGGCGCAGAGCCAGCAAGCGCTTGCCGTGGCACGCTGGCTGGAGGCGCAGCCCGAGGTCGACCGGGTGTACTACCCGTCGCTCGGGTCTCATCCGCAACATGACCTCGCCATGCGCCAACAGGGCGGGCAGGGTGGCGCCGTGCTGTCCTTCGACCTGCGGGCCGACACGCCCGAGGCGGCGCGTGCCGCAGCCTTCCACGTCATCGACAGCACCCGCGTGCTGTCCATCGCCACCAACCTTGGCGACACGAAATCCATCATCACCCACCCCGCCACGACCTCGCATGGCCGCCTCACCGAGGCGCAGCGGCAGGCCGCAGGCATCGGCCAGGGGCTGATCCGCCTGGCCGTCGGCCTGGAGCATGTCGACGACATCACCGACGACCTGCTGCGCGGCCTTTCCACTCTGACGACCCGATGACTTCCACTTTCGACAAGGTCCGCACGCGCATCGCGCCGTCGCCCACCGGCTTCCTGCACCTGGGCACGGCCCGCACCGCGCTGTATTCCTGGGCCTACGCCCGCCACCACGGTGGCGAGTTCGTGCTGCGCATCGAGGACACCGACGTGGCCCGCTCCACGCAGGACTCGGTGGACCAGATCATTGCCGCCATGAACTGGCTGGGTCTGGACTACGACGAAGGTCCGGTCTACCAGATGCAGCGCCTGGACCGCTATGCGGCGGTCATCGAGCAGTTGATCGCTGAAGGCCGCGCCTACCGCTGCTATGCGACGCCCGAGGAACTGGACGCCATGCGCGAGGCCCAGCGCGCCCGCGGCGAGAAGACGCTGTACGACCGCCGCTGGCGCCCCGAGCCCGGCAAGGCGCTGCCCACGCCACCCGAAGGCGTGAAGCCCGTCGTGCGTTTCGCCAACCCGGTCGAGGGCGACGTGACTTGGCACGACGTCGTGAAGGGCCCGATCACGATCAACAACCGCGAGATCGACGACCTCATCATCGCCCGCCAGGACGGTGTGCCGACCTACAACTTCGCCGTCGTCGTGGACGACTGGGACATGCGCATCAGCCACGTCTTCCGTGGTGACGAGCACGTCAACAACACGCCCTGGCAGATCAACATCTTCAACGCGCTGGGGGCGCCGTTGCCGCAGTTCGGGCACCTGCCCATCATCCTGGGCGACGACGGACTGAAGCTCTCCAAGCGCCGCGGCGCCGTCAGCGTGATGGACTATGCGGCCAACGGCTATCTGCCTGAAGGCATGCTGAACTACCTCGCGCGCCTGGGCTGGAGCCATGGTGACGACGAGTTGTTCTCGGCCGCGCAGATGGTGAGCTGGTTTGACGGCTCGCACCTGTCCAAGAGTCCGGCGCAATGGGATCCGGCCAAGCTCGACTGGGTCAACGGCCACTACGTGAAGCAGATCGACGAGGCGCGCCTGGCCAGCCTCGTCGTCGAGCAATTGGCGGCCAAGGGCATTGCCGCAACGGTCGAGCAGGTCCAGCCCAAGGTTGGTCTGTTCAAGGACCGCTGCGCGACTGTGGCCGCGCTGGCCGACTGGCTGGCGATGTACTTCAAGCCGGTGACCCCGTCGGCCGAGGATCTCGCCGCGCACATCACCGACGCGGTGCGCCCCGCATTGGCCGCCTTGTCGCAGCGCCTGGGTGCTCTGACGGAGTGGAACAAGGGCGCTATCCAGCAGGCCTTGAAAGAAACGCTGACGGCCGCCGGTTTGAAGATGCCGCAACTCGCCGTGCCGGTTCGGGTTGTCGTGTGCGGCCGTGCACAAACCCCTTCGCTGGACGCCGTGCTCGAGCACTTCGATCAGAAAAAAGTGCTCCAACGCTTGCAAAGCGTCTGAAATTCGTCATATACTCTTGGTCTCGCTTGATCAGCGCTGTTAACGAAGAGGCTGACGACGAAAGTCGATAGGCTGAATCGAAAACACGGGGGTATAGCTCAGCTGGGAGAGCGCTTGCATGGCATGCAAGAGGTCATCGGTTCGATCCCGTTTACCTCCACCAAATATCCTTCGGGAGTTTTGCGTGGCGCGCAGTTCAAGTCGCGAAGGATTAGTCCCCTTCGTCTAGAGGCCTAGGACACCACCCTTTCACGGTGATTACAGGGGTTCGAATCCCCTAGGGGACGCCAAGTTTGATGAGCTTGGGTATTGTTGAAATACAATATCGAATTCATCCCACGCGGAGTGGTAGTTCAGTTGGTTAGAATACCGGCCTGTCACGCCGGGGGTCGCGGGTTCGAGCCCCGTCCACTCCGCCAAGGATTCCATCGGGTCCGCCCGATAAAGAACGGCCAATTTATTGGCCGTTTGCTTTTTGCGACCGCTTTGACCGGCGGGGGTATAGCTCAGCTGGGAGAGCGCTTGCATGGCATGCAAGAGGTCAGCGGTTCGATCCCGCTTACCTCCACCAGATGTTCATTTTGGATATTGGGTGGCTCGCAGTAGTTTTGAAAGGTCAGTCCCCTTCGTCTAGAGGCCTAGGACACCACCCTTTCACGGTGATTACAGGGGTTCGAATCCCCTAGGGGACGCCAAGCTTGATGCAGCTTGCGAGTATTGCGAGATACTCGAAAAAAGTATCACCACGCGGAGTGGTAGTTCAGTTGGTTAGAATACCGGCCTGTCACGCCGGGGGTCGCGGGTTCGAGCCCCGTCCACTCCGCCACTCATAGCAATGCGCCGAAACCTTGTGGTTTCGGCGCATTTTGTTTTGGGTCTTCAGGAAACGCCGCGTGGCAGTGCGGGCGCTGTGCCGGCTTCGTCGCTGCCGCCAGTGCCGTGGGCCTGCGGGCTGGTGGATGCCGGTCGCGGCTCGGGCGGCGTGGTGCGTGGTGCTTCGCTGACGCTGCGCTTGCCGCTGACGACCAGACGTGCCAGCTTGACCACCTCGCTGGCCTGCGCCGGCAATCCGCCGGCCACCAGGCCCAGCGCCAAGCTCAAGCTCAGCCACCCCTTTTTGTCTTGCAGCATCTCCGGCTCCCAGCCTCGCAGACGGCGAGGCACGCTTTGCAGTATTCAGCAAGCCTGCCTGATGAACCAGCATCAGGCGACGAACTGCGATTTCCGGGGCGCGAATTGCAGCCTGGCTGCGTGCAAAGGGCCCGAATAGGCTTGGCGGAGAGGGCGCGAGAGCACTCTGCGCCCGCCGCCCAAGCTTCAGAAGGTTTCTTCGTTTAAGGCGATGAGAAGTCGAGGAGTAGGAGGAGGATCGAAAACGCCCTTGTGAGCCGCATGGTTACTTGTCGAGACCCGCCTACTTACATGCGGCGCGCTTGAACAAATAGGGCTTGGAGACCTGCGAAGCCTGAAGGGCTTGCATGGGTGAGCGGTGGTCGAGCGAGCGTTGCGGGATGTGGTGGTTGTGGGTCTTGCAGTACGCCGTGAGGGTCGCTCCAGCTCGGCGCCCGACTTGAATCGGGTTTGCTTCACCACCCCGCTGAGGTGCCAATTGAAGCGCTCCACCAGGTCGTTGGTCTGCGGACGGCGTGGCGGTGAGCGCCTGGGTGATCTTCATCGGCGCTGCCCTGTGCAGCCGCTCCAGTAAGTCCACGCTGCTGGCCTCGCTTTGGTCAGCAGACACGCGCAGGAACACCCAGCGCGCGGCCCGGTCAATGGCCGCGAACAGATAGCGTCTGGCCGCCTCGTCAGGCATCTGCGTCAGGTACTTGATGTCGATGTGAACGAAGCCAGGCTCGTAGTCCTTGAAGGTCTTGGCAGGCGGTGTCTCACCAGCGGCCTCAAGGGCTGCGGCTTGCAACGCGCGCAGGCTGCCCACGCCATGGCGTCGCAGGCATCGGTCCAGCCCTGAACGCGAGATGGCCGGGTTGATGAATTCACGCACCACCACCAAGAGATCGTCCAGCGGAATCAGCGTCAGGCGGCGCACGTCAGCTACCAGCCTTCTTGTCCTTCACTGAGCGTGGTGCTGAGCTTGTGCGGACGGTGTGAGCGGTCCTGCACGTCCTCCCGGTTCTTCCACTTCGCGGCCGTGTCGCGGCTGATGTTGTAGCGCTCGGCCAGCTTCATCACGTCCAACTCGGACTCGCGAATCTCTGTGCGGATCAGTGGCGTGGCGCGGGCTCGGGTGTGAACTTGGCTCATGCGACTTTGACGACCGACTTCTGGGCCTTGAGGGTTTGGATCAACTCCCGCAGCATGTCCTTGGCTTTGAACAAGGCCCAGCTGCGAACGGGTACCTGATCAGATGAGTCCCAACAGTACTTGATCTTTGCTTTTTGGCTGCGGAAGTTAGCCATCGGAAGGTTTCGCATCTGCTTCGACCGACCAGACTCACCTGCCCTTGCCGAGCTCGGGATGCCGCGTCATTCGTGTTCGTAAGCTTGCCGTGTTCTTTTCGATGCGCTTACGCCAGCAGGCCGCGTCAGGGCCGTCATTGATCAGTAGTCGACCTTGTAGTCCTTGTGCAACGGCTTGCCGGCCCAGGCCTTGCGCGCGGTCCAGTCGGCCGGCGGGTCTGTCCAGAAACGGTTGTCGGCGGGCAGGCCCAGCGCCAGGAAGCCGAGGGTGGCCATGTACAGGCTTCCCGTCGAGGTGTAGATGTCGGCGACACCGGGCTGATGGCCGCAGAAGCCCAGCACCAGCCAGCCCTTGCCGTCGAAGTTGGCACAGCCGTCAAACATCCGGTGCATCACCGCGGTGAGCGCGCCGCGCACCTGCGCAGGCGCGACATGGGGCGGCAGCTTCTCCATCAGGGCCGCATGGGCCAGTGCCTGGAAGGCCCCTGTACGGTAGGTGATCGAGCGCCCGAACGCGGGATAGCTGCCGTCCGGCGCGATCAGCCGTTCGGTGAACTCCGCATACCGGACCAGGCGCCGCACGGCGGTCTGCTGCTCGGCGGGCTCTGCCATCCCGTGGGCGACGAGGATGTCGAGGAAGTCGACCAGCATGGAATGGATGACGTAGCTGTTGTAGTAGTCCATGCTGAACTTCGGGCCATCGCTGTACCAGCCGTCGCCCACGTACCACTCGGCCATCTTGCGCTTGGCGAACTCGAGGCGCACCGGGTCGGCGGGCTCGCCGACCGACAGCAGGAAGGCCTCGTTGATGCCGGCGAACAGCAGCCAGTTGTTGTAGGCGCCGGTGCGGCTGCGCAAGGCCTTGAACTCGTCGATCAGGCGCTGCCGGGTGGTCTTGTCCAGCGGCTCCCACAAGGCCTTGGGCGCGCGCATGAAGGCCTGCGCCAGGTAGGCGGCGTCGACGATGGGCTGCTTCTCGGTCCGGAAGTTCAGGTAGTCCGGATGGGCGGGGTTCACGCCGTTGGCGATGCCCTTCAGGAAGGCGCCGCGCAGCTGCTGGCGCAGCCGGCCTTCGGCCGTGTCGTCGTCGGGCAGGGCCAGCCAGGGGGCCAGGCCCGCCATCGTGCGGCCGACGGCTTCCAGGTGGGTGACGCGGCGGAAGAAGGCGTCCTCTTGGCCGGGCGGCACCTCGACAGGCATGTTGGCCTTGAGAGTGCCGTCGGCCAGGTTCAGCAGCACCGGCGCCGCGATCCGGTACAGCGTGGTGGCCCAGTACTGCCTGTCCTTCGATCCGTCGGCGGCGGTTGCGTGCGCTTGCGCCGACGCGCCGGCGTGCAGCGCGGCGATGACGACGAAGGCCAGCAGGCGGCCAGCCAGCGAGGGGCGGCTCGAGGGTATGGGGGCGGTCATGTCGTTGCCTCTCAACGGCGGTTCTCGAAACGGGTGGGCCTTCAGGAAAGCGCCTGAGGCGCTGCCGGGACTCAGCCCGGAGCCTGGTAGTTCCTGGCGCCGCCCAGCGCGTTGAACGGCCGCAGCAACCAGGCGAAGATCAGCGCCGAGGCGGCGGCCAGCAAGCCGCTGGCGATGAAGGTGTGGCGGTAGTTCTGGCCGGTCAGGTCCAGCCAGGCACCGACCAGCGGTGGCACCAGCGTGTAGCCCAGCGCGGCCAGGATGTTGGCCGCCGACTGGAACTGCGCGAACCGTGCCTGCGGGTACAGGTACTGACCGATGGCCGCGGTGCCGGTCACGAACAGCCCCGAGAACACGCCGTGCAGCACGAACGCGAGCTGGAACTGCGCCGCCGTCTGCACCAGCAGGCCGGCCGGCAGCATGGCGGCCGCATACAGCACGATGCAGCCCAGCCCGACGCGCAAGGGGTGCAGGCGGTCGGCCAGCCAGCCTATCGGCAGGGCCAGCAGCAGCGAGCAGGCATAGGTCAGGGCCAGCGCCTTGCCGTAGCCGTCCAGCCCCAGGCCGATCTGCTTGGCATAGAACACGCCGAAGCTGTTGACGGGGTTGAAGGAGATCAGCCCCAGCATCATCGCGAGGAAGACGCCGACGTAGAAGCGATGGCTGAAGCACTCGCGCATGTAGCGGCGCATCTCCGACTCGGTGCCGCCGGTCCGGGGCGCGAGCGTCTGCGGCGGCGGATAGCTGCCCTCGCGCACGAACCAGCACATCGCGGCGAAGCCCAGGCCGTAGACGAGCGCGATGCCGATGAAGATCTCGGCGTAGTAGCGCTCGGCCTGGCCCACGATCTGGTAGGTGAAGATGATGCCCGCCAACAAGCTGACTGCGCGGAACATGCCGTAGAAGCGACCCGTCAACTTGCTGGGCACGACGTCGGCTACCAAGCCGCCGAAAACGGCATTCGCGATCACCGAGCCGACCTCGAAGGCGATCCACATCAGGCTGAACCAGGCCAGCTTGCAGATGCGCAGGCCTGGCGAAGCGTCGCCAAGCAGCCCGTGAAGGAGCGCACCGCCCTCCGGCGCGAAGGCCATGCCGACCAGGCCCAGCATCAGCAGCGGCGTGGGGGCCAGCAGGAAGGGAATGCGCCGGCCCCAGCGGCCGCGGTGGCGATCGGAGCGCACGGCGATGAAGGGCGTAAGCACCATGCTCAGGCCCCAGGGCAGCGAGCCGACCACCAGCGCGACGAACAGGTTGCTCGCCTCCATCTGCTTGAGCAGGATCTGCGCGACGGGGATGGCGGCGCGCTCCTTCACGCTCCAGGCGAAGTCGCCGACCAGCAGGAAGATGAAAAGTGCGAGCAGGCCGCCCGCGGTGTAGGTGAGGCTGCCGTGGTGCCAGTGGCGCGCCGACAGCTTGAGACGGTCGGGGTCGGCGGGAAGAGGTGTCGTGGGTAGTGCTTGAGGCTGCATGGCTCCGGTCCTTGGCGCCTTGCGCCGTGGCGCCAGGCGTGCGCAGCACGCCGCTGTAATGGCCTGCTCTGCATAGGGTAACGTTTCCCTATCCGCTATCGTTACCGGGATTACACGGGTGCTGTACGGGTATCGCCTCCAGTGTGCAGTGAGGTATTTGCTAATTTTTGGGGAAAACACGTAGGGAAACGTTTCCTGAAATCCGCCTATCATTTGGCCAACGAACGACGCCGGGCTGGATCCCCTGAGGCCTGCTCCGGTGTCGCAGCAACTCCAAGGGCGGCGTGCAGCCGTGCGGGTGACAACACAATCCCGCCGGTCAGCAAGCCAGCAGAGGAAAGCGAATGTCCAAGAACTCCGTCACCCTGATCGACGTCGCCAAGCAGGCGGGCGTTGCGCTGGTGACCGCGTCTCGAGCGCTCAACGGCACCGGCTTCGTCTCCGACGAGACGCGCAGGAAGGTGGTCGCGGCGGCGAAGGCGCTGGGCTATTCACCCAACCTGTCGGCCAAGATCCTCAAGGGGGGGCGTCCCAACCTGCTGGGCCTGGCGGTCAGCAACCTGCAGTCCAGTGTGATCAACGAGATCATCGGCGCCGTCAGCCTGGCCGCCAAGCAGGCCGGGCTGGACCTCATCATCTACAACGCCAGCACCGAACTGGGTGCGCCCAAGCAGCAGGACATCAACCGTGTGCTGGGCGGGCTTTGCGAGGGCATCCTGTTGGTGCTGCCCACGGCGCAGGAAGGCCTGCTGGCCGAGTTCGAGTCGAGCAGCGTGCCGGTGGTGCTCATCAACTACTGGCGCAACGAGACCCGGCTCCCCACCGTGCGCGGCGACAACTATGAGGGCTCGCGCGCGGCGGTCGAGCACCTGATCGGACTGGGCCACAGCCGCATCGCCTTCATCACCGGCTCCAGCTACACCGGCCAGAGCCAGGAGCGCCAGCGCGGCTACCAGGACGCGCTGAAGCAGGCCGGCATCCGGCCCGTCAAGAGCCTGGTGGTGCAGGGCGACTTCACGCAATCGGGCGGCTTCGAGGCCGCGCAGCAGTTGCTGGCCCAGCCCAAGCGCCCGACGGCCATCTTCGCCGCCAACGACGCGATGGCCATCGGCGCCATGGATGCGCTCAAGGAGAAGGGCCTGCAGATTCCCGGGGACGTCTCGGTCGTCGGCTTCGACGACAGCCCGGCATCCAACCATGTTTACCCCCGCCTCACGACCGTGCGCCAGCCGCTGTCCGACATCGGCGAGCAGGCCGTGCGGCTGATCCTGCAGCGCATCCGCGGCCAGTCGCCAGCGGAGGGGGCCGACGACGCGCCCATCGAATTGCCCAGCGTGCTCGTCATCCGCGACTCCTGCGGTCCCTCGCCCGAAGCGGTCCTGGGCTGACCCTGCAACGAAAGCGACCGACCATGACAGCACAGCTCTTTTCTCTCGCGGGCCGCAGCGCATTGGTGACCGGTGGCGCCAGCGGCATCGGCCAGGCGATTGCGGTGGCGCTCGCGCAGGCCGGGGCGCGGGTTGCCATCACCGCCAACCGCCAGCCCGCCGACGACACCCTCGCGGCCGTGCGGGCCGCGGGCAGCCAGGGCCTGGCCGTGCAGGGCAACCTGGCCGAGCCGGGCGCCGCCGCTGCCGCTGTCGAAGCGACGGTGCAAGCCTTCGGCAGCCTGGACATCCTTGTCAATGGTGCCGGCATCATCCGCCGCGCCGACGCCGACGTGCACAGCCAGTCCGACTGGGACGACGTGCTGGACCTCAACCTGAACGCCGTCTGGCAGCTGTCGCAGCAGGCCGGCCGCCAGATGCTCGAGCAGGCGCACGGCAAGATCATCAACATCGCCTCGCTGCTGAGTTTCCAGGGCGGCATCCGTGTGCCGTCGTACACGGCCAGCAAGCACGCCGTGCTGGGCCTGACCCGCGCGCTCGCCAACGAGTGGGCGAGCCGGGGCGTCAACGTCAACGCCATCGCGCCGGGCTACATCGACACGGCCAACACGGCCGCGCTGCGGGCCGACGAGGAGCGTCAGCGCCAGATCCTGGAGCGCATCCCCGCTGGCCGCTGGGGGCGGGCCCAGGACATCGAGGGCGCGGCCGTCTTCCTCGCGTCCGACGCCTCGGCCTACGTGCACGGCCAGGTGCTCGCCGTGGACGGCGGATGGCTGGCGCGCTGACCACGCGACGAATTCTTTGGCTCAATATGGAAACGTTACCCTATATTGATCGACAGTAGCTCGTCGAAACGCCTGTGCAGAGGCGATTTTTTCGAGAAGTAATGGAAACGTTACCTTATCACCATGCCAATCACCACTGATACGCCTACCGCCACCACCTGCTTCGACCAGCCTTTGTCGCAAGCTCTGGCCCAGGTGCGCCGCCTTCGAGACGAGTTCCCCGAAGGCTTCCCCCACGGCTGGACGCAGGACAACCGCTACGTGGACCGCGACCTGTATGGCTTCCCGCCCGGCGCCAACGTTGGCTGGACGACCGGCTTCTGGACGGGCCTGCTGTGGCTCGCCTTCGAGCTTGCCGACGACGCAGCCTGCAAGGCCTCTGCCGCGCAGCACGTGGGCAGCTTCGCCACCCGCATCCGCGACCGCGTCAACGTCGACCACCACGACATGGGCTTCCTGTACACGCCCTCTTGCGTGGCCGCATGGAAGCTGACGGCAGACCCGCTGGCTCGCAGCGCCGCGCTGGATGCTGCCGACTGGCTGCTGCAGCGCTACTGGCCGCAGGCCGGCATCATCCAGGCCTGGGGCGACCTGACCGATCCCGAGCAGCGCGGCCGCATCATCATCGACTGCCTGCTGAACCTGCCCTTGCTCTTCTGGGCCAGCAACGCCAGCGGCAACGAGGCCTACCGCGAAGCCGCGCGCAGCCACCTGGTGAAGTCGCGCGACTTCCTGGTGCGCGAGGACGCGTCGAGCTTCCACACCTACCACTTCGACGTCGCGACCGGCGCCCCGCTGCGCGGCAGCACGGCCCAGGGCGCCGCGGACGACTCCTGCTGGGCGCGCGGCCAGGCCTGGGGCATCTACGGCTTCGCGCTCAATCACCGTTTCGCGCCCGACCTCGGGCTGCTTGCCGTCGCCCGTCGCCAGGCTGACTACTTCCTGGCCCGCCTGCCCGCCAACGGCGTCGCCTACTGGGATCTCGCCTACGGCGACGGCAGCGGCGAACCCTGGGACAGCTCGGCCTCGGCCATCGCCGCGTGCGGCCTGATCGAGCTGGCCTCGCACCTGCCGGCGAGCGAGGGCGAGCACTACCGCCTTGAGGCGCTGCGCATCCTCGCCGGGCTGGCCCAGCACTGCAACGGCGCCGGCACCGGTTCCAACGCGCTGCTGCTGCACGGCGTCTACAGCAAGCCGCATGGCAAGGGCATCGATGAAGCCTCGCTGTGGGGCGACTACTTCTATCTCGAAGCGCTCGCCCGCGCGACCCGTGGCTGGCAGGGCCATTGGTAGGCCTGCGATCCGCAACCCCGCAAAGAACCACCGCACCCAAACGCATTGACCAAACCCTGAGAGGAGACAAGAGTGAAGGCTGTTCAATTTCCATCAAGCCATCGGATGAGCCCTCTGGCATCCGCCGTTGCCCTGGCCGTTTCGGTCCCGGTCTGCATGGCGCAGGCTCAGTCCACGGACGACGCGCAGAAGGCGTCGCTCAACCGCGTCGAGATCACCGGCTCAAAGATCAAGGGCGTCGACGCCGAGTCCTCGGTGCCGGTGCAGACGATCACACGCGCGCAGATCGAGGCCACCAGCGCCACCACGCTGGATGAGGTGCTCCAGTCGATGGCCATTTCCGGCGATGCCCGCAACCGCACGACGGGAGCGGATCAGATCTCCTACGCCAACCTGCGCGGCATCGGCTTCGGCCGCACGCTGGTGCTGGTGAACGGCCATCGCTGGGTCGGCAGCTCGGACCTCAACGGCACGGCCGACCTCAGCTCCATCCCGCTGGCATCCGTCGAGCGCATCGACGTGCTCAAGGATGGCGGATCGGTCCTGTATGGCGCGGACGCCATGGTCGGCTTGATCAACGTCGTGCTCAAGGACAGGTTCAGCGGCGCCAACCTGCGTGCCTATTACGGCAGTTACTCGGAGGGCAAGGGCGCCCAGAAGACGGTTGAGCTGACCGTCGGTCACACGACCGAGCGCTTTTCCGGCCTCCTGTCGTTCCAGTACAACCAGGGCGAGGGTCTGCACTTCAGCGACTACGAGCTGACGCGCCAGCGCGCGCCCTATGGCTCGGGCAGTTTCAACTACACAGACTTCACGCCGGCCGGCAGCTTCAAGCTGTGCAAGGGCGCGGTCCTGCCCTCGGGTGGTTGCGCCGCCGGCACGCTCGCCGACCCGAACGGCGTCAAGACCAATTTCTTCACCTACGACCCGGGCAAGACCGGCACGAACTGGCGCGTCTACGACAAGCCGACCGACAGCTACAACAACGTCGGCGTCAGCAGCCTGGTCGTTCCGCTCACCCAGAAGTCGGTCGTGGGAGACATGTCCTACCAGATCACCGACCGCATCAAGCTGCGCGTGACCGGGCAGTTCATGCAAGCCTCGGCGACGTCCGACGCGCCGCAGGACTTCAACCTGGGCGCGGGCGGCTCGGTAGGCGGCGCCGGCATCTTCATCTCGCCCCAGAGCTACTACAACCCGTTCGGCGTCGCCATCGGACGCGTCCAGCGCGCGGCCGTCGAAGCGGGCCCGCTGCAGCGGGCCGCCGACACCAAGACCCGCGCCATCTCGCCCACGTTGTCGGGCGACTTCGACCTGTGGGGCCGCAGCTTCGACTGGGAGTTCGGTGCGGTGCATGGCTCGACGCACCAGGTGACGCATCTCAACAATGACTTCAGCATCAGCCGGCTGACGAATGCCCTGGGTCCGTCCTTCAAGGACAGCAGCGGCAACATCGTCTGCGGCACGCCGGGCCATGTGATCGCGGGCTGCGTGCCCATGAACCTGCTGGGAAGCGGCACGATCACGTCGGAGATGCTGAAGTACGCCCAGCTCGACCCCCAGGACGTGGGCTGGACCAACAACTTCTACGACCACGACTACTTCGCCCAGATCAGCTCCCCCGACCTGGTCAAGCTGCCGGCCGGCCCGCTGGGCTTCGCGGGCGGCATCGAGCGCCACACCGTGTGGGGCGACACGGGGCGCTTCATCGCCTTCGACAACAACGACGCACTGTCGCGCACCCGCGGCGTCACCGGTGGCGGCTACGGCTCGACCGACGTCTTCGGCGAGTTCTACGTGCCGCTGCTCAAGGGGCTGCCGGGCATCCAGAAGCTGGACCTCAGCGTGGCCGGCCGGCATTCGTCCTACGGCGGTGGCATCAACGTCAACAACAAGAAGTTCGGTCTGAAGTGGAAGGTCATGGACGACCTGGCGCTGCGCGGCAGCTTCAGCACGGGCTATCGCCTGGACCTCTCCGGCATCATCCAGAACACCGTGACCTCCACGGTCGTCGTGACCGACCCTTGCTCGTTCACCACCAACACCAACGGCAGCATTGCCTCCAACCGCTACGCACAGCTCACGGCCGAGCAGCAGGCGCAGTGTCGTGCGGCCGGTGTTCCCGTCGGTGGTTATGACACGCGGCTCGCGGGGCCGACGACGCAGCTGAACACGGCCAACCCGCAGCTGGGCCCCGAGCGCGACATCTTCCGCACCATGGGCTTCGTGTACAGCCCCCACTACGTGCCCGGGTTGGAGCTCACGCTGGACTACTGGGATGTCACCTTCCGCGACAGCATCGTCAAGCCGAACATGAACCAGATGGCGCTCAACTGCCTGTCCAACCCCGGCGACCCCCGGATGTGCCCGGACGGCTGGATGCAGCGCGACGCCGGTGGTGCGATCAGCTTCGTCCGCGTCGGTGCGCTCAACGGCCCTGGCGGCGAGCGCTTCAAGGGTTTCGATCTGAACTGGCGCTACGCCCCCAAGGCCACGAGCTTCGGCAAGTTCAGCTTCGACATGACCAACGCCATCCTCACGAAGGTCATCGACACCCCGATCACGCCCGTCAACAAGGTCGGCGTGCTGACCAGCGGCACGCTGTCCTCCGGCGCCCACTATCGCCTGCGGTCCAACCTCAGCGTGAACTGGAGCCGCGCGGCCTGGGGCGCTCGCTGGGGTGCACGCTACTTCTCGAGCCAGACGGAGAACTGCAAGCTGACCGGCACCAGCGTCGTGGGCCTGTGCAATGACCTGGGGCCGGTGCAATCCCAGACGGACCCGAGCAACCCCGCCACCGCCAAGTACCTGCCCTTCCTGGCGGGCGGCAGCGCCAACCGCATTCCGGCGTACACGCTTCACGACATCAGCGCCTTCTACCAGCCGACGTCGCAGAGCCGGGTCAAGCTCGGTGTCAACAACGTCTTCAACAAGCAGCCGCCGTTCGTCGTCAACGCAGACCGCAGCTTCAACCCGGCCTTCGGTGTCCCGGATCGCTACGGCTACGTCGAGTACACGCAGAAATTCTGACGCGGGCTGGCCGCGGGCAGGGCGGCCGACAGGCCCCCCCGCGGCCCATCACGTCCGACAGCCTCTTTCCCTGCCCGACCGGCGCTCTCCCTTCCTCACGTTGACCTCATGAAAGCCTTGCTCGACTTCGTCGATCGCCACCGCCGCGGCGCCGCCGTGGGCATCTATTCGGTGTGCTCGGCTCACCCGGACGTGCTGCGCGCCGCGATGACGCATGCCCTGGCGGGTGCACAGCCGCTGCTGATCGAATCCACATCCAACCAGGTGAACCAGTTCGGCGGCTACACCGGCATGCGGCCGGCCGACTTCCGCGACTTCGTGCATCGGCTGTCGGACGAGGTGGGGCTGCCCCGTGAGCGGCTCATCCTCGGCGGCGACCACCTGGGCCCCAACTGCTGGCAGGCCGAAACGCCGCAGGAGGCCATGGCCCGCTCGGAAGTGCTGATCGCCCAGTACGTCGAGGCAGGCTTTCGCAAGATCCACCTGGACTGCTCCATGCCCTGCGCCACAGACCCGGCCGTGCTGAGCGACGAAGTGGTGGCCGCTCGCGCCGCACGACTGGCCCGCGTGGCCGAAGCGGCCTGGGCCCGCGCCGGTGGCGAGGCGCCGGTCTACATCGTGGGCACCGAAGTTCCTGTTCCCGGTGGCGCCCATGAAGAACTCGACAGTCTGGCCGTGACCCGCCCGGCGGCCGCGCAGCGCACGCTGGCCGTGCATCAGGAGGCCTTCGCCGCCGCCGGCGCGGGCGCAGCCTGGGCACGGGTGATCGGCCTGGTGGTGCAGCCCGGCGTGGAGTTCGACCATGACAAGGTCATCGACTACCGGCCCGATCTGGCGCGCGAGCTGAGCGCCACCATCGCCGGCCATCCCGGCCTGGTGTACGAGGCGCACTCGACCGACTACCAGACCTTCGACGCGCTTTCGGCCCTCGTCCGCGACCACTTCGCGATCCTGAAGGTCGGCCCCGGCCTGACCTTCGCGCTGCGCGAGGCGCTCTGGTCTCTCGTTGACATCGAGCAGGAATGGCTGGGGCCGGACGCATCCCCCGACCTGCGGCAGACGGTGCTCTCGGTCATGCAGGAGCAGCCCGGCCACTGGCAGAAGTATTACCAAGACAGCGACCGCGTCAGGCTGGACCTGCAGTACAGCCTCAGCGATCGCATCCGGTACTACTGGAGCCACCCGCGCGTGGCCGAGGCCGCCCGTCGACTGCTGGACAGGCTGGACCGCGCCTCGCCCTCGGGCCTGCCCATGACCCTGATCAGCCAGTGCATGCCCTGGCAATACGAGCAGATCCGCGCCGGACGGCTGAAGAACGGCGCGACGGCCCTGCTCGACTCGAGCGTGCATCGCGTGCTTCAGCAGTACGCCCTCGCATGCAACCCCATGAACCTGAATTGAAGGCGCACACCATGCCCCTTACTGACATGACCGATGCCGAACTCGAACAGCGCGGCGCTCGTTGGACGGTGCGCGAAATCATGCACCAGCCGGCCGTCTGGGCCGAGGCGTTGCAGGCGCTGGGCGACAACGTCGGCGTGCAACGCTTCATCGCCGCCCAGCTTGCCGCGCCCAACCTGCGCATCGTCCTGACCGGCGCGGGCACCTCCGCGTTCATTGGCGAATGCCTGGCGCCCGCCATCGGCGCGGCCACCGGCTTGCGCGTCGAGGCCATCGCCACCACCGACATCGTCAGCGGCCCCGGCCTGTGCCTGGCCGAGGACGTGCCGACGCTGCTGGTGTCTTTCGCCCGCTCCGGCAACAGCCCGGAGAGTGTGGCCGCCGTGCAGCTCGCCGACCGCTTCGTCAAGGACTGCCGTCAACTGGTCATCACCTGCAATGCCAACGGCGAACTGGCGCGCGAGATGGCCCGGCGCGACGGGACCAAGTGCCGCGCCGTGGTGCTGCCCGATGCCACCCACGACCGCGGCTTCGCGATGACCTCCAGCTTCACCACCATGCTGCTGGTGGCGGCGCGGTGCTTCGGCATCGCGCAGCATGCCGACATGCTGACGGCTGCCGCGCGCCGCTTGATGCCGCAGGTGCCCCAGCAATGTGCGCTTTGGGTGGGCCGCTTCGAACGCGTCGTCTACCTCGGATCCAATGAGCTCAAGGGCCTGGCACGCGAGGCCGCGCTCAAGCTGCTGGAGCTGAGCGACGGCCGCATCGTCAGCCTGCACGATTCGCCGCTGGGCTTCCGCCACGGCCCCAAGACCATCGTCAATGGCGCGACGCTGGTGGTCATCTTCCTGTCATCCGATCCCTACACCCGCAAGTACGACCTCGACCTGCTGCGCGAGCTGCGCGCCGATGGCCGAGCCGGCAAGGTGCTGGTCATGGGCGCGCTGGGCGACGACTTGATGGCGGATGGCGACACCCTGGACCTGGCCGGCGCGCAAGGCCTCACCGATGTCGAGCTGGCGCCGCTGTACATCCTGTTCGCGCAGTGGTTCGCGCTGCAGCAGTCGCTGGCGCTGGGCCTGACGCCCGACAACCCCAGCGTCTGCGGCACGGTCAACCGCGTCGTCCAGGGCGTCACCATCCATCCCGTGCACTGACGGCCACCGAGCATGACCCGGATCATTCACGGCATCGACGTGGGCGGCACCAAGATCGAACTCGTCAGCCATGACGAGGATCTGACGCCGCTGCACCGGCGCCGCATCGACACGCCGACCCAGGGCATCCAGGAATTCATCGAGGCCGTTGTCGGCCTGGTGGAGGAGGCGGATGATCGTGTGGGGGCGGCAACGGCTGTCGGGGTCGGCATTCCGGGATTTGTCGATCCGCGCACCGGCTGCCACGTCAGCGCCAACATCCCGGCCCTGCGCGGGCACCGGGTTGCCCGCATGCTGCAGGCGAGCCTGAAGCAGCCGGTCAACGTTGCCAACGACTGCCACTGCTTCGCGCTGTCCGAGGCGAACGGCGGCGCGGCGGCGCGTTTCGACTCCATGTTCGGGCTGGTCATCGGCACCGGCGCCGCGGGCGGCTACTGCGTGAACGGCCGGCTGCTCAAGGGCCGCAACGGCGCGCTGGGCGAGACCGGGCACACGCCCATCTCCGCGGCTGTGCTGCAGGGGCACGGCCTGCCCATCTTCGAGTGCGCCTGCGGGCAGCGCGGCTGCCTGGAACGCTATGTGTCGGGCTCGGGGCTGCGGGCGATCTACACGCATCTGAGCGACAGCCAGCTGGACGGGCAGGGCATCATGGCGCTGGCCTGCGCCGGCGACTCGGCGGCGCGGCAGGCGCTGGCAGTGCATCTGGACATCCTGGCGAGCAGCCTGGCCAGCCTGGTGCTGCACCTGGACCCCGGCGCCATCGTGCTCGGCGGCGGGCTGTCCAAGCTCAGCCATCTGTATGAGGAGCTGCCGGAACAGGTGACGCGCCACCTGGTGCGCGGCCTGGTCTCGCCGCCCATCCTGCCGCCGGCCTTCGGCGACGCCGGCGGTACCCGCGGCGCGGCCGTGCTGGCCCTGAGCCTGCTCCGGGCCGAGGACGCCCGCGCATGTTGAACAGGGTCACAGGGCGCGTGCTCACGCCCCAGGGCTGGCGGCTTGCCGAGGTGAGCATGGCGCAGCGCATCGTGGCCATCCGCGAGCTGTCGGTGCCCGAGCTGGCGGGCCTGGATCCTGCCGAGCTGCCGGTCGTGCTGCCCGGCTTCATCGACCTGCACGTGCATGGCGCTGTGGGGCGGGATGTGATGCAGGGCGGCGATGCAGCGCTCGAAGTCGCACGCTTTCATGCCCGGCACGGCACCACAGCGATGCTGGCCACCACCATGACGGCGTGCGAAGCCGACATCGAGCGCGCGCTGCGCGGCGTGCGGCGCAGCATGGAGGCCTTGGTGCCGGAGGGCGCGCGCATCCTGGGCGTGCACCTGGAAGGCCCGTTCATCAGCGAGCAGCGCCTGGGGGCCCAGCCGCCGCAGGTCATGCGCGGCGACATGGAGTGCATCCGCCGGTGGCAGGCGCTGGCGCCCATCCTCGCGCTGACACTCGCGCCCGAGATCGACGGCCACCTGGCGCTGATCCCGGAGCTGGTCGCCCTGGGCGTGCGCGTGCAGCTCGGGCACACGGCCGGCAGCTACGACGACGGCGTGAAGGCCTTGCAGGCCGGCGCCACGGGCTTCACCCATTTGTTCAACGGCATGAGCGAGATGTCGCATCGCCAGCCCGGCATCGCCTGCGCCGCGCTGGCCCATGCCGAGTTCGCCGAGATCATCCCGGACCTGCAGCATGTGCAGCCGGGCGCCATCCTGGCCGCGCTGCGCGCCATCCCCAAGGCCTACGGCATCACCGACGCCACGCCGGCCACCGGCATGCCCGATGGCGAATACGCGCTGGGCACCCAGCGCGTCTTCAAGTGCCTGGGCTGCGTGCGCCTCGTGCTGGGCGACTCGCTGGCGGGCAGTGCGCTGACCATGGACCAGGCGCTGAGGAACCTGGTCTCGCTGGGCCTGGAGCTGGCGGACGCGTCCAACCGCCTGTCTCGGTTTCCTGCCGACTACCTGGGCCTCGCGGATCGAGGCCGCATCGAGGTGGGCGCCTGGTCAGACCTGGTCTCCCTCGACGCCGAACTCATGGTTCAGCGGGTGTGGGTGCAGTGGCGGGAGATCCCGATCGCGCCAGGCCGGAACGGGCCGGAGATCATCGCAAGGGCATCCGCATGAAAGCCATCACATCCTTCGCAGCGAGCCGCGCCTCGCTGGTCTTGCTCGCGGCGCTGAGCGCGGCATGTCCGGCTGCGCCTGCGACCGAGGCGTCGATGCAGCCGGTGGCCGTCAATGCGCCAGCCGCCGAGGCCTTCGACGCGTTGCGCCAGCGCTGGCTGCTCAAGCTGGTCGGCCCCGCATCGCTGGACCGCCAGGAAGCTCTCGTGGCGAGCCGTCTGCGCCGCCAGTCCGACGCGGCGCTGCGAGCGTTGCGGCAGATGCACCGCGAGCCCGGTGCCAAGGCGCTGTGGGACGACATTGGCGACTTCAAGAACCCCGACACGCTGGCCGCGTCGGCGCTGGTGACCAGCAATGCCCTGCGCCTGCTGACGATGGCGCAGGCCTACGGCACGCCCGGATCCCCGGCCTATCGGGATGTCCGCCTGGCCGAGGGCTTCGCTGCCGGCCTGGACTGGCTGCTGCGTGAGCAGTACACCGCCGGCCGTCCCGAGTGGGGCAACTGGTGGCACTGGCAGATCGGCACGCCGCTGCGCCTGCTCGATGTGCTGACGTTGGCGGGAGACGCCCTGCCTGCACAGCTGCGTGAGCGCTGCCTGGCAGCCATCCGCTGGTACGTGCCCGATCCTCGGACCAAGAGCCGTGCCGACGGCACGCTGGTCCATGAGACCGGTGCCAACCTGCTCGACAAGGCGCTGGTGGCCATCCTCGGCGGCATGCTGGGCCAGGACGGCGCCCGTGTCGCGTCCGGCCGCGACGCGATCGGCGGCACGCTGGACTACGTGAGCACGGACGACGGCTTCTACCGCGACGGCTCCTTCATCCAGCACCACTACTTCGCCTATGCCGGCAGCTACGGCGTCGTGGCCCTGGAGGACTATGCGCGGCTGCTGTACCTGCTGCAGGGCTCGGCCTGGCCCATCACCGATGCGCGCGTGGCGCATGTCTACGCGTTCGCGCGGGAGAGCTTCGTGCCGCTGCTGATCGATGCCGCCATGCCCGACGCCTTCCGGGGCCGCAAGCTCAGCCAGCCCGGCCATACCGACCGCAGCGCGGGCCGCGCCGTCATCGCCGCGCTGGCTTCGCTGGCCGAACAGGCGCCGCCTGCGGACGCGGCCGCGCTGCGCTCGGCCATCAAGGGCTGGCTGGCGCAGGATCGCGAGCTCCTGGCCACGCTGTCGGACGAGGGCGGTGACGCCAGCCTGCCTTTGCACGAGCTGAGCCTGCTCAAGGCCATCGCCGCCGACGCCAGCATCCGGCCCGTCCTCGCGGCACCGGGCGCACGCATCTACCCTGCGATGGACCGCGCCGTGCTGAGAGGGAGCGGCTTTGCCGCCGTGCTCAGCCTGACGTCGCCGCGCACCGGCGCCTTCGAGATGGGCAACGGCGAGAACCTCAAGGGCTGGTGGACGGGCATGGGCAGGCTGGCGCTGTACGACGCGGACCTGGCGCAGTTTGCCGACGGCTACTGGCCCACGGTGGACATCCGGCGCCTGCCCGGCACCACCACGGACCGCTCGGGTGCGGGCCGGCCCCAGGCCTGGAAGCAATATGCCAATCCCGAGGCCTGGGTGGGCGGCGTGGCGCTGGGGCGCTACGCGGCGCTGGGCATGGCCTTCTCGATGCGCGAGGTGACGGGCTCGGCGCTGCAGGGCCGCAAGGCCTGGTTCCTGCTCGGCGACCGCATCCTCGCGCTGGGCTCGGGCATCACGCCCGCGGCGGGCACGGCAGAGACCGTCGTCGAGAACCGCCGGCTCTCCGATGCATCCGGCGCCCGCTTGCTGGTCGACGGCCAGGAGCTGCCCAACGGCAAGCGCAGCGGCGTGCACTGGGCCCACCTGCAGGACGACAGGGCGGGCAGCAGCATCGGCTACGTCTTCCCGCTGGGTACCGACCTCGTGAGCGAGCGCAGCGAACGCCACGGCGCCTGGCACGATCTGCACGAGTACGCCAGCAAGCAAGACCTGAAGAACAGCTTCCAGGTGCTGTCCATCCCGCATGGCAGCCCGTCCTATGCCTACCTGCTGCTGCCCGGGGCCGGTGAGGCCGAAACCCGCGCCGCGGCCGCCGATCCCGGGCTGCGCATCGAAGCCAATGATGAACAGGCGGCGGTAGTCCAGGTGCCGGGCGCGGGCGTCTACGCGGCCAATCTTTGGCGGGCGGGCAGGGCGGCCAAGGACGGCAAGCCCTATGTGTCGAGTTCGGCGCCGGCGGCCTTGCTCATCCAGCGCAGCGGTGATCGGATGACGCTGACCGTGGCTGAGCCGACGCAGCAAGAGGCCGCTGTGGAATTGACGTTCGAGCAGCCGGTGCTCTCGGTCGGGCCGCTGAGCGCCGGCGTGACAGTGCTGGCCACCGCGCCCAAGCTGCGCCTGCGCGTGGACACCGCCGGCGCCGCGGGCGCCAGCTTCACGGCCGAGTTCATCCTTCCTGCCGCCCGGCCCCAGCCCTGAGCGTCACGATCGCGCCATAGTTTTCGGAGGTTCCATGCCCAGTTCACGTCGCAACTTCGTCAAGCAGGTGGCCACCGGCGGCGGCCTGCTGTTGTCCGGCCAGGCGTCCCAGGCCGCGGCCGCCGCACCCTGCTCGACGGCGGGGCCTGGCGCCAAGCCGCTGAACCTGCTGCTGGTGTTCCCGGACGAGATGCGTGCCCAGGCCCAGGGGTTCATGCGCGCGGATCCGGTGCTGACGCCCCGTGTCGACCGGTTCGCCCGGGAGTCGCGCGTGATGACGCAGGCCGTCTCCAACTACCCGCTGTGCACGCCGGCACGCGGCATGATCATGACCGGCCAGTACCCGTTGCGAAATGGCATGACCGGCAACTGCCATGACTACGGGGCCCTGGTCGGCATCGACCTCTCCCGGCATGCGATCTGCTGGTCAGACGTGCTGAAGGCCCAGGGCTATGCCATGGGCTATGTCGGCAAATGGCATCTGGACGCCCCGCATGAGCCCTACGTCCCCAGCTACAACAACCCCGTCGACGGGACGAAATGGAACGAATGGACGCCGCCGGAGCGCCGCCACGGCTTCGAGTTCTGGCACTCCTACGGCACCTACGACCTGCACCTGACGCCCATGTACTGGACGAACGAGGGCGACCGCGACCATCCCATCCATGTCAAGCAGTGGGGGCCGGAGCACGAGGCCGATGTGGCCATCCAGTACCTGCGCAACGAAGGCGGCAAGCTGCGCGACCCCGCCAAGCCCTTTGCGCTGGTGGTGTCGATGAACCCGCCGCATTCGCCCTATGACCAGGTGCCGAAGAAATACCTGGACCGCTACCAGGGCCTGAGCAGCCGCGACCTCAACCGGCGCGAGACGGTCGACTGGGCCAAGAAGTACGAGGAGGGCTATGGCCCGGAGCATGCCAAGTCCTATTTCGCCATGGTCAGCGGCGTGGACGAGCAGTTCGGGCGCATCCTCGATGCCCTGGACGAATGCGGCTTGCGCGACGACACCTTGGTGGTGTTCTTCTCCGACCACGGTTGCTGCCTGGGCGCCCATGGCGAGCCCACCAAGAACAACCCCTTCGAGGAGTCCCTGCGGATTCCGATGATGTTCCGCCTGCCCGGTCGGATTGCTGCGGGCACGGATGCGTCGCTGATGTCGCTGCCCGACCTGTATCCCACCCTGCTGGGGCTGCTGGGCCTGGCCGACAAGACTCCGGCCACCGTGGAAGGCTCCGACTGGTCGGCCCGGGTGCTGACGGGCAAGGGCGCTGGCGCCAGCTCACAGCTCTACCTCTCGGTCCCCTACGGCGCGCAGTCGTTCGGCAAGCGCGGGGTCAGGACCGAGGGCCACACGCTGGTGGTCCAGCGAGCCGACAAGCAGGCCCTGCGCTACACGCTCTTCGACAACGTCGCCGATCCCCTGCAGACCCGCGACGTGGCGGCACAGCAGCCGGCCCTCGTGAAGGAGCTGATCGAGCGCGAACTGCTGCCCTGGCTGGAGAAGACCGGCGATCCCTGGCGGCCAGCCGAATTCGACACGACTTCGCGGTCGGTCAAGGTCTCCCGCGCCAAGCCCACGCCCGGCTCGGAACGCTGAGGCGGCGCCAGCAACCGATCTCCTGGTCCGTCCCTGGTCCGCGCTCCTTGAGGGCCGGGCCGGGAAGACCTTGCGGCCCCTGGCATTGCGCCAGGGGCCCCTTTTTGTACCGACCCGGGGCCTGTGCGCTGCTCGGGCCCGCTTCAGGCGCCGACTTGTGCCAAGGCCCGCGCCAAAGCCTCGCGCCAACACAAGATGACAAGTACCACTGGAGATGTCGTGTCCAAAGTTCCGTTGCTGCTGGCCGCCATGCTGCTGGCCGAACCCCTGCTGGCGGCCACCCCGACGGCTCGCGTCGACGAGCGCACATCAGCGCGGCTGGAGCGTTTCGAGGACGGCGTTCCGGCCGGTGTCTCGACGCTGAAAGGCCGGCTCAGCCTGTCGGGCGAGCATGTCAAGGACGGCAGCTACTCGCTGCAGTGGGACTGGCGTGAGGGCGACAGCCTCGTCATCCGGCACCCTTTTGCATTCCGTCCCTTCGTGGCCAACGGCGCCGATCAGCGGCGCGACGGCATCACGTTGTGGATCTACAGTGCGCGGCCTTTCGAAGGGCAATACCGCTTCCAGTTCCACAAGGGAGAACAGGCCGCTTCGTCGTTTGTGATGAACGCGAACTTCACGGGCTGGCGCGCTGCGGTCGTTGCGTTCGAAGTGGACATGCAAGGCCAGCCGCTGGCGGGCATGGATCGCTTGACGATCACGCCCCCGGCCGGCGCGGCGAGCGGCACCGCCTGGATCGACCAGCTCGGGCTGGACATGCGCATCGACATGCGGCATCCGGCTGCCGACTATCAGCTGCCGGATCTGAACAAGACCGCGCCCAGCTCAGCCAACCGGCACTGGACCGCCCTGATCCACTTCGACCGCTGGCTGCAGGAGGCGCAGGCCCGCCAGGCCTTGGGTGCAGGGGGTGCAGGAGCGACCGAACCCATCAGCGCGCTGATCGATGCCGACCTGCTGGAAGGCAAGGTCGGAGCAGCCGATGCGCTGGAGATCGCCAGGCGTCAGCTGCTGCTGCCCGACGGGGCGATCAAGGCGTTGGCGGAAACCTCCCACCAGTGGGAGATGTACGCCACCAGCGGCGTCGACCAGAAAGCCCTGGCCGCCTTGCGCGCCAGCACCGCCACGTGGAAGGAGTTCGGCGCCGCGATGCGCGCGCTGGCCGTGGCCTTCCGTCGCAGCCAGGACGCCGCGGCGCGCGGCCCGCTGCGCGAGCTGTTCCTGCGGCTGAACTCGCACCTGGGCGACCAGGGCCTGGTGCGCGGCAGCGGCCAGGGGCTGATGCATCACCAGGGCTACATCCTGCGCGACTGGGCCGAGGCGGTGTTCCTGATGCGCGGCGAACTGGGCGAGCAGCGCGCCCAGACCCTGCAGGCGCTGGGCTATTACGTGGGCCTGGGCCGCATCTACGAGCCGACGTCCGCAATCGTCGAGTTCAACGTCGACGTGATGAACACGCTGATCCAGCCGGCGCTGTACGCCATCCTGATGGAGCCCGATGCGGCGCGACGAGACGCCTTGCTGGGCGACCTCTCGGCATGGCTGTCGGCCTCGACGCTGAAGTCGCAGGGGCTGGCCGGCGGGATCAAGCCCGACGGCAGCGTCTTCCATCACGGCCAGCATTACGTGGCCTATGGCAACGGCGGGCTGGCGGGCGTGACGGCGGTCCTGCGCTACCTGGAGGCGAGCCGATTCCCCGTCACCGCACAGGCCTATGCGCGCATCCGTGACGCGGTGTTGCGCACCCGCATCTACTCCAGCGACGGCCTGATCCCGATGAGCCTGAGCGGCCGCCACCCGGATGGCCAGCAGTCGATCGCGATCGCGCCCTTTCGCTCATTGGCGCAGGCGAGGGGGGCAGCGGATCCGGAACTTGCTTCGGCCTATCTGCGCCTGGTGCGTGTTGACTGGGCGGGGAAGAAGGCCTGGGGGCCCACCGAGATCGACCGGAAGCTGGCGCGCGAGCTGCTTGCCAAGGGCGTCAAGCCCGAGGCCGACCCGCAAGGCAGCTGGACGATGAACTACTCGTCGATGGCCCTACACCGGCGCGATGGCTGGCTGGCGACTGCGCGCGGCTACAGCCGCTACCTGGCGGGCAACGAGTCGTACGACAGGAAGAACCTCTACGGACGCAGCATCAACTATGGCGCGCTTGAAGTCATGCCCGCTGAAGGGTCCAGGCGCGGCTTTGCTGCGCAGGGATGGAACTGGAATCGGTGGCCTGGCACCACGGCGATCCAGCAGCCGCTGGCCCGCCTCGAAGCCAGGGTGCTGAACGTCGAGCCCTCGGCCGGCGTCGAGGAGATGCTGCTGTCGGAGGAAAGCTACGCCGGCGGGCTGGACTTCCGCGGCCGGCAGGGGATGTTCGCGATGAAGCTGCAGGGCCACCCGAAGTACGGTGACGACTTGGTGGCGCGCAAGTCGGTCTTCATGTTCGACGAGCGCATCATTGCCGTCGGTTCGGGCATCGGTGCCAGCGACCGCGAGTCTGCGGTGCAGACCACGCTGTTCCAGGACCGGCTGTTGCCGGGCGGTGCCAGCGCGGACATGGATGGCGTCGGCACGCCCTGGAGCGCCAGCGAGACCCGCCTGCGCCTGGATGGTTCGCGCTTTGCCCGCGACGAGCGGGGCAACGGCTGGTGCCTGGCGTCGGGCCAAACGGTGGCATTCAAGCGCGGCCCGCAGGATTCGGTGGACGAGACGGGCCGCGGCGCCACGCGCGGGGATTTCGCCAGCCTCGTGATTGACCACGGCATCGCACCCGTCAATGCCGGCTACGAATACGCCATCTTCATCGGCATGCCGGGCGACGCCGGCCGCAAGAGGTGCGGCGAGCAGGGCACGGCCAAGGCTGCGTATGTCGTCCTTTCCCGTTCGAACCGTGCGCACATCGTGAACGACCGCGCCACGGGGCTCACCGCCTACGCCTTGTTTGAGCCTGGGGCCGTGGAGAACGACGCGCTGCTGCAGGCGGTGTCCAGCCCCGCGATGCTGATGCTGCGCAGCGAGAAGGACAAGCTGTCGGGGTCGTTCGTGAACCCCGACCTGAACCTCTATCAAGGCAAGGATCCGGAGCAGTACGACGCCTCGGGTGCACGCCGCGAGCGAATCGTCTACGGCCTGCCCTGGATGGAGCAGCCGTCTCAGCCGATGCACACGGTGGTGACACTGCGCGGGCGCTGGAAGCTGGCCAGACCGGTCGAAGGCCTGGCGGTCCGTGTCAACGGGCTGAGCAGCGAATTGATGTTCCGGACCAGCCACGCGATGCCAGTGCAGTTTGACGTGGTCAGGGACTGAGCAATGCGAACACGGGGCATCCTGAACGTGTTTGACGCGATCAACGCATCGCGCGAGGGCCGTGCTGCGCGATGCCGGCTACTCCAGCACATCGCCGGTAAACGCGGCCGATGTTCTTTCCCAAATTGACCTCCACCAGACCGGCCGATAGGTCGCCCTGCACAAGTACGGGCGAGGTCGCCGTCTGCATGTGCTTCGGTCACCGGAAAGTGCTGTAGATGATGCGCGAGTGCGCTGCATCGATTTGTCAACAACTCCGGTGCCGGTGCGATTCAGCGCCTCCACTTGATCTGGGGCAGTTGTGATCAGCCAGGATTCTGTTCTCCAGCTCCAGGGCCTTCAGTCCTTTGAACTCAGCCACTTCAAGCTGGCCGAAATGCTTGCGCCAGGCGTAGATCGTGGGCTCGCTGACCTGGTGCTTCTTGACCGCTAGCTCGCCAGATAGCCGCCCTCCAAAGGATAGTAGGCACCGGTCCCGAACGTTTGGCGCCCGGGAGACAGCCTGCGACGCAGATCGTCGGCGGGCGTCAGTAGGACAACGTCATCTCGTCGATCACGTTGCGCACACCCGGTGTTCCCCAGGCCGAGTTGGTCGCGGTGGCGCGCTCGTCCCAGCTGTGGACCGAGCCCGACAGCGTGACATCGCTGCCATCGACCGCAACCGAGATCTTCTTGGCATCCGCAATCGATGTTCGCTTCAGTGCGGCTTCGATGTCCGACTTGACGGCAGTGGCCGTTACCGACGGCTTGATGCTGATCTGGTCGCTGACGCCCGTCACGCCCATCAGGAAGCGCACGCTGTCGGTCGCGGCTTGCCGCTGGTACTGCCAGTCGACGACGCCGGTCAGCGTGACCCAGCCGCTCTCAACCATCACCTTGATGGCGCCGGCGGGCAGCGACGACGTCCACTCAAGCACGTTCTCGGCCGCTTCCGCGATGTCGGCGTCCGTGCGCTTGCTCAAGCTGGTGAGATGCACCTTCAGCTCGGTGGTCAAGGCCTTGACGCCGGTCACACGCAGGGCGGCGCGCTCGGCATTCCACTTCTCGGAATAGCCGTCGACCTGGCCGGCCAGCGTGACGACCCCATTCTTCGCCGCGACGCCGATTCGCGCGGCGTGAACCGAGGGTTCCCATTTGAGTTCTGCACTGACGTCCTGTTGCAGTTGGCTGTCGGTCTTCATGGTGGCTGTTCCTGGCTGTCTGTGGGGAACGCCAGCTTGGCCTGCTGCGCGCAACGGGTCTGTGCGTCTGCGCACGCCCAACAGACCTGTTTGGGCGCGTGAACCCGCAGGTCAGCAGATGCCGGGGGTGTTGATGGCAGGCGATGACCTGCCTGTTCCGGGTATGGCTGCGGCCCGGGCGCCAGACACTGTTTTTGCCATGCCCCAGCCCAACGCCATCCCCACACCACCCAGCCAGCCAGCCCGCATGGGACATCACCGTCACGCTACTGACGCGTGCCCTGCGACCGCAAGTCGAGTCCTGTGCGTTCTATCTGGCTCGCCGCTTCCAGGCCATCGGCCTGGGTAGTGACGTGCAGGTCCAGCAAACGCCGCGCGGGCTGTCGACCTTCCTGGCCCTGGTGGGTCAACGGGGCTTGATCTGCATCGTCGACATGACGTTGGTCGATGGCATGGCGGTGGGCCAGGGGCCCTGCGCCTCGCTGGACATCCGCCTGCTCGACGCCTGTGGCGATGTGGCGGCGGAGGGTCTGGCCAGCGGCGTGCTCGGCCGCGGCTGTCACGAGACTTCGGTCGCTGAGGTGCTCAGCCCGGAAAACTTGGATCATGCAGCGACTGCGGTCTATGTGGCGACACTGGCGCAGTTCGATCTGTTGCGGCAGGCGGCCCTGCACACCTGAATATGCAGCACAGCGTCGCCAGGCACTTGACCACTCGCGGGCCCCCTCTGGCCGCCGAGCCGACTCACTAGTCGCAAAAGTCGTTGCGGAGAATCCCGCGGTGCGGTGCTCTGGCAGGTTTTGAACGCTGAAGCTCAAGGTGTGATCTGCCCCAGGCGAGGTCATGGTGCTGCTGGCGCCGGCGGAGATCCGCGGCAGCGATGATCTTTCACGGAGATCTTCTCCATGCATTTGCAAGCGGCGGTGCTGCCCCAAGAGCGTTGAACTGGCTCATCCCTCACGAACTGAGTGGAACTCGCTGCTTGCGACCTGCGTCAGGCTGTTCACTGCTAGGGCAAGCGCCCAGCATGGCGGGCCAACTCGGCACGAAAGTCCGGATGTGTGATCGCGATCAACTCATCCGCCCGTTGCCCGGCGGACTTGCCACGCAACCGGGCCACGCCGTACTCGGTGACGACGTAGTCGATGTCGTTCTTGCTCGTCGTGACGTGCGTGCATTCGAGCGACGCAGCAGACAACACCCGCATGCGTCAGCTTGCCGACTACCTGCACTTCCGGCACAAGACCGACCCCGATGATGCAACCTTGGTGCTGTATAGCGTGGACCTGAAGGAGAGTGCCGTGTCGAGCGAAGCGAAGGTCAGGCCGGCAACAATGGCAAGATGAAGTCTATGCAAGCGGTAGCAGCGCGTAGCTTGTCCGAGCCTTGGGGCCCTAGCCAGGCGCCTCACGCCGCTGGGTAGCTGATTGCGCGTGTCGGGTTTGAGCACAGACCTCGCTGTGCGAGGGCGATCAGGGCACAAAAAAGGGCTTGCGGCACGAGGCAGCAAGCCCAATGCCATCGGGTCAGTGGGACCCATGACAACTGCGGGGTGCGTGTGAATGCCAGCTCAGGCGGCCGTGGCCAGCTCCTGGTGTCTCAGCTGCAGCGAGCTGAGGCTGTCGTTCCGGCTGGCCATCGCCGCGTCGTGGTGAAGCCGTCGCGCGTTGGACAGCTCAAGCGCCCGTGTCAGCTCGGGATGTGTAGCGATGCGGTGGCGCGCTTCGATGATGGCCGGTGCGAACTCGGGGCTGACCCGCATCTTGTGTGAGAGGTAGGCGTCGTGGCGTTCTGGGAGGACGGTCCACCAGGCCACGATGCTGTCGGGATCGCTGAGGTTCAGAAGCATGGCTGCGCTCCTTTGGTGTCGTGGCTGGCGAGGTGGGCCCGCTGTTTGACGGTGCGGAGGCTGTCGGTGCGTGCCGGCTCGTAAGGCTGGGTCGGTGCGCACCGGCGTCGGATCTCCTGGTCCGCCGCGGCGATGGGGCAGGCCCCGGGCGCGATGGCCAGCCAACGGCTGCGAGTTTGGCCTCGTCGTGAGAGTCGCAGTGGTCGCTCATGCCGAAGTGGGCCGTGAACATGTCCAGCCATTGGCTGGGGGTGTAGGCGTAGTGAGCCGCGGCGAGAACGTCGATGCTGGCAACACTCAACCGTTCGATGTCTTCAATCGAGGATTGGCGCGGTAGCTCTGCCTGGAGGGCAGCATCGACGGCTTGGTATGTGGCGATCGTCCAGTGCGTAATGGCCGGTGGATAGATGCCTTGCCAGTACGCCTGCAGCCCGCCGGCGTCCTCGAATGCGGCCTTGGCAGCCAGCACGCGGCAGGCGCCACCCAGCCGGCTGTCCAGCGCTGCGCGGGCCGCTTTCATGGCCTTCTCTGGCATGGCATCCCCATACGGGTTGATGGGGAAGTAGGCAACGTAGAAGCGGGCGTACATGTAGGGTCCCTATGCGAATGGCTGAGCCACCAGGCGTGGGGACGGATGTCGCCTGGTTGGCCGCGTACCGGATCGGCGGCGGCCGCGAAAGACTGTTCATATATACAGTACCTCACCTGGCGCCTCCTGTCGAGGCGTTTAAAGCCTTCTGCTGACAAAGCCTGCGAGCGAGTCGGGACACATTGCGTCCCGAACGGGCGCTCTCGGTTCGCGCCTGGCGCTCGTCTGCGCAATACGCGGACTTGCTGCGCAGCCCTTCCGATCCCATCTCGTCGGCGCCTGGCGGCGCTGAAGTGCACCGCTGCGCGGTGAGGGTGCGCCGCTGGCTGCCGCGCAGTCCTGCGGTGCGCGGCTGGCGTTGCTGCGGTTGGCGAGGGTAAACCCGTCTGTCTTGCTCCCGGTTGCGGGTCGGTGGTGGCCTGCTTCCTGGGCCGTCCCTTTCTCGACGGGTAGCGCAGTGCGCACCGAACGCAACGGTGCAGCTGCGCTCCTGGTCCGCCGAGACGGCTCCAGGAAGCAGGTTTTCCCACCACCAACGCAGAAAGGCGTGAACCATGAGCAAGACCGACACCCTCACCACCCGCAACGGCGGCAGCCTCGGGGCGGACGTTCCCTCCGCACCTCCCGAGACTCACCAGGAAGCAGACATTGCGCTGCGCGCGGGGTCAGATGAAGCAAACCTCCGACGCGAGAAGTTCCTCGAACACCACACCGCACGAGGGGCATGTTCCTGGCGCCGCTGTGTCTGACGGCTGCCGGCTGTACTCACACTTCGGGCAATGGATGATCACGAGGCTCGCCCTAGTTTTTAGGGAATGCATCTCCGCCTTCTAGTTCTCAAACCCCTCGCTCTCGTGTTCGCGTAGGCTGTACGGATGGCCGGCATGGCAACGCGCGAAACCGACAGCCGCCGCCAAAACCTATGACCCTCTCTGAGGCCGTCAGGTTCGTGCGTCAGTTGGTGGGAAGCTGGGTTGAGTACGACCGGCCACGCCCGAAGCCGACGCAGTAACTTTTGCAGGAACTCATCGTCCAGCCTGCATCAATTCCAATGTTCATGCGGGTTGGCGGTTAGTTTTTGGGTGACCCCGGCCCATCTCAAACGAAAGCCCGACCCAAAACGGATCGGGCTTTTCTTTTTTTGCCGGGAAATTTGTTCCCGCGGGTGAGATTCAGTTGAATCCCTGTCCACGAATCAATCCGACGGCGAGGCCTTCGATGGCGAAGCCGTCGCTGTTTTCGGTGACGAGAATCGGCTGGAATTCGGAATTCTCCGGCAGCAACTGGATGCCCTCGGGGCCGCGCTTGAAGCGCTTCACGGTCACTTCGTCACCCACGCGCGCCACGACGATCTGGCCGTTGCGGGCGTCCTTGGCTGACTGCACGGCCAGCAGGTCGCCGTCGAGGATGCCGACGTCCCGCATGCTCATGCCCTTGACGCGCAACAGGTAGTCCGGCTTCCTGGCGAACAGGCCGGGTTCGACGGCATAGCTTTGCTCGACATGCTCCTGCGCCAGGATGGGTGCGCCAGCGGCCACGCGGCCGACCAGTGGCAGCGTCAGCTGGGCGAGGCTGGGGATGGGCAGGCTGAACTGGCGGGCGCGGTTGACGGCGCCCAGCACATCGGATTTCAGCCGGATGCCGCGCGAGGTGCCGCCGACGAGTTCCAGCATGCCTTTGCGCGCCAGCGCCTGCAGATGTTCCTCGGCAGCGTTGGCAGATTTGAAACCGAGTTCGGCGGCAATTTCGGCGCGGGTCGGTGGCGCGCCGGTGCTTTCGATCGCATGGCGGACCAGCTCGAAAATCTGCTGCTGGCGGGCGGTAAGCTTGGGTCGGTCTTGCACGGGCGGCCTTTGTCGAGTGCGTATCGGTGGCTGGCGATTTGTCCAGCACCTGTATTTTCATCCAGGAAACCAGCAAATTGCAAACTGCAGCCGATCTGATCGTCATTCTGGGTACCGGCGGCACCATTGCCGGCACGGCCAAAACCGCCAGCGACGGTGTCGGCTACACGGCCGCGCAGCTGCGCGTCGAGGATCTGCTGGCCGCGGTGCCGGCGCTGGCCGGGCGCTCGTTGGAAGCGCTCCAGGTTGCTCAACTCGACAGCAAGGACATGGATGTCGCAACCTGGCAGCGGCTGGCCGTCGCCGTGCACGCGCAGCTGGCGCGGCCTGACGTGCGCGGCGTGGTCATCACGCACGGCACGGACACGCTGGAGGAAACGGCGTACGTGCTGCACCGCGTGCTGGCACCGGCCAAGCCCGTCGTGCTGACGGCCGCGATGCGGCCGGCCACCGCGCTGGCGCCCGATGGACCTCAGAACCTGTTCGATGCGGTGCAGGTGGCCGCGGCGCCGGGCGCGGCGGGCGTGGTCGTCGCGTTCGCGGGCCGCGTGCATGACGCGACGCAGGTGCGCAAGACGCACAGCTACCGGGTCGACGCGTTTGAGTCGGCCGACGGCGCACTGGTGGCTCGTGTGGAGGAAGGGGCCGTTCGCCTGCTGGGCCGCTGGCCGGCGGGCGAGGCGCTGGGGCTGGCGCGCATCGAGCGGCCGGCCGATGCGTGGCCGCGCGTGGAGATCGTCATGAACCACGCGGGCGCCGATGGCCGCCTGGTGCAGGCGCTGCAGACCCAAGGCGTCGACGGGTTGGTGGCCGCTGGCACCGGCAACGGCACGCTGAGCCGCGCGCTCGATGCCGCGTTGCGCGACGCCGAGGCGGCGGGCGTGAAGGTCTGGCGCAGCACGCGCTGCGATGCCGGGCCGGTCATGGACCTGCCTGGCCTGTTGCCAAGCGCGGGCGCGCTGAGCCCGGTCAAGGCCAGGATCGAGATGATCCTGGCCTTGCTCGGCGAAACGTCTTAGACGACCGTCAGCGACACGTCGACGTTGCCGCGCGTGGCGTTGGAGTACGGGCAGACCTCGTGGGCGGTCTTCACCAGTTCTTCCAACTGGGCGCGGTCCATGCCGGGGACCGAGATCTTCATGTCGACCTGGATGCCGAAGGCGCCCGGCTTGTTGGCGTGCGGGCCGATGGCGACGTCGCTGGTGATCGAGACCTCGGCGGGCAGGGCGATCTTCTGCTTGCCGGCGACGGCCTTCATCGCGCCGATGAAGCAGGCGGAGTAGCCGGCTGCGAACAACTGCTCGGGGTTGGTGCCCGGGCCGCCCGCGCCACCCAGTTCCTTCGGGGTGGACAGCGTCACGTCGATGGCGCCGTCCGACGACTTGGCGGTACCGGCGCGGCCGCCGGTGGCAGTGGCGGTGGCGGTGTAGAGGGCTTTTTCGATGGCCATGGTGGGCTCCTTTGGGGTGGTCAGGGTGGTGGAACTGCGGGCGGCGGCGGTCAGTCGGCCGCCGTCGATGCGGCGGCCGAACTCAACTGGCCGCGCAACTGGTGAAGCCGCTGGGTGAGGGCGGTCAGTTCGTCCAGGTCGCAGGCGCTGGCGCAGGCGAGCTGGGCGGGAATGTCGAGGGCCTGCGCGCGCAGTGCGCGGCCGGCCGGGGTCAGCAGGATGTCAACGCGGCGCTCGTCGTCGCGGGCGCGTACCCGCTCGATGTGGCCCAGTGCTTCCAGGCGCTTGAGCAGCGGGGTCAGCGTGCCCGAATCGAGGAACAGGCGCTGGCCAAGCTGCGACACACTTAGCCCGTCAGCCTCCCACAGCACCAGCATGACGAGGTACTGCGGATAAGTCAGCCCCAGCGGCGCGAGCAGCGGCTTGTAGATCTTGGTCATGGCCAGCGAACTGCTGTACAGCGCGAAGCACAGCTGCCGGTCCAGCCGGAGCCACTGCTCTCGGGGATCGCTCGCGGTGCTGGAGGACTTGCTGCGCGCCATGGCTGCAAATGTAGTTGGCAATTTAATTGCACACAAGTTAAATGGTCTTTTGCGCGACACGGCAGGCTAGGGCGATCTGAGACGATGCGCCACCCCTACCCACTACAACAACGAGGAGAGAAGCCATGCTGATGGTCGCAACCGTGCTGGCCGCGCTCGTGGCGCTGCTGCACCTTTACTTCCTGGTGCTGGAAATGTTCTTCTGGACGAAGCCCCTGGGCCGCAAGGCCTTCGGGCTGGACAAGGACTTCGCCGAGAAGAGCAAGGCGCTGGCGGCCAACCAGGGCCTTTACAACGGCTTCCTGGTGGCGGGCCTTGCCTACGGGCTTGCGCTGGGCGCGGCCGGCGCCGGCCGGCCCTGGCTGGTGTTCTTCCTGGGCTGCGTCATCGTGGCCGGCGTGTACGGCGCGGCCACGGTGTCGCGCAAGATCCTGTTCGTGCAGGCGGTGCCCGGCGCGCTGGCGCTGGCCGCGGTGCTGGCCCTCTGAACACCACTGAACCGGCTCGCCGCCGGTTCGGCGCTTCAGACGTTCATTGCCTCGACCTGCGCGCCCAGCTCCAGCCAGCGCATCTCGTCGGCTTCGAGCTGGTCGGCAATCGCCTTCAACCGCTTGCCCATCTCGGCGATAGCCGAGGCCGCGGCGCCATCGGCGAGCTGCGCCTCGATGCTGGCACGCTCCGCGGCCAGTGCGTGCAGGCGCTTGTCGATCTCGTCCATCTCCTTGCGCAGCGGCCGCGTCTGCTCTGCCAGCTTGGCGCGGGCCTGGCCCGAGGCTTTGCGGTCCTCGCGCGGCGCCGGGGCGACCACGGGGGCCGCCACCTTCGGCGCGGCGACGGCAGCGGGCGCAGGGGCCGAAGCCGCCTTCTTGGCCGCCCGTGCGGCTTCCTTGCTCTGGTCGAGCAGCCAGCGCTGGTAGTCGTCCAGGTCGCCGTCGAAGGGCTTGACGACGCCATCGGCCACCAGCCAGAACTCGTCGCAGACCTCGCGCAGCAGCGCGCGGTCGTGGCTGACCAGCATGACCGTGCCTTCGAACTCGTTCAGCGCCATCGACAGCGCCTCGCGGGTGTTCAGGTCCAGGTGGTTGGTCGGCTCGTCCAGCAGCAGCAAATTGGGCCGCTGCCACACCAGCATCGCCAGCACCAGCCGCGCCTTCTCGCCGCCGCTCAGGCTGCCGACTGCCTGGTTGACCATGTCGCCGGTGAAGCGGAACTGGCCGAGGAAGTCGCGCAGTTCCTGCTCGCGGCCGGCCGGGCCGACCTCGCGCGCCAGCCGCACCATGTGCTCCAGCGGGCCTTCGTCCAGGCGCAGCACGTCCAGCTCCTGCTGGGCGAAGTAGCCGATGGACAGGCCCTTGCCCTGCGTCATCTTGCCGGCCAGCGCAGGCTGGGTGCCGGCAATGGTCTTCACGAGCGTGGACTTGCCCTGGCCGTTGGCGCCCAGGATGCCGATACGCTGACCGGCCAGCACGGAGCGGTCGATGTCGCGCACGATGGTGGTGGTGCCGTAGCCGGCCGACATTTCGTCGAACATCAGCATCGGGTTGGGCAGGTTCAGCGGCTCGCGGAACTCGAAGTTGAAGTCGGCCGACGCCAGCACCGGCGCCAGCCGCTCCATGCGCTCCAGCGCCTTCACGCGGCTTTGTGCCTGCTTGGCTTTGCTGGCCTTGGCCTTGAAGCGGTCGATGAACTTCTGCAGGTGGGCCACGCGGTCCTGCTGCTTCGCGAAGGCCGCCTGCTGCAGCACCATGCGCTCGGCGCGCTGGGTCTCGAAGCTGGTGTAGTTGCCGCCGTAGCGCACCAGCTTGCCCTCGTCCAGGTGCAGCGTGACCTTGGTGATCGCGTCGAGGAATTCGCGGTCGTGGCTGATGACGATCAGCGTGCCGTCATAGCGCTGCAGCCAGGCTTCCAGCCAGACCAGCGCGTCCAGGTCCAGGTGGTTGGTGGGCTCGTCCAGCAGCATCAGCTCGGCCGGGCACATCAGCGCGCGGGCCAGCTGCAGGCGCATGCGCCAGCCGCCGGAGAAGCTGTTGACGGGCGCATCCAGCTGCTCGGTCTTGAAGCCCAGGCCCATCAGCAGCGCCTGGGCGCGCGAGCGGGCGTCGAACGCGCCCACGTCGGCGAGCAGCGCATGCGCGTCGGCCATGGCATGGCCGTCGTTGGCCGCCTCGGCGGCCTCGAGCGCGGCGCGGGCCTCCATCAGCGGCAGGTCGCCTTCGAGCACGTAGTCGGTGGCGCCGTCCTCGGTCTCGGGCATGTTCTGCGCGACCTCGGAGCGGCGCCAGTGCTTGGGCACCTCGACCTCGCCGCGGTCGTTGCCCAGGCGGTGCGTCAGCAGCGCGAACAGGCTGGATTTGCCAGCGCCGTTGCGGCCGACGAGGCCGATTTTCTCGCCCGGTTGCAGTGTGGCGGACGCGTTGTCCAGCACCACCTTGACGCCGCGGCGCAGCGTGATGTCGCGCAGCGTGATCACAGCAGGTTCTCCTTGGTGACCAGCAGCACCTGGTCGGCGCCGGACGAGGTTTCCAGCCAGACGACTTCGAGCGCCGGGAACGCGGCTTCGAAGTGCTCGCGCTCATTGCCGATCTCCAGCACCAGCACGCCTTCGTCGTTCAGCGCGGCGGGCGCGGCGCGCAGCAGCTCGCGGATGAAGTCCATGCCGTCGCTGCCGCCGGCCAGGGCCAGCTCGGGCTCGGCGCGGTACTCGGCGGGCAGGGCGGCCATGCTGGTGCTGTTGACGTAGGGCGGGTTGCAGAGGATGAGGTCGTAGGCGCCTTCGGCCGCTGCAAGGCCGTCGCCCTGCAGCAGGCGCACGCGCAGCGCCAGATTGTGGCGCTCGACATTCAGCTTCGCCACGGCGAGTGCGTCGGTGTCGATGTCCAACGCGTCGACCTCGACGTCCGGCCACGCCATGGCCGCCAGCACGGCCAGGCTGCCGTTGCCGGTGCACAGGTCCAGCACGCGGCGGCTGTCCGGGCTCAGCCAGGGGTCGATGCTGGCGTCGGCGATCAGCTCGGCGATGAAGCTGCGCGGCACGATGGCACGCTCGTCGATGGTGAAGGGCACGCCCTGCAGCCAGGCTTCGCCCGTCAGGTAGGCGGCGGGCTTGCGGCTGGTGATGCGCTCCTCCACCAGCGCTTCGGCGGCGGCCTGCTCGGTGTCGGTCAGCTCGCGCTCGGCGTGCTCGTCCAGCGCGTCCAGCGGCAGTTGCAGGCTCCACAGCACCAGCCATGCGGCCTCGTCGAAGGCGTTGGTCGTGCCGTGGCCAAAAAACAAGCCCGCCTGGTCGAGGCGGGCGGCTTGGTTGTCAATGCAGGTGATCAGTTTCAAGGGCCGCGTACGTCCAGGGTGATTTCGGTGAAGCTGGCCTCGTCGCCGGCCTTCTCTTCCTTGCGCGGCGCGCCGGTGATGCGGGCGCCGGGCGCGTCGTTCTGCAGACGCCACAGCAGGTTGGTGGGCGAGTCGGCGAAGGTCAGGCCTTCCTCGCGGGTGATGGTGCCGTCGTTGATGAGCTTGGCGAAATGCTCTTCGTAGGTCTGCGAGCCCTCGGCGATGGATTTCTCCATCGCTTCCTTCACGCCGGCGAAGTCGCCGTTCTCGATCAGCTCGGACACCAGCTTGGTGTTCAGCAGGATTTCGATGACCGGTACGCGGCCGCCGGCGACGGCGCGAACCAGGCGCTGCGACACGATGGCCTTGAGGCCCGCCGCCAGGTCGTTCAGCAGCGCCGGGCGGGATTCCGGCGTGTAGAACGACAGGATGCGGTTGAGCGCGTGGTAGGTGTTGTTGCCATGCAGTGTGGCCAGCACCAGGTGGCCCGACAGCGCGTAGCTGATGGCTGCCGTCATCGTGTCGCGGTCGCGGATCTCGCCGATCAGGATGCAGTCCGGCGCCTGGCGCAGCGCGTTCTTCAGCGCGATCTGCAGCGACGCCGTGTCGCGGCCGATCTCGCGCTGGTTGACCACCGAGCGCTTGTTGCTGAACAGGTACTCGATCGGGTCCTCGATGGTGAGGATGTGCCCGGTCATCGTCTGGTTGCGCATCTCCAGCATGGACGCGAGCGTGGTGCTCTTGCCCGTGCCGGTGGCGCCCACCATCAGGATGAGGCCGCGCTTCTCCTTGATCATCTGGCCGAGCACCGGCGGCAGGTTCAGGCCTTCCAGCGACGGGATGCTGTGCGGGATGTGCCGGAACACGCCGGCGATGGAGCCCCGCTGGCGAAAGCCCGACAGGCGAAAGCTCCCCACGCCGCTGACCGACACGGCCATGTTCAGCTCGCCGGTGGCGTCCAGCTCGGCCAGGCTGCCGGGATCGATGACCTCGGCGATGAGTTGGCGCGGCTGCGGCGGCGTCAGGAGCTGGTCCGACAACTGCACCGTCTGGCCGTTGATGCGGATCAGCACCGGCATGTTGGCCGACAGGTAGCAGTCCGACGCGCCCTTGTCGGCCATCAGCCGCAGGATGCGCTCCATGTTGCCGCCACCGCTCATGGTCAGGCCCGCAGCAGTTCGTTGATGCTGGTCTTGGAGCGCGTCTGCGCGTCCACGCGCTTGACGATGATGGCGGCGTACAGGCTGTAGCGCCCCCCGTCCTTGGGCAGCGAGCCCGAGATGACGACGGAGCCGGCCGGGATGCGGCCGTAGCTCACCGTGTCGGTCGCGCGGTCGTAGATCGGCGTGCTCTGGCCGATGTAGACGCCCATCGAGATGACCGAGTTCTCCTCGACGATGACGCCCTCGACGACCTCGGAGCGCGCACCGATGAAGCAGTTGTCTTCGATGATGGTCGGGTTGGCCTGCAGCGGCTCCAGCACGCCGCCGATGCCCACGCCGCCCGACAGGTGCACGTTCTTGCCGATCTGTGCGCAGGAGCCCACGGTGGCCCAGGTGTCCACCATCGCGCCTTCGTCCACGTAGGCGCCGATGTTCACGTACGAGGGCATCAGCACGACGTTCTTGGCCTGGAAGCTGCCGCGGCGCGCGACGGCCGGCGGCACGACACGCACGCCGCTGGCGCGCAGTTGCTCGTCGCTCCAGCCGGCGTACTTGGTCGGCACCTTGTCGAAGAACGTCAGGTCCTTGTCGCCCATCAGGCGGTTGTCGTTCAGCCGGAACGACAGCAGCACGGCCTTCTTGACCCATTGGTGCACCGTCCATTGGCCCACGCCCTCGCGGGTGGCCACGCGCAGGCGGCCGGCGTCCAGCTCGGCGATGACATGCTCCACCGCCTGCCGCAGCTCGGGGGCGTTGGTCGGGTCCAGGGCCGCGCGGTTGTCCCAGGCGAGGTCGATCAGGCTTTGCAGGTCAGCGGTGTTCATGGGAGAGATTCGTGAAGGAAACGATGCGGCGGGCGGCTTCGAGACATTCGGCCTCGTCGGCGACCAGCGCCAGCCGGATGCGGCCGGCGCCGGGGTTGACGCCGTGGGCCTCGCGGGCCAGCAGGCTACCCGGCAGGACGGCGAGATTGTATTGAGCGAGCAACCCTTGAGCGAAGGCGATGTCGTGACCGCCTGGTACAGCGGCCCACAGGTAGAAGCCGGCGTCGGGCAGCGCAACGTCCAGCACGTCCGCCAGCAGCGGCGTCACGTCGGCGAACTTTTGGCGGTAGCGCGCGCGGTTTTCGACGACATGCGCCTCGTCTCCCCAGGCCGCGATGCTGGCGGCCTGCACCAGCGGGCTCATCGCGCTGCCGTGATAGGTGCGGTACAGCAGGAACTTCTTCAGCAGCGCGGCGTCGCCGGCCACGAAGCCCGAGCGCAGGCCCGGCACGTTGGAGCGCTTGGACAGCGACGTGAACGAGATCAGGTTGCGGAAGTCGCTGCGGCCCAGCCTGGCGGCGGCCTCCAGGCCGCCCAGGGGCGGCTCGTCGCGGAAGTAGATCTCCGAGTAGCACTCGTCGGACGCGATGACGAAGCCGTGCCGGTCGCTCAGCTCGAACAGCGCCTGCCATTCGGCCAGCGGCATCACCGCGCCGCTGGGGTTGCCGGGCGAGCAGACGTAGACCAGTTGCGTGCGCGCCCAGGTCGCGTCGTCGATCTGGCGCCAGTCCACGGCGAAATTGCGCGCCGGGTCGGCATTCGCAAAAGCCACGCCGGCACCGGCCAGCAGCGCCGCGCCTTCGTAGATTTGATAGAAGGGGTTGGGGCAGACCACCGTGGCGCCAGGGCGGCTGGCGTCGACGACCGTCTGCGCGATGGCGAACAAGGCCTCGCGCGAGCCGTTGATGGGCAGCACCTGCGTCAGCGGGTCCAGCGAAAGACCGTAGCGGCGCGACACCCACCCGGCCATGGCCTCGCGCAGCGCCGGCGTGCCGGCCGTGGCGGGATAGCTCGACAACCCTTTCATCGCGCCCTTGATGGCCTCCTCGACGAGGGCCGGCGCGGCATGGCGGGGCTCGCCCATGCCCAGCGAGATCGGCGCGTAGTCGGCATTCGGCGTGATGCCGGCGTTGAGCGTGCGCAGGCGCTCGAAGGGATAGGGCTGCAGCAGATCGAGCCGCGGATTGGCGAAAACACTCATGGCGGAATGATAGGTGGCGGGTGGGCTCCGGCGACTGCGACGGTGATGCCGGCAAGCTTCAGGAAGTCGTCAAACCGCGGGTCGGCCCGCAACGCGTCGAAGGCCGGGTCCACGCCCGCGCAGACCAGGTTGAAGTCGTGCAATTCGGCGGCGCATGCCAGCCAGTGCAGGCAGCCATCCGCGTCGCCCAGCCGGGCGCTGACCATCGCTAGCTGGTAGGGCGGCGCGCGGCCGGCGTCGAAATCGGCCCGCAGCGCGGTGAACGCCTGCATCGCCCCCGCGCGGTCGCCGGCCAGCGCCAGCGCCTGCGCCATGCCGCAGCGGCCGATGCTCAGCGCGGGCAGGCGCTCGGCCAGGTTGCGAAAGGCCGCCAGGCCCGCGTCGACGCGGCCGGCGTACAGGTGCAGCGAGGCGGCCAGCGACTGGGCCACGAGCAGATGCGGCGACACGCTGAGCACGTCGTCGAAGACCCGGGCGGCCGCGTCGTAGCGGCGGGCGTACAGCTCGATCAGCCCTTCGTGCGCGCGGTAGTGCAGCGACACCGGGTCCAGCGCGCGCGCCTCGGCATAGGCCGCCCGCGCGGCGTCGAAGCGGCCGCAGAACATCAGCATCCAGCCGTGTCGGGCATGCAGCCCGGCGGTGGGCGACAGTGCCAGCGCGCGCTGCACCTGGGCCAGCGCCTCGGGCCAGTGACGGTCGTGGCTGAAGGCGATGGTCGCGAGCAGCCCGTGGGCCTCCGTACGCTCGGCCAGGGCGAGCGACGGGTCCTTGAGCGCCGCATCGGCCGCCTCGCGGGCGGCCGGCATCACGCCCGGCGCGGGCAGCGCGGTCAGGCCGACGGAGAACACCAGGGCCGAGGCCTTCAGCACCAGGGCTGCGCCCAGCGCGGGCTGCAGCGCCAGCGCCTCGTCGGCCAGTTGCTGCGCGCGCTGGCTGCCGTCGACCGAACCCATGGCCAGCGCGGCCCGGCCCAGGCTGACCCGCTCCATGGCCGGCGCCCGGGCCGGGTCGGCCGGGGCGGCCCGCGGCTGCATCTGCAGCGCATAGCTGCCCACCGGCAGCGAGAACACCAGCTGCGCCTCGCGGCCTTCAGCCTCGTAGTAGGCCGCCAGCTTCTGCCGCAGCCGCCGCGCCTCCACGCGCACGATGGTGTCGCTGCGCGGGTCGAACAGGTCCGCGCGGCGGTGGAACACAGCCACGCCCAGCGCCATCTCGCGCTGGCCCGCCGTGTCGCCCGCCTGGGCCAGCTGGATCAGGTGGCGCAGGAAGCGCAGGTGCCGCACGGCCCGCCGGAACGGGCCGCTGGCCGCGAGGCGTTGCAGCTCGCGCTCGATCAGCTCGGCGTCAACGGCGTGGGTCATGGCGGTCGGGGGTCGGCAGGCTTGGAGCATGCACCAAGCGGCCGGCTTGCGAACGCCGCCGGCGTCGGATCAGCCCAGCATGCCCGACTCGAACCCGTGGGCCGGCAGGTCCACGCGCGGCGCCGGCGTCCAGCCCGGCTTGCGGTGCTCGGCCACCACATTGGTGTAGATGCCGCCGCGCACGTACCACTTGGCCGTGATGCGGATGAAGCGCGGGTCGGTGACCTTGACGATGTCGTCGAGGATGGTGTTGGTGACCTTCTCGTGGAAGGCGCCCTCGTTGCGGTAGCTCCAGAAGTACATCTTCAGGCTCTTGAGCTCGACGCAGAGCTCGTCCGCGATCATGTCGATCGTGAAGTGCGCGAAGTCGGGCTGGCCGGTCAGCGGGCAGTGGCAGGTGAACTCGGGCACCTGGAACTGGATGGTGTAGTCCCGCTCCGGGTTGGGGTTCGGGAACACCAGGATGTCCTTGCTGGGCTTCGTCGGCGGGTTCTTGGGCACCTCGCGCATCTTGGGTTTCTTCTTGGCGGCGGGTGCAGCGGACTTCTTGGTAGCCATGACGGCGAGCTTTCTGAAGCAATTTGACAGTAGGCGAATGCTATCATCCGGCCCCGTCAAAGCGCCATTGAAAGGCGCTTTTCTTTAGCCAAATCAAGGGCTTACGTCCAAGCTACATGCGGCTGAACTCGATCAAGCTCGCCGGCTTCAAATCCTTTGCAGAACCCACCACCTTCCAGTTGCCCGGGCAACTGGTCGGCGTCGTGGGGCCCAACGGCTGCGGCAAGTCCAACATCATGGACGCGGTGCGCTGGGTGCTGGGCGAGAGCAAGGCCAGCGAGCTGCGTGGCGAGTCCATGCAGGACGTCATCTTCAACGGCTCCGGCAACCGCAAGCCGGCCGGCCGCGCCAGCGTGGAACTGGTGTTCGACAACACCATCGCGCGCGCCGGCGGGCCGTGGAACCAGTTCACCGAGATCGCCGTCAAGCGGGTGCTGACGCGCGACGGCACCAGCAGCTACTTCATCAACAACCAGCCGGTGCGCCGCCGCGACGTGCAGGACGTGTTCCTCGGCACCGGCCTGGGGCCGCGCGCCTACGCCATCATCGGCCAGGGCACCATCTCGCGCATCATCGAGAGCAAGCCCGAAGAGCTGCGCCTGTTTCTGGAAGAAGCGGCCGGTGTGTCCAAGTACAAGGAGCGCCGCCGCGAGACCGAGAACCGCCTCAAGGACACGCGCGAGAACCTGACCCGCGTCGACGACATCCTGCGCGAGCTGAACGCCAACCTGGAGAAGCTGGAGCGTCAGGCCGAGGTGGCGGCGAGCTATCGCAGCCTGCAGGACGCCGGCACGCTGAAGCTGCACCAGCTGTGGTTCCTGAAGGCGCGCGACGCCGGCACCGAGGCCGCCCGCGTCAAGGCGGCGCACGCCGAAGCCGTCAACGCGCTGGAGTCGCGCACGGCCGAATTGCGCGCCGTGGAGGCGACGCTCGAAGAGGTGCGCCAGGCGCACTACGCCGCGGGCGACGAGTTGCACAACAGCCAGGGCCGCTATGCCGAAGCCCAGCTCGAAGTGAGCCGGCTGGAGGAGCGCATCCGCTTCGTCGTCGAGAGCCGCACGCGTGCCCAGGCGCGGCTGGCCGAGCTGCACGCGCAGGACGGCCAGTGGCGCGAGCGCATCGAGCAGTCCGCCGCCGAGCTGGAAGGCATCGCCGAGCAGATCGCCGGGGCCGATGAGCAGAGCGAGATCCTGAGCGCGCAGGCCGAGGAACAGCAGGCGCAGCTGCCGGTGACGGAAGACGCCGTGCGCGCCGCGCAGGCGCGCGCCAACGAGCAGCGCACGCAGGTCACGCAGGTGCAGCAGCAGATCCAGGTGCTGGCCGCCGAGAGCCGCAGCGTGGACGAGCAGGCGAGGGCGCTGCGACAGCGCGAGGACCGGCTGACAGCCGAATCCCGCGCGCTGGGTGCGCCCGACCATGAGGCGCTGGAGGCATTGAAAGGCCGCAGCGCCGAAGCCGACGAGGCGCGCGACCTGGCCGACGCCCGGCTGCAGGCGCTGGCCGAGCAACTGCCGCAGCTCGAAGACCAGCGCCGCACGCTGCAGCAGGACGCCAATGCGCAGCTCGCGAAGCAGTCCGACCTGACCGCCCGGCTGGAGGCGCTGAAGGCGCTGCAGGACAAGGTGCAGACCGAGGGCAAGCTCAAGCCCTGGCTGGCCAAGCATGGCCTCGATGGCCTGCAAGGCCTGTGGACCCGGCTGCACATTGCCCAGGGCTGGGAGAACGCGCTGGAAGCTGCGCTGCGCGAGCGCATGGGTGCGCTCAGCGTGGGCCGGCTGGACACGGTGCGGGCCTTCGAGTCCGACGCACCACCCGCGCGGCTGGCGTTCTATTCGACGCCGCCCGGCGCGATTGCGAACACGCACGAGACGCTGCCCAAGCTGTCCGCGCTGCTCAAGCTCGACGACGCCGGCCTGCTGGCGCTGCTGAACGACTGGCTGGAAGGCATCTACACCGCCGGCACGCTGGACGAGGCGCTGGCCGCGCGCGGCCGGCTGACCCACGGCGAGCTGATCCTGACGCCGGCGGGACATGCCGTCGGCCAGTTCTCGGTGACGTTCTACGCGCCGGACTCCGAGCAGGCCGGCCTGCTGGCGCGCGCGCAGGAGATCGAGCAGCTGACGCTGGCGCAGAAGGCGCAAGGCCTGATCGCGGAGGAGGCGCGGCTGGCGCTGGTCCGCATCGAGCACCAGTTCAACGACGCGAACGGGCGCCTGGCGACGCTGCGCCGCGAGGCCAGCGAGGCGCAGACGCGCGCGCATCAGCTCCAGGTCGAACTGCTGCGCCTGAGCAACCAAGCCGAGGCCAGCCAGCAGCGCCGCAGCGCGCTGGATGCCGAGCTGGCCGAGATCGCCGGCCAGCAGGAGGCGCTGCAGGAGCGTCGCGCGGTCGGCGAGGCGCGCTTCGAGGAGCTGGACATCCAGCTCGGCGACGCGCAACAGCGCCATGCCGAGCTGGAAGACGGCACCATCGCCGCCGAGCGCAAGCTCAGCGATGCGCGCGAGCAGTTGCGCGCGCTGGAGCGGCGCGCGCAGGAAGCGCGCTTTGCGACGCAGGCACTGGCTGCCCGCCGTGGCGAACTGCAGCGCGGCATCGAGACGGCGCAGGCGCAGGTCACGCAGGTGGCCGCGTCGGCGGCCAGCCTGCAGACCGAGCTGGACACGCTGAACGACGCCGCCGCGCAGGCCGGCCTGCAGGACGCGCTGGCCTTGAAGGTCGAGCGCGAGCAGGCCTTGTCTGCCGTGCGCGCCAGCTACGACGACCTCTCGCTGCGCCTGCGCAAGGCCGATGAGCAGCGCATGACGTTCGAGCGCAGCCTGGACCCGCTGCGCGAGGCCATCACCAAGCTGCAGCTCGAAGAGCAGGCCGCGCAACTGGGCGGCGCGCAGTACCGCGAGCAGCTCGAAGCAGCCGCCGTCGACCTGGACGCGCTGGCGAAGTCGGTCGAGGAGAACAACGTCAAGCTCTACGGCCTGCAGGGCGAGATCGACCGCATCAACCGCGAGATCGCCGCACTCGGTGCGGTCAACCTGGCGGCGCTGGACGAACTGACGACGGCGCGCGAGCGCAAGACCTTCCTGGACTCGCAATGCGCCGACCTGAACTCGGCCATCGGCACGCTGGAAGATGCGATCCACAAGATCGACCTGGAAACGCGCGACCTGCTGGGCGCGACGTTCAACCAGGTCAACGGCCACTTCGGCCGCATGTTCCCGGAGCTGTTCGGCGGCGGCGAGGCCCGGCTGGTCATGACCGGCGACGAGATCCTGGACGCCGGCGTGCAAGTCATGGCGCAGCCGCCGGGCAAGAAGAACAGCACCATCCACCTGCTCTCGGGCGGCGAGAAGGCGCTGACGGCGATTGCGCTGGTGTTCGCGATCTTCCAGCTCAACCCTGCGCCGTTCTGCCTGCTGGACGAGGTGGACGCGCCGCTGGACGATGCCAACACCGAGCGCTATGCCAAGCTGGTGTTGCAGATGAGCGCCGGCACGCAATTCCTCTTCATCTCGCACAACAAGATAGCGATGGAAATGGCTGAACAACTGATTGGCGTGACGATGCAGGAGCAGGGCGTGTCGCGCATCGTCGCGGTGGACATGGACAAGGCGCTGGCCCTGGCGGACGCCGCATGATGACCACCTCCCTGACCACGCTCCTGGCCATCGTCGGCGGCCTGGTGCTCGCCGTCATCATTGCGCACGGCGCCTGGACGGCGCGCAAGGCCGGCCCCAAGCGCGCGTTGCCGCCGCTGGAGGAGCCGCATTTCGATGCGCCGCCGGCCACCGCCGAAACCGCGGCGGACGCCGACTCGCTGGAAGCGACGCTGCCCGCCGTCGGCCGCCCGATGCGCCGGCCTTCCGCTCGCATCGACGCGCTGATCGACGCCATCGCCACCATCACCGTCGAGCAGCCTGTCTCGGGCGAGTTGGCGCTGCAACACCAGCCCGGCAGCCGCCGCGCCGGCACCAAGCCGTTCCAGATCGAAGGGCTGAACGCCGCCACCGGCGACTGGGAGCTGCCCGCGCCGGGCGAGCGCTACGGCGAGTTCCAGGCCGGCCTGAAGATGGCCAACCGCAGTGGCGCGCTCAACGAGATCGAGTACTCGGAGTTCGTGCAGAAGATCCAGGCCTTTGCCGACGGCGTGGGCGGCTTCGTGCAGTTCCCGGACATGCTGGACGTCGTCGCCCGTGCGCGCGAGCTGGACCAGTTCGCCGCCGGCCACGATGCCCAGCTCGCGCTGCTGCTGCGCGCCCGGGGCGCCGCGTGGACGCCGGGCTTCGTGCAGCAGGCGGCCGGGCGGCATGGCTTCGTGGCCGGCGCGCTGCCGGGCCGGCTGGTGATGCCGTCGAGCGAGGAGGGCGCGCCGCCCGTGCTGACGTTGCAGTTCGACGCGCAGGCGGCGCTGGCCGAAGACCCCGAGGCCTTGTCGCTGCGCGAGCTGACGCTGGCGCTGGACGTGCCGCAGACACCGGCCGACGCCGAGCCGTTCGCCGCCTGGCAGGAAGCCGCGCGCGCGCTGGCCCGCGACCTGGAGGCCGAGGTCTGCGACGACCGCGGCCAGGTGCTGGGCCTGCATGCGTTCGCGGCCATCGACGTGGAGCTGAAGAAGCTCTACCAGGCGCTCGCCGAGCGCGACCTCGCCGCCGGCTCGCCCGCGGCCCGCCGCCTGTTCGATTGACATGGCGACGAGCCTGCTGCTGATCGGCCTGCTGATCCTGGGCAGTGCGTTCTTCTCGATGGCCGAGCTGTCGCTGGCCGCGTCGCGCCGGCTCAACCTGCAGCAGCGTGCCGATGCGGGCGACGCCCGCGCGGCCCGGGTGCTGGGCGTGCAGGCGCATCCGGGCGACTACTTCACCGTCGTGCAGATCGGCGTCAACACCGTCGCCATCCTGGCCGGCATCGTCGGCGAGGGCGCGTTCACGCCGCATTTCGAAGCCGCGCTGCGCCTGGTCGTGGCGCCCGAATTGGCGACGACGCTGGGGTTCGCGGCGTCGTTCATCAGCATCACGTCACTGTTCATCGTGCTGGCCGACCTGGTGCCCAAGCGCCTGTCGATGAGCGAGCCGGAGCGCGTCGCGATGGCGCTGGTGGGGCCGATGCTGCTGCTGTGCCGCCTGTTGCGGCCGCTGGCCTGGGCGTTCAGCAGCCTCACCGAAGGCCTGATCCGCCTGCTGGGCCTGCCGGCCAAGCGCGACGAGACCATCAGCCACCGCGACATCCTGGCGCTGACCGAGGCGGGCTACCAGGCCGGCGTGGTGGCCGACGAGGAGCAGCAGGTCATCGCCAATGTGTTCGAGCTGGACACGCGCACCGTCGAGACGGTGATGACCAACCGCGAGCGCATCGTGTTCTTCTCGCGTGACGACGACGACCCGCTGATCCGCACGCGCATCGCCGAGACGCCGCACTCCACCTACCTGGTGTGCGACGGCGAGATCGACCAGGTCGTGGGCTATGTGGACGCGACGGACCTATTCCAGCGCGTGCTGCGCGACGAAGCCATCTCGCTGCGCGACCTCGCGCCGCTCGTGAAGAAAGTGCTCATCGTGCCGGACCGGCTGACGCTGTCCGAGATGCTGATGCAGTTCCGCGAGGCGCACGAGGACTTCGCCGTCATCGTCAACGAGTACAGCCGCGTCGTCGGCGTCGTCACGCTGAACGACGTGATGAACACGGTCATGGGCAGCCTGGTGGCCCCGAGCGACGAAGAGCAGATCGTGCGCCGCGAGGACGGCAGCTTCCTGGCCGACGGCATCACGCCCATCCCCGACGTGGAGCGCTCGCTGGGCATCGAGACCTGGCCGAACGCCGGCACCTACGACACGCTGGCCGGCTTCCTGATGGTGATGCTGCGCCGCATCCCGCGGCGCACCGACTGCGTGGAGTGGGAAGGCTGGCGCTTCGAGGTGGTGGACGTGGACAGCCACCGCGTCGACCAGGTCATGATCACGCCGGTGGCGCCGCGCAATTGAGCGACACCCGGGCCTGCTTCAGGCCCGCCTCAACCTGAACCTCGCGACGACCTCGGCCAGCGCTGCGGCCTGACTCTTCAGCGCCTCGGACGCGGCGGCGGATTCCTCCACCAGCGACGCGTTCTGCTGCGTCATCGTGTCGAGCTGGGTGACGGCCGTGTTGACTTCGGCCAGGCTCTGGGTCTGGTTCTGCACGCCGGCGCTGATCTCGGCGATGACCTGCGTCACGCGCTGCACCGCCGCCACCACCTCCTGCATGGTCGCGCCGGCATCCGCCACCTGGCGCGAGCCGGCCTCCACCTGCGCGACCGAGCCGGAGATCAACGTCTTGATCTCGCGCGCCGCCTGGGCGCTGCGCTGCGCCAGCGTGCGCACTTCGGCGGCCACGACGGCGAAGCCGCGTCCCTGCTCGCCAGCACGGGCGGCCTCGACCGCCGCATTCAGCGCCAGGATGTTGGTCTGGAAGGCGATGCCGTCGATGACGCCGATGATGTCGGCGATCTTGCGCGAGGACTGCTGGATGGCGTCCATCGTGCGGATGACCTCGCCCACCGCCGCCCCGCCGCGCGCGGCCACGCCGGAGACGCCCGAGGCCAGGCGGTTGGCCTCGCCGGCCGAGCTGGCGTTGGCCTGAGCCGTGTCGGTGATGTGGTGCATGGCCGCGGCGGTCTGCTCCAGGCTGGCTGCCGCTTCCTCGGTGCGGGTGGACAGGTCCAGGCTGCCGGCCGAGACCTCGCCGCTGGCCGTGGCGATCGCGTCGGCGCTGCTGCGCACCGTGCTGATGGATTCGTGCAAGGCCTGCTGCATGCGGCCCAGGCCGCGCAGCAGGTCGCCGAGTTCATCGCCAAGGCTGCTGTGGACATCGGCCGTCAGGTCGCCACCGGCAATGCGCTCGGTCGCAGCGGCCGCTTGCTGAAGCGGCTGGGTGACGGAGCGCGTCATGCGCCAGGCCACCAGCGAGCCGAGCGCCATCGCGACGGCCACCATGCTCCAGATGCCCCACAGCACCGCGCTGTAGCTGCCCATCGCGTCGGCGCGGGCCTGCCGGGCGCCGGTACCGTTGATGTCGATGAGCTTGTGCACCGCCTCGGTGCCGGCCCGGAACTGCTTGCGCGAGTCGCCGCGGATCACAGCCACGGCTTCGTCAGACTTGCCCGCGCCGACCAGCGCATTGATCTTGGCCTGGCCCGCCTTGTAGGCCTCCAGGGTGCCTTGAAAGGTCTGGAAGGGCAGCTTTTCATCCGCGCTCAGCAGCGCGCTGTAAGCCTTGAGCAGCGGCGCCAGCACCTCCCATTGCTGGGCGATGCGCTGCTGCTCGGCGGCCATCTCGTCGGCCGAACCGCCCAGCGCCAATTGCAGCTCCGCGCGGCGCATCTGGTTCAGCGCCTCGTTCATGCCCGCCAGTTGCTGGGTGCTGGCCAGCCAGTTGTCCGCCAGGTCCAGCACATTGGCCTGCACCCGGGCGACGCGGCTGGTGGCAAAGCCGCCCATGAGCAGCATCAGCGCCAGCAGCACCCCGAAACCGACGGCCATGCGCGGCCCCACCCGAAGATTCGACAGCATCGCGCTCTCCCTTCGACCCGACCCAGGCCGCGAGCCATCATGGCAGCTGCGCCCTGACGAGACAATGCCGCTCATGAGCTCCGCACCAAAAGATCGCGCCGCCGAGCTGCGCGCCCAGCTGAACCACCACGCCCACCTGTACTACGTGCTCGATGCGCCCGAGCTGCCGGACGCGGAGTACGACAAGCTCTTTGCCGAGCTGCAGGCCATCGAGGCCGCTCACCCCGCGCTGCTGACACCCGATTCGCCCACGCAGCGCGTCATCGGCGCCGTGCTGGCCGGCCTGACGCCGGTGCGTCACGTCGTACCCATGCTGTCCATCACGACCGAGACCGACACGACGGAAGGTGGCGCCATCGCCTTCGACGCCCGCGTGCGGCGCGAGCTGGGGCTGACCGAGGCCGACCCGCCGGTGGAGTACGCCGCCGAGCTTAAGTTCGATGGCCTGGCGATGAACCTGCGCTACGAGCACGGCGTGCTGGTGCAGGCCGCGACGCGCGGCGATGGCGAGACGGGCGAGGACGTCACGCAGAACGTGCGAACGATCGGCCAGATCCCGCTGCGGCTGAAGGGCGCCAACGAGGACACGCCCGCGGTGCTGGAAGTGCGCGGCGAGGTCTACATGCGCCGCGACGATTTCGAGAAGCTCAATGAGCGCCAGCGCGAGCGCGGCGAGAAGACCTTCGTGAACCCGCGCAACACGGCGGCCGGCGCGATCCGCCAGCTCGACCCGGCGCTGGTGCGCCAGCGGCCGATGTCCTTCTACGCCTACGGCCTGGGCGAGGTGCAGGGCTGGGACATCCCCGCCACGCACGCCGGGCTGCTGGACGCGCTGGCCGCGTTCGGCCTGCCGGTCAACGCCGACCGTGTCGTGGCCCAGGGCGCGCGCGGCCTGGTCGAGTTCCACCAGGCCATGGCCGCCAAGCGCGACCAATTGCCTTTCGACATCGACGGCGTCGTCTACAAGGTCAACTCGCGCGAGCTGCAGCAGAAGCTGGGTTTCAAGACCCGCGAGCCGCGCTGGGCCGTCGCGCACAAGTACCCGGCGCAGGAGCAGGTCACCACGCTGCTGGCCATCGACATCCAGGTCGGCCGCACGGGCAAGCTGACGCCGGTGGCGCGGCTGGAGCCGGTGTTCGTGGGTGGCACCACCGTCAGCAACGCGACGCTGCATAACCTGTTCGAGATGCGCCGCAAAGGCGTTCGCCTGGGCGACCAGGTCGTCATCCGCCGCGCGGGCGACGTGATCCCGGAAGTGGTAGGCCGTGTGCCCGGCGAGCGCGCCCACTACGTGCCCAACTTCCACATGCCGCGCGCCTGCCCCGTCTGCAAGAGCGCCGCGGTGCGCGAGCGCGGCGGCATGGACTACCGCTGCACGGGCGGCGTGTTCTGCCCGGCCCAGCGCAAGCAGGCCATGCTGCACTTCGCCGGCCGCCGCGCGATGGACATCGAGGGCCTGGGCGACAAGCTGGTCGAGCAGCTCGTGGACGCGGGCATCGTGCAGAGCCTGCCGGGGCTGTACAAACTCGGCGTCGCCAAGCTCGCGGCGCTGGACCGCATGGCCGAGAAGAGCGCGCAGAACCTGGTCGATGCGCTGGAGAAGAGCAAGTCGCCCACGTTGGCCCGCTTCCTGTTCTCGCTGGGCATCCGCCAGGTCGGCGAGACCACGGCCAAGGACCTGGCCCGCCACTTCGGCACGCTGGACAAGCTGATGAGCGCCAGCGTGGAGCAGTTGCTGGAGGTGCCCGACGTGGGCCCCATCGTCGCGGCCAGCATCCACACCTTCTTTGCCCAGCCGCACAACGTCGAGGTCGTCGAGCAGTTGCTGGCCGCCGGCGTGGCGCCCAAGGAAAGCGAAGGCGAGGGCGACGACCGGCCGCGCCCGCTGCTGGGCAAGACGCTGGTGCTGACCGGCACGCTGCCCACGCTGTCCCGCGACGAGGCACAGGCGCTCATCGAGGCCGCGGGCGGCAAGGTCAGCGGCTCGGTGTCCAAGAAGACGAGCTACGTCATTGCCGGCGAAGAAGCCGGCAGCAAGCTGGAGAAGGCCCGCACGCTCGGTGTTACCGTGCTGGACGAAGCGGGGCTGCGGACGCTGCTCCAGGATCAAGGCTGAGTCACGATCTCCAGGAGCGCCGACGATGAAGATGCCGCCGATCTGCCTGCCACGCTGGCCCCTGGTGCTGCTGCTGCTGCTGCCGCTGGCGGCGTGGGCGCAGGTCCAGACGCCGCCAGCGCCGGCGGTTGCCTGCAGGCAACTGGTGGCCTCCGGCAATCCGCAATACCCGCCCTACCTGTGGCGCAGCGCCGAGAACGAGAACCGGCTGGTCGGCGCGAATGCCGAGATGCTGGCCTGGCTGTCCAAGGAACTGGGGCTGGCCATCGAGTCGCGCTACGTGGGGCCCTGGGGCCGGGTGCAGGAGGAGATGCGCGCCGGCCGCATCGACTTGATCGCTGGTGCCTTCCTGACGATGGCGCGCACCGAGTACATGGATTACTTCTACCCTGCGCTGCGCGAGACGCGCTCGGTGGTGCTGGTGCGCGACGGCAGCCGCCTCGATTACCGGCGCTGGAGCGACCTGGCGTCGCTGCAGGGCGTCACTGTCATTGGCAACAGCTTCGGCGAGGACTTCGACCGCTACGCGCGCGACCACCTGAACATCTCCCAGGTGGCGAGCCTGGAGCGGGCGCTGCAGATGCTGCAGCGCTCGCGCGTCGACTACCTGATCTACGAGGACAGCCCGGCCGCCGCCTACCAGGCGCGGTTGAACATCGACGGCCTCAAGGCAATGCCCGTGGCCGTGGCCAGCGAGCCGCTGTACCTGACGCTGTCGCACCGCTCGGCCTGCAACACGCCGGAGATGCGTGGCCGCATCGCCCGCGCCATGTTCACGCTGGCGCGCCAGGGGCTGATGGCTGGCTGGGTGGAGAAAAGCATCCAGCTCTGGAAGCGGACGAGCCCCTGAGCGGTGCGCGTCGTCAGCCGCCGCGGCTTGCCGGCCGGGGCTGCAGCAGGTCGGACCGGGCCCAGTCGGGCTTGGTCTCGAACAGGTGGTCGATGAAGGCCCGCGTCTTGGCCGGCATCAGCCGGCGGCTGGCCGTCAGCAGGTGCACGGGCAGCGGTTCGTAGCGCCAGTCGGGCAGCACGGGCACCAGCGTGCCGGCCTCCAGGTCCGAGGCCACCATGCCGTACGGGAAGCTGCCGATGCCACCGCCGGCCCGCGTCAGCGCCAGCACCAGGCCGATGGAATTGGCCTCCAGCGGCCCGTTCAGTTCGATCTCGATGGTCTGGCTGCCGTTCTGCAGCCGGCGCTTGTGCGCGTCCTTGGCCTGCGTCATGACGACGAAATCGTGCCCGGCCAGGTCGGCCGGCGTCAGCGGCGCGGGCCGGGCCTGCAGGTACACGGGGCTGGCATACAGCCCGCGCTCCATCGTCATGAACTGTCGCGCCACCAGTTCCGGCTCGTCCACGGCGCCCATGCGCACGGCCACGTCGTAGGGCTCGTTGAAGAGATCCACGCGGCGCGGCGTGGTGTCGACCTCCAGCGCCACCTTCGGGTAGCGGCGCACGAAGCGGGCGAAGCTCTCGGCCAGCAGCAGCATCGCGAACTCCGCGGGCACCGACACGCGCAGCCGGCCCTGTGGCGTGGTCTCGCGAGCGGCCAGCCAGTCGCGTGTCTCGGCGATGTCCTCGTCGTGGCGGCTGGCGCGCTCGGCGAGCTGTTCGCCCAGCTCCGTCAGCGTCATGCGGCTGGCGCCGGGCACGAACAGCCGCGCACCCACGGACGTCTCCAGCGCCGCCAGGCGCCGGCTCAACGTGGCCTTGGGCAGGTCAAGCTGGCGCGAGGCCGCCGACAGCGAGCCCGCGCGCCGGACCTGGGCCAGCAGGAGGAGGTCGTCGATCTTCATGGGTGGATGGTCGCGTTGGATCTCGTTTTATTTCGTTTCGTTTCCGGAACGGTGCGTTTGACTTTTGCGGCTATTCACCGGAAATGGAACTCTCTACAGTCGCGGCCATCATGTCAATGCCCCGTCTGCTCCAGCCGCAACGGCACCGCATCGGCGCCGGCTTCCAGGCCGAGGGCTGGCGCGAGCCGCTGGCGCTGCTCGACCCGTTCATCATGGTCGACCACTTCCGCATGAGCGAGGCGACGTTCGCGCCGCACCCGCACGCGGGCTTCTCGGCCGTGACCTACCTGTTCGACGACTCGGCCACCGGCCTGGTCAGCCGCGATTCCCTGGGGGGTGAACACGCCATCCCGCCTGGCGGCCTGCACTGGACGCTGGCCGGCCGCGGCCTCATGCACGACGAGTTCCCCGCCGAGACCGGCCGCGAGGCCCATGGGCTGCAGATCTTCGTGAACCTGCCGGCCGAGCAGAAGCTGCGTGCGCCCGCCGTCATGCACCTGGCGCCGCAGCAGATGCCGCGCCGCGTGGGCGACGGCTGGCAAGCCGTGCAGGTGTTCGGCGGCACTGCCGAGCTGACGCTGCCCTGGCCCACGGCGCTGGCCATCGTCGATGTCGAGGCCGGTGCCACGTTCGACTTTGTCTTGCGCGACGGCGAGCAGGGCTTCGCCGTCGTCATCCACGGCAGCGGCGAGAGCGGCGGCCTGCCACTGTGCGGCGGCCGTGCGCTGAGCCTGCCGCTGGCGGGCCGCGCACCCATCGCCGCGGACGAGGCACTGCGCCTGGCCTGCTTCGCCGGCCTGCCGCTGCAGGAGTCCATCGTGCGCCACGGCCCCTTCGTCATGAGCGACGAAGGCCAGGTCGTGGCCGCGCTCCAGCGCTTCCAGTCGGGCGGCATGGGCCGCCTCAGCCCCAGAACAATCCCAAGCACTCACAACAAGGACACCCTGTCATGAACGCTCCGCAACAGAACGCCGCGCCCAAGCCTGCTGACACCGGCAAGAAGAGCGGCCCGCCGCTGCCGCTGCTCGTCATCGGCGCCGTGCTGCTGATCGGCGGCATCGGCCTGGGCGGGCGCATGTGGTGGCGCAGCCAGCACTTCGTCGAGACCGACAACGCCTTCGTGTCCGGCCGCATCCACCCGGTCGCCACGCGCGTGGCCGGCGTCGTCACCGAGATGCGCATGCAGGACAACGCGGTCGTCAAGACCGGCGACGTGCTGCTGCGCCTGGACCCGGCGGACGCGGCCGTGCAGGTCGAGCGGCTGAAGGCGCAGATCGCGCAGGCGGACGCGGCCATCGCCACCAGCGCCGCGCAGATCGCGCAGGCCAGGGCGCAGGCCGCCGCCACCGGGTCGCAGGTCGCGCAGGCCGAGGCCGTGCTGGCCCGCACCGAGCTGGACGCCAAGCGCAGCCAGGCGCTGTTCGGCGCCGAACTGCGCGCCACCAGCAAGCAGGAACTGGATGCCTCGCTCGCCGCGCGCGACGTGGCCCGCGCCGACCTCGCCGCCCGCAAGGCCAGCGCCGCCGCGGCCCGGGAGGTCATCGTCGCCGCCGAGAGCACGCGCCAGTCCGCCAACGCGCAGAGGACCGCCGCGCAGGCGCAGCTGAAGGACGCGCAGAACCAGCTCGGTTACGTGGAGCTGCGCGCGTCCAGCGACGGCCGCATCGGCAAGCGCACGGTGGAGGTGGGCCAGCGCGTGCAGGCTGGCCAGCAGCTCGCGGCCATCGTCGAGCCCGAGGTCTGGATCACCGCCAACTTCAAGGAGACGCAACTCTCGCGCATGAAGCCGGGGCAGCGGGTGCACGTGAAGGTCGACGCCTTCCCGGGCCAGGACCTGATCGCCAAGGTCGACAGCTTCGCGCCGGCCTCAGGCGCCAGCTTCGCGCTGCTGCCGCCCGACAACGCCACCGGCAATTTCACCAAGATCGTGCAGCGCGTGCCGGTCAAGCTGGTGTTCGAGCCCGAGAGCCTGAAGGCGCTGGGCGAGCAGGCGTCGCGCATCGTGCCGGGCCTGTCGGTGCAGGTCGAAGTCGAGATCGCCGAATAACATGAATCGGCCCCCACGCTCTCTTCGTTCGCTGCCCCCCGAGGGGGCGTCAGCGGCTTCGGACGGCCGTGCGCCGCTTGCGCCATGAGTCCCGTTCAACTGCCCCCGCCGCCCGGGAGCAAGGTGCCCATGCGCACCTGGCTGGCCGTGCTGGCCAGCCTGCTCGGCGCCTTCATGGCGGTGCTGGACATCGCCATCACGAACTCGTCGCTCAGAGACATCCTCGGCGCGCTGTCCGCCACGCAGGAGGAGGGCTCCTGGATCTCCAGCGCCTACCTCGTGGCCGAGATCGTCGTCATCCCGCTGGCGGGTTTCCTCGCCACCGTGTTCTCCACGCGGCTGTACCTGACGGTCAACGTGCTGCTGTTCCTGATGTTCAGCACGCTGTGCGGCATGGCCTGGAGCCTGGAGAGCATGATCGTCTTCCGCGCGATGCAGGGCTTCACCGGCGGCGTCATGATCCCCATGGCGATGACGCTGGTCACGCGCAAGCTGCCGCTGAACAAGCGGCCCATCGGCCTGGCGCTGTTCGGCATGACCGCCACGCTGGCGCCCACGCTGGGCCCGACGGTGGGCGGCTACCTGACCGAGCTGTACGGCTGGCCCAGCATCTTCTACATCAACTGGGTGCCGGGCATCCTGCTGATCCTGGGCGTGAGCTGGGGCCTGGACAAGGAGCCGCTGCAGCTGGACCTGCTGAAGAAGGTCGACTGGCTGAGCGTCGCCGCCATGGCCATCGGCCTGGGCTCGCTCACCGCGATGCTGGAGGAGGGCAACGCCAAGGACTGGTTCCAGAGCTCCTTCATCATCACGGCCGCCGTGCTGGCGGTGGGCGGCATCTACATCTGGGCCTGGCGTGGCCTGACGCGGTCCAACACCTTCATCGACCTGCACATCTTCGGCCGGCCCAGCTTCCTGATCGCGGCGGTCATCGCGTTCACGACCGGCATGGGCCTGTACGGCTCGGCCTTCATCCTGCCGCTGTACCTGGGCCAGATCGCCAACTACACGCCCATGCAGATCGGCCTGGTCATCATGTGGATGGGCCTGCCGCAGCTGTTCATCATGCCGTTCGCGGCCAAGCTGTCCACCAAGCTGGACAACCGCGTGATGATGAGCCTGGGCCTGGCGCTGTTCGCGGCGTCCTGCTTCATGAACACCCACATGAGCGCGGACACCGCCGGCCCCGAGCTGATCGCCGCGCAGATCGTGCGCGCACTGGGCCAGCCGCTCATCATGATCACGCTGACCAACTTCGCCATCAACGGCATCCCGCCGCAGCTGCTGCCCAGCGCGTCCGGCATGTTCAACATGATGCGCAACCTGGGCGGCTCGGTCGGCATCGCCACGCTGGCCACGCTGCTGACCAACCGCGAGCACCTGCACAGCAACCGCATCGGCGAGGCCGTCAGCCTGTACGACCCCGCCACGCAGGCGCGGCTGGATGCACTGGCGCAGAACTTCGCCGCCAAGGGGGCCGACCTGGCCGCCGCGCAGGACATGGCCTTGCGCGCGCTGGACGGCACCGTGCGCCGCGAGAGTTTCATCATGGCCTACAACGACGCCTTCCTGATCCTGGGCATCGCGCTGTTCGCCTGCGTGGGCATCGTGTGGCTCAGCAAGAAGGTCCTCGGCGGCGCGGGCGCGGCCGAAGCCGCCCATTGAATTCGGAGATCAAGACAATGATCCAACTCAAGACTGTCCTCACCCTCGTCGCCACGGCCGCATTGGCTGCCTGCACGACGCTGGGCCCCAACTACCAGGCGCCCGCCGCCAACGCGCCCGCCGCCTACCGCGCGGCCGCCGCGGTGGCCGGTGCCGAGCTGCAACGCGACTGGTGGCTGATGTTCGGCGACGCGCAGCTCAACGCGCTCCAAGCCCAGGCGCTGCAGGCCAGCCCCACGCTGGCCGCCGCGCTGGCGCGTGTGGAACGCGCCAAGGCCGTGTACGGCGCCACGCGGGCCGACGAGCTGCCGCGCCTGGACGTCACGGCCGGCGAGACCGGCCTGCGCACGTCGGCCAAGTCCGTCACCACGCCGGTGCTGGGCGGCCAGGCCATCACCTTCGAAGGCTGGCAGACCACGCTGCAGGCCAACCTGAGCTGGGAGATCGACCTCTGGGGCCGCGTCAAGCGCCAGGCCGAGTCCGCCCAGGCCCAGCTGGACGCGTCCACGCTGGACGCCGCCGCCGCCCGCGTCGCGCTGACGGCCGACGTGGCCGCCGCCTACTGGCAATGGCGCGCGCTGGCCGACGAAGCTGCAGCCTTGCAACGCCTGCGCGACAGCCGCGCCAAGGCCTTCAAGGTCGCGCAGACCCGCTTCGACGCGGGTTCGTCCACCACGCAGGACCTGGAGCGCGTGCGCGCCGAACTGGCCTCGGCGGACGCCGACGTCGCCGACCTGCCGCGCCGCCAGGCGCTGGTGGCCAACCAGATCGCCGCGCTGACCGGCCAGGCCGCGGCCGAGCTGAAGCTGCAGGCGGTGCCCATGGCCGCGCCGCCCGCCATCCGCGCCGGCCTGCCGTCCGAGCTGCTGCAGCGCCGCCCGGACCTGGCGCAGAGCCTGGCGCAACTGCATGCCGCCACGGCTCAGGTCGGCATCGCCGAAGCGGCGTTCTACCCGTCCATCCGCCTGACCGGCAGCTTCGGCTACCAGAGCAAGGACCTGAGCGACCTGATCTCGGCCCCCGCGCGCCTGTACAACTTCGGCCCCGGCATCTCGCTGCCGATCTTCGAAGGCGGCAGGAACAAGGCCAACCTGGCCGGCGCCAAGGCGCAGGTCGACGAGTCGCTCGCCGCCTTCCGCGGCCGCATGCTGCAGGCGCTGCGCGAGGTGGATGACGCGCTCGCCGAACTGCAGGGCCGTGCCAACGTCGTGGACGCGCAGAACCGCACGCTGGCCTCCAGCGGCGAGGCGCTGAAGGTGGCCAAGAGCCGCTACGACCAGGGTGCCGTCAGCTACCTGGACGTGACCGAGGCCGAGCGCACGCCGCTGGCGACCGAGCGCGCGCTGGCTCAACTGCGCGGCGCGCAATGGGCGGCCACGGCGCAGTTGGTGAAGGCGCTGGGGGGCGGGTGGACGGCCACGAGCGGCAGCTGACAGGAGCGCTACTCGAGAATCAAGGCGCCGCTAGTGGAAAAGTCTTCTCTGTTGACGAGCCGTCAGCGAACTGTTGCCTGATGGCTATGGTTTTTCCGGCCACGCGAAAACTGACTTTCTCGTCTGCTGGGTGGTCTCGCCAGCGGCCGGGCTCGCTCGCCCAAATTACAGCCGTCCCGAAGACGCGACACCGATTTCTCCAAGTTGTTTGATCGGTTGGTCTGAGGTAGGTGAGAAATACGACCCCGGCTGCTTCGTTTGTGACATGCACGATCTCGAGAGGGTGCCCCATGAGCGCTGCAATCGTCGCTCTGCAGACTTGTGCAGATGAGACCGACATTGGCCGCGCGGGCGCTGCCTCTGGAACGCCAGCGGGCGCAAAGCCTCTCTGAATTTGCTCGCGCTCTTTGGCATTTCGCTCCCGAGCTTCGTCCGCCTTCTTTCGCAGTTCTTCCCGTTGTGAGGCTGTTAACGGCTGCTGTGACAGCAACGTTGGTGGCGCCAGCAGCCAGAGTGATAGCAGAAGGGTATGACGTTTCATACACGCACTGGTTATTGACGGAGTCGACCTGGGATTTGAGCAGCTTCAGATCAACGATCAAGTCGGCGTCATTGACTCAATAGTTCTTAGCGCCGAGACCATCCTCAAGGCAGCACCACGGTGAGCAGTCGAGAAGTTCAGGGCGCTGCGACTCATGGCATCGCGCTCCGCAGGTTCAACGCAAAGCTCAACACCACGAGCCACTGCGATGTTGAGAGTTGAACATCGCTCCGCCGCACCTGCCGCCACCGCCAGCTCCGTCGCCTCGGCGAAGTTGAACGTGTGCGGCCCCGCCAGCACCGGGCAGCCACAGGCCGCAGCCTCGATGAGGTTCTGGCCGCCCAGCGGCGCGAAGCTGCCGCCCAGCAGGGCGACGTTGGCGAGCCCGTAGTACAGCGGCATCTCGCGCATGGAGTCGCCCAGCCAGACATCGGCCGTCAGCACGGCAGCCGGTGGCTCGTCGCCCCACGAACTGCGGCGCGCGAGCGCGAGGCCCGCGCCTTCGACCAGCGCGGCCACCTCGTCGAAGCGCTGCGGGTGGCGCGGCACCAGCGCCAGCAGCGGGCGCGGCGACGGCTGCTTCACCCATTCGGCCAGCAGCGCGGCTTCCTCGCCCTCGCGGCTGACGGCCAGCATCAGCACCGGCCGGCCGACCTGCGCCGCCCAGGCCTGGCCACGGGCGATCAGCGCGGGGTCCACGGCGATGTCGTATTTCAGGTTGCCGGCCACTTCCACGTGCGGGGCGCCCATCGCGCGGATGCGTGCGGCGTCGGCCTCGGTCTGCGCCAGCACCAGCCGCATGCGACGCGCGGCGGGTCGCATCAGCGCGGCCAGCCGCAGGCCCTGGCGCAGGCTCTTCTCGGACAGGCGGGCATTGGCCAGCACCATGGGCAGGCGGGCCCGTTCGGCCTCGCGCTGCAGCACCGGCCACACCTCGGTTTCCATCAGCACGCCCAGGCGCGGCTGCCAGTGGCGCAGGAAGCGACGCACGGCACCGGGCGTGTCGTAGGGCAGCCAGGCCAGTGCGTCGCCGTCCTGCAGCAGCGCCTGGGCCGCCTCGCGGCCGGTGGCGGTGGAGTGCGTCAGCAGCACGCGCAACGCGGGATCCTGCGCCCGCAGCGCGTGGATGAGGGCGCTGGCCGCGCGTGTCTCGCCGAGCGACACGGCATGGATCCAGACGCGGCCGCGCGTCGGGCGCGGGCCGGCGGCGTGACCCAGCCGTTCAAGCAGCGACTGGCGGTACAGCGGCTCCTTGGCGCCGCGCCGCCACAGGCGCAACAGGTAGAACGGCGTCAGCAGCCACAGCGTGGCCGCGTACAGGGCCAGCGCCAGGCCTGCGGGCATCAGTGGCCCGCGGCGAACGTCGCGTCCGGCTTCACGCGCTTGAGCTGCGCCAGCACATCGTGCTGGATGCGTTCCAGCGCCTCGGGCGTGTGGCCCTCGAAGCGCAGCACCAGCACCGGCGTGGTGTTGGACGGGCGGATCAGGCCGAAGCCGTCGGGGAACTCGATGCGCAGGCCGTCGATGGTGACGATCTCGCTGGCGCCGGGGAAGTCGGCCAGCGTGACCAGGGCCTTCAGGTTCTTCACGACCTCGTGGTGCTCGCCTTCGGCGCAGGGCACGTTGATCTCGGGCGTGTTGAAGCTGTTGGGCAGGGCCTTGAGCACGGCGCTCGGGTCCTTGGCCCGCGACAGGATCTCCAGCATGCGGCCGGCCGTGTACATCGCATCGTCGAAGCCGTACCAGCGCTCGTTGAAGAAGATGTGGCCCGACAGCTCGCCGGCCATGGGCGCGCCGGTCTCCTTCAGCTTGGCCTTGGCCAGCGAGTGCCCCGTCATCCACATCAGCGGCTTGCCGCCGTGCTTCTTGATCCACGGCGCCAGGCGCTGCGTGCACTTCACGTCGAAGATGATCTGCGCGCCCTTGCGGCGCTTCAGGATGTCGGCGGCCAGCAGCATGATCTGGCGGTCCGGCATGATCATCTCGCCGTCACGGGTGACGATGCCGAGGCGGTCGCCGTCGCCGTCGAAGGCCAGGCCCAGTTCGGCGCCGGTGGCGTGCACGATGCGCTTGAGGTCTTCCAGGTTCTCGGGGCGGCTGGGGTCCGGATGGTGGTTGGGGAAGTCGCCGTCCACCTTGGAGAAGATGTCGATGACGTCGCAGCCCAGCGCGCGCAGGATGGCGGGCGCCGACGCACCGGGGATGCCGTTGCCGCTGTCCACGACGATCTTCATCGGCCGGGCCAGCTTGCAGTCGTTGACGACGCGGGCCGTGTACTCGGGCACCACGTCCATCTTGGCGACGCGGCCGCGGCCCTTGGCGTAGTCCTCGGCCTCGATGCGGCGCTGCAGGCCCTGGATCTGCTCGCCGTAGACGGCGGCGCCCTTGAGCACCATCTTGAAGCCGTTGTAGTCCTTGGGGTTGTGGCTGCCCGTGACCATGATGCCGGAGCTGCAGCCGTACTGGCCGCGCGTGGCGGCGACGTAGTAAAGCATGGGCGTTGTCACGGCGCCGATGTCGACGACGTCCAGCCCGGTGCTGCGCAGCCCGCGGATCAGCGCGGCGACCAGGGCAGGGCCCGACACGCGGCCGTCGCGGCCCACGGCCACGGCCTTCTCGCCCAGCGCCTTGGCCTCGGTGCCGAACGCGCGACCCAGGTGTTCGGCAAGCGCCTCGTTCAAGGTCTGGCCGACGACGCCGCGGATGTCGTAAGCCTTGAAGATGGACGCGTGAACCTGCATGGATGCCTCGGTGGATAGGGTTTGAAAGCGCGCGGATTGTAGGCAAGCCGCCCGCAGCGCCATCCATCGCGCCGGCTGTCGATCCGTCGCTCGCGCCGGCGCCGGCCGCCGGCCCGTTCCTACACTCCCGCTCCATGACATTCACCGAGGAATTCGCTCAGGCGCTGCGCCACCAGCGCATGCTGATGAAGCACCGGCCCGACCGGCTGCGCGTGCGGGCGCTGATCTACCTGGTGTGGCTGGTCGGCTTCGGCTTCCTGTTCGCCATCATCAACGGCGTGCAGAGCGGCCGGCTCGGCTCGGCCAACTGGTGGCGGGGCGACCTGCCGGGCCACATGCTGGTCAGCCTGTGCGTCACGGTGTGCTTCTTCATCGGCTTCCGCGGCTTCGAGCGGCTGGCGCCGCAGCGATGGCTGGACACGATCACGGGCTGGCGCGACTGGCGCTCGGGCGCCTTTTTCTCGACGCTGTCCGTCACCTGCTCGCTCACCGGCGTCGTCATCGGCTTCGCCGCCGTCGACCGCATCTGGCAACAAGAGGGCATGCTCAGCCGGCTGCTGGCCAAGCCCGGCTTCTGGGCCCAGTTCCTGGCGATCTCCGTCATCGTCACGGTCATCATCGGCCTGCGCTACCGCGCGCGCTGGAAGCAGGAGATGCTGCAGGCCCGCGTCACCGAGGCGCAGCTCAAGCTGCTGCAGGGGCAGATCGAGCCGCACTTCCTGTTCAACACGCTGGCCAATGTGCAGAGCCTCATCGACTTCGACCCCGAGCGGGCCAAGCGGATGCTGGAGCGCTTCACGGACTACCTGCGCGCCAGCCTGGGCCAGCTGCGCGGCGAGTCGACGACGCTGGCCCAGGAGTTCGCGATGCTGGAGGCCTACCTGGCGCTGATGCAGTTGCGCATGGGCGAGCGGCTGCGCGTGCAGCTGATGCTGCCGCCGGAGCTGGCCGGCATCGAACTGCCGCCGCTGCTGGTGCAGCCGCTGGTCGAGAACGCCATCCACCACGGCCTGGAGCCCAAGATCGCCGGCGGCGAGGTCCGCGTCACCGCCCGCCGCGAAGGCGGTGCGCTGATCGTCGATGTCGAGGACGATGGCCAGGGGCTGGACGCCCCGAAGCGCCGCGCCGGCAACGGCATGGCCCTGGGCAACATCCGCGCGCGCCTGACGGCCCGCTGGGGCCCCACCGCCACGCTCGAACTGCAGCCCCGCGAAGGCGGCGGCACGCGTTCCCGCATCCGCATTCCCTCTGCTGCCTGACATCCATGACGACTGCCCTCATCGCTGACGACGAACCCCACCTGGCCCAATACCTGAAGGCCCAGCTCGCCCAGGCCTGGCCCGAGCTGCAGATCGTGAAGATCGCCGCCAACGGCGTCGAAGCCGCCGAGGCCATTGCCGAGCTCGAACCGGACCTGGCCTTCCTGGACATCCAGATGCCCGGCCTGACCGGCCTGGAAGTGGCCCAGGGCATCGAGGGCGGCACGCGCGTCGTCTTCGTGACGGCGTACGACCAGTACGCCGTCGAGGCCTTCGAGGCGCGCGCGGTGGACTACCTGCTCAAGCCGTTGAAGACCGAGCGCCTGGCCGCCTGCGTGGCCCGCCTGCGCGACGCCGCGCCCACGGTCGGTGACGACGGCGCGCTGGCCGAGACGCTGAAGCGCCTGCTGCCCACGGCCGGCGCGACGACGCAGCCGAAGTTGCGCTACATCCGCGCGGCGCAGGGCGAGCTGATGCACCAGATCGCCGTCGACGACGTGCTGTTCTTCCACGCCGACGACAAGTACACCATCGTGCAGACGGCCACCGCCGAGCACCTGATCCGCACGCCCATCTTCGAGCTGGCCAGCCAGCTGGACGCCGAGCGCTTCTGGCAGGTGCACCGCTCGACCATCATCAACCTGGACCACCTGGCCGGCACGCGGCGCGACGAGCAGAGCCGGCTTTTCGTGCGCGTGAAGGGCCAGCCGCGCGAGCTGCCCGTCAGCCGCGCCTACGTGCACCTGTTCAAGGCCATGTAGCCTGCGCTGCCGGCCGACGCATCCCGCTCAGGACTGCAACGCCCTGTCGCCTGACAGCCTGAAGACGGAGACGGTCTCCACCAACTGGCGGGCCTGGCCCTTCAGGCTCTCGGCCGCTGCGGCGCTTTGCTCCACCAGCGCCGCGTTCTGCTGCGTGACCTGGTCCATCTGCATGACGGCTTGGCCCACCTGGCCGACACCGGCGCTCTGCTCACTGCTGGCGGTGCTGATCTCGCCCATGATGTCGGTCACGCGTCGGATCGAGGTCACGATCTCGCTCATGGTCACGCCAGCCTGGTCCACCAGCTGCGAGCCGTGCTCCACGCGTTCCACGCTGGCAGAGATCAAGGTCTTGATCTCCTTGGCGGCCTGCGCGGACCGTTGCGCCAGGCTGCGCACCTCCGCCGCTACGACGGCGAAACCGCGGCCCTGTTCTCCGGCCCGGGCGGCTTCGACGGCGGCGTTCAAGGCCAGGATGTTGGTCTGGAAGGCGATGCCGTCGATGACGCTGATGATGTCGGTGATCTTCCTGGACGAGTCGTTGATGCCCTTCATGGTGTCCACGACCTGGCCCACCACCGTGCCGCCCTTGGCGGCCACCTCCGAGGCGCCCAGGGCCAGTTGGTTGGCCTGCCTGGCGTTGTCGGCGGTCTGGCGGACGGTGGAGCCCAGTTGCTCCATCGACGCCGCCGTTTCCTCCAGGCTGCTGGCCTGCTCTTCGGTGCGCTGGCTCAGGTCCAGGTTGCCCTGGGCGATCTCGGCGCTGGCGGTGGCGACCGACTCGGCGTTCTCTCGCACCGACTGCACCACCCGGGTCAGCGAGTCCTGCATGGCCGACATCGACTGCAGCAGGGGGCTGAACTCGTCCAGCACCGCGTCTTGCACCGCGACCGTGAAGTCGCCCCGCTGCACCCGGTCGGCCACCTGCTGCGAGGCCAGCACGCGACCGCGCAGCGTGCGGGCGATGTACCAGGAGAACGCCAGCAGCGCCACCGCGACGGCGGCCACGAGCGCGCACAGGTAGACGCGGATGCTGTCGGCGGCGGCGCCGATGGCTTGCACCTTCTGGCTCAACTCCTTGCCCTGGCCATTGCGTGCGGTGACCAGCCACGACTCCATGGCGGCATAGGCCGGGATGGTCTTGTCGATCAGCATGGCCAGCGCCGCGTCGCTCTTGCCCTCGCGGATCAGCTGGATGTTGGCCTCGGCGACCGGCCAGGTCACGGCCTGCAGCTGCAGCCAGTCGCGCTGGAATGCGTCCCGGCTTTCCTGTGTGGTGAGCTCCTTCAGATAGTCCGCATCGTTCTTGGAAATCTGCGCCCGCTTGGCCTGCATGTCCTGCATGGCCAGTTCGGTGTCCCTGGGCTGCTTCATCAGCAACGCATGGCGCATGCCCGACAGCACCTGCGCGACCTTCAGCTCGGTGCTGGCGATCAACTCCAGCTGCAGCACCTTCACGCGGCCGGCGCTCTGGGCCAGGTCGCGCACGCTGACCAGCTGCATCCAGGTGCTGATCGCCAGCAGCGTGAGCGCGGTGATGAGCACCCATGACACCAGGTAGAGGCGGGCACTGATGCTGACGGTTCGAAACAGGTTCATGGCGAGAAGTCCCATCGCTGGAGGAAAAGGAGAGGTCCCGGGGACGCTTGTCCGGGGTGTGGCGCTGTCGCCCTGCCTACGGTGTAGGGGCCCGGGTGGTGCGCTCGCTTGCGATGGATCAACACCGGACGACGCATCCGCGCCGATTGGCCGAGCGGGTCAGGGGTCTGGCCGAAGCGGTCTTGGCCGCAGTGAGACCGGGTGCGCTGCATGCGGCGCGACGGCCGCTGGGTTGGCGGGCGCACGGACGCGTCCCACAGCTCGGTTCATGCTGGCATGACACATGCAAACCACGCCATGGCCCCATGAGTGATGCGTCGCGCCAGCCCGTGCCGGCGGTGGGCATGCGTGCCCCCACGCCCGAGCCGTTCGGGCCGGAGCTGGTGTCTCCCGTGTACCTGATGCCCCTGCTTGCGGAAGCCGTTCACCGTCAGCTCGGCGTGCAGCCCTTGTTCCGCGGGTCGGGCATGGAAGCCGGCGACCTTGATGCGCCGGGAGCGCTGATCTCGCACGCGCAGGCCATCAACGTGGTGCGCCGCGCGTTGCGGGTGATGCCGATGGCTGGCTTGGGTCTGGCGTTGGGGCGCCGCGCGCTGATCACGGAGCGCGGTGTGCTGGCGCTGGGCCTGCTCGCCGCTGCAACGCTGGGCGACGCCATTCGCCTGGCCCTGCAGTTTGCGGGCAGTGCGGGCTATCTGCTGCAGGTTCGCGAAGCGACATCGGCGGCCGGACACGAGTTCATCGCGGCGCCGTTCGCCGGGGATGAGGACGTGCAGGGCTTCCTCGTCGATCTCACGTTTTCCGCGTCCGTGCAGTTGCACCGCCAGATCACCGGCGCGAACTACGCACCCAGCGTGGTGGAGCTGGTGTCCAGCCGGCCCGCCGATGCGGCCGGTCATGAGGCCTTCTATGGCTGCCCGGTTCGCTTCGGCAGCCTGAGGAATGCGCTGCACACGCAGCCGGCCTGGTGCGCCTTTGCCTTGCCCTGGGCCAACGGCGCGGCCACCCGGCTGTCGACGCAACTGCTGCGGCGAGAGGTCGAGCGGCTGGACGCCGGGCCTGCCATCGGCTTCAGCGTGGCGCGGTCCATCCGACGGCGGTTGCCCGACGTGGCGCTGCTGGGACAATTGGCGGCTTCACTCAATCTGAGCGAACGCACGCTGCGCCGCCAACTCGCCCAGGCCGGTTTGAGCTATCGCCAACTGCTCGACGAGGGTCGAAAGGCGAGGGCCTTCGAACTGATGGCCGCCGGCCAACGCAGCCTGGGCGAGATCGCCGCTGCCGCGGGTTTCTCTGATGCCCGGGCGTTCACGCGAGCCTTCAGGCGCTGGACCGGCCATGCCCCGACGGGGGAGCGCGGACTTGCCGCCTCGGCCGTCCATCCCTGGGTACCCGGCCTGGATTGAGCGCCAGGGGGCACCGCGAGCCGCGCCGCCCATCGCAGGGGCATGTCCGAAAACTGCCAGGATCTGGCGATGCCGGCCCCTAGACTGGCCGCATGTCCTCCGCCGTCCTGCCGCCCGATGCCGCCTACGCCGCGCTCGCCGCCCGCGATGCGCGCTTCGACGGGCGGCTGTTCGTCGGCGTCACGTCCACCGGCATCTACTGCCGGCCGGTGTGCCGCGTGCGCCTGCCCAAGCGCGAGAACTGCCTTTTCTTCTCGACGGCCGCCCAGGCCGAGGCGGCCGCCTTCCGGCCCTGCATGAAATGCCGGCCCGAACTGGCGCCGCGGGCACTGGCCTGGACGACCATGGACGCCTCGCGCACGCTTGCAACCCAGGCCGCCGCCTGGCTGGACGCCTGTGACGACGCCGAGGCCAGCGTCGAGCAACTGGCCGCCCACCTGGGCATCACGAGCCGGCATCTGCGCCGCATCTTCCAGGCCGAGCATGGCGTGTCGCCGCTGCAATACCTGCAGACCCGGCGCCTGCTGCTGGCCAAGTCGCTGCTGACCGACAGCGCCCTGCCGGTGCAGGAGATCGCTTTCGCGTCGGGCTTTGCCAGCCTGCGCCGCTTCAACGCCGCGTTCGTGGAGCACTACCGCATGCAGCCGACGGCGTTGCGGCGCGAAGGGGGCAGCGGCCAAGCGCCGTCGCGGTTGCGGCTGGCCTATCGCGCGCCCTACGACGTGGCGGGCGTGCTGGCGTTCCTGGCGCCGCGGGCCGTGGCCGGCGTGGAGACGGTGGGGGAGGGCGTCATCACGCGCAGCCTGGCGCTGACGCATGCCGGTGTGCGCCGCGCCGGGTGGGTGCGGGTCGGTTTCGAGCGCGCCGGTGAGGTGAGCGTCGAGCTGGCGCCGTCGCTGTGGCCGGCGGTCGGCGTGCTGCTGCCGCTGCTGCGCGGGTGGCTGGACCTGGATGCCGACCCCGAGGTCATCGCCACGGCACTGGGGCCGCACGCCGTGCCCGGGCAGCGCCTGCCCGGCTGCGTCGACCGCTTCGAGCTGGCCGTGCGGGCGGTGCTGGGCCAGCAGGTGACGGTGGCCGCCGCGCGCACGCTGGTGGGCCGCTTCGTCGAGCGATTCGCAGAGGTGCTGGCGGACGCGCCCGAGGGCTGCGGCCGCCTGTTCCCGACACCCGAACGCATCGCCCGTGCCACCCGCGACGACATCGCCTCGCTGGGCATCATCGCCCGCCGCGCGGACAGCCTCATCGCGCTGGCCCAGGCCTGGCCCACGCTCGCGTTCGCGCGCCGCGACGGCTCGCCCGAGGCTGCCCTTGACGAACTGCAACGCATCCCCGGCATCGGCCCCTGGACCGCCAGCTACATGCTGATGCGCGGCTGGAGCTGGCCCGACGCCTTTCCGCCCGGCGACGTCGTCCTGCGCCGCGCGCTCGGTGGCGCTGCGCCGCCGCTGAGCCCCAAGGCCTATCTCGAAGCCGCCGAGCGCTACCGGCCCTTCCGCAGCTACGCCGTCCTGCACCTCTGGAGACACGCATGAACCACCACATCCTGCAGCGCCGCATCGCCACGCCGCTGGGCCCGCTGACCGCCACCCGCAGTGCCCGGGGCCTGTCGGGCCTGTGGTTCGACGGCCAGAAGCACCATCCCGGTCCGCTCGCGCTGCCCGAGGACGATGGCAGCGATGCGGTGCTCGGCGCGGCCGAGACCGCGCTGGCGGACTATTTCGCCGGCCGGCCGTTCACGCGGCCGCCGCTGGACCCGGCCGGCACCGAGTTCCAGCGCCAGGTCTGGCAGGCGCTGCTGGCCATCACGCCCGGCGAGGCCACCAGCTATGGCGCGCTGGCCCGGCGCCTGGGCCGCGAGCGCGCGGTGCGCGCCCTGGGCGCGGCGGTGGGCCGCAACCCGATCTCGGTGCTCATTCCCTGCCACCGCGTGCTGGGCGCCGACGGCAGCCTCACCGGCTATGCCGGCGGGCTGGCGCGCAAGCGCGCCTTGCTGGCCCTGGAGGGGGCGCTGGCATGAAGGCCTTCGACCTGACGGAGCTGATCCTGCTGGCCGCGGTCTGGGGCGCGTCCTTCCTGTTCATGCGACTGGGTGCCGGCGAGTTCGGGCCGCTCGTGCTGGCCGCCGTGCGCGTCGGCCTGGCCAGCGTGCTGCTGATCCCGCTGCTGGCGTCGCAGGGCGGCCTCGGCGAGCTGCGCCGTCACTGGCGCGGCCTGCTGCTGGTGGGCGCGCTGAACAGCGCCATCCCCTTCGTGCTGTTCAGCTTCGCGGCCCTGTCCATCACGGCCGGCCTGTCCAGCATCGTCAACGCGACGACGCCGCTGTGGACGGCCATCGTCGCGTTCGTCTGGCGGCGCCAGGGCCTCACGCCGCTGCGCGTGGCCGGCCTCGTCATCGGCTTCGCCGGCGTGGCCTTCCTGGCCTGGGACAAGGCCAGCTTCAAGCCGGGGGCCGACCATGCCGGCTTCTGGGCCGTGGTGGCGTGCGCGGCGGCCACGCTCTGCTACGGCGTGGCGGCCAATGCGACCAAGCGCTTCCTCGCGGGGGTGTCGCCGCTGGTGGTGGCGACGGGCAGCCAGTTCGCCGCGGCGTTGCTGCTGGCGGCGCCGGCCGTGTGGCTGTGGCCCGCCACCATGCCCGGCGCCGTCGCGTGGGGCAGCGCGCTGGCGCTGGCCGCGCTGTGCACGGCGCTGGCCTACGTGCTGTACTTCCGGCTGATGAGCCGCGTGGGGCCGACGAACGCGGTGTCCGTGACCTTCCTGATCCCGCTGTTCGCCATGCTGTGGGGCGCGCTGTTTCTGCAGGAGGCCGTCACGGCGCAGATGGTGGCGGGCGGCGCCGTCGTGCTGGTGGGCATCGCGCTGGCGCTGGGGCTGGTCGGCCGGCGCGGCTGAGGCCGTGCTTGGGACCGTGGGGCGGCCGGCGTGGCCGGCTCGCGCCCTCAGGAGATGCCAGTGGCGGTGAAGGTGGCCGTGGCGGCCTTGCCGTCGAGCGATTGCGTCAGCGTGCAGGCCACGGTGTTGTTCGCCGTGATGGCGGCCTGCGTGATCGCATAGCCGGCCGGCAGCGCGGCGCCGGCATGCAGCTTCATCGTCTTGGCCACGTCGGCGCAGTCGGAGACGGCCACGCCCTGGGCTTCGTTCTCCTTGCGCAAGGCGTAGTTGATGGCGGAGCCGGAGCTCAGCGAGCTGGCGATCTCCTTGAGCGCGGAGCCCCGCGACTCGGCATCGGCCCGAACGACCTTCGGCAGCACGACCGTGGCCAGCACGCCGATGACGACGACGACCATCGCCAGTTCGACCAGGGTGATGCCGATTTGCCGCGACTTGTTCATGGGTGCCTTCCCGCGCAGGGCGCTGTGATTCCGGGGTGGCATGACTATCTGCCGGCGCGGCGTGCGCACCCAGTGAAAAGCGCACGGTGCCCGCCCGCCCCGGCGCGCAGGACGGGAATCCGTTGCATGCGTCACGCCTGCGACGCGGGTGGCCGCCGGCGCGGCCCGCGCCGCCCGCTCAGGCGTTGCTGGTCGCGTGGACCTCGGAGATCGTCGTGACGCCTTGCAGCACCTTGACGATGCCGTCCTGGCGCAGCGAGCGCATGCCCTCGGCCAGCGCCGCGTGCTGCAGTTCCTCGGCACGGGCGCCGGTCTGGATCATGCGGCGCAGGTTCTTGGACACGCTCAGCAGCTCGTGCAGGCCGGCGCGGCCCTTGTAGCCGCTGTGGCCGCAGGTCGGGCAGCCCGGACTCGTGAACTTCATCAGCCGGCCGTTCCTGCCGTGCTGCTGCACCCATTCGGCCGCCAGCGCGAAGCGGTCCGGACGCGTGCCTTCCGGGAAGACATGCAGGTAGTCGTCCAGCAGTTCGTCGAGCTCGGCGTTGGTCAGCGGCTCGGACGTCTGGCAGGCCGTGCAGGCGCGCCGCACCAGGCGCTGGGCCAGCACGGCCAGCAGCGAGTCGGCGAAGTTGAACGGGTCCATGCCCATGTCCAGCAGCCGCGTGATCGTCTCGGGCGCGCTGTTGGTGTGCAGCGTGGACAGCACCAGGTGGCCCGTCAGCGAGGCCTCGACGGCGATCTCGGCGGTCTCCTGGTCGCGGATTTCACCGACCATGACGACGTCCGGGTCAGCGCGCAGGAAGGCACGCAGCGCCTTGGCGAAGGTCCAGTCGATCTTGGCGTTGACCTGCACCTGACGCAGCCCGGCCTGCGTGATTTCGACCGGGTCCTCGGCGGTCCAGATCTTGCGGTCCGGCGTGTTGATGTGGGCGAGCGCCGAGTGCAGCGTGGTCGTCTTGCCGGAGCCCGTGGGGCCGACGCACAGCACCATGCCGTAGGGCCGCGCGACGGCCGTCTGCAGCGCAGCGAGGTTGGCCGGCGACAGGCCGATGCGTTCCAGCGGGATGGGCTTGCTGGAGGCCAGCAGCCGCATGACCACGTCTTCCAGGCTGTTGTTGGTCGGGATGGTCGCCACGCGCAGCTCCAGCCGGTGCTGGGGCGAGTACTTGGCGAAGTTGATCTTGCCGTCCTGCGGCTTGCGGCGCTCGGAGATGTCGAGGTCGCACATGATCTTGATGCGCGCGATCATCGCGTTGCGGTAGGTGTGCGGCAGCTCCAGGTAGGGCTGCAGCACGCCGTCGCGGCGAAAGCGGATCTTGAGCTTTTCCTTGCCGGGGTAGGTCTCGATGTGGATGTCGGACACGCCCTGGGAATGCGCCTCGATGATCATCGTGTTGATGAGCCGCACGAGCGAGTTGTCGCTCTGCTCGATGGGCGCGTCGTCTTCCTTGGCCGCGCGCTCGCTGCTGTCGCGCTCCAGGCTCTCGATGAGCTTGTTGGAGGTGTCCAGCGGGAAGTCGGGCTGGAAGTCCGGCAGCGGCGAATCGGTGCGGGCGGCCGTCTCGGCGCCGTAGCGCTCGAAGGCCCGCGGAACGGCGAACTGCAGCGTGCCCAGCTTGGTCAGCGTCGGCACGACCTTGAGCTGCGTGATGAACTCGATCTCGTCGATGGCGTCGCGCCGCGTCGGGTCCTCCATCGCGACGACCAGGCGCCCCTCGCGCAACACCAGCGGCAGCACCTCCAGGCGCTTGGCGACCGCCATCGGCAGCTTGCGCACGGCGTCGGGCTCGACGGCGAAATGCTCCACGTCGACGACCGGATAGCCCATCTTGCGCGCCAGCGCCGACTGCAGCTGCGGCCGCGTGATGACGCCCTTGCGCACCAGCAGCTCGCCCAGCGGCACGGAGCGGTCCTCGCGCTGCTGCGCGAGCGCCTGGTCGAGCTGCGCGGCGGTGATCAGCTCCAACGCCAGCAGCGCCTCGCCGATGCGCACCATCGGCATCTTGGCCTGCTGCTCGACGGCCTGCATGAGCTGATCGGTGGTGACGATCTGCTGGTCGACGAGGATGTCGCCGACACGCTTCTGGCGCAGGCCGGTCTGCTCGACGGCGGCGGCCGCCACCTGCTCCTGCGTGACCAGCTTGTCCTTGAGCAGCAGGTCGCCGATGCGCTCGCCGATCTCGAAATGCTGCAGCACCTCGCGCGGGATGAACACGCGGCGCACCGAGTCGTCGGTGGCGGACAGCGGCGGGAACAGGAACAGGCCGAGGTGGTCGTGGTGGTGGCCGATGGTCACGCCCTTGAGCTCGTCGCCGCCGTTGAAGACGATGCGGAACTCGGTGCGCGGGCGCTGGTCCACGCTCAGCGGCGAGTTCAGGTCGCTCTGGTCGCGCGGCGGCACGCTGAGCGGGCGCATAAGCTTGACGGCGCGGAACTGGCTGAACTTCAGCGGCATGCTGTTGCGTGCCGGCGGGACGTTGATCTGCGCGATGCGCTCCGCGGCATTCACCTGCAGCAACTGGCCCGCGCTGCGGCTGTTGTTCAGCCCGAGCAGTTCGCAGACTTCGGGCGCGCGTTGCGCCTGGGGTTGCGGGTAGGCCGCGTAGGGCGGGCTGGGCCACAGGAATCCCGACACCTGGGCGCCTGGCCCGGCCGCGGCGGTGGAGTCGGCGTCGCCGTGAGGCCAGGGCAGGGGCTGAGACGGGTCGGTCATGGGCTCAAGCAAGAAGGATTGCCGGCAATTATGGAGGCCGCCAGCCGCCCCATCTGTCTGGAATTACACGGTGTCGGCAGGCCTGATGGGTGCGTCCGCCCCCATGCGCGAGGCGGGTTCTGGAGAATGGCGGCCATGAATGTTCTGCTCACCGGCTTCGAGCCTTTCGGCGGCGACGGCATCAACCCGTCCTGGGAAGTGGCGCGTTCGCTGCATGGCCAGGTCATCGCCGGCGCGCTGGTGCAGTCGCGCTGCCTGCCCACGACGTTTGCCGAGGCGCCGCGGGCGCTGGCCGACGCGCTGGCCGTCGTGCGGCCCGGACTGGTCATCGCACTGGGCCTGGCCAGCGGCCGCGCGGACATCTCCATCGAGCGGGTGGCCGTGAACCTGATCGACGCGCGCATCCCGGACAACGCCGGCGAGCAGCCGCGGGACGTGCCCGTGCGGGCCGACGCGCCGGCCGCCCACTTCTCGACGCTGCCGGTCAAGGCCATGCGCGACGGCCTGCGCGCGGCGGGCCACCCCGCCGGGCTGTCGCTGTCGGCCGGCGCCTTCGTCTGCAACCAGGTGTTCTACGAGCTGCAGCACCAGCTGGCCGGCCGGGGGCTGTGCAGCGGCTTCATCCACGTGCCGGCCCTGCCCGAGCAGGCGGCGCGCAGCCTGCCCGCGGTGCCGAGCATGGGCCTGGCAGCGCAGATCGACGCCATCAAGCTGGCCATCGCGATCGCATTGTCGGGCGACGCGCCACTGGCGCCGCTGCCGGATGAAGGCGCGCCGGTCAGCTGATCACTCGCCGCTGTAGTGCCGCCAGCGCGCGCTGGCCTCGCGCATGAGCCGCACCTGCCGGGCAAAGCGGCGGCAGTTGCTGCAGACACGGTGATGCAGGCGCAGCGACAGCCGCTCGCCCAGCGGCAGCGTGCGGTCCTCGGCCTGCAGCGTGATCTTCGTGGCATCTCGGCAGGTGATGCTCAGCTTCATCATCGGTTGGCGTCTCCAGCGTCCGGTGTGCCGAACCAGCCGGCCTGCAGGCACTCCCTGAGCCTCAGCCGGGCCCGGTGCAGCATGACCCAGAGGTTGGTCGGCGTGATGGCCAGCGCCTTACAGATCTCGTCGGACTCCAGTTCCAGCCACTCGCGCATCATGAACAGCCGCCCCTGCTGGCCGGGCAGTTTCTCGACGCAGGCCTCCAGCACCTTCATGAAGTCCAGTTGCCGCAGCACGGCCTCGGGGTCGCCCCAGTCGTGCGGCGACTCGCGCCAGTGGCCGTTGGCGGAGAACAGCAGGTCGTCCAGGTCCTCGCCGTCCTCGGTGCTGGCCGTGGTGGACAGCTCGCGGCTGTTCCTGCGGATCTGGTCGATGAGCTTGTGCTTGAGGATGCCGATGAGCCAGGTCTTGAGCTGGCTGGCGCCCGCGAAGGCCTGCGGATTTTCAAGCGCCGCGAGCAGCGTGTCCGACACCGCGTCCTCGGCCCAGGCCGGGTTGCGCAACTGCAGCCGGGCGTACTTCAGCAGGCCCGGGCGCAGGGCTTCGAGCTGGCGGGTGAAGTCGGGGGGAGCGGTCATGTCGTGGGCGAACTCGGCCGGCAGTGTAAGGATGGGCGCGGGGCTTGCGACAGCCACGGAGCCGCCGCATCATCGGCCGCCTTTGTTGTTTCAACCTTTTGGAGACCTTGCCATGAAGACCACCACCGTCGTGTCCACCGCCCTTGCCGCCGCCCTGTCGCTGGGCCTGGTTGCCCAGGCGCAGGCCCAGGCCGCCGCCAAGGAGAAGTGCTTCGGCATCGCCAAGGCCGGCAAGAACGACTGCGCCTCGGCCAACGGCAGCCACTCCTGCGCCGGCGAGGCCAAGACGGACAATGCGCCGACCGAATGGAAGTACGTCGCCAAGGGCACGTGCGAAAAGGAAGGCGGCATGACCAAGGCGCCCGCCAAGAAGTGATCCGTTGACATCGAACCCGGCCCCGTGCGTGGGCATCGGCTGGCGCCACGCCCATTACGAGAGCCTGCTCGAACAGCGGCCGGCGCTGGACTTCATCGAGGTCCATTCGGAGAACTTCTTCGCCGACGGCGGCATCACGCTGGCCGTGCTGGACGCCGGCCGCGCCGCCTATCCCGTCAGCCTGCACGGCGTGGGCCTGGGCCTGGGCTCGGCCGCCGGGCTGGACGAGCGGCACTTGGAGCGCCTCGCGCGCCTGGTGCAGCGCGTGCAGCCGGCATGGGTGTCCGACCATGCCTGCTTCGCACGCGTGCGCTCGGGCCTGCACGCGGCCGACCTGCTGCCCATTGCCTTCGACGACGAATCGCTGGCCGTGATGGCGCGGCACGTCGAGCAAGTGCAAGAGCGCCTGGGCCGCCCCATGCTGGTCGAGAACATCAGCGCCTACGTGGGCTGGGGCGGCGGCACCTGGGCCGAACCCGAGTTCTTCAACGCACTGACGCGGCGCAGCGGCTGCGGGCTGCTGCTGGATGTCAACAACCTTGTCGTCAACGCACGCAACGAGGGCCTGGCGCCAGACGCTGCAGCGCAGGCCGCGATGCGCTGGGTGGATGCCATCCGCCTCGGCAGCGTCGGCGAGATCCACCTCGCCGGGCACTGTGAACGCGCGGACGGCCTGATCATCGACGACCACGGCAGCCGTGTGCGCGAGGCCGTCTGGCAGGTGTACGCCCATACGATCCGCCGCCTCGGCCCGCTGCCGACGCTGATCGAATGGGACACGGACGTGCCCGCGCTGGACGTGCTGCTGGCCGAGGCGGGGCGGGCGAGGGCGGTGTGCACATGAAGGCCCGGCAACAAGCCCTCGTCGATGCCTTGCTGGGCCGCGGCGAGCCGCCGCCGGAACTGGCTGCCAGCGGGCGCGGCCTGGCTGCCTATCGCCACAACCTCCAGGCGCTGTCGGCCCGGGCGCTGGCCGGGACTTTCGAGCGCGTGTACGCGGTACTCGGCGAGGATGAGTTCGCGTCGCTGGCCTGGACGTTCTGGCGCGCGTGCCCGCCCACGCACGGCGACCTGGGCGACTGGGGCGGCAAACTCGAAGCCTTCCTGATCGAACGCGCGGGCGAGGCGTCCTGCCTGCCGGACCTGGCGCGGCTGGACTGGGCGCTGCACCAGGCGGAGCGGGCGCAGGACGTCGAGCTGGAGGCGGAGTCGCTGAACCTGATGGGCACGACACCGCCCGAGGCGCTGTGGCTGCGACTTCGGCCCGGCGTGGCGTTGCTGGCCCAACAGAGCGGCCCGGTGCTCGTCTGGCGCCGTGGCTGGCGCGGTGAATCGCTAGGCCTGTCGGCCGGCGAAGCGGCATTCTTCGCGGCCGTGCTGGCCGGCGCGAGCCTCGCCGCGGCGCTCGAAGCCGCCGAAGTGAAAGGTTCTGCGCCCGAACCCGACTTCGACTTCGGCGCCTGGCTGCAAGCCGCGCTGCACAACGCCTGGCTGCATGCGGTCAGGTCAACGCCAACGCACGGGACCCCGACGCCATGAATGCCCTCCTCCGCGCCGCGCTGCGCACCTGCACCGACCCGGGCCTGCCGCCCACGCGCCTGCCGGCACCGCTGGATACGGCCGTCAGCCACCTGCAGTCGCTGGCGCTGCTGGCCGCACGGCTGTACGTGGCCCACATCTTCTTCAAGTCGGGCCTGACCAAGCTGCACGACTGGTCGTCCACGCTGGCCTTGTTCAACGACGTCTACCAGGTGCCGCTGCTGCCGCCCACGCTGGCCGCCTACCTGGGCACGGCCGGCGAGCTGGTGCTGCCGGTGCTGCTGGTGCTGGGCCTGGCCGGGCGGTTTGCCGGCGCGGGCCTGTTCGTCGTCAACCTGATGGCGGCGCTGTCGCTGATGGCCGACGACTTCTCGCCCGCCGCCCAGGCGCAGCACACGCTGTGGGGCGTGCTCGCGCTGATGATCGCGCTGTGGGGTGCCGGCCGCTGGTCGGCCGACCGGTTCATTCGCGCGGTCTGAAGTTCAGGATGATGACCGGCGGCACGCGGCCGTCGGTGTCGCGCGGCAGCATCTCGGCCTTCTCGACGGCGCGCAGCACGGCGCGGTCCCAGTCGGCATCGCCGCTGGCCTTGATGACCTTGCTGCCGAGGATGCGGCCGTCAGGTGCCAGCGCCACCTGCACTTCCGCGGTCGGGTTGGCGGCGCCATCGTCCGAATAGATGATCAGCGGGCGGATCTTGCCCTTCACCCGGCCCACCCAGCCGGCCGACGGCGCGGCGCTCTGCGCGGCCGCGCCGGTCGAACCGGGCGTGCCGCCGGCCATGCCCTGGATGCGGCGCAGGTTCTCCTGGCGCTGCGCCTCGCGGCGGGCGTCGGCGTCCTTGGCTTCCTTCGCCTCTTTCGCATCCTTGGCCGCCTTGACCTTCTTGCGGTCCTGCTCTTCCTTGTCTGCCTTGTCTTTCGCGGCCTTGTCCCTGGCTTCTTTTTCCTTGGCCGCCTTGTCACGCTCCAGCCGCTCCTGCCGGGCGGCGTCTTCGCGGGCCTTGTCTTCCTTGCGCTTCTTGTCCTTGGCGATGGCGATGTCGGCCTCGCGCTGCTGCTCGGCGGCGGCCTCTTCGGCGGCGCGCTGCTGGGCCTGCAGGTCGGGCTTGGGCGCCTCGGGCTGCGGCTCGGGCGGCGCTTCCTCGCGCGGTGCGGCCACCTGCGGCACGGACGACCACAGCTCGGCCTCGAAGGCCGGCGACGAGTCGCTGTGCCAGTTGACGCCGTAGCTGAGCGCGAGGAGCAGCAGGCCGTGGGCCAGCAACGCGAACGCCAGGCCGCGGCCCATGCTCGCGGCTTCTGGCGGGCGCAGCGTTGCCGTGCTCATCAGTTGCCGGAGGCGCCGCTCTTCACCGCCAGGCCCACGCGCTGGATGCCGGCGCGCTGCAGCACGTCCATGACCTGCACGACCGCCTCGTACTTGACGGCCTTGTCGGCGGAAATGACGACCGGGCTGGTCGCATCCTTGCCCTGTGCCTTCTTGACGCGCTCCGCCAGCCGGTTCACGGGAATGGACTCCGGCTCCAGCTGGTCGACCTTGATCTTGAGCTTTTCGTCGGTGCCGACGATGACCTGGATGACATGCTCCGGCTGCTGGCGGCTCTTGCCCACGCTGGGCAGGTCGACCATGCCGGTCGTGATCAGCGGCGCGCTGACCATGAAGATGATGAGCAGCACCAGCATGACGTCGATGAACGGCACCATGTTGATCTCGTTCATCGTGCGGCGCCGGCGGCCGCCACGGGAGGAGATGGCCGCCATCAGTGTTGCGTCGTCGCGTTGCGTTGCAGGATGTTGGAGAACTCCTCGATGAAGGTCTCCAGCGTGATCGCGCTGCGGTCGATCTGGCGGGCGAAGCGGTTGTAGGCTAGCACGGCCGGGATGGCCGCGAACAGGCCGATGGCGGTCGCGACCAGCGCTTCGGCGATGCCCGGCGCCACGGTGGCCAGCGTCACCTGGGTCAGGTTGGACAGGCCCACGAAGGCATGCATGATCCCCCAGATGGTGCCGAACAGGCCCACGTAGGGCGACACGGAACCGACCGACGCGAGGAAGGACAGGTTGCTCTCCATCGCATCCAGCTCGCGGTGGAAACTCGCGCGCATCGCGCGGCGGGCGGCTTCGAGCAGCGCGCCGGCATCGGTCACGCGCTTGTCGCGCAGCTTCATGAACTCGCGCATGCCGGACGCGAAGATGCGCTCCAGCGGCGCGCCATCGGTGCGGTTGCCCACGGCCTGGTACAGGTCGTTGAGGTTCTTGCCGCTCCAGAACTCGGCCTCGAAGGCGTCGTTGCGGCGCTTGATCTGCCCCAGGCCGATGAGCTTGCCGAAGATGACGCTCCAGCTCGCCAGCGACACGAGCAGCAGCCCGGCGATGACGAGCTGCACCGCGAAGCTGGCATGCAGGATCAGGGAGACGATGGAGAGGTCTTGGTTCATGCGGTGATCGCTGCCACGACCGGGTCGGGCAGGCGTTGGGGTTTGAGGTCGTCGGCGCGCACGCAGCCGATGCGGATCTCGCCTTCGGCCAGCAGCGTGTCGCCCCGCAGCGCGCGCTGGCGCACGACGAGGCTGGCACGGCCGGCGGGTTGCGGCTCCACGGTGATGGTCAGCAGGTCGTCGAGCCGGGCCGGCGCAAGATAACGCAGGCTGGTGCCGGCGACGACGAACATCACGCCCGTCTGCTCGCGCAACGCCTGCTGCTCCACGCCGGCCGCGCGCAGCCACTCGGTGCGGGCGCGCTCGAAGAACTTCAGGTAGTTGGCGTAGAAGACGATGCCGCCAGCGTCGGTGTCTTCCCAGTAGACGCGCACGGGGAATTCGAACGTGCTCATCCCAGCACCTCGCGCAGCCGGCGCACGGCTTCCTGCAGGTCGTCCATGGACGAGGCGAACGACAGGCGCATCCAGCGCTGCGGGTCGGCCAGGCCGAAGTCGCGGCCCGGTGTCAGCGCCACCTGCGCGCTTTCCAGCAGTTCGTGGGCGAAGGCCCAGCTGTCGGCGTGGTGGCGGCTCACGTCCATCCAGGCATAGAAGGCGCCGTCGGGCGCGACCGGCACGGTGAGCCCCAGGTCGTTCAACGCCGGCACGATGAAGTCGCGGCGCTCGCGCAGCACGGCACGGCGGCGCTCGAACTCGGCGATGGATGCGGGCTCGAAGCAGGCGAGCGCCGCCTGCTGCGCGATGGTGGAGGCGCAGATGTAGTGGTTCTGCGCCAGCCGCTCTATGGCCGGCACCAGCTCGGGCGGCAGCACCAGCCAGCCCAGCCGCCAGCCGGTCATGCCGAAATACTTGGAGAAGCTGTTGACGGTGACGACGTCGTCGCCCAACCCGTCAGGCAACCCCAGCGCGCTGTGGCCGAAACGCTCGTCGTAGCTCAGCGGCAGGTAAATCTCGTCCACCACCGTCACGCCGCCGCGTTCCCGCACAAAGCCGGCGATGTCGCGCAGCGCCTCGGGCGCGATGGACGTGCCGGTGGGGTTGCTGGGCGAGGCCAGCAGCACGCCGCGCGAGGCGGGCGTCCACGCATCGCGCACCTGCTGGGGCGCCAGCTGGAAGCGCTCGGCCGCGCCGGTGGGCAGCAGGCGCGGCGTGGCATCGGCCGTCGTCACGAAATGGCGGTTGCAGGGGTAGCAGGGGTCCGGCATCAGCACCTCGTCGCCGCGCTCGAAGAGCGCCAGGCAGGCGAGTTGCAGGCCGGCCGACGCCCCCGCGGTGATGGCGATGCGCTCGGGCGCGATGGCCAGGCCGAAGCGCTGGGCATACCAGCGCGAGATCGCCTCGCGCAGCGCGGGCACGCCCAGGGCCGGCGTGTACGGCGTGTTGACGAGGGCAGCCGCGGCGGCTTCGCGCACGCGCGGCGCGGCACCGAAGTCGGGCTCGCCGATGTTGAGCAGGATCATGCGCCGGCCGCCGCGGGCCGGATCGCACAGCGGACCGGCGGCGATGCGCTGCGCCGCCTTGCCCAGCTCCATCACGTAGAAGGGCTCGATGCGGTCGAGCCGCGCGGCCAGTTTCACGGCGTCACTCAGCGCTTGGCGCTCACCTCGGCGGGCCGCAGGTCGCCGGCCGCGCGGTCCAGCACGCCGTTGACGTACTTGTGGCCGTCGGTGCCGCCGAAGGACTTGGCCAGCTCGACAGCCTCGTTGATGGCGACGCGGTAGGGGATGTCCACGCAGTGCTTGAGCTCGTAGGCGCCGATCATCAGGATGGCGTGCTCGATGGGCGACAGCTCCGTCGTCTTGCGGTCGACGTGGCGCGACAGGATGGCGTCCAGGTCAGCCGCCTCGTGCATGCAGCCGCCCAGCAGCGCGTCGTAGTGCTTGACGTCGAGCTTCGCGTAGCCGTCCTGCTCGCGCCCCAGCGCGACGATGGCGCCGATGTCCTCGCCGGTCAGCAGCCACTGGTAGAGGCCTTGCAGCGCGGCTTCGCGCGAGCGGCGGCGGGCCGACTTGGCGGGTGCCTTCTTGGCGGGCGGCTTGCCGGCAGGATGGGCGGCCGTCTTGGGTGCGGTCTTGGGGTCGTTCACTCGATCTCTTTCAGCAGGTTGGCCATCTCGACCGCGACGCGGGCGGCGTCGCGGCCCTTGGGCTCGGCACGGGCCCAGGCCTGGGTCTCGTTCTCGACGGTGAGGATCGCATTGGCGATCGGGACGCCATGGTCCAGGCCGACACGCGTGACGGCCGCACCGCTCTCGTTGGCGACCAGCTCGAAGTGGTAGGTCTCGCCGCGGATGATGCAGCCCAGCGCGATCAGCGCGTCGTAGTTGTTCGTCTCGGCCAGCGCCTGCAGCGCCAGCGGCACTTCGAGCGCGCCGGGCACGGTGACGTGGCGGATGGCCTCGGCCGGCACGCCCAGCACCGACAACTCGGCCAGGCAGGCGCTGGCCAGCGCGGAGGTGATGGCGTCGTTGAAACGCGCCTGGACGAGGGCGACCGTCAGCTCGCGGCCGTCCAGAGCGCCCTCGAAGCCGGGCCGGCCTTGTTCGGAGTCTTGCATCGCGGGCCTCGGGGTGTCAGCAGTTGGGGGGAGCGAGAAAGCCGGTCACTTCCAGACCATAGCCGGTCATGCTCGGCATGCGGCGCGGGCTGCCCAGCAGCCGCATGCGGTTCACGCCCAGCGCCTTCAGGATCTGGGCGCCGACGCCATAGGTGCGCAGGTCCATGGCGCCCCTGCTCGTCGGCGCGGCCACGTTGTCGGGTTGCAGTCGGGCCAGCAGGCCGGCCGCGTCGTCGCCGCAGTTCAGCAGCACCGCCACGCCGGCCGGGCTGGCCTGGATGGCCGCCAGCGCCGCGGGCAGGCCCCAGGAGTGGCCGCAGGAGCCGGCTTCGAGCAGGTCCATGACCGACAGCGGCTCGTGCACGCGCACCAGCACGTCGTCCGCCGTCGTCCACTGGCCATGGCTGAGGGCCAGGTGGGTGCCGCCGGTGCGGTCGGTGAAGACTTGGCAATCGAACTCGCCCTGCGCCGTGTTCAACCGGCGCTGGATGACGCGGGTGATGAGGCTCTCGTGGCGGCTGCGGTACTCGATGAGGTCGGCGATGGTGCCGATCTTCAGGCCGTGCTCCTTGGCGAAGATCTCCAGGTCCGGCAGCCGGGCCATGGTGCCGTCGTCCTTCATGATCTCGCAGATCACCGACGTGGCCGACAGGCCGGCCATGCGGGCCAGGTCGCAGCCGGCCTCGGTGTGCCCGGCGCGCATCAGCACGCCGCCGTCCTGCGCCTGCAGCGGGAAGATGTGGCCCGGCTGGACGAGGTCGCTGGCCTTGGCGTCCGCGGCGACGGCGGCCTGCACGGTGCGGGCGCGGTCGGCGGCGGAGATGCCGGTCGTGACGCCGGTGGCGGCCTCGATGGACACGGTGAAGGCCGTGCCGTGCTGCGTGCCGTTGCGCCGGGTCATCGGCGGCAGCTGCAGGCGCTCGCAATGCTCGCGCGGCAGCGTCAGGCAGATCAGGCCACGGCCGTGCCTGGCCATGAAGTTGATGGCCTCCGGCGTGACCAGGTCGGCGGCGAAGACGAGATCGCCTTCGTTCTCGCGGTCCTCTTCGTCCACCAGGATGACCATGCGGCCTGCCGCCAGCTCGGCCACCAGCTCGGGAATGGGGGAAATGGGCATAGCCGCCGATTGTAGGTGGCGACCCTAGGTCGGCCGCAGCCGCAGCCGCAGATCCGGGCCGATCGGTGTGGCTTCCAGGAGGCGCCAGCGCCGGGCGTCGCCCAGCGTCGCCAGCCGCGTCAGCGTGGCGAGCGGGCGGCCCGCGCCGATCAGCATCGGCGCCTGGTAGACCAGCAGTTCGTCGACCAGGCCTGCGTCCAGCAACGCGCCGGACAGCGTCGGGCCGGCTTCGACGTGCAGCTCGTTGACGCCTTGTGCGCCGAGCGCGATCAGTAGCGCGGGCAAGTCGGCCCGACCCGGACCGATGACACGGGCGTCGCCGGGCGGCAGCAGGATGCGCGCCGAGGCGGGCATGCGGCCCTGCGGGTCCAGCACCAGGCGCAGCGGCTGCGTCGCCGTGGGCACAAGGCGCACGTCCAGACGTGGGTCGTCGGCCAGCACGGTGCCGATGCCGGTCAGCACGGCGCCGGCGCGGCGACGCCAGGCGTGGCCGTCCGCGCGGGCGGCTTCGCCGGTGATCCACTGGCTGCGACCGTCGGGCAGCGCGCTGCGGCCGTCCAGCGAGATGGCGGCCTTCAGCCGCACGAACGGCCGGCCGCGCTGCATGCGCGAGAAAAAGCCGATGTTGAGTTCGCGCGCCGCGTCGGCGATGGCGCGATCGGCCAGTTCGACCGCGATGCCCGCCGCCCGCAGGCGGGACAGGCCCCGGCCGGCGACTTGCGGGTTGGGGTCTTCAACGGCGACCACGACGCGCGCGATGCCAGCGGCGATCAGCGCGTCGCAGCAGGGCGGGGTGCGGCCATGGTGGGAGCAGGGCTCCAGCGTGACGATGGCCGTGGCGCCGCGCACGTCGTGCCCGCGCGCAGCGGCGTCGCGCAACGCCATGATTTCGGCATGCGCCTGGCCGGCAGCCTGCGTGTGGCCGGCGCCGAGTTCACGGCCGTCCGGCGCGAGGAGCACGCAGCCGACCCGAGGGTTGGGGTCGGTGAGGCCGATGGCCTGCTCGGCCAGGGCCAGGGCGCGTTGCAGCGCTGCGGGAATGTCGGGCATGCCGGCAGTCTAGCCAGCAGCAAGCCCCGAGGCTCACGGTGTGGGCTGGAGCTGCAACGTCGAGTAGTCGAGGAAGACGCCGGCGGCGGGGTCGACCGCGGGTGCTGCCGGGCAGGCCACGTCGCCGCGGACGACCAGGAAGTTCTGCCGCGTCAGTGAGTAGCTCACGCCGCGATAAATGTCTGGATGTTCCTCGTTGTCGATCTTGAACGTGGTCACGGTGCCGTTGACGATCTGCTGGTAGGTGTAGCCGTTGCCGTTGTAGTCCGCGCTGTATCGGCACACCTTGAACTGGGCCGCCGAGGTGCCGATATCCAGCCCGTTCAGCAGCACACGACCCCACCAGTTCCGCGGCGTCTGGCTGTTGGGATAGACGATGCAGTTGTAGTTGACGAAGGATTGCGTCGCGCTGGCGCTCAGCGGGGCGTCGCTGAAGCACTCGTAGGGCGGCGAGACCGAGTACGCGCCGCCGGGCGCCAGAACCAGGGCGCCGGATCGATCCCTGACCTTGAATTCGCTGGGCGTCAGTGCCATGTAGACACCCAGCGGCATGGCCATCGTGTCGGGCGCGCTGGGGTTGGCGGTGGCGCCGGTGGAAAAGCGCACCGTGCCGCTGATCAGGTATCCGACCGTGTTGTTGCTGCAGGAGTCGACGTCGGCCGCCGTGATCACCGTGTTCACCAGAATGGAGCACTTGCCGACAACAACACCGGTCAGGTTGTTGAACACCCACACCGTGCTGCCATTGGCGTCGGGCCGGAAGGCGCTGACCTTGCCGTCCAGGTCCTTGGCATTCATCGGCACGGCCGGATTGCGGTTACCCGGCGAGCGCAGGCCGTACACCGGTGGCGCGATGCCCAGCGCGCCGGAGAACGCCGGATCGATGCGTGCGATCACGCTGTTGAGCACCAGTTGCTCGGCCTGGCCTGTGCGATCCGTCCAGCGGACCGTGACCTGCACCGTCTGAGCCTTGGGTTCGGACTGATCCTTGACCAATGGCGTGACGGTTCTTTCCAGCGTGAACGTCGCATTGGTGTCCCGCAGCGTGAACGGCGAGGCGCTGAGATTGCTGATGTCCGTGTCGTAGTCTTGCACGCCGGGCGCGCTGCCGGCCGGCTTGGTGAGAAGCGAGAAGGCCCTCAGGTTGGCGAGGTCGGCCTGCGCGATGCGCATCGCGTCGCTGCGCTGCTTGGCGACGTCCGTGGTGCGCCGCAGGTTACTCATCAGCCCCACCAGCGCCACCATGCCGAAACTCATGACGAGCAAGGCGACGAGCGCTTCGATCAGCGTCACGCCGCGCTGGGCTTTCATGACGGGGCGGTGGTTGTGCTTCACGCTTGCAGCCTGTCGTCAGTATTGGCCGTCGATCCAGCCGCCGGGCGCCCGCACATAGCTGCCCATGCGGTTGCGCAGGTGATCCGCAATCTTCTGCTGGTAGGCAATGTGCATGAGGCCGTTGGTCCGCAGATCGCCGGTGACCAGCACGATGCCGTTGACCAGTGACGACAGGCCGCTGTTGTTGGCCCAGTCCAGGTTGCCGATGCTGACCAGCATGCCGTTGAGCTGGAAAGGCCCGGACAACTGCACCCCGCCGTTGGCGATGACCAGCATCGGGTCGTCCGGGTTGCCCAAGACCTTGTTGCTGCTGATGGTGAGAGTGCCGGCCACCCAGAGGATGCGCTTGCCGGCCTTGTAGGCGGCTTCAAGTGCGCCGGCGCAGTCGCCATTGCACTGGACCACCCGCAATGCGGGATGCTGCTCGTAGCGGGCAGCCGTTGCACCCATGAACATCTTGAATGCATCCGCATCCACTGCGGCCAGCGTGGGCTCATGGTCAATGCGCGCCTGTACCGACGGGGTGCCGGGCACGCTTTCCAGCAGGCTTTCGTTGAATGGCGTCGTCCAGGTCCCGCCGGCCACGACGAGCAGGCCGGCGGACTTGGCATCGGTGTTGTGCAGGCCCAGGCCTGTTCCCGTCATGCTGATGTTGCCCTTGACGGTCAGCGGTGCCACCGGTGGCGTCCGCACCGCCCCCACCAGGCCGACGGTGGCGTAGTAGAAACTGCCGGCCAGCAAGTTCTGGCTGTTGTTTGCCTCGGTGGCTACCGCGGAGCATTTGTCCACCACGCTGTCGTTGCAACCGCGGGAGGTGATTTTCAGTGTGCCAGGACGCTGGCCGCCGGCGATGACGATGCCGAAGCTGGGCACCAATCCTGCCCCGGCGATGGGGGCGGGCGGCACGCGCGCGGCCAAGGCGGCCGCTGCGGGGCAGCGACAGGTCCAACCGTCTATGGCTGTGTTTCGGGCGCAGTCCAATGCAATGCCTGACGGGGAAGCGCCGAGCGACCCGATGACGCGATCAGGCAACGAGAACTTCAGATATCGATCCGCGAAGCGTTCGCCGCCGTCATCGACGGGCTTGCAGGCGCCATCGATGGCCGTGCCGTTCAGTTGCGCCAGCGTCCAGTCGATGCCGGCTTCCGCGGCCTCCTGGGAGACACTGGCCCGGTAGTAACTGCCTGACAGCCGCTGCTCGAACATGAGGGAGCGGTTGGCATACGCGGCCAGCAGCGCCATCACGAGGAACAGCATCATCACGATGACGAGCGTCGCGGCACCGCGCTGTCGGTGGCGGCGCAAGAGGTGCAGCGCGGTCATGTCGGGCAGGCCCCGTCGATCTTGTCGGCACGCACCCGCTCAGTGCCCATCAAGGTGCGCACGACGTTTCTGTCGTGGACGGCCTGCCCCCGGATCGTGAACCGGATCTCCCGCACCTGCAGCGTGGGGCAGGTGGTCAGCCCGACGCAGGAGCGATCGCAAAAATCCGCCAAGCTGATGTCCGGCTGCGCGAGCGACTCCACATCGAAGTTGATGATTTCAATCGTGGCCGGGTCCGTGATGGGCTGCCAATTCGGACTGCCATCCGCCTGGTAGCCCAGTTGAAGCCGCAGTTCCATCTTGTCCTTGCGCCACTGGACGCCAAAATTCTCGTTGCTCAAGGGCGAGGCGCCGGTATTGAACGAGCCATCTGGCTGGGTCTTTGCGTAGGCGTAAGCAATGACCCGGTCGATCGCGCCGTCGGACACCTGGAGTTGCCTGTAGGCATTGGGCGTTGAATCCGCGACCGCAGTTTCCTGAAGACTGCCGACGTTGGACGCCGGCGCCCACACACCTCGCTCCGCGTTGCCGCGGAAACCGGCGCGGCGCAGGTCTTGCTGGATCAGGTCGGCGGCAACGCGCAAATCCTGCTGGATCTGTGTCTCGAGCGTCAGGCGACGGTGCTCGTTGATCTGGCTCACGGCGACCATGGCAGCGCCTGCCGTCACGATCAGGCCGACCGTGATGCCCACCATCAACTCGATCAGGCTGAGGCCGCGCTGGGACCTGATGGACGCACGTGTCAGCATGAGGGATACCCGCTCATGGAACCGTTGGGTGAGCAGGTCCGCACCCGCCCGGCATCGTTGTATTCCACCCGCAACCTCGCACCCGAGCGCGGCCCGACGACGGTGATCGCCACCCCCTTGATGTCCGAGAAAAACGTGTTCCTCCCGAAGGTCACCACATAGGTGTCGGCCATCCAGACATCGGCCGACGCATCGAAATACACCTGGCCGGCGCCACGGGGCAGAAAGAACTGGCGCAGCAGCGGGCTGACACTACCGGTTGCGCAGTTGTTGGTGGCATGTTCGTAGCATGTGCACGAATCAAAGTTCGTCCTCACGCTGAGGCTGGCACAGCTGACGCGCCCCGAGGGGTCGGGCTCCATGTGGAGGTTCAACTTGCCGTTGGTCGTGCCCACGGCATTGACTTCGGACTTGGCGTACATCATCAGGTTGGAGAGTTCCCCTGCGGCAGCAATCACCCGTCGCCGCTCCAGGAAGTCGGACATCGACGGTGCCGCCATGGCCAGGATGACGCCAAGGATGGCGACGCCCACCATCAGCTCGACCAGCGTCACGCCGCGGGTGACAGCGCGGCGCGTGGTGACGAGTGGATGCAGCCGGCTCATGCTCATCGCGGCCAGCACTTGGTCGACGTGTCCTGGTCGGCACTGCTCTTTGAGGAGTAGTCCAACTGGGCGCCCGCCAACGTGACGATCAACTGCCTGCAATCAGTGTCCTGCCGCTGAGGGCTGCCCTCCTTGGCCTCTGCTGTCGCGATGTAGCCGCTGACGAAACTCGGCGTTGCGCCGACGCCCGCCAGACTCAGGCGGTAGTGCGGGGTGATCTTGGTGTCGTCAATCTTCAATCCGTTGTCACCCAAGTCAGCGGCGTAGCTTCCGTTGTTGGAGCGATAGCGTTCCTGCGCCTGCACGACGGCCGTCAGCAGGGCGGTGGCATCTGCACGCCGGCTGCGCTGCAGGTGCGAGGTCATCGCCGGGTAGGCAACGGCGGCCAGGATGCCGACCACCGCCAACGCCACCATCAATTCAACGAGCGTGAATCCGTGGCTGCGTTTGACGAGAAAGTGGTGCATGGCGCCATTCTCGGCAGCGGCTCCGGACGGGCTGCTTGAGGGCCGACCGTTCATCCCTGCCTGGAGGCCGCCGGTCGGCAGTCCACCTGAATGAGGGAGGGGGCTCAGACGCACTTGGGCAGGCCGGCCACTCGCTGGTTGACATAGCAGCTGCGGGCGCGGCCGGTGACGGCGATCACCTGCCGGACGGTCGGACCATTGTCGAGGCTGAGGTCGATGCTGCCCGTCGGCGTGACCAGCCCCTGGCCACGCTGAAACTGCAGGGTCTCGACGTTGCTGCTGATCCGCACCGGCTGGCTCGCCGGCAACCAGCCGGCCTTGATGATCTGGCTGGACGACGTGCTGCACCGGGCCCGTCCGCCGCTGCAGTCGCAATCGTTCTTGGCGCCCGTGTGAAGCACGTAGCAGGCTTGTGCGCCTCGGCCGCTGACGCGCACGAACACGGCGCTGTTCAGCCGGACGGCTTCACCACGGGCGAAGCGAATGTCCGAAGCGAGGGACATGGCCTCGGCGCGAAGCTTCTGCTCCTGCTGCAGCTTGGTCATGGCCGGCACCGCCTGGCCGAGCAACGCAGCGCCGATGCCAACGCTGGCGCACAGTTCGACCAAGGTGAAACCCAGCTGGGCACGGCGGGCAGAGGTGGTGCGGTTCATGACGCTTCCCTGGGTTCGTTGGGGATGAACGAACTTTAGGAAGCGGCCCCTGCGGCGTCTTTCCCCCTTAAGGCGGGGCGAAGAGGGGGGAGGGCGGCTGGCATCCCCCACGCATCCCTCCGAAGGGGGTGGGGTCAACCCGGATCAGATCTCGCGGATCAACTGCCGGAACTCGTCGACGTCCTCAAAACTGCGGTAGACGGACGCGAAACGGACATAGGCGACCTTGTCGATGCGCTTGAGCTCGCGCATGACAAGCTCCCCCAGCCGCGTGGAGGCAATCTCGCGCGCCCCGCTGCCGAGCAGCTTTTCCTCGATGCGGGTGATGGCCGCGTCGATCTGCTCGACGCTGACCGGCCGCTTGCGCAGCGCCAGCTGCATGGAGGCACGCAGCTTGGCGGGGTCGAAATCTGCCCGCCGCCCGTCCTTCTTGACGACGGAGGGCATGGCGATGTCGGCCCGCTCGTAGGTCGTGAACCGCTTGTCGCACGACAGGCAGCGCCGCCGGCGCCGGACGACATCGCCCTCGTCCGATTCCCGGGTCTCGGAGACCTGGGTTTCGGTGTGGGAGCAGAACGGGCAGCGCACGGCGGGGGCGGACTAACCGTCGATCAACTGCGGATCAGCCGCGGTAGACCGGGAAGGCCGCCGTCAGCGCGGCGACCTTCTCGCGCACGGCGGCCAGGTTGGCCTCGTCATGCGGCTTGTCCAGCACGTCGGCGATCAGGTGGGCGGTCTGGCGGACCTGCTCTTCCTTGAAGCCGCGCGTCGTCATGGCCGGCGTGCCCAGGCGGATGCCGCTGGTGACCATGGGCTTTTGCGGGTCGTTGGGGATGCCGTTCTTGTTGCAGGTCATGTGAGCGGCGCCCAGGATGGCCTCGGCTTCCTTGCCGGTCAGGTTCTTGGGGCGCAGGTCAACGAGCATGACGTGGCTCTCGGTGCCGCCGGAGACGATGCGCAGGCCGCGTTCGATCAGCGTGTCGGCCAGCACCTTGGCGTTCTTCACCACTTGTTCCTGGTAGGCCTTGAACTCGGGCGTCAGCGCTTCCTTGAAGGCCACGGCCTTGCCGGCGATGACGTGCATCAGCGGGCCGCCCTGGATGCCGGGGAAGATGGCCGAGTTGATCTTCTTGGCGATGTCTTCCTTGTTCGTCAGGATGATGCCGCCGCGCGGGCCGCGCAGGCTCTTGTGCGTGGTGGACGTGACCACGTCGGCGTGCGGCAACGGGTTGGGGTAGACGCCCGCGGCGATCAGGCCGGCGTAATGGGCCATGTCCACCATGAAGTAGGCGCCGATCTCCTTGGCGATGCGGCCGAAGCGCTCGAAGTCGATGCGCAGCGAGTAGGCGGACGCGCCGGCGATGATGAGCTTGGGCTTCTTCTCGCGGGCGAGGGCCTCCATCGCGTCGTAGTCGATGGCTTCGTTCGCGTCCAGGCCGTAGCTGATGACGTTGAACCACTTGCCGCTCATGTTCAGCGGCATGCCGTGCGTCAGGTGGCCGCCTTCGGCCAGGCTCATGCCCATGATGGTGTCGCCGGGCTGCAGCAGCGCGAAGAACACGCCCTGGTTGGCCTGGGAGCCGGAGTTGGGTTGCACGTTGGCGTACTCGGCGCCGAAGAGCTGCTTCAGCCGGTCGATGGCGAGCTGCTCGACGACGTCCACGTACTCGCAGCCGCCGTAGTAGCGCTTGCCGGGGTAGCCCTCGGCATACTTGTTCGTGAGCTGGCTACCCTGGGCCTGCATCACGGCCGGCGAGGTGTAGTTCTCGCTGGCGATCAGCTCGATGTGGTCTTCCTGGCGGCGGTTCTCGTGCTGGACGGCAGTCCAGAGTTCGGGATCGACCAGGGCGAGGGTGGAGGTAGTGCGGTCAAACATGCGGGTGTTCCGATGATCAGGCGATGAGTCCCCGGCGCGCACGGCTGGCGTGGTGTCCGGGGCTGCCCAGGCGAACGGCTGGCAGCGGCTGCGCTGTCGATGCAGTGCAACCGCCTCACGCTCCCCGGTGGTGGCCCACCTCGGGTCAGCTCGTGACCCTGATCGCCAGTCGCGTGAGCAGGCAGTGTAGTTCAGCGCAGCAGCGCGACCTGGGCGGACTCGCCGGACGGCGCCGACGCCGCCTCGCGCAGCGGGCGCACCGTCGCGCCGGCGGGAACCGCGCGGCCTGAGGCGACGGCCTTGAGCATTTCATGCTCCGCCATCACGCGCGCCGCGTAGCCGGTGTCGTCGGCCAGGTTGGCGGCGCCCACGTAGTAGCGCAGCCCCTCTTCCAGGCCACCCGCCCGCTGGATGCACTCCTTGAGCACCTGCACGCCCACGCGCAGGTTGGTCACGGGGTCAAACGCGGCCAGCGTGCCCCCGAAGGCCTCGTACTTCTCGTCGTGCACGCGGGTCATGACCTGCATCAGCCCCTGGGCGCCCACCGCACTCTGCGCGAACGGGTTGAATCGCGACTCGATGGCGATGATGGCCAGGATCAGCGTCGGCTCGACCTTGGCGCGCTGGCCCACGGCCCAGGACTCCTGCACCAGCCGGCTGACGGGCTCGGGCGCCACGCTGTAGCGGCGCGCCAGCCAATGTGCGACGGCGGCCTGCTGGCGGCTGAGTTCCTTGGGATCCGTGGCGGTGGCACGGCTGATGGCATCCGGCTCGGCGGAGGCCATCAAGGTGTTGCCCTCGGCCTCGGCGCGAGCCTCCTGGCGGGCGTGCAACCATCCCAGCGTGGCGGATTCCAGCTTCTCCCGCAGGCCCGCCTGGCTCGTGAACACCAGCAGCACCGACACCACCGTCAGCCCGACGAGGGCCAGCGTGTTGTGGCTGACCACGAGCAGGCCGTTGCCGATGTCCTGGACGAACAGCGACGCCGAATCCCGCGTGTGGCGAGCCAGGCTGATGAGGTCTTGACGTGTCGTCATGCGACTCCTGTGTGTCGCGGCCCGCCGCGGGCTGCCGGCAAGCGGCGGTCTGCGCGGGGCGACGGTGATAATTTCCCGGCTATTGCTCTGGGCCTGTGGCGCTTCTGCGCCCGGAGGACCCGGCCGAGGCGGGTTCAGTGGAAACCCGAAGCGGCGGATTTTACGGGGCAAAAATAACCCGTCAAGGCTGTTTTGCTACGTCCAAACTACTTTTGGTTATGAAATACAGAGACCTCCGCGACTTCATCGCCGGCCTTGAAGGCCTGGGCGAGCTCAAGCGCGTGCGTGAAAACGTCTCACCCGTCCTGGAGATGACGGCGCTCAGCGACCGCGTGTTGCGGGCCGGCGGACCGGCGCTGCTGTTCGAGGCGCCGACCGGCTTTTCCACCCCTGCGTTGACGAATCTTTTCGGAACCACACGCCGCGTTGCACTGGGCATGGGCGCTGAATCGCTGGCCGATTTGCGCGATGTGGGCCGGGTGCTGGCCAGCCTCAAGGAGCCCGACCCGCCCAAGGGCCTGAAGGACGCCGGCAAACTGTTGCAGATGGCCAAGGCGCTGTGGGACATGAAGCCCGCCGTGCAGCGGCGCGCGGCCAGCCAGGAGGACGTGCTGCAGGGGGGCGACATCGACCTCGGCCGCCTGCCCATCCAGACCTGCTGGCCGGAGGACGCCGCCCCCCTGATCACGTGGGGTCTCGTCATCACGCGCGGGCCGACGCGCACCCGCCAGAACCTCGGCATCTACCGCCAGCAGGTCATCGCCCCTCGCCAAGTCATCATGCGCTGGCTGGCGCATCGTGGCGGGGCGCTGGACTTTCGCGACTTCGCATTGGCCCACCCGGGCGAGCCATTCCCCATCGCCGTGGCGCTGGGCGCCGACCCGGCCACCATCCTGGGCGCCGTGACGCCGGTGCCGGACTCGCTGTCGGAGTACCAGTTCGCCGGCCTGCTGCGCGGTTCGCGCACGGAGCTGGTCAACGCGGGCGTGGGCCACGGCCAGCCGCTGCAGGTACCGGCCTCGGCGGAGATCGTGCTGGAGGGCCACATCCCGCCCGTGGCACCCGGCTTCACCGGCGTCAGCGCGCACGGCGTGCCGCTGAAGGAAAAGGGCGGCTATCTGCATGCGCTGGAAGGCCCTTTCGGTGACCACACCGGCTATTACAACGAGCAGGACTGGTTCCCGGTCTTCGAGATCGCCCGCCAGACGCAGCGCAAGCAGCCCATCTACCACTCGACCTACACCGGCAAGCCGCCGGACGAACCGGCCATCCTGGGCGTGGCGCTGAACGAAGTGTTCGTGCCCATCCTGCAGAAGCAGTTCCCGGAGATCGTCGACTTCTACCTGCCGCCCGAGGGTTGCAGTTACCGCATGGCCATCGTTGCCATCAAGAAGTCGTACCCGGGCCACGCCAAGCGGCTGATGTTCGGCATCTGGAGCTTCCTGCGCCAGTTCATGTACACCAAGTTCATCGTCGTCGTCGACGACGACATCGACACGCGCAACTGGCAGGAGGTCATCTGGGCGATCACGACGCGAATGGACCCGGTGCGCGACACCACGCTGGTGGACAACACGCCCATCGACTACCTCGATTTCGCCTCGCCCGTCAGCGGGCTGGGCGGCAAGATGGGGCTGGACGCCACCAACAAGTGGCCCGGCGAGACCAGCCGCGAATGGGGCCGAGGCATCAGCCTGCCGCCAGAAGTCAAGACCCGTACCGAGACCTTGTTTGCGCAACTCTTCTTGAACAAGCCTGGGGGCTCGCCTACTGTCTGAAGGCCTTTTGAGGCAAACCCTCTGGCGCAATCTTTGCGCGCCAGGAGCCCCTCGGCACATGGCCTTGGAGCCCCAAGGTGGCCTGGCCACCCGACCCCGCCCGGCAGTCAAGCCCGGCGGGGTTTCTATTTGTTCCTCAGTGGCCGCCCCACCAGGCCAGCGTCTCATAGACGAAATAGCGCACTCGCCCGAAACCGTCCACCGATGGGCGCCAGTCGCTGAAGCTGCTCAGCCCGTCGTCTTGCAGCCCCACCGGAGCCGGGATGATCTTCATTCCCAGCGGCATAGCCGCCGTCTCGAACGCGCGCAGCGCCCGCCGCATGTGGGCGTCATGGGTCACAAGCACGATCTGCTTCACACCGGCCTGCGCGAGCAGCGGCAAGGTATTGCGCGCGTTCTCGCGCGTGTCGCGCGCCTGCCCTTCGACCCAGCGCAGTGGCAAGTCGTAGTCCTGGGCCGCGATGCGTGCCACGACGTCGGCTTCGGACTGTTCCCGACCCGCCGCGCTCCAGCCTATGCCTCCGGTGAAGGCCAAGGGCCAGCCGCTGCGTCGTGCGAGCCGGACGCCATAGGCCAGCCGTTCTGCGGTGAAGTTCGTCGGCGCTGCGCCGCCGAACTCAGGCACGTGTCGATGCACGCCACCACCGAGCACGAGGACGACACCGTCACTGCGTCCGCGCAGGGCGTCAACCTGCTCAGTGGTCAACAGCGGCGGCGGGCCCAGCGCGCGACTCAACAATTCGCCGGCCGCCTCTGTCGCAGAGAACCAGGTCAGTGCGAGCGCGAACGCGAGCACCCAGCCGCCCCAGCGCCTGCCGCGCTTGAGCCGCCAGCCGCCCCAGGCCGCGAGCAACAGCATCGGCACGGGTGGCAATGCGATGACCAGCAGCAGGGATTTGAAACCGGAATAGTCGAGGGGCAGGCTCACGGCGGTCATCATCGCCGACAACAATAATGCGCACGCCTTGCGACGGCCTGCCTGCGCCCCCATGTCGGGACGTCAATCGTTGCTCATTGAAAGCCTTCCATGTCTGACACGAATCTCGAACGCATCACCCTGGCTGGCGGCTGCTTCTGGTGCCTGGAGGCCGTCTATGAACGCGTGCGCGGCGTGCATCGCGTCGAGAACGGCTACAGCAACGGCCAGGGCCCCACGCCCACTTACGAAGCCGTCTGCGGCGGCAACACCGGCTTTGCCGAAGTGGTGCGGCTGGATTTCGATCCGGCCGAGGTGTCGCTGCGCGAACTGCTGGAAGTCTTCTTCACCATCCACGACCCCACGACGCTGAACCGCCAGGGCGCCGATGTCGGCACGCAGTACCGCTCCGGCATCTACTGGCATACCGAGGCGCAACGCCAACTGGCCGCCGAAGTGATCACCGAAGCCAACGCGGCCCACGGCGGCCGTGTCGTCACCGAACTGCAGCCCGAGGCCAACTACCACCCGGCTGAGGCCTATCACCAGCATTACTACGCCCGCAACCCCGAGCAGGGCTACTGCGCCTTCGTCGTCGCGGGCAAGGTGGACAAGTTCCTGGCTAGCTTCAAACGCCTGGTCAAGTGATGCTGGCCTGGCACGGCCTGTCCTACCGCTACGCCGACGCGCCTGAAGCGATCTCTTACGCCGACTTCGAACTCGCACCAGGGCAGCATCTGCTGCTGCGTGGGGCCTCGGGGTCGGGCAAGTCGACGTTGCTGGCCCTGCTGTCCGGCCTGCTGCGCGTGCAGCAGGGCACGCTGACGGTGGCGGGCATGTCGCTCGCCGCACTGAGCCCGCGCGCTTTGGACGCCTGGCGCGGCGCGACGCTGGGCGTGGTGCCGCAGCGCCTGCATCTGAGCGACGCGCTGACGGTGGCCGAGAACCTCGCGTTGCCGGCGCTGGCGGCCGGGCAGGGTGCCGATGACGCCCGGGCCACGGCCCTGCTGATGGCGCTGGGCATTGCGCCACTTGCAAGCCGCAAGCCCCACCAGCTCAGCGTGGGCCAGGCGCAGCGCGTCGCGCTGGCGCGTGCGCTGATGCGCCGTCCGCGGTTGCTGCTGGCTGATGAACCCAGCGCGAGCCTGGACGATTCGCATACTGCGCAGATGCTTGCGCTGCTGCTGGACGCTGCGGCACGCGAGGGCTGCACGCTGGTCATCGCCAGCCATGACGGCCGCGTCATCGACGCCATGACACGGCAGACCGACCTGACCGAGGTGGTGTTGGGCGGGCAGCGCGACGGCCCGCTCCCTGCCTGGCCCGCGGTTCCGGCCGGGGACCGCGCGGCGCCCGCGTCGAACGGGGAGGCGACATGATCCGCCTGGCCTGGCGCTATCTCTGGTCCAACCCGCTGACGGCGGCGCTGAGCCTGCTGCTGCTGACGCTGGGGTTCGCGGCCGTCACCTTCGTGCTGCGCACCAGTGCGCAGGTCGAAGCCGGGCTGAAGCGCGACCTCGCCAGCATCGACCTCGTCGTGGGCGCCAAGGGCAGCCCCATGCAGATCATGCTGGCCGGCGTCTTCCACCTCGACGCGCCGACCGGCAACATCCCGCTTCAGACGCTGGACCTGCTGAAGCAGCAGCCGCTCGTCGCGCAGGCCGTGCCGCTGTCACTGGGCGACTCCTTTCGCGGCTACCGCATCGCCGGTACGACGCCGGACTACCTCGACCTCTACGGTGCCAAGCTCGGGCAGGGCGCGATGTGGGTCAAACCCATGCAGGCGGTGTTGGGCGCCGAGGTGGCGCGCACCAGCGGGCTCAAGATCGGCGACCGTTTCGCCGGCAGCCACGGCCTGGCCGAGGGAGGGGGGGCGCATGGCGACCATCAGTTCCAGGTCGTCGGTGTGCTGGCCGATTCCGTCAGCGTGCTGGACCGTCTCGTGCTGGTCGACCTGGCGTCGGTGTGGGAGGTGCACGAAGACCACCACGCTGGCCAGGCGCATGACGAGGCCGACGAGAAGCGCGAAATCACGCTGGCGCTGGTGCGCTACCGCAGCCCGCTGGCCGCCGTCATGCTGCCGCGCTGGGTGAATGCGCAGGACGGCCTGCAGTCCGCCGCGCCGGCGCTGGAAACCGCGCGGCTGATGCGGCTCGTCGGCGCCGGCACCGAGTTGCTGCGCGGCTTCGGCATCGTGCTGTTGGCCGCTGCCGGCTTGTCGGTGTGGGTGGCGCTGCTGCACGCGGTGCGCGCACGCCAGGGCGACCTGGCCATGCTGCGCATGCTGGGCGCGCCGGCCTCGCGCGTGGCCGCGCTGATCGCACTGGAGGCGCTGCTGCTGGCCGGCCTGGCCGCCGTGCTGGGGTTGGCCGCCGGCCACGGCCTTGTCGCGTTGCTGGAGCGGCTGCTCGCCGAGCGGCAGTCGCTGCGCCTGGGCCCGCTGGGTGTCAGCGACGCCGAATGGGGGGTGCCGCTGCTGGCCGGCGGCCTGGCATTGCTGTCGGCCGCCTGGCCGGCGTGGCGGGCCTACCGGCTCGACGTCACGACGCTGCTGCAGGCGCCGCGCTGACGTTGACGACCCAGATCACGCCGAACTTGTCCTTCAGCATGCCGTAGAGCGGCGCCCACGGCGCCGGTACAAGCGGCTGCAGGATGCTGGCGCCTGCGCTGAGCCTGGCCCAACGCGATGTCGCTTCGTCGGCGGTGCTGCAGCCGGCGCAGATGAAGTACGCGTGCTCGCCTGACTGCCAGGCGGTGTCGGTGGGCACGTCGTAGGCCATCACCTGGAAGCCGTCGGCCGCACGCACCTGACCCCACATGACGCGGTCGGCGTCCTGTGGGTCGCGCACGGCGTGGGCATCGCGGTAGGTCATCGCCGTGATTTCTCCGCCGAAGACGGATTGGTAGAACTGCAGGGCTTCGCGCGCCTGCCCGCGCAGGTTGATGTGGGGAACGACGGAAACGGTCATGAGTGGCTTTCTTGGAAGGGATGGAAGCGTCTTCATCGCCCCAGAGGAGGGCGCCCGGCGATGAGTTGACGGCTGCTACTCTAGGCAGCTCTCCTGCCAGTTTTCGGCAGCTGCCTCCCTGACCCATGTCGCGCCCAGAACGCCTGTTCCGCCTGCTCCAAGCCCTGCGCACCCTGCCGTCGCCCGTCACGGCGGCGCAACTGGCGCGCGAGACCGGGGTGTCGGTTCGCTCCATCTACCGCGACATCGAAAGCCTGCGCATGTCCGGCGCCGAGATCGGCGGCGAACGCGGCCTGGGCTATTGCCTCATCGAGGACGGCACGCTGCCGCCGCAGACCTTCACGCGGTTGGAGATTGAGGCGCTGGTGCTGGGCCTGGCCGAGGTGCGACACATCGGCGACCCGGCGTTGGCCAAGGCCGCGGTGTCGGTGCTGGCGAAGGTGGTGGCCACGCTGCCGTCGGTGGGCCAGCAGCACATCCAGCACGCGGTGTCGCAGGTGCACCGCTTCAGCGAGCGCCCGCCGCCTTCGGCAGACATCGAGCTGATCCGGGAAGCCTGCTGGCGCGAAGAGGCACTGGGCCTGCGCTACGTCGATCGCGACGGCGCGGCCACTGATCGCAAGATCTGGCCGCTGGGCCTCGTCTACATCGACCGGTTGCTGGTCTTGCTGGCCTGGTGCCGCCTGCGGCAGGGCTTTCGCATGTTCAGGCTGGAGCGCATGCAGCAGGTGGAGAACCTGGGCGAAACCTTCCGCCCGCGCCGCGCCGCGCTGCTGCGCCAGTATCTGCAGCAGCTCAAATCCCCGTCAGAGGCCTGAAATGCGGCGGCGTCACAATGACGCCCTTGCCGCCTGCACTGCCCCACCACCATGAAGTACTTCGCTGCCGCTGCTCTGCTCGCCACCACCGCCGTCTTCGCACAGACCGCGCCCGGCGTCGGCCAGGGTCCGGGCTATCACGACCCGCGCAGCCCGTTCAAGCCGCTGGAGGAACGCTCGGACATCGTGTCCTGGAAGCTGCTGTCCCAAGTGACGGCCAGGGCCGAGAAGAAGAAGATCATCCCGACCTTCCCCGCCGCCGTGCAGGCACTGGACCGCAAGACGGTGAAGGTGCAGGGCTTCATGATGCCGCTGGAGGCGGGCGACAAGCAGCAGCATTTCCTGCTGTCGTCGGTGCCGACGACCTGCTCCTTCTGCGTGCCGGCCGGCCCCGAGGGCCTTGTCGAGGTGCGCACGAAGAAGCCGGTGCGCTACACGCTGGAGCCGGTCGTCGTCGAAGGCCAGCTGGCCGTGCTGAACGACGACCCGTACGGCCTGTACTACCGCGTCGAAGACGGCAGCGCCGTCAACTAGGGCGCCAGCCTTTCGCGCAGCCAGCCGCCGGCATCGAGCCGGTAGCGCAGGCGGTCGTGCAGCCGCGAGCGGCGGCCCTGCCAGAACTCGAAGCGGTCCGGCACCAGCCGGAAGCCGCCCCAGTGCGGTGGCCGCGGCGGGTTCAGGCCATGCTGCACGGCCGCCTTCGCCGCATTCGCGACCAGCACCGCCCGCGAGCTGATGACGTGGCTCTGCGGCGAGGCCCAGGCGCCCAGGCGCGAGTCCAGCGGGCGGCTCTTGAAGTAGTCGTCCGATTCCTGCACCGAGGTCTTCTCGACGCGGCCTTCGATGCGCACGACACGCTCCATCTCCACCCAGTGGAACTGCAGCGCCGCAAAGGGGTTGATCGCCAGTTCCTCCCCCTTGCGGCTTTCGTAGTTCGTGAACCAGACCATGCCGGACTCGTCGCAGCCCTTGAGCAACACGACGCGTGTGGACGGCCGGCCGTCCGCGCCGACCGTCGCCACGGTCATCGCCGTGGGCTCGGACACGTCGTGTGCGATCGCCTCGTCCATCCAGCGCTGGAACAGCGCCAACGGCTGCGAGGTGGCTTCGGATTCGTCCAGCTCCCCCAGTTCATAACTTTTCCGGAATTCGCTCAGCTTGCTCATGGGCTGAAGTATGCAGACCTTCCCTTAAGTGAACGTCCCAGTTTCAAGCGGGTGGGCACTGGGCATGCTTGTGGCACCGCAGCAAACGGTGCCCGCCGTTGCGCGCAAGGGTTTGGACAAGGACGAAGAACAGATGACGAAACGACGCCCCGCCGTCGTCGTGCTGGCCGCCGGCCGCGGCTCGCGCTTTCGCGGCCCGGGCCACAAGCTGGAGCAGCACCTGGGCGGCCCCGCTGGCGCCGACACCTTGCTGGCCAGCAGCCTGCGCCACGCGCTGGCGACGCAGTTGCCCGTCGTCGTCGTCACCACGCCAGCGCTGGCGGCTGCCGCGCACCGGCTCATCGCCGCCCGGGACGTCGTCACGCTGCCGGATCACGACGCCCAGGGCCGGCCGCAGCCCATCGGCATGGGGCACTCCATCGTGGCCGGCGTCAGCGCCACGGGCGATGCGGACGGCTGGCTCATCCTGCCCGCCGACATGCCGCTGGTGCAGCCCGCGACCATCCTGGCCGTCGCCGAAGGGCTGGAGCGGTTTCCCGTCTGCTACGCCCAATACCGCGGCATGCAAGGCCACCCGGTCGGCTTCGGCACCGAGTTGTACTCGGAGTTGATGGCGTTGCAGGGCGACGAGGGCGCGCGCCGCATCGTCGCGCGCTACGCGGCCCAGCCCATCGCGGTCGACGACCCGGGCATCCATGTGGACGTCGACACGGTGGAGGACCTCGCGCGGCTGCGCGAGCGACCCCGCGCCGTCTGACGCGACCGTGTCCCCTCCAGGGACAAGAAACCCCTCCCCCTCAAACGCGGGGGAGGGCGAGGTGTCCTACGAAACTTTTCCCTTATGTTCCGGCTAACCGCTTTTCCAAGCGGCGAAGCGGCATCGGGTGAGGGTGGAGGCTGCGAACACAGTTCCGCGGCGGCTGCCTTTGACGCTCGGAACGGCTTTGCTGGAGCGGTCTGAAAGTGTCGCAACCCTCACCTTCAAACACCCATGACCCACTCCATGCCCAAGACCCTCGAGCCCTCCTCGATCGCCGCTCGCCTCGGCCTGTGCGCCGCAGCGCTCGCCGGGACGGCCGCCACGGCCACCAACGCGAACGCCACGGTCATCACATCGACCACGCCGATCAGCATCCCGAACACGGTGGATGGCGTCTACATCAACTTCCTGACCGGGGGGACCGGTACCAGCTCGTTCAGCGGCTGGGACTTCAATCCCTACGCTGGCGGCAGCCTGCTGTTCTACTGGGGCGGCACCGGCTCGTCGAGCGGCGGCGTTGCCAGCACCACCACCGGCCCTTACATCGATCTGGGCGCCGGTTCGGTGATCTCCAGCGCTTCAATCTTCAGCCTGTCGGCGAACGGCGCCAACAATGAGACGGCAGCCTTCTTGAGTTCCGGGACCCACATCCTGGGCTTCAAGTTCCTGAACGAGGCGACTTCGACGATCAACTACGGTTACCTGTCGATCACGACGACCGGCACCACCGGCTTCCCGGCCGTCATCAATGGCTGGTCGTACGAAAACTCCGGCGGCGCGATCACCGTGTCGGCCGTGCCCGAACCCGAGACTGCCCTGATGTTCTCGCTGGGCGCGCTGGCGCTGGGCGCCGCCCACATGCGCCGCCTGCGCCGCGAGCGCAAGCAGCAGCTGAGCTGATCGCCGGCGCTCATCGCGCCTTGATCCGGGGGCCTGGGACGGCCCCTTTTTGCGTCCTGCTGCCGGCCGCGCCGCCGGCAGGGCGCAGTCCTCCCCCTCATGATTGACGCCTTGGCCGCTTTGCAGCCAAGGCTCCCTTTTCTCGCCCGACGCCGCCATGACCGAACCGCTCGCCCGAAAACTCCTGCTCGTGGGGTGGGATGCGGCCGACTGGCAGATGATGCATCCGCTCATCGACGCGGGCCGCATGCCGCACCTGAAGCGCCTCGTCGAGCACGGCACCATCGGCAACCTCGCCACGCTGCAGCCCATGCTGTCGCCGCTGCTGTGGACGTCCATCGCAACGGGCAAGCGTGCCTACCTCCACGGCGTGCACGGCTTCGTCGAGCCGACGCCCGACGGCACTGCGCTGCGCCCCACGGCGAGCACCACACGCCAGTGCAAGGCGCTGTGGAACATCCTGGCGCAATCGGGCAAGCGCTGCCAGGCGCTCGGCTGGTTCGCCAGCCACCCGGCCGAGAACATCAACGGCGCCTGCGTTTCCGAGCTGTTCCATGTCGCACCCACGTCGGCCACGCCGGATGCCTGGCCGCCGCAGCCCAACGCGGTATTCCCGGCATCGCTCGCCGACGGTCTCGCGGAGCTGCGCCTGCATCCCGCCGAGGTCACGGCGTCGATGCTGCTGCAGTTCATTCCCAAGGCTGCGCAGCTCGACCAACGCGACCCGGAGGTCCAGCGGCTGCTCTCCACGCTGGCCCGCCGTCTGGCGGAGTGCATCTCGCTGCACTCGCTGACCACCGCGCTGATGGAAGAGCAGCCCTGGGAGTTCTGCACGGCCTACTACGACATGATCGACCGTGTGGGCCATGACTTCATGGCCTTCCACCCCCCGCGCATGGCGAATGTGCGCCCCGATCTCTACGAGCCGCTCTGCGGCGTCATGAACGCGGTCTACGAGTTCCACGACCAGATGCTGGGCCGCTTGGTGGAGCTCGCCGGGCCGGACGCGCACGTGATGATCGTCTCCGATCACGGCTTCCTCAATGGGGCCTCCCGTCCGACCCAAACGATCAGCCCCGAGCAATGGCATCGCCCGTTCGGCACCTTGCTGCTGGCCGGCCCCGGCATCCGCAAGGACGCGACGCTGCCAGGCGCCACCTTGCTGGACATTGCGCCGACCGTGTTGACGCTGTTCGGGCTGCCGGTCGGCCGCGACATGGAAGGCCGCGTGCTGGTCAACGCCTTCGAGAAGCCGCCGGCCATCGAACGCATCGATTCCTGGGAGGCCGTGCCGGACCCGGTGTACGACGCACGCGTCCGCGAGGCCGCCGCCGAAGACCCGGCCGCTGCCGCGGCCTCGATGCGGCAGATGGTGGAGCTGGGCTACATCGAGGCGCCGGGCGAGGACGTCGAACGCGACATCGTGCGCGCCCGCGCCGCGCAGAAATTCAATCTCGCCTGCACCTGCCTCGATGGCCGGCATGCGGGCCGTGCGCTGGCGCTCGCGCTGGAGCTCGCGGCGCAGTTCCCGCAGGAGCCGGCCTACCGTGTCTTCGCGGGCCAGGCGGCCATCGCCGCCGGTGACGGTGCCGCCTTGCTGGGCATCGCGGACGATCTGGAGCGCTTGCAGCCCGGCCACCCGCAACTGCCGATGTTCCGCGCCTTCCAGCACTGGATCGCAGGCGACGCCGCCACCGCATTGCGCCACTTCGAGCAGGCCGCGCGGGACGGGCATGACAACGCATGGCTGCAATGCCGCATCGGTCGTGCCTGCCTGCGGCTGCGACAGTGGGCGCAGGCCGAGCAGGCCTTCAGGAGGGCTCTCGAACTGGACGCCAACAACGCCGAGGCGCACTACGGACTGAGCGTCGCGCTGCCGCGCCAAGGCCAGGTGGAAGAGGGCGTCCAGAGCGGCCTGCGCGCCATCGCGATCCAGCATGACGACCCCCTCGCGCATTTCCAGCTGGGCGCCGTGATGTCGCGGCTGGGCTGGTACGAACGCGCACTGCAGGCGTTCGACATCAGCCTGACCATCCTGCCGAATTTCGCGATCGCGCATCGCTACGTCTCGCAGATCTGCCTTCGGCTGAAACAGTACGACCGGTCGCTGCGGCATCGCGAGATCGCCCGGCGCGTGCTGGCCGAAGGCCTGCCGCAACCCACCCTCGATTGAGCCCGTCATGGAACGCGACTTCGTCACCGTCGTCAGCGGCCTGCCCCGTTCGGGCACATCGCTGATGATGCAGATGCTGCATGCCGGCGGTCTGCCCACCGTCAGCGATGGCATCCGCCGGCCTGACGACAGCAACCCGCGCGGCTATTTCGAGGACGAGCGCGTCAAGCGCCTGCGCAGCGACCGCTCGTGGCTGCCGCAGGCGCGCGGGCGGGCTGTCAAGATCATCCACCTGCTGCTGCGCGAACTGCTGCTTGACGGCTCGCTGCACTACCGCATCGTCTTCATGGAGCGACCGCTCGATGAAGTGCTGGCGAGTCAGCGGTCCATGCTCTTGCGAGGCGGTGCGAAGCCCGCCGACGAAGCGCTGGTGCGCAAGGCGTTCGAGACCCAGCTGTCGCAGCTCCAGGCGTGGATGGCGACGCAGCCGCTGCTGACCGTGCTGCGCATGCCCTATCACCAGGTGCTGCGTGAGCCGGGCGTCGCTGCGCAGGCGCTGGATGGCTTTCTCGGCGGCGGCCTCGACAGGGCCGCGATGGCTGGCGCCGTCGAGCCGGCCTTGCATCGTGAACGCACCGACGCCGCGAACGGCACTGGCTGACCGGGTCGTCCGGGCCGCCTGCGGACAGGGCAAGCGCCCCGAATCTGCGCGGGCGGGGTGGCTAGAGTGGCGCGCAAAGGCCGTGATGGGCCGCGAGGTGCACCTGACGCTCCAGTTCCGCGTCGCGGATGCCGTGCTCGCGCAGCCCCTGCACCGTGCGCAGCAGGTAGTCCAGCGTCGTGCCGTAGCGGCCGCTGGCATGGCGAAAGATGTGCACCAGCTCCGGCTCGTGCAGCGGCCCGGTCCAGTTGGGGCTCTGGCGCGACAGCGTGAACGCCAATGCGCGCAGCCGCCCGCTGGCGGTGTCGCAGTTCAACCAGCGCGGCTCGTAGACGCCGTTGGGCATCTCGCGGGCCCACAGCACCGGCAGCACGTCTTCCCCGAGGGCGCGCGGGATGCGGTAGACCAGGCCGCGGCAACTGCCACCCGAGATCAGCGCCAGCACCAGGCCCGGCTGCTGCGCCGAGCCGCGGTTCACGCGGGAGCGCATGCGCAGCACGCGGTGAAAGCCCAGCACCTTGGCGGGCAGCGCCTCGACATACGCGAACTCGGGCCGCCAGATCAGCGATCCGTAGGCGAACAGCAGCAGGTCATCCTCGCTGGCACGCCATTCGCCCAGCGTTCGCTGCAGCAGGTGGGCGCTGCGCGCCGGGCCATGGGGAATGTTCGATCCGTGTGAAGACATGGCTTGGCATCTTGGCATGTCGGTACCCGGCCCGTAACCCGCCGGCCGCACGCCGAAGTAATATGGTTACCTAAATTTCTAAAAGTTGGTTACGAACGCGGCCCACCGCGCCAGGATCGACTGCAGGAGAAACCGAATGAATTCCCAACTGATCGACGTCACCGAGCGCATCCGCGAACGCAGCGCCAAGCTGCGCGGCGACTACCTGGCCCGCCTGGCCAAGCTGGGCGGCCGCCAGCGTGGTTTCGAGCGCATGGGCTGCGCCAACGTGGCCCATGCGGTGGCCGCGCTGCCGTCCAACGACAAGCTGCGCATCGTGGCGGAGCGCGCACCCCACCTGGGTGTCGTCACGGCCTACAACGACATGCTGTCGGCCCACCAGCCCTACGAGACCTACCCCGACCAGATCCGCGCCGAAGCCCACCGCCTGGGCGCCACCGTGCAGGTGGCCGGCGGCGTACCGGCGATGTGCGATGGCGTGACGCAGGGCCTGCCGGGCATGGAGCTGAGCCTGTTCTCGCGCGACACCATAGCGATGGCCACCGCCATCGCGCTGACGCATGACGTGTTCGACGCCGCGCTGCTGCTGGGCATCTGCGACAAGATCGTGCCGGGCCTGCTGATCGGCGCGCTGCACTTCGGCCATCTGCCCTGCGTGTTCGTGCCGGCCGGGCCGATGAGCTCGGGCATTTCCAACAGCGACAAGGCCAAGGTGCGCGAGCTGTATGCGCAGGGCAAGGTCGGCCGCGACGAACTGCTGAAAAGCGAGCAGGCCGCCTACCACGGCGCCGGCACCTGCACCTTCTACGGCACGGCCAACAGCAACCAGATGCTGCTGGAGGCCATGGGCCTGCACGTGCCCGGCAGCGCCTTCGTGCATCCGCATGACGACCTGCGCACCGCCCTGACCCGCGAGGCCGTCGGCACGGCACTGGACATCAGCGGCCGCGTACAGGGCCGGCCCGCCAAGCCCATCGGCCAGCTCGTGGACGAGCGCTGCATCGTCAACGCGATGGTGGCGCTGCTGGCCACCGGCGGCTCCACCAACCACCTCATCCACTGGGTCGCCGTCGCGCGGTCGGCCGGCATCCTGATCGACTGGAGCGACTTCGCCGCGCTCTCGGCCATCGTGCCGCTGCTGGCCCGCGTCTACCCCAACGGCAGCGCCGACGTGAACCAGTTCCAGGCCGCAGGCGGACCGGGCTTCGTCATCCGCGAGCTGCTGGACGCCGGCCTGATGCATGAAGACGTGCTGAGCGTCGCCGGCGGCGGCCTGCGCCCCTACACCTTCACGCCGCAGGCGGTGGGGCAGGGCGGCCAGGTGCTGCGCGAGCCGCTGCCAGAAGGCAGCCGCGACGATGGCGTCGTGCGCACGGCCGCCGCGCCCTTCAGCGCCACCGGCGGCCTGAAGCTGCTGACCGGCAACCTGGGCCGCGCCGTCATCAAGGTCTCGGCCGTGCCGCAGGACCGCCACACCGTGCAGGCGCCGTGCCGCATCTTCACGACGCAGGAGGCCATGCTCGACGCGTTCAAGAACGGCGAGCTGGAGCGCGATGTCATCGTTGTCGTGCGCTTCCAGGGCCCGCATGCCAACGGCATGCCCGAGTTGCACAAGCTGACGCCGCCGCTGGCCGTGCTGCAGGGCAAGGGCTTCAAGGTGGCGCTCGTCACCGATGGGCGCATGAGCGGCGCGTCCGGCAAGGTGCCGGCCGCCATCCACGTCAGCCCCGAGGCGCTGGCCGGCGGCCCGCTGGCGCGGCTGCGCGACGGCGACATCGTCCGCGTCTGCGCGCAGCATGGCACGCTGCAGGCCCTGGTCGACGAGGCCGACTGGGCTGGCCGCGATCCGGCCACGCTCGACCCCGCCGAGGCCGACGTCAACGCCCACGGCCTGGGCCGAGACCTGTTCGCCGGCCTGCGCCGCAACGTCTTGAGCGCCGAAGAAGGCGCCATCACTTGGCTGTGAGCCTCACGCCCAGTCTGGCGGCATTGAGCCGCGAGCTTCGCCAGGCGGGCCGGCTCGGGAGCGGCCCAGCGCTCGGCCCGAACACCTCGGTTTCATGGAGAACGAAATGATCGACACCCTCAGCCTGGCCAGCCACGGCCCCGTCATTCCCGTCATCGTCATCCAGCGCCTGGAAGACGCCGTGCCGCTGGCCGAGGCGCTGGTCGCCGGCGGCGTCAAGGTGCTGGAAGTGACGCTGCGCACACCGGTCGCGTTGCGGGCGATGGAAGCCATGGCCAAGGTGCCCGGCGCCATCGTCGGCGCCGGCACGCTGCGCAGCCCGCAGGATGTGGCCAACGCGAAAAATGCCGGCTGCCAGTTCGGCGTCAGCCCCGGCTTCACCGAGTCCATCGCCGAGGCTTGCCAGGCCCATGGCCTGCCGCTGCTGCCCGGCGTGTCCACGGCCTCGGAAGTCATGCGTGCCAACGCGGCCGGCTACGGTTTCCTGAAGCTGTTCCCGGCCGTGGCGGTGGGTGGCGTGACGCTGCTGAAGGCGCTGTCGGGGCCGTTCCCGGACGTGGCGTTCTGTCCCACCGGCGGCATCTCTCTGGAGACTGCGCCGCAGTTCCTGAAGCTGCCCAACGTCAAGGTCTGCGGCGGTTCATGGCTGACGCCTCAGGACGCTGTGGACGCCAGGGACTGGGCGCGCATCACCCGCCTGGCACGTGAGGCTGCGGCGCTGCGCGCGTAAGCCTCGTCAGGCAGCCAGGCGCTGCACCGGGTGGGCGGCGCGGCGCAGCGACTGGCCCACACCGCGCAGCGTGTCGAGCACCGGCCCCTGCCAGGGCAGCAGGTAGACGAGCGTGGCCAGCGTCGTGCGCCGGCGCGACGACAGCAGCGGCCTGTCCCGCTCATCCAGCAGCAGCACGTTGGAGCGCACGTTGAGCGGATCGGCCTGCACCACCGTGCCTTCGGCCATCTCGACCCAGTCCCACTCGATCCAGGCGCAGACATCGGCATAGCAGCGCTCCCAGCGCGTCGAGCCGCCGACCGGGTGCCCGTCGTGACGCACGCGATGCACGCGGGTCTGGGCATGCATCACATCCTGAGCAGCGCTCGACAGCGCGGCGGCGGGCCAGCAGACGCTGCCTTGCGGCAGTCGGATCAGGGTCGACATGAAGCACCTTTGAGGTCGTGTGATTTGGACGGGATCGCAGTCTCCGGTCACGACGGATGCCGAACAAGCTGGCAGACTTGACAGGTATGGGTGCGCCCGAAATCAACTATCAACAACTGATCGATGTCGGCCTGAGCGACGACTTCGCCGGCTTCGAGCGCCGCCTCGTGTCCACTGCGCAGGCGCTCGGCTTCCCGATCATTTCCGGCGTGCTGATGCGTGGCCGCCTGAACGACGCGGATGTCCAGATCACGTCGCTGGGCAACACCCCCGAGGGTTATCTGGAGGTGGCCAAGGACCTGGGCGAGGCGCGCCGCGACCCGGTGATGGCCAGGCTGATGGAGCAGTCCGTGCCGGTCGTCTACGACCAGAGCACCTACGTCGCGGCCAACGCCGGCGAGGTGTGGGAGGCCCAGGCGCCGTACGGCTACAAGACCGGCATCGCGGTGAAGCTGCACCTGCCGGGCGACAAGCATTTCCTGCTCGGCGTTGATCGCGACGAGCCGCTGCCCGGGTCGAGTGCGCAGCTGATGCAGATGGTCGCGGGGCTGCAACTGCTCGCCGCGCATGCGATCACGGCCGCCGACCGGCTGCTGAGCGCGAAGATCACGCAGGGCAGCCTGCCCAAGCTGACCCGGCGCGAACTCGACGTGCTGAGCTGGACCTCACAGGGCAAGACGGCCTGGGAGGTCAGCGTCATCCTCGGCATGAGCGAGAAGACGGTGAACTTTCATCTGGGCAACGCGATGCGCAAGCTGGAGGTGACGTCCAAGCACCAGGCCGTCCTCAAGTGCGTCGCTGCGGGCATCCTCTGACAGGGAAGTCCCCTGCAACCTGGAAGACTTGCTAGGTTCCTAGGGGGGCAAAAACCGACAAAGTTCGGTTCAACGGATTCCCGCCAACTTTTCCCAGGAGCCCCCCATGAACTTCAGCCTCATCGACCTCATCTGCGAACTGCTTGCGCTGCCCAAGCTGGGCGGCTGACCGGCCACGGCGGGCAACCACACAGGGATGACGCTGCACGCAGCCGCCGGCAAGAGCGACTCGCTGCGCACCACGGGCTTTGAAAGCCACCCCCTTTGCAGCCCACACCTCATCGCGGAACCCCCGTGTCCATCTCCGCCGAAACCTACAGCCGGTTGCTCAGCCTCGCCGACCAGGCGCCCATCGACTGCCTGCCGCTGACGTCGCGCACGTTGGCCCAGGCCAAGACACTGGGCTACAACCAGATCGGCCAGATCCGCAGCGCGCCCGCCGGCCGCCTGCTGGCCGACCTCGGCGCGGACCGTACCGAGGAATTCAAGCGGGCACTCTATGACTTCGGCATGCGCCAGCCCGGCGCCGCCGAGGTGAATGACTGACTCGTTTGGGCGGCGTAATGCCACATTGCTGGCAGATCGCACCATGACCTTGGCCAGGCCGCGCATCAACGTATGTGCCCCCTGGCAACGGTCAAGAGGGTGTGTCGCCCTGATGAACGATGTTGCCGGTGAGCCCATGGGGCGCCCGAGCGACTGATGGGTTGCGGCGCATGCGTGAGAGCATGCGGGCCGCAACCTCTCATTCCTCGACCTGCCGCGAGCGTGCCGACGCCGCGCCCAGCCCGCCATGCCCGACCGCGACATCCCCCTTGAATCCTGGCCACGCCGCGCGGCGCTGGTGCATTTCCGGACCATGGCGCAGCCGGCCTTCAGCGTCACCGCGCCGGTGGACGTGACCGGCCTGCGCGAGCGCGCCGCCCGGCACGGCGCCACGCCCTGGCTGGCCTACCACCACGCCGCGCTGGAGGCGGCCAACGACGTCGATGCGATGCGCCAGACCATGGTCGACGGCGGCCGTGGCGTGCGCGAGTTCGCCGTCATCCACGCCAGCACCACGGTGCCGCGCGAGGACGGCAGCTTCGGCTTCCTGACGCTGCCGCGCGATGAGTCGCTGCAGCGTTTCGCCGAGCGCGGCAAGGCCCAGCTGGACAAGGTACGCCGGTCCACCGGCGCGCTGTTCTCGGGTGACGACCCGGGCGACGTGCGCGAGGAAACGCTGGTGCACATGACCGCGCTGCCCTGGTTCGCGTTCACGGCCTTCACGCATGCGCGCAGCGCGGGCGACGACCGACCCAAGGTCGCGTTCGGCCGCTTCAAGGAAGAACACGGCCGGCTGCTGATGCCGGTGGCGGTGGACGTGCACCACGCGCTGTGTGACGGCGTGCACGTGGGTCGCTTCTTCGAGCGGCTGCAGACGCACCTGGACCAGATCTAGCGCGGGCGGCCTGCACGGCGCAGCAGCGCCTGCAGCCGTTGCTCGGCCGCCGACAGCCCGGCGCGCCGGGCAGGCGAACTGGCCCAGCGCTCCGCCGCCAACTGCGTGCGGCCCGCCTCGTCGCCCAGCCGGCCCACCAGCGCCAGCACGTCCGGATGGATGTAAGACTTGCGGCAAACCGCCGGTGTGTTGCCCAGGCGCCGGGCGGTGGCCTTCAGCACGTCCTGCACGCCGCAGCGCTCGGCACCGGCACGGCAGGCCTGCAGCAGCCGCTCCAGCGCGCAGACGCTGCCATGCCAGGTGCGGAACACCTTGGCCGTGATGCCCGGGCCGGCCGCCTCGGCCAGCCAGGCGTTCACGTCGGTGGACGTGATGGCGTGGGGCTGGCCGTCCTCGCCGACGTACTGGAACAGCTCCTGGCCGGGCAGGTCCATGCAGCGCCGCACGATGCGCGCGACACGGCGGTCCGACAGCGTGCCCTGCTGCGGGATGCCGCCCTTGCCGATGAAGCTCAGCACCAGCTTGCCGCCCTGCAGCCGTGCATGCCGGTTGCGCAGCGTGCTCAGGCCGTAGCTGCGGTTGCTGCGCGCGTAGGTGTCGTTGCCGATGCGCAGTTGCGTGGCGTCCAGCAGCCGCACCAGCGTGGCGATGACCGCATCGCGCCCCGGCGGCGTGCGCGCCCGCGCGGCGTCGTCCAGCACGCGCTGCACGCGACGGCGCAGCCGCGGCAGCGCCTGGGCGAAGGCCAGCAACTGGTCGAACTTGACGCTGCCACGATGAGCCTGCCACTGCGCGTGGTAGCGGTACTGCTTGCGGCCGCGTGCATCGCGGCCGGTTGCCTGGATGTGGCCGTGCGCATCGGGGCAGATCCACACGTCGGTCCAGGCCGGCGGGATGGCAAGTGCGCTCACGCGCTGCAGCTGGCCGGCATCGCGCACGCGCTTGCCCGCAGCGTCCTGCACGGCGCGCCCGGCCGTGTAATGCCAGCCCGGCCCGCTGTCGTTCACCCAGCGCAGCCCGGCATCGGCCGCCTGCGCGGCGGCGTCGTTTTGTTCGATGCGTTCCTTGCCCATGGGTGAATTGAACGACAGGGCGAAGGCCCGCGGCAGGCCTGAACGCGCGCTTGTGGCGGCGTCCTACAGGCCGATGCGGCGTCCTTCCGGGACCCGACCAGAGCACTGGCGTAGCTTTGCCACACACCTGGAGTTCCCATGGCCGCTTCCGCCCGTTCCATCGCCTCGCTGACCCTGAGCTTCGGCCTCGTCAACGTGCCCGTGCGCCTGTATTCGGCTACCGAACCGGGCGCCGACATCCACTTCAACCTGCTGGCCAAGGACGGTTCGCGCCTGAAGCAGCAATACGTCAGCGAGAGGACCAGGAAGGTCGTCGAGCGCAAGGACATGGTCAAGGGCTTCGAGGTGGAGGACAACCACTTCGTGCTGTTCGGCGCCGAGGAGCTGAAGGCGCTGGAGGAGGGCAGCAACCACACCGTCGAGATCGTCAGCTTCGTGCCACTGGCGTCCATCGACCCGCTGTACTACGACAAGAGCTACCTGCTGGCGCCCGACCAGCGCGGCGAGAAGCCGTATGCGCTGCTGGCCGAGGCGCTGCGCAAGTCCGGCCGCTGCGCGCTGGCCAAGTGGGCGTGGAAGGCCAAGCAGTACGTGGTGCAGATTCGTGCCCACGACGACGGCCTGGTGCTGCAGCAGCTGCGCTACGCGGCGGAGGTGCGTTCGCTGTCGGAGCTGGGCATCCCCAAGGCCCCGGTGTCCAAGCCGGAGCTGCAGCTCGCGCTGCAACTGGTCGACCAGATCGCGGCCGACAGCTTCGAGCCTGAGCAGTTCCACGACGAGGAGAAGGCACGCGTGCTCGCAGCCATCGAGCAGAAGGTCAAGGGCAAGAAGGTCGTCGCGTCCTCGCGCGGCGACGAGCCAGGCCCTGTGGGCGGTGGACAGGTCATCGACCTGATGGACGCGCTGAAGGCGAGCCTGGGCAACAAGCAGCCGGCCAAGCCGTCGTCCAGGGCGGCCTCCAAGGCCACCTCGGCGAAGGTGACGCCCATCCGCCCGGGTCCAGCATCGTCGCGCAAGCCAGCCGCCAAGCGCACCAGCGCCGCGCAGGCGGCCACGCCCAAGCCGCGCGCGCGGGCACAGCGCTGAACGCACGGCATGGGCACGTCCGCCAAGACGAAGCCGGCCGCGACGCGCGAGGCGCCGCTGGCGCGCTACAACGCCAAGCGCGACTTCAGCGCCACCACCGAGCCCGCGGGCGAAGTGGTCCGCGGCCGGGGCAAGGCGCTGGCCTTCGTCATCCAGAAGCACTGGGCCTCGCGGCTGCACTACGACTTCCGGCTGGAGCTGGACGGCGTCATGCTGAGCTGGGCCGTGCCCAAGGGGCCCAGCCTGGACCCGGCCGTCAAGCGCATGGCCGTGCGCGTGGAAGACCACCCGGTCAGCTACAACCGCTTCGAGGGCGACATCCCCAAGGGCCACTACGGCGCCGGCAAGGTCATTGTCTGGGACCGGGGCAGCTGGACGCCCGTGGGCGACCCGCGCGACGGCCTGGCCCAGGGCAAGCTCGTCTTCCAGCTGCACGGCGAGAAGCTGGCCGGCCTGTGGGAACTGGTGTGCATCGCCAAGCCCGGCGAGGCCAAGGCGCAGTGGCTGCTGCTGAAGAAGCGCGGCGACGCCTGGGCGCGGTCCAGCCGCGACTACGACGTGCTGACCGCGCTGCCCGACAGCGTCGTCGACCAGCCGCTGGGGCCCGCCGAAGGCCGTGAGCCGCAGGCCACGGCGGACGGCCCCGACCTGTCGCAGGCCGTGCGTGCCGCGCTGCCCAAGACCTTGGCGCCGCAGCTCGCCACGCTGGCCGCCGAGCCGCCGGCCGATGGCGACTGGGTCGTGGAGACCAAGTTCGACGGCTACCGCCTGCTGGCGCGCCTGGCCCGGGGCAGGGCGCAGCTGTTCACGCGCAACGGCCATGACTGGACCGCCAGGCTGCAGCCGCTGGCGGATGAGCTCGCGCAACTGGGCATCGCCCGCGCCTGGCTGGACGGCGAGATCGTCGTCATGAACGAGCACGGCGTGCCGGACTTCAGCCGGCTGCAGGACGCCATCGACGGCGCGCGCAATCCCGACATCGTGCTTTACCTGTTCGACCTGCCGTTCCTGGGCGACCGCGACCTGCGCGCCGTGCCGCTGCGCAGCCGCCGCGCGGTGCTGCAGACGCTGCTGGCGGGCCACGCGCAACCCCACGTGCGCTTCAGCGAGGCGCTGCCCGCGCCGCCGTCCGAGGTGCTGGAGGCCGCCTGCCGCATCGGCCTGGAGGGCGTCATCCTCAAGCGCGCCGACGCGCCCTACGTCAGCCGTCGCAGCGACACCTGGCTGAAGCTCAAGTGCCAGCGCCGCCAGGAGTTCGTCGTCGTCGGCTTCACGGACCGAGCGAACGCGGACGACGAGGTCGGCGCGCTGCTGCTCGGCTACCACGGCGATGACGGCAGGTTGCGGCATGCCGGCTCGGTGGGCACCGGCTGGTCCAGGCGCCAGGGCCGCGAGCTGCATGCAAGGCTGGTGGCGCTGCAGACGAAGAAGCCAGCCGTCGACCCCATCGCTGCCACCTCGGGCCGCAGCACCATCCGCTCGCGCGGCCGCGAGCGCTGGGTGAGGCCGCAACTCGTCGTCGAGGTCGCGTTCGCCGAATGGACGCCGGACGGGCGTGTGCGGCACGCGAGCTTCCAGGGCGTGCGCACCGACAAGCCCGCCAGGTCCATCGGCCGCGAGAAGGTCCAGGCTCCCGCGCCTGCGGCGAAGAAGGCAACGAGGACCAAAGCCGCGCCCGACATGCCGATCTCCAACCCGGACCGCGTCATCGACGCCGCCAGCGGCGTGAAGAAGATCGAGCTGGTGCGCTACTACGAGAGCGTGGCCGAGTGGATGCTGCCGCACCTGCGCCAGCGGCCTGTGTCGCTGGTGCGCGCGCCGCAGGGTGTCGAGGGGCCGCTGTTCTTCCAGCGCCATGCCGAGACCGCCATCCGCGGTGTGAAGGAACTGGACCCGGCGTTGTCGCCCGGCCACGCGGCGCTGCTGGTCGTCGACAGCGTGGAGGCCCTGCTGGCCGCCGCGCAGATGAACGTCGTCGAGTTCCACACCTGGAACGCCACCGCCAGGCACATTGGCAAGCCCGACCGCGTCATCTTCGATCTGGACCCGGGCGAGGGCGTCCGCTGGCGCGACCTGCAGCAGGCCGCGCTGCTGATGCGCACGGCGCTTGAAGAGCTGGGCCTGCGCAGCTGGCTCAAGACCAGCGGCGGCAAGGGGCTGCACGTCGTCGTGCCGCTGGCCGCGCGACGCGACGATGCCGACGTGAAGGACTTTTCGCATGCGGTCAGCGCGCACATGGCCCGCGTGCTGCCGCAGTTGTTCGTGGCCAGGAGCGGCCCGGCCAACCGCGTCGGCAGGATCTTCATCGACTACCTGCGCAACGGCCACGGCCAGACCACGGTGGCGGCGTTCTCGGCCCGCGCGCGGCCCGGTCTGGGCGTGTCGATGCCGGTGTCGTGGGATCAGCTGAGCGAGCTGAAGAGCGGCGCGCAGTGGACGGTGAGGACGGCGCGGGAAGCCCTGTCGTTCCAGTCCGACGACCCGTGGGCCGGCTACTGGACATCGCGCCAGACGATCAAACACTGGCCACCGCCCGCGCACGCCTGACGCTGAGCGGGCGGATCGGGCCGGTCAGGTGACGGCCGTTGTCCCTCGTTCTACGGATGGCCGGGGTGCAGGCTTGGTGCAAGACTGCCGCCTCTTGTCACGAGGCTCACGGCATGTCCACACTGCGTCAACTGGTGCTCCTGTGCGATGGCACCAACAACAACCTGAGCGGGCGCCATTCCGACACCCATGTGGTGCTGCTGGCCGAGCTGATGCGGCTCTTCCCCGACCCGGACCGGCTCATCTACTACGACCCTGGCGTGGGCAATCCGGGCCAGCTGCCAGGGACGACGATCGTCGACAAGGTCCGCCGGGCGATGGACCGCATCGATGGCCTGGCCTTCGGCCGCGGCCTGTACGACAACGTTGCCGAGGGCTATCGCTTCCTGATGGCGAATTGGCGGCCGGGCGACCAGATCTTCCTGTTCGGCTTCTCGCGCGGCGCGTTCACGGCACGCTCCATCGGCGGCCTGGTCAATGCCTTCGGCATCATCGACGGCCACCAGGAAACGCTGGTCTCCAGCCTGGTGTCGACCTACTTCTCCAAGGCCTCCGCCGAGCGTGACGACATCACCGCGCAGGCCTCACGCCTCTTCGGCCAGGGTGGCACGCCCGAGGACTGGCCGCAGGTGCATTTCGTCGGTGTCTGGGACACGGTGGCCAGCGTCGGCCTGCCGCCCTTCGGCCTGAAGATCACCGCCAGGCCGACGCTGGCCGGCAAGCACTTCAAGCATGTGCGGCAAGCCCTGGCCCTGGACGAGCAGCGCGCCCAGTTCCTGCCGCGCGCCTATGCGCAGGACGACGGCGCCTTCCCCATGGCCAATGAGCGCGTTGGCGACATCCGGCAGTGCTGGTTCCGCGGGTCGCACTGCGACGTGGGCGGCGGCAACGTCTACCCGTACAGCGAGTTGTCGCGCGCGCCGTTCGCCTGGCTGGTGTCCGAGGCCATCCAGTGCGGCCTGCGGCTGCCAGCGCCCGCGGGGCAGGCGCCGCTGGTCAACGAGGCGGACGTGTTCCACGTCATGCCGCAGCTCGATCCGCCGACGCTGCACCGACTGGCCGCGCGCATCAACAGCGAAACCCATGTCACGCCGCTGTGGGCGCTGACGGGGCTGAAGGTGCGCGACACGGCGCATGCGCTGATCGACGGCGAGCCGCCCGTGCCCGTGAAGATGCAGGCGCATCCGACGGTGGCGCTGTGGACGCACGCCTTCCCCGCGGCGACGGCCTGGTCCGAGCGTCGCGGCTCGGGCGCCTGGGCCAAGCTGCTGCTGGCTCTGCTGCTGATGGCGGCGCTGGTGCTGCTGGCGGGATGGGCGCTGCTGGTGCACCAGGGGCTGGTGCCGTCGCTGGAGCGCGCGTGCGAGATTCTCGCTGCCGACCTGGCCTTCCAACGCTGGCAGTTGAGCCTGGCGTCCATGGGCGACTGGGCGGCGCAGGCCGGCGGCTTTGCCCGCCCGGGCCACGCGCTGCTGCTGGACACCGCGCTGATCGCGGCCTACGCCTGGGTGCTGTCTTTCTGGGTCTGCCGCGCGTTCGCCCGGCATGCGCGGCTGATCCGCGTCGGCACGACGCCGTCGCGCTGGCTGAACCGCGCGGGCTGGGTGCTGCCGGTGGCGGTGGGGGCCGACCTGGTCGAGAACGCGGCCTCGTGGCTCTCGCTGACCGCCGTGGACGGGGCCGCCATCGACTGGTGGGCCTGGCCGGCGCGTGGGGTGCTGCTCGCCGCCAGCGCCGTCAAGTGGGCCGCGCTCGCCGGCGTGGTGGTGCTGATCGCGACGTCGTTCCTGCGCCGCGGCCGGCGTTAGCCGTCGATGGTCACGATCACCGGCGCGTGGTCGCTGGGGCGCTCGTTCTTGCGCGGCAGCTTGTCGATCTCGCAGGCGGTCACGCGGCCCTTCAGCGCCTCGCTGACGAGGATGTGGTCGATGCGCAGGCCCTGGTTCTTGCGGAACGCGAGGTTGCGGTAGTCCCACCAGCTCCAGCTCTTGGCCGGCTGCTCGAACAGGCGGAAGGCGTCGGTCAGGCCCAGTTGCAGGAGCTGCCGGAAGTGCTCGCGCTCCTCGGGCGTGCAGTGGATCTGGCCGGCCCAGGCGACGGGGTCGTACACGTCGCGGTCCTCGGGGGCGATGTTGAAGTCGCCCATCAGCACCAGTTGCGGATGTTGCTTCATCTCTTCCACGAGCCAGTTGCGCAAGCCGGTCAGCCAGCTCATCTTGTAGGTGAACTTGTCGCTGTCCGGTGCCTGGCCGTTGGGAAAGTAGCCGCCGATGACGCGCACGCCGTCCACGGTGCCGGCGATGACGCGCGCCTGCTCGTCGGCAAAGCCGGTGATGTTCTTGACCACGTCGGTGGCCGGCGTGCGGCTGATGAGGGCCACGCCGTTGTAGGTCTTCTGGCCGAACCACTGCACCTGCCAGCCGGCGGCGCCCAGGTCGGCGGTGGGGAACTTGTCATCGGTCAGCTTGGTTTCCTGCAGCACCAGCGCGTCCACCGGGTGCTCGGCCAGCCAGGCCAGCACCTGCGGCAGCCGCACGGCCAGCGAATTGACGTTCCAGGTGGCGAACTTCTTCATGGGGGTGTCTCGGTAGGGCAGCGTTCGCTGCATTGTGACCGCAGCCCCGGGCGCGGCAGGCACCCTGCTTGCCCTGCTGCCGGGCACGGCGATTGCCAGTGGATTCAGCGCCGGGTTCAAAAACAGAGCCGACCCGGCGAGCCATGGTGCCCCCTGGGGGTGCATCATCGCGTCTGCGCGAGCGCAACGGTGTGCTGGCAACCGGATGGAACCGGAGGCGCTGGAACAGGAGTGGCTATGGGAATGGACGAGGTGCGCGTCATCGTGGTGGACGACGCGCGCGACTTTGCGGAGGTGCTGGCCGAGACGCTGGAGATGGACGGCTACCAGGTCAAGGTCGCCCTCGACGGCAACGAGGCGCTGCGGCTGGCCGAGGAATTCGAGCCCATCTGCGCGCTGGTGGACATCCGCATGCCGCACCTGGACGGGCATGAGCTGTCGCGCCGGCTGCGTGCCAAGTACGGCGACGAAGTCGTGCTGATCGCGATGACGGGGGAGGGCACGCCCAACGACCGCGTCAGCGAGGCCTTCTCGCTGTTCGACTACTACCTGAGCAAGCCCGTCGACACCAAGGCGCTGCACAAGGTGCTGCCCCCCATCAACCCGCGGCGCGTCAGCGCGGACGTTCCGCCGCTGCAGAACTGACGGCTTGCGCTGCGTGGCGCCGGGCAGCGGGTGCCGCAGGCGATGCACCCGAGGCTGCCGGGTCGAGGGTCAGCCGCAAGCCCATCTCCGCCCAGTTGGCTTCCCCGGCCAGCGCGGTCTTTACCGCCCGCCAATGCAAAGCGGGCTGGTGCACCCACTGTCGATGTCGCACCACGCGTTCCAGCAGGTGCCTGGCTGCCTGCGGACGCAGCGTGGCTCTGCCATGAAGCCAGCGTCGCAGCGCCTGCAGCTCCCGTTCGTCCAAAGGGGCGCCAAGCCCGTGGGCTGGAGCCCGCCCCGCAGCAGCCCTGTGGGGCTCAGGGCGGGACGGGCTCCAGCGGCCCCTCTGCAGATGCGGGCCGTCTGCCCGCGCATGAGAGGGGGTGCCCATGTCAGAACTCCGCGGCGGCTGCGCTGGGCTCCCGTGTCTCCTTGGGCAGCTCAGCGACGGTGGCGTCGGTGGTCAGGATCAGGCCTGCGACGGACACGGCGTTCTGCAGCGCGGTTCGCGTGACCTTGGTGGGGTCGATCACACCCATGGCCAGCAGATCGCCGTACTCGCCGGTCGCGGCGTTGTAGCCATAGCTGCCCTGGCCCTGCGCCACCTTGTCGATGACGACCGAAGGTTCGTCGCCGGCATTGCTGCTGATCGCGCGCAGCGGAGCCTCCAGCGCGCGGCGCACGATGCCGATGCCCGCGTCCTGGTCCGTGTTGGCGCCACTCAGGCCGTCCAGCGCACGGCGGGCGCGCAGCAGCGCGACGCCGCCGCCTGGCACGACGCCTTCCTCCACTGCGGCACGCGTTGCGTGCAGGGCATCGTCCACGCGGTCCTTCTTCTCCTTCATCTCGACCTCGGTCGCCGCGCCGACGCGGATCACGGCCACGCCGCCGGACAGCTTGGCCAGGCGCTCCTGGAGCTTCTCGCGGTCGTAGTCCGACGTGGCGTTGTCGATTTCGGCGCTGATGGTCTTGCGGCGCGCTTCGATGACGTCGGCCTGCCCTGCGCCATCGATGAGGGTGGTGACGTCCTTGTGGATGTCGGCACGGCGGGCGCGGCCCAGGTCCGCCAGGGTGGCCTTCTCCAACTGCTTGCCGGTCTCTTCCGCGATCACGGTGCCCCCGGTCAGCACGGCGATGTCCTGCAGCATGGCCTTGCGGCGGTCACCGAAGCCCGGCGCCTTGACCGCGGCCACCTTGAGCACGCCGCGCATGCTGTTGACGACCAGCGTGGCCAGCGCCTCGCCCTCGACGTCCTCCGCGATGATCAGCAGCGGCCGGCCCGCCTTGGCGACGTCCTCCAGCACCGGCAGCAGCTCGCGGATGTTGGAAATCTTCTTGTCGCACAGCAGGATGGCCGGGTCCTCCAGCACCGCGGTCTGCTTCTCGGGGTTGTTGATGAAGTAGGGCGACAGGTAGCCGCGGTCGAACTGCATGCCCTCGACCACGTCCAGCTCGCTGTCCAGCGACTTGCCGTCCTCGACCGTAATGACGCCGTGCTCGCCGACCTTGGCCATGGCCTCGGCGATGAGATCCCCGACCGCCTGATCGGCGTTGGCCGACAGCGCGCCCACCTGCGCGATCTCCTTGCTGGTGGCGCAAGGCTTGGACAGCGTCTTGAGCTCGGCGACGACGGCTTCGCAGGCCTTGTCGATGCCGCGCTTGAGGTCCATCGGATTCAAGCCGGCGGCCACCAGCTTCATGCCGTCCTGGACGATGGCCTGTGCGAGCACGGTGGCCGTGGTGGTGCCGTCGCCGGCCACGTCACCGGTCTTGGCGGCAACCTGCTTGATCATCTGCGCGCCCATGTTCTCGAGCTTGTCGCGCAGCTCGATCTCCTTGGCGACGGAGACGCCGTCCTTGGTGATCACGGGCGCACCGAAGCTGCGCTCCAGCACCACGTTGCGGCCTTTCGGGCCGAGGGTGACCTTGACGGCCTCGGCCAGGATGTTGACGCCCTTGACGATACGGGCACGGGCTTCGTCACGGAAATGAACTTCTTTCGCAGCCATGGCTGAACTCCTTCTCATTGCTCCTTGTGGATGTGGGGATGAATGCCGTCAGGCAACCTTGAGGGTCGCGGCGGTGGCGGTCTCTTCGATGACGCCCAGCACGTCCTCTTCGCGAAGCACGAGCAGTTCCTGCCCGTCGAGCTTCACGGTCTGCCCGGCGTACTTGCCGAACAGCACGCGTTGGCCGGGCTGCAGTTGCAGCGGCCGCACCGAGCCGTCCTGAAGCAGGCGGCCGTTGCCGACCGCCAGCACCTCGCCCTGCTCAGGCTTCTCTGCGGCGGTGTCGGGAATGACGATGCCGGATGCCGTTTGGCGCAGCGGATCGATCCGCTTGGCAATGATCCGGTCGTACAGGGGACGGATTTGCATCGTGGGTCTCCTAGTGATGACTGAAAGATTGACAAAAGATGGCCAGTCCCAAGTGCCCCGTGACGTTGGGCGCTGTCCTGGCCGACAGCGAAATAGGAGCACGCGCCGCGCTTTCAAGAGGCCCGTGATCCCATCTCATTCCGGGCCGCTACAGCAGCAGGATGCGGTCAACGCGACCGAGCTGGTACCGGTGGCGCGAGTCCGAGCCGATGCTGCGCGGGTGGGGCTCGATCGGACAAGGCAGCTCGCGGCTCCCATCCGGCAAGAGACTGTCGTCTTCACCTGCGCTGCGCCACAACCCTTCTGCCACCGGGCGGAAGAGCCAGCGGATGTATCCCAGTCTCGCCGCGAGGTCGCGCATCTCGATGCGGTCTGGCGCTTCTGCGACGAGGTGGGTTTCATCGTCGGGCGCGAGTGGGTTGTCGCCGAACGCCTGCCGGCACTCCACCGCTTCGCGCATCGGGGCGCCGACCGTGTTGCAGCCACGCCGGTGCTCCCGTGTCATGTCCCAGGCACCCAGTTGCCAGGCGGCCTCCAGCATCTGGGCGTCCAACTGACCGATGCCGTCCCAGAGCTGGGTCAATTGCAGGGCGGAACTCGGCAGCGCAGCCCGCCGATGGACAGGAGGACCCGACGGGTCTCGCGCGGGTGGCTGTGGCAGGAAGCCGTGCCAATGCAGCAGCAGCAGGAGCGGCGACGACTTGCGCGGAAGCGTTGCCAGGGACACGGCCGCCAGCGGCCTGCGCAAGGTCTCGACCTGCTCTCGAATGATGTCCAAGATCATGGCGGGCAAGGTGCGATGGCGAACGGCCAAATTTTTGCGAAGACCGCGCCTGATTTCAAGCGGTCAGGCGCCGTCGACCGCAGGCACCGCGACGAGGCCGCGGTCAGGCCACGCGACGGCCAGGCAGCGCAGAAAGCCGGCCCCGCGCGAACCGGGGCCGGCCCTCAGAGCGAACGCAGCGGGCCAACTGGCGTCACGTCAGGCAGCACGCACCTCGATGCGCCGATGGGCCTGCAACTCGCGGCGTGGCAACTCGATGCGCAGCACGCCTGCGTCATAGCTGGCCTTTGCACGCTCCACGTCAACCGGCACGGGCAACTGGATGTCGCGCCGGAACGTGCCGTAGGCGCATTGCACGAGCGCATAGAGGCTGCTGGCATGCGCCTTGTCGTGACGCTTGCGCCCCAGGACACTCAGCAACTCCGGCGACCCCATCTCGATCTGGAAGTCCTCCCGTGCCATGCCAGGGGCTTCGATGCGCACCAGGATCGTGTCGTTCGAGGCATACACGTCCACCGCCATGAAAGCCCAGCGCGCTGGAGGCAGCCAGCGGTCTTCACGCGCTTCGCCCGCCGGCTTCTCCACGCTGGCCTGCGCCGATGACGCGTCATCGCCGCCAGGCCAGAAGCGAGTCAGGGCGCCGCTCGCGCGGGACCCCAACTCGCGCCAGCCTTCTGCCAGCGACTCCCAGGCTTGGCCGGCGCCATGCTTCAACTGCTCAGCAAGATTCGCCATGGTTTCGGCCCCCCGTTCATCCGGCGTTCACGGTGATGCGCCGGGGCTGGGCGTGCACCTGCTTAGGAATGCGCAGGGTCAGCACGCCGTCCTTCAAGTTCGCATCGATCTTGGCGGTGTCCAGCTCGCGGCTGAGCGTGAAGCTGCGCCGGTAGCGCGGCACGCGAAGCTCCGCGTAGATCGCCTCCAGGCCAGCCGGCGTTTGCGGCTGGACACGCCCCTCGATGTGGAGCGAGTCGCCTTCGACCTGCAGGTCCAGGTGGTCGCGCGACACGCCAGGCATGTCGGCGAGCAGCGTGATGCCGGTCTCGTCTTCCAGCACGTCGACGGCGGGCGTGGCGGCGCGTTCGTTGGCACGGTCGTTGCCGGCGTCCACAGCCGTCGCTTGCTTGTCGCTGGGTGTGATCTCCTTGCTCATGATGTCGACTCCTTTCGCGGCTCTTACTGAATGCTGATGCGCTTGGGTTGCGGCGTTTCGCGGCGAGCGATGCTCACCTGCAGCACGCCGTCGCGATAGTTCGCCGTGACCTGTTCGGGATCGATGTCGTCGGGCAGCGAAACGGATCGGTCGAACCGACCCGTGGCACGCTCCCGCGCGTAAACGCGCTGGCGCTCGTTGCCCGGGTTCGACGGCAAGCGCTCGCCGGCCAGGCGCAGCACGCCCCGGTCCAGCGTCACCTCGATCTTGCCGGCGTCGAGGCCGGGTGCAAACGCGTACACCTCGACGCTGCGGGGTGTGCGACCCACGTTGATCTGCGGCAGAGTCCCCGTCGCAACCGATCGGATGCTGCTGGGCAGCGACGACAGGCCGAAGAACACGTCGTCGAGTTCGCGCTGGAGGCGGTCGAATTGTCCGAACAGGCTGTTCGGATGGTTCAGCAATGAATTGAACATGGCTTGGTCTCCGTTCAGTGGTGTCCACTGGCCGGGGCATCCGGCCAGTCAGGGCCGAATTAGGAACTGGCAAAAAATTTTCAAGGGGTCCGCCGTGGCCCAATGGCTGCACCGTCACAGGCCGGCCTTTTGGGGAGCGGCGGCCTCGCCATCCCCCCAGCCGTGCGCGTCAGGCGCCGGCTTCGGCCGTGGTGTCGCAGTCCATGCAGCGCTCGATGGGCGGGGCCGGCAGGTGCAGGTCGCTGTGCAACTGGCGCAGTGCGGTGCGCAGGCCTTCTTCCACGACCGGGTGGTAGAACGGAAAGTCCAGCATCTGCCGCACCGTGTCGCCGCGCTGCACGCTCCAGGCCAGCAGGTGGCCGATGTGCTCGGCGGCCGGGCCGATCATCTCGGCGCCCAGCAGCCGGCCGGTGCCGCGCTCGGCATAGACATGCAGGCCGCCGCGGTTGACCCGCATGACGCGGCTGCGGCCCTGGTCCGCGAAACTGACGCGGCCGGTGTCGAACGCGGTGCCCGCCGCCGTCAGCTCGGCATGGCTGGCGCCGGCCACGGCCATCTGCGGATCGCTGAAGACGATGCCCAGCGGCGTGCGGCGCGGGCGGTGGTGCACGTCGGGCCAGCGCGCGGCGTTGTCGCCGGCGATGCGGCCGCTGTCGGAGGCCTCGTGCAGCAGCGGCCGGTCGTCGGTGGCGTCGCCGGCCATGAAGACGGCACTGCGGCCCCATTGGCCGGTGTGGCGGTCCACCTGGGGCTGGCCCGCCGCGTCGCGCGGCAGGCCCAGCGTGTCCAGTCCGAGGCCGTCAAGCGCCGGTTCGCGGCCCGCCGCGCACAGCAGCAGGTCGAAATGCTCGCCGCCGACCAGCACCTGGTCGTTGACGCGCACGGGGTCCAGTTCGCCGGCATTCAGCGTCAGCGGCAGCTCCGCGGCGAAGAGTTCAGCCGCCAGCGCCTGCAGCGCCGGGTCGCTCAGCGGGCCGACACGCGGGCCGCGCGCGAACAGCCGCACGCGCACGCCCAGCCGGTGCAGCGCCAGCGCCAGTTCCAGGCCGATGACGCCGGCGCCGTACACCGCCACGGACGCCGGCAGGTCGACCCAGTCGAAGACGTCGTCGTTGACGATCAGCCGGTTGCCCAGCCGCTCGCGCCAGCCGGCCGGGATGCGCGGGCGCGACCCGGTCGCGATGACGATGGCGCGCGCCTGGACGCGCTGGCCGCCCACGTCCAGCGTGTTGGCGCCGGTGAAGCGCGCACGCCCGGACAGGCGCGTGGCGTCGGGCCAGCCGTGCACGGTGTCGACGACGAAACCGACGAAACGGTCCCGCTCGCTGCGCACGCGCTGCATGACGGCCACGCCGTCGATGCGCGGCGCTTCGGCCCGCACGCCGAAGCGATGCGCCTCGCGCACGCCATGCGCCGCGTCCGCCGCCGCGATCAGCAGCTTGCTGGGCATGCAGCCCACGCGCGCGCAGGTGGTGCCGTAGTGCGCCGCCTCGATGAGCAGCAGCCGGTCGGTGTGCACCTGGGCGGCGCGGTAGGCCGCCATGCCGGCCGTGCCGGCGCCGATGATGGCGACGTCGCAGGAGAGGGTCATGATGAAGGGGTCCTTCTGGGGGTCTGTGACGGCAGTTCGCCGAAGAGCTGGCGGTAGCGCGTGCCGAAATGGCCCAGGTGCTCGAAACCGGCATCCGCTGCGGCCTGGGACACGCCGGGATCACCCGCCGGCGTCGCGAGCAACCGCTGGCGCACCGCGTTCAGCCGCAGGCTGCGCAGGTAGTGCACCGGCGTCATGTCCGCCACCTGGCGGAAGCCGTTCTGCAGGCTGCGCCGACTCGTGCGCAGGCGCCGGCACAAGGTGTCGATGTCGGGCGGCTCCTGCCCGCTGGCGGCGACGAGCCGGTGGCTTTGCGCCACCAGCGATGCCGCAGAGGCGCTGCCCACCCGCTGAACCGGGCCTGCGGCGGCTTCGAAGACCTCGGTCAGCGCCATGAAGAGGGCAGGCGCCGATGGCGGGCCGAGCAGCGCGCTGCGCAGGGCCCGCAGCGCCGCGGACGGTGCGCGCACGGCACCTCGCGCGAGCAGGGCATTCGCGCCGGCCCGCCATGGCCGCGCGTCCAGCAGGCGGCGGAACAACTCGGCATCGAAGCTGCACGCCAGCAGCGCCATGCCGGGTGGCCGCTGCAGCATGAACTCCTGGCCGCCGCGCAGCACGGCCACCAGGCCGTCGTCGAGTTCCCGGCCCTGCATCCAGGGCTGGCCGGCGCCCGCGCCGTGCAGCAGCGCGAAGCACAGCTGCCCCGCGGGCAGGCAGCCCTGCTGGGCCACGCGCTCGCTCATCCATTTGCGGAACAGGTGCAGGCCGGGCGTGGCCGTCTCGACCAGCGCGCTGCGCATGCGGCCCGGCGACAGCTGCGTGTAGCGCTGCTGCCACTCGGGCGCCGAGGCGCCGTGCAGGTGGAAGTCGTCGAAAACGTGCTGGCGTATCGCCATGGGTTGCTGTGGGCTGTGCGGGCCGGGCAAGGATAGCCCGCGCGGATGCCCGGCGCTGCGCTCGCGTTTTGCCGATTCGGGCTAACGCCCATCGCCGGGCGCTGCCCATACTGCGCCGCGAAGGAGGGCCCCTGCGATGTGGACCCGACGTGCTGCGCTGGCCCTGGGTCTCGCTGCGCCAGACCTGAAAGTGCAAGCCATGACCCTGGACGACCTCAAGACCCAGCTGCTGGGCGACTGGCACAGCCTCGCGCCGGAACTGCGCCCCAGCAGCCTGAAGAACCCCGACGGCAGCCTCAAGCCGTTCCATCTGCGGCGCGAGTTCCGCTACCTCGCCGGAGATTGCTTCGAGCTGGCCATCACCAACTTCGCCGACCCGCTGGGCCGCGTGCCGCTGGCGCGCATGCTGATCCGCGGCCACATGGCCTGGCGCGGCGACCACCCCATCGCGCCCGGCGCGCATAAGGTGGACTTCATCGCCGACGAGGCCTACGAGGTCACGCCGCTACTGCAGGGCTTCGCCGATGTGCTGAACCAGGTCGCCGCCACGGGCTACGCGCGCTGGGCGGTCGGCGGCACGCAGAGCGTCTTTGGCAAGACCTTCGCGCCGTTCGGCCTCGTCGAGGGCCGGCACTTCATGGAGCACGACCTCGTGCACCTGCGCCACGGCCTGCTGTTCTGGGGCGCCCGTCACATCGATGGGCGCGGCTTCGACAGCGAGGAGAACCGGCCGACGAACCTGCAGATCCCGTTGGCGCCGGCGCGACATTGAAGTCCGGCGGCCGCCGGGCGCCGGTGCGGCAGCGCACGGAAGCAGCGGCCGGGCCGCCCTAGAGTGGGCGACTTCTCAGCGAGGATCGCAGCCCATGACAGCCGTCGCCCCGCCCTCAGGGGATGCGGGCCGGCGGCTCGCGCCCGAGCCCTGCCTGCTGGCACTGAACAGTGGCTCGTCATCGCTCAAGTTCGGCCTGTACCGCATGCGGGCGGCCGGCGTCGAGTGCCTGCTGGCCGGCGAGACCGAGCGCATCGGCGACACGGATGCCCGCACGCAGGCCAGGGATGGCGCCGGCCGCACGCTGCTGGATGAAGCCGCCCCCGTGCCCGATCAACGGGCCGCGGTGGCCCGGCTGGCAGGATGGCTGGACGACGGGTGTTTCCCGCAGCCCCAGGCCATCGGGCACCGGATCGTGCATGGCGGGCCGCGGCTGAGCGAGCACTGCGTGATCGATGCCGCGGTGCTGGACGCACTGCACGCGGCGTCCGCGTTCGCGCCGCTGCACACGGGCCCGGCGCTGGCCGTGATCGCCTACTGCAGCGCGCACTTCCCGGCCGTGCCGCAGGCGGCCTGCCTGGACACGTGCTTTCACGCCCGCATGCCGGGCGTGGCCCGCACGCTGCCGCTGCCGCATGAACTGCGCGAGGCCGGCCTGCGGCGCTACGGCTTTCATGGCCTCTCGTGCGAATCGGTCGTGCGGCAACTCCCCGCTGCGCTGCCGCAGCGCCTCATCATTGCCCACCTCGGCAACGGCGCCAGCATCACCGCCGTGCGGGACGGCATCTCCATCGACACCAGCATGGGCCTGACACCGGCGGGCGGCGTGGTCATGGGCACGCGCAGCGGCGACCTCGACCCTGGCGTGCTCGTCTACCTGATGCGCGAAATGGCGTTTGATGGCGCAGCGGTCGAGGGGCTGGTCAACCATCGCAGCGGGCTGGTGGGCCTGTCGGGCCTCAGCGGGGACATGCGGGCCTTGCACGCGGCGGCCGCTGCCAGCGCCGATGCGCGGCTGGCCGTCGAGATGTTCTGCTACTCGGTGGCCAAGGCAGTGGGCGCGATGCGGACCGCGCTGGGTGGTGCCGACATGCTCGTCTTCACGGGTGGCATCGGCGAGCACGATGCGGCGGTGCGCGCCGGCATCTGCGCCCACCTGGGCTGCCACGGCGTGCGGCTCGACGAGGCTCGCAATCGCCGAGGGCAGGGCCTGGTCAGCGGCGACGCCGAAGGTTGCCAGGTGCTGGTGCTGGCGGCGCAGGAGGAGGCGCAGATCGCCCGCCACACCTGGGCGCTGTGCGGGCCGCGGCCGCCAGCCGTCTCATCGCCGCAGCCAACGGCGCGCCAGGGCTGACCACGGCGTCGCCAGGCGGCTGCGCAGGTAGGCGTCCGCGGCCTGGCGAATGCCTTCTCCCTGCGTGGGGTAGGCGTGCATGGCATTCGCCAGCGTGCCCAGGCCGATGCCGGCGGCCATCGCCAGCGAGATGCTGTTGATCATTTCACCGGCATGCCGGGCCACGATGGTGGCGCCGAGGATCTTGTCGGTGCCCTCGCGGACATGGATCTTCACGAAGCCATCATCCTCGCCGTCGGCGATGGCGCGGTTCACGTCGTGCATCGGCACCGTGAAGGTCTTGACGGGAATGCGCCGCTGCCGGGCCTCCTTCACGTACAGGCCCACATGTGCGACTTCGGGGTCGGTGTACGTGCACCACGGGATCGTCAGCGTGCTCATGCGCTGACGCCCGAAGAAGAGCGCATTGCGCACGACGATGCGCGCCGAGGCCTGCGCCGTGTTGGTGTACTGGTGCGCCAGGCACACATCACCCGCCGCATAGATGCGCGGGTTGCTGGTGCGCAGGAAGTCGTCGACATGGATGCCCGCCACGGCGTCGTACGCCACACCGGCCGCTTCGAGGTTCAAACCCAGCACGGCCGGCATGCGGCCGATGCCGGTCAGGATGTCGTCGACGCGGGTGGTCGCCGTGTTGCCGTCGCTCACCAGCTCGACGACCTTGTGGCCGCCCTCCATCCACACCTTGGTCACCGTGCTGTTGAGGTGGATCTCCACGCCATCTCGGGCCAGCGCGTCGGACACCATCTGCGCCGCATCGCGCTCCTCACGCGGCAGGAACAGCGGCTCGCTGTGCGAGATCAGCGTGCGCGAACCGAAGCGGGCGAACGCCTGGGCCAGCTCGCACCCCAGCGGCCCGCCGCCGATGACGAGCAGGCTGTGGGGCAGCACCTGCAGGTCGAAGACCGTCTCGTTGGTCAGGAAGCCGGCCTCGGCCAGGCCCGGGATGTCGGGCAGCGCGGACCGCGAGCCCGTCGCGATGAGGGCCTTCCTGAAGCGAAGGGGCAAGCCGTCCACGTCCACGGTGTCGGCCCCGCTGAAGCGCGCCGTGCCGAAGAACAGGTGGATGCCCTCGCGTGCCAGGTTCATCGCCGAATCGGTGCGGCTGATGCGGGCCGTGATGCGGCGCATACGCCGCATGGCCGCCGGGAAGTCGAAGCCGAACTCGGCCGGCGGCAGCGCGCCGAAGTTGACGGCGTTGCGCATGTCGGCCAGCAGCCGCCCGGTGCGGATCAACGACTTGGACGGGATGCAGCCGTCGTTCAGGCTGACGCCGCCCAGTTGATGGCGCTCGACCAAGGCCACGTGCACGCCCAGCGCCGCGGCGGCGCGCGCCGCCATCAGCCCCGCCGGCCCGGCGCCGATGACCAGCAGCTCATAGACCGGCCGCGGCGGCGGGCTGCGCCAGCCGGCAGGGCTGACGTTGTCCAGCCGCTCGGCATCGTCTGCTCCCCGCGGCGGCACCCTGGCGGGGAGGGCGGCCAACGAGGTCAGCGGCATGGGCGCCTGGACCGGCCTAGAGCCAGCCGCCGCGAAAGCCTGCACGCTTGAGGCCGTCGCGCATGCAGGACATGCCGCGCGTCAGCCGCCACAGCAGGCCCGAGCGGAAGTTCTCGATCATCAGGACGATCATGCCCTGGTCCAGTCCGAACTCGCCTTCGGACATCCAGCCCGCGCCGCCGCCAGCAGCCACGCCGCCGCCGGCGGTGGCGTTGAAGCCGCTGGCATGCACCGCGCGGCCTCGGCCTCCCGCCGTCTGGCCGTACATCAGGCGCAATGCCGGCAGCGCGATGTCGGGCGCGAACACCAGCGCCGCGACGACGGACGAGCCGGTGATCGTGCCGTCGTCGGGCCCCCAGGGAACGCCACGCGCGGCGTAGCCATAAAAGGCCTGCTGGCGGCCCGTCACGGCTTGCGGCTCGACGCTGGGGCCGTCGCCGGCAGACAGGCCCCAGCAGTCCTGGCCGTAGCCCTCAAAGCCGCGCGGGTTGCGGATCGCGTACTGCCGCTGCACCTGCGTGGCGCGCCGGCTGTTCTCGAAATAGTCGCTGCCTTTCTCGCGCATGAAACGGTCGCGTATGCCGCGCAAGTCCAGCCACGCGTGCGAGAACTCGTGCATGAACAGCGGGCCGGCCACCAGCAGGTCGATGTCGTAGAGGTTCTCCCACTGGTAGGTCAGGGTCCACGCCTGGAAGCTGGCGGCCGTCAGCGGGTGGGTGCGTGAACCCAGCCCCAGCACGTACAACACCAGCGCCTCGTTGTAGCCCTGCCAGCCGTAGTTCAGGAAACCGCATTCGGGCTTCCAGCCCAGCGCCACGGCACCGGCATGCTCGGCCCAGTGCCAGTCCACGCGGTCGTACAAGGCCGTTGCCAGCCGCCGCAACTCGGCCTCGGCCGGCGTGGCACCGCTGAAGTAGGCCGCGGCCGTCAGCATGCCGATGACCAGCAGCGCGGTGTCGATGGACGACAGCTCCGACTGCCAGGTCCGCAACCCCGTCTGGACATCGAGGAAGTGGAAGTAGAAGCCGCGGTAGCCGGTGGACGCTGCGGTGCCGCTCTGGTCGCTGGCGGCGAAGAAGCGCAAGGTGGTCAGGCTGCGCTGAACGGCGTCGTCGCGCGCCAGCCAGCCGCGCTCCACCGCCACCGGGTACGCCGACAGCCCGAACCCCACGGCGGCGATGCTGACCGGTGAACCGCGCCGCGAGGTGTCCGCGACCAAGCCGTTGTGCGCCCGGGTCAGCTTCATGAAGTAGTCGAACGCGGTGCGCTGCAGGTCCTCCAGCATCCGGGCGTCGGCCGCAGTGACTCGCGCCAGGGCGCCGCGCCGGCCCTCAGCCGCCTGCATCGGCTGCCATCGGCCGCGGCTGCGCGATGTCGGGGTTCTGCCAGCCGCCGTCGGTGGCGATGAAGTGATTGGCAGCCGCCGGCCCCCAGCTGCCGGGCTCGTAGATGAGGGCCGGCGGGTGTTCGCGCAGCACCGGCTCGACGACCGCCCAGGCCGCCTCGATGGCGCTTTCGCGGCTGAAGAGGGCCCCGTCGCCGTTCATCGCGTCGGTCAGCAGACGTTCGTAAGGCGCGGGGTCGGCGGTGTTTTCTTCGAGCAGCGTGAACTCGCGCGGCTCGCCGACGAAGGCCTTGCCCGCCCGCTTGACCCGCACCTGCAGGGAAATGGCCGAATGCGGCGACAGGTGAAAGCGCAGGCAGTTCGCCTCGTCCCCGGGCGCGGCGTCTGCGAACAAGTCCTGCGGCGGTGGCTTGAAGCGCACCACCACTTCGCAGGCGCTGACAGGCAGGCACTTGCCGGACCGCAGATACCAGGGCACGCCGCCCCAGCGCCATGAATCGATGTGCAGGCGCAGCGCGCAATAGGTCTCGACGTCGGAGTGGTTGGCCACCTGCGGTTCGTCCCGGTAGCCCAGGTACTGGCCGCGCACGATGTCGTCGGGCGTCAGCGGGCGCATCGCCTCGAAGACGTCTTCCTTGTGGCGATGGACCGCCTCGAAATCGCGGCTGGCCGGCGGCTCCATCGCCAGCAGCGCGACGATCTGGAGCAGGTGGTTCTGCATCACGTCGCGCAGGCAGCCGGCGCTCTCGTAGAACGCCCCCCGGCCGGCGACGCCGAAGTCCTCGGCCAACGTGACCTGCACGCTGGCCACGTGCTCGCGGTTCCAGATCGGTTCGAGGAACGAGTTGGCGAAGCGGAAGTAGAGGATGTTCATGATCGCCTCCTTGCCCAGGAAGTGATCGATGCGAAAGATCGCGTCCTCGTCGAACGCCAGCCGCGCCACGCGATGCAGTTCGCGCGCGGAGGCCAGGTCGCGGCCGAAGGGCTTCTCGACGATGACGCGGGCCTGGGCGGCCAGACCGGCCCGGCCCAGGCCCTGCATGACGGCCGGGAACAGGTCCGGCGGAATGGCCAGGTAGTGCGCCGGGCGCTGTGCGGCGCCCAGCGCCAGCCTGAGCGCATCGAAGGTGGCGGCCGCCCGGTAGTCGCCGCTGACGTAGTGCAGGGAATCCAAGAGGCGCGTCAGCGCGGCCTGATCACGGGCGGGCCGGCCGTGCTCGATGCTGTCGCGGGCGCGCGCCCGCAGGGCATCGAGGGTCAGCGGCGAGGATGCCATGCCGATCACCGGCACGTTCAGCGTGCCGCGCCGGCACATCGCATACAGCGCCGGGAAGATCTGCCGGCGCGCCAGATCGCCGGTGATGCCGAACACCACCAGCGCGTCAGACGGCAGTCGGGCATCGGTCGGGTTGCGTCGCATGGGGCAGGGGCACTCCGGGGCACTGTGCGTGCCGGGCGCCCCGGGCGTCTGTGCGCTGCCGCACGACGGCGGGGGGGCCTCGCGCCAAGGCGCTAAGGCGCTGCGCTTCGCAGGTGTTCCGACAGCCGGCCCACGCTGAGTCGCTGCGCCTGCAGCAACTGGCCGAAGCCCGCCCCGGACAGCACCTGGAACTCGCGCACCCGGGCGGCGCTGAGCCCGTCTGCGGCCTGGGCCTCGCGGGCGGCGTGGCAGATGAGCAGCCCGCCATCGGGCAGGTCCTCGCACCAGCCCGGCAGCCGCTCGGCATAGGCTTGCGCCGTGCCCTGGAAGTCGTAGACGCCCAGCATGCCGCGGTTCTGCACGAACCCCATGTCGCCCGCGAGGCCGGCCAGGCGGGACGCCCCCAGCGCGGCGATCAGACTATGCTTGAACGGCACGGCATGGCGCCTCTGCCCGGGCGGTGCCGTGTGGCGCAGCCAGGGCCGATATCCCGGGTAGCGCCGCAGCAGCTCGTCCAGCAACGCATCGCGCACCTGGGGCAGCTGGTGCACATGCTGGTGGCCGTCGACAAAGTCGGGCGCGCAGCCCAGTTCGTGCTCGAACGCATCCAGTTGCGCCACGATCTCCGCGCGCAACTGGCGGGCCGGCAGACCCACGCTGTACGCCGACAGGATCAGCCGGCCCAGCGGGCGCCGCCACTGACCCGGCGCAAACGCCTCGCTGAGGTTCAGGTGCAGGCCGACGTCGGCCCTGCCGCCGCCCTCGGACCTCAGGCGCCGCGCACCCGCCGGCCAGGCCCCGGCCGTGCTCAGGCAGGCCAGGGCGGACACGCGCCCCATTTCCAGCAACTGCATGGCGCCTTCGTTGACGGCCGGGTCCAGCCCGAAGTCGTCCACGCAGATGGCCACGCGGCGCCAGCGCTGCATCAACGCGGTGCCGCCCGCTCGGTGGCGGCGACTTGGCGGTCGGGCAGGGTCACGCGCAGCAGTTCGTCGTTGCCGTAGCGGCCGACCCGGGCCTGCATCTGCAGGCCGGCCGCCGCGAGGGCCGACGGGTCCTGGCCCTGCTCGACGACGAGATAGCCGCCCGTCGGGCCGAGGTGCGGCACGGCATCCTTGAGCTGCTTGAGCTGCAGCGCGCGGCCGCGGCTGTAGAACGCGGCCGAGAACGGCCGGTGCTCGACATACATGAGCGGCTGGTCGCCACTCGACTCGGCGGCATAGGCGTTGACCAGGCCCTTGGCGCTGCGTTCCTCCTGCCGCTTTTCCTGCGCCAGCCGCCCGAAGCCGATGCCGGCACCGGCCAGCGACACCAGCAGGCCCGCCGCCACCCAGGCCTCGGCGCGCACCGAGCGGCGCGCCAGCCAGTGCGCCATCAGCAGCGCCGCCGCTGGCAGCGAGGGCAGGGCGTAGGTCCAGATGATGTTGCGCGCGGCGGTGAAGAAGACCAGCGGCGTCAACAGCGACAGCAGCAGATACAGGCGCAGCGAGGGCTGCGTCTCGGGCGCCGCCGGTGTGCGCCGCCAGTGCCAGGCCGCCAGCGGCAGCAGCACGGACCAGGGCAGCAGCGCGCCCCAGGCGAAGCCCCAGATCGTGCCGCGCGCGAACTCGTGGGCGTGGCCGTAGAGATCGCCGGTCCAGCCCGGCGTGACGAAGCGGTGCCAATGCTCGCCGACCAGGAAATAGTTCAGGAACCCCGGCGTGCGCAGCTCGGCCAGCACGTACCAGGGCGCGGCGATGGCCAGCGCCAGCAGGCTGCCGCGCAGCCAGGGCAGACCGCGCCAGGCCTGCTGCCAGCGCTTCTCGACGACGATCCACAGCAGGATGGGCAAGCCGCTGAGCACCACGGCCACCGGCCCCTTGGCCAGCAGGCCCAGGCCCTGCGCGACGAAGAACAGCCAGCCCATCCAGCGCCGCTCGGCGGCGTCCCGCCCGTCCAGCGCGAACCAGAAGGCGAACATGGCCAGCGTGGTGCACAGCACCAGGGCCGCGTCCGTCATCACGGCGCCGGCCGAGACGAAGAACAGCGTCGAGCCCAGCAGCACGCTGGTCGCCAGCAAGGCCTCGCGCTCGCCGGCACGGCGCCGTGCGAACTGCCACACCAGCGCGGCGATCAGCAGGCCGCACAGCAGGTGCGGCAGGCGCGCCGCGAACTCGTTGACGCCCAGCAGCCGCATGCTGGCCGCCGTGAGCCAGAACGACAGCGGCGGCTTGCCCCAGAAGGGCACGCCGGCGTCGTGCCAGGGCGTGACCCAGTCGCCCAGCTCGGCCATCTTGCGGCCGATCTCGCCGTAGCGGGCCTCGGTCGTGTCCATCAGCGGCAGCCCGGCCATGGCGGCCAGCCGCGCCAGCAGCAGCAGGGCCAGCAGCACCAGGATCCAGCGGCGAGCGAGGTGGCCCGGGGTGGCAAGAGATTCAGTCGGCATCAGCGCTCCGAGACTTGGTGAAAGCGCGGCACGTAGGCGGTCGCCGGCTCGTAGGACTCGATCAGGAACAGCGGCCGGCGCTTGCTCTCCAGGCTCAGCCGCCCGATGTACTCGCCCAGCACACCGATGGCCAGCATCTGCAGGCCGCCCAGCATCAGCACGACGACGATGAGCGTCGGGAAGCCAGGCACCGGGTCGCCGTAGGCCAGCGCGCGCACGAAGAAGTACAGCCCCAGGCCGAAGGACAGCAGCGCGCTGGCCAGGCCCACCTTGGTCGCCACCTTCAGCGGCGCGACCGAGAAGGCGGTGATGCCCTCGATGGCGAAGTGCCAGAGCTGGCGGAAGCGCCATTTGCTGTGGCCCGCGGCGCGTTCACCGCAGTCGAAGTCCAGCGTCACCTGGCGGTAGCCTATCCAGGCGAACAGGCCCTTCATGAAGCGGTTGCGCTCCTGCAGCTGGTTCAACGCATCGACGGCGCGCCGGCTGAACAGGCGGAAGTCGCCGACGTCCTCCGGGATGGGCATGTCGCTGAGCCGGTTGATCGCGCGGTAGAAGCCGCGCGCCGCCTGGCGCTTCAGCCAGGATTCATCGGCGCGGCTGCGCCGGCGCATGTTCACCACGTCGGCGCCGTCGCGCCAGGCCTGCAGCATCTCCGGGATCATCTCGGGCGGATGCTGCAGGTCGGCATCCATGACGATGACGGCCGCGCCGCTGGCGAACTGCAGGCCCGCCGTGACGGCCTGCTCCTTGCCGAAGTTGCGGCTGAAGCGCAGCACCGACACCATCGGGCAACTGGCATGCAGCTGCTTGAGCAGCTCGGGCGAGCCATCGCTGCTGCCATCGTCGACGTAGACGATCTCGACACCGCCGTCGACCTCGGCCACGGCCGCCAGCAGGCGCCGGTGAAGCAGCGGCAGCACCGCCTCCTCGTTGAACAGCGGCAGCACGATGCTGAGCAGGCAGGTCTGTTCGGGCGTGGGCCGCCAGGTGCGCATGTTCATGAAAAGCTCCAGGTCCTGTTGAGCCGGAAACCGATCACCAGCACGGTGAGCGTCGCGATCACCTGGGCCAGCAGGTAGTGCAGGCCCAGCGCCACCGAGCCCAGCCAGACGATGGCCCCGTTCAGCACCGCGCCCAGCAGGGCGACCGTCGCAAAACGGGGCAGTGCCCGGCGGTGGCTCGCCGGGGAGCCGCCGAATGTGAAATGCCGGTTGCCGGCATAGGCCACGAGCGCGCCGCACAGCGCGCCGGCCATCGCGGCGGCCGGCGCCGCGGCGTGCAGGCCCTCCACCAGCGCGAACAGCACAAGGTAGTGCGCCGCGGTGGCCAGGCCACCTGTCAATGCATAGCGCAGGAACTGCACGCTGTGACTCCAGAACTTCGCATGCCGCAACCGTACCGCCGCGGCCGTTAAGGCCGCGTGAAGGCGGCCTGACGGCAGGCCGTCAGCCGGCCAGCCGGATGCTGAAGCGACTGCCGCCTCCCGGCGGCGTTTCGTAGCGGATGTCCCAGCCCAGGTGCTCGACGATGCGCTTGACGATGGCCAGCCCCAGGCCCGAACCGCCATCGCCCAGGTGTTCGACGCCACGCACATAACGCTCGAACAACTGCGCACGCACGCTGGGCGGCAGGCCCGGGCCGCTGTCCTGCACTTCCACCAGCCCCGGCCGCAGCCGCAGCACCACCTCGCCCTGCTCGGTGTACAGGCAGGCGTTGCGCAGCAGGTTGCCCAGGATCATCTCGGCCAGTTCCGGCCGCACGAAGGCCCAGCAGGGCTCGCTGGCGTCCAGGCGCAACTGCACCGGCTTGCCTGACAGCAGCGGCTCGCAGCGCTCCACCTCGCGCTGCGCCAGCGGCAGCAGGTCGGTGCGCGGCGCGTCCAGCACCTCGGGTGCGCGCGACAACAGCAGCAGCGCCGACACGCGGTGCGCCGTGTTGCGCGCCGTGCGCTCGATGCGCTCGACGGCCGCCTGCAGTTCCGGATGCCCGCCGATGCGGGACTGCAGCACCTCGGCGGCGCCCAGGATCACCGCCAGCGGCGTGCGCAGTTCGTGGCTCACGTCGCCGGTGAACAGCCGCTCGCGGGTCAGCACCCGCTGCAGCTCGTCGGTGCGCTCGGCAAAGGTGCGCGCCAGCTGGCCGATCTCGTCCTCGCGGGTGAGCAGCAGCTGCCCCGGTGCCAGCGAGCCCTGCCGCACCGCCTGCGCCAGGCCGGTCACCGGCGAGATCACCCGGCCCGCCGTGGCCCGCGCCAGCACGGCCGCGAGCACGGCGGCGGCGGCGATGCACAGGCCCAGGCCCACCATCAACTGCTTCTCGATGCGTTCGAAATCGCTGACCAGGTCGACCGCCACGTAGCGCTCGCCACCGGGCGTGCGGCCCACCAGCACGTCCAGCGTCTGCTCGTGGTCCTCGATCTCATGAAAGCCCGGCTGCAGCGACGCCAGCGAAGCCGGCATGGTGGTGCCGCGATAGAAGGCAATCTCGGGCGTCATCTCGGCGGCCATCGGCGTGTCGGCGCGGGCCAGCCGCCATTGCGCCACGGTCTCCAGCCGGCGGTGCACGACGTATTTCTCGATCTGCTGGCGCGCGAAGAACACCATCACCGCGAAGAACACGCACACCGCCACCGCCAGCAGCGCATAGGCCGCCACGATGCGGTTGCGCAGCGAGCTACCGAACATCGTCGCCATCGGGTGCGCCTTCGGCATCCAGCCGGTAACCCTGGCCCGCCTGCGTCTGCAGCAGCGAGGTGGCGAACGGCTTGTCGATGGCCTGGCGCAGCGCGTGGATGTGGGTGCGCAAGGCGTCGCTCTCGGGCGGCGAGTCGCCCCACAGCTCGTAGGTGAGCACCTCGCGGCTGACGAGATTGGGCGCCGCGAGCATCAACCGGGCCAGCAGCCGGTAGCCGCTGGGTGTCAGCTCGACGGTCCTGCCCGCACGCGAGACCTTCATCGCCCCGCGGTCGAAGCTGAGGTCACCCACCTGCAGCAGCACGCCGTCGTGCCCGTCGCGGCTGCGGCGCACCAGCGCCTTCAGCCGCACGTCGAGTTCGGCCATCGAGAACGGCTTGACGAGATAGTCGTCGGCCCCGCTCTCGAAGCCGCTGACCTTGTCGGCAATCGTGTCGCGCGCCGTCAGCATCAGCACGGGCGTGCGGCAATGCCAGTCGCGGCGCAACCGCCGGCACAGCTCCAGCCCGCCCAGCCCGGGCAGCATCAGGTCCAGCACGATGGCGTCATGCACGCCGCGCGCGGCCGCGGCCAGCCCGGCATTGCCGTTGGCCTCGTAGTCCAGTCGATAGCCCAGCGGCTCCAGGTAGGCGTGGAGGTTGGCGACGATGTCGGGGTTGTCTTCGATGATCAGCAGACGCATGCGGGCAGCCGGTGCCTGAACACGCGGCACGATAGCTCAGGCTGGGCGTCTGCGTCGAACTCCCGCTGGGGCCTCTTCAAGCGCGTCAGCCCATGGCCTTGTCGGTCGCCTTGCGCAGGCGGGCCGTCGCGGCGCTGACATCCGCCTCGAACTCGCGCCAGCGCGCCGCGTCGGCCTGCTTCATCTCGGCCAGCCTGGTCTCGGCGGACTTCAGGTCCGACTGAAGGGCCGTGATCTCGACGTCGATGCGGGCCTTGGCATCGGCACCCGCCGCGCCCGCCTTCTTCTCGAGATTGGCGACCGCATTCCTGCCGTTGGCGATGTCCTTGTCCGCCGCAGCGACGAAGGCGTCGCGGTTGCCGGTGCTGACCGCGTACGTGAACTCGGGCATGCCCTTGATCATGGCCTTGGTGGCGCCAGGCATCACGAGCTTGCCGGCCTGATCCTTGATCTGCATGACCGGAATGGCCACGTCGTGCCGGCCGATGCCGACGAAGCCGCCGGCACCGACGATGACGTAGGACACGCGCTTGTCGGGCGAGATGATGAGGTCTTCGACCTTGCCCACCTTGTCACCCGCGTCGTTGTAGAGGGTCTTGCCCATCAGCGTCTTCTTGACGCTCCAGCCCATCGCCAGTTGCGTCGATTCGGTGACGCTGACGTCGGCGGTGGTGGTCGCACCCGCGACCTGCGCCGCCGCGGGTTTGTTGCTGCAGAGTGCGCCGACGGCGATGAGCGCCGCGAAGGCTAGGCCGGAGAGTTGCTTCGTCATGGTCTGAACCTTTGGGAGTGGGCCATCAAGGCATTGATGGCGGATGTGGGGTCGGGTTCGTTGTAGGGCATGGCGCGCGGCCCGTCTGTGGGCCGGCGCACGCGGCGGCCCACAGACAGGCGCATGTCGGCGGCCTGGCTCAGCGCGTGACGCGGTTCATGGCGAACACTCGAACTTCAGCGCCGTGACCGCGCCGACGAAGTAGGGCCTGCGGGCACCGTCCCGCATCCAGGCCACTTCGCCGGTGAAGGGCACCAGCACACCGTCGTGCGCCTGGTAGTTCGACCAAATCCCCTCCCACGGGGCCATGACCATCTGCCGGCCCACCATGGCGCCGCGCGCCTCGGCCCGGAACGCGCTGATCAGCCCGGCATCGTTGAAGCTGAACAGCAACGTCAAGCGGATTGGCCCGTCCGCCGCCGTGGCCCGCGCCGAGCGGTCATCGACGGCCTGCCATTGCGTGCCCTGGCTCGGCAGCAGGGCGGTCGGGTACCAGGCGGCTTCGGCGAACCAGCGCATGAATTCGCCGCGCGCCACCTCGCCGTCACCCTGCAGCGCCGCCATGCTGAACAGGCCCTGGACGGCAGCACGCAGCAAGCCGCGGCCGGTGATGTAGCTGTCGACCACGCGCACGGTCACGCCGGGCAGCATCGAGATGCGGGCGTCCCACAGGAAGCCTGGCCGACGCGTGATGACCCGCTGCCGTGCCGCGAACGGCTTCCACTGCGCAGCGGTCGGCGACAGGTTGAACCTGCCCGCGGTGTCGATCCAGGCCGCGGTGATGATGGGCTGCCCGTCCTTGAGCACGGTGCGGAAGTAGCGCTGCACCGGCGCTGGCAGGCCATCGAGTTCGCGGGCGTCATAGCGTGTCGGCAGCGCCGTGGCGGCGGGCCCCGCGTCGACACGACCGGCTTCGAGCGTGCGCTGAAGGGCCAGCACCCTCGCGGCCCAGCGGCGTTGCCCGAAGGCCGTGATGCCCACCAGCGCCAGCACCAGCGCGCATGCGGTCGACACGAACCAGGGCAGCCAGGGCATGTGCAATCGCCGCGTGCGGGCCCGGTGCTTCAGGCCATGACCGACGCGACCGGCCGGCGCAGCGACGGTGGCAGCGTCGCCCCGTGGCCGAAGCGCACCACCAGGTCGGGCCGCTGGCCGGGGAGGTCGAGCGCCGCTGCGAACGCCGGGCGCATGGCGGCCACTTCCACCGGCTGGTTCAGGAAGGCGTTGCGCACGCCCAGCACCGTGGCCTGCAGCGCGAAGCGCTCGTAGGCGCGGCCCACTTCAATCCAGTGCGCCTTGTCTGCCGCCGCGCCGACGAACACGGCGATGCCCGCCGAACTGCGCACCTGACGCGCGATCTTGTCGTTCTCGCCGCCGGCGGTGAACAACCATTCGAACGCCAGCGCACCCAGCCAGGCGGGGAGGGCCGGGCTGCCTGAGCAGACGCTGAACAGCCCGTCACGGGTGCGCACGGCATCGGCGCCGTTGAAGCGGAGCCAGGACCTCAGCTCGGCGACGAAGGCCGCGTCCGACAACTGCGCGGCGTTGCCTTGCACCACGCACGCGAGCACGCGCTCCATGGCCTGCCGGCCGGTCAACACATGCATCCGCACGCTGTCGGACGTGCCCGCACGTTCGAGCAGCTGCAGCGCCTGGCTGGACAGCGGCTGGCCGTCGTAGTCGCCGCGCGTGCATTGCCGCGCGGGGATCGCCTGGCACAACGGCGAGTCCTGGGCCGGCGTGGGCGTCAGCGTCACGCGCAGCATGTCGCGCCGGGCATCGAAGCGGGCTTCGGCATGCAGGCCTTGCGCCAGCGCTGCATGGGCCAGGTTCTCGGTGGCGCAGCCGAGGGAGACGAAGACATGGTGGTCGTCCGGGTCCACGGCGGGGCAGCGTCGCAGCAGGTCAGGCAGGATGGTGAGGACCTCGCCTGCCAGCGCGAAGCGCCAGCATTGCGTGTTGTGGCTGGACGGGGCCAGCGTGGCGAACCTGACCAGCTCCCGCAGCCGCTCGACGCCCAAAGTCGGCTCGGGTGGTGCGCCTTCGGGCACGAGCGGCAACGCCGGGCGCCGTATCCGTGCGGCGACGGCCTCGTAGGGCTCGGCATCGGGCGCCGCGGAGCAGGCCGACAGCGCGGCTGCGCCGCCCAGGGCCGCCGGCACGCCCAGCAGGAACGGCCTTCGCCCGAGAGACTCGGGCACGGGTCGCGGCGCAGACCCGCCGGGTCGGCCATGGCATGGGCCTCGAAATCGTGGCGTCTCGTCCTTTGGCGTCATGGCGCAGTCTCCTGCCTGGGTCGGGCGGCATCTGTTCGTTGCCGCACCGCCGTCATGCCGTGGCGCGCAGCACCCACTTTCGAAGCTCGCTGAACCAGAACACACCGCTGGCCATCGCCACGCAACGCAGCCACTGCGGCGCCGACAGCGGCGCCGTGCCGAACGCCCGGTTCAGGAACGGGACGTGGACCACCGCCACCTGCAGCAACGAGGACAACACCACCCAGCCCCACAGTCGTGGTCAGCCTCGATGGTGGACATCATCTTGCGGTCCGACGTGAACGGGATCTCGCCCAGGCGCGTGAAGCGGTGACCACACGGACGATGGTCATCTCGGCGCGGGTCAGCGTGCCGGTCCTGTCGGTGGCGATGGCGGTGGCCGAGCCCAGCGTCTCCACCGAGGCCAGCTTCTTCACGATGGCATGGCGCCGGGCCATGCGCTGCACGCCCAGCGCCAGCACCAGCGACAGGATGGCGGGCCGGCAGGCCCTCGGGCACGATCGCCACCGCAAGCGCCACGCCCAGCAGCAGCACGCGCACGACATCGGCCGGGGCGCGCACATCGTTGAGGGCCAGGATGGTCGCCACGATCCCGAGCACCCGCCCGACGTGGGCCACTTCCGTCTGCATCGGCATGGGCCGGTCTTCGGTGGCATCGAGCAGCGTCGCGATCGCGCCCATCTCGGAGTTCATGCCAGCGGGTCGAAGAACTGGAACAGGACTCGCCGCCCCGCGGAAACCCGGGCGGCACCGCGGAGTTCGTTCGCACCGTCGCGCAGCAGGCGCCGCGCCGTCATCGGCGTTACAGCCTCGACTGCAGGCGCTCGATGTCGGCGAGCAGGTCCAGCACCAGCGCGACGCCGGACAGGCTCAGTTCGAGATCGCGCGCCAGCCGCAGCGCGCGGCGCGTGCGCCGCAGCGCGTCGCCGCCGAAGCGCCACTCGGACGGTTCGGGGCCCGCCGGCCGCAGCAGGTTCTCGTCCACCAGCGCGTGAACCTGCTCGGCGCTGGCGCCACTGGCCCGACAGAGCGTTGCCAGGGTGAACGACAACTGCTCTTCGACGACGACCGCCGCCAGCGTCACGACATGAAGATCAGCCATGGCCTTGGGCCTCCAGAGCGGCGCGCGGGTGGTAGTCGGCAAAGGCGCTGGCCAGGGCGGCGTAGGCCGCCTTGTCGGCGTCGCTGGCCGGTGTGGGCCATGCAATCGTCAGCACGGCGTAGAGGTCGCCCGGCACCTTGCCCGGCAGGCCCTTGCCTTTCAGGCGCAGCTTGCGGCCTTGCGACGAGCCCGGTGGCACGCTGAGCTGCACGCTGCCGTCGGGTGTGGGCGCGGTGACCGTGGCGCCGAGTGCGGCCTCCCAGGGCGCCACGGGCAGGTCGAAGAAGAGGTCGCCCCCGTCCAGCCGGAACACCGGGTGCGGCAGGATCTGGATCTCCAGGTAAAGGTCGCCCGCCGAAGCGCCCCCGTGGCCTGCGGCACCCTGGCCCGCCAGCCGCAGATGCTGGCCCTCGCGGACCCCCTTGGGAATGCCCACCTGCAGCTGCCGCTCCTGCAGCACGGTGCGGCCCGTTGCATCCACCACGGGCATGCGCAGCGAGATCATCCGTTGCGCACCGCGGTAGGCGTCCTGCAGCTCGATGGCCACCTTGGCATGGTGGTCGCGCCCCGGCGCCGGCCCGCGCCCAGCGCCGGGGCGCGGCATGCCGTCGTCACCAGAGAAGCCACCGCGGCCGAACAGCGACTCGAAGAAGTCGCTGAAGTCCCGCGAGCTGCCCGCGTCGTGGGGCATGCCGCCGCCACGGCCGCTGTACTCGAAGCCGCTGTCCCAGCCGGGGGGCGGCTCGAAGCCCTGGCCGCTGGCATGGCGCTGCGCGATGTCGTCGTAGGCGGCGCGGCGTTCGGCGTCGATCAAGGCCTCGTGCGCCTCGGCGATCTCCTTGAAGCGGGCCTCGGCGTCGGGCTCCTTGCTGACGTCGGGGTGGTACTTGCGCGCCAGCTTGCGGTAGGCGCGCTTGATCTCGTCGTGGGTCGCGGTGCGCTCGACGCCCAGCGTGGCGTAGTAGTCCTTGAAGTCCATTCGTCGCTTTCGCAAGTCTTGTCACCGGCCGCCATCGCCCACGGCTATTGCCAGCCGTAACGCCGCACGTAGACCCGCTTCATCAGCGTGACCAGCGTGCAGTAGCCCAGCAGGATGGCCCCCAGCCAGGGGTAGTACGCCCACGGCAGGGCCTGCAGCTTGAAATAGCCGGCCAGCGGCCCGTTGGGCAGCCACAGGCCCACCGTGACGATGAGCAGCGTCATCGCCATCAGCGGCGCCGATGCGCGGCTTTGGATGAAAGGCAGCCGGGGGCTGCGCACCATGTGCACCACCAGCGTCTGGGTGAGCAGGCCCACCACGAACCAGCCGGACTGGAACAGCGTCTGCTCGGCGATGCTGTTGGCGCTGAACACCCACCACATCACGCCGAAGGTGACGAGGTCGAACAGCGAGCTGATGGGCCCGAAGAACAGCATGAAGCGGCCGATGTCGGACGGGTTCCAGGTCAGCGGCCTGGCCACCAGCTCGGGGTCGACGTTGTCGAACGGAATGCCGGTCTGGCCGATGTCGTACAGCAGGTTCTGCACCAGCAGCTGCAGCGGCAGCATCGGCAGGAAGGGCAGGAAGGCGCTGGCGACCAGCACGCTCAGCACGTTGCCGAAGTTGCCGCTGGCCGTCATGCGGATGTACTTGAGCATGTTGCAGAAGGTCTTGCGGCCTTCGACGACACCCTCGTCCAGCACCAGCAGGCTTTTTTCGAGCAGGATGATGTCGGCCGCCTCCTTGGCGATGTCGACCGCGCTGTCCACCGAGATGCCGATGTCGGCCGCGCGCAGCGCCGGGGCGTCGTTGATGCCGTCGCCCATGAAGCCCACCACATGCCCGCCGGCGCGCAGCGCGCGCACGATGCGCTCCTTGTGCAGCGGCGTGAGCTTGGCGAAGACATGGTGGGCTTCGGCAGCGGCCTTCAACGCGTCGTCGCCCAAGGCCTCGACCTGCGCGCCCAGCAGGATGTCATCCGCCGGCAGGCCGACCTGGCGGCAGACCTGGGCCGTCACCAGGTCGTTGTCGCCGGTCAGCACCTTGACGGTGATGCCATGCGCCGCCAGAGCCTGCAACGCCGGCGCGGCGGACTCCTTGGGCGGGTCCAGGAAGGCGACGTAGCCGATCAGCGTCAGGCCGGTCTCGTCGGCCACCGAGTAGGCCGCCTGGCCCGGCGGCAGCGTCTTGACGGCCACCGCCACCACACGCAGGCCCTCGGCGTTCAGGCCGGCCGTGACGGCCTGCGTGCGCGCCAGCAGCGCGGCGTCCAGCGGCTGCGTGGGCATCGCGCGTGCGCCGTCCAGGCTGGCATCGACCGGGTCCTGGGCGCGCACCTGCGTGCAGGCGGCCAGCACTTCTTCGACCGCGCCCTTGCAGATCAGCTCGTGGTGCTGATCCTGGCCACCCACCAGCGCGGCGACGACCACCGACATGCGCCGGCGCTCGAAGTCGAAGGGGATCTCGTCCACCTTGCGGTAGGCGTCCTTCAGCTGCAGCTCCACGGCCACGTCCACGCGCGCCAGCACCGCGCGGTCCAGCAGGTTCTTCAGCCCGGTCTGGTAGAAGCTGTTGAGGTAGGCGAAGTTCAACACCTCGGCGCTGTCCTGGCCCCAGGCATCGGCGTGGCGCGCCAGCGCGATCTGGTCCTGCGTCAGCGTGCCGGTCTTGTCGGTGCACAGGATGTCCATGGCGCCGAAGTTCTGGATCGCGTCCAGCCGCTTGACCACCACCTGCCTGCGCGACAGCAGCACCGCGCCCTTGGCCAGCGTGCTGGTGACGATCATCGGCAGCATCTCGGGCGTCAGGCCCACCGCCACCGACAGCGCGAACAGGAAGGCCTGCAGCCAGTCGCCCTTGGTGGCGCCGTTGACCAGGAAGACGATGGGCACCATCACGGCCGCGAAGCGGATCAGCAGCCAGCTCACGCTGTTGACGCCGGCCTGGAACGCGTTGGGGGCGGTCTCGGTGGCGGTGGCATGGGCGGCGAGCGTGCCGAAATAGCTGCGTCCGCCCGTGGCCACCACCAGTGCGGTCGCCGTGCCGGAGACGACGTTGGTGCCCATGAAGGCCAGGTTGCGCTGGTCCAGGGCCGTCGCGGGGGCGCCGGCCGCGCCCTGGGGGAACTTCTCCACCGGCAGCGACTCGCCGGTCATCGCCGCCTGGGCGACGAACAGGTCGCGGGCGCTCAGCACGCGGCAGTCGGCCGGGACCATGTCGCCCGCGGACAGCGTCACCACGTCTCCCGCCACCAGCTCGCGCACCGGCATCTCGCGCGGCTGCGGTGGTGCGGCCCCAGCGGCCGAGGCCGGCGAAGCCGAGGCGCGGCGGATGACCGTGGCGGTGTTGGTCACCATCGCCCGCAGGCCCTCCGCCGCGCGGTGGGCGCGGCCTTCCTGCACGAAGCGGATGCCGGTGCTCAGCGCCACCATGACGCCGATCACGACCGTGGCCTTGCTGTCGGCGCTCATGAACGACAGCAGGGCCAGCGCCGTGAGCAGCAGGTTGAACGGGTTCAGGTAGCAGCGCCACAGCCGCAGCCAGCCCGGCAGCGGCGCCTCGTGCTGGATCTCGTTCGGCCCGTCACGGGCCAGGCGCCGGGCGGCCTCGGCGGCGTCCAGGCCGTCGGGCCGGGCATCCAGCCGCGCCAGCGCCTGCGCGGGTTCGCCCGCGGCGGCGGCCAGCAGGCCCGCATCCAGACTCGCCACAGGCCGGCCGGGCTGCGCCGCCGTCAGCGCCTGCAACAGCGGCCGGCGCTCGAAATGCCGCTTCGCGCGCCGGCGGCGCAGGAAGGTGCTGAAGCTCTGGGTGAGTGCCTGGCGCATGCGCGTTCAACCGGTCAGGCGGCCATCGATCACCTCGATGGTCTTGTCGCAGCGCTCCGCCAGCGCGACGTTGTGGGTCACGAACAGCACCGTGGTGCCCCGCTCGGTGTTGAATTGCCGCAGCAGCGTGAACACCTCGTCGGCGCTTCGGGTGTCCAGGTTGCCGGTCGGCTCGTCGGCCAGCAGCAGCGCCGGCCCCATCGCGAGCGCGCGCGCGATGGCCACGCGCTGCTGCTGCCCGCCGCTGAGGTTGCCGGCCAGGTTGTCCTGCCAGGCCGTCAGGCCGACGCTGGCGATCAGCGCCGAGGCGCGCACGCGCATGGCCTCGTTGGCGAACTCGGCGGCGCCGAGCATGGGCATCATCACGTTCTCCAGCGCCGTGAACGCCGTGATCAGGTGGTGGTACTGGAAGACGAAGCCGATGCTGTGGCCGCGCAGCCGGGTCAGCGCGCGGTCGTCCAGCCGGGTGGTGTGTTCGCCGCACACCTCGAGCGTGCCCGCCGTGGGCCGGTCGAGCAGCCCGACGATGTTCAGCAACGTGCTCTTGCCCGAACCCGAGGGGCCCACGACGGCGCAGAACTCGCCCTGCACCACGGTCAGGTCGATGCCGTGCAGCACCTCGGTCTCGATGGGCGTGCCGGGGTTGTAGGCCTTGCGCACGCCGCGCATCTGCACGACCACGGTGTCAGCCACGGATGGCCACCACGGGGTCCAGCCGCGCCGCGCTGCGTGCCGGCGCGAAGGCCGCCACCAGACCCGTCAGGGTGGCCAGCAGCAAGGCCGCGCCGAACAGCGCCGGGTCCATGACCAGCGGGAACAGCGGCGTGCCGTCGGCGTTCTTGGCCAGGCGCTGCCACAGCACCAGGCCCAGCGCGCCGATGCCGCTGCCCAGCACTGCGCCACTCAGCGCCAGCAGTCCGCCCTGCAGCAGGAACAGGCGCAGGATCTGGGCGCGCGAGATGCCCATGGCGCGCAGGATGCCGATCTCGCGCGACTTCTGCACCACCACCACCGCCAGCACGCTGGCGATGCCGAACGCGACCGACAGGCCGACGAAGAAGCGGATCGCGGTGTTGGCCGTGGTCTGCGCGCTGACGGCGGTGAAGAACTGCGCGTTGGTGGTGATCCAGCTGTCGGACTCCACGCCCGTGGCGGCGGTGATCTGCTGGGCCACGGTCTCGGCCGCATAGACGTCGCGCACCGTCACCTCCAGGCTGCTGGCGCCGCCGGGCAGGCCCAGCAGGCTTTGCGCGGTGCGCAGCGCGACGAAGGTGCTGCGCAGGTTGGCGCCCTTGTTGCCCAGGTCGAACACGCCGCAGATCGTCAGCGTGCTGGACGCGGCGCTGTCGCCGGCGCCGGTGGTGACGCGCAGCTTGTCGCCCACGCCCACGCCGAGGTCGGTGGCCAGCTCGGTGCCGATCAGGATGTCGGTGCCCAGCAGCCGGGGCGTGCCGCGCACGACCTTGTCGGCCAGGTCGACGATGCGGAAATACAACCCGGGCTCGATGCCTGTCAGCGTGATGGCGCGCGTGGCGCTGCCCCGCACCGCCAGCGCCGAGCCTGCGGCGATGGGCGCCACCACCAGCACCTCGGGCATGGCCTGGATCAGCGTGGCAACGGCCTGCCACTGGTCGATGGATTTCAGGCGCTGCAAGGGCGCCTGCACGATGGCGCCCTCGGCCTCGCCGGGCAGGCCCTGCGCGCCGTTGCGCAGCGGTCGCGAGACCTGCTTGGGCGGCAGCAGCTCGATGTGAGCCGAGGCCGACAGCACCCGCCGGATGAAGTTGGACTGCAGGCCCGCCATCAGCGCCGACATGAAGACGATCACCGCCACGCCGATGGACACGCCGGCAATGATGAACGCCGTCTGCAGGCGGCCTTCGCGCAGGAAGCGCAGCGCGACGATCCATTCGAAGGGCAGGCGGTTGCCGAACATCGCCATGCGCTCACTGCAGCGCCGACGCGGGCAGCGCTGGCGTCATTGCAACCGCGCGGATGCGCGCACCGGGCGCCAGCGTGGCCGGTGCCGCCACGACGGCATCGCCCTCGGCGAGCCCGCTCGTCACTTCGGCCAGGCCGCCGCTGCGCAGCCCCAGTTGCACCGCCGTGCGCACGGCATGCCGGCGGTCGACGCGCAGCACCCACGGCGCTGCGCTGTCGGCGTCGCGCACGGCGGCGACAGGGACGATCAAGGCCTGGGGCCGGCGCGCCACCTCGATGTCCACCGAGACCGTCATGTCCTGCTTCAGCACGGCCGGCGGGGTGGCGACGTCCAGCTTCACCTCGACCGCGCCGGTGGTCGCGTTGACGCCGGGATTGATGTAGGCCAGCCGTGCGGCGAAGCGCTGCGCGGGGTAGGCGTCGGCCGAGGCGAGCGCGCCCTGGCCCAGGGCCAGCAGCGCCAGGTTCTTCTCGTCGATCTGCACCACCAGCTGGGTGACGCCGCGTGGCGACAGCGTCATCAGCACCCGGCCCGGCTGGACCACATCGCCCACTTCCACATTGCGCGCGATCAGCGTGCCGGCCACGGGCGCCCGGATCGAGGCGTAGCCTGCCCGCGCCCTGGCCGCCTGCGCGCTGGCCTGTGCCCCGTTCAGGTCGGCCGCCGCCAGCGCGCGATCGCTGCCCGTGGCGCCGGTGGTCTCCAGCTGCTTCTGGGTCGAGCGCATCTGGGCGTCCGCCAGCTCGGCGAGCTTGCTGGCGTCGTCCAGCGCGGCCTGGCCAATGAAGCCCTGGTCGAACAGTTCCTGGCTGCGCGTCAGCGCGGTGCGCGCACTGGCCAGGCTCGCCCGGGCCTGCCGCAAGGTCTGCGCGGCGACCGGCGCCTGCACTTCCTGCAACTGCCGCAGCTTCGCCTGGGCCTGCCCGACCGCCGCGTCGGCCTGGCGGGCGGCGGCGTTCAACTCTGACGCGTCGAGCGCCACCAGCGGGTCGCCGGCGCTGACGGCCTGGCCCTCGGCCACGGGCACCAGCAGGACCGTGCCCGTGATCAGCGCCCCGACGTCCAGGCGGTGCGGTGCCTCGACGTGGCCGCTGGCGACGACGGTCTGCACGAAGTCGCGCCGCAGCACGCCTTGTGTCGCCGCCTGCGGCCCTGCCCACCAGCGCGCCGCCAGGGCGGCCAGCACGACCAGGCCGGTCAAGGCGGCCATCGCCGCGCTGCGGTGCTGGCGCAGCCACGAGGGCTGGGCCGTCGCCGCCGGCACTGCCGCGGCCGCTGGAGCCGCCGGCGCGGCGGGCGCTCCGCCGGGCGGCACCGGAGCGGCGGGGTCGGGCGTCACACGCTCGCCGCGAGTTCGCGCATCGGCCGGACGGCTGTGCGCGGCGCCTCACCGGCGGGGGCCTGGCCCTGCGCGGCCCGGATGACGGCGGCCAGGTCCAGGTCGATGACGTCCACCGCACGGCGGCCGTCCAGCCTGTCGTTCGCTGCGGCGAACCAGGACGCCAAGGCCCATCCCGTCCATTGCGGCGGCAGTTCGGCGCGCACGCGCTGGGCGCCCGCACGTGGCGACAGGTCAGCGGCATCGAACTGGAACATCGGCACCCACAGACCGGCACGCCAGGGGAAGGCGAACAGCTGGCCGGTGCCGAGCAGCCTGGCCAGGTCGACCGCATGCCCCGGCCGATGCGCCTGCAGCAATGGGCCCAGGGCCTCGCCGGGCGCGGTGCCGCCTGTTGACCTGAATGCCTCCAGCAACGCGATGAAGCCTCGCCCGTCCGGCGCAGCGAAGGCCCCGGCCCCATGGCGGCCGGCTGGCCCCGTGACCCCGCAAGGTGCAGCGGGTGGGATCGGCCCCGCCAGCAGGGCCGGGGATGGGAGGTGTCGGGGCATGGAGCGCTCCAGTGAGTGAAGGCAGCCGGCGGGCCGGATCGGCCGCATCGGCACGACGAGCGTAGGCACAAGCCGCGCTCCAGACCGTGCGCCAGCGAACACGAAGGGCGTCTTCCGCCGCTGTCTGCTGTCGCACAGACTGCAGCGCCCGGACGTCTCACGCTGCCCTTCCTCAACAACCAGGACCAGACCATGAAGACTGACGCGCAACTGCAGCAAGACGTGATGGCGGAGCTGACGTGGGAACCCTCGGTGCATGCCGCACAGATCGGCGTGCAGGTGAAGCACGGCGTCGTGACGCTGGCCGGCGAGGTCGGCAGCTACGTGGAGAAGTGGAATGCCGAACGGGCCGCCGAGCGCGTGCATGGCGTCAAGGCGCTGGCCATCGAGATGACGGTCGCGTTGCCGGAGTTCGGCAAGCGCAGCGATGCCGACATTGCGGAATCCGCCCAGAACATCCTGGGCTGGACGAGCTCCCTGCCCGCCGACGCCGTCAAGGTCATGGTGGAGGGCGGCTGGCTGACGCTGTCGGGCGACGTGGAGTGGCAGTTCCAGCGCCAGGACGCCGCCAACAGCCTGCGATACCTGTCGGGCGTCACGGGCATCAGCAACCAGATCGCCATCCGGCCGGCGCTGTCCGCGACCGTCGTCAAGTCGGACATCGAGGCCGCACTCAAGCGCCGCGCCGTCGCGGATGCGAAGGGCATCGTCGTGACCGTCAACGGCGCCGACATCACCTTGACGGGCGATGTGCACAGCTGGGCCGAACGCGACCTGGCCAAGCGCTCGGCGTGGGGCAGCGCGGGCGTGCGCAATGTCGTGGACCAGATGAGCCTGGTCTGCTGAATCGGCCCCGCCGCCGCGGCATCAGGCACGCCGGCCGCGCTGCGGTGGCCTGATGTTGGCGGGCGCACAGACCCGCCGGCCGCGCGCGCGCAGGCTGGTCGTCCCGCCACCCACAGGAATCACCTTCATGAAAACCGACACCCAGTTGCAGCAGGACGTGAGCGATGAACTGATGTGGGAGCCCTCGGTGCACGGCGCACGGATAGGGGTCGAGGTGAAGGACGGCATCGTGACGCTTGCGGGCCAGGTGGACTCGTACGCGGAGAAGTGGAATGCCGAGCGGGCGGCGCAGCGCGTGTCGGGCGTCAAGGCCATGGCCACCGAGCTCGTCGTCCACCTCTCCGGCCTGAGCCAACGGTCCGACGCCGACATCGCCGCTGCGGTGCAGAACGCGCTGGAGTGGGCATTCCCGCTGACGGTGGGCCGCCGCATCAAGGTGATGGTGGAGAACGGCAGCGTGACGCTCTCGGGCGACGTGGACTGGCAGTTCCAGAAGGAAGCGGCGGCTGACAACGTGCGGCCCATGATGGGGGTCACCGGCGTCAGCAACCAGATCAGCATCCAGCCGTCGCCGTCGGTGCTGCTGATTCAGTCCGACATCGAGTCCGCGCTGAAGCGGGCCGCGATCGATGCCAGCGGCATCGCCGTCGCCATCCATGGCAGCGACGTCACGCTCTCGGGAACGGTGAAGAACTGGGCCGAGCGCGAAACCGCGACCAACTCGGCCTGGAACACGCCTGGCGTGACCAACGTGGTCGACATGATGACTCTCGCGCATTGACGGCCCCGCAACTCGAAAGCGTTGCGGGCCGTCGCGGTCCCCTCGCGAGGTAGCGGTTTCTGGCCGCGCATGCGTGCGCGGCGGCGACCGGAATGCGACGCACAGGGTCAGGAGTGCTGCATCGGCCCCGCGGCGGCCCCGGCCGGCGGTGACGCCAGCCTCGGCTCGCGGCGTTGCACGCCAGCCAGCGCCCACAGGCCGGTCGCCGAAGCCCGCCGGCCGCCCAGCGCCGCAATGGTCATGTCCTGGAGCACCTCGGAACACCGCCGGGGCAGCCTGATGCGCGTGGTCCGTCCACCGGCTTCATCACAGGCGACTTCAACCGTCCCGCCCAGCAGGCTGCAGAGCCGCCCGACGATGGACAGGCCGATGCCTTCGCCTGCGACCAGGCCTGCCATCGCAGGCGCGACCGGGGGTGCAGGCGGCAGCGCGCGCGCGCCGCGGGGTTGAGCGGTCGTTGCGTTGCCGACCTCGAAATACCAGGGCTCGGCCTCGTGGGCGCCGCTGGTGCCGCAGGTCAGCACCACGGTACCGGCAGGCGCGTACTGGATGGCATTCAGCACGAGGTTCTGCGCGATGCGCGCCACCATCAGCGGGTCGCTTTCGGCGATGAGGCTGGCCGGGCCGCGGAAGTCGAGCTGAACACCCCGCGAGGCTGCGAGCACCCGCAGGTTCCGGCACGTGTCATCCAGTGCCGCCGCGACGTCGATCACGCGCAGCGCCGGGCGCTCGCGTCTGGCGTCGAGCCGGGCGAGCTCCGCCATGCCGTTCAGCAGGTCCCGCAAGCCGCACACGTTGCGCTCCAGCACGCCCAGCAACTCGGTCTGGCGCGGGTCGCGGCAGGTCGTCTGCAGCAGGGCCGTGACGTTGGTGACCACGCCGAGCTTGCCGCGCAGGTCGTGCACGGCTTGCCGCCACAGCGCACTCGCCTGTCCGGCGGCGTCCAGCGTCGAATCGTCGGGCGTTCCCGTCCGGCTGGCCGTGGGACTGCCGAACGACGTCGGCGCGCCGGGCCGCATCGCGGGCATGCAGAGGGGCAGAGGGAGGGGCAGAGGGAGGGGCAGAGGGAGGGGCAGAGGGAGGGGCGCTGTCGTGCCGAAGGGCAGGTGTTGCGAGTTCATGGAGAGACCCGGAAGCATGGACAGCCCGAGCATCATCGAGCGCGGCGCGGGAGTCCGTCTGCTAGCGCACCTCAGGACCGACGCATGGGCCTGTGCAGCGAGCCAAGGATCGGATGTTCGTCCTTCCAGGTCTTTGACGTGCGGCCTCCTTCGCCATCAGAATGCCCCGTTAGATCGAAACCAGCAGCACCAACCCGGAGCACCGGATGCGACTCAGCCCATTGCGATGGAGATTGTCGCGCCGACCCTCGGCCCAGACGGCGACGGACGAAGCGCTGCGCGTGGCCGCGTCAGGCTCGAACCCGGATCGCGGCCACGCGTTCACGCATTGGGGGCTGCGAGGTGCGAGCGTACGGGCCAAGCTGCTGGGCATCGTCTTCGCCACTTGCGTCGTCGTGCTGGTGCTGACCGGTGCCTCCATCGCCGCGCTGCTGGACTCCATCGAGGGCGCCGCGCAGCTGGAAGCCCGCAATCTCGCCGCGTCGGTGGCGCTGGAGGCCGGCCATCGGCAAGGTGACCTGCAGGGCTACGTGGCCAGCCTGGACGAGCTTTACAAGCGCGACCTGTTCATCGTCGACGCCCAGCGCATCACCATCGGCGACATCGTCCCGACCGAACTGGGGACGCCCTACAGCGGCGACCGCCACAACGAGGTCGGTCTCACCTTGCAGGACGGGCAGCCACGGGCGTTCGTCGAGGTCAGCGACCAGCATCCCAACGGCGCCGAGCAGATGGTGGTGCCGATCTGGGCGGGTGCGGCCAGATCGGCGATCACGGGGGCCGTGGTGCTGGAATACACCAACATCTCGGCCCAGCTGTACCACGCCAACGCCTGGGCGCTCTACGCCATCGGCCTGGCCGGGATGACCGCCGCGGCCGTCATCGGGTGGGTGGGGCTGAAGGCGTCGCGCAGGCATGTCCGCAACATCCGGCAGATCCACGGTGGCGTGCACGCCTTCGCCACCGGCAATTCGTCGTTCCGCATCGAGCGGCTCGACGCCGACGAAGTGGGTGACCTGGCCATCGCCTTCAACCAGCTGGCCGACGAGTTGCAACGCCACCAGCAGGAGCTGGCTATGGAGATGGCGCTGGCCAGGGAGGCCGTGCAGCAGGCCGAGATCCTGGCCTACACGGACCGGCTCACCGGGCTGGCCAACCGGACGGACATGGCGCGGCTGATGGCACGGCTGCTGCCGCAGGCGCAGGTCGATGCCAAGGTGCTGGGCGTGCTGTTCATCGATCTGGACCGCTTCAAGAACGTCAATGACACGCTGGGCCACGGCAGCGGCGACCAGTTGCTGAAGACGGTGGCCCAGCGGCTGGCACAGACCTGCGGCGACGACGCCCACGTGTGCCGGCTGGGCGGCGACGAGTTCGTGGTGCTCGCACCGGGACTGGATGCGCCGGCCTGGCTGGCGGGCCTGGCGCGCCGGATGCTCGTCGCCATCGCCCAGCCGATTCACCTCGAAGGCCAGGAGCTGCGCATCACGGCGAGCATCGGCATCAGCGTGTTCCCCCAGGACGGCCAGGACGAGCGCGTGCTCATGAAGCATGCCGACATCGCGCTCTACCAGGCCAAGGACAGCGGGCGCAACGACTTCGTGTTCTACACGCCCGCGCTCAATCGGCACTCGATCGAGCGGCTGGCCTTCGAGTCCGAGGTGCGTCGGGCGGTCGAGACGCGGCAGTTCAGCGTCCACTACCAGCCCAAGGTGGGGCTGTCGTCCGGCGAGGTAGAGGGCGTCGAGGCGCTGTTGAGATGGCAGCACCCGACCATGGGGTCCATCCCGCCGTTGCAGTTCATCCCGGTGGCGGAAGAGACCGGCTTGATCGTGGCGCTCGGCCTCTGGGTGCTGGAGCAGGCCTGCCGGCAGCAGGTGGCGTGGCTGGCCCAGGGTCTGCCTTCGATGAAGATGGCGGTGAACCTGTCCGCCCGGCAGTTTGCCGACGAGCACCTGATGCGCGACCTGCGGCGCGTGATCGCCGAGACCGGCATCGCGCCTGCTGCGCTTGAGCTGGAGATCACGGAAAGCATGCTGGCCCAGGACGAAAGACACTGCATCGCGCTGCTGGACGAGATGAAGTCCATGGGGCTGCGTGTCGCGCTGGACGATTTCGGCACCGGCTATTCATCGCTGGCCAGGCTCAAACAGTACCCGATCGACACCCTCAAGGTGGACCGCGCGTTTGTGCGTGACCTGGAGACCAACGTCGAAGACCAGTCCATCGCGCAAGCCATCATCACGCTCGGCAAGTCCATGGGCATGACCGTCGTGGCCGAGGGTGTCGAAACCGAGGCGCAGCTGGCCTTCCTGCGCGAGCGGGACTGCGACCTGATCCAGGGCTTCCTCTACAGCCGGGCGCTGCCTTCCGACCAGCTCGCCGAGTTCGCCAGGACGCGAAGCGCCCTTGTCCAGCACGGCCGCTAGCGTTCGTCGCCGCCGGTCCGAGCCCGGTGCAGTCACGCCGGCAGCGCCTGGCCTTGCGACAGCACATCGGCGGCGGCATCGAACTGCAGGTTGTCGATCTGCTGCTGCAACTGCTCGAAGCGCGCGGCGCCCATCTGGCGCCGCAGCTGCGGCGCGACGCCGCGAAAGCGCTGCACCGCCGACAGGCTCTGGCTGCGCAGCAGCGCGACCAGCTCGTGCAGCGCGTCCGCCTCGAGCGGGCCGCCGCCGGATTGCCGGGCCTGGGCCAGCGCCTCGGCCGCTGCGCTGGCCAGCGTGCCGGCGGCCTGCTCGCCCAGGCGCTGCAGTTGCACATCCAGGCGGGCGGCCAGCTGCAGCGCGCGCTCGCCATCGCGGGCGGCGCAGGCCTCCTCGGCCGAACCTGCGTCGCGCTGGATCGCCTTCGCGCCCAGCATGCCCGCAATGCCGCGCAGCTTGTGCATGCGCGCGCCGCGCACGGCCAGCGCGAGGGCCGACAAGTCCTGCGGCGCCGCCATCGTCACATCCGCAAACTCGCTGAGCAGGCGCTTGAGCATCGAGCGGAACAGCACGAAGTCGCTGCCGAAGCGCTGTCGCGCATCGTCCCCGTCGATGCCCTCGATCTCCTCCCATTGCGCCGAGGGTGTCGCTTCGGCCTGTCGCAAGGCGGCACCGGGCTCGCCCGGCCGCAGATGCCGCAGGATGCTGCGCACCAGCGACGGCGCGTCGAAGGGCTTGACGATGTAGTCGTCCATGCCGGCGTCGCTGGCCTTCAGGCGCTCGCTGCTCAGCGCGCCGGCAGTCAGCGCGATGACGGGCAGGTCTGCCAGCCCCAGTTCGCCACGGATGCGCCGGGTCGCGTCGTGCCCGTCCAGCCCCGGCATCTGCACATCCATCAGCACGATGTCGAAGCCGGCCGGATGCCGGCGCAGCAGGTCGAGGGCGTCTTCACCACCGGCGGCCAGGCCGACGCTCGCTCCTTCGAGCTGCAGGATGCGCTGGGTCACTTCCAGGTTGATGTCGCTGTCGTCCACCACCAGCACGCGCACGCCGGCCAGCGATCCGTGGCCGACAGCCGGCGGCTCGACCTGCAAGCGGGTCAGGGCCTCTGCGGCGGCGCAGCCGAAGTCCAGCGTGACGGTGAATGTGCTGCCGGCACCCGGCTGGCTGTGCAGCCCGACCTCGCCGTTCATCAGCGTCACCAGGTGCTTGACGATGGACAGGCCCAGGCCGGTGCCGCCGAACCGCCGCGTGATCGAGGCGTCGGCCTGCACGAACGGGGCGAACAGCCGCGCCTGGACCTCGGCGGCGATGCCGATGCCGGTGTCCTCGACCTCGAAGCCCAGCCGGACCCGCGGCGGGGCGGCGTCCAGGCGGCGCACGCGCAAGCCGACATGGCCGCGGTCGGTGAACTTGATGGCGTTGGACAGCAGGTTGGTCAGCACCTGGCCCAGCCGGGTGACATCGCCCTCCAGCGCATCCGGCAGGCCGTCCTGCACGTCGATGGCGAAGGCGATGCCCTTGGCCTGTGCGTGCATGGCCATGATGTCGCCCAGGTCCCGCAGCAGGTGCGCCAGGCTGAACGGCGCGTGGTCGACGATCAGCTCATGGGCTTCGATCTTGGACAGGTCGAGCACGTTGTTCAGCACGCCCAGCAGCGACTTGCTGGCCAGGTCCACCTTGGCCAGCAGCTGGCGTTGCGGCTCGTCCAGCGCCGTCTGCCCGAGCAGGTAGGACAGGCCGATGACCGCGTTCATCGGCGTGCGGATCTCATGGCTGGTGTTGGCCAGGAAGTCGCTCTTGGCGCGGCTGGCCTCCTCGGCCCTGTGGATGGCTTCGCGCAGCGAGGCCTCGACCTGCTTGCGCTCGGTGATGTCGATGACGAAACACACGCCTTCGTCCGGGCTGTCTTCGAAGCTGGCCGCGCCCACCATCACCGGCACCAGGCTGCCGTCCTTGCGGATGTAGGCCTTTTCCACGGGCATGCACACGCCATGCCGGGCGATTTCTTCCAGGCCGCGGCGGTCGACCTCGGCGAACTCGGGCGGCGTCAGGCTCGCCCAGCCGATCTGGCCGGCCTCGAACTCCTCACGGCTGTAGCCGACGATGCGCAGGAAGGCATCGTTGGCCTGGGCGATCCGGCCCTCGCGGCTCCAGAACATCACGCCCTGGGCGTTGGAGTCCACCAGGCGGCGCAGCCGGGCGTCACCGCGCTTGCGCTCGGTGATGTCCTGCAGCACGCCGAAGATGCGGACGGTTCTGCCATCGAGCACCTCGACGGATCCGACCGTGCGCACCCACCGGGCGCGGCCGGCGGCGGTGACGAGCGGGAGTTCGAGGTCCCACAGCTTGCCCTCGGCCAGTGCCGCAGCGAGTGCCGCCCGCTTCATCTCGCGGGCCCCGGCCGGGAAGAACGACAAGTCCTCCTCCAGCGTCGGCGCCCGGGTCGGCGCCAGGTCGTGGAGGCGGTAGTTCTGCGCGGTCCAGGTCATCGTCTGCGTCTGCACCTCGTACTCCCAGCCGCCGACACCGGCGATCCGGCCGACGCGCTCCAGCAGCGCCTCGCTCGCCGCCATGCTGGCGGCAGCCAGGCGCGCGGCGGTGACGTCGGTGCGGATCGAGACGTACTTCGTCGCCCGCCCGTCGGCGCCGACGAAGGGCACGATGATGCTGTCCACCCAGTACAGCGAACCCGCCTTGGTGCGGTTGCAGATCTCGCCGCGCCAGGGTCGGCCCGCCGAGATGCTGCGCCACATGTCGGTCCAGAAGGCACGGTCCTGCACGCCGGAGTTCACGACGCGGTGGGTCTGGCCCAGCAGTTCGTCGCGGCGGTAGCCCGAGATCTCGCAGAAGCTGTCGTTCACCTCGACGATGCGGCCCGCGCGGTCGGTCACCGAGACGATGGAGTGCAGGTGGATGGTGCGCAGCAGCGCGTCCGTCTCGCGCTGGGCCTCGTCGGCCTGCCAGCGTGCGCTGTTGTCCGTGCCGATCAGCAGGTAGCCGATGATCGCCTGGGCCGCGTCGCGCAGCGGCGTGACCGACACCACGGCCGGGAAGCGCGTGCCGTCCTGGCGCACATAGGTCAGCTCGTAGATGTCGACGATGCCGCGGGAGGCCTTGAAGACCAGCGCTTCGAAGCCCGGGGCGATGGGGGTGTCGAATTCGAGGCTGAGCGCAGCCGCGCGGGCGATCAGCTCCTGCGGGTCGGACATCTCGGCCGGCGTGATGCGGTTCATCACGTCGGCGGCGCCGTAGCCCAGCATGCGCTCGGCGCCGACGTTGAAGATCTGGATGACGCCCCGCGCGTCGGTGGCGATGCTGGAGAAGTTGGCGCTGTTGAAGATGGCGTTCTGCAGTGCGCTGGCCTGCCGCAGGGCCTCGTCGGCCCGCACGCGCGCGTCGATGACGTTGCCCGAGGGCACGAGATAGGTCACGCGGCCGCTGGCATCGCACACGGGGTTGAGCGAGAAGTCGACCCACACGAGCGCCCCGCCGGCCACCTGCACCTGCACCTCGTAGCGGCAGGCCTCGCCGTTGGCGGCCCGGGCGATGGCCGCGCGCAGGCGTTCGCGCTCGGTGGCCGAGTAGGCCCACCAGTAGGTTTGGTCGAAGGGCTTGCCCAGCACGTCCTCGGGCTGGATGCCGGCGGCGGTGAGGGCGGGGCGGTTGGCCTCGATCACCGCGCCCTCGGTCGTCATCAGCCCCAGGAAGGTGTTCGGGCCCAGGCCGTCGATCACCTTGCGCAGCTTCTGCTCGCTGTCGCGCACGGCGGCCTCGCCGCGCTGGCGCTCGACTTCCAGTTGCCGCCGCGCCGTGTTGTCGGTGGCGATCAGCAGGTAGCCGGTGACCTCGCCCTGCGGGTCGCGCAGCGCCGCCACCGAAACCAGCGCCTGCACGCGGCTGCCGTCCTTGCGGATCAGCGTCGGCTCGTAGACATAGGCCATGCCGAGACCGGCCTTGTAGGTCAGGGTCTGCAGGCCGGGCGTGATGGGGATGCCGAACTCCTCGCTCATCGCCAGCGCCCTGGCGGCCATCTCCTGCGGGTCGGCCAGATCGGCAGGCGTCAGCTTGTGCTCGACATCCGCGGCGCTGTAGCCCAGCAGGTGTTCTGCGCCGACGTTGAAGATCTGGATGACGCCCTTCGCATCGGTGGCGATGCTGCAGAAATTGGCGCTGTCGAAGATGGCGCTCTGCAGCGCCGCCGCGGTGCGCAGCGCATGGGCGGCCTGGCGGTGCTCCTGCATCGCCAGCACGGCGCGCTGGCGGGCGCGGTGCAGCGCCTCGTTCAGCACGCTGATCACGATGCCGGCCAGCGCCACGAAGAACAGCTGCCAACGGTCCACGACCGAGGCGATTGCGAGGCTGTGCAGGGGCGGCAGCAACCAGTAGGCGCTCATCAGGTAGGACGCCGCCGTGGCCGCCAGGCCGGCACGCAAGCCACCCAGGTAGGCGCTGACCATGATGGGCAGGGTGAAGATCACCAGCGTCGAATGGCTGTCCAGCGCGTCGTCCAGGGCCAGCCGCACGATCAGCGTGGCGGCCGTCACCACGACCGCAAACAGCAGCCCCGGCCAGGATTTGAGCGCGGCGCGGTTCATGGGGTCGGCAACAGCCCGAGCGGGGTGCCGCCCGGCGTCCGGTCCGCGGCGCCGATGGCGTGGGCCAGATGGGGGAGGCCGGCGCGGGCGATGTCCAGCAGCCGCACCTGTGCGCGGCCGTCTCGCTTGGCGGCATACAGCGCCGCGTCCGCCGCCCGCAGCAGTTCGTCCGCGCCGCTGTGGCCTTCTGCCAGTTCGGCAAAACGCGAGTCCGCGGGTGCGGGTGTCCAGCAGGGGCTGAGCTCGTCGTAGCAGCTGATGCCGATGCTGACGCTGACCCGCCGCGCGGTGGCCGAGCCTTCATGCGCGATGCCCAGCGACGTGACCGCCTCCAGCAGCGTGTGGGCCATGTGCGCGGCGCCGTCGCGTGCGGTTTGGGGCAGCAGCACGACGAACTCCTCGCCACCGTAGCGCGCGGCGAGGTCGGCGGGGCGCGTGCAGGCGCGCGCCAGCGCCTGCGCCACCGCGTGCAGGCAGACGTCGCCGGCGGGGTGACCGTAGCGGTCGTTGAAGGCCTTGAAGTGATCGACGTCGATCATCAACAGCCCGATGGGTTCGGCGCTGCGCCAGGCGCGGCGCCACTCCCGCTGCAGCGACTCGTCGAACAGGCGCCGATTGGCCAGCCCCGTGAGGGCGTCGGTGGTGGCCATGCGGCGCAGCGCGTCGGCGCCATGCTTGAGCCGCAACTGGGTCTGCACGCGGGCCAGCACCAGCAGCGCGTTGACCGGCTTGAGGATGTAGTCGGCGGCGCCGAGATCGAAGCCCGACAGCTCGAAGGCGGGCTCGCTGTGGCCGGTGATGAAGATCACCGGCACGTCGGCCAGCACCGGGTCGGCCTTCAGCGCCTCGATGACTTCGAAGCCGCTCATGCCCGGCATCTCGGCATCGAGCAGGATCAGGTCGGGCGGCTCAGCCCGCGCCAGCCGCAGCGCGTCGGCGCCATTGGTGGCGAAGTGCAGTTGGCCGGCGCTGGCGAGGATGCTCGCCAGCAGCTGGATCGTGGCGGGGTCGTCGTCGACGAGCAGGATGTGGTCGCTCATGGTGCGCCGCCCGCCCGTGCCGGGGGCGACGCGGCGCGGGGCAGCACGATCGTGAAACAGCTGCCCTGGTGCGGTGTGCTTTGCAGCTGAAGGCGACCGTGCATCGCCTCCACCAGCTGGCGGGTGATCACCAGGCCGAGGCCGACGCCGGCGGTCGACGTCGTTTGGCGGCCCAGCCGGTTGAAGGGCTCGAACAGATGGGCCTGCTGCGCCGGGTGGATGCCGATGCCGTTGTCGCTGACGCTGATCTCGACCTCCGGCTCGGCCGCGACCCGCACGCGCACCCAACCGCCGGGCCGGCCGTACTTGATGGCATTGCTCAGCAGGTTGACCAGGCATTGCTGCAGCCGGCCGCCGTCGGCCATGGCCCGGGCCGACAGCGCCAGGCCGTCGCTGGACAACAGGATGCCGGCATGCGCGGCCTGAGGAGCGACGTCGGCCAGGGCGGCTTCCACGCAAGCCGCCACGTCGAGCGGCTGCAGGGCCACGGCCAGCGCGCCGCTGCCGGAGCGCCCGAGTTCGATCACGTCGCGCATCAGCTGCTGCAGGCTGTGCCCACTGGTCACGATGTGCTGCAGCCGCTGCGACTGCGCCGGCGGCAGCGGGTGGCTGAGGTCGGCGGCCATCAGCCCGGCCATGCCGAGCACGCCGTTCAGCGGGTTGCCCATCTCGTGGGCGATGCAGGCCATCATGGTCGACTTGGCCTGGTTGGCCGCCTCGGCCTGCAGGCGCGAGCGCGACTCGGCCTCGAAGCGCTCGCGGTCGCTGATGTCCCGCAGCATTGCCGTCGTCAGCCGCTGCGCGCCTTCGCCGACACGGCTCACCGACATCTCGATGGGAAAGCGCGACCCGTTCGCTCGCGCCAGCGTCGTGCGCTCCACGCCCGGAAGCGCAGGCACTTCATGCGCCAGCGACGCGCCGAGCAAGGCCTGCGCCGGTGCGCCCAGGACGCCTTGCTTCTCGACGCCGAACAGGCGGCATGCGGCGGCGTTGATCAGGACGATGCGCTCCCACGCGTCGTAGGTGACGATGGCGTCCGACGCGGCGGCCACGATGTCGGCAATGCGCGTGTCGCCGAGCTGCCGCCCTTGTTCCAGCACGGCGTGCAGTTCCTCATCGGTGCGCCGCTTCAGCTCCAGCAGGTTGCGCACGCGCGCCTGCAGCACGGCCGCCGAATAGGGCTTGGCGACGAAGTCGGCGGCGCCGAGGTCCAGCGCACGGGTTTCGTAGCGCGGGTCGGTGAAGCGGGTGACGAAGACGATGGGCACGTGCCTGAACGCCGGCTCGGCCTTCAGCGAGCGGCAGACGTCGAAGCCGTCCAGCCCCGGCATGTGCGCATCCAGCAGGATGAGGTCCGGCAGCAGCTCGCGGGCCAGTTGCTGGGCCTGCGCGCCGGTCTTGGCGAAGTACAGGCTGCCGATGTCGGCCAGCGTGTTGTGCAGCATGTGGATCGAGACCGTGTCGTCGTCGACGATGAGCAGCCGCGCCGGCCGCGCCGCCGGCCCGGGCTGGGTGACGGCGCCGGCCGCGAGCGGCTGCTGGTGCAGGCGCTCGATGTCGCGCGTGTTGCGCAGTTGCGCCCGCACACGCGCCGTGATCTGAGACGCCACCAGCGGCTTGGTCACGAAGTCGGCCGCGCCCTCCTGCAGCGCCGCCACCTGCAGTGCCGGCGTGTCATGGGCGGTGACGAAGATCACCGGCACGCGGGCCAGCGCGGGGTCCGCCTTCAGCGCCTTGCAGACCGCCAGGCCGCCGGTGCCCGGCATCTCGGCATCCAGCAGGATCAGGTCAGGCCGGGACTCCCGGGCAAGCCTGAGTGCGGCTTCACCCGTCGTTGCGAAGCGTTGGTCGGGGTATTGCGCCAACATCCGACCCATGATCTGGATCGCCGCCGCGTCATCGTCAACGAGCAGCAGTCTGGCTTGGCTCGTGGGCATCGGGGCGCTTTCAAGGGGCAGGTCGCCGGACCAGTATGCGCTTTCGGTAAACCATGGCTGGCGGCGCGGTGACCCTGCGGCCGGCTCGCGAGCGTGGTTTGAAGACATTTGTCATGTGCAGCGCGCTCGCACGACACGAGAGCGGCATGCGCGGCCGCGAGTCTTCGGCTGCGGCGTCGACCGCAACCCGATGCCTGACAACCCCTCTTCATGACCATGCAGCGTCCTCTCGCCCTGGCGGGTCACGTTGGCGCACACGGCGTGGAGCGTACGCTTGCCGGATGGGCGGATGTGCTGCGCCCCGCGAGGCGGCGGCACAGCGCCTGGCAGCCGCGCACCCGCCCCCGCCCCGCACCCAGGGAACACCCCATGACCGACAGCAGCACCGCCACCCGCATCGCTCGTTTGAAGCGCGGGTTGCGGCAACTCGGCCCCGGCCTGATCACCGGCGCCGCCGACGACGACCCGAGCGGCATCGCCACCTACTCGCAGGCCGGTGCCCAGTTCGGGCTGTCCATGCTCTGGGCCATGGTGTTCACGCTGCCGCTGATGGCGGCCATCCAGATCGTCAGCGCGCGCATCGGCTATGTCACGCGCCAGGGCCTGGCGGCCAACATCCGCACGGCCTTTCCACGCTGGGTGCTGCTTTCGGTGGTGGGCCTGCTGCTGGTGGCCAACACCTTCAACGTCGCGGCCGACATCGCCGCCATGGCCGAGGCGCTGCGCCTGCTGGTGGGCGGTTCCTCCCACGTCTATGCCGTGACCTTCGGGCTGCTGTGCCTGGTGCTGCAGGTCTTCCTGCCGTACCAGACCTATGTGCGCTGGCTGAAATGGCTGACGCTGGCGCTGCTGTCCTATGTGGCGGTGGCCTTCACGGTCAAGCTGGACTGGTGGCAGGTGGCGGTGGCCGTCGTGCGGCCGCAACTGGCGCTCAGTCACGACGCCATCCTGATGGTGGTGGCGGTGTTCGGCACCACCATCAGCCCCTATCTGTTCTTCTGGCAGGCGGCGCTGGAGATGGAGGACACCCGGGATTCGCCCCCTCACTCGGTGCGCGACGTGCGCCGCCACCTGCGGCGCATCAAGGCCGACACGCTGGTCGGCATGGGCTTCTCCAACCTGATCGCCTTCTTCATCATCCTCAGCACGGCCGCCACGCTGCACGCGGCCGGCGTCACCGACATCCAGACGTCGGCCCAGGCCGCGCAGGCGCTGCGCCCCATCGCGGGGGAGTTCACCTACCTGCTGTTCAGCCTGGGCATCATCGGCACGGGCCTGCTGGCCGTGCCGGTGCTGGCGGGCTCGGCGGCCTACGCGGTGGCCGAGGCCGCGGGCTGGCCGGGCAGCATGAGCGCCCGGCTGGACCGGGGCGAGGGGCGCGGCTTCTACGGCGTGATCGCGGCCGCCACGGTGGGCGGCGTCATGCTGTGCTTCACGCCGGTCGACCCGGTCAGGGAGCTGTTCTGGTCGGCCGTGCTCAACGGCGTCATCGCCGTGCCCATCATGGCGGTCATGATGCTGCTGGCCTCGCGCCAGGCGACGATGGGCGAGCATGTGATCGGGCACCGGCTGCGCGCACTCGGCTGGATCGCCACGGCAGCGATGGCCGCCACGGTGCTGGGCATGCTGGCGACGTTCTAGCCATGCCGGCGCGCCGTCATCTGGATGTCCGCTGGCTCTATGGCCTCGCGGTCATTCCCTTGCTGACGGACCTGGCCGAGGCGGGGCGGCTGCCCGATTCGCCGCGCGCCTGGCTGACCGAACTGATCGGCGGCGTCGTCATTGCCGCGCTGGTGCGGCGCGTGCAGCGGGAGCGGCAGGCGGTGCTGACGCTGGCACGCACGGATGGGCTCACGGGCCTGTGGAACCGGCACACCTTCACCGAGGTCGTGTCCGATGAGTGCGCGCGGGCGCGCCGCTCAAAGCAGCCCCTGTGCCTCATCTATGTCGACATCGACCACTTCAAGGCCGTGAACGACCGCCATGGCCACGGCCGGGGCGACGAGATCCTGCAGCAGGTCGGCGCCGCCATCGGCCAGGCGTGCAGGGCCAGGCTGGACCACGGCTTCAGGCTGGGCGGTGACGAGTTCGCGGTGCTGCTGCCCGGCAGCACCGGCGTGCAGGCCGAGGTCGTGGTGGCGCGGATCCGGGCCCTGTGCGAGCAGCTGGACGCGGCCTGGGTCGCCACGGACCTGGGGCTGAGCACGGGCATCGTCGCTTTCGACGGCGCCGAGACGCCGCAGGACTGGGTGAGGCGCGCGGACGCGGCCATGTACCAGCAGAAGGCGGCCAGGCGCACGGCACCTCCTCAAGCCCCCGACATTGCATTCGCCACGCGCACGGCAAGGCGCTGACACACGAACGGCCACGCCAAGCCCGAGGCTGGCGCTACCGGCGCTCCCGTGACCCGCGAGCCCGCCAGCATGGCGGCAGGCGAGGGCGGTCGCCGCAGGAGCCCGTGATGCCTGACCGCCCTTCGTCGCCTGCCGACCTTCCCCGCTTCGATGCGCTGCACGCCGAATCGCGCGTGCGCGGCGCCGAGATGATCACCGCCTTCATCGAAGCCCCGTTGCCGCTGGTCTGCGCCACGGTGGAAATCCATGCCGAGGCATGCGGCTGCGTCATCGTGCGCCGCATGCGGCTGCAACCCGGCGCGCCGGATGCTGGCCACGCCCTGTGGGTCTACGACATCAGCAACACCCGGCTGCAGCGGGAGCTGCTGCTCGCCGACCCCGCCATGGCGCACGCGCTGCCTTGCCGGCTGGTACTGCACGACTTGTTCGGCGTGGTCACGGCCGTCACGCCCGCGCCCATGCAGGTGTGGGCACGCTGGTCGTTGATGCCGGAGGTCGGGCGCATCGCCGGTGAGATGCAAGCCCTGCTGCGCCAGCTGCTGCGGCACCTGCATCCCGCTCGCCACATGGGCGGCGCGCCGTGACCCGCACCGCCGCCCCGGGCCGCGCAGGTCAGTACAGCGTCTCCACGTCGCAGGCCAGCCGGTAGCCTTCGCCGCGCTCGGTCACGACCAGCGCAGGCTGGCCGGGGTCGGCCTCGATCTTCAGGCGCAGCCGCCGCACCTGCACGTCCATCGTGCGGTCGTAGACCTCGGCCTCGTGCAGCCGCGACATGGACAGCAGTTGGTCCCGCGACAGCACCCGCTGCGGCGCGCGGCACAGGGCGTTGAGCAGGCTGAACTCGCCGTTGGACAGCTCCACGGCTTGCCCCGCGGGCGACAGCAGCCGGCGTGTACGCAGGTTCAGCTCCCAGCCCGCAAAGCGGAAGGCGCGCCGCGTGCCGTCGCGCTGCGGCAGCGTGGCCTGCACCTGGTAGCGGCGCAGCACGGCGCGCAGGCGCGCCAGCATCTCGCGCGGGCTGAAGGGCTTGGTGATGTAGTCGTCCGCGCCCAGTTCCAGCCCCATCACGCGGTCGGCCTCCTCGGCGCGCCCGGTCAGCAGCACGATGGGCACGGCCGCGCGCTCGCGCAGGGTTCGCGCCAGCTGCATGCCGTCCTCGCCCAGCAGCTTCAAGTCGAGCAGCACCAGGTCGATGGACTCGCGCTCGAAGGCGTCGAACATCTCGGCACCCGTGGCGCCAGCGCTGACGCGCATGTCGTTGTTGCGCAGGTACTCGACGACCATGTCGCGGATCAGCGGATCGTCGTCGATGACGAGGATGTGGGGCGCGGTGGCGACGGTCATCGGTGGTGGCAGGCCGGAGGTGTCGGCCACTGTAGCGCCCGGCAGCCGGTGCCCACCGGGTCTCAGCGGCGGGCGCGGTGGCCGATGACCTCGACGGCCTCGGTGGCGTTCACCACGTGACCGGTGGCATCCACGTCGACGTCGAACACCTCGCCGCGGTCGGCCGCGTCCGGCATCTCATAGGTGAGGGTGGTCACGCCCTCTTTGACGAAGTGGAACTGATGGAAGGGCTGGCCGATCAGCGCCTCGACCTGCGCCCGGCTCATGCCGGGCTGGATCAGCGAGGCCTGGGACGGGTTGATCGCCTGTGCGCCGGCCGGAGCCAGCGCCAGGGCGATGGTGTTGAGCAGGGCAGGAACGAGGAGGCGGGTGAGGCGGGTGTGCATGTCAGGCTCCTGGGTGGGCAGGCCCTGGACCCCGATGATCCCGACCTGTGCCCTGACTGTGGCGGGCTGGCGCAAACGCTTGATGGCGAATCGTCAACGCCGTGTTGCAGATGTCATCGGCACCGGCTTGCCACGCGCCACGCGCAGCAGCCAGACTGCGCGCATGCACAGTCCCAGCAAGCCCGCTGCACCGGCCGCGGTGGCGGCGGTCGACCGGCCGGCGCCGCCCTCATCGTCCTGGCGTGTCTGGCTTGCGGTGGGGGCGGGCTGGCTGGTGCTGGCGCTCGCCGCGGCGGCAGTGCTCTGGCACCTGCGCAGCCAGGCGCTGACGGCCCAGCAGCGCGAACTCAGCCTGCTGTCCCAGGCACTGACGGACGAGCTGGACCGCGGCATGCGCGGCGCCGAAGAAGGTCTGCAGGCCTTGCAGGGCGAGCTGCGCGAGGGGCGCCTGGCACGCGCCGGCTCCCTGGCGACGCGCGAACTGCGCACCCGCGCCGACCTGATGCCCATGGTGAAGGACTTGTGGCTGCTGGACGATCAGGGCCGCGCGACGGCCCAGTCCGGCGATCAGCGCCCCCCCGCGCTGGCGGGCTTCCTGCCCCGGCTGGACCACCTGGAAGGCCGCGTCATCGCGGTGGGTCGGCCGTTTGTGCCGGCCGGCAGCAACCAGGCGATGGTCACGCTGGCCATGCATGGCCTGGATGAGCAGGGGCGCCTGTCGGGCTGGGTCGTCGGGACGGTGCCGGCCCCGGGCCTGCTCGGCGCGTTTCCGGCGGCAGTGCCGGCGCCGGACGCGCGCATGTATGTGTTTCGCCAGGATGGGGCGCTGCTGGCCAGCGCCAACGCGCCGCCGCTGCGCAGCGACGAAGCTGGCATCGCCGAAAGCCTCGCGCGGCATCCGGACCTGGAGCAACGCCACTTCACGGACGGCAGCGACAACCTCGTGGCCAAGCATGGCGTCGGCCAGTACGGGCTGGTGGTCGTGGTGTCGCGCAACCTCCGCCAGGTGCTGTCGGGCTGGCACGGAGCCATGCAGCTGACGCTGGCCACGCTGGGCCTGCTGCTGCTGATCCTGCTGGGCGCGGTCCACCTCGTGATGCGGGCCGAGCAGCGGCGCCTGCAGACGCAGCGCAGCATGGATGCGCAGCAGTCGCGCGCCAGCAAGCTGCAGGCGCTGGGCACGCTCGCGGGCGGCGTCGCGCACGACTTCAACAACGTGCTGGCCGGCATCGTCGGCCACACCGAGATGGCCCAGGACGGCACCGAGCCCGGCAGCGCCCAGGCGCGCCATCTCGACAAGGTCATGCAGGCCGCGCTGCGCGGCAGATCGCTGGTGGAGCGCATCCTGTCGTTCAGCAAGGGCGGCGCGCGCAGCGCCAGCGTCTTCGCGCTGGAGCCGCTGATCGACGAGGTGCTGGCGCTCATGTCAGGCTCGCTGCGCCCCGGCATCGTGGTGGAGCGTGACCTGGCCGCGCCCGGCGCCAGGCTGCGCGGCGATTCGACGCAGGCTTTCGAGGCGCTGATGAACCTGTGCACCAACGCCATGCAGGCGATGCCGGACGGTGGCCGGCTGAGCGTGCGCCTGGACCGCTGGCAGGCCGCGTCGCCGCAGGTGCTGTCGCACAGCCGCCTGCTGCCCGGCGCCTATCTGCGCCTGAGCGTGTCCGACCAGGGCAGCGGCATCTCGGCGCCCGTGATGGAGCGGCTGTTCGAGCCCTTCTTCACCACGCGCGGTGCGCAGTCGGGCACGGGGCTGGGCCTGGCGGTGGTGCACGGCGTGGTGGCCGAGCTGGGTGGCGCCATCGACGTGCAGAGCGCCCCGGGCCACGGGGCCTGCTTCACGCTCTACCTGCCCGAGTGCACGCAGGACGAAGGCGGCGTGCCCGCCGTGCCGCGCGCGCTGCCGCCGGGCCGCGGTCAGCGCGTCATGGTGGTGGACGACGAGGCCGAACTGGTCGGCATGAGCATGGAGATGCTGGCCGCGCTCGGCTACGCGCCGGATGGCTTCGTGGACCCCGCGGCAGCACTGGAAGTCCTGCTGGAGCGCGGCCACAGCTACGCGGCCGTCATCACCGACGAGGTCATGGGCAGCCTCAGCGGCACCCAGCTGACGGCCGAGGTGCGCCGGCACCTGCCCAACCTGCCGGTGTTGCTGGTCAGCGGCTACGGCGGCGCGCTGCTGGCCCAGCGGGCCGCCCACGCGGGCGTGACGCGGCTGCTGGCCAAGCCGCTGCAACGGGCCGAACTGGCCGAGGCCCTGGCGCAGGTCCTGCGTTGACCCGCGCGCAGCGCAGCGGCTGATTGCATCTGCAACGCAGCGCAGCCGGGCGCGTCACAGAACCCGCGAGCGGCATGCGCACAGTCACGCCACGGCATCCAGTTGATGCGGTCGAGCTTGAAGGAGCTGGGGTCATGACAGCGTGGCACCGAAGTCCCTGGCCGCGACAACGGCCGCTGCCCCGGCCAACGTCGGCTTGCAATCCGGCGTCCGAGCTGCCACGCCACCATCCCTGTCCATCCTGTCCCAGCGCTGACCTGGCACCCGGAGTTCCCATGCAATCTCCCGCTTTCTCCATGCAAACGCGCGCCGATGACGGCAGCGAAACAACCCCGCTGAGTGTTCCCGAGCTGGTCGGCCAGCTCTACGAGGACGCACCCATCGTCGAACGAGGCCAGTTGCTGGAGCAGCTGCTGCGTCCGCTGGGCATCCTGTCGCTGTTCGCGATCTCCAACGGCGTGTTCGCCAAGGCCAAGCTGCGCGGCGGCTGGCATGACCTGCATGTGAGGTTCGACGACATCGGCGCCATCCATGGCAGCGACGTGGCCGACCTGGCCGCCTTTGCCCAGCAGGTCAGCGCCGAGGCGATGGACGGCCTGGCCCGGTTCCTCACCGCGTCGCCCGTCCTGCTGGGGTCGGCCACCGCCGCGCTGCTGATCTCGGTGCTGGCGAGGCGCCGGCAGGAGAGGATGGACATCCCGGCGGAGCCTGTCTTCCTGCCCGGGCCGGCCGCGCCTGGACAAGGGGTCCAGCCGTGAGCATGCCTTTGGATGCCGACGCCGAACCCGCCGGAGATGGTCCAGCCGATGTCGGTGCGGGCGCAGCGGGCTATGCCGTGCTGCTGATCCACGCGAATGACATGCCCGCGGCGTCGGGCGTTGCCGGCTGGCTGCAGCAGCTCAAGGCCGAGTACCTGCCGTTGTCCGCTCCACAGGTCGTGCCGATGCTGGACCTGCTGGTGCAGGACCAGCACGGGCGTGTCGTCCAGCACCTCGAGCCCGCGCTGTCCGTCCACCGCCTGTCGCTGCCTGCCGGGTCGTATCTGGTCACGGCCCGCATGGGGAAGATGCGGCGCGGCTACTACCTCAGCCTGGCGCCGGGCAGCGAGTTCGACCTGTTCCTGAACCTGGGCGCGTGAACGCGGCGAATGCGCCGGACATCCTGGGTGGGGCAGGGCGCCGGATTGCAAAGGTCACAAAGCGGTGGCCGCCCCGCAACGGCGGCGACATGCAGACCGAGCACGATGGTGTGGCGGCATCTTCCGCGCTGCCGGCCCCTGTGGCCTCGACATCATGAACAAGCTCTTCGTCCTGGGTCTGGGCCTTGCCGGCTGCATGGCAGGCCATGCAGCCGACCTGTCGGCCAGCGCCGACGTGGTTCGGTCACGCGTGGCAGGCATCGCCTATGAGAACGGCGGCATCGGCCGCGAGGAAGTGGCCGAGATGGCCCGCAGCCGCGGCCGCTACGACCTGCACCTGAGCTTCTCGCAAGGCCCGCACGACGCCTATGTGGCCGGCGCCGAGCTGCGTGTCATCGGCCCGGCCGGCACACCGGTGTTCCAGCTCGCCCATGCCGGCCCGTTGACCGACCTTGCGTTGCCGGCCGGACACTACCGCGTGCTGGCCCGCTTCGGTGCCAGCGAGCGGATAGCCCACGTGGACGTCAGCCCGGGCCACCCGACCGCTGTGGCGCTGCACTGGGACCACGACGCCGGCTGAGGACCGGCCGTGGATGCCCCATGAGCAACTCGCCGGGGGACAAACAGATTTGGCGAGACCCGGTAGTTCGGGAAGGGCGTTGCGTTTTGATGCCTATGAGGAATCGACTCAGACGCCGAAAATCCGTTGCATTTCGCGCTAGCCCCTACTGTTGCGTTTGGTTTTCACGAACCAGCAATTCGAATCTAGCTGCTGTTGCGTTTGCTCCGTCGGCTACTGTTCGATAGTGCTGATGATACTGACCATGACGTTGAGCGGCCGGGGAGGGCGGGCCAAATCAGCCTCCTACCGTGTGCGCCTGCGCGGGTCTTGAGGCCAGTGAGCGGGTACGGCGGCCGGGGCCAGGACTCGTGAGGAGCCACCACATTCCCGGCTACAGCGTCCAGATCCGGCCTTCTTCGAGGTCTTGTGGCACGGTTATGCCAGCCTTGATGACGGCGGGGTGCCGTTGCAGGCAATTCCGCAGTGTTGCCAGCCCCGTATAGGCCTCGACACACAACTCCTTGAAGTCGCGAGCGTACTTAGGATCGAAGGCGTCTTCCTGCATGGCGTGAGCCGGCTGCTGCCTGAGCTTGCGCACCTTGCGCAAGGCCGTCATCGCCGCATCCCATGGGCTCCAGTCCGAGGTGCGGTAGACGCTGCGCAAGTATTCGTCGAGAAGGGCGAGGGTGCCCTTGGCGGTAACCACAATCTTGCCGTCGGAGCGCGGCGTCTCAACCTCCAGCGCCAGGACACCCTTGAAGAAGTCCTTGGAGATATTCTCCGACAACACCTTGTCCAACAGGTGCACGCCGGCGTTGAACTCCTCAAGCGTGGGGCGGATCAGCAATGCAAGCTTCTTGGGCCGGTCTTCGCCGTACTCGCCGTAGTCGGCACGGAACAGCGGCTTGCCACACATGGCCTTGGCCATCTGGTTGATGAGCCAGATTTCGATACAAAGTGCCTGCAGCAGCGGGAGATGCAGGTCCCAGCTGCCCAGGATCGACGAATTGAAGTAGTCGGGATGTAGGCGCGTGGGCGTGGACGACTGCCTGGCGCGCCAAAGCAGCTGGTGCTCACCGCTGAGGTCGTGCAGGTAGCGCAAAAATGCCGCGACATAGCGGTTGCCCTCGTCGTCGTAGGAGAAGCCGAAAGTCTGTACCAGCACCTGGTCCGACTCCCTGACCGCATGGGCGCCTTCAGTTCCCTGCGTCGAGATGCTGATGGAGCCGCCAACATCCGAGCAGTCGTAGTGGTAGCGCGGGTCGTTGCGGTAGGCCTCCAGCACCTGCAGGTCGAAGGACCGGAACGCCAGTTGTGCGGCCCCGCGCGCCAGCTCCAGCGTGTAGGGGTGCCTCGCGTAGTCGGCAACGTTGATCGCCGCATCCAGCGCGTTTTCACTGGGGAAGAGGCAGGCGTGGTACGACGCCTCGGTCGCAGTCCGCAGGTAACCCAGTTGCGCCTCGGTCGGCGCGAAGCCCACGCGGTTGATGTGTGGATTCCCATCCACGCCTTCCCAGTGGATATTGGCCCGCGAGGCCTCAACAAGCGCGATGAGCACGGCCTGGAGACTGTGCCAGTCGCCTTCAGTCAGCGCCGTCATGGCGCTAAGCGGCATGCCATTGAAGTCGCCGCCTGGCTGCAGATAGTTCGCCACCGCGGCGCGCAGGCAAGCGTCTTCAAGGGAGGCCTCGCGTTCTCTTGCGTCACGGTCTGCGATCGTCATCTCATGCTTCCTTAGCCTGTTCGATCGGCGCGTGCGGCGTGGTCGTAGTGGGTGGCAGGCGATTCGCCGGATCCCCTTGGCTTCTCAACGAAACATGCGGCCCCACTTCGACCCGCTCGAACGCCGTGATCCACGCGCTTGGCACAACCTCGTCGAAACGCAGCCCGCAGTCCGGCTTGAACTTCGATGCGAGGTACGCTGGGTAGGCTAGCCGATAGCTCCACACGGTCAGCAGCTCGCGCACGATGTTGGGGGTGCTGCCTTTGGCGAGCACGTCCTCGATGCTGAAGATCGAATGGGCAGCCCGCAGCGCCAGTACGCCGGGCACTTCGACACGCAGCACTGTGGCAGCGCCATCTCTGGCCAGCAGCTGCAAGCCGTCCTTGCCGAGCAACGCCCGGCAGGCGTGCTGGTCGAATTCCGAACCATAGGCAAGGTAGTGGTTGAACTCATCCACCAAGGCGGCCCGCGACAGCGTCAGATGGACCTGGCCGACGCGCTGGCCCGCACCGAGGTCAGCGCCGAGGTCTACCAGCACGGCATCGAGTTGTCCCGAAATTTCCAGCCAGCTCGGATGGCATTCCAGTGCCCGAACCAAGCGGGAGCGGCGCTCTTCGGCCACGAGCGGGCGCAGGCCCTGGCGTCGGATGGCAGCTTCGTCCTGGGCTGCCAGCCGGGTACCGTGATACGCGGCCACGGTGTTTTCGCGGATCCACTGCAGCGTGGCCTCGATCAGCGCACGCCCGTCAGCAGCTGCACGCAGCTTGTGCCAAGCGTCATCGACGTACTCGGGCGGGTCATTGCAAAGCTGCTGGCGAATGCGGGCTGGCACATAGTGCTGAAGACGGGCGGCGAGCTCCGGTTCCCAAGTACTCGCGTCATCAAAGTCGATCACCATAGAAGCACTATAGGGCCGACAAAAGGGACGCCTCCGATGAGGTCGCCGTGCAGACAGCCGCAGAGCGGCGTCGCCCTCGTTTGTCCAGCGCACGCTTGCGCCTCCGTGCACCCCACTGGCGTCGCCTTGTTGCCGGCATCATGACATCTGCGGCGCGCGGAAAGGGAGGTGGAAGGCTAGATTCACGATGCGGGTACACCCTGAGCGCTTAGGTACAGACAATCTGATGCACAGGGGATTGCAGTTTTGGGGAGTGCGTACTGCTGTATACGATTAGGGCCGACTCGATATCAGTTCATCACCACGGAATTCACAATGCCTCGACTCGGACTACTAACAGACAACTGGGGGCCGAGCCTGGTCCGCCAGGCACTTGGCAATCTGCGCGACAGTGGCGTTATCCAGCTCGACACCATCGAAGACTTCCGGACGGTAGATTCGTTGGACAGGGCCGTATGGGGGCTAATCAATCTGGTTGACGTAGTCGTGGCCTGTGTGACTAAAGACGATCCCAATATTTACTATGAAATCGGCCTCGCGCATGGACTTGGGAAGCCCGTCATCCTCGTCGAGGAGGGCGGAGCACTTCGCCCTCCTCCCTTTCTCTCGTCGCAGAGAGCGTTGCGAATCGACAAAGCTGTCAGTAGCCTCGATAGCGTCGCTTTCTGGCTTCAGCAAGCGATTGACGAGGCACAGTCGCGCAAACGACCGTTCTCCGGCCCCTGGTCTGCCCCGAGCGAGCGCGCGTTCGACACGCTGTCGACGTCGACCCCGGCGGTCGATGATTTCAGATCTTTGTTTGGGCTACCAGCAGGCGTCAAAGGAACTCGCTTCGAACGGTGGTTCAAGTCTTTGACTCAGGCGGTGCCGGGATGGGACGTAATTGAAGCCGAGCGGCCGCCAACGAAACCCGATGACGGCTTCGATCTTGTGATCTGGAACTCGATAGAGGATTCTGATCTGATCGCGCTGGGCAATCCGATTGCCGTGGAGTGCAGGGCAGCAGGGGCACTGAACCAAGAATTGCTTCGACGCCTGATGCATAGAGCCAAGAAAAGTGGATTGAAAGGTCTGGTCTTCGCGACCATGGGAGCTAAGCAATCGAACACTCGACGCCAGATCTCAAATGCAGCGGCGCATGAAGGAATTCTCGCCGTCACTCTAGATCGAGACGATCTGATTGACGTTCGTGCGCCCGAACAACTGGTTCGGCTTTTGAAACAGAAGATCAGAGAGCTGCAGTTCGGCGGAGGAGTGTGATGTTCGATCGCACTCAACTCGCCGCGCTTATCGATGCGGTTGACGCTGCGGCCACTGCGAACGACAAAGGCGCCACCTTCGAAACGTTGGCTCGATATTTGTTCGAGCACTTGGATGGCGTAGAGGTGACCGGGCAAGATATTTCGATGCCGTCGGAGGAGATAGATCTGGTGCTATGGAATGCCCAGCGCGAGGATGTGCTTAGACCCTGGGAAGCTGTGATCCTGGTGGAGTGCAAGAACTGGAGTGCAGCGGTTGGAGCCCCCGCGCTGGATAACTTCATTGCGAAGATGAGAAGGCGCAGCTTGAAGACGGGGATATTCATCGCAGCGAACGGAGTGACCGGCGGGTTCCTAGAGGGCGATGCTCACGAGATCGGCGCTATTGGGATCATCAACAGTGCGCTGCAAGAGGGTATACGGGTGGTCGTGTTGACCATGGCAGACATCAGAGCCCTTACCTCTGCCGACGATGTCCGCCAGCTACTGAAACGTCGCTACTGCGGGCTGTATGTGAAGAAGGTGCTGTAGTTATGCCTTGCGAGACGGTGTTCGTGGGGCGATCTGCTTCGCGGCAGATGACTTTCGGATTTCATAAATCGGGGAATGAGGGGGCAGGGATGGTGTTGCACGACTCGAGGGATGAGAACGGGCCGGCAGATGGACTGCGCAGACTTGAACAGTTGCTCTTGCCGGACGTGCGCATGAAATTCCTTGCAGTCCGAGAGAGCGGTACAGTGCGAGCCATCGCCCAAGAAGACCGGCATGAGCTCATCGCTACTCTTGAGCTCAAACAAGCTGTCCCTGAGGACATCCGCGTCCAGTTCGACACGGCCAGGAACATATACCTATATGCGTGGTTCGTGTACCGCATGCACGTCGTGGCGGAGCACCAAGCGCTTGCCACTCTCGAGCTGGCACTTCGCACTCGGCTGATTTCCGCCGGCGTGCTTGATGCCAAAGGAAGGTACACCAGAACGCTGCCTCCCAGGGCGACTGGAGGCCAGTCTCGTTCAGAGACCAAGAAGGCGATGCTGAGCGACTTGCTCAGGTTGGCTGTCGACCAAGAATTCCTGCGCAACGACTGGATTGAGAACAGGCAAGGGTGGGTGATGCTTTTGGCTCGGGAGCGTCAGTCACTGGAGATATCCCGCAAGATGATTGAGCAGGGCCTTACAGAGATGGCGTTCCCTGATGAGGAGCCGGTGCCTACGGCGGAAGAGCTCGCCTTTGACTGGGTTGGGCATCTCACGGATACGCTCCCCAGCATTCGCAACATCTATGCCCATGGAAGCACTAGTCTTCACACGACCGTGCTGAGGACGTTCGAGATTACGCGGGACTTCATCAATCAACTGTTCGTGGGCGCGCCATCGGCGTCGTGACGCCCTATGCGAAGGCTGGCATCGAACGTAGGCCACCGCTGAAGGAAGGTGTTTTCGGTCGAGCCATATTCCATCGTTGGCAGCTGTGGTGGCGGCATCAATCGCCGCGGTTGTGCGGGTCGCTTTTGACGGCCATCCCATTCCATGTCTGAAGAGATAAAAAACACTGCGATAACCGCGGCCGGCTACGTCTATCAAAATCGGCAGGGGCTGAGGCTTCTGTGCGATTGGCTAGATGCACCGACGCGCTTCACCCGTGTGAAGTTTGAGTGTGACGACGAGGCAGTTGCGCCGAAGGGACTGGACGACATCGTCGCCGAGCGCTCCGACGACCTTGTCGACCTTGAGCAGGTCAAGTACACACCGAACCCGGCAGTGCACGCGCTGAGTTGGGAATGGATGCTTGAGAAGGCCGGCACGACGGCGCGGTCGAGGTCGATGCTGAGAAAGTGGTTTGACGCCTTCGTCGCGCTGGATCCGGCTCGTGTCGGCGTGCTCTCGCTGAAGACCAATCGTCGGCCAGATTCCGAAATTGAGGCATGCCTGGTCGGCGGAAGGATCGACTTCGCCAAAGTTCCTGAGCTGCGGCGCTCAGAGGTCATTGCCGAGCTCGGCGATGAGAAGAAGTGCGAGGCCTTCTTCAGTCAACTGCAGATCGTTCACAGTGACAAGGGCTTCGAATCGCTCGAGCACGAGGTCGATGCGCGACTGCGCCTGCACGGCACGCCCGAGGGCATTGCGAACCTCAAGAACGTCGCCTTGAACTGGGCGATTCGAAAGAATTTTCCGCCGCCAGAGGGGTGGATTTCCCTGGAGCAGGTCCGCACTATCCTGCGAGCTACGCCGCCAGCGCCCCTGCCGGAAGATTTTGTCGTGCCGCTCGGATATGAGGTGCCCGACGAGACGTTCCATCGGGAGCTTGTGCGCGACACCGTCGCCGATTCCGAGCAGGCTATCGTGCTCACGGGACCGCCTGGCCGCGGGAAAAGCACGTACTTGAGCGCGCTGTGCGAAGAGCTTGCCGATCTGGGCATTCCCACGGTGCGGCACCACTACTTCCTGTCGACAACTGAGCGGGGGCGCGACCGCGTGCACAGCTACGTGGTCGAGCAGTCCATAGTGGCTCAGGTCAAGCAGTTCCATCCAGGCGTCCAGGCGCCCGGCGGTGACTTACGAGGGTTGCTGGAAGCTTGCGCGGCCTACTACAAGGAGAAGGGCAAGCCGTTCGTGCTGGTCCTGGACGGTTTGGACCATGTCTGGCGCATCAATGCCGCCGACAAGCGGCCGCTGGACGATTTGTTCTCGCAGGTCCTGCCGTGTCCGGACAACATGGTTCTGTTGGTGGGAACGCAGCCGGTCGACGACGCCCAACTGCCCAGGGATCTCCTGGCGGTCGCACCGAAGGCGCACTGGCGAGAGTTGCCGGCGATGTCCGAGAACGCAGTGTTGTCGTACCTGCGCAAGGCTGTTGGCGAGGGCAGGCTGTCGACCCGATTCGACCATGAGGAGCAGTCGGAGCGCCAGTTGCAGGAAGCGGCGACCGCGCTTCGCAAGAAGACCAACGGCCACCCGCTGCACGTCATCTATGCAACCGCGGAGCTTGAGCACGCCGGGGGCGACCTGGACAGCTGGGATATCGAGCGGCTGCAAGGGGACATGACCAAGGAGGTGAAGTTCTACTACGCGTCCCTGTGGGAAGAGTTGCCGCCCAGTCTGAAGGACACGCTGCGCTTGGTGTGCGCGTTCCCATTCTTCTGGCCGAAGGCTGCGTTCCTGGAGATCGCGGCGAGGCTCAGCATCGCTCAGCCGGATGTCGCGAAGGTGGAGCACCTGCTGCACTCTTCAGCGGCTGGCCTGAAGGTCTTCCACGAGAGCCTGGCTGTCTTTGTGCGCTCTGCTCCGGGCTACGACGAGCGCATCAAGGAGCTGATGCCGGCTGTGGCGAGCTGGCTTGAAACATCGGCGCCGCCTTCGTTGCGCGTCAACTGGCTCTGGTCGGTTCAGGCCAGGCTCGGTGACCCCAAGAACCTCATTGCCGGGTTGACCCGCGACTGGATCATGCTCCGCCTGGAGGAGGGCTATCCAGAGTCGCTGTTCGACACCTTGTTGTCGGAGGCCATGGTCGCGGCGCTGGATACAAACGCGTTTGCCGACGCCTTCCGCCTTGACCACCTCCGGGCGCGGATGGTCCGCGGCAGCGAGTTTCAGATGCAGGACGACGACATGGCTCGGCTTGTGTCGTTTACGCTGAGGCTGACAGCCGACGACGGTGTCGTCAATGAGGCTGTGGCCTTGCGGCACGAGACGGACATCCTGCGTGTGGCCGCTCTTGGCTTGGCCTTGCAGGCTCGAGGACAGGCGGTACTGGCCGAGACCTGTGGGGCCGAGGCACTGCGGCGTTTCAGAGGTCTCAGCCGCTTCTCCACGCGGTACTCGTCCAACGCAGGAGCTGCTGATTTCAAGTTCTTGGTCGAGGCGTTCGCGCGCCTGGGTGTCCTCGGTGCGACCTCGGAGGCGTTTGCCAAGGTGGTTCGTGAGAACGGCCCCGTCGTGTGGATGCCGAGAGCCCGGATGCTGGTTGATGAGGGCGTGCTGGACGACCTGATGGACGCTGCCACCCCGCTGCTGCCCGATGACCCGGACAAGATTGTTCTCAGCGACGTCTGCGTCCGTGCGGCCGCAACGGCCGGGGTGAGCATCTTTGACCGCGATGACTTCAACAAGCTGGCGCGGACCCCGTTCGTTGCCGCTTTGGAGGCCGCCCGCACACGGGTCTCGAAGCCGCTAAACGAGCCTATCCCCATCGAGTGGCTTGAGGGTGACTACTACGAGCGCAAGGACGACCTGAGCGCGCTCGTCCACCATTGGTTCTTCAGCGGCGTGCACCTGAGCCTTTGCATGCAAGCGGAAGGACAAACCGGCTTCGAGTTCGTGCGGGCGCCCACCTACGAGGACAGGAGGAACATCAGCTACTTTCTGAATGCCCTCTCAGCGATTGCAGCTCAGGTTGCCGAGCGCTGGTGGCGCGGGGAGTTCGTGGACTTTCACGAACTGTTCGAACTGCTCAAACCTGTCCAGTTCAGGCGCTTCAGGCAGGGGCACGACGCCAGCTCAGCCGCGGAGGACTTCCGGGCTGGGCTGCATCGCATTGCCTGCGACATCCGGCTGGGGAGCTGCCTGCTCGCCGGTCGCGACGATGTGGACCTCACTCAGGCAACCATGGTCGCAGCAGGTACCAGCGAGTGGTTTGACCCAGCGTCCTTCCGCACCCAGTACGCGGCAGGGGTGCTGACTAGGATGAGCGATGAGGCCGCAGCGGCCTTTATCCAGTCTCAACGCATCTTGCTGGATGCTGAGATCCGCCAGGAGACCAGCGTCCATCTTCAGACGCCTCTGCAACTCTGTGGCATCGCCCTCAGCCACGGCTTGAACTCCACCGCCCGGGAGCTCTGCACGCAGACTTGGGAGCTGACGACCGGCTATGGGCACCGCAAGGACCCCACGTTGAACAACACCGTCGACGCCATTGACCATCTGGTGGAGGTCGCGCCAGACGATGCTAGACGGCTGCTCAGCTTGATCTCGCCACAGGTCCACCGCGTGCTGGACTACACGGACGGAAAGGGCACAAGGCACGTGCTCTCAGCCGCGGACTGCCTGCTGGCGAAGCTCTGCCCCCCAGCTCTGGTAGTGAAGTACGAGGAGCACACGGACGCGGGCGATTGGTCGCATGCGGAGGACAGCCTGCGGGCGTATATAGAGCAGGGCGTGCGGGATGGTTGGCCGCTGGACGCGCTCATGCGCACGGGTGTTCACCCAGAGGTCCAGGACGCGTTGAGGCAGCTCGAACGCAACGGTCAGGATGGCGCCGCCGAACGGCTGCGTGTTCTCAGGGAGCATGCTGGATGGGACGTCGGCGTGCTTCAGCGCGAAGACTCTTCTAGCGGCGACATTGACAGCAAGCCGTATACAGGCGACGTCACCACGTTTGCGCCGGAGCAGGTCGACGGCCTGCTGGCAAGCCTGTCGACCAGCTACAACGAGAAGAAGAGGCTGCTTCGAGCCTGGTACGAGTACTGGGATAAGGCCGGGCAGGGCAAGCGCCTTCTCGCGGCGTTGGACAGCTCTCTTCGGTCAGACGAGGGGCGCATCAACGGCATCCTCGAACTGTCTGACCTCGCCTTCGAGACGAGGCGCAAGCTGAGCGGCTCGAAGTCTGCGTGGAAGTACCTGGTCCAGGCGCAGATCCGGAAGGGTGCATGGCTGGGTTTCGCGGAGAGCGAAGAAAAGACGCGCAAGCGGCTGGACGTGGTCGTGAAGTACTTCCCGAGCCGTTGCGACGAGTTCGTCAGAGAGACGACGTATGGCATGTTCGGAGAGCCCGAGCCGCCGCGTGTAGCGCCGACGGATCTGATGGTCTATTTCTATGCACGGCAGAAGCGCGTTGCTGACGCTGTCAAGTTTGCCGAGATGATGGTGAATTGCGTGCTCGAAGACACCCGAACTCTTCCTTTGGAACGGCCGCGCTGGGCAGAAGAGCTCGACGCTTCGAGGACGAAGGGCACGTGATGGATGACCTTCGCATCCTCGTCGCCAGGCTGGGTTGGCCGTCGACCGCTGCACGGTGGTGGACCATGCAGGAGCTCGCCGCTCGATTGGGCGCGCCGGCGTCGAAAGCGGCGACGGAAGACGCTCTCCTAGAATTCCTGGGCACAAGGAAGCTCGAGGCCGAGGTGGTGGAGGCGCTCTTCGTCTTCTGGATGGCCGCGCAGGTACACGGGTACGAGGCCAGCCCGAAACTGGCCGAGAGCATTCCTAAGACGTCCGTCCTCTCGGAGCTGTTGCTGGAGAGCCTCGGTCTATGGGCGGACACTCCGGACGAAGGCCTGGAAGAAGTGCCTGAAGACTTCGAGATTCCGCAGGATTTCAACGGAGTGCAAGGTGCGGACCTTCCGCGGATGTTCCGCATCTCCATGACGGAGCTTGAGGCCGCTACGCGGCTGCCGTTCGTCCGCCAGATGGCTTTCGAGTGGTCGATGAACAAGGGCGCCTACCCGGATGCTCCTTTTCAGGGCGACCCTTGGCACTTCTCGCGCCCCTTGGGCGACGGGTTCAGCGGTCAAATCTCATCTCGGACTGCCTTGCGGATGATCTCCGCTTACCACCGCACGCTAGCGGTTGCTGAGCAGTTCTGGCGCATGCCTCCCGATTGGGCGGAGGACAGGGCGCTGTTGGCTTTGCCTGTTCACCCGACGCTTGCGTTTCTCAAACCTAGGCGCCCAGCTTGGTTTCCAGGCCGAACCGACTTCGACGGCGATCACAAGGCGATAGGACAGGCTATCCGCAGTCTGGTTGAACAGGTTCAGCTGAGACGTCCCGGCGACGAGTTGATGGCCTTCTCGTCGCCCGTTGTGATGTCAATGGACCGCTGTGTGGAGGTCTCGGTCGTCCGGTGGGCGCAGGCGGCAGGTGGCACTGTCGCTGATGAAGGCTTGGCGGAACACTTGAAGGACCTATGGAGAACCGGAGAGCTACTCGCAAGCCACTTCCAGGAGCCACTGTGCTCGACTACGGTCCTGGAGTCGCCAGCTCCTCACGCGGTAGCCGATGAGGAGAGCAGGGCCTGGCCGCTGGCCAAGCCCCTCGACTTCGACCGTTTAGGCTACCTGCAGCTCGACCTTTATCCGGGGCGGCTCTTCTTGCCGACAATGCCGGGGCGCGGCCAATTGGAGGTCACGCCTTGTGATGGGGGGCTGGAGGTCAAATCAGGTAGTGAGGTCGTCGCTGACCTTTGCTACTGGAATGCAGGCTGGGGACCGGTTCGCCCGATGCAATTCGGCGGAAGCTGCGGCACTGCTCTTGTCTCCAGAGGTACGGCCTATCGCGCATCACAGGATGGAGCGGCCCCAGATGTGCGGTCGTTCTACTTCTGGCGTGTGCGAACGCTTCAAAGGACTGGCGGCTTCAACAGCTTCGAGGAAAAGCTGACCTTTGGCGTCAGGTTCGTGTGACGCTACTAGGTTACGACTCGTCTTACACGTCTGCATTGCCCCCTTCGCCGGTCTCACCGTTCTCAGCCATCTGGCTGAGCATCTTGCCCATGTCGGTGGCAATCATCTGGTGGCTCATGTTCGCGTTTAGGCGCACCATTTCGTTCACGCTGAGCATGTCGATCCGACCGTTAGGCAGGTGTCGAACCTCAAGTAAGCCGTCTAGGCCATTGGGGTGCAGCTTGCCGGTGTTGATCTGCTCAAAGGTGAGATTGATGCGTTCTTCGAACTCACCCCGGGTCATCGGCTGCTGCATTGCCGTCATTGTTGGAAACATGGTTAGTGCGCCTTATTCAGCTTTGCTCGGATGCTTCCGTTGACTCGCAGTATCCATTGCATGCGCCAGCCCGGAGGTAGTGTCAGCGCTTCGCGTTGGATGGCGAGCATCGAGACCTCATGTGCGCGACTCGTCCCGGCCGTTCGGACGGTGCTGCCATCTCTCCAGTGGTATCTAACCATGGCAGAGGCTGGAGCATGCACGAGTTCGTGGAACTGCGGGTTGGCTATGGACGGCGTGAGAGATCCGAAGTGCGCCAGCCCCGGTTTAACACGACTGCAAACCGCAACTTGATCGTGTGGAACCGGTCGCGGCAGCTCGGTCGGTCTGAAGGTGCCGAGCTCTACGGGGAGAGGATCTCGTTGCCCGGGCGGCAGCAGGTGCGATGTCAGGTCCACCCTGACCATCTGCCATTTGTGCTCGAGGTAACCTTGGACGTCCAGGAACACGAGGTCGCTGTTCGACGGGAGGAAGCCCGCCGCATTTCCTGAGCCAACGGCCTCGATCAGGCTTGCGATGAGCTGCCGTCCGTCGGGTGGCTCGACGAGGGACTCCGGGTTGTGGATGCGCAGCGCAGTTTCAATCCTGATCAACTGCTCGATCGACGCAGGTCCGAAGAGCGCGACATTGAGTGCAAACCTAAACCTTGCAGCCCAACGATCTGGAATGACATTGGCGTTAGCCTTGAATCTCGTTGCTGCCAAGGAGTCCAAGTGCCGAACGTCATCGAATGAGTGTTTTCCACACAGTTCCCTGAGAACCGCGGCGACTCGCATCCGAGCTGCATCGTCTATTGCCCCAAGGCTCAGCAGTTCCTTCCAAGCAGCCGTCAGGCCTGGAGGCACATGATCTGAACGCAGGGTGTACTCTGGCTGGACGGGCGGGCTCTCGCTTGTGAGTGCCTTGGCCCGAAGAGTCCCGACGGCATCGGTGGCCGAAGCAATGCCTTTGGATCTGGCGCGGTCAGCTATCCGCAGGAGCGTTGCATATCTGCTTGCGTGAGTGCACGCCTTCGCTACTTCGCTAACGTCGACGAAGCGGGCGACGCGCTCCCACAGGGCTGCTGCGCTCTCACGCGAAAGTACGTCCAGAGCTGCAGCCGCAATGTCAGCGCGGTTGCCGCTCTCCATGGAGAAGGCGAGGGGAGCCAATTTCTCCATCCACACGTCATCGCTTCGCAGGAGCCAGAGCACCATTGCTGCGGCCGAGTCTCGTCGCTCCCAACTCGGATGATCAAGTGCCCAAAGGAGGAGCTCCAAAAGGGCATCTGTCGCCGTCGCAGATGTTGCCGCGCCGATGTAGGCGAACGCGTCGACTGGCGCGGCGCCTACCATCTCGCGGACATGGTCTGTCGCCACCGTGAGCAGCTGAGTCCGCTGGTTGGCGTCGAGGTTGGGACCAATGAGCTGCATGAGCTGGTAGGCAACTGACCAACTCTGTGTGTGCTGCTCACGTAGGGCTAACGGCACGTAGAGACGTGCCAGCTCATCTGCTGACCGGACGATGTCTTGGATCAGAAGGTCCGCCATCCTGGCGGGGTGCCCCTTTGACCAAATCGACCAGCCTCCGTCTTGCACCGCTCTAAGGGCAGACATCGCATGCTCGACTGCCGCGGAGGTGTTTCGGCGCTTCTGGTGCTTGCGTGCCTCCTCCAGAGACTGCTCAGCCGCGCGCACCGAAGCTCTCGTTCCGAAGGTGCCTCGCATGATCTCTCTGTCCTCAGGGCCTTCCTCTTTCTCTTCTGATGTACTCGGGGCGGCCCCAATCTGGGGCTCAGCGGCCGCTTGGGCCTTGGCAGGACTTGGGCCCGTGGGAATTCCGGACCTGCGGCTCAACGTTTCAAGGTCGTGCGGTTGGAAGGCGTCGCGGTGCCGCTCAAACAGCGGCGAGAAGCGCCCGCGCAAGGTGTCTGGCAACGCCTCGTTCAAGCAGCTAAGAAGCATCCATGCTCGTTCGCCGTTCATCGCCTGCACGATGCTGCCGATTCGCTTGACGGCCCACTCCAGGTCGACAGAGCTTGGGGCGATATCCTGAATCAGCTGTGCATAGGCTGGACCCCAGTCCCTGAGGTAGCGCTCGTCCCCATGCTGGTAGACCTCCAGAAGGGCCCAGCGAATGCGCCAGTTCGCGGCGGTGCCGGCATGCTCAAGCAGACTCACTAGGGATGCCTGTTCCTCTAGAGCGCCACCTGGGAAGCGCATGCCCACGAGCGGGGCAACGCGATCGAGGCCACCGTGCGATGCCTGCGCGTGCATCTCGTCAATGCTGCCGCAGGCCTGGTGCTGGAAGTAGCGCACGGCGTCCGAGTACAAGCCGCGTCGGCTCAGCTCGCCGATGAAGGTCGCCTTGTCTGAGCGGACGTACCGCTGGAACGTCATCTCCCCACTGGCGTGCTCTAGGTATGCAGCAATCTGTGCGAGCGCCTCGGGGGCAATCGCGGCAGTTGCTGGAAGCACCTCGAGCGTCCTAGACATCACTGCAAACTGATCCTCCTTGTACCAACTGGGACCCATCGAGACCGCGAGGACTGTCTGGTACGTCTGAAGGGCCTCTTCGTGCGACTCCATCCGGGCAAGAAGGGGCACCATGGACAGAAGCTCGGGAACGAGCTCGTGCCTGTTCTCCACGTTGTCCCGGACGTAGTTCCTCCAACGGAGCAGCAGTTCGAACACCCTGTCAGCGACATCTCCTGAAACTGCGGCGTTGACGAGTGTCGGAACGACAGCCTGCAACGCGCGCCGGAATCCTTCGTTGTATAGGCCGAGCTGCCCGTCGAACGAGTCCTCGATGACGCCGAGAAGATCTGAAAGCTCTTCTGGCATGCAATCGAGGCAAAGATCCGCCAGAAGGCCGTAAAGGAGCGGCACGATGTTCTCTGGAATGAAGTACGTGTCCGGCCAAGAAACGCGTGAAGCAAGGTCAAGCTGCAGACAGGGAAGCAATTCGTCTCTCAAGTACGTGCGCGCAACTGCAACTGCCGTTTCGTCGTTAGATGCACTGGCGTGACGTACCTTCGCGTCTACCCAGGCAACCGAGGCGGCGAGAGTTTCGAGACAGCCCTCCCAGTCGTACGCTTCCAGAGGTTCCGGCGCGGGCTGCTGCTGGTCTCGGTCCAGAAAGTACGCTGCTCTCAGCTGGTCGTAGGCTCGAAGGAACGCATTGCTGTCGGCGAGCGAGCGATGCTTGGTGAACAAGGGCAGGGCGCCTGCGTCCCAGTCCAGCCCACTAGCGTAGGTATCGACAAGGCTTGGTTTGGCACCTGCCTCGATTAACAGGTCGACAAAGCCGAACTGCTTCTCCGTCGGGCCAAGCGAGGCATCGAGCTTGCTGCCAAGGTCCTCAAGCAGCATGCCGACTTTGTCCCTTGGAAGTCGGACTTCGTAGTTCTGAGCATGGTTGTAGGCATGGGCGAGTATTGAAAGGAGCGACAGTGCCTGGGACTTGTTGGGTACGCCCGGAGGGATGGGAATCTGAGCGAGAGGTTTGTAGGCTCGGACTACGCACATGCTCGTACCGAGCATGTCGCCGATGAGGTCGCCGAGCATGCGCTGACCGTCCTGCGGCGAGATCTTGTTCCGCGGGTCCGTGACAAGGCCCACGACGTGCTCAAGAAAATCTGCAGTCGGAGGTTCGGCTCCAGCATGGCTGGCCAGGACCCAGCCCTGCAGTCTGAGACCGGCCGCGTCCAGATACTCGCCGACCTTCACACCATCGCGTGTGAGGGTCGGCTGCAGGAGGCTATCGACTTTCTGAAGGACCTCAATGGCTTCGTTCTGATGACCAGCTTCGATGAGCAACCTGGCAATGGAGAACGCCGAGCTGGGGTCCACGATTAGGTGTCCATGGCGAAGGATATGGCGCAGCGACTGGTCAGTTTTACCAAGCGCGATGAGCGCCTCTGCGGCAAGGCTCGCCGACTGCGCAAACAGCGTGTCATATCGGAACTTGAGCCGCTGCGAGAGAAGCAGCAAACGAACAATCCCGGTCGCTGTTCCCAGACGAGTTGCAGCCTCAAGTGAATCCTCGATGTCTCCAAGAAGAACGTCAGGCTCAGCTCCAAGCAGCACGGATCGGTCCACCCACTGTTGCTGGCAGCCGTCAATGGCTGCCAGTTGCCTCGTCCTGTCGGCAAGAAGGCCGTGGAAGACTCTGTTGAGTTCGCCGTAATTCCCGCTATCGGGACGCTGGCAGTAGTCCGCGAGCCGCCCTTGCACCCAAGTGCTCTGAGCCGCGGTCTTGTGAACCACGAAGTCAGAGAACGAAGAGTGATAGACCTCGGTGGTGTCTGGTGCCGTCAGCAGATGCCTGATGCGCGTGATGGTCGGAACAAAGACGGCCGCCTCAGGCGCCGTCAGCATGACCGGCAGGTCGGACGTCGGAATCCCCCAGCGCAACCGCACGATGATCCCAAGCAGATTGACAGCATCAGCGTCCGTCAGCAGCTGTGCCCAAATGGCCTCGTAGTAGTCCTCAATTGCTCCGCTGAACGGCGGCAGCGATTCAAGGTCATCCTCGCTGGCCCCACCATTGACCATGTCGACGAGATAGCGGAGGTACAGCGGGTGGCCCTTGGCCCTCTCGCAAAGAGCGGAAACCAGTGCCGACGAAACCTTGTCTTGGTCTAGCGTTGAAGCGCAGAGCCTGTGCTGGATGCCGTCATCCAAGACGGGAAGGGTAAGGCGGTCTGCAGGCTGGAAGATGGGAGCGAGCTTGCCCGCAATGGCGTCCAGGCCGGCTCCAACGACCACGACTCGCAGCCCTGGCGGGATGTTTGTCGGCAAGAGCCCGATGAAGCGCTGGAGGACATCGCCACCGATGGCCGCGGCTTCGTTCACTCCATCTATGAACAACACCCCAACCTTGCCGTCGTTTGCGCATCGTTGAGCCAACGATTGAAGCGTTTGGTGGGTCGTCTGAATGAGCTGCGCATAGGTCGCCTGTGACAGCCGAGCCGGTCGGCCGGTCGCCAGAACTGACAGCAGCGAGGTCAGCCAATCAACGAACACCTCCGGTTGCGCCTGGAGGGCCGCTGTGGAGCCTCGACTGCGCTCGGAGAACGCGTAGACGCCTAGAACCTTTAAGTTGGATGAATCCGGCGCGAAGCTTTTGCAGTACGTCGACTTGCCGATGCCGTGGGCACCGTCGAGAAACAGATACCCGGGACCAGCCTTGACGAGGCATGCTTCAAATGACTCGTCGAACGTGGGTCGTCTGGCAAACGGGGACGTGTCATCTTCGGATGCCTCCTCATCTGGGAGGAGGTTGTTATCGGAGAGGAAGCCGCTCAGAGCAGCCATGCTGACGGCGCCAAGGGAGTTGTCGACGCTAACGCGTAGCAAGCCTTGGCAGCCGTCCGCAGTTATGAGCGCGGCGCCGGACAAACCACGGTAGTCCGAGAGCGCTGTCTCTGTGCTTACCGACAGGTCGAGGTCGATGCCGTTGGCCAGCACGCTCAATGCCTGCTGAATCGTTCCTCCAAGGACGTGGCCGATCTGCAGCTTGGCAACCGGATATCCGAAGGCGTTCCAACGTGTGCCTGGTCGAGGTGCGGAGACTGCAAGTGGCACGGGCGTGGCCTCTGCAGGTGCTGGAAGCCGTAGCACGCAAACGTCCAGGTCCGCGTCAAATGCCTCGAGGACTGCCTGGTGCCTGGACGAGGATGCGCCGACGCCGAAGCTGACCTCGACGCTGGTGCCTTTTGCGGCTGCTTCGCCGAGACAGTGATAGGCCGTCAAGACCTGGTCGACTGAAACGAGCCAACCCGTGCCGGCTTCGCCGGCGCCTGTGACCTGGTAGGTGGCCAGCTTCACTTCCTCTTCAGTCATTGTTTTTCCCCCTAGATATGTATCCAGCCGTCTTGAACGACTTCCACGTTGAACCTGGCGCCTGACCGTGATCCATGTGCCCGCAGTCGAGTCGACGCCGGGGTCTCGTAGTTGAAGTAGATCGTTCGTTCAAACGTAGCAGGCCTGTCGACGATCTCGGCGAGCACCTCGAAGTCTGGGTGGTTGTGGGCAGACCCGTTCGACGAGACCAGGAAGACAGGAGCGTCAATGAGCGACAGGAGGTCCACGCTCGTGTTGTAAATGCTGCCGTGATGGGACACCTTGATGGCGTCGAACATCTGCGGAGCATCGCTCCCGCGCACCAGCTTGAGCTCAGCGATAACGTCCTGGGCCCAAGCGTCCCCCAGAAAAAGCAGCCGCTTGCCACCGGCGTCGATGATGGTGGCGATGGAACTGCCATTGGTGGGAGAGGCATCGGGGACGTGAAGGTCAACCAGCCTCTTGGATCCGCCGGCCGAGATGGTCTTGACCGTCGAAGGCTTCGGTTCGCGAGTAGAGGCGCAGAGCATTTCGTAGGCGTCCTCCACCTGTGCGTCGACCGTCGCGCCGCCTCGGTAGGAGATCTTTCGCATCTGCGCAAGCCACCAGGATCGAAGTTCCTGCAGTCTGGCCAGCGGTGGCCCGATCAGCTGAACCTGAACGTCGTTCGGCAAGGCGAGTGGCGGGCGACCGCTTGTCATGCATGTAGTGCCGTCGCCAGAGTTCCACACGTAGCCCAGCTGGTGGAGAAGTCTTGCCAGCGAGCTGCCTTGTTTGGCGCTGATGGGGTTGGCTGCCGGCCCCGGGCCCGGTGGCAGGAGAAATCCTCGTCTCTGTATCGCCTCCAGTAACTGGCGGTCGGATGAACTGTTGGGAGCGCCGGGCGCAGCGGGGAGCGATCGAAGGCTGTTGTGCCAGACCTCTTTGACCTCAACAATGTTTCGCGCTCCTCGAGGGCCATTGGAGGAGATGAACTCGAGAAGTCCGCCGATGTGGTCTTTATCAATGTGGGTACAAATGAGCAGATCCAGTGCGTCCCCGGCGCGGGAGACCTGCCGCAAGTCGTCAAGGATGTGGTCGTTGAAAGTGCTCGCGTAGCCTGCGTCAATAAGGACATGGGCCCCTGAGGCATGGACAAGAAAGGCATCGCCGTTCTTCGCCGGATACATTTTTACTCTTAGCATGCAGTATCTTTAACCCTATCGAGGGTCGCGCGTGGGTTCATCGAACGCCTTTTTGGCTCCGCCTAGTTCAGCGAGTCACCCATCAGGCCTAGACCTCGGCCAATGGTTCGAAGATATCGCAGCCCAGCACCTCGGTAAGGCATGTCCTGATGCAGCGTTCGACATAGGCGTTCTGTGTTGGATTGCTAAGCGGGATGTGGTGCGGCCAGACACACTCGCATTGCACAGGGTGAACCACTAGGCCAGATCAACCTGAGCTGAAGCAAGGCCATCGGCGTAGTCCTCCTCAAACGACCCGTGCAGCGGTGCCGAAGTATTCGTCCCTGCAGTTCAGCCAGTACAGCATGAGGCACAGGGCCTTCGTCTCGCCGCTGTACCTTCTCGATGGGAGGGCTTCGGCGAGGTGCACGTTCTACTGCTAAAGCAACCTCAAGGCGACTTACGAAGATCGGCTTCCCGGGCATTTGTCGCTCTGGATCAGCTGATCAGCGCCCCACCGCCGCCCACCGAGTGATCGGCGCCGGCTCTCTAAAAACCCGTGCACTGTGTCAGCATATGCGAACACAGAATACGGCAGCCTCGCGCACGGGACAGCCACGCCTAGCGCTCTCCAAAGTAGCCCCCCTCGCTGCGCAGCGGCATGTGACTAGACTGTTTGGCGAGCAACACTGTGCAAACAGGCGCAAGCCGGGCCAACCCCTGTCGACGACTTCTGCCGCCATGGGCGCATCATGGGTCAGCGTTGACCAGAGTGCTGCTAAAGGCTTGCGTCAGCCGCAAGTTCCGTCAGCTTCATTTGCATCGCGGTCGCGATCCGCAGAATTGAGATGATTCCGGGATTTTGCGCACCTCGCTCGATGCTGCTCATATATGCGCGATCGATAGCTGCTCGGTGTGCGAGTTCCTCTTGCGACAGGCCGCGCTGAAGCCGAGCGCTGCGAATCGCGTTGCCCAAAGCGACGAGGGCGGGATCATTTGCATGGCGCGGCGACGCTGCTGGCATGCACTGATAGTCATAGAATGAAGACGATCACACCACGGCTGATCTTCCACATTTATGAGCCTGGTGGCCGTTCACGATCCGCTCGTAGAGGAATAGACCATGGCAACGTCAAGGGCCCTTAGCGGGAGAGTGCTCGGGGTTCAGCTCAACGCCACAACAGCCGATGTCGTCGCGTCATTACGCGCTAGAGGCCTGGTTGGTGAACAGGTCGACATGATTGCAGCTGCAGCAATCGCCTATGCGACGGAAGAAACTACAAAGCTGCAACAGCGGCTGATACCAGAGACCTCATGGCCAGGAACCGTTGTCTGTCGGCGGGTCAACCACCAATACGTACCAACATGGTTGCTCTTGAAGCGAATCGATGAGGGATGGCTGCTAGATGCTGCACTATTTGACTAGGCCAGCGGCGCAACGAAGGAGGTAGGTGCCGCCATGCCGCGAAAACAGCCGACCGACTAGGCCGCCCAAATGGTCCGCCTTCGACCGACTCGTCTCCCGTGAAATGTGGGTGCGCAGCACACAATACGCTCGGTTTCAACATGGCGCGATACCGTTAACGAAACAGCAAGTCCACTGGGAGTTGAAGTTGGGTACAAAGTTCTCAGAAGACCAAGTCCACGAGTACCTCTACCAGCAAGGGCTTGAGGCACTCACCGAGGATGTTCCTGAGATTGACGTCGATCCAGAAGTACTGGACCCGGCGGAGGGAGGCGTCGAATTTGAACTGTGGCGCATCCTCAAGGCAAGGGCCGTCGAGAAGATTGAGGCGCTTCACCAAACCGTCCGATACGGGCGCTTCCTTGGAAGCAAGGTCAAGCTCCCGACTGACAGCACTCGCCCGATGGAGCTAGACCTATTTGGGGAACACGAGGACGGACTCTTCATCCTCGAACTCAAGGTCGACCGCTCAGCGGAGCGAAACGCCTTCTCGGAGTTGCTGGCATACAGCAACTACATCGCTGGAATTTTTCCGCTATCAGGGCACAAGGACATCGCCAACGTCCTTGTGGCCAACCTCGACAACAAGATCACCAGACAAGCGTTCCTCTACGACTTGCTCATCAACGACCGAAACGTCATCGTCTACAAGCCGGTCTTTTCAGACGGGACTCTTCAGAGCCTGAAGCTGCAGTTGCACCTGCCATCAGACAAAGATTTTCTTCATCTAACGAACGACCTCCTGTCACACGATGCCATGTCATGTGTTGTCGCTTCCTTCGATGACCTCGAAGGATGGTTTGACAGTGAGGAAGTCCAAGGGTCGCTTCAGAGTCATACCAAAGAGCACCTGTCACTGCTGAGTGCTTACACGGCGCAACTCATGGAATCGGAGCACCTTCATGGGTTCTGCTTCGTCCGAAAGCCGTGGCGCGAAATTCCCCTACACCATCGTAATAGCCTAATTGTCTGTGCGCTCAATCCCTTTCAAGTTGCACCTGAGGACAGAGCGGAGGCCGTCCTTCATCAGATTGGGGAAGAGGACAGATCGTTGTTCTTCGAATCTCCACTGCTCGGCTTTCATGGAAGGCTTCTGAGGCTTGCTCGACGCGCGGTGAAGGACTGCTTGACGCACAACTACGACTGCGAGCTAGAGATGCCGAACTGGAACGCGATGGTAGTTTCTGCACAAGAGGTGGTCTTCACGCACAACTTCGCATTTAGGCCGACGGGTGTGTTCCGGGAGGCATACACCTACTACTTGAATCGTGCCTATGCGATGGAGGCTCAAGGCGGGATTGTCGAGGACCATTCAGTCCTCAAGATCAATGAGATCACGAATTGGTTAGGCGCTTGGCGGTTCATGGAAATGTGTGGTTTTAGCGGTGATAAGGCTGCAGACTCGGAAGCACGCGCCGATCCGGAAGACTAGCAGTAAACAACACGAAACTGACCGGACGCGCTGGCTCTCACAGTCCGCGGGAAGGCCCACATTCAGCCCAAAATGGCTTGAAGCCCCATGGGCCGCCCGAGCAAGTGAATGCATACGAAATGTGGTCGATGGTTGCCGACACAGCTGGTCAAAATGGATGAAGATCCCAGGTTGACTGCATCCGATCTGTTCAGGCACCGTCAGATGCGATAGGTCGTAGTTCTCGCGTGATCATCTGTTGCCTAGCAAACTCTTCCATGACTGCCCAGACTCGCTCCCAGGGTTGTTCGTTCTCAGCGTTGAGTTGTTCCACCACCTTCACAAGTAGCGATATTGGTGCTTCTTCAAGCAGGGTGCCGATGTGCGGTGCAAACTCATCTGGCATTTGGCCAGTAAGCAAAGCGTCGCGAAGGACTTCTGGCGGGAGTGGGCGCGCGTAGCTCGTGCTTGCAGTCTGCGCCGCGAGTTCCAGCGGCGATCTACGCATACCTCCGGCTTGTGGCCCTGGCAATTCGGTCATCTCTTGCTCGAGAATCAGTTGCCTGGACGTCATGAGCTGCATTCTCCTGATAGACCGACAATAGGCAAGTACGGATCAGCCAAGCTGATCACCGTGTTTAGGCATAACTGCTGCGGGGCAGGGCGCCTTGCCTATGCAGCCGATCGCGAATATCTGCGTACGCCTTATAGAAAGACAGAAGTTTCGCCGTTCCGCCCAGCTCGGCGACAGCCCGAATCATGGCCAAGTGACTGGCGACTCTGGCAGCTTCATCGGCTTCAAGTTCTCGGATGCGAGCCTCGGCCGCTCGAAGCCTGTCAGCAGCCACAATTGTCCCGTCTCGCCTCACCCGACCTACAAATCGGCGCAGTTCCTGCTGCTTGGCCTGCGCCTCTTCAAGCAGTGCACGACGCTCGGCATGCCGGGTGAAATCGCTAGGGCTCTTGACTGCCGAATGCAGTCTAGCCACCGCGCGAGCGGTGACATCTTCGTCACGGTCAACCATGTTGGCCAGTAGCGCCTTCAGCTCGACGTGGTCAGGGTCAATGGTCTTACGCGCCATTCAGGACGCTCCTTCGTTGGTTGAAAGATCCGGCGGAGAGATCGGCGCCCTCAGGGAACACGGATTTGCCGGGGAGGGTGTTCATCAACGCTTCAACTCCTCTGAGGCGTGCTACCGCGTGAGCGATCTGGTTGGCCTTGCCGACGGTTCCATCGGGACGTGCCTGCGCGCTCTCTAGCGCGATCTTCAGCCTCCCGTGTAACTTGAGGATGTTGTCTTGGTGCTCAGGCAAATTCGTTGCCGACAGATGACGACAACCGGTGAAGCATTCGAGGTGCTTAGGACAGGGGTCAACCGTGAACGAGTTCAGGCAGGTACCGTAAGGCGTAGCATGAAAGCCGTCGGCCTCAGCAGCCAAGAATCGCAGAGCAGCTTCGTCGCCTTCCTTAGCCTGGATGCTCTTGAATTCTCGAACGATCGGGCCGCTGGCTCGCCCGGCCTGGATCATCTTGGCCACGGTAGCGGCTCTGCTTGCACCGATCATGAGTTCCCATTCTTCAGGCAGCTCGATCTAATCCAACTCCTCAGCCAGACTGCGGTGATCGTAGTCATAGCTTTGCGCCACGCTTCGTCGATTGAAGCGCTTGGAGATGATGGTGTCGGCGACGCCGAGGCGGAACAGCTCCGTGTTTTGCAGGTGGCGAAATGCGTGGCTCTTGATGCTCAGATTTCGGTCTTCGTCAGATTGGCCGTATATCGTAAACAGCGAAATGGACTCTCGATCATCCGCACCTAGCGAGAGCTGAACAAGCGACTCGTCTGCAATGCCAACAGATGATGTCAAAACTGGGTCCACGATAGTGTTGCCTCGACCAGCTCCAACCGCCCGTTTCGGCATGAGGAACAGCATCTCCCAGGGCGCGATGGTGGAACCATTGTCGAGAAGAAGGGGGTTCAAGTCCGACACCTTCGTCGGCTGATGCGCTGCGACAAAGGCTTCAACTTCAGAGATGCGCAAATAGCTTCCCCTGATGCCCCGTTCCTGTGGGCTTCCGTCCGCACGCCTTGGAACAAGGCCGAGCTGTCGACGCGCGGGGGTGAAGTACCTACTGACCGCCGCCGAAAGTACCTCAGTGGATGCTTGAAGCGTTTGAAGATCAGCGAGTTCGCGCGCGTCAAAGCTTACGGTATAGCGAGATACGGCCGTCCCGACCTCGCCCGAGGGTGTGTCCGCCCAAACTGGGTTCCCCGACAGGCGGACGTACATCTCAACCGAATCAACTAGCTGATCTGGTTCATACATCGGGAAGATGCGGCCAGACTCGTACTGCGCCTTGAGCGTGGCACGCAGGGGCGCAGTCAAAGTGGCCACCTCATTCAACGTGGTTTCAAGCGAGTCGCGGAACATGTCGGGCACGAACTGCGTTTCCTCGTAGAGCGCGTTGCTGTCTTGCTTTTCTGCGAAATGGCGGATCGAGAGCATTCGGAAATCCCGCCAAGCTCGCCGGCAGGCCGGCCCGAGTCGTCCACGTAGGCTCGCGTTCGTTTCCAATCGAGGGGCAGGTGAGCGACCTCACCGACTCGCAGGCCGGTGAAAAGGAGCACCTTGATCATCGCAAAGCGAAGCGCGTCGTTGATGGTGCGAGGCTTTTCAGTGAAGACGATGCGGACAAGTTCCCAGAACGCACGACGCTCCGGCAGCTTCTCTTCGGCCTTCCGCTCTGCCAGAGTTTTCACAAGCTTCTTTGTGGTTTGAGCGAAACGCGCTCGTCCCGCGCGCAGCTTCTCCGGCCGGGTCAGCAACCCGCCCAATGGGCACGCATTGAATAGATGAAGCGGATCGACGAGGCTCGATATGAATCCTAGGATGACGATGGTGCGGCCCCGAGAGGGTTGCAGTTCATCAGAGATCTCGCAAGCAAGACGGAGGTCTTCGGCAGTTGTTTCCCAGGGTTCCTTCCTAGAGATGGTGGCGACGAATCGAAGGGCGGTGGCTGCGGAGCCTATGTAGGCAATGCCCTTCTTTCGCACTAAGACATGCTCGACCGTATAGGCCTTGATGAGATCCTGCCAAGCTGCAGAAACAGTGCCCACCGATTCAGAACGGCTGAGGATCCCCCTCCGCTGCATCGATTGAAGCGCATCGCCGCATTCGGCGAACGTGCGCAAGATGAATGTTTTTGGACGGCCATCATTGGCCATACGCCTTAGGTCCCACTCCATTCCCTTGGCAGCGTTTCCTACAGCGTTCACCTGCATGTCCCAATGGAGTCCGGCGTCGGCGGCAATATTTTTTGCTTGCTCGATGAACGCTGAGAAGTTTGGATTTTGGCCGTGCGCAAAGGGCAGGGCAGTTTGAAAGTTCAGCACATTGTTCATGCGATCTCCAGCTCACGGATCACGCCTTGCACCTCGGAAATTGTGCGCTGTAGTTGCAGGTATGCAGGTGATGCCACTTCGCCATGGCCGACGTCTTTGTAGAACAGCACGATGCTCCTGAAGTCTTTGAGGACCTGCTCGTGAAGGGCAAGATCACGTACAGGCATGAACTTGGGACAGCCATAGCAGGCCGTGACTGGGTTGAACGGACAACTCGGCTGGCCGGACTCGCACCCACCGATCCCGGATATGGGAATGCCGTGCGGTACGCCACCGACTTGCTGATCACCACGGAGCTTTGCCAATTCGCTCTCATCGATGAATCTCTCGGTGGCGATCCGAGCGACGGTGCGATAGGTCTCCGAGATCCCGAGGGCTTTGTTTACAAGCTCAGCTTGGTTCGCAGAAGCACGGAAATAGACCAGCCCGGTCCGCAGCTCGGAATGCCCCATAGCCGCCGCCAATTCCTCATGACTGGCACCTGAATCCACCAGACGCTGCGCCATCGAATGGCGGAGGTCGTAGGCAACGCGTCCGCCGCCAGGAATGATCTTGTCGAGTTGGTCGATCAGCGCCTTCCCGAGCGCGACGCTGCTACGGAAGCCAAACAGGAACGAACCATCATCTTCACTTTCCTTTCGGCGCATGAGCTCCGAAAAGAGCGGTGCCCATTCGCGCTTGACCTTCCGAAGCAATGGAAGCCGAGAAACGGCTGGATCGCGCTGTTTCAACATTCGAAACTGCAGGTGAACAATTGGACTTCCGTCCTCAGGGCTCGATCGCACGGAGCAATCACGCTTGCGAATTATTCCGAGTTGCTTCGGTCGCATGCCCATTTGATAGCTGCACGTGACCAGGCAAGCGATCTCCAAGGGCGCCTTGCTCATTGACGCCGCTGCTTGTGCAGCGTCGTCAATCCATCGAACCAGGCACGACTCCTCATCGACGGTGAGAAAGCAGTCGCCGCCTCTGATCGCTGAATAGGCGTCTCGACTCGGCACCGGAAATGAACGAGCGACGAATTCGCGGTGCAGTGGTGTCCAGTTGCAAAAGCGAACATGACAAAGATACGACATCAGTGCCTTCAGCGCCGAACAAGCTCCAGGAACGTACTTTGCAACTATTGACGGCCATAGCTGACGAGCCCCCATCGGCGGCGAAACTGCGAGCCTTTCGATGTCCGTCGCATCGATCGGAGCTGTCAATCCGTATTCAGTTGCTACGGACGCTGGAGCCTTTGTCTGCAGCGCACTTAGAAGGTAGGCGCGCATCAGCGGCCGAATCCGCAGCTCGTAGCGATCCAGCTGCAACGTACAAGCGGACCCCGAGACGCGCAATCTGATCGCATCTGTGGCTTCAGCGACTTTGATCCTTATGACCTCATCGTCATAGTCATCTTCATATTGAATCGTTCGTGGCAGCGGCGGCAAGGAAGCTACCGCGATTGAGAAGGTGTCGGAACACGGCGAGGAGGACGCGATGTGTTGAGTCATTGAGGAAGATTTCTGAGTACTTCGAGGCGCTTGTCGAGGCCGTCATGCCAGGTTTCGTTCAATCGTTCGTCAAGGGCGGCTTTTGCGTAATGCAGCGGCATGGTTGATGTCCTTGACCAGCCGAAGAAGCTCCGCAGATGCGACATCGCTTGTTCCGGAGAGTTGCCTAGCTTGAGTAGCTGCTTCATCCGAAGTACGGCGCATGTGTGCCTGAGCGCGTGCGGCGTAAGGCAGGGAGTTCCGGTCAGTCGCAGAAGTTCAGCGCGGGAGTTTGCGGAAAGGGCGGTTGTTAGTCGTTGGAACGCCTTGGAAACACCCTCGATGGACATCGGCAGACCGCGAACACTGCTGATCAGGAAGCCATGCTTCACCCGCCCGCGGTAGTTCTCCAAATAAGCCTGTACCGCCGTTGCGGTTGTTCCTGTCATCGGGATCGTTCGGACGGAGTTCACAGTCTTGATGCCCGGAATATCGGCACGAGGATCGTCCTCAGTCTCGTTAGTGGAGACATGGAGCAACCACCGAAACTGGCCGGTGCGGGCATCACGCTGCGACTGGAGAGAATTCGCCTTCAGGGTCAGCGTCTCGCCGCGACGAAGTCCTTGATAGAGCATGAGCAGGATCAAGCAGTAGATTCGCCACTGAGTTTCAACGCGCTCGAACGGGTTCGCCGATGAGTTGGGTTCGACAAGGTCCAGCAATTCCATAACGACTGGTGTCGGCAGCGCACGCACGGACGGCTTCATGCGCGTCCTATGCGGCCGCAGCGCGAGGTACAGCCGGTCTAGGCGCTCTACATGGCTACGGACGGTTTCCATCCGGTTGCCTGCTGCCGGATTTCTCGCGATTCGGTCACAGGTATTTCTGACGAACTGGAATGCCTGTGTCCAACGGGCCTCGGCTTGCGGAGATGGTTCGGGCGCGTTTCGCAGCGAAATGAAGTAAGCCTCGAGCGTATTGCCCAGCGCATCGAAGTCCAACGCGCTGAGTGCGTCGTCCAAATTGCCACCAAGACCTTCGGTGTGGGCGTACAACGCTTCGATGAAGCTCAGCTTCCGCTTGTGGGTCGAGGCAGCCATGCCGCCCGCATGCAACAGCGACCAGACTGCAGACCAGTAGCGCGGAAGGAAGTGTTCGTCGACGAGAGCATGAGTTTGAGGTGAAAGCGTCAGGAGCATGAAAAGCAACATTCATTAAGTACCTAAAGTCTAAAGATCCCCATGGGCCACCTGGCTAACGCAACACCTCCAGAAGTACCTGCCTTGGCGACAATGTGCATTATGTAAAATAAATAAAGTGGGAACCAATCGCTGGGCAACGGCACACAACTGCCATGCCTCCCTCCCGCCGCCCGCGCCTGCGAGGCGCCGGGAGGCTTTCCAGCAACCCCACGCGCAGGACCGCCTACCGATGATTCCCAAGCTCGACGACCTCAAGGATCGCACCAAGTACAAGCGACTGCTCAAAACCGAGCTGCAGGCCGTGAAAGCCAACCCGGAGGTCTGGGTGCTGTTCGACAAGTTCCAGTTCAACGACAAGGTTGCGCCCCTGCTGCTGGTTGGCGACATGGCCAGCAAGGTGCCGTTCGACGCCGTCAAGGACACGGACGCGCCGATCAAGGGCAAGGGCAAATGCGCCAAGCAAGGCGACGACGTCGTCTTCGCCGCGCAGATGGGCGGCATCCCGCTCGACAAGCTGACCGACGCGCTGGGCGGCGTGAGCTGCAAGGTCGTGAAGAGCCTGGCCGCCAGCGCGACGGCCATCGCCACCGACGAGCAGCTGAAGGCCGCAGCCGAGGCCAAGCTGGCGCTGAGCGAACGCCAGTTCAATGCCATCAAGGGCCGCGTCAGCGACAGCGAGCGCAAGGACTTGCACAAGCTCTACGGCGGCATCGCCGAATCCATGGAGCAAGGCAAGTACGGCCAGGCAATCACGCAGATGCAGGCCGTCGAGCGCTTGCTCGCCCAGGCCGGCAAGCAGCTCCGTGACGATGCACAGCAGAAGGAAGACGGCGTCGTCCAATCGCTGGACGACATCGCCGCGAAGTTCGAGAAGGCCGCCGTGCTCGCCAAACAGGTGCAGGAGCTGACGGAGGACATCAAGAAGACCGAAAACTCGAAGAATGTGCAAGACGGACGCAAAGGCAAGCAGGCGCAGCAGCGCGCCGCGGAATTGGGTGACAAGCTCAAGCAGCTGAAGCCGCAGCTCGTCACGCTGCAGAAGGAGCTCGACGAGGCCGCCAAATCCAAGACCAGCGACCAGGCCAAGGTCCGCGAGCTGAACAAGCTGCTCAAGTCCGCCCACGACGCGCTGTCGCTGGGCACGACGGTCCAGGCTACCGTCGGCAAGCTGGCCGACAACCCCGAGTTGCTGAAAGCGCAGCAGGACATCTCCGCCAAGGTCGGCAAGATGAGCGAGGCGGTGAAGTGGCAGCAGGATCAGGTCAAGAAGACCGAGAGCGGGGTCAACACCCACGGCACCGGCCGCCACGGCGCGCAGACCGGCCTGGCCAAGCAGGCGCAGCGCGTGTCCAGCGACGTCACGCCCGACCAGCCGCACAACGAGGGCGGCACGGCGCGCATCAAGGGCACGTGGAAGACGCACAAGATCGACATCGTGAAGACGCCGCAGGGCAAGGAAAAGCTCGAGAAGCCGGCACAGCTGGTCACGGCCGTGATCGACGAGATGAGCCGCACCTTCGCCGCGTCGACGTCGTCGCTGTTCCTGAACCCGGTGCTGGAGAAGGAAGCGGTGGACCGCGCGCTGGCCATTGCCAACCAGGCCAAGGACTGGACGCAGTGGCAGGACGGCACCACGTGGAAGCCGCTGACCAGCCTGACGGTGGTCGTGCCGCCGCCGGCGACGGCCAAGGGCTACGGCCTGCAGGTCGGCCGCGCCGACGGTTTTGTCAAGAAGACCGCTGCCGCCGCTGCCGCGCTGGTCAAGGACTTCGACAACGGCAAGATCAAGACCGTCGACGAGCTGTTCAAGAAGCTCGACGTGCAGTTGGTGACCGACCGCACCGGCGTCGGGGCCGCGCTGGTGCCGCATGCGCGCGTCGTGCTGGAGCGCGCCAGCAGCGCCGCTGCATGGAGCAGCAAGACTTACTTTCCGACGTCCGACCCGGTGGGCTGGGAATGCGCCAAGGGTGTGGACCTCGCGAACAAGCAGGTGCGCGGCAACGGCATCGCAGCGCGCGTGGCGGGCAACTTCACGCGCTGACGGCTGGCCGCCGGCAATGTGCTCGGCAGCCCGAGCGCCCTCCCCGCGTTGAGTCCCGACGGCCGGCGGGGCCTCGGCTTGCGCTGACAATGCGCGCTTCGCCCCGCACCTGGCCGCCCGAGCGCAGGATGCGGCCCGGTTTTCGCTCAGCGCCCGATTCATGTGCCAGATCAATGACTTCGCTTCACGCCGGACGGTCCCGCCGGGAGCCCGCCGGTGGCGTTGAAGCTCCTTGTCGGCCTGGTCTGGCTGCTGAGCTGGCTGCCCTTTCGCGTCATTGCCGCGCTGGGCTGGCTGATCGGCCACGTGGTGGCCAGCGTGCCGTCGTCACGGCGGCGCATCGGCCGGCGTAACCTGGCACGCTGCCTGCCGGACTGGACGGCGGCCGAGCGCGGCCGGCTGCTGCGCCGGCATTTCGTCGCCATGGTGCGGATGCTGCTGGAGTACGGCTACTGCTGGTTCGCGTCACCCGAGCGGCTGCGGCGGCTGATGCGCATCGAAGGGCTGGAGCACCTGAAGGCGCTCGACGGTCGGCCGGTCATCCTGATGATGCCGCACTTCACCGGGCTGGACATGGCGGGGCTGCGGGTGTCGCTGGAGACGCCGCTGGTCAGCATCTACTCGCGCCAGAAGGACGCCTGGCTGGACGAGTTCTTCCGCACGCGGCGGTTGCGGCTGGGCACGGGCATCATCTTTTCGCGCCAGCAAGGCACGCGGTCGGTGATCCGCGCGCTGCGCGACGGCTATCGCCTCTACTACCTGCCCGACCAGGACTTCGGCCACCGCGACTCGGTGTTCGTGCCGTTCTTCGGCGTGCCGGCCGCGACCATCACGGGCCTGTCGCGCATGGCGGCGGTGGCCAACGCCGCGGTGCTGCCCTGCTACCCGCGCCGGGAAGCCAACGGCTACACGCTGGTCATCGAGCCGCCGCTGGCCGACTTCCCGAGTGCGGACGCCACCGCCGACGCCGCGCGCATGAACGCCGTCATCGAAGCGCAGGTGCGCCGACAATTGCATCAGTACTTCTGGCTGCACAAGCGATTCAAGTCGCGCCCGCCCGGCGAAGCTGACTTCTACGCCTCATGACCCACGACATTCCCTACTTCAAGATCGCCATCGTCGCGGTCTTCGTCGCCAGCACGGTCTACGTGCATTTCCGCGGCCGCGTGCGGCTGCGCTTCTTCCGCCAGTTGACCGATCACTCGACCTTCATGGCGCCGATCAACTGCCTGATGTATCTGTTCTCCAGGCTGCCGGCCAAGCCCTATCTGCCGGTGTCGGGCTTCCCGGAGCTGCAACTGCTGCAGGACCACTGGCAGGACATCCGCGCGGAAGCCTTCAAGCTGGCCGAGGCGGGCGAGATCAAGAAGTCCGACAAGTACAACGACGCCGGCTTCAACAGCTTCTTCAAGACGGGCTGGACGCGTTTTCACCTGAAGTGGTATGGCGACGCGCATCCTTCGGCGCGCGAGCTGTGTCCGGTGACGACCGGGCTGCTGCAACGCATCCCGACCGTGAAGGCGGCGATGTTCGCGGCGCTGCCGCCGGGTGGCCGGCTGGTCACGCACCGCGACCCCTTCGCCGGATCGGTGCGCTACCACCTGGGCCTGGTCACGCCCAACAGCGACGACTGCTACATCTCGGTGGACGGCGAGCGCTACGCGTGGCGTGACGGCGAGGGCGTCATCTTCGACGAGACCTACCTGCACTACGCCGAGAACCAGTCGGACGTGATGCGCATCATCCTGTTCTGCGACGTCGAGAGGCCGCTGACCAACCCGGTGGCCCGCTGGTTCAACCACTTCATCAGCCACACGCTGATCCGCGCCGCAGCCGCACCCAACTCGGACACCGACAAGACCGGCGGCATCAACAAGGCCTTCGCCTACGTGCAGCAGGTGCGCCTGTTCGGCAAGCGCATCAAGGCGAAGAGCCGCTTCGCCTACTACGGCCTGCAGTGGCTGATCTTCGGTGGCCTGCTGGTGTGGTGGCTGTTCGGCTGAACCGCCACGGCGCCACGCTCCGTGGCAACCCTGAATGACGAACGGGACGCCCTCGCAGCGGGCGTTAACCTGATGCGTTTGCCCTGACGCCTTCAACCAAGACTGCCATGCATCGTCTGAAAGCCATCCCCGCCCTCCTCCTCGCCGCCGCGTTGTCGGCCCACGCGCAGGAGGCCACGCCGGCCAAGCCGCCGGCCTGGAACGTCAACACGCCGCCGGGCGTGGCCAAGACGGCCCACATCGACGTGAAGACCGGCACCTGGATGAGCGTGGACGTCAGCCCCGACGGCAAGACCCTGGTGTTCGACCTGCTGGGCGACCTCTACACGCTGCCCATCGGCGGCGGCGAGGCCAAGGCGCTGACGCACTCCATCGCCTGGGAGCAGCAGGCCCGCTTCTCGCCGGACGGCAAGCAGATCGCGTTCCTGTCCGACGCTGGTGGCGGCGACAACGTCTGGGTCATGAACGTGGACGGCAGCAACCCGCATGCCGTCACCAAGGAAGACTTCCGGCTGCTGAACAACCCGGTCTGGCACCCGAACGGCCGCTTCGTGCTGGCGCGCAAGCACTACACCGGCACCCGCAGCGCCGGCTCGGGCGAAATCTGGCTGTTCGCCGTGGACACGGCCGATGCCGCCAAGAACAAGGGCGTGCAGCTCAACGAGAAGCCGAGCTGGCAGAAGGACCTGGGCGAGCCGGCCCTCTCGGCGGACGGCAAGTACCTGTACTACAGCCAGGACACGACGCCCGGCCGCGTGTTTGAGTACAACAAGGACGGCACGGCAGGCATCTACACCATCTTCCGGCAGGACTTGACGGACGGTTCCGTCGAAGCATTTGTGCAAGGTCCCGGCGGTGCGGTGCGCCCGACGCCCTCCCCTGACGGCAAATACCTCGCCTTCGTGCGCCGCGTGCGCAACCAGAGCACGCTGTTCCTGAAGAACCTCGCCACCGGCGTCGAGCGGCCGGCCTGGGGTGGCCTGTCGCGCGACCTGCAGGAGATCTGGGCGATGTGGGGTGTCTACCCCAGCTTTGCGTGGATGCCCGACAGCAAGGAGCTGGTCGTCTGGGCCGAGGGCAAGATCTGGCGCGTGGACCCGTTCAAGGGCACCGCGGCCGACATTCCCTTCCACGTGAAGGACACGCGCGAGTTGCGCGAGCCGATGCGCTTCGCGCAGGACGTGGCGCCTGACAAGTTCGCCGTACACCAGTTGCGCGGCGCGCAGGTGTCGCCGGACGGCAAGCGCGTCGTCTACTCGGCACTGGGCTCGCTGTATGTGAAGGACTTGCCGGACGGAGCGCCGCGCCGGCTGACGAAGCAGAACGACGCGATGGAGTTCGCGCCCAACTGGTCGCGCGACGGCAAGAGCCTGGTCTACGCGACCTGGCGCGACGATACGCAGGGCAGCGTGCGCCGCCTGGACGTCGCGTCGGGCAAGGACACCGCCGTCACCAAGGAGCCGGGCAAGTACCTGGACCCGCGGCTGTCGCCGGACGGCAAGCTGGTCGTCTACCGCAAGGTCAAGGGCGGTGGCCTGACCAGCCCCTGGCACAGCCTGGAGCTGGGCCTGTACCTCGCCGCGGCCGACGGCACGGGCAAGCCCGAGCGTATCGCCAAGGAAGGCAGCGGCGCGCAGTTCGGCGCGAAGAACGACGAGCTGTTCTTCACCAAGACCAGCAGCACCAGCGAGGTCGAGCAGCGCTTCTCGCTGATGCGCTTGAACCTGCGCGACCGCAGCGAGACGGAGGTCGCCCGCAGCGACCTGGCGACGGAGTACAGCGTGTCGCCCGACGGCCAGTGGCTGGGCTTCACGGAGCGCTTCCACACCTATGTGACACCGCTGCCCAACGTGCAGGGTCAGTCCGGCAAGGCCATCACGGTCGGCTCCAAGATGCAGGCCCTGCCCGTGCGCCAGCTCGATGTGAACGCCGGCAACGCGCTGCACTGGAGCGGCGACAGCAAGAAGCTGCACTTCACGCTGGGCGACGAGCTGTTCACGGCCAACGCCGAAGGAAAAGACAAGGCCAGCGCGCAGAAGATCGGCTTCGAGCAGGCCGCCGACAAGCCCGCCGGCAAGATCGCGCTGACCGGCGCCCGCCTCGTGACGATGAAGGGCGACGAAGTGATCGAAGGCGGCACCGTGCTGGTGGACGGCAACCGCATCGTCGCCGTGGGCAAGGACGTGGCCATCCCTGCGGACGCCAAGCGCATCGACGCCAGCGGCAAGACCATCGCGCCCGGCTTCATCGACGCGCACTGGCACGGCGCGATGAACGACGCTGGCATCATCCCGCAGCAGAGCTGGGTCAACCTCGCCTCACTGGCCTTCGGCGTGACGACGCTGCACGATCCCAGCAACCAGAGTTCAGCCGTGTTCACGCAGAGCGAGATGCAGCGCGCCGGTCTCGTCACCGCGCCGCGCATCTACTCCACCGGCACCATCCTGTACGGCGCCAGCACGCCGTTCTCGTCCGTCGTCAACAGCCTGGACGACGCGCTGACGCACCTGAACCGCCAGAAGGCCGAGGGCGCGATCAGCGTCAAGAGCTACCAGCAGCCGCGCCGTGACCAGCGCCAGCAGGTGCTGGAGGCCGCCCGCAAGACCGGCCTGATGGTGGTGCCCGAGGGCGGCGCGCTGTTCCAGAACAACATGAGCATGGTGGTGGACGGCCACACGACGGTGGAGCACTCGCTGCCCATCGCCGAGGTGTGGGACGACGTGACGCAGCTGTGGAGCCAGCAGGCCACCGGCTACACGCCCACGCTGAACGTCGGCTACGGCGGCCTGGACGGCGAGCACTACTGGTATGCCCGCACGGAGGTCTGGAAGCATCCGCTGCTCAGCCGCTACGTGCCCCGCGCGGTGCTGGAGCCGCGTTCCATCCGCCGCGTCACGGCGCCGGAGGAAGACTTCAACATCCTGCGCGTGGCCCGCACGGCGACGAAGCTGTCGCGTGCCGGCGTCAACACCTCCATCGGCGCCCATGGCCAACGCGAAGGCCTGGGTACGCACTGGGAGATGTGGATGTTCGTCATGGGCGGCATGACGCCCATGGAGGCACTGCGCACCGCGACCATCAACCCGGCGCGCAACTTCGGTTTCGACAAGGACCTGGGCTCGCTGGAGCCCGGCAAGCTGGCCGACCTGGTCGTCATCGACGGCAACCCGCTGGCCGACATCCGCCAGAGCGACCGCATCTCGCAGGTGATGCAGAACGGCCGCCTCTATGACGCCATGACGATGAACCAGCTCGCACCCGTCGCCAAGACGCGCAAGCCGCTGTTCTTCGAGGGCGCGGACGGCAGCACCATGCCGGTCGATGCCGAGGCGCTGGAATCGGGCCACATGGGCGATTGACCGGCGACTGACGGGCGACTGCTTCGCGGGTCCGGGACTTCCGCCTTGCAGGGGCAAGAAGGCTGACGGCGGCGGTGGCGGCGCCGCTTCCCTAAACTGCGCCCGCCTGCATCCAACGCCGTCCACCGGCCTTTCGCGCCTTGTCCTCGCCCTCCTCTGCTGCGCCCGCCGCGACGACAGCCAGCATCTACCGGCACGCCGGCTTCACCCACTTCCTCGTCGCCCGGTTGCTGGCCGTGCTGGCCACGCAGATCCAGGCCGTGGTCGTCGCCTGGCAGGTCTACGACCTGACCCGCGAGCCCATCGCGCTGGCCTATGTGGGCCTGGCGCAGTTCATCCCCATGCTGTTGCTGCTGCTGCCGGCCGGCGACCTGATCGACCGTTTCAGCCGCAAGCCCATCCTGGCGGCGAGCTGGGCCGTCAGCACCGTCTGCTCCGCATCGCTGTGGTGGCTGTCGGGGCACGGCTCGGCGGGCGTGACCGGCATCTACGCCGTGCTGGTGCTGTTCGGCTGCGCGCGGGCCTTTTCGGCTCCGGCGCTGCAGAGCCTCTTGCCGCAGATCGTGCCGCGCGAGCAGCTCGCCCAGGCGCTGGCAGCCAACAGCATGCTGCTGCGCGTGGCCAGCATCGGCGGCCCCTTCCTGGGCGGCCTGCTGTACGCGGCCGGCGGCGGCGCGCTGACGTATGGCGTGTGCTTCGCCAGCCTGGGACTGGGCACCGTGCTGCTGCTGCGCGTGCCGGTGGCACACGCGGTGGCCGTTGCCGCCGGCGGCACGATCTGGCAGCGCTTCGGCGCCGGCATCCGCTTCATCCGCGGCCGGCCGATCATCCTGGGCACCATCTCGCTGGACCTGTTCGCCGTGCTGCTGGGCGGCGTCGTCGCGCTGCTGCCGGTGTACGCGCACGAGGTGCTGCATGTAGGCCCCGCCGGCCTCGGCGCGCTGCGCAGCGCCATGGCCGCCGGCGAGGTCGTGACGGGGCTGTACCTCGCCACGCGGCCGTTCGACCAGCACGTCGGCCGTCGCATGTTCTGGGCCGTGGCCGTGTTCGGCATGGCCAACCTGGTGTTCTCGCTGTCGCACTGGTTCTGGCTGTCGCTGCTGGCACTCGCCGTGGCCGGCGCGGCGGACATGGTCAGCATGTACATCCGTGGCGCGCTGGTGCAGTTCTCGACGCCCGACGACATGCGCGGCCGCGTCAACGCGGTGAACATGCTGTTCATCGGCTCGTCCAACGAGCTGGGCGAGTTCCGTGCGGGTACCGCGGCGCATGCGCTGGGCGCCGTGCCGGCGGCCGTCACGGGGGCGCTGTGCACACTGGGCATCGTCGCGCTGTGGAGCCGGCTGTTCCCGCGGTTGCGCGCCGTGGACAAGTTCGAGGAAGCCTCGGCCGGCTGATGGCTAGAATGCCACCTGTCAGGAGAGCGCTCCGGGATTGTTGGGGGCCGCCGAAGGCGCAGGGTCTTGGGACTCGAACGCTCAGGCAAAAGGACTGACACACGTCTTGAGTGAGCGCCGCCACTGGCAGACACTCATGGCGTTCCTCACTGGAGAGAGGCCGGCCAATCCTGGATTGCAGCCGGTCCACCGAAGGGGCAAGCTTGTGCGGGACCGCCAACCGCCTTGTCAATCTCTCAGGTACCCCGGACAGCGAGGACATCCAAACCCGAATTCCGTCGGAGCCCTTGATGTCCTCTTTGCTGCAAACGCCTCTTCACGCCCTCCACGTCGAACTCGGCGCCAAGATGGTGCCCTTCGCCGGCTACGACATGCCGGTGCAGTACCCCACCGGCGTGATGGCCGAGCACAAGCACACGCGCGCCGCCGCGGGCCTGTTCGACGTGTCGCACATGGGCCAGGTGCGCCTGGTGGGCACTGACGCCGCCGCCGCGCTGGAAACGCTGGTGCCGGTCGACATCGTCGACCTGGGCGTCTTCAAGCAGCGCTATGCCCTCTTCACGAACGAGCAAGGCGGCCTGCTGGACGACCTGATGGTCTGCAAGCGCCCCGACGACTTGTTCGTGGTGGTGAACGCCGGTTGCAAGGACCAGGACATCGCGCACATGCAGAAGCACATCGGCAGCCGCTGCGAGGTCATCCCTGTCCCTGAGCGCGCGCTGCTGGCGCTGCAAGGCCCGCAGGCGGTGGACGTGCTGAGCCGCCTGAACCCCGAGGTCGCCCAGCTGACCTTCATGACGGGCGGCTTCTTCAGCCTCGACGGCATTGATACCTTCCTGACCCGCTCGGGCTACACCGGCGAGGACGGCTACGAGATCTCCGTGCATCAGGACGACGCCGTGGCACTCGCCCGCAAGCTGCTGAGCCATGCCGAGGTCAAGCCCATCGGCCTGGGCGCGCGCGACTCGCTGCGGCTGGAAGCGGGCCTGTGCCTGTACGGCCACGACATCACCGAGGCCACCACGCCGGTCGAAGCGTCCATCACCTGGGCCATTCAGAAGGTCCGCCGCGCTGGCGGCGCCCGTGCCGGCGGCTACCCCGGCGCCGCCGTCATCGACGAGCAACTCGCCAACGGCGCCGCGCGCAAGCGCGTGGGCCTGGTCGGCAAGGAGCGCATGCCCGTGCGCGAGGGCGCCAGGATCGTGACCGCGGACGGCACCGAGATCGGCGTCGTCACCAGCGGCACGCTGGGCCCGACAGTCAACCAGCCGGTGGCATTGGCCTACCTGGCCAAAGAACACGCCGCCGTTGGCGCGCAAGTCTTCGCCGTCGTGCGCGACAAGCGCACGCCCATGGTCGTCTCTTCCACCCCTTTCACCCCCAACCGCTACTACCGCGGCTAATCCACGGAGCCTTCAACGATGAGCATCAAGTACACCCCCGACCACGAATGGCTTGAAGTCCACGGCGACGGCACGGCCACGGTCGGCATCACCGTGCACGCGCAGGACGCGCTGGGCGACGTGGTCTTCGTGGACCTGCCCGAAGTGGGCAAGACCTATGCCGAGAAGGACGTCGCCGGCGTCGTCGAGTCCGTCAAGGCCGCCGCCGACGTCTACATGCCCGTGGACGGCGAAGTCGTCGAAGTGAACGAAGCCCTGCGCGACGACCCGGCGCTGGCCAACACCGACCCGCTCAAGGCTGGCTGGTTCTTCAAGGTCAAGCTGAGCAACCCCGCCCAGCTCGACGCGTTGATGGACTCGACCGCCTACGACGCCCTGCTCAAGACTCTTTGATTTAAAGCTGTAGACCACGCCATGCCGACGCCGCTCTCTCAACTCGAAGACGCTTCCGAATTCCACGCCCGCCACATCGGGCCGGATGCCGTCGATGAATCCCTGATGTGCGCCGCCGTCGGCGTGGCCAGCCGCACCGCGCTGATCGATGCGGTCGTGCCCAAGTCCATCCGCCGCGCGCAAGGCATGAAGCTGCCCGCGCCCATCACCGAGGCCGGCGCGCTGGCCGAGCTGAAGGCGATTGCGGGCAAGAACAAGGTCTACAAGAGCTTCATCGGCCAGGGCTACTACGGCACGCACACGCCGGGCGTCATCCTGCGCAACATCCTCGAGAACCCCGCCTGGTACACGGCCTACACGCCCTATCAGGCCGAGATCTCGCAGGGCCGCATGGAAGCCATCCTGAACTTCCAGACGATGGTGACCGACCTCACCGGCATGGACATCGCCAACGGCTCCATGCTGGACGAGGCCACCTCGGCTGCCGAGGCCGTGACGCTGGCCAAGCGCGGCGTGAAGAGCAAGAGCAACACGCTGATCGTGGCCGGCGACGTGCACCCGCAGACCATCGAAGTGATCCAGACGCGCTGCGCCCCGCTGGGGATCGAGGTGAAGGTCGGCATGGCGCCCGCGCTGATGGCCGAGAACGACTACTTCGCCGTCGTCTGCCAGTACCCCAGCACCACCGGCCTCATCCATGACCTGAAGGCCTTCGCCGACCAGGCCCACGCCAAGCAGGCCGCCTTCATCGTCTGCACCGACCTGCTGGCGCTGACGCTGCTGGTTTCGCCCGGCGAGTTCGGCGCCGACATCGTCGCCGGCAACAGCCAGCGCTTCGGCATGCCCATGGGCGCCGGCGGCCCCCACGCCGCCTTCCTGGCCTGCAAGGACGAGTTCAAGCGCTCCATGCCCGGTCGCCTGGTCGGCGTGAGCAAGGACGCGCAAGGCCACCCCGCCATGCGCCTGGCGCTGCAGACGCGCGAGCAGCACATCCGCCGCGAGAAGGCCACCTCCAACATCTGCACGGCGCAGGTGCTGCCGGCCGTCGTGGCCAGCATGTACGCCGTCTACCACGGCCCGCAAGGCCTGAAGCGCATCGCCGAACGCGTGGCCAGCTACACGGCCATCCTGCACGCCGGCCTGACGCGCCTGGGCCTGAAGGTCGTCACGCCGCACGTGTTCGACACGCTGCTGGTCGAGTGCGAGCCGGCTGGAGTCATGGCCAAGGCCGTGGCCGCCCAGGCCAATCTGCGCAAGATCAGCGACAAGCATGTCGGCATCGCGCTGGACGAGACCAGCTCACGTGCCGACATCGAAGCCATCTGGAACTGGTTCGCTCCTGCCGGCGCCACGGTGCCGACCGTCGCCGAATTCGCCGCGGGCGTCGAGAGCCTGATCCCGGCCAACCTGCGCCGTACCAGCGCCTACCTGACCCACCCGGTCTTCAACACCCACCACAGCGAAACCGAGATGCTGCGCTACATCCGCAGCCTGTCGGACAAGGACCTGGCACTGGACCGCAGCATGATCCCGCTGGGCTCGTGCACCATGAAGCTCAACGCCACGGCCGAGATGATCCCCATCACCTGGCCCGAGTTCGCGGGCGTGCACCCCTTCGCGCCGCAGGACCAGCTCGCCGGCTACACCGAGCTGGACCAGTTGCTGCAGAACTGGCTGAGCGAGTGCACCGGCTACGCCGGCATCAGCCTGCAGCCCAACGCCGGCTCGCAGGGCGAGTACGCGGGCCTGCTGGCCATCAAGGCCTGGCACGAGTCGCGAGGCGACCACCAGCGCACGGTCTGCCTGATCCCCGAATCCGCCCACGGCACCAACCCGGCGTCGGCGCAGATGTGCGGCATGCAGGTCGTCGTCACCAAGTGCGACAAGGAAGGCAACATCGACCTGGCCGACCTGAAGGCCAAATGCGAACAGCACGCCGACAAGCTCGCCGCGATCATGATCACCTACCCCTCCACGTACGGCGTGTTCGACACGCACGTGAAGGAGATCTGCGCGACGGTGAAGGCCCACGGCGGCCGCGTCTACGTGGACGGCGCCAACATGAACGCGCTGGTCGGCGTGGCCGCACCGGGCGAGTTCGGCGGTGACGTGAGCCACCTGAACCTGCACAAGACCTTCTGCATCCCGCACGGCGGCGGCGGCCCGGGCGTCGGCCCGGTCTGCGTGGTCGAAGACCTCGTGCCCTTCCTGCCGGCGCACCGCACGGCGGGCTTGGGGCTTGACACCAACATCGGCGCCGTCTCCGCCGCGCCGCTGGGCAACGCGGCCGTGCTGCCCATCTCGTGGATGTACATCCGCATGATGGGCGCCGAGGGCCTGAAGAAGGCGACCGAAGTGGCCATCCTGTCCGCCAACTACGTCGCGGCCCGCCTGAGCGACTACTACGACATCCACTTCTCCGGCGGCATCGCCGGCGTCAAGGGCGGCGGCGTGGCCCACGAGTGCATCCTGGACCTGCGCCCGCTGAAGGACAGCTCCGGCATCAGCGCCGAGGACGTCGCCAAGCGCCTGATCGACTACGGCTTCCACGCGCCGACGTTGAGCTTCCCGGTGGCCGGCACGCTGATGGTGGAGCCGACCGAGAGCGAGTCGCGCGCCGAGCTGGACCGCTTCATCGACGCGATGATCCAGATCCGCCACGAGATCGCCGACGTCGAGGCCGGCAAGGTCAGCCGCGAGGACAACCCACTGGTCAATGCGCCGCACACCAGCATGGTCGTCAGCGCGACAGAGTGGACGCACGGCTACAGCCGCGAGGCCGCCGCCTTCCCGCTGCCGTCGCTGCGCCGCCGGAAGTACTGGTCGCCGGTGGGCCGCGTGGACAACGTGTACGGGGATCGCAACCTGTTCTGCAGCTGCGTGCCGCTGAGCGAGTACGAAGAGGCTTGAGATGCGCGGGATCGTGACGAAGCTTCGTCGGAGCCCGGGGCTCCATGTGGCGATGGGCTTTGTGGTGATCCTGGCGCTGTCGTTGGCATTCGCTGGGCTGGTCGCCCTATACCCGTCGCAAGAAGAGCGGTGCACGGCTCAATGCGCCGGGACCGGCATGGTGGGCGAACTGACGCCGACCTACTCGCTCATCCAATCGGGTGGCAACCAGTTCCGGCGTGGCCCTCTCGTTTGCAAATGCGTTAATTACCGAACGCTGTAAGGACCTGAATCATGGCCGTCTCGGTCTTCGACCTCTTCAAGATCGGCATCGGCCCGAGCAGCTCGCACACCGTGGGCCCGATGCGCGCCGCACGGCTGTTCGGCCTGCGGCTGCAGCACGATGGCCTGCTCGACAAAGTGGCCCGCGTGCAGGTCATCCTCTACGGCAGCCTGGGCGCCACGGGCAAGGGCCACGGCAGCGACAAGGCGGTGCTGCTGGGCCTGGCCGGGCATGAGCCGGACACGGTGGACGTCGAGGCCATTCCCGCGCTGATGGACGCGATCCGAGCGGGCGACCTGAACCTGGTCGGCCAGCACAAGGTCGCCTTCGACGAAGCCAAGGACCTGATCTTCAGGCGCCGCGAGACGCTGCCCTTCCACGCCAACGGCATGCGCTGCATCGCCTTCGACGCGGACGCTGCCGAGATCGCCAACCGCGTCTACTACTCGGTCGGCGGCGGCTTTGTCGTCAGCGACGAGGTGGCGGCCGACGGCAGCAAGCAGAAGGTGATCGCGCCCGACACCACCGTGCTGCCCTACCCCTTCAAGTCTGGCGACGAGCTGCTGGAGCTGACCAAGCGGCACGGCATCTCCATCGCCGAGCTGATGCGGCGCAACGAGTGCCATTGGCGCAGCGAGGCCGAGATCGACGCCGGCCTGATGAAGATCTGGGCCGTCATGCAGGCCTGCGTCACGCGTGGCTGCAAGACCGAGGGCATCCTGCCCGGCGGCTTCAAGGTCAAGCGCCGCGCCGCGCAACTGCACCGCGACCTGACGGCCAACCCCGAGGCGGCGCTGCGCGACCCGCTGATGGTGATGGACTGGGTCAACCTCTACGCGCTGGCCGTCAACGAGGAGAACGCCGCGGGCGGGCGCGTCGTCACGGCGCCCACCAACGGCGCGGCGGGCATCATCCCCGCGGTGCTGCACTACTACACACGCTTCGTGCATGGCAGCACGCAACAAGGCGTCGTCGACTTCCTGCTGACCGCCGCGGCCATCGGCATCCTCTACAAGGAAAACGCGTCCATCAGCGGTGCCGAGGTCGGCTGCCAGGGCGAGGTGGGCGTGGCCTGCTCGATGGCCGCCGCCGCCCTGTGCCAGGTCATGGGCGGCACGCCGGAGCAGGTCGAGAACGCGGCCGAGATCGGCATGGAGCACCACCTGGGCCTGACCTGCGACCCGGTCGGCGGCCTGGTGCAGATCCCGTGCATCGAGCGCAACGCCATCGCCTCGGTCAAGGCCATCAACGCGGCGCGCATGGCGCTGCGCGGCGACGGCACGCACTTCGTCAGCCTCGACAAGGTCATCAAGACCATGCGCGACACCGGCGCCGACATGATGACCAAGTACAAGGAAACGGCCCGCGGTGGCCTGGCGGTCAACATCGTCGAGTGCTGAAGCGCCCCGCTGAGCCATGTGTCTCGCCGCGTTCGCGCTGAATGCCCACCCGCGCTTTCCGCTGGTCATCGCCGCCAACCGTGACGAGTTCTTCGCCCGCGCGGCGGCACCGATGGCCTGGTGGACGGACCGGCCCGACATCCTCGCCGGCCGCGATCTGACGGCCGGCGGCACCTGGTTCGGCCTGTCGCGTGCCGGCCGGCTGGCACTGCTGACCAATGTGCGCGAACCCGGCCGGCACAATCCGGCCGCACCCTCGCGCGGCGCGCTCGTCGTCGACTGGCTCACCAGCGATCTCGATGCAAGGGCTTTCGAGGCCGCGCTCAAGCCCGGTTACAACGGGTTCAACCTCGTCGCCGCCGATCTGGCACGCAATGCCTGGCATTGGATGGGCAACCGCGCGTCGGCAGCCCAGCGGCTGACGGACGGCATCCACGGCGTGTCCAACGCCTCGCTGGACACGCCGTGGCCCAAGACGCTGGGCCTCAAGGCTGCGATGGCCGAGGCCCTGGCGGCGGCCGACACGGCGGAGCAGCTCGCCGGGCAGCTCTTCGGCGCCCTCGCCGACCGCACGCAGCCGCCCGATGCCGCCTTGCCGGACACGGGCGTCGGCCTGGATCGCGAACGCCTGCTGGCACCCCGCTTCGTGCGCGTGCCCGATGCGTGCGACCCGCGGCTGGCCATCTATGGCACACGCTGCGCCACGGTGCTGGTGCGAGAAGCCACGGGCCGGACGCTGATCGTCGAGCGCAGCGTGGCTGCGGACGGCCACTGGACCGGCCAGGCGGCCCAGGCGCTGACCGCCTGGCCCTGAAGCCGTTGCGATGGCGGGCAACGCCCATTTGCCTGCCTGGGGGGTGAGCTGCTATACACGACGCTAACGCCGTCCCTCCACTGAACCGCTGCCCGAACCCCGCATGTCGACGCTGCCGCTACGTCGCCTGGCCCTGATGCACTGGACGGCCCAGGCCGCCCTGCTGATCGCCGCATTCACGGCAGCACGCTGGGTGTTCCAGTGGGAGTTCGCCAATTTCATCCCCGGCCTGCGCGACACCGGCATCGTCTCGGCGACGCTGCTGCTGGTGCTGGGCGCCGCGACGGGCGTCATGTCGCTGTGGCCCAGCGCCCACGCACCCAGCGAGCGGGCCGCACAGGCCATCCGGCTGGTGGCACTGGCGCTCGCCGTGATGCCCGTGCTGATGCTGTTCGAAGCCTTCAGCGGCATCTCGCTGGGCATCGACTTCGCGCGAGCGTCCACCCAGCCCACGGCCCTGCATCCCCATCCGGGGCGCATCTCGCCCAATGCCTGCGTGGCCTACCTGCTGCTGGCGGCCAGCCTGGCCGCGCTGGCGGGCCCGGTGACGAAGGCGGCCCTGCAGCGAAGCGCCCTGCTCATCGGCGCGGCCATGCTCATCAGCACGCTCGGCCTGCTGGGCTACCTGCTGCACGTGGAGATGCTGTACCACTGGGGGGCGTTCAACCGGATGACGTTGCCGGTGGCCGTGGGCCTGGCGCTGATGTCGGTGGCACTGTGGCAGCAGCGCCAGGCCTGGAGCGGCGAGAGTCACCGCGTGGACATGCACGAGCAGCGCATCACACGGCGTGCGATGGGCGTGCTCGCCGTCGTGGTCATCGCCGCAGGGGCGGGCGGATTCGCCGCGCTCGAATCGGATTTCGAGCGCGCGCGTGCCGAGGAAATCCACGCCACCACGGTCGTCGCCGGCGACGCCTTCACGGCCACGCTGGATGCCGGCATCTGGCTGGCTGAGACCATCTCGGCGCAGCCGCTCGTCGTCGATCAGCTGACCCGCATCGCCGCCAGCCCGGACGATGCCGCGCTGCGCCAGCGCCTGCGCGTCATGACCGACAGCCTGCTCACCGGCAGCCTGACTGCCGCGCGCTTCCTGGACCCGTCCGGCCGCACGCTGACCGAGGCGGGCCGCTTCGCAGAAACGCGCGAGACCCCCACGCTCGCGCTGTCCACCGGCTATGCGATCGCCACGCGGCTGTTCCTCGCGGACGGATTCGTGCTGCACACCGAGCGGCCCGTCGTCGAGCGCGGCGAGGTCGTGGGCCACTTCGTCAGCGAACAGCGCCTGGTGCTGATGGACCGCCTGGTCCGGCGCATCCGCGACAGCGAGGCCTCGGCCGACGTGCTGATCTGCAACCGCGTCGCCGACGTCGCAGCCTGCCTGCCCTCCAAGCTCGAAGCCCGGCCGTTCACCGTGCCGATGTTCAACGCGGACGGCCGCATCAACCTGCCCATCAACCGGGCGTTGCTGGGCGAGTCGGGCGTCGTGCTGACGCCCGACCTGCGCGACGTGCCCGTCGTCGCGGCCTTCATGCCGCTGGAAAAGACCGGCCTCGCGCTGGTCACCAAGGCCGACATCGAGGACGTGTTCAGCGTCATCCGCCAGAGCCTGGCCGGTCTCGCCCTGCTGGTGGTGGCGCTCGTGACGGCCGGCACCTGGGCCATGCGGCGGCAGGTGCGCCCGCTCGTCAAGCAGCTCGCGGCCAGCGAGGAGCGCATGCGCGACGTCGCCAACGCCATCCCGGCCATCGTGGGTGCCTTCGACGCCGAGCAGCGCTGCGTTTTCGCCAACGACCTGGCGCTGAAGGTGCACGGCCTGCCCCGCGACCAGGCGCTGGGCCTGTCCCTGCGTACCGGCCTCGGCGAGGACAGCTATGCGCTGCACCGCCCCTATGTGGAGGCCGTGCTGAAGGGGGAGCGCCAGTCCTTCGAAGGGGCGCTGCCCTGGCGCGGCGGCATGGGCTACTTCAAGATCAACCTCGTGCCCATGCGCGACCCGCAGACCGACGCCGTCAGTGGCTTCTACCTGATGACGTTCGACGTCACCGAACTGCGCCGCGCCCAGCTGGAGCAGGAGCGCAGCGAGCGCCGCCTGCGCTCCATCGCCGACAACCTGCCCGTGCTGATCTCCTATGTCGACCTTGAGCATCGCCTCACCTACGCCAACGAAACCTACAAGCACTGGATGGGGATGGACCCCGCGCTGGTGGTCGGCACGCACCTGAAGACGCTCATCGGCCCCGAGCTGTACGCGCAGCGGGAGCCCCACATCGCCCGGGCCCTGACCGGCGAGCGCTTGACGTTCGAGGTCGTGTCCCTGGCGCTCGGCGTCACGCGCCACCTGCACACCGTCTACATCCCCGACCGCCACAGTGATGGCAGCGTGCAAGGCCTCTATGCCTTGTCGACCGACATCACCGAGGCCAAGAAGGCCGAGCGCCTGCTGCAGGACCTGGCCCGCAACGACCCGCTGACCGGCCTGCCCAACCGGCGCGAGTTCGAAAGCCGGCTCACGCTGGCCCTCGCCCGTGCCCGGCGAGACCGGCGCGTGATGGCGCTGGTGTTCATGGACGTGGATCACTTCAAGGCCATCAACGACGGCCACGGCCATGCGGCGGGAGACGCCGTGCTGAAGGAGTTCGCGCATCGCATCCAGCATGCCGTGCGCGCCACCGACACGGCCGCCCGTCTGGCTGGCGACGAGTTCGTCGTCATCCTCGAAGGACTGCAGGACGCCGCCGAAGCCTCGGCCATCGCGGCCAAGCTCGTCGGCGTCATCCGCCTGCCCATCGGCATCCCGGGCGGGCGGGCGTTGAACGTGACGACCAGCATCGGCGTGGCCTGCTGGGGTGGCACGGGCAAAGGCGCCGACGACATCCTCGACCGCGCCGACCGGGCGCTCTACCGCGCCAAGGCGGCAGGCCGGGACAGCTTCGCCCAGACGACCTTCTGACAGCGCAAAAACCGGTGCCGCCACCGGTTGATTCCGTCCCAGCGCCAGCAATACGCCGGGACACAATCCGCCCGTCGTGACCGCCGTCGCCCTCTCCGCCCTTCCCCGCCGCGCGCCACCGCAGCCGAGCCAGATGCAGCGCTGCCTGCTGCTGGCCGTGCTGCTGCACGTCTGGCTGGTGCTGGTCTTCGGCAATGCGACCGGCACCGCCGCGCCGGGCCAGGGCGTGTGGGGCAGCCTGACCGTCAAGCTGCTGGGCAAGAGTAGCGGTGAACCCGGCGCGCCGCCTGGCGACCCGGTGCGCGAGGCGCGCGACAACGGCGCGGCTGGTGAAAACGGCCAGCAGCGCCAGGGAGGGCAGGTACGCCCCACCCGGGCCGCCACGGCCGCACCGGGCGCTGCCGAACTGGGCCGCTGGAACCCGCGCGAGGTGCCGCCCGAGGCCCATCGCACGGACGAGGTCTCACCGGCAGCGCCGAACACCTCGACATTGGAGCTGCCGGAAGGTTTCCGCCCGGTCGAACGGGAACGCCTCACCCTGCCGGCGCAAGCCCCGCCGCTGCAGATGCCCGCCGTGGAACTGCCCGCCGCCATCGGCAGGCTGGACGCCCGTCCCGACACGACCGCGCCCCCCCTGCCCTCACCCGCAAGCCTGCGGGCGAACCGCCGCGCCGCGCTGCCGCCCGTGACGGCGGACCTCCCGGCGCCGGTGCGCCGGCTCGAAGCCCCCACCGAGGCCGTTGCCGCGCCCGCGTTGCCCCGCCCCTCGGAACTGCGCAGCACCGCGCCAGCCTTGCCGTCGACGAGCGCCGCGCTGCCGGCACCCGTGCAACGGCTCGAAGCCCCGACTGCGGCCGATGGCAACGGCGTGGCACCGCTGACGCGTGCCAGCGGGCTGCGCACGCCAGGCGACGTGACCACCAGGCCGACGGCCATGCCCGATGCGCAGGATCTGCCCGCGCCGGTGCGGCGGCTGGAGGCAACCGACAACGTCGTGACACCGCTGCAGCCCGCCATCAACTCGCCCGCGCCGCTGGCGGCGCCCAGCGCCACGATGGTGACCGAGGTGTCCCAGGCCCTGCCGGGCCAGGTCGCGACGCCGGCCGACGCCGCGCATGGCGACCCGAGCGCCAACGCGTATGCGCCCAAGGCATCCGCCGGTTCGCCCGACGCGGGCTCGCGCCTCGGCCCGGACCTGGCCGTGCCCCCTTCGGCCTCCGCCAGCGCGCCACGCGCGCCGCTGAACCTGTCGCTGCCCCGCAGCGGCGACATCGCGTCCCGCCGCGGCCCCGGCCTCGTCGAACTGCTGCCGCAGCCCCCCGAACGCAAGTCCAAGCTGGAGCGCTCGATCGAGGATGCCGCCAACGCGGACTGCCGCAAGGCCTACGCCAACACCGGCCTCCTCGCCGCCGTGCCGCTGGTCCTCGACGCGGCGCGCGGCAAGGGGTGCAAGTGGTGAGCGGTCACAGCAAGGCGCGCAACTGCAGTGCGTTGCCCAGCGCCGCACCGGCGGCCGTGTTGTCGAAGACGCACCAGGGCTGCTCGCCGGCAGGCAGGCCGCGCAGCCTCGTGGCCTGCGCGGCCAGCCAGGCGTCGTCATAGGACGACCAGTAGGTCCGCGGCGAGCCGTGCCATCGGAAGTAGGGCACGCCACCCCGCCAGCCGCCGGGCGCGTCGGCGCCGGGCCACTTGGCCGGGTCCACCGCCGCGCGCGACACCTGGCAATCGCACATCAGTTGCTCGGCCTGCGCCGTGAACCAACTCGTGTGTCGAGGTTCGCAGACCACGGCACCGTCGAAGACCGACCTCAGCTGTTCGAAGAACCGGCCCGCCACGCCGGCGTCGAACGTCAGTGACGGCGGCAGCTGCACCAGCAAGACCGCCCACTTCTCGCCCAGCGCGCCCGCCTCACCCACGAACCGCGCGAGCAACGCCTGCGCCTCCAGCAAGCGCTGCTCGTGCGAGATCTGCTTGGGCAGCTTCACCGCAAAACGGAAGCCCTCGGGTGTGCTGGCGGCCCATCGCGCGTAGGTCTGCGGGCGGTGGCTGCGGTAGAACGACGAGTTGATCTCCGCGCAGTTCATCGTGGCCGCATAGCGCTGCAGTTGCGAACCCTCGGCTGCAAATGCATCCGCCTGCTCTGCCCGGATGGACCAGCCTGCGGTGCCGATGAAGACGGCTCGCTGCGTCATGCGGCCAGCGTAGAGGCTGGCCTGCGCAGGCTGCGTCGGACAAGGCCGAGTTCAGAACCCGCTCAGCACCAGCTTGCCCCGCATGCGGCCGCTCTCGATCAGCGCGTGGGCGCGCTTCAGGTTGGCCGCGTTGATCGGGCTCATCTGTTCGCTGACCGTCGTGCGCAGGCGGCCTTCGTCCACGAGCGCGGCCACGCGGGCCAGCAGCCGGCCCTGCTCGGCCATGTCGGCCGTGCCGAACAGCGAGCGCGTGAACATCAGCTCCCAGTGCAGCGACAGGCTCTTGCGCTTGAGCGCCATCACGTCCAGCGGCTGCGCGGGGTCGTCGATGAGGGCGATGCGGCCCTGCGGTGCCGCCGCGTCGACGAGGGCGGCCCAGTGCTGATCGGTGTTCGTGAGGCTGGCGGTGAACGCCACCTCCTCCACGCCGGCCGCGACGAGCTGCGGTCGCAATGGCTGGGCGTGGTCGACGACCAGGTGCGCGCCCATCTCCTTGGCCCAGGCCTGCGTCTCGGGCCGGCTGGCCGTGCCGATGACGCGCAGTTGCGTCAGCTGCCGCGCCAGTTGCACGAGGATGGAGCCCACGCCGCCAGCCGCGCCGACGACCAGCAGGCTCTGGCCTGCGCCGCCGCCCTCCTGTACGCCCAGCCGGTCGAACAGCAGCTCCCAGGCCGTGATGGCCGTCAGCGGCAGCGCGGCGGCTTCGGCGTCGGGCAGGCGCTGCGGCGCGCGGGCGGCGATGCGGTGGTCCACGAGCTGGAACTCCGCGTTCGAGCCGGGCCGGTTGATGGCGCCGGCGTACCAGACGCGGTCACCGACGGCGAAGCCCTGCACCGCGTTGCCCAGCGCATCCACGGTGCCGACGGCATCCCAGCCCAGCACTTCGGGCTTGCCGTCCTGCGGCGCCCGGCTGCGGCGGACCTTGGTGTCCACCGGGTTCACGGAGACGGCCTGCACCCGCACGCGCAGGTCACGCGGACCGGGTTCGGGCGTGGGCAGGTCCAGGTCCACCAGGGCCTCGGGGTGGTCGATGGGCAGGGATTGCAGGTAGCCGATGACCTTCATGGGTGTCCTTTGAAGCAAAGCAACGAATGAACTGGATGGTGAGGCGTGCCATTGCATCCAGAAAGCCTAGGATCAGCGAATCAGTTTCACCACAAAAATGAAGATGGATCGCCTCGCGCCCTTGCAGCTCTTTGTCGCCGCCGCGGACGCCGGCAGCTTCTCCGCCGCAGCGCGCCGGCTGGACGTGGGCGCCGTGCAGGCCAGCGCCACCATCGCCCGGCTGGAGCGCGAGCTGGGCGTGCGGTTGTTCGAGCGTTCCACGCGCCGGCTGCGGCTGACCGACGCCGGCGAGCAGTGGCTGCCGCACGCCCGCCAGACGCTGGCCGCCTGGGACGACGGCCAGGCCGCGCTGCGCAGCGCGGCCGGCGACGCGCAACCGTTGCAGGGGCGGCTGCGCATCAGCCTGCCCAGCGACCTGGGCCGGCAGCACCTGTGGCGCTGGATCGAGGAGTTCGCGGCCGGTGAAGCCGGCGCCGGGCTGCAGCTGGAGCTGCGCATCAGCGACCGCATCGCCGACCTCGTGCACGACCCGGTGGACTTCGGCGTGCGCTACGGCGAGCCGCCGGACTCCGGCCTCGTCGCGCTGCCGCTGGCGCCCGACAACCGCCGCGTGCTGTGCGCCAGCCCCGCCTACGTCGCTCGGCACGGCCAGCCGCAGACGCCCGCCGACCTGGCCCGCCACGACTGCCTGCGTTTCGTGCTGGGCGACAGCCTGCACGGCCGCTGGCGCTTCACGTCGGCCGAGGGCGAGACCACCACGGTCGAAACATCCGGCAGCCGCATTGCCGACGACGGCGGCCTGGTGCGCGAATGGGCGCTGGCCGGTTTGGGGCTGGCGTACAAGAGCCGGCTCGACGTGGCCGACGACCTCGCCGCCGGGCGGCTGGTGCCGCTGCTGCCCGGCTGGCTGGGCGAGCCCGCGCCGCTGCACTGGATGGCCGTGGGCCGCCACCGCATGACGGCGGCGCTGCGCCGGCTGGCGGCCGAACTGCGCCGCCGCTGCGGCCAGCTCTGAAGCGGGTCAGAGCCGCGCCAGCGCCTCCACCGGATCCAGCCGCGCCGCGTTGCGTGCCGGCAGGAAGCCGAAGACGACGCCGATCAGCGTGGACACGCCGAACGCCCCTGCGATGGCGACGAGCGAGATGCTCATCTGGAACTTGTCGCCCGCCACGTGGTTGAACAGTGCGGCACCGCCCACCGCGAGGCTCACGCCCAGCGCGCCGCCGATGACGCACACCAGCACCGCCTCGACGAGGAACTGGCGCAGGATGTCGGCCTGCCGCGCGCCCACCGCCATGCGCACACCGATCTCGCCGGTGCGCTCGGTGACCGACACCAGCATGATGTTCATGACGCCGATGCCGCCCACCAGCAGCGAGATCAGCGCGATGGACGAGATCAGCAGCGTGATCGTCGCCGTCGTCTGCTCCACGGTCTGGCGAATGCTGTCGGTGTTCATCAGGAAGAAGTCCTCCTTGCCGTGGCGCTGCGTCAGCAGCTTGCGCACGCCCTGCTCCGCCACGCTGCTGGACACCTGGTCGCTGACGCGCACGGCGATGCTCTGCAGGTAGTCCTGGCCGTTCACGCGGTTCATGGCCGTGGTGTACGGGATCCACACGTTGATCGCGTCGTCGTTGCCGAAGGCGCTGCTCTTCTTGGCCGTCACGCCGACGATGCGCACCGGCAGCGCGCCCAGCAGGATGACCTCGCCCAGCGCGTTCTCGCCGTTGGGGAACAGCGTCTTGCGCGCGTTGTCGTCGATGACGGCCTGCTGCGCGCGTTGCTGCACGGCGGCAGCGTCGAAGCCCTGGCCGGTGGCGAACGTGTAGCCGCGCACGCGGAAGAACTGCTCGCCCACGCCGCTGACGCTGGCCGACACGTCCACGTTGCGGTAGCGCAGCCCGGCGCTGACGCCCACGCTGGGCGTGACGCTGTCGACATAGTCCAGTTGCGCGAGCGCGTCCGCATCGCCCGCGCGCAGCGTGCGCACGGCTGCCGCGCGGCGGTCGCCGAAGCCGCTGCCGGGGCTGACGTTGATGGTGTTGGTGCCCATCGCGCTGATGTCGGCCAGGATGCGCTGGCGCGAGCCCTCGCCCAGCGCCACCACCGACACGACCGAGGCGATGCCGATGATGATGCCCAGCATGGTCAGCAGCGTGCGCAGGCGGTGGCTGACCATCGCCCGCCAGGCCATGCGTGCGGCCTCGCCCAGCCGCCCGGCCAGCGCGCCGAAGGCACTGCCGCTGCGGGCCGGCGCGGCGCGTTCGCGCTGCACCAGCGGCGGCGCGTCAGGCTGGCGGCGGTCGGCGACGATGACGCCGTCGCTGATCTCGATGACGCGCTGCGCGTGCGCCGCGACCTGCGCGTCGTGCGTGACGAGGATGATGGTGTGGCCGTCGGCGTGCAGCTCCGCCAGGATGCGCATGACCTCGCGGCCGCTGGCCTGGTCCAGCGCGCCGGTGGGCTCGTCGGCCAGGATCACGTCGCCGCCGTTCATCAGCGCGCGCGCGATGGACACGCGCTGCTGCTGGCCGCCCGAGAGCTGGCCGGGCCGGTGGTTCAGCCGCTCGGCCAGGCCCAGCCGCTCCAGCAACTGGCGCGAGCGCTGGTGGCGCGCGTCGGCCGGCGTGCCCGAGTAGATGGCCGGGATCTCGACGTTGCCCAGCGCGTTGAGGTCGCCCAGCAACTGGTAGCGCTGGAAGATGAAGCCGAAGTGCTCGCGGCGCAGGCGCGCGAGCGCATCGGGCGCCATCGCGCCGGTCTCCTGGCCGGCCACGCGGTAGCTGCCGCGCGTGGGCCGGTCCAGGCAGCCGAGGATGTTCATCAGCGTGGACTTGCCCGAGCCCGACGGGCCCATGATGGCCACCATCTCGCCGGCCTCGATGTCCAGGTCGACGTCGCGCAGCACGGCCACCGTGCCCTCGCCGGCAGGGAATTCGCGGACCAGGCCTCGCAGTTCAAGCAGCGCCATCAATGAGCCCCTCGCCCAGCCCCGCCGCGCTGCACGCGGGCGGCGCTGGTCGGTCCCCCCAGGGGACGGCGACGCCCGCGGCATCGAGCCGCGAGCACATCGCCCTGGCGGGCCGGCTTGGGAGCGGCCCGGCGCTCGGCCCGCAACACAGCAAGACAGGTCATGTTCAGAACGGCGGGCCGCCGCGGCGCTGGTTGCTGCCGGCGGCACCGGGCGGCGCGGCCTCGGTGGTGACGACCTGCTCGCCTTCCTTCAGGCCTTCCAGCACCTGGGCGCGCACGCGGTTGTTCAGGCCGATGCGCACGATGCGTTCGACGACGCGGCCGTTTTCCAGCACGCGCACGCGGTAGCGGTCGGCGCCAGCCTTGGCGCCCAGCGCCGCGCTGGGCAGCGTCAGCGCTTTCTCGGCGCGCGACAGCACGATGCTGGCCTGCGCCGTCATGTTGATGCGCAGCTTGTTCTCGGGGTTGGGCACGTCGAAGATGCCGTTGTAGTAGACGGCGCTGGCCGTGCTGGTGGACGTGCTGGCCGTCGTCGTCGAGTCGGTCGCGATGGTCGTGGGGCCGGGCTCCACGGCGCGCAGCTTGACCTCGTAGCGGCGATCCGGCTCGCCCAGCAGGTTGAAGTAGACCGGCATGCCGGGCTTCACGCGCGGCACATCGGCCTCCGAGATCTGCGCCTTGACCGTCATCACGTCCAGCTTGGCCAGCTTGATGATGGTGGGCGCGGACTGGTTGGCGTTCACCGTCTGGCCCTGCTCGGTGACGATGGCCACGACGACGCCGTCCATGGGCGCGGTGACGCGCGTGTAGCCGAGGTTGACCTGCGCGGTGTTGGCGGCCATCTGGGCCTGCACGATCTGCGCCTCCTGCGCGGCGATGTCGGCGCGGCTGGTGGTCAGTGTGGCCTCCGCCGCTTCGAGGTCGGCACGTGCGCCGGCGTCCACGGCCACCAGCTCGCGCAGCCGCACGGCCGCCAGTTCGGCCTGCTTGAACGCCGCCTGCTTGGCCTTCAGCAGCGCCTGCGCGCTCTGCAGCGCAGCCTCCGAATTGCGCAGGTTGTTCTGCTGCGTCATCGCGTCGATCTCGGCGATGAGCTGGCCCTTCTCGACCTTGTCGCCCAGGGCGACGCTCAGCTTCTTGACCTCGCCGGTGACCTGCGCGCCGACGCTGACCTGCTTGAAGGCACCGATGGTACCGGTGGCGAGCACGCTGTCCTCGATGTCGGCCACCGTGACAGGCGCGGTCGCGACGGCCGGCGGTGGCGGCGACGTGAACCAGACGCGCTTGACGACAAGACCTGCCACCAGCAGTACCACGGCCAGGGCGACGAGCCGCCCCGGTTTCAACCATTGCTTCATCGTGTCGTTCTTCATCAGGGGTTCCAGCCGCCACCCAGCACCTTGTAGAGCGCCAGCCGGTTGCCTTGTTCAGTCAGGCGCAGGTCGATCAGCGCCTGCTGCGCCGCGTACAGCGAGCGCTGCGCATCCAGCACTTCCAGCATGCCGGTGCTGCCGGCGCGGTGCAGTGCATCGGCCAGCGTCAACTGGCGCTCGGAGCTGGCCAGCAGCGCGCGCTGCGCGGCGAGGCGCTCGGCGAGGCTGGCGCGCACGGACAGCGCATCGGCCACCTCGCGGAAGGCCGTCTGGATGGCCTTGTCGTACTGCGCGATGGCGATGTCGCGGTCCAGCCGCGCGCTGTCCAGCGCTGCCGCGTTGGCGCCGCCGTCGAAGAGGGGCAGGCTCAGCGACGGGCCGAAGCTCCAACTGCCGCTGCCCGACTTGAACAGGCCGGACAGTTCGTTGCTGGCCGTGCCGGCCGAGGCCGTCAGGCTGATGCGCGGGAAGAACGCCGCGCGCGCCACACCGATCTGGGCGACGCTGGCGCGCAGCTGGTGCTCGGCCTGCAACACGTCGGGGCGGCGCTGCAGCAGTTCCGCGGGCACGCCGGCCGGCAGCTCGACAAGGCGGCCGGGCTCGCTCAGGTTCTGCTCGGAGGCCGGCGCCAGGTCGGCCGGCAGCGCGGCGCCCAGCAGCAGTTCCAGCGCGTTGCGGTCCTGCTCGACCTGCGTCGCATAACGCGCCACGTCCAGCCGTGCCGATTCCACCAGCGACTGCGACTGCGCCAGCGCCAGGCCGGTGATGGCGCCCAAACCGTGGCGGCGTTCGTCCAGCGCCAGGCTGCTGCGGCGCGTCGCCATCGTCTGCGCGGCCAGGCGCTGGCGCTCCAGGTCGGCGGCCAGCGTCAGCCAGGCGTTCGCGACCTCGGCGACCAGGCTGATCTCGGCGCTGCGCCGGCCCGCATCGGTTGCGAAGTAACTCTGCAGCGCGGCCTCGCTCAAGTTGGCGACGCGGCCGAACAGGTCCAGCTCGAAGGCCGACAGGCCCACGCCGGCGGACAACGACGTGCCCAGGTTCGAGCGGCTGGCATTGGCCGTGGCGCTCACGCCAGGCAGCCGCGAGGCGTCCTGGATGCGGTACTGCGCCCGCGCGCGCCGCACGTTCAGCGTGCTCACGCGCAGGTCCCGGTTGTTCGCCAGCGCCAGCTCGACCGTGGCGCGCAGGCGGGGGTCAGTGAAGAAGTCCTGGCGGCGCACCTCGGCCGGGTTGTCGGCCGGCACGGCCACCCGCACGGGCTGGGGAATGGCCGGCACCGGCTGCTGGTGCAGCGGCGCCAGGTTCACGCAGCCCGACAGCAGGGCTGCGCCGAGTGGCAAGGACAGAAGACGGATCATCGAAAGTGCAAAGGCCGAAGCTCCCATGTGCAGCATGCCGCCACTTTACAAAGCGAACTGGGCTTCGCCGAAGGTGCACAGGAAAAGAAAGATGTGCGCCAACCCCGGTCCTCGACACAAACGAACCGGGCCGCCAGCACCCACGAAAAAAAGGCCGGCCTCCGAGGAGACCGGCCGAGGCGCGCAAGCGCTCGAGGCGTTGATCTGGGCTCGCCCGCTGGGGTCAGTCCTTGTCTGCCGGCATCGCGCCGGGCATGCCGTGCTGCGGCAGCGAGGAGGCACCAGCGTGGGCACCGGTGTCGGTGGCCGCCACGGGCTTCTTCTCGCGGGTCAGGTAGCTGTACAGCACCGGCACCACCACCAGCGTCAGCAGCGTGGACGTGATGACGCCGCCGATGATGGCGCGGCCCATGGGCGCCTGGATCTCGCCGCCGTCGTTCAGCGCGATGGCCATGGGCAGCATGCCAAAGACCATCGCCGCCGTCGTCATGATGATGGGGCGCATGCGGGTCAGGCCGGCCTGGCGCAGCGCTTCCTGGACGGTGGCGCCGGCCTTGCGGGCGTGGTTGGCGAAGTCCACCAGAAGAATCGCGTTCTTCGTGACGAGGCCCATCAGCATGACCAGGCCGATCATGGAGAACACGTTCAGCGTCGAGCGCCACAGCAGCAGTGCCAGCATCACGCCGATGAGGGCCAATGGCAGCGAGGCCATGATGGCGATGGGCTGGATGAAGCTGCCGAACTGGCTGGCCAGCACGATGTAGATGAACACCACCGCCAGGCCCATGGCCGCGAGCAGGCCATTGAAGGCCTCGGCCTGCTGCTTGCCCGCACCGTCCACCTTGAAGCTGATGCCGGGCGGCAGTTGCGTGCTCTTGACCAGCTTCTGCACGTCGGCGTTCACGTCGCCGCTGGGGCGGCCCTGCACGCCGGCGAACACGGCCTCGCGGCGCTGCAGGTTCTCGCGGCGGATGACCTCGGGGTTGAACACCGGCTCGATGGTGGCCACCTGCTCCAGCAGGATGGAGGCGCCGTCCTTCGAGTAGGCGACCGGCAACTTGCCCATCTGCTCGACACGTTCGCGCTGCTCACGCGGCAGGCGCAGCAGCACCTCGACCTGGTTGCCGTCCGGTGTCGTCCAGTTCGTGGCGACCTCGCCGTTGACATAGGCACGCAGCGAGGCCGCGATCTGCGGTGTCGTCAGGCCCAGCTCGCGAATGGCCGAGTCCTTCAGGCGCACGGCGAAGGCCGGCAGGCCCGGCTTGACGGTGGTGTCCACGTCCACGACGCCGGGGATCTGCTTGAGCTTGGCGGCGAAGTCGTTGGCGCTCTGCGTCAGCAGTTCGGAATCGGCACCCAGCAGCGTCACCCAGACGGGCTTGTTGTTGCCCACGCTGACCTCCACGCCGGGCAGGCGCGCGATGTCGCCGCGGATGGCGTCTTCGACTTCCTTCTGCGTGCGCTTGCGTTCGCTGCGGTCCACGAGGTTGATGTTCAGCGCGGCCTGGTTGCGGCCGGTGGCCATGCCGTCGCCGGTGCTGCCCACGACGGTGGAGACCGTCTTGATCTCGGGGTAGGCGCGCAGCAGTTCCTCCACCTGCAGCACCTTGGCGTTGCTGCGGTCCACGCTGGAGGCGTTGGGCAGGCGCAGGTTGATCTGCGTGAAGCCGTTGTCGGTCTCGGGCACGAACTCGCTGCCCACCAGCGGCGCCAGCATCAGCGCGGCGACGAAGCTGCTGGCGGCGCCCCACATCACCAGGCCACGCGGCGTCAGCGTCGCGAAGCGCCACACCCGCCTGGCGGCCTTGATGCGCTTGCCGTCGGCGTCGAACGGGCGGCCATAGGCCGGCACGGGCGGCACGAAGACGCGGTAGCGGCGGCCGGAGAAGGTCCAGTCCATGAGGCGCTCGTAGCCGCCGTGCAGGCGGTCCATGCCCCAGTCGGTCGCGCGGATCATGTGGCCCAGCACGGGCCAGTGCTTGATGCGCGCGCTCGGCGGGTCGTGCCAGACCGAGGACATCATCGGGTCGAGCGTGAAGCTGACGAACAGGCTGATCAGCACCGCCACGACGACGGTGATGCCGAACGGGAAGAAGAAGCGGCCGATGATGCCGTTCATGAACGCCACGGGCACGAACACCGCGCAGATCGCGAAGGTGGTGGCCATGACGGCCAGGCCGATCTCGTTGGTGCCGTCGGCCGCCGCCGTGTGGTGATCCTTGCCCATGCCGACGTGACGCACGATGTTCTCGCGCACGACGATGGCGTCGTCGATCAGCAGCCCGATGCACAGCGACAGCGCCATCATCGTCATGAAGTTCAGCGTGAAGCCGAACGCGTACACGGCGATGAAGCTGGAGATGACGGCGATGGGCAGCGTAAGGCCCGTGATGATGGTCGAACGCCAGCTGTGCAGGAACAGGAACACGATGGCGACCGTCAGCAGCGCGCCTTCGATCAGCGTGTGCTTGAGGCCGCTCAGCGAGCTCTTGACCCAGTCGCTGTTGGAGTAGATCAGGCGCAGCTCCACGTCATTGGGCAACACCTTGCGCAGCTCCTCCACCGCACCCTTGACGGCGTCGCCAGTGGCGACGATGTTGGCGTCCTGCTGCTTGAAGATGTTGAAGCTGACGGCCGGCTGGCCGTTGATGCGGGCGATGCTGTCACGCTCGCGTTCGCGCTCCACCAGCGTCCCCAGGTCGCCCAGCGTCAGTGCCAGGCTGCCGCGGCGGGCGACGACGATCTGGCTGAAGGCTTTGGGGTCCTTCACGCGGCCTTCGACGCGCAGCGTGGCGTCCGAGTACGCATCCGACAGCAGGCCCACGGGCTGGTCGGAGTTGGCGTCGGCCAGCGCCTTGGAGATCTCGGCCGGCGTCACGCCGTAGGCGCGCAGGCGCAGCGGGTCGAGATCGATGCGCACCTCGCGGGTGACCATGCCGCCGATGTCCACCTTGGCCACGCCTTCCACGCGCGACAGGCGCTTGGAGACGATCAGGTCGGCCATCATGGACAGCTCGCGCGCGCCGCGCGTGGGCGACAGCAGCGCCATGACGACGATGGGCTGCGCGTTGTCGCCCTGGTAGCGGATGACCGTGGGCGGCTTGGCGTCCTTGGGGAACGCCGACTGCGCCTGCGACACGCGGTCGCGCAGGTCCTGCATCGCGCGGCCCATGTCGGCGTTCAGGCTGAACTCGACGTTGGACTGCACACGGCCCTCGAAGCTGCGCGACTGGATGCGCTCGATGCCGGCGATGGTGTTCAGCGCCTCTTCAAGCGGCTTGGCAATCTCGCGCTCGACGGCCTCCGGGCTGGCGCCGGGATAGCGCACGTCGATGTAGGCGCCCGGCAGCGAGATGTCGGGCATCTGCTCGACACCGAGGCGGGCATAGGCGAACAGGCCCAGCACGCACAGTGCAACCATGACCATGGTTGCGAACACCGGGTTCTGGATGGAGACGCGGGTGATCCACATGGCGGCGCCCTCTTTCTTTTAGTTGTGGGTTACTGCGTCACCGTCGCCTGGCCGGCGGCCACGGCGAGCTTGGACTTGGCGGACACGATGACGGCCTTGTCGCCTTCCTTCAGGTTCTCGAAGCGCGCGCCCAGCACCTGCGCGTCGGGCTTCACGCCGGCCAGGATCTCGACGCGGCCATCCCGCGCATCGCTGCGGCCGGTGGTGACGATGCGGCGCGCCAGCGTGCCGTTCTCGATCAGCCAGACCTGCTCCTGTCCGGAGTTGCGCGTGATGGCCGTGATGGGCAGCGTCAGGCGCTGCTTGTCGTCCTGCAGCACGGCGGTCGCGACCGCATACTGGCCGGCGCGGTAGGCCTCCTTCGGGTTGTCCATCGTCAGCGTCACGCCGATGGAGCGCGTGCCCGGTTCTGCGGCCGGCGCAATGCGCGCGATGCGGGCATCGACGGGCTGGTCCATGCCTTCCACCTTGACCTTGACGGTCATGCCCGGCTGCAGCCGGCCGACCTCATGCGTGCCGACCAGGCCGGCCAGCTCCAGCTTGGCGAGGTCGACGATGGTCAGGATCTGCTGCTCGGCGGCCAGCTTCTCGCCCGGCAGCGCATGGCGCTTGGCGACGATGCCGCTGATGGGCGCAACCAGCGCGGCCTGGCGCATCGTCACTTGCAGGGTTTCGAGCTGCGCGCGCGCGGCCTGCCAGTTGGCGCGTGCAGCCTCGTAGGCGGCGCGCGAGGACTCCAGCGCCGTGGGCGCGATGAAGTGGTTGTCCGCCAGGCCGATGTTGGCCTTGTGCGTGCGTTCGGTCTGCTCCATCTGGGCGCGCATGGCCTCGACGCTGGCGTTGCGCTCGGCCACGCGGTGGCGCAGCTCTTCCAGGTCCACCTGGCCCAGCGTCTGGCCGGCGCGCACGCGGCTGCCCTCGCCCACGGCCAGGTCCAGCAGCGTGCCGTTGGACTTGGCGCGCACGATGGCCGTGCCCGGCGCCACCAGCGGGCCGCTGAACTCGATGACGGCGGGCATGGACACCAGCGTGGGCTTGACGACCTCGGCCGGCACGAACTCCAGCACCGTCTTGGCCTTGTCGTCGCCCGGCTTCTTCGGTGCGTCGCCCTTGCTCGCCATCACGGCGACGCCAGCACCACCCACCAACAGCACGACGGCGGCGATACCACCCAACTTCCACGACTTGCGCATGACTCCCCCGGACGCTTCTCTGATACAGACGTTTGCAGTCTAGAAACGAGGGCGTGACAGCGCAGCGCCGTTGTGACGAAACGCGGTTTGCGTGGGCTGAGCTGCACCGGCCAGCGATCAGGCCGGCCCCTGCGCGGACGGGCTGCGGATCAGCGCGGACGCGCTGCAGGAATCGGGTCGACCGGCAGGCTCACGTCGCCGCACTGCGCCCTGTGACGAAGGGCATGGTCCATCAGCACCAGCGCCAGCATCGCCTCGGCGATGGGCGTGGCGCGGATGCCCACGCAAGGGTCGTGGCGGCCGAAGGTTTCCACCGTCGCCGGGTTGCCCGCGCGGTCGATGCTGGCCTTGGGCGAGCGGATGGAGCTGGTGGGCTTGATGGCGATGGTGGCGACGATGTCCTGGCCGGTGGAGATGCCGCCCAGCACGCCGCCGGCGTTGTTGCTGGCGAAGCCGTCGCGGTTCAGTTCGTCGCCATGCTGGGTGCCGCGCTGGGCAACGACGCCGAAGCCCGCGCCGATCTCCACGCCCTTGACGGCGTTGATGCCCATCAGCGCGTAGGCGATGTCGGCGTCCAGCTTGTCGAACAGCGGCTCGCCCAGGCCGACCGGCACGCCGGTGGCTTCGACGCGGATGCGCGCGCCGACCGAGTCACCCGCGCGGCGCAGGTCGTCCATGTAGGCCTCCAACTCGGCGATCTTGCTGGTGTTGGCGGCGAAGAACGGGTTCTGGCCGACGTGCTGCCAGCCCTCGAACGGGATGTCGATGTCGCCCAGCTGCGTCATGCAGCCGCGGAACTCGGTGCCATACACCTGCTTCAGCCATTTGCGGGCCACGGCGCCGGCGCCGACCATGGGAGCCGTCAGCCGCGCCGACGAGCGGCCACCGCCGCGCGGGTCGCGCACGCCGTACTTGCGCCAGTAGGTGTAGTCGGCGTGGCCGGGGCGGAAGGTGTCGAGGAGGTTGCCGTAGTCCTTGCTGCGCTGGTCGGTGTTCTTGATGAGCAGGCAGATCGGCGTGCCGGTCGTGACGCCCTCGTAGACGCCGGACAGGATCTCCACCGCGTCCGGCTCGTTGCGCTGCGTGACGTGCCGGCTGGTGCCGGGGCGGCGGCGGTCCAGCTCCGGCTGGATGTCGGCCTCGCTGAGCGCCAGGCCGGGCGGGCAGCCGTCGATGACGCAGCCGATGGCCGGGCCATGGCTTTCGCCGAAGTTCGTGACGCGGAAAAGTTCGCCGAAGGTGCTGCCGGACATGCGCGATCCAGAGGTGAGCCCGGGGCTCGGGAAGGGGTGGCGATCTTAGTTCGCCGCGCCTGGCCGGCCCCGGGCGATCCCGCCAACGCTGCCGCCGCGAGCGGCGAAGGCAGGCATTCTGAAATATCAGATAATGTTGCCTGTCATTTCATCTGGAACCGCCATGCCCGGCTTCATGGACCCCGACTTCCTGCTCGACACCCCGGTCGCGCGCCAGCTTTTCCACGAGGTGGCCGCCGGGCTGCCGGTCATCGACTACCACTCGCACCTGCAGCAGGGCGAGATCGCCGGGCGCAAGCGTTTTCGCAACCTGACGGAGCTGTGGCTGGGTGGCGACCACTACAAGTGGCGGCTGATGCGCAGCGCCGGCGTGGACGAGGCCTTCATCACCGGTGCGGCTTCCGACGAGGACAAGTTCCTCGCCTTCTGCCGCGTGCTGCCGTTGGCGGCGGGCAACCCCATCCACCACTGGAGCCACCTGGAGTTGCAGCGGCTGTTCGGCGTGTCGCTGACCATCAATGCCGCCAACGCCCCGCACATCTGGGCCGCGGCCAACGAGCGGCTGGCCGGCATGGACTGCTGGGACTTCCTGGCCCAGGCCAAGGTCGAGGTCGCCTGCACGACGGACGACCCGGTGGACGACCTGGCCCAGCACGACGAGATCGCGCGCTCGGCGCTCGCCACCCGCGTGCTGCCGGCCTACCGGCCCGATCAGGCCATGCGCATCAACCGTGCCGAACTGCCAGCCTACCTGGACCGGCTGTCGGCGGTGTCCGGCATCGCCGTCACCCACTTTGCAAGCCTGGTGGACGCGCTCACCGACCGCGTCGCGTTCTTCCACGCCCGCGGCGCACGCATCGCCGACCACGCCATCGACACGCCGCTGCCCGCCGGCCCGGTGACCGAGGCTGACTGCGAGGCGCTGCTGGCCAAGCGGTTGGCCGGCGCGCAGCTCAGCGAGGCCGAACTGGGCGCCTTCCAGCGCGGCCTGTTGCAGTCGCTGGGCCGCGTCTATGCCGAGCACGGCTGGGCGATGTGCCTGCACATCGGCGCGCAGCGCAACAACAACACGCGCCGACTGCGCGAGCTGGGGCCGGACACCGGCTACGACGCCATCAGCGACTTCACCAGCAGCGCCGGCCTCGCCGCGCTGCTGGACGCGCTGGACGCCGAGGACCGCCTGCCCAAGACGCTGCTGTTCTGCCTGAACCCGGCGATGAACGAGGTGTTGAGCACGCTGATCGGCGCGTTCCAGGACGGGCAAGGCGGGAATCCGGCGGGCAAGCTGCAGTTCGGCCCGGCCTGGTGGTTCAACGACCACAAGGACGGCAACCTGCGCCAGCTGCAGACGCTGGCCGCGCACGGCGTGCTGGGCACGTCGGTGGGCATGGTGACGGACTCGCGCAGCTTCGCGTCCTACCCGCGCCACGAGTACTTCCGCCGGCTGCTGTGCCGCCAGCTGGGCCAGTGGGTCGAGGCCGGCGAGTACCCGGCCGACGCCGACGCGCTGCAGCAGATCGTCCGCGGCGTCTGCTACGACAACGCCAAGACCTACTTCGGGCTCTGAACATGACGACCGCCCTGCTGCGCATCCACCCCGACGACGACATGCTGGTCGCGCTGCGCGACCTGGCCGATGGCGAGACGCTGACGCACGACGGCGACACCCTCACCACGGTCGGCCCCGTCGCGATGAAGCACAAGCTCGCGCTGCGCGACGTCGCTGCCGGCGACCTGCTGAAGCTCTACGGCGTGACGGTGGGCCGCGCGACGCAGCCCATCCGCCGCGGCGAGGCCGTCACGACGGCCAACCTCGAACATCACACGGCCGAAGTGCAGCTCGGCGAGACGGCCGCCTACGCCTGGCAAGCGCCCGACGTGAGCGGCTGGGCCGGCCAGACCTTCGACGGCATCGTCCGCGCCGATGGCCGCATCGGCACCGCCAACCACTGGCTGGTGTTCCCGCTGGTGTTCTGCGAGAACCGCAACATCGAGCAGCTGCGCCAGGCCGTGGAGCGGCCGCTGGGCTATGCCACCGACGAACTGGCCGACTTCACGCTGGGCCTGCTGGGCGAAGCGCTGAATGCGCCGCCGCGCACGCCGGCCCGGCCGTTCCCGAACGTGGACGGCGTGCGCTTCATCACCCACGCCGGTGGCTGCGGCGGCACACGCGCCGACGCGCGGCGCCTGTGCGCGCTGTTGGCGGCCTATGCGGACCATCCCAACGTCGCGGGCGTCACCGTGCTGAGCCTGGGTTGCCAGAACGCGCAGATCGCGATGTTCAAGGAGGCGCTGGCCGCGCAGAACCCGGCCTTCGACAAGCCCTGCCTGATCTACGAACAGCAGCGCTGGAGCAGCGAGGCCGACATGATGAAGGCCGCGGTGCAGGACCTGCTGAAGGCGCTGGCCGAGGCCGACCAGGTGCGCCGCCAGCCGGTGCCGCTGTCGGCGCTGAAGATCGGCGTCAAGTGCGGCGGCTCGGACGGCTTCTCGGGCATCTCGGCCAACCCGGTGATGGGCCTGGTGTCCGACCTCGTCGTGGCGCTGGGCGGCGCCAGCGTGCTGGCCGAGTTCCCGGAGCTGTGCGGCGTGGAGGCCGAGTTGATCGCGCGCTGCGAGCGGCCCGAGGACCGGCGCCGCTTCGTGGACATGATGCGCGCCTTCGAGGCGCAGGCGCGCGCGGTCGGCACCAGCCTGGCCGAGAACCCCAGCCCCGGCAACATCCGCGATGGCCTCATCACCGACGCGATGAAATCCGCGGGGGCGGCGCGCAAGGGCGGCGGCTCGCCCATCGTCGCCGTGCTGGACTACGGCGAGGCGGCGGCCAAGCCCGGCCTGTCGCTGCTGTGCACGCCGGGCAACGACGTGGAATCGGTCAGCGCGCTGGTCGGCTCGGGCGCCAACGTGGTGCTGTTCTCCACCGGCCTGGGCACGCCCACCGGCAACCCCATCGTGCCGGTGCTGAAGATCGCCAGCAACACGCCGCTGGCGCAACGCCTGCCGGACATGATCGACTTCGACTGCGGCCCCGTGCTGGCCGGCGAGCCCCCAGCGCAGCTGGCAGCGCAGTTGCTGGCGCTGGTGCAGCAGACCGCGGGCGGTCAGTACCCCGCGCGGGCCGAGCGGCTGCGCCAGTACGACTTCCTGTTCTGGAAGCGGGACATCTCGCTGTGAGCACGCGGCCCGTCAAGGTCCTGCAGTTCGGCCAGGGCGTGTTCCTGCGCGGCTTCGTCGACTGGATGCTGCAGGTGCTCAACGAGCGCCAGGGGCTGGACGCCGGCGTCGTCATCGTGCGGCCCACCAGCCGCTCCACCGCGCGGCTGATGACCGAGCCCTTCCACGTGCTGCTGCGCGGCCTGGGCGATGACGGGCGGCCCGTCAAGCAGTGGCAGCGCGTGGACTGCGTGCAGCGCGAGCTGGACCCGACGACGCACTGGGACGCGCTGCTGGCGCTGGCCGCCGAGCCGACGCTGCGCTTCGTCGTGTCCAACACGACCGAGGCCGGCATCGCCGTCAACGACACGGACCGCTTCGACGACCGCCCGTCCACTGCCTTCCCCGCCAAGCTGTGCCGCTGGCTGCACGAGCGCTGGCGGCGCGGCGGGGCCGGTGTCGTGCTGCTGCCGTGCGAGCTGGTCGAGGCCAATGGCCCGGCGCTGCAGCGCGCGGTGCATCACTTCGCCATGCGGTGGTCGCTGGAGGCCGGCTTCCTGGCCTGGCTGGCTGACGACTGCGTCTTCTGCTCCACGCTGGTGGACCGCATCGTCAGCGGTGCGCCGGGCGACGACGAGCGCGCCGCGCTGGAGGCCGAACTGGGCCGGCCCGATCCGTTCATGGTCTGCGCCGAGCCCTTCCACAGCTGGCTCATCGAAGGGCCGGCAAGCCTGGCCGACGAGCTGCGGCTGGACGGCGCCGGCCTGCATGTGGAACTCGTGCCGGACCTGCGGCCCTACCGCCAGCGCAAGGTGGGCCTGCTCAACGGCGCGCACACACTGCTGGTCGCGCCGGGCCTGCTGATGGGGCTGGACAGCGTCGGCGACGCGATGCGTGACGACACGCTGGCCGGCTTCCTGCAGGCCGCGCTGGCGGACGAGATCATGCCCGCATTGCCGCTGCCGCGCGAGCAGCTCGCGCCCTTCGCCGCGGCCACGCTGCAGCGCTTTCGCAACCCGTTCGTGCAGCACCGGCTGGCATCCATCGCGCTGAACAGCTGGCCCAAGTTCGTCACGCGGCTGCTGCCGCAGCTGCTGCGCTACCGCGAGCTGACCGGCCGTTGGCCGCCGCGCCTGGTGCTGGGCCTCGCGGCGCTGATGCACCTGTACCGCGACCCGGCGCTGCGCCCCAGCGACTCGCCCGAACACCTCGCCTGGTTTGCCGAGCACGGCACCGAGCCCTGGCCCGGACTCGCGCGCGGCTGGCTCGCCAGGCAGGACCTGTGGGGTTGCGATCTCACAGAACTGGAGGCGCCGCTGACCGAGGCGCTGGCGCGCATCGCGCGCGACGGCATGAGGCAGGCGTTAACCTCCGCCGCCTGATGAAGCACGCCAAGCGCCCCTCCGCCGCCAGCCAGGTCCACGACGCGCTGCGCCAGCGCATCCTCGCGCTGGAGCTGGCGCCGGGGCAGCGCCTGAGCGAGCAGGACCTGGCCACCGAGTTCGGCCTCAGCCGCACCCCCGTGCACGAGGCCGTGCAGCGGCTGACCGACGAAGGTCTCGTGGAGGTGCGCCCGCGCTCGGGCACCTTCGTCGCGCGCATCCCGGTCCACGAGCTGGAAGAAGCCATGCTGGTGCGCACGGCGCTGGAGCTGGCGCTGCTGGAGCGCTGCGCCGCGGCCATCACGCCCGACGGCCTGGCGCGGCTGGACACGCTGCTTGACGAACAGCGCCGCTGCGCGCAGGCCGATGACCGGGCGGGCTTTCACCGGGCCGACGAGGGCTTCCACGCCGCGCTGGCCGAACTGGCCGGCATGCCCGGCGTCTGGCGCACCATCGCCCAGGCCAAGACACAGGTGGACCGCTTTCGCCGCCTGACGCTGCCCCTGCAGGGCCGCATGCAGGAGGTCATCCGCGAGCACGCCGCCGTCGTGGACGGGCTGCGCAGCGCCAGCGCCGCGGACGCCACGGCCGCGATGCGCCGCCACCTGGACCATGTGCTGCCCGCCATCGCGATGACGCGGGCCCTGCAGCCCGACTACTTCGTCAACCGGCCCTGAAACGACAAGGCGGCCCGCAGGCCGCCTTGCGGGACCCAGAAGGCCTCAGGCCTTGGCGGCGTCATCCGTCGCGCTCTCCTCGACCGGCCAGTCGCGGATGTAGGCCTTGAGCATGCGGTTCTCGAAGTCCTGGCTGTCCACCACGGCCTTGGCCACGTCGTAGAACGAGATCACACCCATCAGCGTGCGGCCGTTCATGACCGGCATGTAGCGCGCGTGCCGGCCCAGCATCATGCGGCGGATCTCGTCGATCTCGGTCTCGGGCGTGCAGGTCAGCGGGTGGTCGTCCATGACGGTGCGCACGATGGTCGTGCCGACCGTGCCGCTGTTCTTCACGACGGCCTGGATGACCTCCCGGAAGGTCAGCATGCCCACCAGTTCGCCGTGCTCCATGACGACCAGCGAGCCGATGTCGCGTTCGGCCATCACATCGAGCGAATCCTTCAGGGGCTCGTCGGGCGAGACGGTGAACAGGGTGCCGCCTTTGACACGCAGGATATCGACGACTTTCATGGTTGTCTCCGAGACGAATATGCCCGGGCAACATAGCACACAATGCCCGCGCCTCCACCCAAAACAAACACCATGCCGGGCTTCGATACATTGGCTTTGCATGCCGGCGCCGCACCCGACCCGGCCACCGGCGCGCGGGCCACGCCGCTGCACCTCAGCACCTCCTTCGTCTTCGAGAGCAGCGAGCACGCCGCCTCGCTGTTCAACATGGAGCGCGCCGGCCACGTCTACAGCCGGCTGTCCAACCCGACGACGGCCGTGTTCGAGGAGCGCATGGCCGCGCTGGACGGCGGCGTCGGCGCCGTCGCCACGGCCAGCGGCCAGGCCGCGCTGCACCTGGCCATCTGCACGCTGATGGGCGCCGGCGGCCACGTCGTGGCGAGCACGGCGCTGTACGGCGGCAGCCACAACCTGTTGCATTACACGCTGCGCCGTTTCGGCATCGAGACGACCTTCGTCAATCCGCGCGACCTGGATGCCTGGCGCGCCGCCATCCGCCCCGAGACGCGGCTGCTGTTCGGCGAATCGCTGGGCAACCCCGGGCTGGACGTGCTGGACATTCCCGCCGTCAGCGCGCTGGCCCGCGACGCCGGGCTGCCGCTGCTGGTGGACGCCACCTTCACGACGCCCTACCTGCAGCGCCCCGCCGAACTCGGCGCCGACCTGGTCTACCACTCGGCCACCAAGTTCCTGTGCGGCCACGGCACGGTGGTGGGCGGCGTGCTGGTGGACGCCGGCTCCTTCGACTGGGACACGGCCCACGCCGCCAGCGGCCGGTTCGCCACGCTGTGCGAGCCGTATGACGGCTTCCACGGCATGGTGTTCAGCGAGGAAAGCACCGTCGGCGCCTTCCTGCTGCGAGCGCGCCGCGAAGGCCTGCGCGACTTCGGCGCCTGCATGAGCCCGCACACCGCCTGGCTGATGCTGCAAGGGCTTGAGACCCTGCCGCTGCGCATGGCGCGGCACGTGGCCAACGCACAGGCCGTGGCCGAGTTCCTGGCCGCGCAGCCGCTGGTCGAGAAGGTCCGCTACCCGGGCCTGCCCTCGCACCCCGACCACGCCCTCGCGCACAAGCTGCTGCCCAAGGGTGCCGGCGCCGTGTTCTCGTTCGACCTGAAGGCCAGCCGCGAGCAGGGCCGCGCCTTCATCGAGGCGCTCAAGCTGTTCTCGCACCTGGCCAACGTGGGCGACGCGAAGTCCCTCGTCATCCACCCGGCCAGCACGACGCACTTCCGCATGGACGACGCCGCGCTGAAGAGCGCCGGCATCGGCCCGGGCACCATCCGCCTGTCCATCGGCCTGGAAGACCCGGCCGACCTGATCGACGACCTCAAGCGCGCGCTCAAGGTGGCGGCGAAGGTGGCCGCATGAAGCTCGTCGTCGATGGCCATGAGGCCTATGCGTACACCGGCGGCAAGCCGTTCGACCCCGCCCTGCCCTGCGTGGTCTTCATCCACGGCGCGCTGAACGACCACAGCGTCTGGACGCTGCTGGCCCGCTGGTGCGCCCACCATGGCCACGGTGTGCTGGCGGTGGACCTGCCCGGCCACGGCCGCAGCGGCGGTGCGCCACTGACCAGCGTCGAAGCCCTGGGCGCCTGGGTGAAGCGGCTGCTTGACGCGGCAGGTGTCGGCCAGGCCGCGCTGGTGGGCCACAGCATGGGCTCGCTGATCGCGCTGGAGGCGGCCGAGCGCGCCAGCACGCTGGTGATGGTGGGGACGGCCTACCCGATGAAGGTGTCCGAGGCGCTGCTGGCCACCGCGCGCGACCGGCCCGAAGACGCGATGGCCATGGTCAACGCGTTCTCGCATTCGCTGGCCAGCGCCAAGCCGGGCTACCCCGGCCCGGGCGCCTGGCTGCGGGGCGGCGCACTGGCGCTGATGCGCCGGCTGCAGGCGCGCCAGACGGCCGTCAACCTGTTCGAGAACGACTTCCAGGTCTGCGACCGCTACACCGGCGGCGAGGCCGCGGCCGCGCGCGTGGCCTGCCCCGTGCACTTCATCCTCGGCCAGCTGGACCAGATGACCAGCCCCCGGCAGAACGCGGTGCTGGGCGCGTTGCTCAAACCGCAGACCCAGCTCGTGCCCGCCGGCCACGCGCTGATGGCCGAGGCCCCGGACGCCGTGCTGGCGGCGCTGCGGCGCTCGCTTCAGCCCAGCGCGTAGGCCGCGGGGTCGGGCCGGCGCACGGCCCGCACGTAGTCGCGCGTGAAGCCGGGCCAGATCGCGACGATGCGGCCGTTCTCGGCCCGGTACCAGGAGCGGCACTGGCTCCACACCGAGCCGGCCAGGCGCTGCTGTTGCGCGGCGTCCTGCGCCGCCGCCACGTCGGCCTTCACGGCGATCCAGCGCCGGCCTTCGCGCTGCACACGCTGCATGCAGGCGATGGCGTGCTGCACCTGCGGCTCGATGTACAGCAGGGTGGAGGTGTGCCCGGTGGCCGTGTTGGGCCCCAGCATCAGGAAGAAGTTGGGGAAGCGCGGCACCGTGATGCCCAGGTAAGCGGCGGGGCCATCCCGCCATGCATCGGCCAGCCGTTGCCCGCCCAGCCCTTCGATGCGCGTGTCGGCCAGCGGGTGCGTGGTGTCGAAACCGGTGGCGCAGACCAGCGCGTCCAAGGCGTGCTCGCGGCCGTCTGCCGTCAGCACCCCGCGCGCGGTGATGCGCGTGATGCCCGACGTGACCAGTTCGGTCTGCGGCCGCGCCAGCGCCGGGTAGTAGTCGTTGGAGAAGATGATGCGTTTGCAGCCCAGCGGATACGGCGGCACCAGCGCTTCACGCAGCGTGGGGTCGGCAACCTGGCGCTTCAGGTGCGAGCCGGCCGCCGCCTGCATGAAGCGCCGGGTCCAGGTGCCCTCGTCGAAGCCACGGCGGCTGCACTCCAGCACGCCGGCCCAGGCCCAGCGCGTGAAGCGCGCGTACGGTGCCCAGCCGGTCAGCCAGCGGTCGAGGCGGCCGTAGCGGCGGTCCACGCGCGGCATCACCCAGTTCGCCGTGCGCTGGAACACGCTCAGGTGCGCCACAGCGGGCGCCAGCGCCGGCACGAGCTGCGCGGCCGTCGAGCCGGTGCCGATGACGCCCACGCGCAGGCCCGCGAGGTCCGCGCCCTTCGGCCAGCGCGCGCTGTGCAGCAGCCGGCCCTGGAAGTCGGCCAGGCCCGGGATGTCCGGCCAGCGAGCCCGGTTCAACGCGCCCGTGCTGCAGACGAAGAAGCGCGCGCTGAGCCGCTCGCCGTTGTCCAGCAGCAGCCGCCAGCGGCCGGCCTCGGCGTCGAATCGGGCCTCGGTGATGGCGCGGCCCAGCCGCATCTGCGCGGGCAGGCCGTGCGCCTGCGCCAGGCGCTGCTGGTAGCGCTGGATCTCGGGCGCGTCGGCGAAGCGGTGCGTCCAGTCCGCGTTGGGCGCGAAGCTGAAGCTGTAGGCAGGCGCCGGCACGTCGACCTGGGCGCCGGGGTAGCGGTTGTCCCACCAGGTGCCGCCGATGCCGGCCGACTTCTCGACGATGACGAAGTCGGCGACGCCGGCGCGTTGCAACTGGATGGCCATGCACAGCCCTGACATGCCCGCGCCAAGGATGACGACGTCGTGCTCGGTGTGGGGTGCCGCAGGATCCATCGGCTGATTATTGCGAGGGCAAGCCCGCTTGCCGCCTGGCACCGAACCGCGCTTGAATCGAGCGCATGAGCACCGAACGCTTCTCCCGCTTCGCCGACTTCTACCCGTTCTACCTGGCCGAACACGCCAACCCGACCTGCCGGCGCCTGCACTTCGTCGGCTCGACGCTGGTGCTGGCCTGCCTGTGGCGGCTGCTGGCGACGGGCAACGTGGCCTGGCTGCTCTACGCGCTGCTGTGCGGCTACGGCTTCGCCTGGGTCGGGCATTTCTTCTTCGAGAAGAACCGGCCGGCGACGTTCAAGTACCCGCTGTACAGCTTCATGGGCGACTGGGTCATGTACGCCGACATCTGGCGCGGGCGCGTCAAGCTCTGACGCCCTGACGCGCGGCTAGTTCCGCCAGGCCAGGCCGATCGCGGCCCCCGTGCCCAGGCGCTTCTCGATCAGCGGGCTGCCGGCCACCGGCCCCATCAGGCGGCTCACGCCGGCCGAGCCGAACGTGAGCCAGTGCTTGTTGATCGGCCGGATGAAACTGACGCCGGCATGCACGTCGCGCAGCCCGGCGCCGGGCTCGTAGAACGGCTTGCCGCTCTCCGCCACCGCCGACTGCGGCACGCCGAAGTAGCTGCGCAGGTTCTGCGCGTTGGCGGCCGAGATGCCGGCGCCGCTGGTGATCTCCAGCGTCGGGCTGCGGTACAGCCGCCAGCCCAGGTCCAAGCCCAGCGTCATGCCGCCTTGCCGGCCCAGCAGGTCTTGCGACAGCGTCGCGCCGACGTTGAAGTCCTTGGTGAAGCTGTAGCTCGTGTACAGGCGCGCCCGCAGCGTGCGCCGCACATCGGGCAGGCCGCGCGTGGTGCTGGCGTCGCCGCTGCTGCGGCCGCTGTCCATGCGCAGCGCCACGCCCAGGCGCAGCTTGTCGGTGTCGATGAAGGCCGTGCTGGCACCGCCGCCCGCCTCTTCCTGACCGAAGCCCAGCAGCGAGCTGGCGCCCGATGTGCTGATGCGCACCCGACCTAGCTTGAAGGCCCACAGCGGCTTGAGCTTGGTGACACGACCGCTCGCACCGTCGTACTCCGGCTGGTTCGCGACGGAGGCGCCAATCAGGTAGCGCGCCGGTGCGCTGTCCGTACCCTGCTGGGCCAGCGCGGGTGCGGTGCCGGCCGTGGCCAGCAGGGTGATCAACGCGGTTCTCATGCGCCCAGCGTAGCAGCCGCGGGCCGGCGCGTGCGGTCAGCCCGCCTTCAATTCGCGTGTCAGCTCGGTCAGCATGTCGTCCACCATGGCGTCCAGGTCGTACCGGAGCTGCCAGCCCCAGTCCGCCTGCGCGGCGATGTCATCGATGCGCTGCGGCCAGCTCGCCGCAATGGCCTGGCGGAAGTCGGGCACGCAGTCCATCGTGAAGGCCGGCAGGCGGCGGCGGATGCTGGCCGCGATGCCTTCCGGCGTGAAGCTGACGCCCGCGAGGTTGTAGCTGCCGCGCTGCTTGATCGCTTCAGCCGGCGCGTTCATCAGCTCGATGGTCGCGCGCAGCGCATCGGGCATGTACATCATCGGCAGCGCCTGCTGGGCTTCGAGGAAGCAGGTGTAGCGCCCTTCCTTGATGGCCGAGTGGAAGATCTCGACCGCGTAGTCCGTCGTGCCGCCGCCGGGCGGCGTCTTCCAGCTGATGAGGCCGGGGTAGCGCAGGCTGCGCACGTCCACGCCATGCTTGGCGTGGTACCAGGCGCACCAGCGCTCGCCGGCAAGCTTGGAGATGCCGTAGATGGTGGTCGGGTCCATCACGGTGGTCTGCGGCGTGTCCACGGCCGGCGTGCTGGGGCCGAAGGCGGCGATGGAGCTGGGCCAGAAGATCTTGTCCAGCTTCTCGTGACGGGCCAGCTCCAGCACGTTGAGCAGGCCCTTCATGTTCAGGTCCCAGGCCCACATCGGGTGCTTCTCGCCGTTGGCCGAGAGGGCTGCGGCCAGGTGGTAGATCTGCGTGATCTTGTGGCGCTTGACGACGGTTGCGAGCGCGCCGGCGTCTGTCACGTCCAGGGCTTCGTGCTGCAGGCTGGGCACGCGGCCCTTGGGCGCGAGGTCACTGGTGACGACGGCCTCGGGGCCATGCAGCCGGGCCAGCTCGGTGGCCAGTTCGGTGCCGATCTGGCCATTCGCGCCAATGATCAAGATCTTCATTTCACCAGCCCCAGTTCACGGCCGGCCTGCGTGAATGCCGCAACGGCCTGCTCCAGGTGCTCGCGTTCGTGCACCGCCGAGATCTGCACGCGGATGCGCGCCTGGTCCTTGGGCACGACCGGGAAGAAGAAGCCCACCGCGTAGAGGCCCAGCTCCAGGATGCGCGCGCTCAAGCGCTGCGCCATCACGGCGTCGTAGACCATGATGGGCACGATGGGGTGGGTGCCGGGCTTGATCTCGAAACCGGCGGCCTGGATGGCCTCGCGGAAATAGGCGGTGTTGGCTTCGAGCTTGTCGCGCAGCGCCGTGGAACCTTCCAGCAGATCGAGCACCGCGAGCGACGCGCCGGCGATACTGGGCGCCAGCGTGTTGCTGAACAGGTAGGGGCGCGAGCGCTGGCGCAGCAGCTCGACGACGTCCTTGCGCGCGGCCGTGAAGCCGCCCGACGCGCCGCCCAACGCCTTGCCGAAGGTGCCGGTGATGATGTCGATCTTGCCGAACACGCCACAGTGCTCGGCGGTGCCGCGGCCCGTCTTGCCCATGAAGCCGCTGGCATGGCATTCGTCGATGCCCAGCAGCGCGTCGTAGCGGTCGCACAGCGCGCGGATCTTGTCGAGCTGGGCGATGGTGCCGTCCATGGAGAACACGCCGTCGGTGAACACCAGTGTGAAGCGTGCGCCCTTCTCTTTCGCTTCCTTCAGGCAGCGTTCAAGGTCGTCGAGGTTGTTGTGCTCGTAGCGCCAGCGCTGCGCCTTGCACAACCGGATGCCGTCGATGATGGACGCGTGGTTCAGCGCGTCGCTGATGATGGCGTCCTGCTCGCCCAGCAGCGGCTCGAACAGGCCGCCGTTGGCGTCGAAGGCCGCAGCGTAGAGGATGGCGTCCTCGCAGCCGACGAAGCGGGCGATGCGGGCTTCGAGTTCCTTGTGCAGGTCCTGCGTGCCGCAGATGAAGCGCACCGACGACAGGCCGAAGCCGTGCGTGCGCAGCGCCTCGTGCGCAGCCGCGATGACCTGCGGATGCGACGACAGGCCCAGGTAGTTGTTGGCGCACAGGTTGATGACCTCGCGGCCGTCGCTGGTGGTCACGACGGCGCCCTGCGGCGTCGTGATGATGCGCTCGGCCTTGAAGAGGCCCGCGGCACGGATGCCCTCGAGTTCGGTCTGCAGGTGTTGGTAGAACGCTTGGCTCATGGCGCCGCTCCTGGTGCACAATCCGGTCAATTGAACATGTTCGATATATCGAACTTTTGTGCAGTATCTGAAAATCGTCTATTCCCGTCAAGCATGAGCATGGACACCGAACCGCCCCGCGTCGGCGCCGCCTTGCAGGCGTTGCGCGCCAGCCGTGGCCTGTCGCTGGATGACCTGTCCAAGCGGGCCGGCGTCAGCAAGTCGATGTTGTCGCAGATCGAGCGCAACCAGGCCAATCCCACGGTGGCCGTGGTGTGGCGGCTGGCGAATGCGCTGGGTGTGGAGATGGGCGAATTGCTGGGCGCCGAGCGCACGGCGACGCCGGCCATCGAGACGGTGCCGGCGCACGCCACGCCCGGGCTGACCAGCCCCGACGGCCTGTGCAAGCTGCGCATCCTGGGCCCTATCGAACTGGCCGGTCAGTTCGAGTGGTACGAGCTGAGCATCCAGCCCGGCGGCGTGCTGGACAGCCAGGCGCACGAGCCCGGCTCGCGCGAGCACCTGAGCGTGCTGACCGGCACGCTCGAAGTGACGGCCCAGGGCGTGACCAGCAGGCTCAAGGCTGGCGAGACGGCCCGGTACGCAGTAGACGGGCCGCACGCGATCCGCAACGCGGCGAAGTCGGGCGCGACCGCGCTGCTGGTCGTGCTGCACCCCTGAACGCTTCTTAAACTGCAGCCTCCACCCAAGGAGGCATGCATGCAGATCACCCGTCGCGCGACCCTGGCCTCGCTGGCCGCCCTGCCCTTTGCCGCGTGGGCGCAGGACCGGCCGATCCGGCTGCTGGTGGGCTTCCCCGCGGGCGGCGGCACGGACGCCATCGCGCGGCTGCTGGGCGAGGCGCTGCAGGCGTCGCTGGGCACCACCGTTCTCGTCGACAACCGGCCGGGCGCCGGCGGACAGATCGCCGCGCAGGCGCTGAAGACGGCCGCACCGGACGGCACGACCTTCTTCGTCACGCACGACCACACCATCTCCATCCTGCCGCTCGTGATGAAGCACCCGGGCTTCGACCCGGCCCGCGACTTCGTGCCGGTGGCCGGCTTCGCCACCTTTGCCAACGCGCTGGCGCTGTCCGGCGGCACGCCCGCCCACACGCTGCCCGAGTACCTCGCGTGGGTGAAGAAGCAGGGCGGCCAGGGCAACGTGGGCATCCCCGCGCCGGCCTCGGTGCCGGAGTTCCTCGTCAAGCTGCTGGGCGAGAAGAACGGCCTGAACTTGCTCAGCGTGCCCTACCGCGGCAGCGCGCCCATGATCTCGGACATGCTGGGCAACCAGGTCAGCGCCGGCGTGGGCTCGGTGCCCGACCTGATCGCCAACCACCAGCAGAAGAAGCTGCGCATCGTGGCCGTCATGGGCCAGCAGCGGCAGAGCGTGCTGCCCGAGGTGCCGACTTTCGCCGAGCTGGGCATCAGCGGCTTCGAGGACCTGCCCTATTACGGCATCTTCGCGCCCGCGGGCACGCCGCCCACGGTGCTGGAGCGCTTCTCGAACGCGGTGGCCGGCGTCATTGCGCAGCCGGCCGTGAAGGCGCGGCTCACAGAGCTGGGCCTGTCGGTCGGCATGATGACCGCGGCCCAGCTTGCCGCCCGCGAGCGCGCCTATTCGGCGACGTGGGCGCGCCATATCAAGGCCGGCGGTTTTCAGCCCCAATGACGCGGCCGGCGGCTCAAAGCCCGCCGGTCTGCAGCAGCGCGAACACGCCCATCACCGCGAACATCGCCGCGGCGATACCGTGCACCAGGCGCATCGGGATCTTCTTGGCGAACCGGTCGCCGACGAACACCGCCGGCACGTCGGCGATCAGCATGCCCAGCGTCGTGCCCACCACCACCAGGACGGGGTTGGGGTAGTGCGCCGCCATCGCGACGGTGGCGATCTGCGTCTTGTCGCCCATCTCGGCCAGGAAGAACGCGATCAGCGTCGTACCGAACACGCCCCAGCGGCCCTTGACCTGCGTGTCCTCGTCGTCGATCTTGTCGGGGATCAGCGTCCAGACGGCCATGCCCAGGAAGCCCAGGCCCACCACCCAGCGCAGCGTCGCGGGGCTGAGCACCGACGTGATCCACGCGCCCAGCGCGCCGGCCATGCTGTGGTTGACGATGGTCGCGGCCAGGATGCCGAGGATGATGGGCACGGGCCGCTTGAAGCGGGCGGCCAGCACGAAGGCCAGCAGTTGCGTCTTGTCGCCGATCTCGGCCAGTGCCACCACGCCGGTGGACATCAGGAGTGCTTCCATTTTTGGGATTTCCTCGGCCGGGGGTGAAGACGGTTGACCACGCGCCTCCCCGGCCGAACCGGAGGCTGCATGGTCAAAGGTCTTGCCAAGTCGTGACCGCTGGCGCCATGGCCGCGAGGCCAAGTGTGTTGACGCGAGCCACCGATGTTGCGTCGGTGCGGCTACTCCCCAATGACGGCGCCAGTCTATCAGGCCGTCTTGCGGCCACCCGGGTGCGCGTGGCCGACATGCGAGGCCCGCGGCGCCGGCGCGCTGCCGGTGCGGCTCGACAACTCGTTCAGGATGCCGCAGTGGGCCGCGTCCTGCGGCGCGCCGCACTGCTCCCGCAGCGATTTCAGTTCCGCGCGCAGGCTCTGCAGCTCCTGGATGCGCAGGTCCACATGACCGATGTGGGCGTCCAGCAGCGCGTTGACCTCGGTGCAGCTGTCGGTGGGCGCATCCTTGAAGCGCAGCAGCACGCGGATCTCGTCCAGGTTCATGTCCAGCGCCCGGCACTGGCGGATGAAGGACAAGCGCTCGACGTGACGGCGGCCGTAGATGCGGTAGTTGCCCGCGCTGCGCTCGGGTGCGGGCAGCAACCCCTCGCGCTCGTAGTAGCGGACGGTCTCGACCTGCGCGCCCGCGGCGCTCGCCAGTTCACCGATCTTCAAGGCAACTCCATGGCTTGGGGGGCCGGACAGTCTAGGCGCTTGACTCTGGGGCTGCTACAGGGTTTCAAATTGCCCCCATGGCTTCCCATTCGCACTCGCACTCGCACGATCATCACCACGATGACGCCCACGATGACCACCACGGCCACGCGCACGGTCACGACTCCTGCTGCGCGGCTCCTGCGGAGCCGCACGCCAGCGAAGCCGGCGTCACCGGCGCGGTCTTCCGCATCCCGACCATGGATTGCGCCGCCGAGGAAGGCGACATCCGCCGCGCGCTGGATGCCGTGAGCGGCGTGCGCGGCCTGCGCTTCCGGCTGGCCGAACGCACGCTCGCCATCGACGCCGACGCGGCGGACCTGCCCGCCGCGCTCGGCGCCATCCGCCAGGCCGGCTACGACCCGCAACCGCTGCAAGCCGCAGACGCGCGCCGCGACCACGGCCTGGGTGTTGGCCTGCCGCGCCTGGGCGCCGCGCTGGCCCTGGCGCTGTGCGCGGAGGCGCTGTCTTATCTGATGCCCGACGCGCAGCCGGCGCGCTGGGCCGGCATGGCGCTGGCCGCGGTGGCCATCGGGCTGGCCGGCCTGGACATCTACAAGAAGGGCCTGGCGGCGCTGCGCGCGCTGCGACTCAACATCAACGCCTTGATGACGGTCGCGGTCACGGGTGCCTTCGTGCTGGGCCAGTGGCCCGAGGCGGCCATGGTGATGGCGCTGTACGCCATCGCGGAGCTGATCGAGGCGCGCGCGGTGGACCGTGCGCGCAACGCGATCCAGGGGCTGATGTCGCTGGCGCCGGAAACGGCCGAGGTGCGCCAGGCCGACGGTTCCTGGGCCACCGTCGCGAGCGCCCAGGTTGCCGTGGGCGCCGTCGTGCGCCTCAAGCCGGGCGAGCGCGTGCCGCTGGACGGCGTCGTGACCGAGGGCCGCAGCGCGGTCGACCAGTCGCCCGTCACCGGCGAAAGCATCCCGGTGGACAAGGCTGCGGGCGACAACCTTTACGCAGGCACCATCAACCAGGCCGGCGCGCTGGCGTTCCGGACCACCGCCACCGCGTCGGGCTCGACACTGGCGCGCATCATGGAGGCGGTCGAGAAGGCGCAGGGCTCGCGGGCGCCGACGCAGCGCTTCGTCGACCGCTTCGCCGCCGTCTACACGCCGGCCGTGTTCGCCATCGCGCTGGCCGTGGCGCTGCTCGGGCCGTTCGCCTTCGGCTGGACCTGGGCGCTGGCGGTCTACAAGGCGCTGGTGCTGCTCGTCATCGCCTGCCCCTGCGCGCTGGTCATCTCCACGCCGGTCACGGTCGTCAGCGGCCTGGCCGCCGCGGCCCGCCAGGGCATCCTCATCAAGGGCGGTGCCTATCTCGAACAGGCGCGCGCGCTGCGCGTCGTCGCGCTGGACAAGACCGGCACCGTGACCGAGGGCAAGCCGCGCCTCGTGCACTGGGAGGCACTGTCGGACACCGACCCGCAGGCCGTCGCCGCCGCGCTGGCGGCGCGCTCCGACCATCCGGTGTCGCAGGCCATCGCCGCCGGTCTGGGCGCCGGCAGCGGTCAGGTCGATGCGTTCAGCGCGATGCCGGGCCATGGCGTGCAGGGCCGCATCGACGGGCAACTCCACATGCTGGCCAACCACCGCTTCATCCATGACCGCGGCCTGTGCAGCCCGGCGCTGGAGGACAAGCTCGCCGCGCACGAGGCGCAGGGCCGCACGGTCACGCTGCTGGCGACGGACTCGCGCGTGCTGGGGCTGTTCGCCGTGGCCGACACGATCAAGCCGTCCTCGACCGAGGCCGTCGCCGCACTGCGCCGCCTGGGCGTGCGCGCCGTGATGCTGACGGGCGACAACGACGCGACGGCCCGCGCCATTGCCGCGCAGGCCGGCATCGCCGATGCGCGCGGCAACCTGCTGCCGCAGGAGAAGCAGGCGGCCGTGAAGGCCTTGCAGGCGTCGGATGGGCCGACGGCGATGGTGGGCGACGGCATCAACGACGCGCCGTCGCTGGCGCAGGCCGACATCGGCTTCGCGATGGGCGGCGCGGGCACGCACGTGGCCGTCGAGGCGGCCGACGTGGTCGTCATGAACGACGACCTGCGCCGCATCGCCACGACCATCGCGCTGTCGCGCAAGACACACGCCGTGCTGTGGCAGAACATCTCGATGGCGCTGGGCATCAAGGCGGTGTTCCTGCTGCTGGCCCTGGCCGGCAACGCGACGATGTGGATGGCCGTGTTCGCCGACATGGGCGCCAGCCTGCTGGTGGTGGCCAACGGGCTGCGGCTGCTGCGTGCATGACGATGCAGCCGCGAACTTGACCTTGACCTGTCCACCGTCTTGACTCGGCCTTGCTGCGCCGCAACAATCAACACATCGCAACCTTGGAGCCCCGTGCGTGGACAGTGCCAGTCATCGCAGTGAATCAGCGCGAGCCGTGATGGCCGCGGACTGCCTGGTCTCCTGACGCCCGCTCCGGGTGGCAGGCCGGGCGCCTGCCACCGTCGCCGACTCTTCTTGCTCAAGCGCTGATGCGCTGAATCGCTTCGCGCGGCCCGCCGCGCAGGCCAGACGTGTTCGTTCATGCGCGGCTTTCCCTGACCCGCAGGACCGCCATGCGCAAGACCCGACCCCAAGAACCGTTGCCGGCAGTGGCAGCGGCACGTCCGCCGCAGGCCGCCGCGCCGCGTGACCTGCTGGACGTCGTCGCCGCCCTCGACCGCCTCACCCCCTGGCCCACGCTGCGCCTGCGTTGTGCGCTGCGCCGACCGGGCTGAGACCCTTTCACCTTCAACCAGGAGCTGCCATGGACCCCGCCCCCAGTTGGCGCCAGCGCGCGCCTGACACGTCTTCGTTTTCATCTTCCGTTCCACCCCATCGGTCGGAACGCTGCGGAACCGCCCACGTCTAGTGGCTGAGGAGTCCTGCGGCGTTGCGCCCACAGGAGAACCTCATGCTGTTCCTGCACCTCTTCCCCTCCCTGATCTCCACCGTCTCCCTGCTGCTGGCCCGCATGCGTCACCGCGCCGGCCGGCGCCCGCATGCGCCGCTGCAAGGGCTGCTCGTGCGGCTGGACTGAGTCGCCGCTGCCGGACACCTCGCCGACAGCCGTTTGACAACACGTTGACACGGCCGGCACGCACGCTGCCGGCCCAGTGCACAGCACCAGAACAAAGACCCGATTGGAGTTCACGATGAGGATGAATGCCCGCTTCCCGCAACCCCTGCCTTGGCTGCTGATGTGCGCCTGGCTGGCCGGCTGTTCGCCCGCCGGCACCGATGCCGCCGCGATGCCCGACGCCCAGGCCGTCACGCACGAAGGCGCGCTGGTGGTCGTGCCGCCGGCGTCGCCGCTGCGCCGCACGCTGGCCGTCGCGCCGGCACAGTCCAGCGCCGTCGAGCAACCCATCCATGCGCCCGGCTCGGTGGAGGCTTTGCCGGACCACCTCGTGAAGATCACGTCGCCGGTGACCGGCCGCGTCGAGCGCATGCACCGCGCGCTGGGTGACGCGGTGCGGGCCGGCGACGCGCTGTTCACGCTGGACTCGGCCGACCTCAGCGCCGCCTATGGTGACGCCGCCAAGGCGCGCGCGGCGCTGCAGCAGGCCGGCCGCGACCTGGCAAGGCAGCAACTGCTGTTCGACGCCGACATCGCCGCCCGCAAGGACTACGAGGCCGCACAACTGGCCCAGCACCAGGCCGAGAGCGACGCGCAGGTCACGCAGGCGCGCCTGGCGCAGCTCGGTGCGGTCAACGCGGGCGCGCGGCGCCAGTTCGTGCTGCGCTCGCCCATCGCCGGCCGTGTCATCGACATGAGCGGCGCGCAAGGCGGCTACTGGAACGACATCACCGCGCCGCTGATGACGGTGGCCGACCTGTCCACCGTGTCCGTCACCGCCGCCGTCGCCGAGAAGGACCTGGCCTCGGTGTTCGTCGGCCAGAAGGCGCGCATCGTGCTGAACGCCTACCCCAACGACGCGCTGGAGGGTGAGGTGCGCTATGTCGGCGAGGTGCTCGACGCCGACACCCGCACCGTCAAGGTCCGCCTGCTGCTGGACAACCGCCAAGGACGCTTGCGCCCCGGCATGTTCGCCAAGGTCGTGTTCGCCGGGCCGCAGCACACGGCCGTGCTGGTGCCGTCCGGCGCCGTGCTGCAGAGCGGTCTGTACACCCGCGTCTTCGTCGAGAAGGCAGCGTTCAAGTTCGAACCGCGCCAGGTGAGCGTGGGCGCCACGGCGGGTGACCGCGTCGAGATCCTGTCGGGTCTTCAGGCCGGCGAGCGCATCGTCGTGAAGGAAGCGGTGGTGCTCAATGATTGAACGCCTCGTCACCCTGTGCTTCGAGCGGCGCGTCATCGTCTGGCTGGTCTTTGCCTTCGTGGCGCTGTACGGCTGGGCGAGCTGGCGGCAACTGCCCGTCGAAGCCTATCCCGACATCGCCGACGTGACCTCGCAGGTTGTCACGCAGGTGCCGGGGCTTGCCGCCGAGGAGGTGGAACAGCAGATCACCGTGCCGCTGGAGCGCGAGTTGCTGGGCACGCCGGGCCTGCACGTGCTGCGCTCCAAGAGCACCTTCGGCCTGTCGCTGATCACCATCGTCTTCAAGGACGGCGTGGAGGGCTACTGGTCGCGCCAGCGGCTGCAGGAGCGCATCAACGGCGTACAGCTGCCCTACGGCGCGCAGCCGGGGCTGGACGCCTACACCTCGCCCATCGGCGAGATCTACCGCTACACGCTGGAGTCCGGGAGCCGCGACCTGCGCGAGCTTTCGGAGCTGCAGTTCTGGACCGTCATCCCGCGGCTGAAGAAGGTGCCCGGCGTCATCGACGTCGCCAACTTCGGCGGCCTGACGACGCAGTTCATGCTGGAGCTGGACCCGGCCCGCCTGGTGCAGTACGGCCTGACGCTGCAGCAGATCAAGGACGCCATCAACGCCAACAACAGCAGCGCCGGCGGCAGCGTGATGAACCGCGGCGAGCAGGCCTACGTCATCCGCGGCGTGGGGCTGATCCGCTCGCTGGCGGACATGGGCAACGTCGTCGTCACGGCCAAGAACGGCACGCCCGTGCTGGTGCGCGACCTGGGCACCGTGGCCTATGGCAACGTGGAACGCCGCGGCATCCTCGGCAAGGACGACACCCCTGACACCCTGGAAGGCATCACGCTGCTGCTGAAGGACGAACATGCGTCCGAGGTCATCAAGGGCGTGCACGAGGCGGTGCGCGACCTCAACGAGCACCTGCTGCCCAAGGACGTCAAGGTCGTGCCCTACCTGGACCGCAGCACGCTGATCGAAGCCACCACGCACACGGTCGGCCACACGCTGATCGAGGGCGTGACGCTGGTGACGCTGGTGCTGCTGCTGGCACTGGGCAGCTGGCGTGCGGCGCTGATCGTGGCGGTGACCATCCCGCTCGCGCTGCTGATCGCCTTCGTGTTCATGCGCCACCTGCAGATCCCGGCCAACCTGCTGTCGCTGGGCGCCATCGACTTCGGCATCCTGGTGGATGGCGCGGTCGTGCTGGTCGAGAACATCATGCGCCGCCGCGAGGAGCAGGAAGGCCGGCCCATCACGGCCGCCGACGCGATCGCGGCGACGCTGCAGGTCGCCCGGCCGATCTTCTTCGGCATGCTGGTCATCATCGCCGCCTACCTGCCGCTGTTCGCCTTCCAGCGCATCGAATACAAGCTGTTCTCGCCGATGGCCTTCGCCGTCGGCTCGGCGCTGGTGGGTGCGATGCTGGCGGCGCTGGCGCTGATCCCGGCGCTGGCCTGGCTCGCCTTCCGCAAGCCGCGGCGCGTGTTCCACAACCGGCCGATGCAGTGGCTGGTGGTGCGCTACCAGCGCTTCCTGGAGACGGCCATCGGCGGGCGCCGCTGGGTGATGGCCAGTTGCGCCGCCGCATTGGCCGGCGTGGTGCTGCTGGGTGCCAGCATCGGCCGGGATTTCCTTCCCTACCTCGACGAAGGCTCGCTGTGGCTGCAGGTCACGCTGCCGCCCGGCATCACGCTGGACAAGGCCGGCACGATGGCCGGCGAGCTGCGCCGCGCGACGCGCGAATTCCCCGAGGTGTCCACCATCGTCACGCAGACGGGCCGCAACGACGATGGCACCGACCCCTGGACCGTCTCGCACATCGAGGCCAGCGTGGGCCTGCACCCGTACTCGACGTGGCAGTCCGGCCTGAGCAAGCAGGCCCTGATTGCCCAACTGGACGCGCGCTACCGCCAGATCCCCGGCGTCAGCGTGGGCTTCATGCAGCCCATGATCGACGGCGTGCAGGACAAGCTCTCGGGCGCGCACACCGACCTGGTCGTGAAGATCTACGGCGACGACTTCGACGAGCTGCGCCGCATCGCTGCCGCGGTAGTGGCAGCGCTGGATACCGTGCCCGGCGCGGCCGACGTGGCCATCGACCAGGAGCCGCCGCTGCCCAACCTGAAGATCGACGTGGACCGTGCGGCAGCAGCGCGGTACGGCATCAATGCCAACGACATCAGCGACCTCATCACGACCGCCATCGGCGGCGCCACGATCGGCCAGGTCTTCGTCGGCGAGAAGAGCTACGGGTTGACCGTGCGCTTCCCGCAGGCCGTGCGCAACAACCCCGACGCCATCGCCGGGCTGACACTGTCGGCCCCGGGGGGCGCCAAGGTACCACTGGCCCAGGTGGCGGCCATCCGTACCGTGTCGGGCGAGAGCACGATCACGCGTGAAGGCGCGCGCCGGCACCTGACGGTGAAGCTCAACCCGCGCGGCCGCGACCTGTCCGCCGTGCTGGCCGACGCGCAGACGGCGATCGCACGCGACGTCACCTATGACGGGCAGCGCTACCAGCTCGTCTGGGGTGGTCAGTTCGAGAACCTGCAGCGCGCGCAGGCACGGCTGGCGCTGATCCTGCCGATGACGCTGGGGTTGATGTTCCTGCTGCTGTTCGCCGAGTTCGGCAACCTGCGTCAGCCGGCGCTGGTGCTGGGCGTGGTGCCGCTGGCCACGCTGGGGGGCCTGGCCGCGCTGCACCTGCGCGGCATGACGCTGAACGTGTCCAGCGCGGTCGGCTTCATCGCCCTCTTCGGCGTGGCCGTGCTGAATGGCGTGCTGATGATTTCGCAGATCAACCGGCTGCGCGCGCATGAGCACCGGCCGCTGCGCGAGGCCGTCATCGAAGGCGCACGCAGCCGCATCCGGCCCGTGCTCGTCACCGCCACCGTGGCGGCGCTGGGCCTCACGCCGGCGATGCTGGCGCGCGGCCTGGGCAGCGACGTGCAGCGACCGCTGGCGACCGTGGTGGTCGGCGGCCTCGTCACCGCCACGCTGCTGACGCTGCTGCTGCTGCCGGCGCTGTACCAACTGATCGAAGCCCGCATCGAGGCCAGGGAGGCCGCATGAAGTTCACCCGACTGATGACGCCGATGCTGGCGCTGGCCGCGACGGCCGCGCACGCCCAGCACGTCCCGTTCACCGCCTACCTGGACGCCGTCGAGCAGCGCAGCCTGGAGCTGGCCGCACAGCGCGAGACCGTACGCGCGGCACGTGCGGGCGTGTCCATCGCCGCGCTGCCGCCCGACCCGTCGCTGAGCTGGGGCGTGGGGCCGAAGGAGTTCAGCCGCGAGGTGACGCCGAAGCCGCCGCTGGGCCAGTCGCTGAGCCTGAGCTGGACGGTCGAGACCGCCGGCAAACGCGGTCGTCGCGTGCGCGCGGCCGAGAGCGGCGTGGCGCTGGCCCAGGCCAGCGTGGAAGGCTTCGCGCACAACCTCTACGGCAACGCCGCCGGCGCCTTCGCCGAGGCCTGCCGCAGCCGCGAGGCGCTGCTGCGCCAGGAGGCGACGCTGATGGCGCTGTCCGATGTGGTGCGTGCCAACGAGGTGCGCCGCAAGGCCGGCGACCTGGGCGGGCTGGAGCTGCTGCAGTCGCGCACCGAGCGCGACCAGTACCAGGCCGCCGTCGTCAAGGCGCGTGCCGACGCCAATGTCGCGCGGCTGAACCTGGCCCTGCCGTTGAGCGGCACGCTGGAGTCCGTGTTCGGCGACCAGCCGCTGGCCTGCCAGTTCCAGCCCTTCGACGCCGGCGACGACATCGACCGCCTGGTGGAGCAGGCGTTGCAGCAGCGCGACGACGTTCGCATCGCCCGCGCCACGCTGGCCAACGCCCGCGACGCCGCCGACCTGGCGCGCGCCAACCGCTACGTGGACCCCAGCATCAGCCTCAGCTACGCCTACGCACCGCATGGGCGCGACGGCGCGGAAGCCGACGGCAGCCCCATCGCCGGCGCGTCGCGCACCAGCACGCTGAGTTTGTCGGTGTCGGTGCCCATCCCGCTGTCACGGCTGCAGCGCGGCGAGCTGGTGCAGGCCGAGTCCGCCGTCTCGCAGGCACTGCTGCTGCAACGCCAGGCCGAGCTGAAGGCCGAGGCCGATGTGCGCGGCACGCATGCGCAGTTCCTGGCGGCGCGCGAGAACCTGGCGCGCTACCGCGACACGGTGGTCGGCGATTCGCAGAAGGTGCTGGACGGCATGCGGCTGTCGTACCGCAACGGTGCGGCCTCCCTGCTGGAGCTGCTGAACGCGCAGCGCTCGGCGGACGACGTCTACCTGGCTTACCTGCAAGCGCAGGCCGACCTGGCGAATGCCACCGTGCAGTTGCAGCTCAGCCTGGGGCGGCGGCCGGCCCTGTAGGCCTCAATGGCTGTCGGTGGCGAGCAGCCGGTCCAGCATCAGCGTGGACCACTCGCCCTGCGTCCACAGGTTGGCCAGCAGCCCCTGGCGGTCGGCGAGGAACGCCCCCAGCAGCGGCGCGGCCGGGGTGCGCTCCGGGGCGCACAGCAGCGTCAGGCGCTGGGCGCCCTCCTCTTCCAGCCGGCCTATCCAGTCCAGCACCAGCAGCCGGTCGAGGATGGGGCTGAGCTGCAGCGGGTCCACCTGCAGCGCACGGGCCAGGGCCAGGTGGGACAGGCCGCGCTGGCCGGCCTCGCGCACCCGCCACAGTTCGCGCAGCGCTTCCAGCGCCAGCGCGAACGGCTGGCCCGGCGTGTCGGCGCGCAGGTGCAGGCGGCCCGTCAGGCTGGGCGTGTTGGCCGCGAGGATGGCGCCCAGCAGCACGATGACCCAGCCGAGGTAGACCCACACCAGGAACACCGGCACGGTGGCGAAGGCGCCGTACAGCGTCGAATACGTCGGCACCTGCTTCACGTACCAGGCCAGCAGCGCCTTCGCGAGCGAGAAGCCGATGGACACGAAGGCGCCGCCCAGCAGCGCATGGCGCCAGCGCACGTGCGTGTTGGGCACGTAGTGAAAGAGGCCCGCCATCGCCAGGCCGAACAGCAGCACATCGGCGCTGCCCAGCGCCGTGGACATCGCCGCCGGCATCGCCGTCAGGTAGCCCTGGCCCACGCTGATGGCATAGCTCGTCAGCGTGAGGCTGCCGCCCAGCAGCAGCGGGCCCAGCGTCAGCGCGGCCCAGTAGACGAGCACGCGCTGCGCGATGGGCCGCGGGCGCTGCACGCGCCAGATCGCATTGAGCGTGCGGTCGATGGTGAGCATCAGCGCCAGCGCCGTGACGCCCAGCGCCACCAGGCCCACCGCGCCCAGCTTGTTGGCCTTGGCTGCAAACTGCGTCAACGCACCCAGCACCGGCTTGGCGATGTTGGGCGGAATCAGGCTCTTCAGGAAGTACTGCTCCAGTGCTGCCTGGAAGTTCGAGAAGATCGGGAATGCGGTGAACACGGCCAGCATCACCGTCAGCAGCGGCACCAGCGAGATCAGCGTCGTGAACGTGAGGCTGCCGGCCGTCAGGCCCAGCTTCTCCTCCCGGAAACGCTGGCGGAAGGTCTGCAGCGTCTGCAGCCACGGCCAGGCCAGCAGTTCGGCGATGAAGTTGCTCGCGAAGGTGACGGGGTTGCGGGCGAGCGGCGCGTCGGCATCGGTCTTGGCATTGGCGGGGTCGGCCGACGACGGGGACCGGGCGGGAAACATGGACATGGCTTCTATGATGCCGCAGCTATGTCCCCTGCCCCCGAAAGAACCGAACCCAGCGCGGCCGAGCGCCTGTCGCGCAACCTCGCATTTGCCGCCGTCACGGCGCTGTGCCTGCTGTGCCTGGCGTGGGAGCTGTGGCTCGCGCCGACGGGCCGCGGCACGCTCGCCGTGAAGGCGCTGCCGCTGCTGCCGGCGCTGATGGGCCTGTGGCGCTACCGCCTCTACACCTTCCGCTGGGTGGCGCTGGGCGTGTGGCTGTACGTGCTGGAGGGCCTGGTACGCAGCACCAGCGAGGGCGGGCCGGGCCAGTGGCTGGCGCTGGCCGAGGTGGTGCTGGGCGCCATCGCGTTCACCGCCTGCACCGCGCAGATCCGCCAGCGGCTGAAGGCGGCCAAGGCTGCCGCAGCGACCGGGGCCACGGAGCCGGCATGACGACCTTCCTGGACGCGCTGCGGGCGCGGCTGGGAGACGCCGGACTGCTCGTGGGCGGCGACCTCGCGGCCTACGAGCAGGATTGGCGCAAGCGCTACGCGGGCCGGGCGCTCGCGGTGGCGCGGCCGGCGTCCACGGACGAGGTCGCGGCAGTGCTGAAGCTGTGCCACGACCACCGGGTCCCGGTCGTGCCGCAGGGCGGCAACACGGGCCTGGTGGGCGGCTCGACGCCGGACGACAGCGGGCGGCAACTGGTGTTGAGCCTGTCGCGCATGCAGCGCGTGCGCGGCGTGGACGTGGCGAACGCCAGTCTCACCGCCGAGGCCGGCTGCGTGCTGGCCGAGGTGCAGGCGGCGGCACGCGCGGCCGGCCTGCTGTTCCCGCTGAGCCTGGCGGCCGAGGGCTCGTGCACGCTGGGCGGCAACCTGGCGACCAATGCCGGCGGCACGCAGGTGCTGCGCTACGGCAATGCGCGCGAGCTGTGCCTGGGGCTGGAGGTCGTCACCGCGAGCGGCGAGGTCTGGCACGGGCTGTCGGGCCTGCGCAAGGACAACACCGGCTACGACCTGCGCGACCTGTTCATCGGCAGCGAGGGCACGCTGGGCGTCATCACCGCGGCGACGATGAAGCTGTACCCGGTGCCGAAGGAGCGCATGACCGCGCTGGCGGCCTGCGCGTCGCTGGACGATGCGGTGGCGCTGCTGGGGCTGGCGCGCGAGCGCGCGGGCGATGCGCTGACCGGCTTCGAGGTCATGAACGGCGCCTCGCTGGCGCTGGTCGCGCGGCAGTTGCCGCAACTGCAGCAGCCGCTGCCGCCCGTGGCGTGGACGGTGCTGCTGGAGCTGTCGGATGCCGAGAGCGCCACGCATGCCCATGGCGTGTTCGAGGGCCTGCTGGAGGCGGCCGTCGAGCGTGGCTGCGTGCAGGACGCGGCCATCGCGCAGAACCTGCAGCAGGCCAAGGCCTTCTGGCATCTGCGCGAATCCATCCCGCTGGCGCAGGCGCAGGCCGGGCTGAACATCAAGCACGACATCGCGCTGCCGGTGTCCGCCATTCCCGGCTTCGTCGCCGAGATGGACGCCACGCTGGCGGCCTACCTGCCCGGCATCCACATCATCGACTTCGGCCACCTGGGCGACGGCAACCTGCACTACAACGTGCAAGCGCCGGCTGACATGGCGCCGGCCGAGTTTCTCGCGGCCCACGAGGGGCCGATCAACGCGATGGTCTACGACGCCGTGGGCCGGCGCGGCGGCTCGATCTCGGCCGAACACGGCATCGGCCGGCTCAAGCGCGAGGAACTGGCCGCCCGCAAGGACCCGACGGCGCTGGCGCTGATGCGCACCATCAAAAAGGCCCTGGATCCCCAGGGCCTGATGAATCCAGACCGCGTGGTCTGAGCCTCACTCAACCAAGCGAGGCTGCATCGACGGGTTGCCCCGACCGCGACCGCGCTTGAACAGCGCCTGCAGGCCCCAGTAGATGAAGATGGTCAGCGTCAGGAACGCCACCACGACCAGCAGCACCTCGCCGACGGACAGGACGGCCGCGCCAATGACGGTCCAGCGCTGCCGCCGCGCCGCGAACTTGGTGCCCAGGTTGTCGCGGAAGATCTCGATGCTGTCGTAGAAGCTCGGCACCATCAGCAGCGTCAGGAAGGTGGACGTGATCGTGCCGCCGATGATGGCCACGGCCATCGGGCGGTAGAACTCGCCGCCCTCGCCCACGCCGATGGCCACCGGCAGCATGCCGGCGATCAGCGCGAAGGTCGTCATCAGGATGGGGCGGAAGCGCTTGCGGCCCGCGTGCATCAGCGCCTCTTCACGGGGCACGCCATTGGCCTCCTCCTGGCGCGCGGCGTCCAGCAGCAGGATGGCGTTCTTGGCCACCAGGCCGGCCAACATGATGATGCCGATGAAGCTCATCAGGTTCAGCGTGCCCTTGGTGAGCAGCAGCGCGAGGACAACACCGATCAGCGACAGCGGCTGCGACAGCATGACGCCCAGCGGTGCGGTGAACGAGTTGAACTGCATCACCAGGATCAGGTACATCAGGCCGATGCCGGACACCAGTGCCGTGCCCATCGCGCTGAACACCTCGGCCTGGTCCTTCGACGCACCGGCCAGCTTGATGCCGTAACCGGACGGGAAGCTCATGCTCTGTGCAAGCTTCTGCGCGTCGGCCGACACCTCGCCGGACGAGCGGCCCTGCGCGTTGGCCGACACGGTGACGACGCGCTTGCCGTCCACGTGGCTGATGGTGGCCGGACCCTTGCCGGTGGTGACGGTGGCGATCTGCTCCAGCGGCACCATCATGCCGGTGCCGGTGACGGCGATCGGCAGGCGCTCGATGTTGCCGGCATCGACGCGATCGTCGGGGTGCAGGCGCACCGAGACGTCGCGGGTCTGACCGGTCGGGTCGATCCAGTCGCCGACCTGGATGCCGGCGAAGGCCACGCGCAGCGCGTTGGCCGCGTCGCCCACGGAGATGCCCATGGCGTTGGCCATGCCGCGGTGCATCTCGATGCGCAGTTCGTCCTGCGTGTCCTGCTGCGACAGGCCCACGTCCACGGCACCCGGCACCTTGCGCAGACGGGTCATGAAGTCTTCGGTCATCGCCATCAGCTGGCGCGTGTCGGTGCCGTAGAAACGGATCTGCACGGGCTTCTGGCCGCCGTTGTTCAGGTCGTCCAGCACGACGTACTCGGCGCCGGTCAGCACCTTGAGCCGCTCGCGCAGGTCCGCGCCGATCTGCTGGGCGCTGCGCTGGCGGGTGAAGCTCTTGCCGAGGTCGATGTAGAGTTTGCCGCCGGTGGTCTGCACGAAGCTGTCGGTGGCCTTGGTCTCAGGCAACTGCCGGGCGATGTCGGCGGCCGCGGCGAGCTTGCGGCGCGAGTATTCGAGGCTGGCGCTGGGCGGCGTGCGGATGTCCACGGCGATGGTGCCGAAGTCGGAGCTGGGCAGGAAGCTGCTGCCGCCGAGCGTGGCCTGCAGCCCGATCGCGGCGAAGAAGCTCAGCGTCGCGATGGTCGCCATCCAGCGGCGGTGGTGCAGTGCCCAGGCGATCACGCGGCCGTAGCGGTCGGCCTGGTGGTCGAACCAGACATTGAACTTCTCCAGGATCCTGGAGATGCCGGTCTTGGGCGCCTCGTGGTGCCCCGGGGGGTCGCCCCAGAAGGCCGACAGCATCGGGTCCAGCGTGAACGACACCAGCAGGCTGACGAGCACCGAGGCCACCACCGTCAGCGCGAACGGACGGAACCATTCGCCACCCACGCCCGGGATGAAGGCGACGGGCACGAACACGGCGACGATGGAGAAGGTGGTCGCCGCGACGGCCAGGCCGATCTCGGCCGTGCCGCGGAAGGCTGCGGTGCGCCGGTCGGCGCCGCGCTCCATGTGCCGGACGATGTTCTCGCGCACGACGATGGCGTCGTCGATCAGCACGCCGATGGCCAGCGACAGGCCCAGCAGGCTCATGAAGTTCAGCGTGAAGCCGAACAGCCAGACCGCGATGAAGGCGGCGATGACGGACGTGGGCAGCGACGTGGCCGTGATCAGCGTGGAGCGCCACGAGTTCAGGAAGGCGTAGACCACGAAGATGGTCAGGCCGGCGCCGAACACCAGCGCGTCGATGACGTTGCGCAGGCTGTTCTGGGCGTCCTTGCCGCTGTCCTGCGTGATCTCGAGCTTGGTGCCTTCGGGCAGGCTCTTGTTGCTCTCCTCGACGACCTTGCGCACCTCCTTCGCCACGCTGACCGTGGAGGCCTCGCGCGAGCGGGTGATGGACAGCCCGACGTTGTTGTTGCCGTTGCGCACGCTCAGCGTCGTGCGTTCGGCGAAGCCGTCCTGGATGGTGGCGACCTGGCCCAGGCGCACCAGCTCGCCGGCCGTGCGCTTGACGACGATGCGGTCGAAATCGGTCGGTGACTCGATGCGGCCGACCAGGCGGATGCTCTGGTCCTCGTACTCGCCACGCACCTTGCCGACCGGGGCCGACATGTTCTGGTTGCGCAGCGCGTTGGTGACGTCGCTGACCGACACGTTGAACTCGCGCAGCTTCTGGCCGTGCAGCAGCACGGACAGTTCGCGGTTCAGCGAGCCGAACACGTCCACCTTGCCGACGCCGGGGATGGCGCGGAACTTGTCGGCGAGCTGGTCTTCGGCGATGCGCGACATCTCGGCATGCGTCAGCGTCTTGGACTCCAGCGACACCTGCATGACAGGCTGCGCGGACGGATCGACGCGCTGCAGGATGGGCTCACGCATCTCCTGCGGCAGGTTGTAGCGCACGGACGCAATCGCGTTGCGCACGTCGTCCGCGGCTTCGATCAGGTTCTTCTTGAAGTCGAACTGCAGCACGAAGGTGGCCTGACCCTCGCCGGCCGTGGAGCGCACCTCGGTCACGCCGGGCACGGCCAGCAGCGGCCGCTCGACACGGTTGACGATCTCGCGCTCGCTGGTCTCCGGCGACGCGCCCGGGTAGGGGATGCTGACGACGAGGATGGGGATCTCGACGTCGGGGTTCTGGTTGACCTTGAGCTTGGTCAGGGCCAGCAGGCCCATGGCCATGATGCCGATGATGCAGACGATCGTGGCGATCGGCTTCTTGATGGCGAAATCGGAGATCAGCACCTCAGCCTCCTGCGCTCGCTGCGGACGCCGCCGATGCCGCAGCGGCCGCGGGCTTGGCGCCCGCCGTCACCTGCTGCACGGGCGTGCCCTCCACCAGCGTGCGGCTGGGGTTGCGGATGATGATGTCGCCGGCGGCCAGGCCGCTCTTGACGACGAACTCGCCGCTGCGCTCGTCGCGCTCGCCCAGCACGATGGGCTGGCGGTGCAGCTTGGCGTCCTTGACGATCCAGGCGAACGCACGGTCGCCGTCGCGCTGCAGGTCGGCATCGCCCAGCATCAGCGCGACCACGGTGCTGGTGCGCACATGACCCTCGCCATACAGGCCGGAGACGACGGCCTGCTTGGCGTCGACGAAATCGACCAGCAGCGCGACCTGGCGGGTGACGGGGTCCGCGGCCACGTCGATGCGGCGGATGCGGCCTTCGGACTTCGGGTTGGCCGCGCCGTTGATGCGCAGGTCCACCGGCTGCCCGACCTTCAGGTCGGCGCGCCGGTCGGCGGACACATAGCCCTCGAACCGCATGCTGCTGGGGTCGATCACCTTCAGCAGCGCCTTGCCGACCTGCGCCGTGTCGCCGGAGGACACCTGGCGTTCGCTGACGACGCCATCGAACGGCGCGCGCACCTCGGTGCGGGCCAGTTGCTGGCGTGCCGCGACGAGGCGGGCATCGGACGCGACGCGTTCACTCATCGAAGCCGTGCGGCGGTTCTGCGCATCTTCCAGCGCCTGCAGCGACACCATGCCTTGCGCCTGCAACTGCTTCTGCCGCTGGTACTGGCGGTCAGCCTGCTCGAAGGCTTCCATCGCGGCGCGGGAGGCTTCCTGGGCCGATGCCAGGCTGTCACGGATGGACGTGGCGTCCAGGCGCACGAGCAGGTCGCCCTTGCGCACGACCTCGCCGTTTTCCTTGAACACCTGCTGCACGATGGCCGAGACCTCGGCACGCAGGTCTGCCCGGCGTTCGGGCTGCACGGAGCCGGTGATCAACGGGCCGGTGCTGTGGTCGCTCTGGCCCAGGATCATCCGGTCCTCGACCCTGAGCTGCAGCGGCGGCAGCGGCTTGGTCGCGTCGGTGTCGGTGCCGGGCTTCTTGCAGGCCGACACGGCCAACAGCGCCGCGAGCGCCGTGAGGGTGAGCAGGCCGCGCGCGCTTGCATGCAGCTGGGTGGGACGGTGAGTCATCCTGGAATCGTTCGTTGTTGTGGCCGGGAATCGGGGCCGCCCGCCTGGGGCGGTTGGCCGGAACGCCGCATGACCGCGGCGCCGTCGTCTTCATGGTCGTACACAGTACGACACAAAGCCCGGCAAGCATACCGACGATGGCCGGGGGTGCCGGAAGTCGTGCGACGGACTGCGGATGGCGCCGGTGAAGCGCGCAATTCGGGTGACAGACCGGGGATGGGCGTGCCGGGCTGCGTCAGGCGCGCGCTGACCAGCTGAGCGGCCAGTCGCCCTGCTGCCAGCGCTGCAGCCACAGCAGACCGATCAGCGTCTTGGCATCGGTCAGCATGCCGCTCACGGCCAGCGCATCGAGTTCGGCGGGTGTGTGCGTGACGAGTTCCAGGAACTCGCCGGCATCGAGCTTTTGCTGGCCGCCCGTGAGGCCACGTGCGAAGAAGATGTGAATACCCTCGTCCGAGTAGGCGATGGCGTTGTGCAGCACGCCGGCATAGGCCCATTCGGCGGCGCTGTAGCCAGTTTCTTCGATCAGCTCGCGTTGCCCGCAGGCCAGCGGGTCTTCGCCGGCGTCGAGCTTGCCGGCCGGGAACTCCAGCATCACGCGTCCCATCGGGTAGCGGTACTGGCGCTCCATCAACAGCCGGCCGTCATCCAGCAGCGGCACGATCATCACCGCGCCGGGGTGACGGATGTACTCGCGCTGGGCGGTGCTGCCATCCGGCAGCGCGACGTGGTCCCTCTGGACGTGCAGGAAATGGCCCTCGTAGACGGAGCCGCCATCGAGGCGGCGCTCGACGAGGTGGTCGTCCTCAGTCCTGGCCACGGCGCCCACCACGGCGCAGGTAGCGCCAGACGAAACCGGGAAAGCCCAGCGTGATGAAGAGACACGCCGCTGACGCGTAGAACTCCCAACCCTGCGCGTGGCGCTGGCCGATGCGTGTCTCCAGCAGCGTGCCGAGCCCGAAGGTCAGCACGGCCAGCAGCAGCAGCTCCAGCAACCGCCACCAGACGGCCTTGGGTTGCTGGCGGGGGCCGACCAGCAGCAGCCGCTCGCTGAAGTACGGCAGGTTGGCGGCGACGAGGGCCGCTGCCAGAACCACCCAGACGGCGACTGTTTGATCCATCAGGTCCGGTCAGCCGCTCAGCTGGCCAAGGCGCGGACGATGGCCTTGGCGCACAGGTCCATCAGGCCGCCAGGCAGCAGGCCGAAGACCAGCACGGCGGCACCGTTCAGCGACATCACGAACCGCACATCACCCGGCGCGGCGATGGGGGCCGTGTCGGTGGCTTCGTCGAAGAACATGACCTTGACGATGCGCAGGTAATAGAACGCGCCGACCAGCGACACGACGACGGCGAACACCGCGAGGTACAGGTAGGCCTGCACGTTGGTGGACACCAGCGCCTGCAGCACCGACAGCTTGGCGTAGAAGCCCACCGTGGGCGGCAGCCCGGCCAGCGAGAACATGAAGATGCTCATGACCAGCGCGAACCAGGGGCTGCGCTTGGCGAGGCCCGCGAGGTCCTTGATCTCCTCGGCCTCATGGCCCTGGCGCGACAGCAGGATGATCATGCCGAAGGTGCCCAGTGTCGTCAGCACGTAGGTCACGGCGTAGAACATCGCCGAGCTGTAGGCGTTGGCGGCGGACAACGTGTTGTTGTTGACGACGCCCGACGTCATGCCCAGCAGCATGAAGCCCATGTTGGCGATGGTGGAGTACGCCAGCATGCGCTTGAGGTTGCTCTGCGCGATGGCCGCCAGGTTGCCGATCAGCAGCGACATGATGGACAGCACCATCAGCATCTGCTGCCAGTCCACGGCCAGGCCGATCATGCCCTCGACGAGCAGTCGCACCGTGATGGCGAATGCGGCGAGCTTGGGCGCCGCGCCGATCAGCAGCGTGACGGCGGTGGGGGCGCCCTGGTAGACGTCCGGCACCCACATGTGAAAGGGTGCGGCGCCCAGCTTGAAGGCCAGGCCGGCGACGACGAAGACGACGCCGAAGACCAGCACCGAACGGTTGGGCGCGCCCTGCGAGATGACATCGAAGACCTGCGGGATGCTCAGCGAGCCGGTCGCACCGTACATCATCGACAGGCCGTACAGCAGGAAGCCGCTGGCCAGCGCGCCGAGCACGAAGTACTTCATCGCGGCTTCCGTCGCGATGGCGTTGTCGCGGCGCAGCGCGACGAGCGCATACAGCGACAGGCTCATCAGTTCCAGGCCGAGATAGATGACCAGGAAGTTGTTCGCCGACAGCATCACGCTGATGCCCAACAGCGAGAACAGGCTGAGGATGAAGAGCTCGCCCTTGAGCATCTCGCGCGACGCGGCGTAGGGGCGCGCGTAGACCAGCGTGACCAGCGTCGCCAGGCAGGCAAAGCCGGCCAGCAGGTGGCCCATGGGGTCGGCGACGACCATGCCCTGCATGGCGTAGAAACTACTGTTTTCCGGCGGGATACTGAGACCCGCGTCGAAGTAGTAGAAGTGCATGACCGCGACGACGACCAGCGTCAGCTGGGTCAGCCAGTAGGTCGGGCGGCGCTGTTCGTCGGTGACCCAGAGGTCCACCAGCGCGACGACACAGCCCATCGCCAGCAGCAGGATTTCGGGATAGATCGCGAGCCAGTTCATGTCGTTCATTGTTGTGCCTCAGCTCGTCATCAACCCGGGATGAGCTTGCTCTGCGCGACGTGCTGCAGCAGCTCGACGACCGAGACGTGCATCACGTCGGTGAAGGGCTTGGGGTAGACGCCCATGTAGAGCGTGGCCACGGCCAGGACGGCCAGCATGACGAACTCGCGCCTGTTGATGTCGGTCAGCGCGCGCACCTTGTCGTTGGCGATGTCGCCGAAGTAGACGCGCTTGATCATCCACAGCGTGTACGCCGCACCGAACACCAGCGCCGTCGCGGCAATGCCACCCAGCCAGAAGTTGAACTGCACGGTGCCCAGAATGACCATCCACTCGCCGACGAAGCCGGCGGTGGCGGGCAGGCCGCAGTTGGCCATGCCGAAGAACACGGCGAAGGCTGCGAAGGTCGGCATGGTGTTGACGACACCGCCGTAGTCCGCGATCTCACGCGAATGCACGCGGTCGTAGAGCACGCCGATGCACAGGAACATGGCGCCCGACACGAAGCCGTGCGAGATCATCTGCACGAGGCCGCCGGCCACGCCCAGCTCGTTGAAGATGAAGAAGCCCAGCGTCACGAAGCCCATGTGCGCGATGGACGAATAGGCCACCAGCTTCTTCATGTCCTTCTGCACCAGGGCGACCAGGCCGATGTAGACGACGGCGATCAGCGACATCGCGATGATCAGCCACGCCCATTCGCGCGCCGCGTCGGGGGCGATCGGCAGCGAGAAGCGCAGGAAGCCGTAGCAGCCCAGCTTGAGCATGATGGCCGCCAGCACGACCGAGCCACCGGTGGGCGCCTCGACGTGGGCGTCGGGCAGCCAGGTGTGCACCGGCCACATCGGCACCTTGACCGAGAACGCGGCCAGGAAGGCGAAGAACAGCCAGGTCTGCGCGCCGCCCGTCAACGGCAGCTTGTGCCAGGTCTGGATGTCGAAGCTGCCGGCGGACTGGTAGTACAGGTACAGCAGCGCGACCAGCATCAGCAGCGAGCCGGCCAGCGTGTACAGGAAGAACTTGAAGGCCGCATAGACGCGGTTCGGGCCGCCCCAGACACCGATGATGATGTACATCGGGATCAGCGTAGCCTCGAAGAACACGTAGAACAGCATGCCGTCCAGTGCGCTGAAGACGCCCACCATCAGGCCGGACAGGATGAGGAACGCGCCCATGTACTGGTTCACGCGCGTCTCGATGACCTCCCAGGCCGCGATGACGACGATGACCGTGATGAACGCGGTCAGCGGCACGAACCACATCGAGATGCCATCCACGCCCAGGTGGTAGTGGATGTTGAAGCGGGCGATCCAGGGTTGGTTCTCGACGAACTGCATCGCGGCGGTCGTCGTGTCGAAGCCCGTGATCAGCGGGAGGGTGACGAGGAAGCTCGCCACGGCCGCCACCAGCGCCAGCCAGCGCACGGCTTTGACCTGTTCGTCGCGCCCGACCGCCAGCAGCAAAGCGCCGCAGGCGATGGGCAGAAAAATCGCAAGACTCAGCAACATTCTTGTTATCCGCCTCAGAGGGTGTGGAGAGGCTCGGCGTGGCCGAGCGGACCGCACAGGCGGCCCCAATCAAGGCGCAAAGCGGAGCCGTAGCTCTGCCTACGGCGAGCATTTGCAACGACGAGTGGGGTCGTCTGGGAGGGACGAGCGGTCATGTTGAGCTTCTTCATACCCTCTGCGCTCAGAACCCGAACAGGGCGCTGAACTGGGGCTTGATATAGGGCCAGAGCTGCCAGGTCATCAGTCCCGTGACACCGAGGATCATGACCAGGGCGTACCAGTACAGGTAGCCCGTCTGCAAGCGGCGCACCAGGCCCGCGATGCCGCCGACCGAGCGGGCCGAGCCGTTGATGATGAGGCCGTCGATCAGCGCGCCGTCGCCGCCCTTCCACAACCCCGTGCCGATGAGGCGCGCAGCGCGAGCCAGGATGTTCTCGTTGATCCAGTCCATGAAGTACTTGTTCTCCAGGACGACGATCAGCGGGCGCAGCACCTTGGCCAGCGTGGCCGGGATGGCGGGCGCGACCATGTAGAACACGTAGGCGGTGACCACGCCGGCCAGCGCCAGCCAGAACGGCAGCGTGGTCAGGCCGTGCAAGGCCATCGCGGCGGCGCCGTGGAAGCCTTCGGCCAGTTCCTCCATCGCCGGGTGGGCGTGGCCGTTGACGAAGATGGCATCCTTGAAGAAGTCGCCGAACAGCATCGGCTGGATGGCCATGAAGCCGATGACGACGGACGGGATGGCCAGCAGCACCAGCGGCGCGGTGACGACCCAGGGCGACTCATGCGGCACGTGGGCGTGGTGGTCGCCGTGGTCGTCATGGCCATGCTGCTCGTCGTCTTCCGGCGGGAACGGCTTGTGGTGGAAGTGTTCCTTGCCGTGGAAGACGAGGAAATACATCCGGAACGAGTAGAAGGCGGTCACGAACACGCCGGCGATGACGGCGAAGTACGCGAAGCCCGCGCCAGGCAGGTGGCTGGCGTGCACGGCCTCGATGATCGAATCCTTCGAGTAGAAGCCCGCGAACAGCGGCGTGCCGATCAGCGCCAGCGAGCCCAGCAGCGACGTGATCCAGGTGATGGGCATGTACTTGCGCAGGCCGCCCATGTTGCGGATGTCCTGGTCATGGTGCATGCCCATGATGACGGAGCCGGCACCGAGGAACAACAGGGCCTTGAAGAAGGCGTGCGTCATCAGGTGGAAGACCGCGACCGAGTAGGCCGAAGCACCCAGCGCGACGGTCATGTAACCGAGCTGCGACAGCGTCGAGTAGGCGACCACGCGCTTGATGTCGTTCTGGATGATGCCGAGGAAGCCCATGAACAGCGCCGTGATCGCGCCGATCACCATGACGAAGTTCAGCGCCGTGTCGCTCAGCTCGAACAGCGGCGACATGCGCGCCACCATGAAGATGCCGGCCGTCACCATCGTGGCGGCGTGGATCAGCGCGGAGATGGGCGTCGGGCCTTCCATGGAGTCGGGCAGCCAGACGTGCAGCGGGAACTGTGCCGACTTGCCCATCGCGCCGATGAACAGGCAGATGCAGGCGACGGTCAGCATGGCCCAGTCGGTGCCAGGGAAGACCATCTTGGACAGCAGGTCCGCCTTGGCGAAGGTCTCGGCGTAGTTCAGCGAACCGCCGAAGGCCACCAGCAGGCCGATGCCGAGGATGAAGCCGAAGTCTCCCACCCGGTTCACCAGGAAGGCCTTCATGTTGGCGAAGATGGCCGACTGCTTCTTGTACCAGAAGCCGATCAGCAGGTAGGACACCAGGCCCACCGCTTCCCAGCCGAAGAACAGCTGCAGCATGTTGTTGCTCATGACCAGCATCAGCATGCTGAACGTGAACAGCGAGATGTACGAGAAGAAGCGCTGGTAGCCGTCGTCCTCTTCCATGTAGCCGATGGTGTAGATGTGCACCATCAGCGACACGAAGGTCACGACGCACATCATCATGGCCGTCAGGCCGTCGACGAGGAAGCCGACTTCCATCTTCAGCGGGCCGAGGGTCATCCACTCGTAAATGGTGGCGTTGAAGCGCGCGCCATCGACGGCCACGCTGTACAGCGTCTGCGCCGACAGGATGAAGGCGATCAGCACGCCGAGGATGGTGACGATGTGCGAGCCACGGCGGCCCACCGTCTTGCCAAAGAAGCCGGCGACGATGGCGCCCGCGAGCGGCGCCAGCGGCACCGCCAGCAGCAGGTTCTGGTTGAGTGTTGCAGACATCTTGTGTGTGTCCTCAGCCCTTGAGAGCGTCGAGTTCTTCGACGTTGATGCTGGCTCGGTTGCGGAACAGCACGACCAGGATGGCCAGGCCGATGGCCGACTCGGCCGCCGCGACGGTCAGGATGAAGAACACGAAGACCTGGCCGCCCATGTCGCCGAGGTAGTGCGAGAAGGCGACGAAGTTCAGGTTGACCGCCAGCAGCATCAGCTCGATGGCCATCAGCAGCACGATCAGGTTCTTGCGGTTCAGGAAGATGCCGATCACCGACAGCGCGAACAGCATCGCGCCCAGCGTCAGGAAATGGCCCAGGGTCAGTCCAGCGGCGCCGATCATGCTTTGCCTCCTTCGGTGGGTGCGGCAGCAGAGGTCGCGGCTTGCGCTGGCGAGGCGATGGTCGGCGCCATCTTCACGATCTTCAAGCGCTGCGCCTTGGTGACCTTGACCTGCTCGGACGGGTCCATCGCGCGCGAGTCCTTGCGGCGGCGCAGCGTCAGCGCGATGGCCGCGACGATGGCGACCAGCAGCAGCACGGCCGCGATCTGCAGCGGGTACAGGTAGGCGGTGTAGATCTCGATGCCCAGCAGCTTGGTGTTGCCCAGCTGCAGCTGCGCCGCGGTGGCGACCGGCGCATCGGCAAGCTGGAAGCCACCCATCAGCACGATGCCCATCTCGAAGGCGATCAGCGCGCCGACGACGGCAGCAAGCGGCAGGTGCTTCCAGAAGCCCTCGCGCATGCTGTCGGTGTTCAGGTCCAGCATCATGACGACGAACAGGAACAGCACCATGACGGCACCGATGTAGACGAGCACCAGCGCGATCGCCAGGAACTCGGCCTTCAGCAGCATCCAGATGCAGGACGCCGTGAAGAACGACAGGATCAGGAACAGCGCCGCGTGCACGGTGCTGCGCGCCGTGATGACACGGAACGAACTCACCAGCAGGATGCCGGAGAAGACGTAGAAAAGGATGGTCGTGATGTCCATATTTGCTCGGGCAAACACTGCTGACTTTGGATCCGGGGCGTCCGCCGGGCCGTCCCAAGGACGACCCGGGCAGATGTGGACGACGGCGTTGGCCTGAGTCCATCTGCGTCCCCTCGGGGGACCGGCCGGGTACTCCCGGACGCGGGGTGTCAACGATATTTGGCGTCAGCCTCCTTTTGGGCCGCGATTTCGGTCTCGTACTTGTCACCGACCGCCAGCAGCATGTCCTTGGTGAAGTACAGGTCGCCGCGCTTTTCGCCGTGGTATTCGAAGATGCTGGTCTCGACGATGGAGTCCACCGGGCAGCTTTCCTCGCAGAAGCCGCAGAAGATGCACTTGGTCAGGTCGATGTCGTAGCGCGTCGTGCGGCGGCTGCCGTCGGCGCGCACGTCGCTCTCGATGGTGATGGCCATCGCCGGGCAGACAGCCTCGCAGAGCTTGCAGGCGATGCAGCGCTCTTCGCCGTTCTCGTAGCGCCGCAGCGCATGCAGGCCGCGAAAGCGCGGGGACAGCGGCGTCTTTTCCTCGGGGAACTGGACGGTGATGTTGCGCGACAGGAAGTGCCGGCCGGTGAGCTTCATCCCCTTGAGCAGTTCCCAGAGGAAGAAGGTCTTCGCGAAATTCGTGATTGCAGTCATGGGCGCCGCCTCACTTCCAGATGTTGAACGGCGTCTGCATCCAGGCACCGACAACGACCAGCCAGATCAGCGTGATGGGAATGAAGATCTTCCAGCCCAGACGCATGATCTGGTCGTAGCGGAAGCGCGGGAACGTGGCGCGCACCCACAGGAACATCGTGACGACGAAGAAGGTCTTGCCGAACAGCCAGGCCCAGTTCCAGAACGCCATCGTGTGCTGGATGAAGGCCGGCGTCTCCATGCCGAACAGGCTCCAGGAGATCGGCGCGGTCCAGCCGCCCAGGAACATGACGACGGCCAGGGCCGACACCAGGATCATGTTGGCGTACTCGGCCAGGAAGAACATCGCGAACGACATGCCCGAGTACTCGATCATGTGGCCGGCGACGATTTCCGATTCGCCTTCGACGACGTCGAACGGGTGGCGGTTGGTTTCGGCCAGGCCCGAGATGAAGTAGACGATGAAGATGGGGAACAGCGTCAGCCAGTTCCAGGACAGGAAGGTCAGGCCCATGTTCGCGAACACGCCTTTCTCCTGCACCTGCACGATGTCGGTCATGTTCAGGCTGCCGGTCACCATCAGCACGACGACCAGCGCGAAGCCCATCGAGATCTCGTACGAGACCATCTGCGCCGAGGCACGCAGCGCGCCCAGGAAGGCGTACTTCGAGTTCGACGCCCAGCCGGCGATGATGACGCCGTACACCTCGAGCGACGTGATCGCCATCAGGAACAGCAGGCCGGCATTGACGTTGGCGACCGCCGCGTCCGGGCCGAAGGGCACGACGGCCCAGGCGGCCAGCGCCGGCATGATGGTCATGACCGGGCCGAGGAAGAACAAGCCCTTGCTCGCGGCGGCCGGCTTGATGATCTCCTTGAAGATCAGCTTGACCGCGTCGGCGATGGGCGTCAGCAGGCCGTAGGGGCCGACGCGGTTGGGGCCCGGGCGAATCTGAGACCAGCCGATGGCCTTGCGCTCCCACAGCGTCAGGTAGGCCACGCAGCCCAGCAGCGGCAGGATGACCGCGACGATCTTCAGCAGGCTCCAGACCAGGGGCCACAGGCCTCCCAGCAGCGCCGCGCCGTGTTGGTAGAGAGAGTCGATCATGTTTTCAGCTCCCTCAGACCTTGCTGACGCTCAGCGTGCCGAAGGCGGCGCCGAGTGCTGCGGTTTGTGCAAGGCCAGCGGGCACGCGGGCGATGCCGTCGGGCAGACCCGCTTCCAAGCGCGCGGGCAATTGGGCGGCGCCACCATCCTGCACGATGCGCACGAAGTCGCCGTCCTGCAGGGCCAGTTGCTGCCACAGGCCGGTGGGCAGGCCGACCGTGGCGGCTTCGCGGCCGTCGGCAGTCAGTTGCAGCGAGGTCGAGTTGCGCACCAGCGCATCGGTCGCGTAGATCGGCAGGTTGGCAAAGCGCTCGACGCCCTCGCCCTTGGCCACGAGGTGCGGCGCGGCCGAAGTCGCGTTGCTGAGGCGGGCGGCGATGTCACCACCCAGCGCCTGCTCGCGCACCTGTTCGGAGCTGTCCTGGTCGAAACCGGCCAGGCCCAGCAGGTTGCCCAGCACGCGCAGCACCTTCCAGCCCGGGCGCGTCTCGGCCAGCGGCCTGACGACGCCGACGAAGCTCTGCAGGCGGCCTTCCGCGTTGACGAACGAACCCGAGGTCTCGGTGAACGGCGCGATGGGCAGCAGCACGTCGGCGTATTCGAGACCGCTCTTGAACGGACTCAGCACGACGACCATCTCGGCCGCGTCCAGCGCCTTGGCGGCGGCGCCCGTGTTGGCCGCGTCCAGCACCGGGTCGGTGTTCAGCAGCAGCGCAGCCTTCAGCGGCGTGCCGGTCAGCATCTGCGCGGCGTTCAGGCCGTCGATCTGCGGCTGCGCCTTGACGAGTTGCGCGCCGACGGTGTTTGCCGCGGCGCTCAGGTAGCCGACGGTCGCGCCGGTCTGCTGGCCAATCCACTGGGCGAGTGCCAGCAGGCTGGCCGCTTGCGGATGTTCGGCAGCAGCGTTGCCCAGCAGGATGGCCTTGCGCTGGCCGGACGACAGGCTGGCGGCCATGGCCTTGGCTTCATCGGTCGCCGTACCGGACAGCGGCGCGCCGTCACCGATCGCGGCGGCCACATCGGCCAGGGCTTGCACCCAGCCCGAGGGCGCCACGGATTGCGACGCGGCGAGCGGCAGCAGCCAATCGTCGCTGTTGATGCCAATGCGATGCACGGCGGCACCGCGGCGCGCCGCATGGCGCAGGCGCGCCGCGAACAGCGGGTGGTCCTTGCGCAGGTTGGAGCCGACGACCAGGGCCCGGTCCAGCTCGGACAGGCTGGCGATGCTGGTGCCCAGCCAGCGGGCCTGGCCGGCGGGCGCGGCATTGCCGAAGTCGCTGTGGCGCAGGCGGTGATCGACGTTGTCGCTGCCCAGGCCGCGCACCAGTTGCGCCAGCAAATGCAGTTCCTCGACGGTGCTGTGGGCCGAGCCCAACGCGCCGATGGACGCCGCGCCGTGGTCAGCCTTGATGGACTTCAGGCCGTTGGCGACGTATTCCAGCGCCGTCGTCCAGTCGACCTGCTTCCAGGCGCCGCCCTGCTTGATCATGGGCGCGGTCAGGCGCGCGTCGCTGTTCAGCGCTTCGTAGCTGAAGCGGTCGCGGTCGGCGATCCAGCATTCGTTGACGTCTTCGTTCTCCAGCGGCACGACGCGCAGGACCTGGTGGTTCTTGACCTGGACGATCAGGTTGGCGCCGGTGGAGTCGTGCGGGCTGACGCTCTTGCGGCGCGACAGCTCCCAGGTGCGGGCGCTGTAGCGGAAGGGCTTGCTCGTGAGCGCGCCGACCGGGCAGATGTCGATCATGTTGCCCGACAGCTCGGAGTCCACCGTGCGGCCGACGAAGGTCTGGATCTCGCTGTGCTCGCCGCGGTGGGCCATGCCCAGCTCCATGACGCCGGCAATCTCCTGGCCGAAGCGCACGCAGCGGGTGCAGTGGATGCAGCGGCTCATCTCCTCCATCGAGATCAGCGGGCCCACGTTCTTGTGGAAGACGACGCGCTTCTCTTCGGCGTAGCGGCTCTTGCCCGAACCGTAGCCCACGGCCAGGTCCTGCAGCTGGCATTCGCCGCCCTGGTCGCAGATGGGGCAGTCCAGCGGGTGGTTGATCAGCAGGAATTCCATGACGCCCTGCTGGGCCTTGAGCGCCTTGTCGCTCTTGGTGCGCACGATCATGCCCTGCGTGACCGGCGTGGCGCAGGCGGGCATGGGCTTGGGTGCCTTCTCCACATCCACCAGGCACATGCGGCAGTTGGCCGCGATGCTGAGCTTCTTGTGGTAGCAGAAGTGCGGGATGTAGGTGCCGGCCTTTTCGGCGGCATGCATGACCATGCTGCCTTCCTGCACCGAGACCTTGTTGCCGTCGAGTTCGATTTCAACCATGGCTGTTCCTGGGACTGCTTAGACCGCCACCAGGGGCTTCTTGTGTTCGATCAGGTGCACGAACTCGTGCTTGAAGTGCTTGATCATGGCCCGCACCGGCATCGCCGCGGCATCGCCCAGCGCGCAGATGGTGCGGCCCTGGATGTTGTCGGCGACCGAGTTCAGCAGGTCGAGATCGTCCGCCCTGCCCTGGCCGGCGTAGATGCGCTCGATGACGCGATGCATCCAGCCCGTGCCTTCGCGGCAGGGCGTGCACTGGCCGCAGGACTCGTGCGTGTAGAAGTAGGACAGGCGCATCAGGCTCTTGACCATGCAGCGCGAGTCGTCCATGACGATGACCGCGCCCGAGCCCAGCATCGAGCCGGCCTTGGCGACGGAGTCGTAGTCCATCGTGCAATTCATCATGATCTCGGCGGGCAGCACCGGCGCGGATGAGCCACCGGGGATCACCGCCTTCAGCGTGCGGCCCTTGCGGACGCCACCTGCCAGCTCCAGCAGCGTGCTGAACGGCGTGCCCAGCGGGATCTCGTAGTTGCCCGGGCGCTCCACGTCGCCTGACACCGAGAACAGCTTGGTGCCGCCGTTGTTGGGCTTGCCGATCTCCAGGTAGGCCTGGCCGCCGTTGCGGATGATCCAGGGCACCGCCGCGAAGGTCTCGGTGTTGTTGATGGTCGTCGGCTTGCCGTACAGGCCGAAGCTGGCCGGGAACGGTGGCTTGAAGCGCGGCTGGCCCTTCTTGCCTTCCAGAGACTCCAGCAGCGCCGTCTCTTCGCCGCAGATGTAGGCGCCGAAGCCGTGGTGGGCGTGCAACTGGAAGCTGAAGTTGGAACCGAGGATCTTGTCGCCGAGGTAGCCGGCGGCGCGCGCCTCTTCCAGGGCCGCCTCGAAGCGCTCGTAGACCTCGAAGATCTCGCCGTGGATGTAGTTGTAGCCGACCGAGATGCCCATCGCGTAGGCGGCGATGGCCATGCCCTCGATGACCTGATGCGGGTTGAACATCAGCAGGTCGCGGTCCTTGCAGGTGCCCGGTTCGCCTTCGTCGGAATTGCAGACGAGGTACTTCGCACCCGGGAACTGGCGGGGCATGAAGCTCCACTTCAAGCCGGTCGGAAAGCCCGCGCCGCCGCGGCCGCGCAGCGCCGAGGTCTTCACTTCGGCGATGACCTGGTCAGGCGTCATGCCGCCGTCGGCCGCGAGGATCTTCTTCAGCGCCTCGTAGCCGCCGCGCGCCTCATAGTCCTTGATGGACCAGTTCTTGCCGTTCAGGCCGTCGTAGATCTGCGGGGTGATGTGGCGGCCGTGGAAGCAGGTCTCGGCGCCCGTCGATTGGAATTTGGTGAGGTCCAGCATGTCGTCCTCAGGCCTTCACTGCCGTGTTTGCAGCATTGGCACGCAGCACATCGACGAGTTCGTCGAGGCGCTCGGCCGTCATGAAGCTGCACATCTGGCGGTCGTTGACCAGCATCACCGGCGAGTCGGCGCAGGCGCCCAGGCACTCGCTCTTCTGCACGGTGAACAGGCCGTCCGCCGTCGTGCCGCCCTCTTCCACGCCCAGCTTGTGGCACAGGTGCTCCAGCGCCGTCTGGCCGTCGCGCAACTGGCAAGGCAGATTGGTGCAGACGTTCAGCTTGAACTGGCCCAGCTTGCGCTGGTTGTACATGTTGTAGAAGGTCGTGACCTCGTACACGGCGATCGGCGCCATGCCCAGATGCGCGGCGATCACGTCCTCGGCCGCGCGGGACACGAAGCCCTCTTCCTGCTGCACGATGGCCAGGCAGGCCATCACGGCGGACTGGCGCAGCTCGTAGGGGTACTTGGCGACCTCGCGGTCGAAGCGAGCGCGGGTGGCGTCAGAGAGTTGGTAGCTGCTCATCGATCAATCTCGCCGAACACGATGTCCATGGTGCCGATGATGGCGACGGCGTCCGCGATCATGTGGCCGCGGCCCATCTCGTCCAGCGCGGCCAGATGCGCGAAGCCAGGTGCGCGGATCTTCAGCCGATAGGGCTTGTTCGCGCCGTCGCTGACCATGTAGATGCCGAACTCACCCTTGGGGTGTTCGACGGCCGCATAGGCCTCGCCCTCGGGCACGTGGAAGCCTTCGGTGAAGAGCTTGAAGTGGTGGATCAGCTCTTCCATGTTGGACTTCATGTCCACGCGCGAAGGCGGTGCCACCTTGTGGTTGTCGGTGATGACGGGGCCCGGGTTGGCACGCAGCCAGGCCGAGCACTGCTGGATGATGCGGTTGGACTGGCGCATCTCTTCCACGCGCACGACATAGCGGTCGTAGGTGTCGCCATTGGTGCCGACCGGGATGTCGAAATCCATCTTGTCGTACACGTCGTAGGGCTGCGTCTTGCGCAGGTCCCAGGCGATGCCCGAACCGCGCAGCATGGCACCGGTGAAGCCGAGGTTCAACGCACGCTCGGGCGTCACGACGCCGATGCCGACCGTGCGCTGCTTCCAGATGCGGTTGTCGGTCAGCAGCGTCTCGTAGTCGTCGACGTTCTTCGGGAAACGCGCGCAGAAGTCGTCGATGAAGTCCAGCATCGAGCCCTGGCGGTTCTCGTTGAGCTGCGCGATGGCCTTGGCATTGCGGATCTTGCTGACCTTGTACTGCGGCATCACGTCCGGCAGGTCGCGGTAGACACCACCCGGACGGAAATACGCGGCGTGCATGCGAGCGCCCGACACGGCCTCGTACAGGTCAAACAAGTCCTCACGCTCTCGGAAGCAGTAGATGAGGATGTTCATCGCACCGCAGTCCAGGCCGTGGCAACCCAGCCAGAGCAGGTGGTTCAGCAGGCGCGTGATCTCGGCAAACATCACGCGGATGTACTGCGCGCGGATCGGCACCTCCAGACCCAGCATCTTCTCGATGGCCAGGCAGTAGGCATGCTCGTTGGCCATCATCGACACGTAGTCGAGACGGTCCATGTAGGGCAGCGACTGGATGTAGGTCTTGCTCTCGGCGAGCTTCTCGGTCGCGCGGTGCAGCAGGCCGATGTGCGGATCGGCGCGCTGGATGACTTCGCCGTCCAGTTCCAGCACCAGGCGCAGCACGCCGTGGGCAGCCGGATGCTGGGGACCGAAGTTCAGCGTGTAGTTCTTGATTTCTGCCATGACTGTTCGACTTACAGGCCGCCGTACTTGTCTTCGCGGATGATCCGCGGCGTGATCTCGCGGGGCTCGATGGTCACCGGCTGGTAGATGACGCGCTTCTGCTCGGCGTCGTAGCGCATCTCGACGTGGCCCGACACCGGGAAGTCCTTGCGCATCGGGTGGCCGATGAAGCCGTAGTCGGTCAGGATGCGGCGCAGGTCGTTGTGGCCGTCGAAGATGACGCCGAACATGTCGAAGGCTTCGCGCTCGAACCAGTTCGCCGAACTCCACACATCGGTGACCGAGGCCACGCAGGGAAAGTCGTCATCGGTGGCGAAGACCTTCAGGCGCAGGCGCCAGTTCTTGGTCACCGACAGCAGGTGGCTGACGATGGCGTAGCGCGGGCCTTCACGGCCCCCATTGCCGAAGTCGCTGTAGTCCACACCGCAAAGGTCGATCAACTGCTCGAGCTTCAGCTCGGGGTGGTCGCGCAGCGTGGTGGCCACGTCGTGGTAATCGACCGCGCGGACGGTCAGCGTCAACTCGCCCAGCGCGTTCTTCAACTCGACGACACGTTCGCCGAGGACGGCACCCACTTGCTGGGCCAGGGTTTCGAGGTTCATGCTCATGCCTTGGCGCTCAGCGGGCGATGGTGTTTTCGCGGCGGATCTTGGCCTGCAACTGCAGGATGCCGTACAGCAGCGCCTCGGCCGTCGGCGGGCAGCCGGGCACGTAGACGTCCACCGGCACGATGCGGTCGCAGCCGCGCACGACGGAGTAGCTGTAGTGGTAGTAGCCGCCGCCGTTGGCGCAGGAGCCCATCGAGAGCACCCAGCGCGGCTCGGCCATCTGGTCGTAGACCTTGCGCAGCGCCGGCGCCATCTTGTTGCACAGCGTGCCGGCCACGATCATCAGGTCGGACTGGCGCGGGCTCGGCCGGAACAGCATGCCGAAGCGGTCGATGTCGTAGCGCGCGGCACCCGCGTGCATCATCTCCACGGCGCAACAGGCCAGGCCGAATGTCATCGGCCAGAGCGAGCCGGTCTTGGACCAGTTGATGAGCTTGTCGACCGACGTGGTGACAAAGCCCTCTTTCAGGACGCCTTCAATACCCATTTGAAATTCCCAGCTTGTGTCGGCCGCAGGCTTATTCCCAATCGAGGGCGCCTTTTTTCCACTCGTAGGCGAAGCCGACGACCAGAATGCCGAGGAAGATCATCATCGCCCAGAAGCCCGTCGCACCGATTTCCTTGAGCGCGACGGCCCAGGGAAACAGGAAGGCAATTTCCAGGTCGAAAAGAATGAACAGGATGGCGACGAGGTAGTAGCGCACATCGAATTTCATGCGCGCGTCTTCAAAGGCCTCAAAGCCGCATTCGTAGGGGGAGTTCTTGGCCGCGTCGGGCCGATTGGGGCCGAGCAGCCCGCCGAGCAACTGGGGTGCAATCCCGACCACTGCGCCGACCAAAATGAAGAGGATGACGGGCAGATATTGTTCGAGATTCATCTTGGCCTTCTCGGGTCGACTAAAACGTCTTCGTCAACATGGCCGCCGGTGAAGCAGGCCACAAAAGCAAACAGGCGCGCCACCAGCGAATCGAATGATGTCGCTCGCGGATCGCGCCCGCCTTGAACCTTGCGTCGATCAGCCCGGCGTCAAACCGGGCGACTTCAGCGACAGGCCGCTATGGCTGACCCCCGCATCAAAACTGCGGGAATCCTAGCCGATGTTCTGGTGCCGTCGGCGAGACTCGAACTCGCACAGCTTTCGCCACTACCCCCTCAAGATAGCGTGTCTACCAATTTCACCACGACGGCAGGTATTCAAATATGCCTGGCAACCGGGGAGGGTTTGCTTGCCAGACAGCCTCGCATTCTATACCGAAAGTGACAGCCCTCCAGCGGAGGAAGCGAGGCTTTTAGTCGGGATTCAGTTCGCCGCGGACGAAGCGGAAACGGCCGGCGGCACGGTGGGTGCCACGACGGCGCCCGGGATTGCCGCGGCACCCGATGCGGCCGGCGCCGGCGCGACGACAGGCGCGCGATCCAGCACGTTGTCCGCGGCCGAACTGGCCGTGCGGCTGTTGGACAGGTAGGCCAGGCCCAGCGTGCAGCCGAAGAACACCGTGGCCGCAAATGCGGTGGTGCGCGACAGGAAATTGGCGCTGCCGGTGGCGCCGAACAGGCTGCCCGACGCTCCACTGCCAAAGGATGCGCCCATGTCGGCGCCCTTGCCGTGCTGCACCAGCACCAGACCGATGATCGCCAGGGCGGACAGCAACTGAACGATCAACACCAGATTTGCAAAGAACTGCATTCCAAACACTCCATCAAAACTCGTTGACGCCGCGCTCCAATGCGGGCGCCGGGAAAACTCAGTGGGCGGCCGCCAGGCAGATCGCCGCGAAATCAGCCACTTTCAGCGACGCGCCGCCAATCAGGCCGCCGTCAATGTCGGGCTGCGCGAACAGCTCGGCCGCGTTGTCGGCCTTGACGCTGCCTCCGTAGAGGATGCGCATCACGCCCGAACGATCAGTGGCAGCCTGCAGTTGCGCGCGCAGCACGGCATGCACGGCCTGCGCCTGGGCAGGCGTGGCCGTCAGCCCAGTGCCGATGGCCCAGACGGGCTCGTAGGCCACGACCATCTCGCCGCAGCAGTGGCCCAACGTGTGGATGACGGCGGCGAGCTGGCGCTTGACGACGGCGTCCGTCTGCCCGGCGTCGCGCTCGGCGAGCGTCTCGCCGACACAGACGATGGGGCACACGCCATGCGCGAGCGCAGCCTTGGCCTTGTCCGCCACCAACTGGTCGCTCTCCGCGTGATAGGCGCGGCGCTCCGAGTGGCCGACGATGGCGTAACGGCAACCCACGTCGGCCAGCATCGCACTCGACACCTCACCGGTGTAGGCGCCCTGCTCATGCGCAGAGCAGTCCTGCGCACCGTAGACCATGGCCGTGCCGGTCAGGGCCAGCGCAGTCTCGGCGAGATAGGGGAACGGCAAGCAGACCGCCACATCGGCATTCCACGGCCCGGCCTCCTTCAGACCCGCCAGCAACTGCGCGTTGGCGGCGCGGCTGCCGTGCATCTTCCAGTTGCCGACGACGAGTTTTCTTCTCATCTCCACTCCATCACCAGTTCAGCACGATCTTGCCGATGTGCTGGTTGGACTCCATCAGCGCATGCGCCTCGGCCGCCTGGGCCGCGGGCAGTTCGCGATAGACGACCGGCCTGATGCGACCCGCCTCGATCAGCGGCCAGACCTTGGCGCGCAGCGAGCGCGCGAGCGCCGCCTTGAACGCCGCCGAGCGCGGGCGCAGCGTCGAGCCGGTGATCGTCAGCCGCTTGCGCAGCACCAGACCGGCATCGATCTGCGCGTTCACGCCGCCCTGCACCGCGATCAGCGCCAGGCGGCCGTCCTCGGCCAGCGCCTGCACGCCACGACCGATGTAGTCGCCGGCCACCATGTCCAGGATCACGTCGACGCCGCAGCCACCGGTGGCCGCCTTGGCTTCAGCCACGAAATCCTGCTCACGGTAGTTGATGGCGACGTCAGCACCCAACGCCAGGCAGGCCGCCGCCTTGTCGGCACTGCCCACCGTCACCAGCACGCGGGCACCCAGCGCCTTGGCCATCTGGATGGCCGTGACCCCGATGCCACTGCTGCCGCCGTGAATCAGCAGCGTTTCGCCCGGCTGCAGCGCAGCACGTTCGAACACGTTGGCCCAGACGGTGAAACAGGTTTCGGGCAGCGTCGCGGCCTGCGCCATCGACCAGCCCTGTGGCACCGGCAGGCACTGGGCCACAGGCGCCGCGCACAGCTCGGCATAACCGCCACCATTGACCAGCGCACAGACCTTGTCGCCGACCGCGAAGCCGGCTTCGGCCAGCGCCGCCGCGTCACCCGAGACGATCTCGCCCGCCACTTCCAGGCCGGGCAGATCGCTGGCGCCAGCGGGTGGCGGGTAGGCACCCTTGCGTTGCAGCACATCCGGCCGGTTGATGCCGGACGCCGCCACGCGGATCAGGCACTCGCCAGGCCCGGCGACCGGATCCGGCCGCGCGGCCAGTTCCAGCACCTCGGGCCCGCCGGGGCGGGTGATCTCAATGGCTTGCATCGCTCAGGCGCTCCGCCTTGCTTACTCAGCGGCGGCTTCAGGGGCCGGCGCAGCAACAGGCGCTGGCGCGGGCGCGGCGTCACGGTCGATCAATGCCTTCATGGACAGCTTGATGCGACCCTTCTCGTCCGTCTCCAGCACCTTGACCTTGACGATCTGGCCTTCGCTCAGGAAGTCCGTGACCTTCTCGACGCGCTGGTGCGCGATCTGGCTGATGTGCAGCAGGCCATCCTTGCCGGGCAGCAGGTTCACAAGTGCACCGAAGTCCAGGATCTTGACGATGGGGCCTTCGTAGACCTTGCCGATTTCCACTTCGGCGGTGATCTCGGCAATGCGCTTCTTGGCCAGTTCGGCCTTCTCGCCGTCGGTCGAGGCGATGGTGATGGTGCCGTCTTCGCCGATGTCGATCGTGGTGCCGGTCTCTTCGGTCAGCGCGCGGATGGTGGCGCCGCCCTTGCCGATCACGTCACGGATCTTTTCCGGGTTGATCTTCATCGTGTACAGGCGCGGCGCGAAGTCGCTGACTTCGGTGTTCGCCGTGGCCATCGCGCCGACCATCACGCCCAGGATGTGCAGGCGGGCTTCCTTGGCTTGCGCCAGGGCGACCTGCATGATTTCCTTGGTGATGCCCTGGATCTTGATGTCCATCTGCAGCGCGGTGATGCCGGTCGTCGTGCCGGCCACCTTGAAGTCCATGTCGCCGAGGTGGTCCTCGTCACCCAGGATGTCGGTCAGCACGGCGAAGCGGTTGCCGTCCTTGATCAGGCCCATGGCGATGCCGGCCACGTGGGCCTTCATCGGCACACCGGCGTCCATCAGCGCCAGGCAGCCGCCGCACACCGAAGCCATCGACGAAGAGCCATTGGATTCGGTGATTTCCGAGACCAGGCGCACCGAGTACGGGAAGTCTTCCTTGCTCGGCAGTGCGGCGATCAACGCGCGCTTGGCGAGGCGGCCATGGCCGATTTCGCGGCGCTTGGGGCTGCCCACGCGACCCGTCTCGCCGGTAGCGAAGGGGGGCATGTTGTAGTGCATCATGAAGCTGTCGGTGAACTCGCCGGCCAGCGCGTCGATGCGCTGCGCGTCACGGTCCGTGCCCAGCGTCGCGATGACCAGGGCCTGCGTCTCGCCACGGGTGAACAGCGCCGAGCCATGGGTGCGCGGCAGCACGCCGTTGCGGATCTCGATGGGGCGCACGGTGCGGGTGTCGCGACCGTCGATGCGCGGCTCGCCGGCCAGGATCTGGCCACGCACGATGCCGGCCTCGATCTCGAACAGCAGGCCCTCGACCTCGACCTTGTCGAACTCGACGCCATCGGCCTTCAGCGCCGCGAAGACGTTGGACGTCACGGTGCGGCAGGCTTGCGTGCGGGCCTGCTTGGAGCGGATCTGGTAGGCGGCCTTGAGGCCTTCTTCGGCCAGGCCCTTGACCTTGGCGATGAACGGCTCGTTCTTGGCCGGTGCCGTCCAGTTCCAGGCCGGCTTGGCGGCGTCACGCACGAGGTCGTTGATCGCGGCGATGGCGATGTTGCCCTGCTCGTGGCCGTAGACCACGGCGCCCAGCATGATTTCTTCCGACAGGCCGACGGCCTCGGACTCGACCATCAGCACGGCGGCTTGCGTGCCGGCGACGATCAGGTCCATCTGGCTGTTGGCCAGCTCGGTCTTGCCCGGGTTCAGGATGTATTCGCCGTTGACATAGCCCACGCGCGCGGCGCCGATGGGGCCGTTGAACGGGATGCCGGAGATGGCCAGCGCGGCGGACGTGCCGATCATGGCGGCGATGTCGGCCTGCACTTCAGGGTTCAGGCTCAGCACATGCACGACGACCTGGACTTCGTTGAAGAAGCCTTCCGGGAACAGCGGGCGGATCGGGCGGTCGATCAGGCGGCTGGTCAGCGTCTCGAGCTCGCTCGGGCGGCCTTCACGCTTGAAGAAGCTGCCGGGGATCTTGCCGGCGGCGTAGGTCTTCTCGATGTAGTCGACGGTCAGCGGAAAGAAATCCTGGCCGGCCTTGGCTTCCGTCTTCGCGACCACGGTGGCCAGCACCACGGTGCCTTCGATGCTCACCAGCACGGCGCCGGTGGACTGGCGGGCGATCTCGCCGGTCTCGAGCGTGACCTGGTGGTTGCCCCACTGGAAGCTCTTGGTGACCTTGTTGAACAAACTCATGCTCATCTCCTGGTTGATGGACGACGCTGTCACACGACGGCGGCGTCAGGGAAAACCGGGGAACGATGCTGGGTTTGGCTGCGATGCCATTCCAACGAGACTCGATCGAGTCGCCTTGGAATGACACATCGATGCCACGTCAGCCTGGCTCCGCGGTAGATGGACAAAGAGCCTGTACTGGGCTTGAGGACCAGACAGGCTCCATGTCGGATGGGGCGAATTACTTGCGCAGGCCGAGCTTGCCGATCAGCGCGACGTAGCGGCTGGAATCGATGCGCTTCAGATAGGCGAGCAGGCTCTTGCGGGTGTTGACCATCTTCAGCAGACCGCGACGGCCGTGATGGTCCTTGGCGTGCGTCTTGAAGTGGGGCGTCAGCGCGTTGATGCGGGCGGTCAGCAGGGCGACCTGGACTTCAGGGCTGCCGGTGTCATTGGCGCTGCGCGCGTTGGTCTTGACGATTTCGGCCTTGTTCAGATCGGCGACGGACATGTTGTTTTCCAAAAGGTTTCGGAAGTCCGGCCGGGCAAGACGCGTTCAAGGCGCTGCCGCAGACGGTTTCCGGGGTTGACTTGCGGACACGGGGGAAACCGCCCCGAGCCGTGCTGGTACCGCTCAACTCGCGCTGAGCGTTCTGTCTGCGCCGTGAAGCGCAAAACCTGCGGATTCTAGCGCAAAGCCAGACCCGGCCCCAACCACAACGGGTCAGGCGTGCGGACATGCGGCCAGCCGCCCCGGCTTTCAAGAGCGCGAAGCGCCCTGCCCTGCGAATGCGTGACTTCTCTGCTCAGCGGCGGCAAAGGGTCTTGAAGCGCTGCGGCATCGCCACATCTGCCGGTCATCGGGTGCTGCTCCCGACCGGTTCAGCAGCGCAACCACTGGAGTTTCACCATGTTCTACCTGACCCATCCCCGCCATGTCGCCCGCGTCCTGCGCCAGTTCGATGCCGACGCCAACACCGCCCGCACGCCGGCCCTGGACGTGAGCGAAGACGACAAGGCGTATCGCGTGACGGTCGACATGCCCGGCGTCGTCAAGGAAGCCGTCAAGGTGCGCATCGACGGCCGCCGCGTGAGCATCGAGACCGCCAGCGAGGAAGTCGTCGCACCGACCGACGGTTCCCGCGTGCTCTACCGCGAGCGCCGGGCTGCCAGCTACGCCCGCAGCTTCTCACTGCCGGCCGAGATCGACCAGGGCCAGTCGCAAGCCCGCTTCGAGAACGGGGTGCTGACGCTCAACCTCACCAAGCGCATCGCCGAGAACGGCGGCCAGCTGACGGTCAACTAAGCCGCTCCAAGCTCCCAGCGCGGACGGACTTCAAAGCCGCCGTCCTGCCTGGGGTGGGCCATGCGGCGCTGCACGCGCAGCGCGGCGGCCATCGCGATCATGGCGCCGTTGTCGGTGCACAGCGACAGCTCGGGATAGTGCACACGCACGCCCCGCTTCGCGCAGACGGCATTCAGCTGCTCGCGCAGCTTGGCGTTGGCGCCGACGCCACCCGCGACGACGAGGCGCTTCAAGCCCGTTTCCTTCAACGCCAGCAGCGACTTCTTGACGAGCACCTCGACGATGGCTGCCTGAGTCGATGCAGCCAGGTCAGCCCGGGTCTGCTCGCACGGCGAGTCACCCATCTTCTTCACCTGCGTCAGCACCGCCGTCTTCAGGCCGGCGAAGCTGAAATCCGGCCTGCCGCTGTGCAGCAGCGGGCGCGGCAGCGCGTACGCCTCGGGGTTGCCAAACTCCGCCATGCGCGCCAGGTGCGGGCCACCGGGATACGGCAGGCCCAGCAGCTTGGCGCTCTTGTCGAAGGCCTCGCCGGCGGCATCGTCGATGGTCTCGCCGAGGATGTCGTACGAGCCCACGTCGTCCACACGCATCAACTGCGTGTGCCCGCCGCTGACCAGCAGCGCGACGAACGGGAACTCCGGCGGGTCGGCCGACAGGAAGGGCGACAGCAGATGCCCCTCCAGGTGATGGATGGGCAGCGCCGGCACCGCCAGCGCAGCGGCCAGCGACACGGCCACGCCGGCGCCCACGAGCAACGCGCCCGCGAGTCCCGGGCCTTGTGTGTAGGCAATCAAGTCGATGTCATGCAGCGCCAAGCCGGCCTGCGTCAGCACCTCGCGCGTCAGCGGCAGCACACGGCGCACATGGTCGCGTGAGGCCAGCTCGGGCACGACGCCACCATAGGCCTGGTGCATGGCAATCTGGCTATGCAGCGCCTGCGCGAGCAGCTTCGGCGGTGCATCACCGTTCACCTCGACAAGCGCTACCCCGGTCTCGTCGCAAGAGGATTCGAAACCCAGGATGCGCGCGGCTTGGTTCACTTGCCTTCCTTGGCGTGGTTGATCGAGTACTTGGGGATTTCGACCGTGACGTCCTGCTGGCGCAGCAGCGCCTGGCACGACAGGCGCGAGTCCGGCTCCAGCCCCCAGGCGCGGTCGAGCATGTCTTCCTCGTCCTCTTCCATCTCGCTCAGCGAACGGCCGCCCTCGCGGACGATGACGTGGCAGGTCGTGCACGCGCAGACCTGGTCGCAGGCGTGCTCGATGGGGATGTCGTGGGCCAGCAGCGCTTCGCAGATCGACGTGCCGGGCTCGGCAGTGATGCTGGCGCCGTCGGGGCAGTACTCGGCGTGCGGGAGGATCTTGATGACGGGCATGTCTTTTGTTCTCTCAAAGGGCCGAGACGTTGCGGCCGGTCAGCGCGCGGGCGATGGAGCGGTTCATGCGCTCGGCGGCAAAGCCTTCGGTCGCTTGCGCCAGAGCCTTCACGGCGGCATCGATGGCGTCGGCATCGCCGTCCATCCTCGCCAGTGCCAGCAGCTGCGATTCGAGCGCCTCGCGCTCGGCTGGCGGCAGCAGGTCGCCATCGGCAGCCAGCGCACTGCGCGTGGCGAGCACCATGCGCTCGGCCTCGACCCGCGCCTCGCGCAGCTTGCGCGCGGCCATGTCGACCTCGGCGCTGGCAAAGCCGTCCTTCAGCATGCTGGCGATCTCGTCGTCGCCCAGGCCGTAGCTGGGCTTGACGGTGACGGCGGCCTGCACACCCGAGGTCAGCTCCTCGGCAGACACGTTGAGCAGCCCGTCGGCATCGACCTGGAAGCTGACCCGGATGCGCGCCGCACCCGCCACCATCGGCGGGATGCCGCGCAGCTCGAAGCGCGCGAGGGACCGGCATTCGCTGACCAGCTCGCGCTCGCCCTGCACGACATGGACGGCGAGCGCGGTCTGGCCGTCCTTGAAGGTCGTGAAGTCCTGCGCCTTGGCCACCGGGATGGTCGAGTTGCGCTCGATGACGCGCTCGACCAGTCCGCCCATGGTCTCCAACCCCAGCGACAACGGGATCACGTCCAGCAGCAGGATGTCGCCGTCGGCCGCATTGCCGGCCAGCTGGTTGGCCTGGATGGCCGCGCCCAACGCGACGACTTCATCGGGGTTCAGATTGGTCAGGACCCTGGACTGACCATCCGGGCCAAACAGTTCGCCAACGGCGCGGCGCACCACGGGCATGCGCGTGGAGCCGCCGACCATGACGGCGCCCTGCACGTCCGCGGCCTTGACCTTGGCGTCGCGCAGCACGCGCTTCACGGCGGACAGCGTCTTGGTGATCAGCGGTTGGGCGAGTTCTTCGAATTGAGCTCGCGTGACGGCCACGCGCAGCTCGCCGCTGTCGAGCGCGGCAACCAGCTCGGTCGAGTCGGCATCCGACAGCGCTTCCTTGGCGGCGCGTGCGGCGACGAGGACGGCGCGCTTGTCGTGAGCCGATGCGACGGCGCGGCCGCCCAGCGCCCAGTCGGCCAGCGCGCGATCGAAGTCGTCACCACCCAGAGCCGCGTCGCCGCCGGCCGCGACGACTTCGAACACACCGCGCGTCAGGCGCAGCAGCGAGATGTCGAAGGTACCGCCACCCAGGTCGTAGACCGCGTAAAGACCTTCGCTGGCGTTGTCCAGGCCGTAGGCAATGGCCGCCGCCGTGGGCTCGTTGATGAGGCGCAACACCTTGAGACCGGCCAGCTCGGCGGCGTCCTTGGTCGCCTGGCGCTGCGCGTCGTCGAAGTACGCCGGCACCGTGATGACGGCGCCGAACAAGTCGTCGGCAAAGCTGTCCTCGGCACGGAAGCGCAACGTGGCGAGGATCTCGGCAGACACCTCGACGGGGCTCTTCACGCCGTCGCGCGTGGCGATGGCCAACATGCCGGGGCGGTCTTCGAAGCGGTACGGCAGCTGGCCGCGGTGGGCCACGTCGGCCAGGCCACGGCCCATGAAGCGCTTGACCGAGACGATGGTGTTCTCGGGGTCTTCGGCCTGGGCGGCCAGCGCATCGGCGCCGATCTGGCGCCGGCCTTCAGGCAGGTAGCGCACGGCGGACGGCAGGATCACACGGCCTTGTTCGTCAGGCAGGCATTCCGCCACACCATGGCGGACGGCGGCGACGAGGGAATGGGTCGTGCCGAGGTCGATGCCGACGGCGATGCGGCGCTGGTGCGGGTCGGGCGAGGCGCCGGGTTCGGAGATCTGAAGCAGGGCCATGTTTTAGGCGTCTAGCGCGGCGAGGCGCTGGTCGATATCGGCACGGAAGCGCTGGATGAACATCAGCGCGCGGACCTGGGAGGCGGCAGCGGCAGCGTCGTTGGTTTCGTCGAGCAGATGCTGCACGGTGGTGAGTGCGGTGGCTTCGGCCTGGGCTGCCTCGTCGTCGAGCGTGGTCAACGCGGCCTCGCCGTCGGCGTCGTCGAGGGCCTCACGCCATTGCATCTGCTGCATCAGAAAGGCCGCGGGCATCTGCGTGTTGTTTTCGGCCTGCACCGGCGCGCCACGCAGCTCACACAGGTAGGCCGCGCGCTTGAGTGGGTCGCGCAGGCGCTGGTGGGCTTCGTTCACCCGCATCGCCCACTGCATGGCAACGCGCTGGGCCGCGGCGCCTTCCGATGCGAAACGGTCGGGGTGGACTTCAGCCTGCAGCGACTTCCAGCGGGCGTCGACGTCCGCGCGCACCTGGGCCTGCTGTTCAGGCAGGCCGAAGAGCTGAAAGTCGTTGTCGGTGAGGCGCATGGCGGGTTGTAAAAGCAAAAGGCGCGGTTCACACCGCGCCTGTCTTCGAGTCAGCGAGTTTCAGACACGGAAGGACTCGCCGCAGCCGCACTTGTCTTTCTCGCGCGGGTTGCGGAACTTGAAGCCTTCATTCAGGCCTTCGCGCACGAAGTCGAGTTCGGTGCCATCGAGGTAGGGCAGGCTCTTGGGGTCGATGAGGATCTTCACCTCATGGCCTTCGAAGACCACGTCCTCGGGCGCCACGTCGTCGGCGTATTCGAGCTTGTAGGCCAGGCCCGAGCATCCCGTGGTTTTCACGCCCAGGCGCACGCCCACGCCCTTGCCGCGCTTGGCGATGTAGCGCTTGACGTGGCGGGCCGCGGCTTCGGTCAGCGTGACGGACATATCGCTTAGGCCGTGGTCGCTGCGTGCTTGGCGCGGTAATCGTCCACCGCGGCCTTGATGGCGTCTTCGGCCAGGATGGAGCAGTGGATCTTGACCGGCGGCAGCGCCAGCTCTTCGGCGATGTGCGTGTTCTTGATCGTCAGCGCCTCGTCCAGGCTCTTGCCCTTGACCCATTCGGTCACGAGCGAGCTGGAGGCGATGGCCGAGCCGCAGCCGTAGGTCTTGAACTTGGCGTCCTCGATGAGGCCGGTCGCCGGGTTCACCTTGATCTGCAGCTTCATCACGTCGCCGCAGGCCGGCGCGCCGACCATGCCGGTGCCGACGTCATCATCGCCGTTGTCGAACTTGCCGACGTTGCGGGGGTTTTCGTAGTGGTCCACGACCTTGTCGCTGTATGCCATGTTGTTCTCCTGATCAGTGAGCAGCCCACTGAATGGTGCTGATGTCGACGCCGTCCTTGTACATGTCCCACAGCGGGGACAGCTCGCGCAGCTTGCCGACACGGTCGGTCAGCACGCTGATGGCGTAGTCGATTTCTTCTTCGGTCGTGAAGCGGCCGATGGTCATGCGCAGCGAGCTGTGGGCCAACTCGTCGCTGCGGCCCAAAGCGCGCAGCACGTAGCTGGGCTCCAGGCTGGCCGACGTGCAGGCCGAGCCCGACGACACCGCCAGGCCCTTGACGCCCATGATCAGCGACTCGCCCTCGACATAGTTGAACGAGATGTTCAGGTTGTGCGGCACGCGGTGCTCAAGGTCGCCGTTGATGAAGGTCTGCTCGATGCCCGACAGCCCCTTCACAAGGCGGTTGTGCAGCGCACGGATGCGCTCGCTCTCCGCACCCATCTCTTCGCGGGCAATGCGGAAGGCCTCGCCCATGCCGACGATCTGGTGCACCGGCAGCGTGCCCGAGCGCATGCCGCGCTCATGCCCGCCACCGTGCATCTGCGCTTCCAGGCGCACGCGCGGCTTGCGGCGCACGTACAGCGCGCCGATGCCCTTGGGGCCGTAGGTCTTGTGCGAGGCCAGGCTCATCAGGTCGATAGGCAGCTTGGCGAGGTCGATCTCCACTTTGCCGGTGGCCTGGGCCGCGTCGACGTGGAAGATGATGCCGCGCTCGCGGCACAGGTTGCCCAAAGCGACCACGTCCTGGATGACGCCGATCTCGTTGTTCACGTACATGACCGAGGCCAGGATGGTGTCCGGGCGCAGCGCGGCCTTGAAGGCTTCCAGGTCGACGAGACCGTTTTCCAGCACGTCGAGGTAGGTCACGTCGAAGCCCTGGCGCTCCAGCTCGCGCATGGTGTCGAGCACGGCCTTGTGCTCGGTCTTCACGGTGATGAGGTGCTTGCCGCGGGTCTTGTAGAACTGCGCGGCGCCCTTGAGCGCCAGGTTGTTGGACTCGGTGGCGCCGGAGGTCCAGACGATCTCGCGCGGGTCGGCACCGATCAGCTCGGCGACCTGAACGCGGGCCTTTTCAACAGCCTCTTCCGCCTCCCAGCCCCATGCGTGGCTGCGCGACGCCGGGTTGCCGAAATGCTCGCGCAACCAGGGAATCATCGCGTCCACCACGCGGGGATCGCACGGCGTCGTCGCGCCGTAGTCGAGGTAGATCGGGAAGTGCGGGGTCATGTCCATGGAACGACTTCTCTTGGGTTCTTCTGAATTACTTGCTGAATGCACCGCTGAGATTGCCACCCAGCGCAAACACCGAGTTGGGCGCCGTCACGCGGATGGGCTTGAGCACCGGCTGGCTGGAAATGGCGCGCTTGATGGGCGCCGCCTCGACCTCGAAGCCCTTGGCCAACTGCTCATCGGCCAGCTTGCGCAGGGAGACCGAGTCGAGGTACTCGATCATCTTGGCGTTCAGGTTGGTCCACAGCTCATGCGTGATGCAGCGGCCGCTGTCCTCGCCCATGCAGTTTTCCTTGCCGCCGCAGCCGGTGGCGTCCAGCGCCTCGTCCACGGCGACGATGATGTCCGCCACGGTGATGTTCTCGGCCTTGCGACCCAATGAGTAACCGCCGCCGGGGCCGCGCGTGCTTTCCACCAGTTCGTGGCGGCGCAGTTTGCCGAACAGCTGCTCCAGGTAGGACAGCGAAATCTGCTGCCGCTGGCTGATCGCCGCCAGGGCCACGGGGCCGGTGTTCTCGCGCAGCGCCAAGTCCAGCATCGCGGTGACTGCAAACCGGCCTTTGGTAGTGAGACGCATAAAAACTCCTTTGCGAGATGACACGACCAGGATTTGTCCTGGACAAACGATTTCGGGTTAACCCGGCACGCTTGGACAATAGCCGAGCGAATCATTTCCGATGATTTTACTCGACTACTGCCGCATTTCCTATGGGCCGCGGGTAGCCCTGGCCTCGTCCGGGTTTTTGCTGCGCCGCAGCAGCTTCAGCGTGGCGTGGCCGGCTTGCGGGCGCTGTCCAGCGGCACGATGTTGTCGTGCACGCGTGCGCCGAAGGCCTGCTCGCGCAGTTGCGCGAGTTGGTCGCGCAGGCGCGCCGCCTTCTCGAACTCCAGGTTGCGGGCGTGCTCCAGCATCTGCTTTTCCAGCTGGGCGATGCGTTTGGCCAGGTCCTTTTCGGACAAGTCCTCAACCTGAGCCGCCGCCAGCAGCTTGGCGTCGTCGCGGCCTGACTCGGCTGAATACACGCCATCGATCAAGTCCTTGATGCGCTTGGTCACGCTGCGCGGCGTGATGCCGTTTTCCTCGTTGAAGGCGATCTGCTTGGCGCGCCGGCGCTCGGTTTCGCCGATGGCCTTGCGCATCGACTCGGTGATGCGGTCGCCATAGAGGATGGCCTTGCCGTTGAGGTTGCGCGCGGCGCGGCCGATGGTCTGGATCAGGCTGCGCTCGGCGCGCAGGAAGCCTTCCTTGTCGGCGTCCAGGATGGCGACCAGCGACACCTCGGGGATGTCCAGCCCCTCGCGCAGCAGGTTGATGCCCACCAGCACGTCGAAGGCGCCCAGGCGCAGGTCGCGCAGGATTTCCACGCGCTCCACCGTGTCCACGTCCGAGTGCAGGTAGCGCACCTTGACGCCGTTGTCGCTGAGGTAGTCGGTCAGCTGCTCGGCCATGCGCTTGGTCAGCGTCGTGATCAGCACGCGCTCCTGCACCTCGACGCGCAGGCGGATCTCCTGCAGCACGTCGTCCACCTGGTGCGTCGCGGGCCGCACCTCGACGAGCGGGTCCACCAGGCCGGTCGGCCGCACGACCTGCTCGACCACCTGGCCGGCGTTGTCCTGCTCGTACTGCGCCGGCGTGGCGGACACGAAGATGGCCTGGCGCATCTTGCGTTCGAACTCCGCGAACTTCAGCGGCCGGTTGTCCAGCGCCGACGGCAGCCGGAAGCCGTATTCGACCAGCGTCGTCTTGCGCGCGCGGTCGCCGTTGTACATGCCGCCGAACTGGCCGATCAGCACATGGCTCTCGTCCAGGAACATCAGGGCGTCGGGCGGCAGGTAGTCCACCAGCGTCGGCGGCGGGTCGCCGGGCGCAGCGCCGGACAGGTGGCGCGTGTAGTTCTCGATGCCCTTGCAGTGGCCCACCTCCTGCAGCATCTCCAGGTCGAACCGGGTGCGCTGCTCGACGCGCTGGGCCTCGACGAGCTTGCCCTCCTTGACGAAGAAATCGACGCGCTCGCGCAGTTCCGCCTTGATCGCGTCCGTCGCCGCCAGCACGCGTTCGCGCGGCGTCACGTAATGGCTGCTGGGGTAGACGGTGAAGCGCGGGATCTTCTGGCGGATCTGCCCCGTCAGCGGGTCGAACAGCGACAGAGCCTCGATCTCGTCGTCGAACAGCTCGATGCGGATGGCCAGCTCCGAGTGCTCCGCCGGGAACACGTCGATGGTGTCGCCGCGCACGCGGAAGTGGCCGCGGGTGAACTCCATCTCGTTGCGGGTGTACTGCATGCGAATGAGCTGCGCGATGACGTCGCGCTGGCCCATCTTGTCGCCCACGCGAAGCGTCATCACCATCTGGTGGTAGTCGCTCGGGTTGCCGATGCCGTAGATGGCCGAGACCGACGCGACGATGACCACGTCGCGCCGTTCCAGCAGGCTCTTGGTGCAGGACAGGCGCAACTGCTCGATGTGCTCGTTGATGGCGCTGTCCTTCTCGATGAACAGGTCGCGCTGCGGCACGTAGGCCTCGGGCTGGTAGTAGTCGTAGTAGCTGACGAAATACTCGACGGCGTTGTTCGGAAAGAAATCGCGGAACTCGCTGTACAGCTGCGCGGCCAGCGTCTTGTTGGGCGCAAAGATGATGGCCGGGCGGCCCAGGCGGGCGATGACGTTGGCCATCGTGAAGGTCTTGCCCGAGCCCGTCACGCCCAGCAGCGTCTGGTAGCTGAGGCCGTCGTGGATGCCTTCGACGAGCTGGTTGATCGCCGCCGGCTGGTCGCCAGCGGGCGGGAACGGCTGGAACAGCTGGAACGGCGAGCCTTCGAAGCTGACGAATTCGCCCTTGCGCTCCTCGGTGTCACCCTCTGTGGCGGGCATGGCGTTCAAGGCTTCTTGCATGGGGAATTCCCTGGGTTCACGGGCAAAATTGCTGCGCTGCATTGCTGCAATGCAGAAACAGTCAGGTTAGCGCAGACCCTGATTCTTCAAGCCTCCCCTCCTGCCAACGTCCTTTCAGGAACCTCCCCCATGTCCCTCTTCGCCGAAGTCTCCCTGGCCCCCCGCGACCCCATCCTCGGCCTGAACGAGCAGTTCAACGCCGACACCCGCCCGGGCAAGGTCAACCTCGGCGTCGGCGTGTACTACGACGAGAACGGCAAGCTGCCGCTGCTGAAATGCGTGCAGGCCGCCGAAGCAGCGATGGCCGCGGCCCCCAAGCCGCGCGGCTACCTGCCCATCGACGGCATCGCCGCGTACGACAAGGCCGTGCAGAAGCTGGTCTTCGGCGGCGAGCTCAAGAACGTCGCGACCGTACAGGCCCTGGGCGGCACCGGCGCGCTGAAGATCGGCGCCGACTTCCTGAAGCACCTCAGCCCCGGCGCCACCGTGCTGATCTCCGACCCCAGCTGGGAAAACCACCGCGCACTGTTCACGCAGGCAGGGTTCAAGGTTGAGACCTACCCCTACTACGATGCCGCCAACAAGGGCGTCAACTTCGACGGCATGCTGTCCGCGCTGAACGCCGCGCCGGCCGGCACGGTCGTCGTGCTGCACGCCTGCTGCCACAACCCCACCGGCTACGACATCACGGCGGCCCAGTGGGCACAGGTGGTCGCCGCAGTCAAGGCCAAGGGCCTGACGCCCTTCCTGGACATGGCCTACCAGGGCTTCGGCTTCGGGCTGAAGGAAGACGGCGAGGCGGTGCGCCAGTTCCAGGCCGCCGGCGTGGGCTTCTTCGTGTCCACCAGCTTCTCCAAGAGCTTCTCGCTGTACGGCGAGCGTGTCGGTGCGCTGAGCGTCGTCTGCACCAGTGACGAGGAAGCCGTGCGCGTGCTGTCGCAGCTCAAGATCATGATCCGCACCAACTACTCCAACCCGCCGACGCACGGCGCGCAGGTCGTCGCCCAGGTGCTGGCCGACGACCAGCTGCGCGGCCTGTGGGAGGAAGAACTGGCCGGCATGCGCGTGCGCATCAAGGCCATGCGCTCGGCGCTGGTGGCCGCACTGAAGGCGGCCGGCGTCACGCAGGACCTGGGCTTCGTGACCGAGCAACTGGGCATGTTCAGCTACTCCGGGCTGACTGCCGCCCAGATGCAGCGCCTGCGTGACGAGTTCGGCGTCTATGGTGTGGACTCGGGCCGCATCTGCGTGGCCGCGCTGAACGAAGGCAACCTGCCGACCGTGGCGGCGGCCATGGCGGCGGTCATCCAGGGCTGACGCAGCCCTGGGCGCACCGTCCAAGTGCGCAGGATTGGCGCTTTAGGGCGCCGATCCGATGTTGCAGCGCACAACCGCGAAAGCGTTTTCTGGCACCATTGGCGTTCCCAGTCCCCTCGTTCAAGGCCGGCAATGCTGTATCAGCTCTTCGAAACCCAGCGCGCGCTGATGAGTCCCTTCTCGGAATTCGCCGCCGCATCGGCCAAGCTTTACAGCCATCCGCTGTCGCCCTTGGCGCACACGCCGATGGCGCAGCGCATGTCGGCCGGCCTGGATCTGATGCACCGGCTGGCCAAGGACTACGAAAAACCCGAGTTCGAGATCAAGTCCGTCGAGGTCGACGGCGTGGACGTCGCCGTGCAGGAGCTGGTGGCGCTGGAGAAGCCCTTCTGCCGCCTGTTGCGCTTCAAGCGCTACACGGACGACCCGGCGGTGCTGGCCAAGATGAAGGACCAGCCCACGGTGCTGGTCGTGGCGCCGCTGTCGGGTCACCACGCCACGCTGCTGCGCGACACGGTCAAGCAACTGCTCAAGGACCACAAGGTCTACATCACCGACTGGACCGACGCGCGCATGGTGCCGCTGGACGTCGGCCCCTTCCACCTGGACGACTACATCCATTACGTGCAGGAGTTCATCCGCCACGCGGGCGGCGCGGACAGCCACGTCATCTCCGTCTGCCAGCCCACGGTGCCCGTGCTGGCCGCCATCTCGCTGATGGCCAGCGCCGGCGAGGCCACGCCGCGCAGCATGACCATGATGGGCGGCCCCATTGACGCCCGCAAGAGCCCGACCGCCGTCAACAACCTGGCGATGAACCGCAGCTACAGCTGGTTCGAGACCAACGTCATCTACCGCGTGCCGACCAACTTCCCAGGCGCCGGCCGCGCGGTCTACCCGGGCTTCCTGCAGCACACCGGCTTCGTCGCGATGAACCCGGACCGCCACCTGACCTCTCACTACGACTACTTCCTGGACCTGGTGCGCGGCGACGACGACAGCGCCGAGTCGCACCGCAAGTTCTACGACGAGTACAACGCCGTGCTGGACATGCCGGCCGAGTACTACCTCGACACCATCAAGACCGTGTTCCAGGACTTCGCGCTGGTCAACGGCACCTGGCAGGTCGATGGTGCGCTGGTGCGGCCGCAGGACATCAAGACCACCGCCGTGCTGACCATCGAAGGCGAACTCGACGACATTTCCGGCGCCGGCCAGACCCAGGCCGCCCTCGACCTGTGCGCGAACGTGCCCGGACAGCACAAGTACCACTACGAAGCCAAGGGCGCCGGCCACTACGGCATCTTCTCGGGCCGCCGCTGGCGCGACCACGTCTACCCGGAAGTGCTCGCCTTCATTGCCAAATACGACGCCAAGCCGCTGAACAAGGCCCCTGCGCCCGTGCCGGCCAAGCGCGCGCCGGCAGCCAAGCGCGCAGCCCGGAAAGCGTGACTCTCGCCGAGCGCATCGACGCGGCGCTGCCGCAGACTCAGTGCACCCGCTGCGGCTACCCGGACTGCCGCAGCTACGCCAACGCCATCGCCGCAGCTGAGGCCGACATCAACCAGTGCCCCCCCGGGGGTGCCGAGGGCGTCGCCCGCCTCGCGGCCATCATGGGGCGCCCGGCCCTGCCGCTGAACCCGGCCAACGGCATCGAAGCGACACGCGGCGTCGCCGTCATCGACGAAGCCTGGTGCATCGGCTGCACGCTGTGCATCAAGGCCTGCCCGGCGGACTGCATCGTCGGCGCGCCCAAGGCCATGCACGTCGTCGTCACCGCACAGTGCACCGGCTGCGAGCTGTGCGTGCCGGCCTGCCCGGTGGACTGCATCACCCTGCCCGAGGTCACCACCACCACCGGCTGGGCCGCATGGAGCCAGCCGCACGCCGACGAAGCCCGCGAGCGCTACCAGTTCAGGCAGTTCCGCCGGCACCGCGAAGCCGAAGAGAACGAGGCGCGCCTGATGACCAAGGCCGAGGCCAAGCTGGCCGACCTGCCGGCGGCCTCGGCCATCACCGACCCGGTCCAGCTGGACCGCAAGCGCGCAGCCATCGAAGCCGCGCTGGCGCGCGCTCGCGCCAGGCGCTCGCCATAAGGCGGCGGACAATGCCGGCATGAACGGTGCCCAAGTCGAACGTTTCTTCGCCACGCTGAAAGCCGCCAACCCGGCGCCGCAGACCGAGCTGGAGTTCTCCAGCGTCTTCGAGTTGCTGACGGCCGTGCTGCTGTCCGCGCAGGCCACCGACGTGGGCGTCAACAAGGCCACCCGGCGGCTGTTCGCCGTCGCCAACACGCCCGCACAGATCCTCGCGCTGGGCCAGGAGGGGCTGGAATCCCACATCAAGACCATCGGCCTGTTCCGCAGCAAGGCCAAACACCTGCTGCAGACCTGCCGCATGCTCATCGCCCTGCACGGCGGCGAGGTGCCGCGCTCGCGCGAGGCGCTGGAGGCACTGCCCGGCGTGGGCCGCAAGACGGCCAACGTGGTGCTCAACGTCGCCTTCGGCGAGCCGACGATGGCGGTGGACACCCACATCTTCCGCGTCAGCAACCGCACGGGCCTGGCGCCGGGCAAGACGCCGCTGGCCGTCGAGCTGGGGCTGCTCCAGCGCATACCGGCTGCGTACAGGGTGGATGCGCACCACTGGCTGATCCTGCACGGCCGCTACGTCTGCCAGGCGCGCAAGCCGCTTTGCAGCGTCTGCGCCGTCATCCACGAGTGCGACCACGGCCGCCGCCTAAAATCAGCAGCCGCCTGACCCGAGCCCATCCATGGCCAGCCTGACCGATCTGACCGACCGCGTGGAGCGCCTGCTCCTTCGCCACGACGAAATCCTGCGCACCAACCTGCTGCTGCAGGTGCAGCTCACCGCCATCACCCAGGAGCGCGACAGCCTGCGCTCGCGCCTGAACGCGGCCCGCGCGCGCGTCGACGCGCTGCTGGAGAGGCTGCCTGGCGAAGCGCCAAAGGACGACGCATGAAGCAGATGGAAGTGACCATCATGGGCCAGAGCTACCTGCTCGGCTGCCCCGAAGGCGGTGAAGCCGCGCTGACCTCGGCCGTGGCGCAGGTGGACCGCGAAATGAGCACCATCCGTGACGCGGGCAAGGTCAAGGCACGCGAACGCATCGCCGTGCTGGCCGCGCTGAACCTGGCCTACCAGCTCGCCGGCGCGGCGCACAGCACGGTGGTGGCGGGACCCATCGTGTCGCCGGAACTGGACGCGCTCGTCAAGCGCCTGGACGATGCGCTCGGCCACGACGGCCAGTTGATCTGACAGCACCGCCGCGGCCGGTGCCCCGCCAAGGCGCAAGGCCCGCCACCGCGCAGGGCGACCTGCTTGAGTCGTAGAATTCATCCCGTCCATCGCTTTCCCCGGGGCTTTATTTCCTTCATCCGATGCTCTATGAGCAAGGGCTTGGAACATGCCGGACGGGCGTGATCGTCTCGCGTCAGATGAACCCGAAGTCCGGCTGACCTCGCCCACCTGATTACCCCTGGGTGTTCAGGATCTCGGCCCCCAGGATTGCGGTGGACACCCTTTTCTGCGTTGCCCGTTGGGTAGCATCGGCCGATGAACTACTGGCTGATGAAATCAGAACCCGACGAGGCCTCCATCCTCGACCTGGAACGCGCCGGCACCCTGCCCTGGACCGGCGTGCGCAACTACCAGGCGCGCAACTTCATGCGTGACGACATGCAGCTCGGCGACGGCGTGCTGTTCTATCACTCGTCCTGCCCGGAACCCGGCATCGCAGGCCTCGCCGAAGTCAGCAGCGCGCCCTACCCGGACGCGACGCAGTTCGATCCGGCCAGCCCCTACTTCGACCCCAAGTCCAAGCGCGACACGCCACGCTGGGTGCACGTGGACGTGCGCTGGCGCGAAACGACGCCCCTGCTGAGCCTGAAGGCCATGCGCGAGGCACCTGAACTCGCCTCCATGCGCGTGCTGGAGCGCGGCAGCCGTCTGTCCATCACGCCGGTCACGCCGGACGAGTGGCGGGCAGTACTGAAGCGGTTGCGCGCCGCCTGAGCGCGGGTCAACCGAAGGCGATCGACGCCAGCACCACCTGGTTGCCGCCGCGGCGCTGCGCCTCGTGCACGGCGGCTTCGCTGGCGGCGGTCAGTTCGTCCTGGCGCGAGGCGGTGTGCGGGAAACTGGAGACGCCCATCGAGATCGACAGGCCCAGATCCTCACCGTTGAGTACGACGATCTGCGCGACGCACTGGCGGCGCAACTGCTCCATGCGCGCATGCGCCGTCGCCAGGCCCACGCCGGACAGCAGCACCGCGAAGCGATGCGGCCCGATGCGGCAGGCCGAGTCCATCGCACGCGTGTTGGCCCGCAACATGCGCCCCATGCCTTCGAGCAGGCGCTGCTGGGCAGCTTCGCCCAGCGCCGTGACGGCTGGCGACGCGTCCAGCGCGATGACGACGAGCGCGAACTCGCGATGTTCGCGAGAAGACAGGTCGATCTCGCGCAGCAGTTGGTCGTCGAACTGCGGCCTCATGTACAGGCCCGAGACATCGTCGCGGCCCGAGCCCTGCTGCAGCTCGCGGCGGATCTGCTCAAGGGCCACCTGCTGCTGCTCGATCTGCGCCAGCGCACGCTGCAGGTGCGACTCGCGATGGCGCTCCTCGGTGCGCTCGTGCCAGACGGCGAGCAGGAAGTCCTGGCCCACGGTCATGCGCGTCACGCTGAACTCGCGCCGACGGCCGTTGATCTCCAGCTTGTGCTCGCTGACGACCGGGTGGCGTTGCGCCATGACCGTCTGCTCGACACGGCGCAATGCCGTGGTCTCGTCGGGCTTGAGCAACTCCGCATCGGTGTGGCCGACGACCTGCTCGCGCTCGAACATCTGCGCCAGCCCGGTGGTCGCGAACACATAGCGGCCGTTGATGGCCGACTTGATCGCCGCCTGGCTGCCGAGCGGCTCGATCAGCGCCACGAGGCCCGCCAAGGCCTCGCCGCCCAGATCGGCATGACCCGCCAGCCAATGCGCCAAGCTGCCGGGTGGCGGCTGCATCGCGGTCGTGTCGGCAGTCATGTCCATGGAATCGTTTTGATGCGATCAGGCGCTCGCGGCAGGAGGCCGCTTTGCGTCGCGGGTGTCGAGGAATGTAGTGGGGGCAAACCGGCAGCAGCAAGGGCGGTCTACCCCACGAACCGGGACTCCCCCCTAGAAGACCCGCCCAGCACCACGGCCCGAATCGTAACGAGTTTCGCCTCGCTCACCCCCGACAATGCGACCCGATTCAGGGGGAGGTCATGCAGGGATTCGATGCGGTGGTGGTGGGCGCGGGCGCGGCAGGCCTGTTCTGTGCCGGGCTGGCCGGGCAGCGCGGGTTGAGGGTGCTGCTCGTCGACCATGCACCACGCCTGGCTGAAAAGATCCGCATTTCGGGTGGCGGACGTTGCAATTTCACCAACCGGGAGGCCGGCCCGGCGAATTTCCTGTCCGAGAACCCGGCGTTCTGTCGCTCGGCGCTGGCGCGCTACACGCCGCAGGACTTCATCAAGCTGGTGCAGCGTCACGGCATCGCCTTCCACGAGAAACACAAGGGCCAGCTGTTCTGCGACGACTCCAGCGAGCAGATCATCCGCATGCTGGTCGCGGAGTGCGAGACGGGGGGCGTGACACGCTGGCAGCCCTGTACCGTTGCCGACGTGCGCGCGCTGCCCGAAGGCGGCTTCGAACTGGACACCAGCCAGGGCCCGGTGCGTACGCCGCGCGTCGTCGTGGCAACGGGTGGCCTGCCGGTGCCCAAGATCGGCGCCAGCGACTGGGGCCTGCGCCTGGCGGCGCGCTTCGGCCATGCCATCGTCGAGCCGCGCCCGGCCCTGGTGCCGCTGACATTCACGGCGGACGACTGGGCCCCGTTCGCGGCGCTGGCCGGGCTGTCGCTGCCGGTGCAGGTGAGCTGCGGCAGCGGCAAGGCGCGCATGCGCTTCCTGGAAGACCTGCTGTTCACGCACCGCGGCCTCAGCGGCCCCGCCATCCTGCAGATCTCCAGCTACCGCAAGGACGGCCAAGCCTTGCAGATCGACCTGGCGCCCGAGCTTCAATTGGACAGGGACCTGGTCGAAGCCAAGTCGGCGTCGCGCCGCCAGCTGGGCAACGAGCTCGCGGCCCGTCTGCCGCAACGGCTGGCCGCCGCATGGCTCGATCGCGCCGGCCTGGACGCCACCCGCCCGCTGGCCGAATGCCGCGATGCCGATCTGCAAGGCCTGGGCCGCAGCGTGCACGAGTGGCAGCTGATGCCCAGCGGCGACGAGGGCTGGCGCAAGGCGGAGGTCATGCGCGGCGGCGTCAGCACCAAGGAGTTGAGCTCTCAAAGCCTGGAGAGCAAACGCGTGCCGGGACTGCATTTCATCGGCGAGGTGGTCGACGTGACCGGGTGGCTGGGGGGCTACAACTTCCAGTGGGCCTGGGCCAGCGCGGCCGCCTGCGCGCAGGCCATGGCGGCCGCCCCGGCCAGGCCTCAAAGCCCGCTTGATCGAATCTTGGCAAGTCGTTGATTTCCCCGCTACAATCCTCGGCTTTGCTGGCAAACCCGCGCGTCGATTCGCTTGCCTATCCCAGGCGACGCAGTCATCCGGAACCTGCTGCTGAGCCTCAGCCGCGAACACCGAGCGCAATCAAGGAAATACATGACCACCATCCGCGTCAAGGAAAACGAGCCGTTCGACGTCGCACTGCGTCGCTTCAAGCGCACCATCGAAAAGCTGGGCCTGCTGACTGATCTGCGCGCCCGCGAGTTCTATGAGAAGCCCACCGCTGAGCGCAAGCGCAAGAAGGCAGCCGCCGTCAAGCGCCACTACAAGCGCGTGCGCAGCATGCAGCTGCCCAAGAAGCTGTACTGATCGTTCCTGACGCGACCCGGAGCCCTCCCTCCGGCGTGACCCTGAAACCCGCCACAGGACGCTGTCGCGGGTTTTTGTCTTTTGAACCGGATGTCCCCATGAGCCTGAAAGACCGCATCACCGATGACATGAAGGCCGCGATGCGCGCCAAGGAAGCCGACCGGCTGCTGACCATCCGTGGCCTGCTGGCCGCCGTGAAGCAGAAGGAAGTGGACGAGCGCATCGTCGTGGACGACACCGCCCTGGTCGCCATCGTCGACAAGCTGATCAAGCAGCGCAAGGATTCCATCAGCCAGTTCGCCGCCGCCGGCCGTGACGATCTGGTCGCCAAGGAAACCGCCGAGCTGACCGTGCTGCAGGCCTACCTGCCAGAGCGCCTGTCGGCCGAGGCGGTGGCCGAGAAGGTCGCAGCAATCGTGGCCGAGCTGGGCGCCAGCGGTCCTGCCGACATGGGCAAGGTCATGGCCGCGGCCAAGGCGCAGCTGGGCGGCGTGGCCGAGATGAGCACGGTCTCCGCTGCGGTCAAGGCCGCGCTGACGAAGTAAGGAACCGCAATGAGCCTGCCCCTGCAAGCACTGGCGCCCGACATCTGCGCATCACCGCAACTGCTGCCCGCCGCCATGGCCGAAGTGGCTGCGATGGGATTTCGCAGCGTCGTCAACAACCGGCCGGATTTCGAGCACGGCCCCGACCAGCCGACCTCGGCCGACATCGAGGCGGCGGCCGTCGCGGCGGGGCTGGAATACCGCCACCTGCCTGTCGCAGGCGGCTATCAGTCACCCGAGGAGGTCGAAGCGTTCGCCGTGCTGCTGGAGACGCTGCCGCGCCCGCTGCTGGTGTTCTGCCGCTCGGGTGCACGGTCTACGCGGCTGTACCTGCAGGCGCAGCAGCTGGGCTGAGCGCCAGTGCCCGCGGGCCCGGGCCTCAGTGACCCAGGTACGCGGCCTGCACACGCGGGTCGCCCAGCAGTTCCCGGCCACTGCCCTGCAGGGCGATGCGGCCGTTCTCCAGCACGTAGGCGCGCTGTGCCAGCTTCAGCGCCTGCTTCACGTTCTGCTCGACGAGGAAGATCGTCAGCCCTTCCGCGTTGATGCGCTGCAGCGTGCGGAAGATGTCCTGCACGATGAGGGGCGCCAGGCCCATGGACGGTTCGTCCAGCAGCAGCAGCCGCGGCTTGGCCATCAGCGCGCGGCCGATGGCCAGCATCTGCTGCTCGCCGCCCGACAGGCTGCCGGCCAGCTGCGTCGCGCGCTCGGCCAGCCTGGGGAACAAGCTGTAGATGTGGTCGATGCTGCGCGCCCGTTCGGCGGCGCCGTCGCGACGCGTGTAGGCACCCAGCTCCAGGTTCTCGCGCACGGTCAGCGTCGTCAGCGTGGCCCGGCCTTCGGCCACCTGCACGAGGCCGCTGGCCACGATGCGGTGCGGCGCCGCGCTGGTGATGTCCTGGCCATCGAACTGCACGCGGCCCCCGGCCTTCTTCACCAGGCCCGACAGCGCCATCAGCGTCGTCGACTTGCCGGCACCGTTGGCGCCGACCAGTGTCGTGATCTGCCCGGCTTCCAGCTCCAGGTCGATGCCGCGCAGCGCCTGGACGTGACCGTAGGCGACGGCCAGCCCGCGCACGCTCAACAGCGGTTGCGCACTCATGCCGCCACCTCTTCGTCGTCGTCGCGCCCCAGGTAGGCCTCGATAACCTGCGGGTCGTTGCGCACCTGCGCCGGGCTGCCCTGGGCAATGATGCGGCCAAAGTTCAGCACGGCGATCTGATCGCACAGGCCCATGACGAAATGCATGTCGTGCTCGATCATGAAGACCGTGTAGCCGCGCGCCTGGATGTTGCGGATCTCGCCCATCAGCTCGGTCTTCTCGGTGCTGTTCATGCCGGCCACCGGCTCGTCCAGCAGCAGCAGCCGGGGCTCGGTGGCCAGCGCGCGGGCCAGCTCCAGCTTGCGCTGCTCGCCGTAGCTGAGGTTGTCGGCGATGTCGTCGGCCTTGTGGTCCAGCTTCATCCACGACAGCAGCTCGCGCGCGCGCTCACGCGCGGCACGCTCGGCCGCACGGAAGCTCGGCAGGCGCAACAGCAGCCCGGCCGGCCCATAGGCCAGCCGGCCGTGCATGCCGACGATGACGTTCTCCAGCAGCGTCATCTCCTTGAACACGCGGATGTTCTGGAAGGTGCGCGCCACGCCGCTCGCGGTGATGCGGTGCGGCTTGCGGCCGACCAGGCTCGCGCCGTCGAACTGGATGTCGCCCGACGTCGGCGGCAGCAGGCCGGTGATGAGGTTGACCACGGTGGTCTTGCCGGCGCCGTTCGGCCCGATCAAGCCGAAGATGCCGCCGGCCGGCACGTCGAAGCTGACGTCCTGCAGCACCTTGAGGCCGCCGAAATGGCGCGAGACAGATTGCAGCTTCAGCATGCTCAGCGCCTCCGGCCCAGCAAGGCGCGCACGCGTTGCGGGTCCCACAAGCCGCGCGGCAGGAACAGCACGATCACCACCAGGATGAGCCCGTTGAAGACGTTGCGGAAGTCCGCCAGCCCGCGCAGCAGTTCGGGCAGCAGCGTCAGGATGACGGCGCCGGAGATCGGGCCCATCAGGCCGTTGATGCCGCCGAGGATGGTCATGGTCAGGATCTCGACGCCGCGGTCGAAGCCGTACTCGTTGGGGCCGATGAAGAAGGTCAAGTGCGCGTTCAGCGCGCCGGCCAGGCCGGCCAGCATCGCGCCCAGCACGAAGGCCAGCATCTTGTGCGCGTTGACGTTGATGCCCATCAGCCCGGCCGCGGTCTCGTCCAGCTTGATGGCCTCGAACGCGCGGCCGACCTTGGAGCGGCGCAGCAGCGCGAGCACCCCGCAGGCCAGCACCAGCGCCAGCAGCACATGCCACCACTCGGTCGACGGCGGGATGCCGTTCAGCCCCAGCGCGCCGCCGGTCCAGTCCTCGGTGTTCAGGATGAAGATGCGCACCACCTCGCCGAAGGCCAGCGTCGCCATCGCGAGATAGACGCCGGACAGCCGCAGCGTCGGGCCGCCCATCAGCAGCGCCACCAGCGCCGGCGCGGCCATGCCGCCCGCCAGCGCGACCGGGAACGACGCACCGGCGTTCATCGTCAGCAGCGCTGCGGCGTAGGCGCCGATGCCCATGAAGGCCGCGTTCGCCATCGCCAGCATGCCGCAGGACAGCGTCAGGTAGATGGACAGCGCCAGCAGCGAGTTGGTGCCCAGCGTCAGCACCAGGTTGCTGTAGACGGCCCAGAAGCTCTCGAAACTTTCCACCATCGCGTTCAGACTTTGCGTTCGTTCACGGTGCCGAACAGGCCCTTGGGCCGCAGCAGCAACACGGCGAACAGCAGGCCGAAGCCGACCGCGTCGCGCATCGTCGAGCCGATGTAGGCCACCGACAGCACCTCGGCGAAGCCCAGGAACAGCCCCGCCAGCATCGCGCCGCGGATGTCGCCCATGCCGCCCAGGATGATGACGGCGATGCCCTTGTGCAGGATGGGCTGGCCCATCAGCGGGAACAGCGCGTTGGAGTACAGCCCGATCAGCACGCCCGCCACGCCACCCAGGCCGGCGGCGAAGAAGCTGGTCAGCATGAACAGGCCGCCCACGTTGATGCCCAGCAGCGCCGCCGCCTTGGGACTTTCGGCGATGGCCCGCAGCGCACGGCCCAGCTGCGTGCCGCGCAGCACCAGCAGCAGCACCGCCATCAGGCCGAAGGACAGCGCGATGATGCCCAGCTCCAGCACGGTCACGTGCAGGCCGGCGAGGTTCAGCGTGTCATGCGGCAGCACCTCGGCCGGGAAGCGCAGGTTCTCGGCACCGAACAGCCCCTGCGCCAGGCTGTTGATCGCGATGGCCAGGCCGATGGTCGCGATCATCGGGATCAGGTGCGGCGCGTTGCGCGCGCGCAGCGGCCGCAGCACCAGCAGGTCGATGACGAGGCCCAGCAGCCCCGACGCGAGGAAGGCCACGGTCAGCGCGCCGGCCAGCGGCACGTTCAGCTTGAGGACGGCCTGCAGCGCCGCGTAGGCGCCGACCATGAACACCGCGCCGTGCGACAGGTTGACGACGCCGAGCACGCCGAACACCAGCGTGAAGCCGAGCGCGAACAGCGCATAGACGCTGCCCAGCGAGAGGGCGTTGAAGAGTTGCTGTTCAAGCACGACGGAGACCCGGACAAAAGACAAGGCCCGCGACGCAAACCGCGGGCCGCTGCGGCGAAGGCGCCTTACTTCTCGATGGCGTAGCGGCCGCCCTTGGTGACGCTGACGATGGCGGTCTGGTCGGCGTCGTAGCCGGCGGGCTTGCCGGCCTTGTCGACGGCGCGGCGGAAGGCAAAGCCGCCGGTGGCGCCCGTCCACTTCACCGCCGGCAGCGCCTCGCGCAGCGCAGCGCGGTCCTTGGCGAGGTCGCCGCTGAGCTTGAGCTTCTTCAGCGCCTGCGCGGTGATGTACATCGCGTCATAGGCCTGCGCTGCGAACTGGTCGGGCGCTGCCTTGTGCTGCTTGGTGTACGCCACGATGAAAGCGCCGTTTTCCTTGGTCTGGTTCTCGATGGACCAGGGGCTGCCGATCCACAGGCCGTCGGACGCGCCCTTGGCCAGCTCGAACACCTTCACCGAGTTCATGCCGTTGCCGCCGATGACCGGCACGTTCAGGCCGAGCTGGCGGGCCTGCACCATGATGGGCGCGCCCTCCGCGATCAGCGCCGACAGCACCAGCGCATCGGGGTTGCCCGCCTTGATCTTGGTGAGCTGCGCCTTGAAGTCGACGTCGCCCTTGGCGAAGGTCTCGGTCGTCGTGACGGTGATCTTCTGCGCCTCCAGCGCCTTCTTGAAGTTGTCGTAGCCGCTCTTGGTGAACACGTCGTCGTTGCCGTACAGCACGGCGACTTTCTTGATGCCCAGCTTCTTCACCGCGGTGGACAGCGTGACGGGCAGCACGTCGGCCTCGGTGACGGAGTTGCGGAACACATGGTCGCCGATGGACGTGATGCCGTCCGCCGTGTTGGAGGTGCCGAAGACGACCGTCTTGGCAGCCTGCGCGATCGGATCGGCCGCCTGCGCGGAGTTGGACAGCGTGGGGCCGAACAGCATCAGCACCTTGTCCTGGAAGATCAGCTTCTTGAAGGCGTTGATCGCCTCCTCCTTCTTGCCCTGTTCGTCTTCGACCACCAGCACCAGCTTGTTGCCGTTGATGCCGCCGGCGGCGTTGATCTCGTCGGCCGCGAGCTGGAAGCCGGCGCGGATGCTCTGGCCGTACTGCGCCGCACCGCCCGACAAGGCCTCGGCGACACCGAGCTTGATGTCGGCGGCCTGCGCCGCGCCAGCCAGCGCTGCGAGTGCGGCAAATGCGGCAACGGCCAGCGGCCTGAGGGTGCGAGTGATCATCTGCGGGTCTCCTGTTGTTGTGGGCGGGGTCGGTTTTTGATGATAGTCAGTTGCCGGCCAGCTTCATGCCCGTGACCAGGAGGGAGCCCACCGTCTTGGTGCCCATCGTGTACTCGTCAGACCCGATGCCGACGATGTTCTGCAGCATGTCCCTCAGGTTGCCGGCAATGGTCACTTCATGCACCGGGTAGGCGATCTCGCCGTTCTCGACCCAGTAGCCGCTGGCGCCGCGCGAGTAGTCGCCCGTCACGTAGTTGACACCCTGCCCCATCAGCTCGGTGACCAGCAGGCCGCGGCCGAGGCGGCGGATCATCGTCGCGAGGTCGTCGCCGGGCGCGGTGGCGCGGCTGGTCATTCGCAGGTTGTGCGAGCCGCCGGCATGGCCGGTGGTCTTCATGCCCAGCTTGCGAGCCGAGTAGCTGGACAGGAAATACCCCTGCAGCACACCGCCCTGCACGACCTGGCGGGCCCGCGTGATGACGCCCTCGTCGTCGAACGGCGAGCTGCCCTTGCCCTTGGGCACGTGCGGGTCCTCGCTGATGTCGATGTGCGACGCCATGACGGCCTTGTCCAGGCTGTCGAGCAGGAAGGTCGTGCGGCGGTACAGCGCGCCGCCGCTGGTGGCCTGCACCAGCGCGCCCAGCAGGCCGATGGCCACCGTGCTTTCGAACAACACCGGCACCTCGGCCGTGGCGACCTTGCGCGCCTTCAGCCGCGACAGCGCCCGTTCCGACGCGTAGCGGCCCACGGCCTCGGCCGAGGCCAGTTCGGCCGCGTCGCGCATGGAGCTGTACCAGGCGTCGCGCTGCATGCCGGCACCGCGGCCGGCAATGGGCGCGACCGACAGCGAATGGCGCGAGCTGGCATAGCCGCCGCGAAAGCCGCGCGTGTTGCCCATCCAGAAATGCGACTGCTGGGCCGACACGGCCGCGCCTTCGCTGTTGGTGATGCGCTTGTCCACCGCCAGCGCCGCAGCCTCGCAGCGCAGGGCGATGTCGGCCGCCTGCGCGGCGTCGATGGCCCAGGGGTGGAAGAGGTCCAGCTCGGGCCGCAGCGATGCGTCCAGCGCCAGGTCGGCCTCGTCGGGCAGGCCCGCGAACTCGTCCTCGGCCGTGAACCGGGCGATGTCGTAGGCGGCGCGTGCGGTGTCGCGGATGGCCTGCGGCGAGAAGTCCGACGTGCTGGCATTGCCGCGGCGCTGGCCGACGTAGACCGAGATGCCCAGCGACTTGTCGCGGTTGCGCTCGACGTTCTCCAGTTGGCCCAGCCGGGCCGACACCGACAGGCCGCAGCCCTCGGACACTTCGGCGCCGGCGTCGGTGGCGCCGAGCTTCTTCGCCTCGGCCAGGGCGTCCTCGATCCACTGCTGGAACTGCGCGGGGCTGTAGGCGAAACCTTCTTGGGCTTGGGACATGAACTGAGACGCCACGGGGGCCGGCGCCTGGAAATCGAGGTGGGCGACAATCATAGGACCCGAAGAACTTGGACCACCCCGTACGGCTTCCCCGGCCCCTCCATGGCCGCAGCCCGCGACAGGCAAGGCACCTCCCTGGCTTTGCGCTCCACCACGGGCACACAAGATGCAAGAAAACACCCCCGAATTCGATGACGACGACGGCTTCGACCGTCCCAGCAAGAGCCAGCTCAAGCGCGACATGACCGCGCTGCAGGGGCTCGGCGAAGACCTGCTGAACCTGCCGGAAAGCCGCTGGGAGCCGCTGGCGCTGCCCGAGATCCTGTACGACGCGCTGCGCCATGCCAAGAAGATCACCAACTTCGAGGGCAAGCGCCGCCAGATGCAGTACATCGGCAAGCTGATGCGCGAGATCGACCCGGAGCCCATCCGCGAGGCGGTCGCCGCGTTCAAGCTGGGCCATGCGCAGGACAGCCTGCGGCTGCACCAGTCCGAGCGCTGGCGCGAGCGACTGCTGGCCAACGATGCGGCGCTGCAGGAGTTCATCAACGAGCACGTGGACGTCGACATCCAGCAGCTGCGCAACCTCGTGCGCGCCGCGCGCAAGGACGCGGCGAACGAGCCCGAGAAGCGCAGCGGCCGGGCGTTCCGCGAACTGTTCCAGTTCATCAAGGCGTCTGAGCCCGCCGCTGATGCCGATGAGTGATCCGGTTCCTGAACTTGTACGAATTGGCATCGTCTCGGTCAGCGACCGCGCATCCAGCGGCGTCTACGAGGACAAGGGACTGCCCGCCCTGAAAGACTGGCTGACCGGCGCGCTGCTGAATCCCATCGAGTTCGTGCCGCGCCTGATCCCCGACGAGCAGGCCGGCATCTCGGCCGCGCTGGTCGAACTGGTCGACGACGAACGCTGCGACCTGGTGCTGACCACCGGCGGCACGGGGCCCGCGCCGCGCGACGTGACCCCCGAGGCCACGCTGGCCATCGCCGACCGCGAGATGCCAGGCTTCGGCGAGCAGATGCGCCAGATCTCGCTGCACTTCGTGCCGACGGCCATCCTGTCGCGCCAGGTGGCGGTCATCCGCGGCCGGGCGCTCATCATCAACCTGCCCGGCCAGCCCAAGGCCATTGCCGAGACGCTGGCAGGCCATGAGCAGGCCAGCGGCATCTTCGCGGCCGTGCCCTACTGCATCGACCTGCTCGGCGGGCCCTACCTCGAGACGCGCGACGAGGTCTGCCCGGCCTTCAGGCCCAAGAGCGCGCGGCGTCCGTCGGCGGCCTGAGCCCGGCCGGCGCCATCGCCGCCAGCGCGGCCTTCACCCGGTCCAGCGGCTGGTTGCTGCTGATGCGCGGCGCCTGCTCATCGCCGCCGGACTGCAGCCCCACCCAGGCGTTGCGACCCGAGTGCTTGGCGGCGTACAGCGCCTGGTCGGCCAGGTTGACGACCTGTTGCCAGGTCTTTCCCGATGGCCGCCCGGGCTCGTAGGGCATGCAGGCGAAGCCGATGGAGCAGGTCACGTCCAGCGGGCTGCCGTCATCCAGCACGAACGGCGTGGCGGCGATGGCCGTGCGCATGCGCTCGGCCAGTTCCTCGGCGCGGACCCGGTCCGTGTCGCGCGCCACGGCCAGGAACTCCTCGCCACCCCAGCGCACCAGGTAGTCCGACTCCCGCAGCACCGCGCGCAACCGGGCACCGAACTGCGTCAGCACCGCGTCTCCGGCCGCATGGCCGTAGTAGTCGTTGACGCGCTTGAAGGCGTCGATGTCCAGCAGCAGGAAGACGCTGTCCGTGTCCAGCGGCTGGGAGCCGGCCGCCCGCACCTCCTGCGCGCGGCGCTGGCTGGCGGCCAGGTCCTGCTCGATGTGCTCGGCCAGGAAGCGGCGGTTGTGCAGGCCGGTCAGCGGGTCGGTCACGCTGCTCATCTCGAGCTGGGCCGACTTTTCCTCCAGCGCGCGGTGCAGCGCCTCCAGCTCCACCGTGCGCGCGCGCACCTTGCGTTCGAGCTCATGCTGGCGCGCCTTGAACATGCGCGTGCGCAGGCCCACCGCGGCGAACGTGAGCCCAGCCAGGGCCAACACCAGGCCAGCACGGAACCACCACGTCTGGTGCCAGGCCGGCAGCACGCGGATGGGCAATGCCAGCTCGCCTTCGCCCCAGGCGCCGTCGCGGTTGGAGGCGCGCAGCAGCAGCCGGTAGTCGCCTGGCGGCAGGTTGGTGTAGGCCGCCAGCCGGTGTGCCGCGTCCGCAGACACCCAGTCGGCATCGAAGCCTTCCAGCTTGTGCGCATAGCGGTTGCGTTCCGGCGCTGAGAAGTCGGTCGACGAGAACTCGACGGCCAGGCTGTTGGCGTCGGGCAGCACCGTCAGCGCGGCGCTGCCGGGCGGCAGCGGCCGGCCGCCCTGCTTGATGTCGGTGACGAGCACGCGCGGCCGGTAATTCCAGTCCTGCAGCTTCTCCGGCCGCACGACGGTCATGCCGCCGGCGCCACCGAACAGCAGTTCGCCGCGCTCGGTGCGGGCCGCTGCGGCCGTCCAGTAGGTCGGGAAGACGACGCCCTCGGCCCGACGCAGCGCACGCACGGTCAACTGCTGCGGGTCGATGCGGGCCAGGCCGTTGTCCGTACTGGCCCAGACCTGGCCTTGCAGGTCCTGCAGCAACGCGTTGACCGTGCCGTCGGGCAGCCCCTGCGCCATGCCCAGGCGCTGCGGTGCGTCCGCCTCGCGGCCCGGCACCGGCAGGATGTCGACGCCGCCGCCGTAGCTGCCCACCCACAGCCGGCCGGCGTCGTCGGTCAGCAAGGCCGTGATGAAGCCCGCCGACAAACGCCCGGCCTGCTGCGGCCCGGCAGGGAATTGCGTGACGGCGCCGCTGGCGACATCGACCCGGTTGAGCCCGTTGCGGGTGCCGACCCACAGGCCACGGCCGGGCGCCGGGGCGAGCACGGTCACGCGCTCGTCGCTCAGGCCGGGCGCGGCCAGCTTCACCGGCTCGGCGCGGCCACTGGCGACGTCCATGCGCCACAGCCCGTCGGCCTGGCCGCCGATCCACAACGTCGGCCCATCGGCCAGCAATGCCCAAACCGACGCTGCCGGGTCGCGGCCCTGGAGCTTGACGCGCGCCACGCGCCGCCCCGCCGCGTCCGCCCGGTACAGGCCGCGCTTGGTGCCGATGAAATAGTCGCCGTCCGGCGCGCGGGCCATCGCCAGCACGATGTCCTGCGGCAGCGCCGTCTCCGGCCGCGTCGCGTCGGGCTTCATCACCGCGACGCGCGTGCCGGCGGCGTCCAGGATGTCGATGCCGCTCTTGTGCGTGCCCAGCCACAGCCGGCCGTCCGGCATCGGCTGCACCCAGCTGATCTCGGTGCTGACGAAGCTGGCGTCCATCGCATCGCCACCGTCGGGGCCGGCGCCGAAGCGCGTCAGCACGGCGGTCTGGCGCGGGTCGTAGCGGCTCACACCGCGGCTGGACGCCACCCAGACGAGGCCGGCGCGGTCGCGGTAGATCTTGCGCAGCGCGTTGTCCGCCAGGCTCATGGGCCAGGCGGGCACATGGCGGATGCGGCGCGTATCGCCGCGGTCCAGGTCCACCGACACCAGGCCCTGACCCAGCGTCGCGATCCACATCTCGCCCGGCTGGATCTCCAACAGGCTGGCGATCTGGCTGGTGCGCAGCAGGTCCTGCCCGTCCAGCGTCGCGGCCTCGCGCACGGCCCTGGCCGGCGCGGCGCCGTCGTCGCCCAGCACGAAGACGCCGTCGTGCAGCGTGCCCACCCAGATGCGGCCGGCCTGGTCCTGGGTCAGCATTTCCGGCTGCGCGGTGCTGCCCGCCTGCAGTGGCACCGGCGTCAGCGCGGCCGAGCCCGGCTCGCGCCTGAAAAGGCCCGCCGTGCTGCCCAGCCACACCGCGCCGCGCCGGTCGCGCATGACCACGCGCACCTGCGGCCCGGCCGCGGCGGCCCAGGCGCCGGACCGGCTGGCGTGCTCGACGTGGCCGGTGGCGGGGTCCAGGCGGTCCAGCCCGGCGTCCGTGACGACCCACAGGCCGCCGTCGCCATCGTCGGCGATCTGGCGCACGCTGACGTGGCTCAAGCCGCGCTCGCCGCCGCACGGATAGGCGACGAAGCGGTCCGTCGCCGGGTCATGGCGCAGCAGGCCGGCCGCGCTGGTGCCCACCCACAGGCGCCCGCGGGCATCGCCGTGCAGCGTCTGCACGTAGTTGTCCGGGAGCGCGCCGGGCCGCTGCGGGTCCGCCTGGTAGACGCGGAAGCGGTAGCCGTCCCAGCGCGACAGCCCGCCCAGGCTGCCCACCCACAGGAAGCCCTGGCCGTCCTCGGCGATGGCCGTGGCGATCGCATTGGGCAGGCCCTGGTCCTGCGTGACGTGCTGGAAGGCGATGTCCGCGAGCTTGGACCAGCGCTGGCCCTCGGGCGCTGCCTCGGCCGGGTGGGCCAGGACCGCGCCAAGCATCAGGCCCAGCGCGAATCGCCGGCTGAAAGAAAGCGTCGTTCGGAACTCGCGCAGCAGCAAAGCAGGTCGACACAGCGGGCCACCGGCCCGGAAGCGGCGATTCTGCGGCATGCCCGTGGCCGTTGCGCAGCACCTGAACGCCGCGCGGGCGCCCCTATTTCACGAGCCGGTTCATCTCCGCGGCGTCGAACGCCTCGGCACGCTGGGCGTCCGCCGGCACGCAGTCGCCCGAGGGATGGCCCGTCTGCGTGGACAGCTTGCACATCGCCTCCCACAGCAGCGCGATCTGGTGGTCGTGACCGGCGGCGCTGTCGATGAGCCCGCGCATGGCCATGGCCAGCGGATCATCGCCCTGGGTCAGGCCGTAGGCCGAGAAGCCCATCCTGGCGGCCGCCTGCTCGCGCGCCTGCTCGCTGGCCGCCTCGATGATGCGGGCCGGGTTGCCCACCGCCGTGGCCCCGGCCGGCACGGGCCGCGTGACCACCGCGCCGGAGCCGATGCGCGCGCCTGCTCCCACCGTGAAGCCACCCAGCACGCAGGCGTTGGCGCCGACGATGACGCCCGGCCCCAGCGTCGGGTGCCGCTTGGCGCCCTTCACGAGCGAGGTGCCGCCCAGCGTCACGCCCTGGTAGATGGTGCAGCCTTCGCCGACTTCGGCCATCTCGCCGATGACGATGCCCATGCCGTGGTCGATGAAGACCTTGCGGCCGATCTTGGCGCCGGGATGGATCTCGATGCCGGTCAGGAAGCGGTTCCAGTGCGACACCCAGCGGCCCAGCCACCGCAAGCCGTTCATCCAGAACCACTGCGCTCGGCGGTGCAGCCAGAGCGCATGCAGGCCCGGGTAGCAGGTCAGCACCTCCCACGCCGACCGCGCAGCCGGGTCGCGTTCAAGGATGAGGGCGATGTCTTCGCGCAGGCGCTGGAACATGGAACTGCCGCAGGGAAAAGGGCAGCGCAGTGTAGGTGCGGGGTCAAGAACCCGTCGGGCCGACGGTCTTGCTCATCTGGCGCGCCACGCCGCGCAGGATGTGCACCTCCTCGGTCGTGAGCGCTGCGCGGTTGAAGAGCTGGTTCAGGCGCGGCATCAGCTTCCTGGGCGCCGTGGGGTCGAGGTAGCCGATGTCGGTCAACGCCACCTGCAGGTGCTCCAGCAGCCCCTGCACGGCGCGGGCGTCGGCCAGCTGCACGTCGGGCGTGCGCGGTTGCACGCCGAAGCCGCCCAGCGCCTGGCGCAGGTCGTAGGCCAGCAATTGCACCGCTTGCGCCAGGTTCAGCGAGCCGTAGCCGGGATCGGTCGGGATGCTGAGCACGGCGTGGCAGCGGTAGACGTCGTCGTTGCTCATGCCGTAGCGCTCGGAGCCGAACACCAGCGCCAGGCGCGGCGCGGCCTTGCGGGCGGCAAGCTCCGCGAACAGCGACCGCGGCTCGCGCGTGGGCGGGCCGAAGTCGCGCGGCGTCATCGCCGTGGCGCAGGCGAAGTCCACACCGTCCAGCGCCTCGGCCAGCGTGGGCACGACGCGGGCGCGGGCCAGGATGTCCGCCGCGCCGCTGGCCATGGCCACGGCCTCCTCGTGGCAGAGCACATCGGGGAAGCGCGGCGCGACGAGCACCAGGTCGCGAAAGCCCATCACCTTCATCGCCCGCGCCGTCGCGCCGACGTTGCCGGCATGGCTGGTGTGGATGAGAACGAAGCGTGTGGATTCCACGGGTTTGTACTGCCGTCGAGCTAGAATCGCGCGATTATCCGGGCCGTGTCCGCCACGACCCGCCGCTCTTTCCTTCTGTCGCCCCTTCTTTCCAGCGAGTGCTACGCATGCTGCAAACGTCCCACCATCCCATGCTCAATGTCGCCATCAAGGCGGCGCGTGCGGCTGGCGCCCTCATCAACCGCGCGTCGCTGGACCTCGAAGCTCTGCGCATCAACACCAAGAGCCCGAACGACTTCGTCACCGAGGTCGACCACGCCGCAGAAGGGGTGATCATCGAGACGCTGTTGGGCGCGTATCCGGACCACGGCATCCTGGCCGAAGAGTCGGGCCGCACCCACGGCGCCAAGCATTCCGAGTACGTCTGGATCATCGATCCGCTGGACGGCACGACCAACTTCATCCACGGCCTGCCGATGTACTGCGTGTCGATCGCGCTGACGCACCGCGGCGTCGTGCAGCAGGCCGTCGTCTACGACCCCACCCGCAACGACCTGTTCTACGCCAGCAAGGGCCGCGGCGCCTTCCTGAACGACCGCCGCCTGCGCGTGTCCAAGCGCACCCGCATGAGCGACGCGCTGATCGGCACGGGCTTCCCGTTCCGCCGCGGCGACAACTTCAAGCGCTACGTGAAGATGTTCGAGGAGGTCATGCAGCACTGCGCCGGCCTGCGCCGCCCGGGCGCGGCCGCCCTCGACCTCTGCTACGTTGCCGCCGGCTACTACGACGCCTTCTTCGAGACCGGCCTGCAGCCCTGGGACGTGGCGGCCGGCTCGCTCATCATCGCGGAGGCCGGCGGCCTGATCGGCAACTTCACCGGCGAGGCCGACTACCTGCACCAGCGCGAAGTCGTGGCCGGCAACCCCAAGATCTACGCGCAGCTCGTGACCATCCTGTCGCCCTACACCCGCGTCATCAAGGACGAAGAGCCGGCGGCAGCGGCTGCACCGGTGGCCGCGACCGAGGCCGCCGCGCCTGTTGCCAAGAAGCGTGCGCCGGTGCGCATCAAGCGCGACGAGGGTGGCGACGCGCCGCTCTGAGCCCCCGCGGCGCTCGCCCTCGAAGCCCTCCTCGCGAGGGCTTTGTCGTTTTCGGGCGTGACGGATTTGGCGGCCTTCGCCATCGCGGATGCCACGGGCCGGGAAGGTGTGACTTGCGCACGGCCTGCCCCCTGGCTTGAGGGGGGTGGCTGGCCAAAATGCGTCCTGCAGCGCGGCCACACGCTGCAAGACCTGTTCAACAAGCCTGAAAGAGTCCCTGATGTTCGCCCGCTCCGCCATCGCCCTCGCCCTCGTCGCCGCCGCATCGCTGGCCCATGCCGATGCCAAGGTCCTGAAGAAGGTCGCCCCCGACTACCCCGGCGAAGCCGTCAAGAAGAACATCACCGCCGGCAGCGTGCGCGCCAAGATCGCCATCGCCGGTGACGGCAAGGTCTCGGGCGTGGACATCGTCGAAGCCGAACCCAAGCGCGTCTTCGACCGCGCCGCCGTCGACGCGCTGAGCCAGTGGAAGTTCGAAGGCACCGGCGCGCCGCAGACGCATGAGGTGAAGCTGGTGTTCAAGTCGGAAGACTGAAGCCAGGCGCCGTCCGGCCTGCAGGCCGCGATGACCCCCCACAAGGCCCGCAGCGCGGGCCTTGTGCTTTTCCGGCGTCACTCGTCCCGGACGATCACCTCGGCCAACCCGGCCGGTCCGGTGCGGAACTGGTAGGACGCCACGCCATCGTCCGCCCCACCGGGCGGCTTGAACAGCGCCACCAGCAGCGCGCCGCCCTCCCGCCACCCCACACCCGAGCGACCCACGATGGCCAGCCACCACTGCCCCTGTACCAGCACGGGCAGCACGCGGGGATCGGCGTTGGAGAACACGGTCAACATCGGATCGAGCCGCCGCTCGTCGGCCCCGAACACGGGAAAGGGCGGGTTGAAGACCTTGTCGGCGCGGGCCGTTGATTCGAACCTGCCGAACACCGCCAACGTGGCGGCGTCCGGTTGGCGCCCGCCGTTGAAGGCCTGCACATCGAGAGGTTGGCCACGGACCCGTGAGTCTTCGTAGCTCGCGGCCAGCCGCTGCGCTGTCGGCTGCGCGTTGTCGCAGACCTGCGCGCCAGGCAGGCAGAAGCGCTGTCCCAGCGACAGCGTCGTCTGCCGCCTGATCTCGATGCTGCAAAGCCCGGTCCATGCACGACCGCTGCGGCCAGCGATGCGGTAGCGGATGTCCGGGCTGGTCATCGTCGGCGCCCCGCCCACGACCAACGCCGGATGTCCCAGCACTTGGGCGAAGCGGGCCGATTCGGTCACGCACAGGTTCATGCCGTCCAGTGTGAAAGGGGGCTGCAGCTCCCGTGCAGCCCGGCCTGGCAGCGCTTCCACCAGCACCAGCGTCTGGCAGTTTGCCGTGCCGCCGTACTCGCTCGCCATGTAGACCGGCAAGCCCGCTAGTTTTCGTACGTCGAGCGGTCGGTCATGCAGCGCGCCGACGGCCTCGCGCCAGCGCGGATCGCGGGCCACGGCGTCGACGATGGCGGACGGCGCTGCGGCCGCAGCGGGTCGAACCCAGGCGAACAGCGGATCGGGCCGGGACCAGGTGCTCGCCGGCGCACGCCGCGCCTCTTCGGCCAGACGCGTGCACAGCGACGGCTCGGCCAGCCCGGCCCGCGAGCCCATCACCAACGTCAGCGCCGCGCCGACCCGCAAGACCTTGTTCACCGTGCTCTCCCGGCGGAGCACTGGGGCACCCCGCTTAAACTGGTGCGCATTCTGAAGCCCTCCGCCGGGGGGCTTTGCTATTTGCCCCACGCCGATGAACCAGACCGCTGACTTCAGCGCGCACACGCCCATGATGGCCCAGTACCTGGGCCTGAAAGCCGACTTTCCGGACACGCTGCTGCTGTACCGGATGGGCGATTTCTACGAGGTCTTCTTTGATGACGCGCGCAAAGCCCATGCGCTGCTGGACATCACGCTGACCCAGCGCGGCCAGAGCGCCGGCCAGCCGGTCATCATGGCCGGCGTGCCGGTGCATGCGCTGGAGAGCTACCTCGCCAAGCTCATCAAGCTCGGTGAAGCGGTGGCCATCGCTGAACAGGTCGGTGAGGTCGGCGCGGGCAAGGGGCCGGTGGAGCGCAAGGTGGTGCGCGTCGTCACGCCGGGCACCATCACCGACACCGAACTGCTGGCCGACAAGCAGGACGCGGTGCTGCTGGCCGTTTCCGGCCACGGCCGCCGGCACGGGCTGGCCTGGCTGTCGCTGACGCAGGGCGAGATCGGCCTGGCCGAATGCAGCGACGTGGAGCTGCCGGGCTGGCTGGCGCGGCTGTCCCCTGCCGAGGTGCTGGTCAACCGCGAACAGCAGCCGGCCGGCGTCATGAAGGCGCGTTTCCCGGTGACGAACCGGCCGAGCTGGCAGTTCGACGGTGCCTTGGGCCAGCGCAAGCTGTGCGAGCAATTGGCGGTCGCCAGCCTGCAGGGCTTCAACGCGCATGAAATGGTGCTGGCGCATGCGGCCGGCAGCGCGCTGCTGGCCTTTGCCGAACACACCCAGGGCCGCGCGCTGGCCCACGTGCGGTCGTTGCGCGTGCAGCGCGCCAGCGACCTGCTGGACCTGCCGCCGGCCACGCAGCGCAACCTGGAGCTGGTGCAGACGCTGCGCGGCGAGTCGTCGCCGACGCTGTTCTCGCTGCTGGACACCTGCAAGAGCGGCATGGGCAGCCGCACGCTGCGGCAGTGGCTGCTGCATCCCAAGCGCGACCGGGCGGAAGCGATCTCGCGTCACGACGCGATTGCGGCGCTGCATGCGGAAGGCTTCGAGCCGCTGCGCGAGGCGCTGAAGTCGGTCAGCGACGTGGAGCGCATCTCCGCCCGCATCGCGCTGCGCCAGGTGCGCCCGCGCGAGCTGACGGGCCTGCGCGCGACCTTGCAGGTGCTGCCGCAGCTGCGTGCAGTGACGCCGGCTGCCCTGCGCGATGCAGCGTTGACGCCGCCGACCGACATCCTGGATCTGCTGGAACGCGCCATCGCGCTGGAGCCGGCCCTGCTGACGCGCGACGGCGGCGTCATGGCCGACGGTTTCGACGCCGAGCTGGACGAGCTGCGCGGCATCCAGCAGAACTGCGACGGCTTCCTGCTGGACCTCGAAACCCGCGAGCGCGCCCGCACCGGCATCGCCAACCTGCGTGTGCAGTTCAACCGCGTGCACGGCTTCTACATCGAGGTGACGCAGGGCCAGGTCGACAAGGTGCCGATGGACTACCAGCGCCGCCAGACGCTGAAGAACGCCGAGCGCTACATCACGCCGGAGCTGAAGGCGTTCGAAGACAAGGCACTGTCCGCCAACGAGCGGGCGCTGGCGCGCGAGAAGCTGCTGTACGAGCAGGTCATCGACGCGCTCATCACCCGCCTGGCGCCGCTGAGCGCGCTGGGCCGCACGCTGGCCGGCCTCGACGCGCTGGCGGCGCTGGCCGAGCGCGCCGTCACGCTGAACTGGTGCCGGCCGGAGTTCGTGCCACAGCCCTGCCTGGACATCGAGGCCGGCCGCCACCCGGTCGTGCAGGCCCGCCTGTACGAAACCGGCGGCACGGAGTTCATGCCCAACGACTGCAAGCTGGATGCGCGCACCAAGCTGCTGGTCATCACCGGCCCGAACATGGGCGGCAAGAGCACCTTCATGCGCCAGGTGGCGCTGATCGCGCTGCTGGCCGCCATCGGTTCCTACGTGCCGGCCACCCGTTGCCGCCTGGGCCCGATGGATGCCATCCACACGCGCATCGGCGCGGCGGACGACCTGGCCAACGCGCAGTCCACCTTCATGCTGGAGATGACCGAGGGCGCGGCCATCCTGCATTCGGCCACCGACCAGTCGCTGGTGCTGATGGACGAGATCGGCCGTGGCACCTCGACCTTCGACGGCCTGGCGCTGGCGTCGGCCATCGCCAGTCATTTGCACGACAAGACGCGCGCCTTCACGCTGTTCGCCACACACTACTTCGAGCTGACCGAGTTCCCCGCCAAGCACACGCTGGCGCAGAACTGGCACGTGTCGGCCGTGGAGAGCGGCGAGGACATCGTCTTCCTGCACGAACTGCAGCCCGGCCCTGCCAGCCGCAGCTACGGCGTACAGGTCGCGAAGCTGGCCGGCATGCCGGCCAGCCTGGTGCGCCAGGCACGCGCGACGCTGGAAGCGCTGGAGACGCGCTCGAACGCGGCCGACGACCAGTTCGACCTGTTCGCCGCGCCCCCTGCCCCACCGCCGCTGCCCGAGCCCAGCGCGCTGGTGGCCGCGCTCGCCGCCATCGACCCCGATGCGCTGTCGCCGCGCGAGGCGCTCGACGCGCTGTACCAGCTCAAGAAGCTCGCCAAGGCATGAGCGCTGCCCGGCCGCCTGAAGGCGCTCGGCGCCAGCTCGCCGGGACAGCGCGCAGCGCGAAGGGTGCCCGGTGACCAAGACGCTCGTCTTCTCCCACGCCAACAGCTTTCCCGCCGGCTGCTACCGCGTGCTGTTCGAGCGCTGGCGCGCGGCCGGCTGGCGCGTCGAGGCGCTGGACCGCTTCGGCCATGACCCGCAGTTTCCGGTGACGGGCGACTGGCGCCGGCTGCGCGACCAGCTCATCCATTTCATCGAGCGCGACGTGAGGCCCGACGGCCCTGTCGCGCTGGTGGGCCACTCGCTGGGCGGCCTGTTGAGCCTGATGGCCGCGTGCCGCCGGCCCGAGCTGGTCAACGGTCTCGTGATGCTGGACTCACCGGTCATCGCGGGCATTCGCGCCGCCGGCATCGCCGTGGCCAAGACGTCCGGGCTGATGAACCGCTACGGCCCGTCCAAGATCGCCCGCGAGCGCAGGCAGAGCTGGCCCGACCGCGCGGCAGTCCACGCGCACTTCGCCGCCAAGAAGGCGTTCGCCCGCTGGGACCCGCGTGTACTGGCTGACTACGTCGAGGCAGGCTTCGAGGAGCTGGACGGCCAGGTGCGGCTGCGCTTTCATCGCGAGGTCGAAGCCCACATCTACCGCACGCTGCCTCACCACCTGCCGCTGCTGCTGCGCCTGCGCCCGCCACAGTGCCCGGTGAGCTTCGTCGGCGGCACGCGCTCGCGCGAGCTGCGCCAGGCCGGCGCCGCGGCGTCGCAGCGGCTGGCAGGCGAGCGCTGGCGCTGGATGGAGGGCTCGCACCTCTACCCGTTCGAACAGCCGGATTCGACGGCCGACCTGGTGCTGGCCCTGCTCGCCGACCAGGCCCGCTGACGGCCGGGCCCCGACGCCTCCCGTACAATCTGAATTTCCCACCACAGCAGCCTGTTCTGGGCTGCTGCAAGACATGACCAAATACGTCTTCGTCACTGGCGGCGTGGTGTCCTCGCTAGGCAAGGGCATCGCATCGGCCTCCCTGGCTGCCATCCTCGAATCCCGCGGCCTCAAGGTCACCCTGATCAAGCTGGACCCGTACATCAACGTCGACCCGGGCACGATGTCGCCCTTCCAGCACGGTGAGGTCTTCGTCACCGACGATGGCGCCGAAACCGACCTGGACCTCGGCCACTACGAGCGCTTCATCACGACGCGGATGAAGAAGGCCAACAACTTCACCACCGGCCAGATCTACATGTCCGTGCTGGAGAAGGAACGCCGCGGCGACTACCTCGGCAAGACCGTGCAGGTGATCCCGCACATCACCAACGAGATGCAGGAGTTCATCCGCCGCGGGGCCGGCCAGGGCACGCCCGAGGCGGTGGACGTGGCCATCGTCGAGATCGGCGGCACGGTGGGCGACATCGAGTCGCTGCCCTTCCTGGAAGCCGCGCGCCAGATGAGCCTGAAGGCCGGCCCGAACAACGTCGCCTTCGTGCACCTGACCTACGTGCCGTGGATCGCCGCCGCCGGCGAACTCAAGACCAAGCCCACGCAGCACACGGTGCAGAAGCTGCGCGAGATCGGCATCCAGCCCGACGCGCTGCTGTGCCGCGCCGACCGCCGCATCCCCGACGACGAGCGCGAGAAGATCTCGCTGTTCACGAACGTCGCGGAGTACGGCGTGATCTCGATGTGGGACGTGAACACCATCTACAAGGTGCCGCGCATGCTGCACGAGCAGGGCCTGGACCAGCTCATCTGCACCAAGCTGCAGCTCAACACCAAGAGCGCGGACCTCAAGCGCTGGGACAACCTCGTGTTCGAGGTCGAGAACCCCAAGGAGCAGCTCACCATCGCCATGTGCGGCAAGTACACCGACCTGTCGGACTCGTACAAGTCGCTCAACGAGGCGCTGCGCCACGCCGGCATCCACAACCATTCGGGCGTGAAGATCGAGTACGTCGACAGCGAGACGCTGACGCCCGAGACGGTCGGCAGCCTGAGCGCCTACGACGCCATCCTGGTGCCCGGCGGCTTCGGCAAGCGCGGCGTGGAGGGCAAGATCCTGGCTGCGCAATACGCCCGCGAGCACAAGGTGCCCTACCTCGGCATCTGCCTGGGCATGCAGGTCGCGACCATCGAGTACGCCCGCCACATGGCCGGCCTGGCAGGCGCCAACTCCACCGAGTTCGACCCGCAGACGCCGCATCCCGTCATCGCGCTGATCGACGAGTGGCAGGACGCCGACGGCAGCATCCAGAAGCGCGACGCCAACTCCGACCTCGGCGGCACGATGCGCCTGGGCGCGCAGAGCTCCGACGTCAAGGCCGGCACGCTGGCCCACGACATCTACGGCGATGTCGTCACCGAGCGCCACCGCCATCGCTTCGAGGCCAACGAGCACTACCTGGACCGCCTGCAACAGGCCGGCCTGGTCATCTCGGCCATCACCCAGCGCGAGAAGCTGACCGAGATGGTCGAGCTGCCGCGCGAGGTGCACCCGTGGTTCGTCGGCGTGCAGTTCCACCCCGAGTTCAAGTCCACCCCCTGGGGCGGCCATCCGCTGTTCACGGCCTTCATCAAGGCCGCGCTGAACCACAAGCACCAAACTCACTGACTCACTGACTCACTGACACCATGCCGAGCGCCTACATCTTTGCGAATGTCACGGTCACCGACCCGGCGCAGTACGAGGACTACCGCAAGTTCTCGTCGCAGGCGATGCAGGTGCATGGCGCCGAGGTCTGCGTGCGCGGCGGTGCGGTCAGCGTGCTGGAAGGCGACTGGGCACCGGATCGCGTCGTGCTGCTGAAGTTCCCGTCGCGCGAAGCGGCGCAGGCGTTCTACGACTCGCCCGAGTACGGCCGCGCACGCCAGGCCCGCGAGGGTGCGGCGGTGATGCGCATGGTGCTGGTCGACGGCGTCTGAGCCCCTCGCCCGATTGATGTGACGCGGTAACGCCCGCTTGGCACACTGCGCCCCGCCCCGAATTTTTCACTTCCTGGAGACACAAGAATGAGCGCCATCGTTGACATCGTCGGCCGAGAGATCCTCGACAGCCGAGGCAACCCCACCGTGGAGTGCGACGTGCTGCTGGAGTCCGGCGTCATGGGCCGTGCGGCCGTGCCGTCGGGTGCGTCCACCGGTTCGCGCGAAGCCATCGAGCTGCGTGACGGCGACAAGGCCCGCTACCTGGGCAAGGGCGTGCTGCGCGCCGTGGAGCACATCAACACCGAGATCTCTGAGGCCGTGCTGGGCCTGGACGCCTCCGAGCAGGCCTTCCTGGACAAGACGCTGATCGACCTGGATGGCACCGAGAACAAGAGCCGCCTGGGTGCGAACGCCATGCTGGCCGTGTCCATGGCCGTGGCCCGCGCCGCGGCCGAAGAGTCCGGCCTGCCGCTGTACCGTTACTTCGGCGGCATGAGCGCCAACCAGTTGCCCGTGCCGATGATGAACGTCATCAACGGCGGCGCGCATGCGAACAACTCGCTGGACCTGCAGGAGCTGATGATCATTCCCGTGGGCGCGCCGAGCTTTCGCGAAGCGCTGCGCTGGGGCGCCGAGGTCTTCCACGCGTTGAAGAAGATCCTCGAAGGCAAGCACATCTCCACCGCCGTCGGTGACGAAGGCGGCTTCGCGCCCAGCGTCGAGAGCCACGAGGCCGCGATCCAGCTGATCCTGGACGCCATCGCCAACGCCGGCTACACCGCCGGCGAGCAGATCGCCATCGGCCTGGACTGCGCCGCCAGCGAGTTCTACAAGGACGGCAAGTACGTGCTGGAAGGCGAAGGCGGCATCCAGCTGACCGCGGCCCAATGGACCGACATGCTGGCCACCTGGGTCGACAAGTACCCCATCATCTCCATCGAGGACGGCATGGCCGAAGGCGACTGGGACGGCTGGAAGCTGTTGACCGACCGCCTGGGCAAGAACGTGCAGATCGTCGGCGACGACCTGTTCGTCACCAACACCAAGATCCTGCAGGAAGGCATCGACAAGGGCATCGCCAACTCGATCCTCATCAAGATCAACCAGATCGGCACGCTGACCGAGACCTTCGCCGCCATCGAGATGGCCAAGCGCGCGGGCTACACGGCCGTCATCTCGCACCGCTCGGGCGAGACCGAGGACAACACCATCGCCGACATCGCGGTGGGCACCAACGCCGGCCAGATCAAGACCGGCAGCTTGAGCCGCTCGGACCGCATGGCCAAGTACAACCAGCTGCTGCGCATCGAGGAAGACCTGGGCGACGTCGCGACCTACCCCGGCCGCGCCGCGTTCTACAACCTGCGCTGACCTCACTTGAAAGTCCTCGCCCTGGTCCTGGCCGTGTTCCTCGCGGCCATCCAGGCCCAGCTCTGGGTGGGCCGGGGCAGCATTCCGCACGTCGCCCAGCTGCGTGAGAAGCTGGCCGACGCGCAGGCCGAGAACGACGCGGCCCGGGCACGCAACAGCCAGCTGCAGGCGGAGTTGCGCGACCTGCGCGAGGGGCTGGAGATGGTCGAGGAGAAGGCCCGCTTCGAGCTGGGCATGATCAAGTCCGACGAAATCTTCGTGCCCGTCGCTTCGGCGGCGGCCTCGTCCGGCAGGCGCTGATGCTGGCTGCCTCGTGGGCGGCGCTGATCGCGCCGGCCTTCTCCGCGTTCGGCAGCCCCATCTCGTGGCTGGAGCTGGTGGCCTTCGTGCTGGCGATCTGGATGGTCGTGTGCAACATGCGCGTGCACCTGCTGGCCTGGCCGCTGGCGCTCATCAGCTCGCTGATGTACTTCGCGCTGTTCTGGGACGGCAAGCTCTACGGCGAGGCGGCGCTGCAACTGCTGTTCGCCGCGCTGGCGCTGTGGGGCTGGTGGCAGTGGCGCTTCGGCCGCACGCGCAGCGGCGAGGCGTTGACCGTGCGGCGCCTGGGCCTGCACGGCCTCGCCAAGCCCGTGCTGCTGACGCTGGCCGCCTGGCCGCTGCTGGGCCTGTTCCTGTCCAGGCAGACCGACTCGCCCCTGCCCTACTGGGACGCCTTCCCCACCGTCGCCAGCCTGCTGGGCCAATGGCTGCTCGCGCGCAAGTACGAGGAGAACTGGCCGACCTGGATCGTCGTCAACGCGGTCAGCGTGGTGCTGTTCGGCCTCAAGGGCTACTGGCTCACCGTCATCCTGTATGCCGGCTTCATCCCGATGAGCGTGATCGGCTGGCGCGCGTGGAGGCGGGCTTGACGCTGGTGGCCCTGCTGGGCGCCGAGTGCACCGGCAAGTCCACGCTGGCCGAGGCACTGGCCACGCACTTCAACGCCGGCCTCGTGATCGAGTACCTGCGCGAATGGTGCGACACCCACGGCCGCACGCCGCAGAAGCATGAGCAGCCGCACATCGCCCAGGCCCAGGCCGCCCGCATCGAGGCCGCCGCCCGGCAGCATGCGCTGGTGTTCTGCGACACCACGCCGCTGATCACGGCCCTGTGCAGCCAGCATTACTTCGACGACGACTCGCTGCTGGCCGGCGCGGTGGCCTTCCACCGCCGCTGCGACATGACGCTGCTGTGCGCCCCGGATCTGCCCTGGCAGTCCGATGGCATCCAGCGCGACGGGCCCGAGGTGCGGGCACGCTTCGACGCGCGCCTGCGCGCCGCGCTGGCGGCCGCGGCGCTGCCGTGGGTGGACATCGAAGGCAGCGACGCGGTGCGCCTGCAACGCGCGCTGCAGGCGCTGGCGCCCCGGCTCACAGCGCCCGCTGCGCGTAGCTGACGCCGTAGGCCGCCGGGTGCACCAGCAGCACCGGGTCGGCGGACGTCTCGATGCCGGCGGCGGTCAGGTCATCATGGATGGTTTCCTGCGCCTGAAGATCCCCTGCTACCAGCGCCGCAGGCCCGGCCCGCAGGGGTCAGGCCGGACTGCGAACGTCCGTGCCGGGCGCGCTGCTCATTGCAGCGTCGCGTCCCCGCCGACGGGCTGGTTGCCGACGGCCGTGAACATGGCACCGACATCGACCGCGTCGAAGCGGTAGTGCTGGCCGCAGAAGTCGCAGCTGATCTCGATCTCGCCACGTTCGGCCAGCACGCTGTCCGCCTCGTCGCGGCCCAGACCGCGCAGCATCTGCGTGACGCGTTCCCGCGAGCAGGTGCAGGCGAAGTGCGGCGCCTGCGGCTCGAAGCGGGTCACGGTCTCTTCCCAGAACAGCCGGCGCAGCACCGTGTCGGCGTCCAGCGTCAGCAGTTCCTCGGCCGTCAGCGTGCCCGCGAGGATGCTGATGCGGTTGAAGGCGTCGGACAACCCGATGTCGTCCTCGTTGCTGGAGCGCTGGCTCCATGCCGGCAGCGCCGGATGCTCCCCGGCGGGGCTTGGCGTGGGCGAGGCCGGCCCGGCGCCGCGCACCCCCTGCAGATTGCCTTCGCCCTCGACCGGCAGGCGCTGGATCAGCAGGCCCGCGGCGATGTCGCCATTGGCGGCCAGCACGAGCTTGGTGTCGAGCTGCTCGGACTGCAGCATGTAGTGCTCCAGCACCTCGGAGATCTTCTGCAGCGGTTCGCGCTGGTCGCCATGCAGGGACACGACCCCCTGGTAGGGCTGCTGGCCGGGGAACTTGTCCTTGGGGTCCAGCGTGATCGCGCAGCGCCCCTGGCCGTGCAGGTTGACCATGGCCTCCAGCGCCGCGCCCGGCGCCACCTCGCCCACGCACTTGGCCGTGGCGCGGAACGCCAGGTCGGGCTGGGCCTCCGCGACGGCCAGCTTGACGGGGCCGTCACCGAAGATCTGCAGCACCAGCGCGCCGTTGAACTTGATGTTGGCCTGCATCAGCACGGCCGCGGCGCTCATTTGGCCCAGCAGGTCGCGCAGTTCCGGCGGGTATTCGCTGCCAGTCTCGCGGCGCGACAGCAACTCCCGCCAGGAGCCGGTCAGCCGCACCAGCATGCCGCGCACGGGCAGGCCATCGAACAGGAACTTGTGCAATTCAGACATGCTGGCGCCCCTCGTCCGTCGAGGTCGCCGGCTTATCCCCCGAGGGGGTGCCTGTCCGGCTTGGGGCGGCCCGGCGCTCGGCCCGCTCGCCGGCCTTCACGTTCTTCATGTCTTATCCGATCCTCTTCAGGCCGCCCGCATAACGGCGGCCGTTGTTGACGTAATGGGCCGCGCTGGCCTTCAGACCGGCGATCTGCGCCTCGCTGAGTTCGCGCACGACCTTGGCCGGTGCGCCGACGATGAGGCTGCCGTCCGGGAATTCCTTGCCCTCGGTCACCAGCGCGCCGGCGCCGACGACGCAGTTGCGGCCGATGCGGGCGCCATTCAAGACCACGGCGCCGATACCGATGAGGCTGTCGTCACCCACCGTGCAGCCGTGCAACATGACCTGATGGCCCACCGTCACCCGCTCCCCGATGACGAGGGGGTAGCCGTGGTCTGCATGCAACACCGAGCCATCCTGGATATTGCTACTGGCGCCGACCGTCAGATGCTCGCTGTCGCCGCGCAGCACGGCGTTGAACCAGATGCTCACATCCTCGGCCAGCGTGACGCGGCCGATCACCTCGGCGCTGCCGGCCACCCAGGCGGAACCGGCCACATCGGGGACGAAGTCATCCAGTTGGTAGATCGCCATCGCTCGCCGCCTGAGAGTGGCCGCTCGGGCCGGGAGCGGAATTTTAGGTGAGCACCCGGCGACGGCCTGCGAGCCGCGGCGGCCGTGGGTGCACGGCGTTGCGGCGCAACCCGGGTTAGTGCCCAGCGGGTTTTCACGCCCCTTCAGTCCGGTGCTTGCTGAAACCTTGCGCCAACCTGATCATGTCCTCTAAACCGATGAAGTTCTTCACGGTTGATTGGTTATAGGTCTTTCCATCTTTCGAGAAAGAGCACATGAAACTCAAAAGCACTCTCCTCCAGATCGCCGCTGCTGCCGCGATGGTCACCGCTGGCGCTGCCGCCCACGCCGATACCTACCAGTACACGCTGAGCGGCGCCTACAGCGCCTCCTGGACGCTTGACTCCAACCTGCTGCCTGACGAGGAGTTCGAAGGTGAAGGCTTCATCCTTTACGACGTGCAGGGCAATTTCACCGGCTCGCTCATCAACTACGTCGACCTGACTTTCTATCACTCGGACATTGGTGGCGGCATCCAGATCGATGACTACTATGGCGGCTCCACGCTGCTGATCGCCGACGGCCCGCAGCTGTACAGCGGCTCGGAAGCCAGCCCGGTCTTCAGCCTCGGCACCTTCGCGCTGACCGAGTACCAAGGTACCGGCTCGTACACGCTGACGGTCACCAACCTCTCGGCCGTGCCGGAACCGGCTTCCATCGCCCTGCTGCTGGGCGGCCTGGGCCTGGTGGGCGCTGCCGCGGCACGCCGCCGCAAGACTGAAGAAGAAGCGCTGGAAGCCTGAGCTCCACGCCCCTTCACAGCCGCCGCCGGCGCCCAGCGCCTGCGGCGGCTTTTTCATGGCCTCGCCGACCCTCGCCGACAATCGCGGGCATGGATCTCCGCTGCCGCGCTCTCGACATCCTTGCCATTGCCGCGCCGGACGCCAAGGTCGCCGCCACGCAGGCGCTGGCGCAGGCCGTCGCCGGGGGCGAGGCCACGCTCGACGAAACCACCACTCTCGTCCCCGGGCCTGCCGTGACCCTTCCCGGCCGCCCGCCGCTGCCCCGGCTGGTGGCCGCGGTCAAGGTGCCCAAGCGCTCGCCCTTCACGCCCGAAGGCCGCGCCGCGCTGGTGCACGCCATCGCCCACATCGAGTTCAACGCGATCAACCTCGCGCTCGATGCCCTCTGGCGCTTCCCCGGCATGCCGCGCGCGTTCTACCTGGACTGGCTGAAGGTGGCCGCCGAGGAGGCGTTGCACTTCGACCTGCTCGCCGGGCACCTGCGCACGCTCGGCGCGAACTACGGCGACTTCGACGCCCACGATGGCCTGTGGACCATGGCCGAGCGCACGGCCGGCGACGTGCTCGCCCGCATGGCCCTGGTCCCGCGCACGCTGGAGGCCCGCGGGCTGGACGCCACGCCGCCGCTGCAGGCCAAGTTCGCCAAGGCGGGCGACCCGCGTGCCGTGGACATCCTCGCCATCATCCTGCGCGACGAGGTGGGCCACGTGCAGATCGGCAACCGCTGGTACCGGTTCCTGTGCACACAGCGCGGGCTGGACCCGGTGGCGCTGTATCCCGACCTCGTCGAGCGCTTCCAGGCGCCGAAGCTGCGCGCGCCCTTCAACCTGGAGGCCCGCCGCGCCGCGGGCTTCGAGGACGCGGAACTCGCCGCGCTGACCCTCGCCCCCTGATGACCCGTCTCCAAGCCAACCTGCTGCTCACGGCCGTCGCGCTGATCTGGGGCTCCGCCTTCATCGCCCAGCGCCAGGGCATGGCCGACGTCGGCCCGCTGCTGTTCACCGGCGTGCGCTTCCTGATCGGCTCACTCGTGGTGCTGCCGCTGGCCATGCTGGAGTGGCGACGCCTGGGCCGCGAAGGCCGCCCGCTGTCGACGCTGGACGGCTGGCACATCGCCGGCCTGGGTGGGCTGATGACGCTGGGCGCCGTCATGCAGCAGATCGGCATCCAGTTCACCAGCGTCACCAACGCCGGCTTCCTGACCGCGATCTACGTGCCGCTGGTGCCTGTGCTGGCCTGGCTGCTGCTGCGCCAGGTCGCTCATGGGTCGGTGTGGCCCGCAGCCGTGGGATGCCTGGCCGGCGCGTTCCTGCTGTCCGGCGCGCACGAGCTGAACGTGGGCGTGGGCGACCTGTGGGTGGCCGGCTCGGCCGTCCCCTGGGCCTTGCACGTGCTGATGGTGGGCCGCTGGGCCGACCGCATGGGCGCGCCCTTCCTCGTCGCCAGCGGCCAGTTCGCGGTGTGCGGCCTGCTGTCGCTCATCGCGGCCTTCGTCAACGAGCCGGTCAGCACCAGCGGCCTCGTCGCGGCCTTCTGGCCCATCGTCTACACCGGCGTGCTGTCGGTGGGCGTTGCCTTCACGGCCCAGGTCATCGCGCAGCGCTACGCGCATGCGGCCGATGCCGCCATCATCCTGTCGTCCGAGACGCTGTTCGCGGCCGGCTTCGGCTACCTGCTGCTCGGCGAGCGCCTGAACACCGCCGGCCTGCTCGGCTGCGGCCTGATGCTGGGCTGCATCCTGTTCGTGCAACTGGCGCCGCTGGTGGCCAGACTCAGGCAACCCCTGAGTCCGCAAATCTGACCAACCAGTCAGAATCGAGCCAATCCCGTCATCTTTCCCGAGGAGCCCCGCATGAGCGCAGACGTTTCCAAACTCGACGCCTACTGGATGCCGTTCACGGCCAACCGCCAGTTCAAGCAGTCGCCCCGGCTGCTGACCGGGGCCGACGGCATGTTCTTCCGTGACGACAAGGGCCGCGAGGTGCTGGACGGCATCGCGGGCCTGTGGTGCGTCAACGCGGGCCACAACCGGCCGAAGATCGTCAAGGCCATCCAGGAGCAGGCCGCGGAGCTGGACTTCGCACCGCCCTTCCAGATGGCCCATCCCAAGGCCTTCGAGCTGGCCGATCGCCTCGCGCAGATCGCGCCCGCGGGCATGAACCGCGTGTTCTTCACCAACTCCGGCTCCGAGTCCGTCGAGACGGCGCTGAAGATGGCCATCGCCTACCACCGCGTGCGCGGCGAAGGCGCCCGCACCCGGCTCATCGGGCGCGAGCGCGGCTACCACGGCGTCAACTTCGGCGGCATCTCGGTCGGCGGCATGGTGGCCAACCGCAAGATGTTCGGCAGCCTGCTCTCGGGCGTGGACCACATCCGCCACACGCACGACCCGGCGCGCAACGCCTTCTCGGTGGGCGTGCCCGAGCACGGCGCCGAACTGGCCGACGACCTGGAGCGCCTGGTCGCGCTGCACGACGCCTCGACCATCGCCGCCGTCATCGTCGAGCCGGTGGCCGGCTCCACCGGCGTGCTGATCCCGCCGGCCGGCTACCTGCAGCGCCTGCGCGACATCTGCGACAAGCACGGCATCCTGCTGATCTTCGACGAGGTCATCACCGGCTTCGGCCGCACCGGCCAGCCGTTCGCCGCGCAGACCTTCGGCGTCACGCCTGACCTGATGACGGTGGCCAAGGGCATCACCAACGGATGCGTGCCGATGGGCGCGGTGTTCGCGCAGCAGAAGATCCACGACGCCTTCATGACCGGGCCGGAGCACCTGATCGAGTTCTTCCACGGCTACACCTACTCGGCCCACCCGCTGGCCTGTGCCGCGGGAATCGCCACACTCGACACCTACGCCGATGGCAACCTGCTGACCCGCGCCGGCCAGATGCAGGCCGAGTTCGCCACCGCGCTGCACTCCCTGCGTGACGAACCCAACGTCATCGACGTGCGAAACATCGGCCTGGTCGGCGGCATCGAGCTGAAAGGCCTGCCGGGCGAGCCGGCCAAGCGCGCGTTCAACATCTTCCTGGACTGCTGGGACAAGGGCCTGCTGATCCGCACCACGGGCGACACCATCGCGCTGTCGCCGCCGCTCATCATCGAGAGCCAGCACATCGCCACCATCATCGACACGCTGCGCGGCGCGCTGCGGCGGGCCGCCTGAGCGACAACGGCCACAACACGGCGCGACTAGACTGCGCGCCGCCGCCCACGGAAATCCGATGAAGTCACTTGCCCGTTGCGCCGCGATCGCGGCCCTGTCCCTGATCGCCCTGCCCGGCGTCGCCCAGACGCTGAGCTACCTCGGCCAGCAGATCGTGCCGACGAGCGCCACGTTCCGCGGCGTGCCGGTGGGCGGGCTGTCCAGCATCGACTACGTGCCGGCGACGGGCCGTTATCTCGCCATCTGCGACGACCGCAGCGACCTTGCGCCGGCACGGTTCTACGAGCTGGCACTGGACCTGAGCCAATTCCGCCGCAGCGCCACGCCCGGCGAGGCCGGTGTGTCGTGGGTCAACATGACCACCATCCTCGACCTGGACGGCAAGCCCTTCGCGCGCAACCGCGTCGACCCCGAGAGCCTGCGGCTGGACACGAAGCGCAACCTCATCTACTGGAGCAACGAAGGCGCGCGCACGTCCGGCGGCATGCAGAACCCGACCGTGCGCCGCATGCACCCGGACGGCCGCCCCGCGGGCGAGTTCCCGGTGCCGGCCTACTACAACCCCTCGGGCAGCGCCGGCGGCCTGGCTGCGGGCGACATGGGCGTCTACAACAACCTCGCCTTCGAGAGCATCGCGATCACGCCCGACAGCAAGACGCTGTGGACCATCGTCGAGAACGGCCTGGCGCAGGACAGCCCGCCCACGGCGGTCGGCCGCGGCAGCCGCACCCGCATGCTGGCCTTCGACCTGGACACCGGCAAGGCCGGCGCCGAGTACGTCTACGAGGTCGGTCCCGTGCCGTTCCCGCCGGCACGTGCCGGTGACTTCGCCACCAACGGCGTGCCCGACATGCTGGCGCTGTCGGACCATGAATTCATCCTCATCGAACGGGCCTATGCCGTGGGCGCCGTCACCCCCGGCGTGGCCGCGCTGACCAGGCAGCCCACCAGCAACACCATCAAGCTCTACCTTGTCGACACGCGCGGCGCCACCGACGTGGCCGGCTGGCCCACCCTCAAGGGCCGCGACGTGGTGCCCGTCAAGCGCACCCTGCTGCTGGACCTGTCCTCGCTGAAGAACGACGATGGCAGCGTGCTCGCGGTGGACAACATCGAGGGCCTGACCTTCGGCCCGATGTTCGAGGGCAAGCGCACGCTGATCCTGGCGTCCGACAACAACTTCAACCCGGCGCAGTTCACGCAATTCATTGCCCTGGTCATCGACGGCCCGCTGCCCTGATCGCGCGAACGGTCCGCGCCCATGCATCCCATCCCCTGGCGCGCCTACGCGCTGCTGGCCGCCAGCACCAGCCTGGTCGGCAGCTACGTGGGCCTGTCCAAGCTGCTGGTCGCCGTCTTCCCCGTCTTTTTGCTGGCCGGCCTGCGCTTCGGCTTCGCGGCAGTGCTGATGCTGCCCTGGCTGAAGAAGCCGGCCGACGAGGCGCCGCTGGACGGCCGCTCGCGCCTGCTGCTGTTCCTCGAATCCTTCCTGGGCAACTTCCTGTTCTCCATCTGCATGCTGTTCGGCCTGCGGCAAAGCTCGGCCGTGGTGGCCGGCGTCATCATGGCCGGCATCCCGGCCGCGGTGGCCCTGCTGAGCTGGGCGGTGCTGAGGGAGCGCCTGAGCGGGCGCGTGCTGGCCGGCATCGCCTGCGCGGTGGGCGGCATCGGCCTGGTGGCGCTGGGCAAGCACGACGGCGCCGAGACCACGCCGCTGGGCGCGCTGCTGCTGCTTGCCGCGGTGTTCTGCGAGGGCTGCTACGTCGTCATCGGCAAACAGTTGACGGCCAACCTGACGCCGCGGCGCATCAGCGCGCTGATCAACCTGTGGGGCCTGGTGCTCGTCACGCCGCTGGCCGTCTGGCAGGGCTTGAGCTTCGACTTCGGCATGCCGCGGCTGCAGGACTGGGCGCTGCTGGGCTACTACGCCGCCACCGCCAGCGTCGTCACCGTGTGGCTGTGGATGGCCGGGCTGCGCGGCCTGCCCGCGGCCAAGGCCGGCGTGTTCATGGTGTTCCTGCCCATCAGCACGGCGCTCGTCGGGCTGCTGCTGGGCGAGTCCCTGTCCGCCGCGCAGGCCCTGGCCTATGGCCTGGCCTTATTGGGTGTGCTGCTGGCGACATGGCCCGCGCCAACCACGGCTCGTTAGGATGCCGGGATGTTCTCCCTGGAAGACGACCTCGCGCGCTGGCGCGAGCACCTGACCCGCTTCGCCGCGCTGCTGGGCAGCCCGCCCGACCGCCACACCGCGCCCGCGGCTGAACCCCGCGCCGGCCACTGCCTGGTCTTCGCGCCGCACCCGGACGACGAGTGCATCGTCGGTGCGCTGCCGCTGCGCCTGCAGCAGGAGGCCGGCTGGCGCATCAGCAACGTGGCCGTCACGCTGGGCAGCAGCCCGGAGCGCCGCGAATCGCGCTGGGCCGAGCTGGTGGACGCCTGCGGCGTGCTGGGCTTCGGCTGCATCCGCGTCGGCGACGATGGCCTGTCCGACGTGCGCCCCGACACCGCCGAGCGCGAGCCCGCGCTGTGGGCCGCCCACGTCACGGCCCTCGCCGCGCTGCTGCACGAGCACCGCCCGGCCCTCGTGCTCGCGCCGCATGCGCTGGACGACAACCCCAGCCACCGCGGCGTGCACCGCCTCGTCGTCGACGCGCTGGCCGCCGCGCGCAGCAGCACCGTGCTGGCGATGACCGAGTTCTGGTCCACGCAGGCCGACCCGAATGCGCTGGTGCAGACGAGCATCGCCGACACCGCCCGCCTGATCGCCGCACTGGCGCGCCACACCGGCGAGATCGCGCGCAACCCGTACCACCTGCGCCTGCCCGCCTTCCTGGCCGACGCCGTGCGCCGCGGCGGCGAGTTGGTGCTGGGCGCGGGCGAGGCGCCGCCCGACTTCGCCTTCGCCACGCTCTACCGCCTCGTCGAATGCCGCGACGGCCAGCTCGCCGCCGACCTGCCGCGCCGCGTCTTCCCGGCCGACCAGGCCCTGACCTCCGCCCTGCTCAAGCCCTGACCCCCATGTCCAGCCAGCCCACCCACCTCCGCGTCCACCAGTTCGCCGGCCTGCAGCCCGGCCCGCGCTTTCTCGTGACCGGCGCGGTGCACGGCAACGAGGTGCACGGCACGAAGGCCATGGCCGAGATCATTCGCCAGCTCGACGCCGGTGAGCTGACACTCAAGCGCGGCACGCTGACCTTCGTGCCCATCGTCAATCCGCTGGCGCATCAGTTGAACCGCCGCGAGGGCGACCGCAACCTGAACCGCAACCTGCGCCCGCCGGCCGTCGTGCACGACTTCGAGGACCGCGTCGCGCGCGTGCTGTGCGCGCTGATCGCCGACCACGACGGCATCCTCGACCTGCACAGCTTCCAGGGCAACGGCCCGGCCTTCGCGATGATCGGCCCGCGCAACAACCACGGCGACCTGGAGCCCTTCACGCAGGAAGCCACCGAATCGGCGCTGGCCGCACGCCTGGGCGTGGGCCGCATCGTCGAGGGCTGGCTGTCCACCTACGCGCTGGGGCTGCAGCGCCGCCAGCAGCGCACCCACGACGGCTCGCGGCGCGCCACGCTGATCTCCGACCCGCACTACGGCGTCGGCACCACCGAGTACATGCGTTCCACCGGCGGCTGGGCCATCACGCTGGAATGCGGGCAACACCTGGACCCGAACGGCCCCGAGGTCGCTCGCCTGGCCATCCTGCGCGCGCTGGTGTTCCTGGGCATGCTGGACGACAGCGCCGTCGAACCACACCGCCCGGCGCAGCCGCCCGAACTGCTGCAGCTCTACGACGTCATCGACCGCGACGACATGGGCGACACGTTCGAGCGCGAATGGGCCAGCTTCGACGCCATCGAGAAGGATCAGCGCATCGGCACCCGCGCCAACGGCGACGCCGTGCTGGCGCCCAGCGAAGGCCGCATCGTGTTCCCCAACGTCAAGTCGCAGCCGGGGACGGAGTGGTTCTACCTGGCGCGGCCGAGTGATCGGCGGTTGGGCTGAGCAGCGGCTGCTGCCATGGTCCTTGCGGTGGTACTGCGTGCCATGTCTGCCCTGGCGGCGACTCAGCGCTGCCCTCAGGACGCCGGATCCAACCCGAAGACGCGCAGCTCCTGGTCGCAACGACAGGCCTTGGCGATGCGCGCCGCCCACGCGATGGCCTCGTCGCGCGAGGACAGTTCCAACACGGTGAAGCCGCCATCGAGCGTGGGCGCCCAAGGGTAGCCGCCCGGGGCAACCGCGCCGTCAGCACTGACGCATACGGGCGGCACGGCTTCGTCGATGCCACCGGCGAAGACGTAGACCCCGGCGGCTTTCGCCTCGTCAATCACCGCGCGTGCGTCGCGGCCCACGGCCTCCAGTTCACCATCAGGCACCACCATCGCTGCGCTCGGAAAAGAGATCAGGTACTTGGCCATGGGGCTCCTTCTGGGAATGGATGGCGGTCTCGGCCTGCGTGCGGCCTGGCGTTCGACATGAATGGGTTGAATCACACGCGAACCAGCCTCCGCCTACTCGTTGAGGAATTGCCAGGTGTCAGCCCCGTCGAACCGACGCACGCGCACCGACGCAATGAGCTCGGGGGCAAAGTTGCCGAGATTCACGCCATGCCTGGCGCCGGGCTCGGCGCCCAGGGGCTCCCAGTGGGTGGCGCAGCCGCAGGTCTTGCAGCGGATGTTGCGCAGCGTCCGGTCACCCCAGACGTACTCGTCGGTGGACTCAGGGTGGCCGGTGATCTTGACCGTGCCGAACTCGAAGTACACCCAGGGTCCACCGTTGCGGCGACACAGCGAGCAGTTGCACTGGGTGGCGACAGCGGGCGTGGACGGGAGCGTCAGGTGTACGGCACCACAGTGGCAGGAACCTTCATGCATGAATGTCTCCATAGCAAACAAGCGGCGGGGAGCGCGTAAAAGCTCAAACCGCAGCAGGAGGCTGCGGAAGCGCGAGTGACATGTGCACCTTGCCCTTGAGGCCGGTGTCCGTGCGAGTAGCCGCCGGCTGCACGCCCCAGGTCACGAACCCAACGGAGCGATAGAGCCGAAGCGCTGGCACGTTGCCCTCGGTGTGGGTGAGGTTCAAGGACTGGATCTCCGGCCTGGCGGAAGCGCCAGCAATGGCGGCTTTCATCAGCGCGAGCCCCACGCCGTGGCCACGCTGCGGCGGTTGAACGTACATGCCCAGCACCAGCACCGTGTGGCGGGTCTTGCTTGGCCGAATACTCAAGCGCGACGGTGCCAACCAGGTTGTTGACTCGCCAAGCTCCGAATGAGGTGGCCAGTCCATCTGCGCTGCCGATGCGCTTGACCCACCAGGACTCGGGCTCAGCCCGGCGCTCGGCTGCGATGGCCGTGAACGCATCCGGTGCTTGCTCGTAGGCTTCGAGCATGAGCGCGTGGTAGGCGGCGGCATCGGCAGCCGTGAGCGCGGACATGTGCATTCGTTATGCAGCCTGGCGAAGCTGACCTGCCGACCGTGGCTGACCGCCAGCCGCAAAAGCGCGAGAGCCTCTTCACCTGTGACTGGCCGCTCCACCTGCGCGAGCGCGGATTCGAACGCCTGCAACTGTGCAACCTCGGCCACCTCTTCATCGGGAAGCGGACCCAGGTTGACCCCACTGACTGACACAAACGCGCATTTGACCCACTGACTGACACAAACGCGCATGCGTTACACCGCTGCCCAACGTTGAAGCTGAGCCGCGAGCGGCGGCTTGCCGACGCGAGTCGGCTCGAGCGACTGGTTAGAGCGCACTCGTGGAAGAACCCTACACATACGCACTACCAATTGCCAACGCCAAGACAGGAATGACTGCAGTCGCAGCCGCCATTGCTTGCACGCCGCGACCAGTAGCGGAAGCAGCGCGAGAAGCCCCATACAAAGCTGCTCCGCCGACGGCCAAACCGACGAGCATTCCGCCCATCCAAAAGTACCGCTGATGCGACGAGTCATACATGTATACCCAGTCAGGAGATCCTGGAAATGCATTCCGGCCAGCAATTCTTGAGTCAGCCCACCCAACTGCGGCAAGGCCGTACCAACAGGCAGCGGCAACAACCAACCCAAGGTAGATGGAAATCATTCTTCGCATTGCGTGCGCTCTAACGTGTTCTCGGGAGACAGTCGCCGCCGCCTAGACAGGCCAGCTGCGCCCTAGATCGGCGGCTGACGGTGCTCACAGGCAGCTGATTCATTTGGTATGTGCTCCTGTTGACTGTATTTTTATACAGCATCAATTCCTGGCAAAAACAGCACACGCTTACAAACTCTCGCGGAGGCTTGGTGTGACCGCAGGAGGTCCCATGTTGCCAGCCCAGATGCCGACGCTGCCACCCCGGAAAAACCTCCGGCCCACCTGTTCCAACGCGGAGCTGCCGCCGCTGAGCTCTGCGCGCATGCTGGACCAGTTGCGCAAGCGGCTGCGGCTCATGCACTACAGCCTGCGCACCGAGGAGGCCTATGTGTATTGCGTCAAGGCCTTCATCCGATTTCACAGGCCGCAGCACCCGGCCAGCCTGGGTGGCCCGAAGGTGGAAGCGTTTCTAACCTACCTCGCGGACGGCCGCTCCGTCGCCCGTCGACACACAGCCAGGCACTGCCGGCCCTGCCGTTTTTCTACGGCAAGGTGTTGGGCCACCAGTTGCAGTGGCTGCAGGAGATTGGGCACTCGCAGCGGCACCGCCGCCTGCCCGCCGTACTGGGCGTCGATGAGGTGCGGCTCGTGCTTGAGCGACTCGCCGGCGAACACCTGCTGCTGGCTCGGCTGATCTACGGGGCAGGCATGCGAATCAGCGAGGCGCTTCAGAGTCCGCGTGAAGCACACGCCGTGTCCGCTTGAAGCTGCAGCAAGCCGCTTACCCCATCGTCCCCCGCGCCTGCATCGCCTCCCGCCACCGCCGCAGGTGCGGATGCTCGTCGCCCGGCTTGACCTTCACGGCCCGCGCGAAGTCCACGACGACGACAGCCGTGATGTCGGCGATGCTGAACTGCCCGGCGGCGATGAATTCGCGCTCGGCCAGGTGCTCGTTCAGCACCGCGAAGAAGTGCTGCACGCGCATCAGGCCGCGCAGCGCCAGGTCGGGGATCTGCGCGAAGTCCAGCGGCCCGGGCAGCGCCCGGTTGAGCATGGCCGGGCTGCTGTTGCGCAAAGCGTCGGCCACCGGCAGCAGGCCTTCGAACTCGACGCGCCACTGCCAGCTTGCGATCTCGGCCTTGTCCAGCGCGCTGCGGCCCAGCAGCGGCGGCTCGGGGTGGGTGGCCTCCAGGTAGGCCGCGATGGCGGCGTTGTCGGTCAGTACGAGGCCTTCCTCCGTCACCAGCGCGGGCACTGTGCATTGCGGGTTGATGCGGCGGTAGGCCTCGCCCATCTGCTCGCCGCTGCGCAGGTCCACCTGCACGCTGTGGTGCAGCACGCCTTTCTCGGCCAGCAGGATGCGCGCGCGGCGCGGGCTGGGGGCGGTGGCGCAGTCGTACAGGGTCAGCATGGCGTGGGGCTCCTCAAGGCGCGGGGGCAATCTTGTCCTGGGTCTTCGTGTCGAAGTCGCTCGCATCATGCCGCTCGTGCAGTTGGCTGGCCGGGTCGCCCTGCACGCGGTTGACCTTGCGGCCGCGCTGCACGGCCGGGCGCTGGGCGATCTCGTCGGCCCAGCGGATGACATGCGTGTACTCGTGCACCGACAGGAACTCGCCCGCGCCATAGACCTGGCCCTTGGCCAGCGCGCCGTACCAGGGCCACACGGCCATGTCGGCGATGGTGTAGGCGTCGCCCGCGATGAAGGGGTGCTCGGCCAGCTGGCGGTTGAGCACGTCCATCTGCCGCTTGACCTCCATCGCGTAGCGGTTGATGGGGTACTCCAGCTTCTCGGGCGCGTAGGCGTAGAAGTGGCCGAAGCCGCCGCCCAGGAAGGGCGTGCTGCCCATCTGCCAGAACAGCCAGCTCAAGGTTTGCGCGCGCTCGCGGCCGCTTTCAGGCAGGAAGGCGCCGAACTTCTCGGCCAGGTAGATCAGGATGGCGCCGGACTCGAACACGCGGATCGGCTCGACGCCGGGTCCACTGCTGCGGTCCATCAGCGCCGGGATCTTGGAGTTGGGGTTGACCTCGACGAAGCCGCTGCCGAACTGCTGGCCCTCGTTGATGCGGATCAGCCAGGCGTCGTACTCCGCACCCGTGTGGCCGGCCGCCAGCAGTTCCTCCAGCATCACCGTCACCTTCACGCCGTTGGGCGTGCCCAGCGAGTAGAGCTGCAGCGGATGGCGACCCACGGGCAGCACCTGCTCGTGCGTGGCGCCCGCCACCGGGCGGTTGATGTTGGCGAACTGGCCGCCGCTGGCCTGGTTCCAGGTCCAGACCTTGGGCGGGGTGTAGGCGGTGTCGGTCATGCAGTCATCTCCATTCGGGCAGGCCACGCAAGGTGGCGACGCGAGCTTGTACCCGCAGAGTGCATGGGCGTGCCGCGCCGGGGGCCTTGGCGCTTACGCGGACAATCCGGCAGCCCGCAGTCAACCGCCCACAACCATGCGCATTGATTTCATCTCCGACGTCGTCTGCCCCTGGTGCGCCATCGGCCTGTACTCGCTCGAAGCCGCCGCCGCCCGCATCCCCGGTCTCGAGCTGGACCTGCACTTCCACCCCTTCGAGCTGAACCCGCAGATGGGCCCGGCCGGGCAGGACATCGAGGAGCACCTGGCCGAGAAGTACGGCGCCAGCGCGGCCCAGCTCGAAGGCACGCGCGCGGCCATCCGCGAGCGCGGCGCGGCGCTGGGCTTCACGTTCAGCATGGCGGCGCGCAGCCGCATCTACAACACGCTGGACGCGCACCGCCTGCTGCACTGGGCCGGCGAAGTCGGCCCTGCCGTACAGCGCACGCTCAAGGGGGCGCTGCTGAAGGCCTACTTCACCGACGGGCTGGACGTCTCCAGCCACGACGTGCTGCTGACCGCCGCCACCGGCGCCGGCCTGCCCGAGGCCGAGGCGCGCGAGCTGCTGGCCGGCAAGCGCTTCGCCGCCGAGGTGCGCGCGTCGGAAGCCGAGGTGCAGCGGCAGAACATCCACGGCGTGCCGGCCATCATCGTCAACCAGCGCCACCTGATCCAGGGCGGCCAGCCGGTCGAGGTGTTCGAGAAACTGTTACGCCAGGCCATGGCCGAGCCCGCGACGGCCTGAGACAATCTCGCAACTGCTGAAGCCCGCCGCTGGCGGGCTTCTCGTTTTCTCAGGAGCCCCGTTTCCCGTGTTCAAGAATCTGATTGCCTATCGCATCGGCGAAGGCTGGGCCACCGATGCCAAGCAACTGGCCGAACAGCTCGCCAAGGAACCCTTCCTGCCCTGCGCCCCGACGCAACCCCTGACCGTGGGCTGGGCGCCGCCGCGCGGCATCGAGCATGCACCGCTCGTCGAGGTCATCGACGGCCACTGGCTGGTCAAGCTCAAGCGCGAGCAGCGCCTGCTGCCCTCCTCCGTCGTGCAGGAGCGTGTGGATGAACTGGCCGAGCACATCGAGGCGACGACCGGCCGCAAGCCCGGCAAGAAGGCCAAGAAGGAGCTGAAGGAGCAGGCCGCGCACGAGCTGCTACCGCGCGCCTTCACCAAGACCTCGGCCACGCAGGTATGGATCGCGCCGGCTCAGGGCCTGCTGTTCGTCGACGCCGGCTCCACCAGCCGCGCGGACGAGGTCGTCACGCTGCTGATCCAGGCCAGCCCGGGCCTGAGCCTGCAACTCGTGCAGACGGCCGAGAGCCCCGCCGCCTGCATGGCCGCGTGGCTGCTGGACGGCGTGACGCCCGAAGGTTTCCAGATCGAGCGCGAGTGCGAGCTCAAAGGCAGCGACGAGCAGAAGCCCGTCGTGCGCTATGCCCGCCACCCGCTGGACATCGACGAGGTGCGCGCCCACCTGACCAGCGGCAAGATGCCCACGCGGCTGGCGCTGAGCTGGCGCGACCGCGTCGCCTTCACGCTGACCGAAGGCCTGGCCATCAAGAAGATCAGCTTCCTGGAGCTGGCCTTCGAAGGCCGCGCCGAGGCCAGCGGCGACGAGGCCTTCGACGCCGACATGGCGCTGGCCACCGGCGAGCTGGCGCGGCTGGTGCCGGCGCTCATCGATGGCCTGGGCGGCGAGCACGACTTTGCCGCCGGCCCGGCCCCTGCACCCGCGGCCCGGCCCGCCGAAGCACCGGCTGAAGCGCCGGCCGAGGAAGCGGCCGCCGACGCCCCTCCCTGGTGATCGCCCAGGCCGGCGAGGGTCAGGCCTTGCGGCGGCGCAGCAGGGCGCCGGCGGCCAGGCCGAGCGCCAGCAGACCGGCAGGGGTGGGTTCCGGCACGGCGCTGATGCTCACGTTGTCCAGGCCGAGGATCTGGTCGGGCGAGGTCTGGCGGGCGTTGTCGTCCACCCAGCGCAGGTACAGCGTCTGGCCGTCGGCGACCGGGGTGGACAGCGTCACGAGCGTGGGCGCCAGCGTCGTCACGCCCACGGTGTTGGGCACCGTCGAGATCGTCGGGTTCAGGTCGGACAGGTTGGTCCAGTTGCTGCCATCCAGGCTGTAGAACAGCCAGTAGCCGGGCAGTTCGTTGTCCGTGGTGACTGACGTGAATCGCACGGTATCGAAGCCGATCGTCAGCGCGCTGAAGCTGGCACCGGTCGTGTTCGTCAGCGAAAGCTGCAGCGCAGTGCCGGTGACGGTGGTGGGTGATGTGGCGAGCACGCGGTCCGCGGTCGCGGCGGCGCTGAGCGCGGCGTTGAAGCCGTTGTTGTTGGTGCCGCTGGGCGCGGTCGTCACGGTGAGCGAGCCGCTGGTGGCGACCATGGACGCGACGCTGTTGGCGCCGTTGCCCGGGATGGTGCTCGTCCAGGTCGCGTTGGTGGTGCCGGCGTTGCCCGTCAGCACGCTCCAGCCGGCCGGGGGCGTCGTGCCGCTCGCGCCCATGGCGTCGAAATTCTGCTGGTAGCCGCCCACCGCCAGGTCGGCGGCATGGACGGCGGTGAAGGCCAGCGCCAGCAGCGGCAGCATGGCGAGGCGGTTGGGGCGCAGAGGGTTCATGGGTCGCGTCTCTTGGAGGGGTGGGGCCCGCGGCCCGCCGCGCAAGCGGGCGGGCGGGAGCACGGGAGTGGCAGACGCGATTGCAAGCAAGCGGGATGACCGCCACGTGTCGCAGGCACGAGCACCCCTCATTCGCGGGGGCAGGCGCAGCGGGGTCAGGGCGCTCCCGCCGCCACGCGCCGCAGCGGCGGGCGCAGCAGGTAGCCGCGCGTCGCCAGCCGCCAGGGCGCCAGCTCATGGGGGGTGACCGGGTGGCCGCCGGCGAGCTGGCCGGCCGCCCACGAGGTGTGCGCCCAGGCCCGCTCGCCCAGCGATTCGCGCCACGCCAGCAGCGCCGGCATCAACCCGGGCTGCAGCCACACGTCCCAGCATGGCGCCTCGGGCGCGAGACGCTTCAGGCCCCCATGCACCGCATCGGCGAGCAGGCGCAGCCGCGCCTGCGCGGACGCGCTGCCGCAGGCCGGCAGCAGGCCGCGCAGCAAGCGGTTGCGCGCCGTCGCCACGCCGCAGTTCAGCGTCAGCAACCGCTGCACCTGCTGCAGCGCGGTGCGCACGGACGTGGGCGGCAGCGGCGCGCACAGTGGCAGCGCCGGTACCTCCAAGGGCCGGGCGGCATGGGCCGGTCCCAGCATCAGCACGGCCAGGCGCAGCCATTCGACGGGCGCGAGGCCCGACATGGGCTCGGCGTGCTGCGACAGCGCCAGCACCTCGTCGAAGCCGCGCGTGCCCTTGGCCCGGTTCACGCGCGAACTCATCATGGCCAGGTTGGACGCCGCATAGGCGCCGTCGTTGTTGAGCCGGTCCACGGAGGCATCGCTGCCCTGGCGGGTGGCGTGCGTCAGCGGCTCGCGCGTGACGGGGCAGTGGCTCACGTCCAGCCGGCGCAGCAGCTCGATGGTCACGTCGGGCGCGACGCTGCGGCCACGCGCGAGCGCACCCAGGCGCAGCTGCAGCCATTTGCGCACGAAGCGGTCGTCCTGGCGCGGGCGGCTGCCCTGCTGCGCGGCGGCGGCGGTGAAACCCTCGCGAACGGCGTCGGGCCAGTGCGCCTGCACGGGCAGGCGGCTGAGCCGGTGCAGGTCGTGGCCGAGCATGCGGCCCACCTCGACCGCGTCGATAGCGTCGATTGGCATCACGGTGTCATCCCCGAAAGGCCCGCGCGGGCGACGGCGTCGCGGCCGGCAGGCACGGTGCAAATCCCGCTGCGGCCACGGCCGCGAACGGGTCGGCGCGGCCGCGTGGCGCGGCCGTTCGGGTCAGCCGCGGGGCGGCGGTGATTGGGGCCGGGGCTCTGCGTCGGCCCACGCCACCGCCGGCGCGGGCGGCCAGCGGCCGTTGGCAGCGCTGACCGGCAGCCGCAAGGCCTGCACCGGTGCCGCCAGCGTCAGCGTGGCGCTGCCCACCGTCGCCCCCGCCACCAGATCGGCCACGGCCGGGTCGGCGCTGGCCACGGTGTGCACGCTGCCGTCGCGGGCGTCGTGCCAGTGGCGCTGCACGCCGTGGTGCTCATGCTGGCGGCCTTGCGCATGCGCACTCGCATGCGCACCCGCATGCGCGCGCGCCTGCGCCTGTTCGCGCACCTGCTGCACCAGCCGCTGCACGACCTGCACCGCCGGCTGCAGCCAGTCGCCCTGCGCGGCCACGGCGGGCGCCGAATGCCAGTGCGCCGGCCCGAGCAGCCGCAGGCTGGCACTGGATGCACCGAACACCGGTTGCGCCAGGATCAGCAGCCACAGCAGCATCGCGCGCATGGCGTTGAGCCCTTAGAAACCCACCTTCAGCGTGACGCGCACGGTGCGCGGCTCGGCGGGGTGCACGTGCCTGTCGGCCACCGGCGCGGCCTCGCCCGGCAGTTGCGACTCGTAGAAGTACTCGATGTCGTTGAGCTTGCGGTTCAGCACGTTGAACACATCGAACGTGATCTCGCTGGCTTTGCCGAACATCGCGCCCAGCTTGCGGCTGACGCGCAGGTTGGTGGTCAGCGACGACCTGGAGCGCACGCTGTTGTCTTCGATCAGCGCGCCCGAACCCAGGTAGCGCCACTGCACGCTGGCCGACCAGGGGCCGATGTCGCGCACCGTGACGGCGATGGAACCCACCTTGTCGACCGCGTTCGGGATGCGGTTGCCGGCGGCGTCGGCGTCCGCGAAACGCGCATGCGTCCAGGCCAGGTCGGCGTCCACCAGCAGCCAGGGCAGTGGCACGTAGCGGTTGTTCCACTCCAGGCCGTGGCGCTTGCTGGGCCGGTTGGCCTCGGTGGCACCGGCGTCGCCCACGTAGACCAGCTCGGAGTCGAAGTCCAGTTGCCACAGCGCGACCGAACTCTGCAGCCCAGGCACCCACTCGGTCCGCGCGCCCAGCTCCATGCCGCGCGCCGCCACCAGCCCGGGCACCTTCTCGACCGGGGCGCCCGTCTTGGGGTCCACGGTGGCCGTGGTGCCGCGGGCGTCGTTGCTGTGAAAGCCGCGGCCGGCGTTGAAGAAGAACTCGGTCCTGGCCCAGGGGCCGGCGATCAGCGCGAACTTCGGGCTCAGCAGGTGGGCCGAGGCGCTGCCCGAGTTGGCGGCGTTCGTCAGCGCGTCCACCTTGAAGCGGGCCTGGTCGGCGCGCACGCCCACGACGCCGCGCAGCCACGGCGCCAGCTCCACCGAGGTCTGGCCGTAGACGCCCAGCTGCGTCTGGCGCACCTCGTCGTCGCGCGTCGTGGCGGTGATGCGGCGCTCCACGGTGTCGAACAGGCCCACGCGGATGCGGTCGTGGCGCAACTGCAGGCCGACTTCGGTCCTGGCGGGCATGCCGGCGACGCGGTGCTCCACGCTGTGGGCGGCGTTCAGGCCGTAGACATCGCGCCGGTCCTGCTGCAGGAACTGATCGCCCTCCACCGGCCGCTCCATCGCGTAGGTGAAGTTGGAGAACAGCTGCAGCCGGTAGTTCATCGCATAGGCCGCGACGGTCGTGGCCTCGCTGCCCGTGTTGCGATGCCATTCGCCGGACAGGCTGGTGCGGCTCGTCTCGCCACCGTCGCTGGTGTCCACCGCATCGAAGCGGCCGAAGGGCTTGCCGTTGTAGCGGCCCGCATCGATCAGCCGCTGGGGCACCTGGTCGGTCGAGTTCCAGGTCGCGTCGTAGCCCATCAGGCTGGCGCTCCAGCCCTCGGCCTGGGTCCCGGCGGACAGCGTGACGACGCCGTTGCTCTTGCGCAGGTGTTCCGGCAACTGCCACGGGCCGTCGTTGTGCTGCACCTCGATGGCGCCGAGCAGGTTCATGCCGCCGCCGATGGCCGCGGAGCCGGCGCCGACGAAACGCTGGAACTGGCGCTGGCCCAGCGTCAGCGCCGCGAAGTTCTCGTCCAGCGTGTGGCGGTAGGCGATGTCGGCCGAGCCGGCGGCCGAGAAGTCGCCGTTCCTGGCGAAGTACGGCCCCTTGCGGTAGTCGATGCGGTCCACCAGCTCCGGGATCAGGAAGTTCAGGTCCGAATAGCCCTGGCCGTGACCGTGCGTGGGCATGTTGACCGGCAAGCCGTTGACGGTGGTGGCGAAGTCGGTGCCATGGTCGAGGTTGAAGCCGCGCAGGAAGTACTGGTTGGCTTTGCCGTCGCCCGAGTGCTGCGTGACGATGAGGCCGGGCACGAACTCCAGCACCTCGCCCGGGCGCAGCGCGGGGCGACTCTTCAGCAGCTCGGCACGGATGCTGCCTTGCGACGCGGCGTCGGTGCTGCCGATGGCATTGTCGTAATGGCGGCCGGTGACCTCCACGCGTTCCAGGGCTGCCACGGCGACCGGCCCGGACTGGCCATGGGCGGTGGCCGCGGCCAGCAGGCTGGCGGCGAGCAGCGTCGGCTGCAGGCGCCGTGGGCGCAACGACGGATATTCTTTTGGCATGGGCGTTCTCGGAAAGCAGTGACCGCTGCAGGCGTGCGCAGGCGCCGCCCGTCACGTCGGGACGGGCGGAAATCGGGGAACAGGCGCGATGGGCAGGTGCGGATGCGCCGGGGCGGTCAGCCGCGCGGCGGTGTCAGCAGCGGCACGACGACGCGGTCGCGCCAGTCCGGCGCGGCCGTGACGGGGCGGGCATCGCCCTCACCCGCCGGCATGACCAGGCCCGTGGGCAGCCAGGCCAGGAAGGCCGTGGCGCCGCCATGCGAAGCATCCTCGGCCGGGTCGCCGACGTCGAGCACGTCAGCGGTGTCATGCGAATGCTTGTGGAAGACGCCGCCATGCTGGTGCAGGCCGTTGGCCGGCCCGGTGCTCACCGTGAACCCCGCCACGAGCCGCGGGTCCTGCGCGGCGTGCAGATGGTCGAGCAGCGCACGCAGCGGCCGCGTCAGGCTCGCCAGCGCGGAACCCTGCGGCGCCAACGAACCGGTGTGCATGTGCCGGTGCCCCTGCACGCCCGCCACCAGCTGCGCCACGCTGTGCAACGGCAGTACGACGAGCAGCAGCACCAGGATGCCGACGCGCGTTCGTTGCAGCAGCGATGACAGGACAGGAGGCACGGGCGTGGTGATGGCGAAGCCGACCGGGGATGGAGGGCCGACGCCGCATTCTTGCGTGCGGTGATGGCCGGCATATGACAAGGCGTTCCCCTGTCATACGCAGGCCATGCGCAAATGGATCACCTCAAACGTGGGAGCTCAAACGTGAAAGGCGCGCCGGCTCACCAGCCGGTGTACGGCGTCACCGCCAGGTTGGCGTTGACGTAGCGCGCGTCGCCGGTGACTTCCTCGCCCAGCCAGGCCGGGCGAGTGAACGCCTGGTCCTCGGACTGCAGCTCGATCTCGGCGACGACCAGGCCGGCGTTGGCACCCAAAAACTCGTCGACCTCCCAGGTCATGCCGTCGAACGCGCACAGGTGGCGGATCTTCTCGACGACCGGGCCGTCGCACAGCGCGAGCAGTTGCTGCGCGTCGGCCGGCGGCAGCTCGTACTCGAACTCGGCGCGTGTGGCGCCGCGCGTCGCGCCCTTGATGGTCAGGAACGCGCGCTCGCCGGCCAGGCGCACGCGCACGGTGCGCGCCGGGTCGCGGCTCAGGTAGCCCTGGCTGAAGCGGGTCTGGCGCGAGGCCGGCTGGCGCCAGCCCTCGCCGCTGACCAAGAACTTGCGTTCGATCTCAATGCCCATCGTCGGCCCCTGCGGCGCGCGCTGCGGCCTCGCGCAGCTTGTCCTTCTTGCTCTTGCGCGTGGTGCTCTTGATGCCGCCGGCCGCTTGCGCCTCGCTGGCCACGGCCCTGGGCTCGAAGCCCGCCAGCCGCTCGCGCGGCACGCGCTGGCCCTGGCGCTTCTCGATGAGGCGGAAATGGCTCTCGGCGTTCTCCGCACTGTCGGCGCAGATGAAGCTGACCGCCACGCCGGTGGCACCCGCGCGGCCGGTGCGGCCGATGCGGTGGGTGTAGTCGGCGGCCGAGCGCGGCAGCTCGTAGTTGACGACGGCCTCCAGCGCGTCCACATGCAGGCCGCGCGCGGCCACGTCGGTGGCCACCAGCACCTGGACGCTGCCGTCCTTGAGCGCCGCCAGCACGTCGCGCCGCGCGCCCTGACTCAGCTCGCCATGCAGCACGCCGGCCTTGAAGCCGTGGGCGAAGAGCTTGTCCGACACCAGGTCGGCCGTGTAGCGGCTGGCGACAAACACCAGCGCGCGGCCCCAGCCCTCGTCGGTCAGCAATTGCCGCAGCGCGGGCAGGCGCTGCGCGCGGTCGAGCTGGATGGCGCGCTGCGTGATCTGCGGCGGCGCCTCCTGGATGTCGATGCGCACCGGGTCGTGCAGCAGTTGCTCGGCCAGGCCTTGCACGGCCGGCGGGCAGGTGGCAGAGAACAGCAGCGTCTGGCGCCGCGCGGGCAGCAGCGCCAGCACGCGGTGCAGCTCGTCGGCAAAGCCGGCGGCCAGCAGGCGGTCGGCTTCGTCCAGCACCAGGCACTCGACGCCCGCGAGCGTCAGCCCGTTGTGGTCGATGAGGTCCAGCAGCCGGCCCGGCGTGGCGACCATCACGTCGCAGCCGCCGCGCAGCGCCATCAGCTGCGGATTGATGGACACGCCACCGAACGCCAGCGCGACCTTGGGGCGGTGCAGCAGCAACGCGGCCACGTCGCGCAGCAGCTGCGCCGTCTGCGCGGCCAGCTCGCGCGTGGGCGCCAGCACCAGCACGCGCGGCCCCGGCCGCGGCGGCGACGCGACGAGGCGCTGCAGCAGCGGCAGCACGAACGCGGCGGTCTTGCCGGAGCCGGTCTGGGCGAGCGCCAGCACATCGGCGCCGGCCAGGATGGGCGGCAGCGCGGCCGTCTGCACGGCGGTCGGCGCGTGATAGCCCTGGTCGCGCACGGCGCGCAGCAGGGCGGGCGAGAGGCCCAGGGATGCAAAGGACATGCGCGATTAGAACAAGGCTTGCTGGTCGCCCGACAACTGACCGGCGGCCCGGGCCTCGATGAGCAGCAGCCGGCGCTTGGTGTCGATGCCGCCCGGCGCCGAAAAGCCGGTGGGCTCGCCCCCGGCGCCCATGACGCGGTGGCAGGGCACGATGGGCGCAAAGGGGTTGTCGCCTTCGGCCCGGCCGACGGCACGCGCCGCCCCGGGCTGGCCGAGGTCGGCGGCGATGTCGCAGTAGGTGCGCGTCTGGCCGGGCGGGATGGCGCGGGTCAGCGCGTGCACCTGGCGCCGGAACTCGGGGATGCCGCGCTCGTCGAGCACGACGTCGCGCAGGTCCGGCGTGCCGCCGGCCAGGAGCGCCTGCCCCCCCCGGATGGCCGCGGCGATGGCCGCCGGCGGGCTGGCGACCTCCCGGGCGGCGGGGAAGCGCCGGCACAGGTCCCGCACGGTCACGTCGGGCAAGCGGGTGGCCACCACCCCTTGGGCACTCCAGACGATGCCGCAGCGCCCCAGCGCCGTGTCGAACACGCCGCAGCCCAGCGGCTCGTCCGCGGGACGCTCGGGGAGCGCGGCAGGCTCATCCATCGGGGCGTCCCGCAGGCGCTCGTCAAGCGGCCAGCGCCAGACCCGACAGCCGGGCGGCGGTGGCCTGCGCGGCCACCTCGCGCGGCGCCAGTGTCTTCAGGCGGTGGTCGCTCCACACCTGGCGCCAGCGGCGCGCACCGGGCGTGCCGTTCCACAGGCCCAGCGCATGGCGCATCGCATGCGACCAGGACCGGCCGCTGGCATGCACGCGTTCGAGGTAGCTCAGCCACTGGTCCTCGACCTGCTCGCGCCCAAGCGTCGAGTTCGGCGCAGGGTCGGGCTGGCCGAAGAAGCGCGAGTCCCACTGCACCAGGCTCCAGGGCTCGTGATAGGCCTCGCGGCCGATCATCACGCCATCCAGCACGGCCAGCTGCGCGGCGATCTCGTCGGGCGTCTTCAGGCCGCCGTTGACGGCGATGGTGAGCTGCGGGAAGTCGCGCTTCAACTGCGCCACCAGTTCGTAGCGCAACGGCGGGATCTCGCGGTTCTCCTTCGGGCTCAGGCCCTGCAGCCAGGCGTTGCGCGCATGCACGATGAAGACTTCGCAGCCGGCCTCGGCCACGGTGGCGACGAAGTCGCGCACGAAGCCGTAGCTCTCGATCCGGTCGATGCCGATGCGGTGCTTGACCGTCACGGGCAGCGTCGTCGCGTCGCGCATGGCCTTCACGCAGTCGGCCACCAGCTGCGGCTCGGCCATCAGGCAGGCGCCGAACGCGCCCTTCTGCACGCGCTCGCTGGGGCAGCCGCAGTTCAGGTTGACCTCGTCGTAGCCCCAGCGCTCGGCCAGCTTCGCGCAGGCCGCCAGGTCGGCCGGCTCGCTGCCGCCGAGCTGCAGCGCCACGGGGTGCTCCTCGGCATTGAAGTCCAGGTGGCGCGGCTGGTCGCCATGCAGCAGCGCACCGGTCGTCACCATCTCGGTGTACAGCAGCGCGTGGCGCGTGAGCAGGCGGTGGAAGTAGCGGCAATGGCGGTCGGTCCAGTCCATCATCGGCGCGACGGACAGGCGCCAGGGGCTGTGGCGCACGGGATCGGCCACGCTCATGCCAGGTCGCGCAGCGGGTGCGCCTCGGGCGCCCACGGGCTGACGAAAAAGGCCGCCACCTCGGCCGGGTCGATGTCGGCCACCTGCGCCGGGTTCCAGCGGGGCTGGTGGTCCTTGTCCACGGCCAGCGCGCGGATGCCCTCCACCGTCTCGCTGCGCGCGGCGCCCCGCAGGTGGAAGCTGTGGTGCACCAGGTCGCGCTCCAGGCGCAGGTCGTCGGCCAGGCTGAGCTTGCGGCCGCGGCGCACCAGCTCCAGCGCGACGGCGGTCATCGTCGGCGAACGCTTCAGCAGCGCGGCATGCGTCTGCTGGGCCCAGGGGTCGGGCGTGGCGGCGAGCGAGTCCAGGATGGCGGCCAGGGTCGGCAGGCCGAAGTGGCGGTCGATGCGCTCGGCCGCCGCCTTGGGATCGGACGCGGGTGCCAGGTCCACGCGCTCCATGACGGTCGCCACGACATGCTCGGCGCTGGGCTGGTGGCCGTGGCGCAGGTCGTCGACCATGCCGGGCCACTGCGCCGAGCGCACGAACACGTCGCCCAGGCCCCACTCGATGGCGTCGCCGGCCGCGATGGCGTGGCCGGTCAGCGCCAGCCATTCGCCGACGTGCCCCGGGCACTGCGCGAGAAAGTAGCCGCCGCCGACGTCCGGGAACAGGCCGATGCCGGTCTCGGGCATGGCGAGCTTGGAGTGTTCGCTGAGCACGCGCAGCTTGGCGCCCTGGCTGATGCCCATGCCGCCGCCCATGACCACGCCGTCCATCAACGCGATGTAGGGCTTGGGGTAGTGGTGGATCAGGTGGTTGAGACGGTATTCCTCGGTGAAGAAGTCTTCCAGCGCCGGGTCGCCCGCATGGGCCGCCTGGTGGAAGAAGCGGATGTCGCCGCCCGCGCAGAAGGCCGGTGCCTTGCCTTCGCGGCCGGCGCCCAGCACCGCCACGGCCTGGATCTCGGGGTGCGCGGCCCAGTGGCGCAGCAGCATCGTCATGTCGCGCACCATGGCCAGCGACAGCGCATTCAGCGCCTGCGGGCGGTTCAGCGTGATGAGGCCGAGGCAGCCATTGACCTCGGCCAGGATCTGGCCGTCGGATACCAGGGGCGGGATCAGGTCGTTCATGCGTTCTTCAAGGCAGGTTGGACGGAAGGGGGAGCAAGGGCTTCGTGGGCGATGAGCGCGGCCAGCACGAGGCCGCCGCCCACCAGCGCCGCGCTGCCCGGATGTTCGCCTGCAAACAGCCAGGCCCACAACACGCCGAGCAGCGTTTCGCCCTGGCCGAGCAGCGCGATCTCGTGGCTGGGCAGTTCGCGTGCGATGCGCACCGCGATCAGGCAGGGTACGGCGAGCTGGAAGACCCCGAGCAGCGCCAGCAGATTCAGGTCGTGCGCGCCGGCCTGCAGCGGCCAGGCCAGCGGCAGCGTGACGGCCATGGAGATCAGCGCGCCGATCAGCACGGCGGGCAGCATGTCGGCGTTGGGCCCGACCTTCTGCAGCAGGCACCAGTTCGTCGCAGCCGCGAGCGGCACACCCAGCGCCACGACCACACCGAGCAGCGGCCCGCCCAGCTGACCGCCGAACATCCATGCGATGCCGGCAGCGGCCACGACGATGGCCGCCCAGGTGCGCGCGGGGATGGGCTGGCGCAGGAAGACGCGGGCGAACACGGCCGTGAACAGCGGCGACAGCGACATCGTGACCAGCACGTTGGCCACCGTCGTCAACGACAGCGCCACCATGAAGGCCGTGAACATGACGGCCCAGCACAGGCCCGACGCCCAGACCGCACCGCCGCGCATGGCAGTGATCAGCGCCCTGCCCCGCATGACGCCCAGGATGGCCAGCAGCGCCAGCGCATTGAACGCGCTGCGCCAGAACGTGATCTCGAAACCCCGCGCCGCGTCCAGATGCCGCGTGACCACGCCCGCCGAACTCCACATCAGCGTGACCAGCAGCATCAGCAATACAGCCGTTCGGTGGGTCATGAACGAAGAGCGCCCCGTTGAACGGGGCGCGGGCAATCATCTGGCTAGAACCCCCTCCTGGAGGGGGGCTGGGGGGAGCTCAAGGTGCCGCGCCAGCGCGCTTCGCGAGCCTCAAGCTCGCGAAGCACGTTTCCTCTCGTTTTCCGAGAGGAAACGCTTGCGCAGGCGCACCGACTTCGGCGTGATCTCGACCAGTTCGTCGTCCTCGATGAACTCGACGCCGTACTCCAGCGTCAGGTCGATGGGCGGCGTGATCTTGATCGCGTCTTCCTTGCCGCTGACGCGGAAGTTGGTCAGCTGCTTGGTACGCGTCGCGTTGACGACCAGGTCGTTGTCGCGGCTGTGGATGCCCACGATCATGCCCTCGTACACCGGGTCGTTGGGCTTGACGAACATGCGGCCGCGGTCGTCCAGCTTGCCCAGCGCGTAGGTGAAGATTTCACCCGCGTCCATGGAGATCAGCACGCCGTTCTTGCGGCTGGCGATGTCGCCCTTGTGCGGCTCGTAGCCGTCGAAGATGTTGCTGATCAGGCCCGAGCCGCGGGTCAGGTTCAGGAACTCGTTCGTGAAGCCGATCAGGCCCCGCGCCGGGATGCGGTACTCCAGGCGCACGCGGCCACGGCCGTCCGGCTCCATGTTGACCAGCTCGCCCTTGCGCTCGCCCAGCGCCTGCATGACGCCGCCCTGGTGGGTTTCCTCCACGTCGGCGGTGACCAGCTCGATGGGCTCGTGCTTCTCGCCGTCGATGGTGCGGAACACCACGCGCGGCTTGGAGACGGCCAGCTCGTAGCCTTCGCGGCGCATGTTCTCCAGCAGGATGGTCAGGTGCAGCTCACCACGGCCCATCACTTCGAAGATGCCGTCCTCGTCGGTTTCCGACACGCGCAGCGCGACGTTGCTCTGCAGTTCCTTCTGCAGGCGGTCCCAGATCTGGCGGCTGGTGACGTACTTGCCTTCGCGACCGGCCAGCGGGCTGGTGTTGACGCAGAAGTTCATCGTCAGCGTCGGCTCGTCGACCTTGAGCATGGGCAGCGGTGCCGGGTCGGTCAGGCTGGTGACGGTCACGCCGATGCTGATGTCGTCGATGCCGTTGATCAGCACGATGTCGCCCGGGCCGGCCGAGTTGGTCTGCACACGGTCCAGGCCTTGGAAGGTCAGCACGTTGTTGACGCGGCCCTTGGTGGTCTTGCCGTCCGGGCCTTCCATGACGGCCACGTCCATGCCGGGCTTGAGCGTGCCCTGGCTGATGCGGCCCACGCCGATGCGGCCGACGAAGGTGGAGTAGTCCAGCGCCGAGATCTGCAGCTGCAGCGGCGCGGCCGGGTCACCCTTCTGGGCCGGCACGTGCTTCAGGATGGTGTTGAACAGGGCCGACATGTCGGGGCCCCACTGCTCACCGGGCGCGCCCTCTTCCAGCGACGTCCAGCCGTTGATGCCCGAAGCGTAGACGACCGGGAAGTCGAGCTGCTCGTCGTTGGCACCCAGCTTGTCGAACAGGTCGAACGCGGCGTTGATGACGGCGTCGGGCTTGGCGCCCGGCTTGTCGACCTTGTTGACGACGACGATGGGCTTGAGGCCCAGCGCCAGCGCCTTCTTGGTCACGAAGCGCGTCTGCGGCATCGGGCCTTCCTGCGCATCGATCAGCAGCACCACGCCGTCGACCATGGACAGCGCGCGCTCGACCTCGCCGCCGAAGTCCGCGTGGCCCGGGGTGTCGACGATGTTGATGTGCGTGCCTTCCCAGCTCACGGCGCAGTTCTTGGCCAGGATGGTGATGCCGCGCTCACGTTCGATGGCGTTGCTGTCCATCACGGTGTCGACGACCTTCTCATGCTCGGCGAACGTGCCGCTCTGGCGCAGGAGCTGGTCCACCATGGTGGTTTTGCCGTGGTCGACGTGGGCAATGATGGCGATGTTGCGGATCGGGGTGGTCATGGTGATGCTTCTAGAAAAACCGGTTCAGGCGGCGAGGAGCGCCTGGACCTCCGGCGGGGTCAACAGGCGGTCGGCGATCAGTTCGCCAGAGGTGATGTGGGCGCTGCCGAGGAAGGCGCGCGGTTCGGGGCCGTAGACGCGCACACGCGGCGCGTCGGGCGCAGTCACGCGGCGGCGCAGGCCGGACAGGAAGCGCGCCGCTTCGGCGGCATCCAGTCGCAGTTCGGGCGCATCGTCCAGCAGGCGGTCGGGTGAGGTCAGCAGCGCCGCGCGCTGCTCTTCCGGCAGCGCTTCGAGTGCGGTCAGCGTGATGCTGCCGTCCAGCGTCAGGCCGCCGGAGCCGGTGCGGCGCAGCGCGGCGAGCGAGGCACCGCAGCCGAGCGCAGTGCCGATGTCTTCGGCCAGCGTGCGGATGTAGGTGCCTTTGGTGCAGCGGACGTCGAGGGTCACGGTGCCAGCCTGCACACTGACGATGTCGATGGCATGAATCGTCACGCGACGGCTCTTGCGCTCGATCTCGATGCCGGCGCGCGCGTACTCGTACAGCGCGCGGCCTTCGTGCTTGAGCGCCGAGTACATCGGCGGCATCTGGTCGATCTCGCCGGTGAAGGCGGCGCAGGCCGCGGCGATCTGCGCCGCGGTGATGCCGTCGGCGTCGCGGCGCTCCAGCACCTCGCCTTCGGCGTCGCCGGTGGTGGTGCGGATGCCCAGCGCCAGCGTGGCGAGGTAGCGCTTGTCGGCGTCCAGGCTGGCCTGGCTGAACTTGGTGGCGGCGCCGAAGCACAGCGGCAGCAGGCCGGTGGCCAGCGGGTCCAGCGTGCCCGTGTGGCCGGCCTTCTCGGCGCGCAGCAGCCACTTGGCCTTCTGCAACGCGTCGTTGCTCGACAAGCCCAGCGGCTTGTCGAGCAACAACACGCCATGCAGCGCGCGGCGTTGCACCCGCACCCGCGGCGGGCGGCTCTCCTTCGGGGCCAGGGCCGGCGCGGCCAAGGCAGCGGCCTCAGTCATTCGGTTCCTCGTCCTCCAACGCGCGACTCGCGTTGGCCTTGTTGATCAACGCACTCATCTCGGCGGCGCGCTCGATGGTGCGGTCGAACTGGAAATGCAGCGTCGGCACGGTATGGATCTGCAGGCGCTTGAACAGGCCGTTGCGCAGGAAACCTGCGGCCTCGTTCAGGGCTTCCTGCGTCTCGGCCGGGTCGCCGACCAGCACGGAGAAGAACACCTTGGCGTGCGCATAGTCCGGCGTGACCTCGATCGCATTGATCGTGGCCATGCCGATGCGCGGATCCTTGAGCTCGCGGATCAGCTCCGCCAGATCGCGCTGGATCTGGTCGGCGACGCGGAAAGCTCGGTTGGGGATGGCGCGTTTGTGTCTCATGGCAGGTTTCCTGATCAGGCTGTTTGCATGGTTCACACGCGAACAGCCAACAAAGAACAAACCCCGCCCCTTTTGGGCGGGGTCTGCGGGGGTCAACCCTCAGGGGTAGGTATCAAAGCGTGCGGGCCACTTCCTTGATCTCGAAGAATTCCAGCTGATCGCCTTCCTTGATGTCGCTGTAGTTCTTGAGCTTGATACCGCACTCGAAGCCTTCCTTGACTTCGCGGACGTCGTCCTTCTCGCGGCGCACCGAGTCCACCTCGCCCGTGTAGACGACGGTGTTCTCGCGCAGCAGGCGGAAGCGCGCGCCACGGCGGACCAGGCCGCTGGTGACCATGGAGCCGGCCACCGTGCCGATCTTGGAGGCCACGAACACGACGCGGATCTCGGCCGTGCCCAGCGCTTCCTCGCGCTGCTCGGGCGCCAGCATGCCGGACATCGCCTTCGTCACGTCGTCCACAGCGTCGTAAATGATGCTGTAGTAACGCAGGTCGACCGCGTTGCCTTCGGCCAGCTTGCGCGCACCGGCGTCGGCGCGCACGTTGAAGCCGATGATGACGGCCTTGGACGCGATGGCCAGGTTGACGTCGCTCTCGCTGATGCCACCGACCGCCGCGTGGACGATCTGCACCTTGACCTCGGCGTTGCTGAGCTTGAGCAGCGAGGAGGCCAGCGCTTCCTGCGAACCCTGCACGTCGCTCTTGATGATCAGCGGCAGCGTCTGCACATCGCCGCCACCCATCTCGCCGAACATGTTCTCCAGCTTGGCGGCCTGCTGCTTGGCCAGCTTCACGTCGCGGTACTTGCCCGAACGGAAGGTGGCCACTTCGCGGGCACGGCGCTCGTCGCCCAGCACCATGAACTCGTCACCGGCTTGCGGCACTTCGGTCAGGCCCTGGATCTCGACCGGGATGGACGGGCCGGCCTCGGTGGTGGCCTTGCCGTCTTCGTCCAGCATGGCGCGCACGCGGCCGAAGGTGGAGCCGGCCAGCACGACGTCGCCGCGCTTGAGCGTGCCGCTCTGCACCAGCACCGTCGCGACCGGGCCGCGGCCCTTGTCCAGCTTGGCTTCGATGACGATGCCCTTGGCCATCGATTCGACCGGCGCCTTCAGCTCCAGCACTTCGGCCTGCAGCAGCACCTGCTCCAGCAGTTCGTCGATGCCTTGGCCGGTCTTGGACGACACGCCGATGAACGGGGCCTCGCCGCCGAATTCTTCCGGCACGACCTGTTCGGCCACGAGTTCGCTCTTCACGCGCTCGACGTTGGCATCCGGCTTGTCGATCTTGGTCATCGCGACCACGATGGGCACGCCTGCCGCCTTCGCATGGTGGATGGCTTCCTTGGTCTGCGGCATGACGCCGTCATCGGCCGCACAGACCAGAATGACGATGTCCGTCGCCTTCGCACCGCGAGCCCGCATGGCCGTGAAGGCCGCGTGACCCGGGGTGTCCAGGAAGGTGATCATGCCGCGCGGCGTGTTCACGTGGTACGCACCGATGTGCTGCGTGATGCCGCCGGCTTCGCCCGCCGCCACGCGGGCGCGGCGGATGTAGTCCAGCAGCGAGGTCTTGCCGTGGTCGACGTGACCCATGACGGTGACGACCGGCGCGCGCGGCAGCGATTCGTGCTGCTGCTCGGCCGTGCCCTCTTCTTCCAGGAAGGCGTCCGGATCGTCCAGCTTGGCGGGGAAGGCCTTGTGGCCCATTTCCTCGACCAGGATCATGGCGGTTTCCTGATCCAGCTGCTGGTTGATGGTGACCATCTGACCCAGCTTCATCAATTGCTTGATGACCTCGGCGGCCTTGACCGACATCTTGTGGGCGAGGTCGGCGACCGAGATGGTCTCCGGCACATGGACCTCTTGTGCCAGTTGCTCGACCGGCGCCTGGAAGTTGGACTGGCCATGAGCACCACGGTCACTGCCACCCCGGCGGCCGCCGGCACCACCGCGCGCGGGAGCGCGCCAGTTGCCGCCGCCACCCGGGCGGTTGGCGCCGGCCGGGCCGGAGCCGATGGTCTTGAGGCCGCGCTTCTTGGCGGCGTCATCGGCCCAGCTCGACGACAGCTTCTCGGACTTGACCGACTTCTTGTCGCCCGGCTTGGCCGTGGTGCTGCCCGGAGCCGCCGGTGCGCCAGGCGCACCGACCTTCTTGTGGATGGTGCCCTTGATGCCTGCAGCCGGTTCGGCCGGCTTGGGCTCTTCCTTCTTCGGCGCGACCATCACCTTCTTCGGCGCGTTCATCATCGCGCGGATGGCGGCAGCCTCGGCCTCGGCGGCCTTGCGGCGGCGGATCAGGTCGTCCTGCTTCTGCTTCTCTTCGGCGGCAGCATCGACGGCCTTGACCACACGCAATGCCGGCTTCGCAGGCTCCACCGGCGCTGCAGCCACCACGGGGGCAGGCGCTTCCACCGGCGCGGCGGCGACGGGTTCAGGCGCAGGCGCGGGCGCCTCGACCGGTGCCGACTTGGCACGACGGCTGGCGGCAGCCTTGTTGATCGCGGCAGCCTCGGCCGACGCGGCAGCCGAGCTGCGCTGGCGAGCTTCGGCCACCTGCTCAGGCTTGGCAGCTTCGGCGGCCGCCTGTGCGGCGGCTTGTGCAGCAGCAGCGGCAGCCGCTTCAGCAGCCGCCTGCTCCTCGGCGCGACGCGCCTCGGCCGCTTCTCGAGCGGCGCGCTCGGCGTCCTCGCGGGCCTTGACCTTGGCGGCCAATTCCTCTTCCTGCTGACGCAGCGCGGCGGCGTGGGCTTGCGCCTCTTCCTCGCGGCGGGCCAGTTCGGCGTCGTCCTGAGCGCTGCCGGCCTCGTCCGCGGTGTCGTCACGCTTGACGAAGGTCCGCGTCTTCTTGACCTGCACCTGGATCGTGCGGGCCTTGCCACTGGCGTCGGCCTGCTTGATCTCGGTGTTGGACTTCTTGACGAGGGTGATCTTCTTGCGATCGGCACCGGCGGTGCCGTGCGAGGAGCGCAGGTGGTCGAGCAGGCGTTCCTTGTCGGACTCGCTCAGCGAGTCGTCAACGGAAGACTTCTTGACGCCCGCGGCTTGCAGCTGCTCCAGCAGCGTGCCCGCCGGCTTGCTCAGCTCGGCGGCGAATTGGGCGACGGTAGTCACGGCCATGTGGGGATCCTTCAAATTGCTTTCGGTGCGGCGCGGCGTGTGTTGATCGATCAGTCGTTGAACCAATGTTCGCGAGCCTTCATGATCAGCGCGCGCGCGGCGGCCTCGTCCTGCCCGGTCAGTTCGACCAGTTCGTCGACGGCCAGATCGGCCAGGTCGTCGCGGGTGTTGATGCCGCCCTCGGCCAGCTTGCTCAGCAGCTCGGGCGTCACGCCTTCGAGATCGCGCAGATCCTGCGAAACCTCTTCAACCTTTTCTTCGCGGGCGATTTCCATCGTCAACAGCGCATCCTTGGCCCGGGTGCGCAGCTCGTTGACGGTGTCCTCGTCGAAGGCCTCGATCTCGAGCATTTCCTGCATCGGGACGTAGGCCACTTCTTCGAGGCTGGTGAAGCCCTCGGCGATCAGGATGTCGGCGACTTCGGCATCGACGTCGAGCTTGTCGACGAAGAGCTTGCGCACCGTTTCGCTTTCCTGCTCGTGCTTGGCGGCCGATTCCTCGGCCGACATGATATTGATGCGCCAGCCGGTCAGCTCGGACGCCAGGCGCACGTTCTGGCCGCCGCGGCCGATGGCGATGGCGAGGTTTTCCTCGTCCACCACCACGTCCATCGCGTGACGCTCTTCATCCACGACGATGGATTGCACGTTGGCCGGGGCGAGCGCGCCGATGACGAACTGGGCCGGGTCTTCGCTCCACAGCACGATGTCCACGCGCTCGCCAGCCAGCTCGGTCGTCACGCCGTTGACGCGCGAACCGCGCACGCCGACGCAGGTGCCGATGGGGTCGACGCGCCGGTCATGGCTGACGACGGCGATCTTGGCGCGCGAACCGCTGTCGCGGGCGCAGCTCTTGATCTCCAGCAGGCCTTGCTCGATCTCGGGCACTTCCTGGGCGAAGAGTTCCTTCATGAACTCCGGGCTGGAGCGCGACAGCATGATCTGCGGGCCGCGCTGCGTCGGGTCCACGCCCAGGATGACGGCGCGCACGCGGTCACCGGTGCGCAGGTTCTCTTTCGAGATCATCTCGCTGCGCTTCAGGCGCCCTTCGACGCGGCCGCTTTCGACAATGATGTCGCCCTTGTCCAGGCGCTTGACGGTGCCGACGAAGATCTTCTCGCCGCGCGACATGAAGTCGTTCAGCAACTGCTCGCGCTCGGCGTCACGAATCTTCTGCAGGATGACCTGCTTGGCGGCCTGCGCACCGATGCGGCCGATGGGCACGGACTCGACCGGCTCCTCGATGTGGTCGTCCACCTCGATGTCGCTGATCTGTTCCTGCGCCTCGAACAGCAGGATTTCGGCATCGGCGTTCTGCAGGCCGGCCTCGTTGGGCACGACATGCCAACGGCGGAAGGTTTCATAGTCGCCGGAGTCACGGTCCACGCTGACGCGGATGTCGGCCTCAGCGCCGTAAATCTTCTTGGTGGCCGAGGCCAGTGCGGCTTCGACCGCACCGAACACGACATCACGCTCCACGCTCTTCTCGCGCGAGATCGCGTCCACCAGCATCAACATTTCACGGTTCATTGCTTGAGACCTCCGTCAACCTTGTCTTGGCCGGGCGCCACCTCGGTGGGTTCGCCCGCTTGTTTCTGGGCCGCTGGCCCTTTGGGCGTCTTTTTCGGCTTGATCACGCCCCGCTGGCCTGGCTTTCGATCGGGCGCCGGCTCACCACCGCGCCCCTTGAAACTGAAAGACGGCACGACGCGCGCCTCGCGCACCTCGTCCAGCGTGAAATCGAGCGCCTGCTCGGCCTCGCCGTCGTCGAAGACCAGACGCCAGGCCTGGTCATCCGTCCCAGCAGGCTGCGCGCTGAGGACGCCGCGGTATTTCTTGCGCCCCTGGAAAGGCAGCTTCAGCGTGATGTCGATTTCCTGGCCGGCGAAGCGCGCGTAATGGGCGGCGTTCTTCAGTGGCCTGTCCAACCCCGGCGAGGACACCTCGAGCCGGGAATACTCCAAACCCTCGACTTCGAGCACATACTGCAGCTGGCGCGTGATTTTTTCGCAGTCGTCCACCGTGATCAACTCACCGGCAGCCGCTTCAGGTGCAAGCTTGTCGATCATCACGCGCAGCGTCCCACCGCTGGCACTGCGTTCGCAGTCCACGAGTTCGTAACCGAGTCCGGTCACGGTCGTTTCCACAGCGTCTTGCCAACTCATGCGTTCTGGGTATCGGGGCGAAAGAAAATCGAAAAAGCAAAAAAAATGGGCTGGATGAATCCGCCCACTCGTTCACCAAAATCCTGCGCCGGGGGATGTCGTCCGGGGCTCGTTGAAAAACCGCCTTGAAAGCAGCTTCTCATTTCCAGTGAAGCTCGGATTGTACTGTGCAAGTCCCGTGCCGGCAAGCTGCTGGCCACCATGCATGCCAGAATCATGGGCTGCTTCAGACCTCACAGGAGACAACCATGGGCTTTCTCGCCGGCAAGCGCCTGCTGATCACGGGCGTGCTGTCCAACCGCTCGATTGCGTATGGCATCGCCCGCGCCTGCCACCGCGAAGGCGCGGAACTGGCCTTCAGCTATCAGGGCGAGCGCTTCAAGGACCGCATCAGCGAGTTCGCTGCCGAATTCGGCTCCAGCCTGATTTATGACTGCGATGTGAGCAGCGACGCGCAGATGCAGGCGTTGTTCGACCAGTTGGGCGAGGTCTGGCCCGAATTCGACGGCTTCGTCCATTCCATCGGTTTCGCGCCCCGCGAGGCGATTGCCGGGGATTTTCTCGAGGGCATGACGCGCGAGAACTTCCGCATCGCCCATGACATCTCCGCCTACAGCTTCCCGGCCATGGCCAAGCTGGCCGCGCCACGACTGCGAGCCGGCTCGGCACTGCTGACGCTGAGCTACCTGGGCGCGCTGCGCGTGGTGCCCAACTACAACACCATGGGCCTGGCCAAGGCCAGCCTGGAGGCCAGCGTGCGCTACCTGGCGCAGGCGCTGGGCGCCAAGGGCGTGCGGGTCAACGGCATCTCGGCCGGCCCGATCAAGACGCTGGCGGCTTCAGGCATCAAGGACTTCGGCAAGCTGCTGGGCCAGTTCGCCGCGCAGGCGCCCATTCGCCGCAATGTGACCATTGACGACGTCGGCAACACGGCGGCCTTTCTGCTGTCGGACCTGGCCGCCGGCATCAGCGCCGAAATCACCTACGTGGACGGCGGCTTCAGCCACACGGCGATGGCCATGGAGTGAACGCGCCCTGAGCGAGGCGCGGTGCGCCTCGCGGGATCGCCTGCTGCGAGATCAGGCCCGCACGCAGTCCACGTAGTAGTAGCCGCGGCTCGTTTCCTCGTCAACTTCATGCACGAGACCGTGCACGTCGGTCGCGAAACCCGGGAACTTGGCGTTGAAACTGCGCGTGAACTTCAGGTAGTCGACGATCTTCTTGTTGAAGCGCTCGCCGGGCACCAGCAGCGGGATGCCCGGCGGGTAAGGCGTCAGCAGAGAGGTCGTGATGCGGCCTTCCAGTTCGTCGATACCGACGCGCTCGGTGCGGCGCTGCGCGATGTGCGCGTAGGCGTCGCTGGGCGTCATGGCGGGCTGCAGGTTGGACAGGTACATGTCCGTCGTCAGCCGCGCGATGTCGCCCTCGGCATAGGCCTGGTGGATGCTCTGGCACAGATCGCGCAGGCCCATGCGCTCGTACTTGGGGAACTGCGCGACGAACTCCGGCAGGATGCGCCACAGCGGCGCGTTCTTGTCGTAGTCGTCCTTGAACTGCTGCAGCGCTGTCAGCAGCGTGTTCCAGCGGCCCTTGGTGATGCCGATGGTGAACATGATGAAGAACGAGTACAGCCCCGTCTTCTCGACGACGACGCCGTGCTCGACGAGGAACTTCGTCACCACCGACGCCGGGATGCCGCTGCCGGCAAAGCGGCCTTCCATGTCCAGGCCGGGGGTGATGATGGTGGACTTGATCGGGTCCAGCATGTTGAAGCCTTCGGCGAGCCCGCCGAAGCCATGCCAGTCTTCATCGGCATGCAGCATCCAGTCGTCCGACACCGGCCGGCTGCCGTGATCGTCCTGCGCGCGCAGGAAGTCGGGGCCCCAGACCTTGAACCACCAGTCGTCGCCGTAGTCGCCTTCGACCTTGCGCATCGCGCGGCGGAAGTCCAGCGACTCGCGGATGCTTTCCTCCACCAAAGCCGTGCCGCCAGGCGGCTCCATCATGGCCGCGGCCACGTCGCAGCTCGCGATGATCGAATACTGCGGGCTGGTGCTGGTGTGCATCAGGTAGGCCTCGTTGAAGAGGTGCTTGTCGAGCTTGACGCTCTGCGAGTCCTGCACGAGCACCTGCGAAGCCTGCGAGATGCCGGCCAGCAGCTTGTGCGTGGACTGCGTCGCATACACCATGGCCTCCTTGGGGCGCGGGCGGTTCTTGCCCATCGCATGGAACTGGCCGTAGAAGTCGTGGAAGGCCGCGTGCGGCAACCAGGCCTCGTCGAAGTGCAGCGTCGGGATGTAGCCGTCGAGCTTCTTCTTGATGGTCTCGGTGTTGTAGAGCACGCCGTCGTAGGTGCTCTGCGTCAGCGTGACGATGGACGGCCTGACCGTCGCCGGATCGATGTGCGCCAGCAGCGGGTTGGCCGCAATCTTGGCGCGGATGGTCTCCGGGCTGAACTCGCTCTCGGGGATGGGGCCGATGATGCCGTAGTGGTTGCGCGTCGGCGTCATGAAGACGGGGATGGCACCGCACATGATGATGGCGTGCAGGTTGCTCTTGTGGCAGTTGCGGTCGATGACGACCACGTCACCCGGCGCCACGGTGTGGTGCCAGACCATCTTGTTGGACGTGGACGTGCCGTTGGTGACGAAGAAGCAGTGGTCGGCGTTGAAGATGCGCGCGGCGTTCTTCTCGCTCTGGGCGATAGGCCCGGTGTGGTCCAGCAGTTGACCGAGCTCCTCGACCGCGTTGCACACGTCGGCGCGCAACATGTTCTCGCCGAAGAACTGGTGGAACATTTGCCCGACCGGGCTCTTCAGGAAGGCGACGCCGCCGGAGTGCCCCGGGCAGTGCCACGAATACGAGCCATCCTGCGCGTAATCCATCAGCGCCTTGAAGAACGGCGGCGCCAGGCCGTCGAGGTAGCTCTTGGCCTCGCGGATGATGTGACGGGCCACGAACTCCGGCGTGTCCTCGAACATGTGGATGAAGCCGTGCAGCTCACGCAGCACGTCGTTGGGCAGATGCTGGCTGGTGCGCGTCTCCCCGTAGACGTAGATGGGGATGTCCGGGTTGCGGTTGCGGATCTCCTGGATGAACTTGCGCAGGTTCAGCACGACGGGATCCATCTCCGGGCCGGCGGTGAACTCCTCGTCGTCGATGGACAGGATGAACGCCGACGCGCGGCTTTGCTGCTGGGCGAACTGCGACAGGTCGCCATAGCTCGTGACCCCCAGCACCTCCATGCCCTCCTTCTGGATGGCCTCAGCCAGCGCGCGGATGCCCAGGCCCGAGGTGTTCTCGGAGCGGTAGTCCTCGTCAATGATGACGACGGGAAAATGAAAACGGATCATCGCGGCCTCCAGCGGGCGGGCATCAAAAAACGAAGCCGCGAAGTGTAGGGCCGCGATGTGTTCCGGCGGTGTCGGCGCAGTCTATAAACTGACCCGGCCACACTGAGCTGGGAGACAAGATGGATTGGGATTGGAATTGGGCGACCGTCTGGTGGATCTCGGCCGGTTTGCTCGTCGCGGCGGAGTTGGCCAGCGGCACCTTCTATCTGCTGATGCTGGCCGTGGGTGCCGTTGCCGGCGCGCTGGCCGCCCATCTGGGCGCGAGCCTGACAGGCCAGGCGCTGACGGCCGCCTTCCTGGGTGGCGCGGCGGTGGTGGGCTGGCACCTGAAACGCAGCCGCAGGCCCGCACCGGCGCCTGCCGCGAGCAATCCCGACGTCAATCTCGACATCGGCCGACCCGTTCAGGTCGAAGCCTGGACTGCCGACGGCCTGGCCAGGGTGCAGTACCGCGGCGCGGCCTGGCAGGCGCGCTTCATCGGCAGTGCGCCGGCCCGCAGCGGCCTGCATGTGATTCGCGCGGTCGAAGGCAGTTGCCTGCTGCTCGACCGCTGAAGCTTCAAATCAACAACTCCCGGGAGGCCCCATGGGGTTCCAGATCGCATTCGTCATCCTCGTCATCGCCGCCATCTTTGTGGCGCGCTCGATCAAGGTCGTCCCGCAGCAGAACGCCTGGGTGGTGGAGCGCCTCGGCAAATACCACGCGACGCTCACGCCGGGCCTCAACTTCCTGGTGCCGTTTGTCGACCGGCTGGCCTACAAGCACTCGCTGAAGGAGATCGCACTCGACGTGCCGAGCCAGATCTGCATCACCAAGGACAACACCCAGCTGACCGTCGACGGCATCCTCTATTTCCAGGTCACCGACCCAATGCGCGCGAGCTATGGCGCCAGCAACTACGTCGTCGCCATCACCCAGCTTGCGCAGACGACGCTGCGCTCCGTCATCGGCCGCATGGAGCTGGACCGCACCTTCGAGGAACGCGCGGTCATCAACACCTCGGTGGTGGAAGCCCTCGACGAAGCCGCGCTGAACTGGGGCGTGAAGGTGCTGCGCTACGAGATCAAGGACCTGACGCCGCCACCGGCCATCCTGCACTCCATGCAGGCGCAGATCACCGCAGAGCGTGAGAAGCGGGCCCTGATCGCAGCGTCGGAAGGCCGCCGCCAGGAGCAGATCAACATTGCGACCGGCGAACGTGAGGCTGCCATTGCGCGGTCCGAGGGCGAAAAGCAGGCCGAAATCAACCAGGCGCAAGGCCAGGCCGCGGCCATCACCGCCGTGGCGGACGCCACGTCCGACGCCATCCGCAAGATTGCAGCCGCCATCCAGCAGCCCGGCGGCGGGGAAGCGGTGCAACTCAAGGTCGCCGAAAAAGCAGTCGACGCCTACGCACAGCTGGCGCAGAAGAACAACACGATGATCGTGCCGGGCAACATGACTGAAGTGGCCGGCCTCATTGGCACGGCCATGGCGCTGATGAAATCGGGCAGCAAGCCCGTGATCCAGACAACCAAGTAGACGTAAACGCAAAAAAGCCCGCGAGGGCCCCTAAGGGCGGTCGCGGGCGTGAGGCCGTTCGGGGGGCACCGAACGAAAAGTTTCCGAAGTGCCGCTCTCGCTGGCGACCTCTTCAAATCAGCAGATCAACCGCCGGTGTAGGGCAGACCGAAGAAATCAGCAAAGAGCTTCCACATTTTTTACTCCATCTGGCCGGCAGGCCGTAATCGATGGATGTCAGTGTGGATGAGGAAGGGATACCAGGGAACTACAAACTCTGGTAGTCAAACAGCTCACAGAATGCCCAACTCCATGGCCTTGAGCACGGCATGGTTCTTGTTGGAAACGTCGAGAACCTTGAACAGTTGCTTCATGTGGTAGTTCACGGTGTTCTCGCTGATCCCCAGCAAGCTGCCAACGACCCAGGCACTCTTGCCCTCCATCGTCAACTTGAGAATTTCCAGTTGACGGGGCTGCAGCCGCACCGTCGGGACCTTGACGTTGACCAGCAGACGCCCCGCCGCGTCCTGCGCATGCACTGCCAGCAGTTGAAGGTCCGCAATCATGCGACTGAGCTTGATGGGATCGCTGGGCAGCGGCGTATCCCGGTCAATGCCGAGCAAGAACCGCCGATAGCCGGGCATGTGCACACTGACGGCAACACCCGTTCGGTAGCCAAACGGAGCCTGCGTCTCCCACAGATCGCCCGCACCCGCATCCGTGTAGAGCCGCTGGTCATAGATCAACGGTGCCGCGTTGCTCATCACATGGCGATGAACGGGATCCCGCTTGGCGTTCTCGGGGTCGACCTGGGCCGCCAGGAACTCAGCGGGTGTATTGCCAATCGAGAAGTACTCGTTCTTCGCCTTAGGCCCGCGGTGCTCGACAGCGAGCACCCCTGCGACGAGGCCGAAGTCCAAGTCATTGGCGAAGTCGATCAGCCCCTGTCTAAAAGACGTGAGATCTGCCGCTTGACTGACTTGTTCGTACCTCTGGAGGTTCATGCGCTACTAGGGTTGGTAGGAGCCAGCGCGACTCAAGCAAACGCACACTGCCAACCATCCAAATGACGGGAGTTCCGAATGCAGATGGCAGCTTGGCAACTGATGGCCTGCGAGACGGTCGTCAAGACTGTAAACGAGTTTAAAAAGGTGACGCCTGCGTTGCGTCAAGTCGGCCGCAGCGTAAAAGTGCACGATGCACGGTCCGGACTTCGTTCCGGACAGGAAGTCTGGGGCACGGATGCCAACGGCGAGTCCATCCAGATCGCCTGGGAATGGACCGAGATCCAACCTGACGTCGTGGCGCTGTTCGACCCCATGAACATCCTCTGCAACGTGGCGTTGGTTGACGGCGAAGGCCATGAGCTCGCGCGTTCCAGGCGCATGCTCCACCTGAACAACATCGTCCATCAGCTTGGATGGCGCGATGCACTGGACGTGCCCTGCATAAATTGAGACGTCCGTCTCCTTGCATTGGCCTGCAATAGGCTATGATTGTGGGCTTGCAGGAGAGGTGGATGAGCGGTTTAAGTCGCACGCCTGGAAAGCGTGTGTGGGTTTATCCCCACCGCGGGTTCGAATCCCGCCCTCTCCGCCAAAGATCAGTTCCAGAGCGTTCACAACCGCTCAAAGAACATCCCCAAAGAGCCCGACTTCCCCAGTGAAGCCGGGCTTTTTTGTGCGCGATGGTGCGGGACGGTGCATCTTCAGCAACCCTCACCGGGGGGTACATTCGGGGGCACGGGGGTAGATCGATGGGGGTATGGACCTCCAGGGCACTCCCGGAGCGCCCTCCCATGCCCCTGACCGTTCACTCCCCATCGAATACGGGGATGAACACGGTGCCGCGCTATACGCATCATGACAACGGATGCAACTGCGATGGCAAGCAAAAGAGATGGACGCCAGGTTGGGCGTGAGAACGAAGCAAGAGTGCTGCGGGCGCTGCATCGCTTCGGGTGGCTGCGCACTCGCGATTTCGCCGTGTTGTGCTGGCGTCGTTGGGCTGTCAGGCCAAGCGGTACGCCTGGCGTCGGGCCAGTGCAACCCACGGCCTCGGCCCTTCGAATGGCTCAGCGAACGGCACGACGCCTCCGTGATAGGCACCTTGTCATCACTGGCCGCGGGCCTGACGGGAGCGTGGTCTACGCCCTGTCCGAAGGCGGCGCCCGCGCGTTGAAGGACCTGGGCGTGACGGCTGCCGTGGCAAGGACTTGGTGCGCGGCTTTAGCAGCGCCTACTACCGGCATCGTTGCATTGCCAACGAAGTCGCCATCGCCGGCATGTTGCAAGGCTTCAGGGCCTCCACCGAGCGCGAAATTGCGCAAGGCTTGTGGATCGGAGGTGAGGCTGGCATCGGCGGTAAGCGGCCGGACGTGCTGCTGCGCGGCGGCAGCGACGTGTACTGGGTCGAGGTAGAGCGGTCGCGAAAGAATGCCAAGGACTATGCCGCTTTGCTGGGCTGGCTGGGCAGGGTGCTGCAGGACAGCTCCCGGCGCAATGGCTCGCGCCTCCTGGGGCCTAGGCAGGTGTGGGGCCGTTTGGTGTTCGTCTGTACGCCAGCCTTCGAGGTAAAGCTTCGTCGAGACTTGGCTAGCGCCGGGTGGACTCAGCAGCAGGTGAGCGCGCTGACATGCTTCGCGACCTGCCGTGCTTGGCCGCGCGGATCGTGAGCACGCCCTGTTGGAGATCAACATCGCGCAGCTCCAGGTGCAAGGCTTCTGCAATGCGCAGCCCAGTCACGCTGAGCAGGCCCAGCAGG